>Ga0315338_1000288_pt1 | contig 145793 bp, 122 predicted proteins | sample ASW8metaG_FD_204518 | JGI IMG/M metagenome (GOLD analysis project Ga0315338, IMG submission 204518) | Ammonia-oxidizing marine archaeal communities from Monterey Bay, California, United States - ASW #8 | ecosystem: Environmental > Aquatic > Marine > Coastal | place: USA: California | collected... | reverse complement strand
GCCGGCCCGATCTTCCACCGCGCGGACGCCGCCCAGGATCATGGGAGAGATCGTGAGCACCAGCTGATCGGCGAGCTTCTCTGCGAGGACGCTCGAGATGATCCGGGCGCCCCCTTCGACCATGACCACGCGGATACCCAGTCGTCCTAGGCCCTGCATGAGAGCGCGGAGGTCCACCCTCCCCTCCGAGCTCGAAGGGAGACGAAGCACTTCGACACCACGCTCGACGAGTCGCGCTTCCTTGTCGAGACAGGAGTCGGATCGGGTCGCAACGATAGGAGCCGGACTCTCGCGATCGAGCAAGCGGGCGTCGAGCGGCATTTTCAACTGACTATCGACGATGACGGGACGGGGGTCCGGCCCGGAAACGAGGCGAACCGTGAGCCTCGGGTCGTCGACGAGAACGGTATTGATCCCGACCAGAATCGCATCGTGGATCGCTCGCAGCTCGTGGGTCACACCACGAGAAGCTTGGTTACTGATAGAGGTTCCCGTCCCGGCGGAAGCACTGACACAGCCGTCGAGGCTCTGGGCGTAAGATAGCGTCACCCAGGGGGAAACGCGCTGGCCCGGGTCGACAGCGTCGATCAGACCCACTGTCCTCTGGGCAATCGCCTCACAGCTCTCGAGAGGCTCGCTCGCGCCGACGGCTCCCATCTCTCGCTCAAACGAAATGGTTCAACTTGAACTGTTTCGTCTTGATGTATCGATCGTTGTGTTGGCCGGGCTCGATTCCAAGGGAAAGCCGCTCACTCACGCGGATGCCAAGTGACTCCAAAGCTTCGATCTTCATCGGATTGTTCGTCATCAGGCTGATCGAGCTCACTCCGAGCTCCATCAACACATAGGCAGCGACCTCGTAGGTCCGGGAATCGATTGGAAACCCAAGCTCTTGATTCGCCTCCACCGTGTCGAGGCCCGTGTCCTGGAGTGCATAGGCCTCGATCTTGTTGAACAGACCAATGCCGCGCCCCTCCTGACGTAGATAAACGACAACCCCCACTCCGCGCTCACCCAGCAAGCTCAACGACGCTTGCAGCTGCTCACGGCAGTCGCAGCGCATCGAGTGCAAGGCCTCACTCGTCAGACACTCCGAGTGCACCCGAACGGGCACATTCTCGAGTCCGGCGGGATCTCCATTGCTGATGACGACGTGCTCGCGCCCTTCAGCATCCTTGATCGCACGGATAGCGAAACGGCCGTACTCGGTCGGAAAAATAGCCGGCGTGGACAGCCGGATGCGGGACGTTTCGCCGTTCGCCCCGTTAGACCGTTGTGAAGACAGATGTACCTGCGGCTCGCTCATTATGAAAGCTCACTTGTTGCTCGGTCGTGTTGTAAGTTTTAGGGGGGAGTAACAAAAGTACATGAGAATTGAGAATCTTTCAAGTCCGAGCGTGCGGCGCATCGTTCTGGGGGACGGTTGCTTCGACGTCCACAGGAGAGTATTTTGGTGGATGTCCGCTCCGGACAGCTCTTTACGCTTAGACGCGACAGACCAAGAAAAGACCAAGAAAGGACGGCCGCTTCAAATGATGATCCGTCGACTCATACCGATGGCGCTCGCGCTCCTTCCGACGATCGCACTCGCGCAGACACCCAGCACCAATATTGGTGACATCGACTTTCCAAACTCAGGCAGCGCCGAAGCCCAAGACTCGTTCTTGAGAGGCGTGGCAGCGCTCCACAACTTCTGGTTCGACGAGGCCGCCGACGAGTTCAAGAATGCTCAGGAAACGGACCCCGACTTCGCGCTTGCCTATTGGGGCGAGGCGCTGAGCTACAACCATCCGCTCTGGGCCGAGCAGGACATCGCCGCCGCCCGGCAAACGTTGCGACGCTTCGGCAAGACCCGAAAAGAGCGCATGGAAAAAACGCCCACGGAACGTGAGCGCATGTATATGGAAGCACTCGAAATTCTCTATGGCGAAGGCGACAAGCTGCAGCGCGACATCGCATATTCGAAGCACATGGCGCAGATCAAATTGACCTATCCCGAAGACAACGAGGCAGCGGCGTTCTACGCGTTGTCGATCTTGGGAACGGTGCGTCGAGGCGAGCCGGGCTACGCGCGACAGGTGAAGGCGGGCACGATCGCTTTGGACCTTTTCGCGAAATATCCCGAGCACCCCGGCGCCGCGCACTACACGATCCATTCGTTCGACGATCCGGTACATGCACCGCTCGCGCTCGCGGCGGCGGAGAAATACGCGAAGATTGCCCCGGAGGCATCCCACGCACGGCACATGCCCACGCATATCTTCGTGCAGCACGGCATGTGGGACCGTGTCGCCAAATCCAACAAAGAGGCTTTCGCGGCGTCGGACACGTGGGTCAAGAAGAAGAACCTCTCCATCGCGAAGCGCGACTACCACTCGCTCGAGTGGCGCGCTTATGCCAACGCGCAACGCGGAAAATGGGATGAGATCGCAGCCGCGATCGATGTCGTCGACGCTTCTGCGAAAGAAACACAAGACGCACGGCTCGCCTGGTACAAGGAGATCATGGAAGCTCGCTACCTCCTCGTCCAGGGAAAGGACGACGGCCGCGCCCTTCCCGAAGCCAAAGCGGGCGAGGGTCGCTATGGAAATGCCAATGCCGACCTGCTGCTAGCGCTCGGTCTCGGCTCCGGAAAAGCGAAGAATGCCGAGCGGACCGAAGAGGCCGCGAAGCGCATCGGGCAGCTCGCGAAGATGGCCGAAGACAAGGGCCAGACCTACCAGGTAAACAATCTGACGATCATGAAATACGAGCTGAAAGCCTCGGCGGCGATGGTCCGCGGCGAGACCGACACCGCTCTCGAATATCTCGCGAAAGCGGTCGCGATCGAGGATGAGCAGGATCCACCGTCCGGCCCCGCAAACCCGATCAAACCCTCTCACGAGCTCTACGGCGAGTTCCTCGTGAAAGCCGGAAAGTACGCGGAAGCCGTCGAAGTCTTGCAGACGTCGCTCGCGCGCACCCCGAACCGCGCGGCATCACTCCTAGCGCTCGCACGCGCGTCGTCGAAGCTCGGCGACGTGGAGACCGCGCGACAGGCCTATGAGATGTTGCGCGAGTTCTCGGAAGATGCGGACAGCGACGTCCCTTATCTCGACGAAGTTCGCAGCTTCGAATCGATGACCGACGCGGGCAACTAAACATCCCGCACGAACACGGATCTTAAAGAGCGGGCGGTCTCGAGCCGTCCGCTCTTTTTTTGTGGACAACGACATGGAACAAAAAGCTCTCGCAATGTCCGTCGTCGGCGCGGCAGCGATGGCTCTATCCGGGATCGGCTTCGCCGCCCTGACCGGTAGCGAAGCGATTCTACTCGACGGGTTGTTCTCCCTGGTTTCGGGCGCGATGGGTCTCGTCTCGCTTCGGACCGCGCGACTCGTGCAAGCGCCGAGCGACTCGCACTACCACTTCGGCTATGCGAGCTACGAGCCCTTCGTCAACGCCCTCAAAGGGGTGATCATGGCGATCTTGGGAATATTCGCCGTCTTCTCCTCCGTGAGCGCGATCCTCGAAGGCGGCCGACCGATCGCAACCGGCTACGCGCTCCTATACGCCGTGTTCGGGGCGGCGGTCTGTCTCACAATCGCGTGGCAGCAGAAGCGCATCGCAAGAACGACCCATTCGCCGCTCGTCGACGTCGACGCCAAGGGGTGGCTCATCGACGGTCTCATCACGTCGGCGGTCTGTTTCGCGTTCATTGGTGTCGCGCTGCTCGAGCGCAGTTCTTTCGCGCATCTTGCCCCCTATGCGGACCCCGTACTCGTCATCATCCTCGTGGTGGGTTCGTCGTTCCTGCCTTACGGCATTCTTCGCTCGAACCTTCGGGAGCTGCTCATGGGCGCACCCGTAGCGGAGGAGCAAGCAAAGATAACGACGGCTCTCTCCGAGGCCACGCAGGGTCTCCCGATCGATGGCAGCATGATCCGAATGAACCGCATGGGCCGATCGCTCTACCTCCACGTCTACCTCGTCGTCGCCGAGTCGCACCGGAGCGCCTCGGTCGCCGAGCTCGACTCCGTGCGCGCCGACATCGCGGATAGGCTCACCCCGTCTTTTCCAGGCCTCTCGCTCGACATTGCCTTCACGCTCGACCACAAATGGGCCGGCGTCGACATGAACAATCGTTAATGTTGCGGCAACGCTCCGGAAAGGCGCGTTTCTCTAGACTCGAATCAAGCCGGTCACCAACAGACCCCTCAACCGGACCCGGCATCGGACGCGCCTGAGGCTCTCAGGCGCGTCCAACGACTTTTTCGAGAGGAGATAAGAACAATGCAGCGACTCATGATTCCGACGTTGATGGTCGCGGGCGCGATTGGCCTGTGGCAGTTGGCTCCGTCCACGCACGTGCAAGCGGGGGCCTCGGTCGATCAGCAGGTTACCGGGCCGAGCACGAACCGAAGCTTCGCGGACGTCATCGAAGCCGTCCAGCCCGCGGTCGTCAATATTTCCGTATCGGGTCCGGTCGTGGACCCGCGAGGAGCGCGGCCGCGCGTGGCTCCGGGACCTCCCGGCACCAACGATTTCGAGGACTTCCTGCGACGGTTCTTCGAGCGACAAAGCTTCGACGGTAGCCGGCGAGGCCAGCCCTTCCAAGGCTCGGGCTCCGGCTTCATCATCGACGAAGAGGGCTTCGTCGTGACCAACAATCACGTCGTCGAGCACGCCGCCGAGATCACCGTCACGACGGGAGACGGTCGCCAGTTCGCGGCGGAGCTCATCGGAGCGGACGAGAAGACGGACCTCGCCGTACTCCAGATCGACACGGACGAGGCTCTCCCCTTTGCGCGTTTCGGGGATTCCGAGAACACGCGCGTCGGTGATTGGGTCATCGCGATCGGCAATCCTTTCGGGCTCGGTGGCTCCGCCACGACCGGCATCGTCTCCGCTCGCGGGCGAGACATCCAGTCGGGCCCCTTCGACGATTTCCTCCAGATTGACGCTCCGATCAACCGAGGTAATTCGGGAGGCCCGCTGTTCGACCTGGAAGGGCAAGTGATCGGCGTGAACACGGCGATCTACTCCCCGAACGGCGGCAATGTCGGTATCGGCTTCGCCATCCCTTCGGCTCAGGCAAAAACCGTCATCGAGTCGTTGCGAGCGTCCGGTCGCGTCGAGCGTGGCTGGCTGGGCGTCACCATCCAACCGATCGATGAAGCTCTGGCCTCGGGCCTGGAATATGAGGGGACCGACGGCGCCCTCGTAGCGAGCGTCGTACCGGAGAGTCCTGCCGAGAGAGCGGGTCTCCTTCCCGGTGATGTGATCCTGGGCTTCGACGGAACGAGCATCAGCCGCATCAAGGACCTCACCAGAAGTGTCGCGGCGGTCACCCCCGATGAAGAGGTCGAGCTCGAAGTCTGGCGCGAGGGCAAAAGGAAGCTCCTCGAGGTCGCCGTCGGCCACACGCCCGGCGACGACCAAGCCGCGCCCTCGTCGTTTTTGTCCCGCGAGAAGGGGCCGGAGCCCGTCGACACGCTCGGCCTCTCCCTTGCCGACTTGAGCGACCGAGCGAAACGACAGCTGCGCTTGAGTGCCGACATCGACGGCGCAGTCGTTCTCGACGTCAAACGGGGTAGCGCTGCTGAAGCCGCGGGCTTGCGCCAAGGCGATGTCATCATGCATGTCGGGCGACGGGCGGTCGCCGATGCCGATAGCGCGTCGAGCGCACTCGCCGATGCCGAGCTGGACGGCCGGAAGAGTGCGGCCCTCCGGATCCTCAGAGACGGCCAGGCCTTGTTCCTTGCCGTCCCATTCGGCTAGTTTTTGCATTAAGCTCTCGGGGAGGGTGCCGATGCATCCTCCCCTTTTTTCTTTCGGTCGGACATGCGCGTTCTCGTAGTCGAAGACGACAGCGATACACTCGATTTCATTAGCCAAGCCTTGAGCGAGAGCGGCCACGTCGCCGACTGCGCCAAAAACGGCAAGGACGGGCTATTCCTCGCGCTCGAGGGCTCCTATGACGCCATCGTGGTGGACCGGATGTTGCCCGGCCTCGACGGCCTGTCGCTCGTGCAGACCCTCCGCGCCGAAGGGAACAAGACACCGATTCTCATTCTGAGTGCTCTCGGCGAAGTCGACGATCGCGTGTCGGGCTTGAAGAAGGGGGGCGACGACTATTTGGTGAAACCGTTCGCCTTCTCCGAGCTTCTCGCACGCCTCGAGGTCCTCGCACGCCGCCAACAGCGGGACGAGCCCGAGACGAGCCTCCACGTCGGAGACTTGACGCTCGATCTACTCTCGCTATCGGTGACGCGCGCGGGGCAGACGATAACGCTCCAACCACGAGAGCTCCGCCTACTCGAGCAGCTCATGCGTCACAGCGGCCAAGTGGTCACCCGAACGATGTTGCTCGAGAAGGTTTGGGACTACCACTTCGACCCGCAAACCAACGTCATCGATGTTCATGTGAGCCGCCTTCGGAGCAAGATCGACAAAGGCTTCGCCTATCCGCTGATCCATACCGTGCGTGGCGTGGGATATCTGATACGTGGACCACAAGAAACTCCTTAGAAGCTCGTCCTTTCGGATCGCGCTCGCCTACGTCGCGCTGTTCGGCGTCTCCGCGGTGGGCTTGCTCGCGTTCATCTACTGGTCGACCGCCAACTATATGCGGCAACAGGCGGACGAGACGATCGAAGCGCAGATCGTAGGCCTTGCCGAGCGCTATCAACTCTCGGGTCTTGCGGGGCTCACGGCTTCGATCCGTGAGCGTTCCGGCCGCCGCCCCGTCGGCTCCTCGATCTACCTGCTCACCGACGGGCTCTACAATCCCATCGCGGGGAATCTCAACCGCTGGCCCGGCGAGGAGGTCGACGAGGACGGCTTCATGAGCTTCACGCTCAATCTCGGAAGCGACGAGCCCGAGCATGTCGCTCGCGCCAAGCCGTTCGTCTTGCCGGGCGGATTCTACTTGCTCGTGGGACGCGACACCTATGAGCTGGAGGCCATGCAATCGCGCCTCTTGAGCACGCTCGGCTGGGGTCTGGCCCTCACGGTGGGATTGGCTCTCGGCGGTGGGCTCGTCATGAGTCGGAGTCGTGTCCGACGCATCAGCGCGATCAACGACGCGATCGACGAGGTGATGGGGGGAGATCTCAGCCGGAGGATCCCGATCGGCACGGGATCATCGGGCGGTGATATCGAAGAGCTCGTCGGCAAGCTCAACCGGACCCTCGATGAGCTAGAGAAGCTCGTCGAAGGTGTGAGACGCGTGTCCGACAACATCGCGCATGACCTCCGAACACCGCTGGCGCGATTGAAGACCAGACTCGAACGCCTCCGTCATGGAGGCGGCGACGAAGAGGTCGACAAAGCCGTCGAAGAGGCGGACAAACTCTTGGCGACCTTTCAGGCGCTCCTGAGAATCGCCCGGATCGAGGCGGGCGAGAGACGTCAGGCATTCGCAGCCGTCGACCTCACCGCGTTGATCGACGACGTCGCGGAGCTCTACTTGCCGCTGATCGAGGAGAAACGAAAGAAATTCGTCGTCCACAACGCGCCCCAGATGCAAGTGACCGGCGATCGCGACATGTTGTTTCAGGCAGTCGCGAACCTGCTGGATAACGCGCTCAAACACACTCCCGCTAACGGGTGCATCGAGCTTTCACTCGGCACGGATAACGGAGCGGTCGAGATCGTGGTCGCCGATGACGGCCCCGGCATCCCCGTTGAAGAGCGCGACAAAGTGTTGACTCGCTTCTATCGCATCGATGCGAGTCGCACGACGCCCGGTGCGGGTCTCGGACTCAGCCTCGTTGCCGCGGTCGTAGACCTCCATTATGGAAGTCTACGGCTCGAGGAGAGCAGTGCATCGGGCCTCTCGGTAGCCCTTCGCCTGCCACGCTTGTAGCGAAATTCAGCGGCCGGAATAGGAGTAATAGTGCGACTGCACGCCGGAGCTCATACTGACGTTCCAAGGGCTCGTGCCCGTCGTCGTCATCGAGCCGTAGCCACAGCTCGTCGCAACGAGCCACAACAAGAGTGCGGATAGATATAGAAATTTTCTCGTTCTCATTGGTCCAAGCCCCTCGCATCCGACGCGGGACGGATGCTTTGTAGCGATTGTGTCAAGACGTCACGGTATTGCGCGGTCGCGGACGGCAGCCCGACATAGAGCGCGATTCCGACTCCGTGATCGCTCGGTTTGAAGAACGCAGCGAAGAAATCGACGTTCTCACGACGACTCGCGGTGCTCTCCGCCTGCAGATAGACGGCCGTACCTTCGTAGTAGCGAAAGTCCATCCCGTGATGCAATCCGGTCTCGAAAGTGCCGACCTCGACGTCGTCGAACAAGTGCTCCGTCAGAGAGCCTAGATAGTGCTCGGCGTCGTCGAAGTCATCGATTTTGTCGACGACCCAGGTCCCGTACCACAGCTTTCCGACATCCGGTCGCGCGGCCACGAGCTGCGGCATCGGATCCGCACCGGCCGGACGCAGCTTTTCGTCCGCGTCGTGCTCCGTGTCGACGATCCAACCATCCGGATGGGTCATCGAGAACACTGCCTGACCGGCAATTTCGTAGGAATAGGTTTCGGGCGCCGGTGCCGGCGCCATCAAGACCAGCGCGGCAGCGAACGCGAGGGCAATCCGCATGTTGTTCTCCTTTCTTAGGGCGAGCGTGGCTCGAGCCCAGGCGGCAAGCAAAGCATACGGCGCGGACTCTATTTTCGCCAGCGAAGCTCGAACACGTAGTTGTCCGCGCCTCCCTTGTCGTCCTCGATCCGTACGATGGCGGTGTAGTCGTTTCCGGGGGTCGGCGCTTCCATCAAATCGACCTCTCCGCGGCCGTCCATCTTCTCGACCGCGACTTGAACATTCTCCTCGGGAAGCGGTGCTTCGAAACGCGCCTGGAACTCGCGTGAGCCCTGACCACCCATATCGTGCACCGTGTAGCTGTCACCGCGGATCTCGATCTCGACGCCGACATCGACGCGACCTTCCCAGTGGAAGAGCCCGTCGACGTCGTCACGGCCCCACGAGTCCCAGTCGTGCTCGTCGTCCCAGATCAATTCGAACTCATAGTCGTCATCGCCACCCGCGTCGTCCTCGATCCGAACGATCGCGGTGTAGTCGTTGCGAGAGCTCGGCTGTTGCATGATCCGGATCCGGCCACGCCCCTGGACCTTTTCGAGCTCGAGCTCGACATCGCGGGAAGGAAGCGACGCGTCGAAACGATAGTCCTGGTTTCGCAGCGGCTGCGCCTCGAGGTGATCCACCGTCACACTCCTACCCTGAATCGCGATCTCGTCGACCCCGTCCACGGTGCCTCTCCAGCGGAAACGCTCCTCCGCGCCCAACGGCGCGACAACGATCAACAGGAAAAGCCAACCGCAAGTGCTCGCTATGAATCTCATGACCACTCCTTGCGTGTCATTATCGCCTTCTTTAAACTAGATCGATTCCAAGAAAAACCAAAAAGCGGGGAAAGAATCAGGTATCACGCCCGGGTCGGGGGAACCCACATCCATCGACGCGCATCCAGGCCTGGGACATACGCTCCATAGACAAGAGGAGATATCAATGAAGTACCGAATGAGCTGGCTGGTCGCGTTGACCGTTCTCGTAGGACTCACCGGCACCGCTTTCGCGCAAAAAGCCCGGATGAACACGTACCAACGCAGTCTACAGACAAAAATGGACGCGATGGTCTCGGACGGCGAGAAGTGCAAGGTGAACTTGAACGATTCGAGCGATGGCGACGGCATGGACGCCGAGATCCGACTGACGATGGGCATCCGCGAGTTCGAGTCGTTCGCTCCCATCGCCGCATTGGAGGCGGCGGCGCTTCCGCACAAATTCCCGGCGGTCAACATTTACCTCCGCCACGAGGGCACGGGCCGCGTCGGTCGCATCAACTTCCGCGATGCCGAGCCGCTGGCCGCGTCGTACAAAGCGGGAGACCGTGACAAGGCCACCGCCCGCATGGCCGAGTCGATCACCTGGCACTAGCCGAGCTCGTCCGCCGCGACCGGTGTCCCGCCTCCACCATGGGATGGCGGGCTCCGGTCGGGGCAGGGCCCGCTTTGGCCCGGATACGGCTTGGCGTTAGCTGCCGAGCCGTTTAGACTCTCGCGGCAGGAGCCGACAATTGGACGAGCCGAACGCACACCCTTGGATTTGGCTCGTATACGCGATTCTGTTCTCCGCCGTGGTTCCGTGGTACCTCCCGGCCGAGACGGGTGACACCACGCTCTTTGGATTTCCGACCTGGGTCACGATCTCGCTACTGGCGTCGTTTTGCGTCGCTCTGTTTACCGTGTTCGTCATCGGGCGTTACTGGGACGGCGGCCCTGACGACCCGTGAGCTCTCTATCGCTAGGCGTCGGAGCCATCCTGTTCATGGGCGCCTACCTGCTCATGATGATCGTGCTCGGCCTCGTCGCCAAGACGCGCCGCCAGAACGAATCGCTCAGCGATTTCTACTTGGCCGGACGGGGTCTCGGTCCGTTCGTACTTCTCCTGAGCCTCTACGCCACCCAATATAGCGGCAACACGGTGGTCGGCTACCCTGCGGAGGCGTGGCGGCTCGGCTACGCATGGATCATGAGCGTGAGCTTCATGATGGCGATCGTCGTGGGCTATTTGGCTTTCGCGCCGACGTTACGGCGCGTCGCCACCGAGCGAGGTTTCATCACTCCCGGCGACTGGGTGGACTACCGTTTCGGCTCCCGCTCCCTGTCCATGGCCACGAACACGCTGCTCGTCGTCTCGATCGCGAACTACCTCCTCGCACAACTGATGGCAATGGGACACGTCGTGGCCGGGATCTCGGGGAATCTCGTTCCCTACTGGGTCGGCGTTCTCATTCTCGTCGGAGTCATCATCGTTTACGAGACCCTGGGAGGCCTTCGCGCCGTGGCCTGGACCGATGTGATCCAGGGCTCGATGTTGCTCATCGGACTCGGCGGCTTGCTCTATGCGGTCGCGCCCGGCCCTTCTTCGTGGCTCGCGCTCACCCAATGGCTCCACGAGAACGCGCCGGAGAAGGTAGCACTCCCCGATCGCGATATCACGAAACGGTGGTTCTCGACGATCATCCTTATCGGGTTCTCCGGATCGATTTACCCTCAAGCGATCCAACGGATCTACGCAGCGCGCAGCACTCGGACGCTGAAGCGTTCGCTGCAGTGCATGATCTTCATGCCGCTGGTTACGATGCCGGTGGTCGTCCTCGTCGGCCTCATGGGCATTCAGCGTTTTTCGAATCTCGAGGGCATCGCCTCCGACCAGATCATGCCGATGCTCCTGCACGAATGGGCCCAGGCGTCGCCATGGACCTATGTGATGGCGGTGCTCGTCGTGACCGGAACCCTCGCCGCCGTCATGTCCACCGCGGATTCGGTGCTCTTGAGCTTGTCCTCGATCCTCTCGAAGGACTTCCTCGGCAAGACGCTGCTGAAGAATGCTTCAGAGGAGCGTTTGACCGCCGTGGGCAAGCGTATCTCTTGGGTCGTGATGGGCGTGCTGGCGCTCGTCGCGTTCGCGCCAAGGTTCACGCTTTGGGGACTCACGGAGCTGAAAATGGAGATCTTGATCCAGGCTTCGCCCGTGTTCGTGCTGGGCGCAATGTGGCCTCGTTTTCACGCCAAGGCGGCCCTCGCCGGAATGCTCGCGGGCACCGGTGTCGCGGGAGGGTTGGCGCTAGCCGGCGAGGCGGGAGCGCTGGGGATTCAGCGCGGCGTGCTCGGCTTCGGGGTCAACCTCGCGATCGGGATCGCGCTGTCGATGATCGACCGGAGGAGCGAACCGCAGCCCGCCCCTCCGGATGAGTAACGGTCCCTACTGGACGAGTCCCTGCACCCACATGGTTCCGAAGCCAAGCAGAATAACGGCTTTGCCCTCGAATTTCCCCTCGCCGGGAAAGATATCGACCACGAGATGTCCGACCTCCGGCCCAGCGCCGTCGAACGTTGAGTCGAGCTTGATCAGCTTCGACATGTCGGGAGAATCGCCGAACCCGAGCTCGCCCGGAGACAGGGCCATCGTCCAGTCGTCTGCGCTGTTCCGGACCACACCTACGGTGTAGGTACCGGACGGGATACTCGTGCCCCCGGCGGTGATCGCGGTGCCCGTCTTGAACTTGGGCAGGCCGGGCGACGCGAACGCACCCGCCTCCACTCCGGCCACGTGGCTCATATTGCTGGGAACGGTGAAGAACTGCAGGCTCACTTCGACGTCTTCCGAGAGCTTCGCGCTCGTCGTCTTCTGGAAATGAGGATGGGCGATGACGGCGGTCGCGCACATGAGCGCGGCGCCAACGATCAGGGTCTTCTTCATGGCTTTGTCTCCTAACGGTTGTGGATCCGAATAGCCCCTCCGGTACCCGGACCCCGCCATATTCCACGATCGCACGAGCGGGGGCAAATGGCTCGGCTGAAGGTGTTACCCAAAGCGAGAGAGGCCGTGTTACGCTTGACGCAAGCGCCGGGCAAGCGCAAACGAGCTTCCTTCGCACTCGAAAACCAGCTTTTCCGTATGACTGCCTCCGTCGATCTCCTTCCGACGTCACGCTACTTGAAAACCGCAGCGCTTGCGGCCCTCTGGACGCTCACCGTCTCGGCCAGCTTCGGTTTCGAGCGTTACTTCAAGAACTACTCGGTCGAAGACGGGATCCAATCCCAAGTCACGGCGGTACTGCAAGATCGGCGGGGCTATTTGTGGATCGCGACCGAAGGCGGGGGCGTGAGCAAGTTCGACGGGCATTCGTTCGAGACGTTCACCGTCGAACAAGGCCTCGCTCACAACCGCGTTCTCACGATGCTAGAGGACTCGCAGGGCCGTCTGTGGTTCGGGACTCTTCACGGGCTGAGCTGCCTCGACGACGGGAGATTCGACAATTTCAGCACGAAGAGCGCGGCATCGCCGGAGCCGGTCTACGCGCTCGCGGAAGATCGAAGCGGCACTGTGTGGGCCGGAACGGATAGCGGCCTCTACCGGCACGACGCCGGGTCGATGGTCCTGGACACGGCTTATCGAGATGCATTCGGGGCCGGGATCACGACGTTACTCGCCGAGGGCGCGAACGATCTCTGGATCGGAACCGACGGCGCCGGGCTCGTCCACCGACAGGACGGCAAGCTCGAGCGCCTCACAGCCGACGATTCTCTTTTGGGTCAAACCGTGATCTCGTTGCTACGCGCGAATGACGGGGCTCTTTGGATCGCGACGGATGAAGGCCTGGCGCTCCACGACGCCGCCGGAATACGCGCGGTTTCGGGCGAGTCCGTTCCGACGAACGTCCGCGCTTTTCTGGAAACGCGAGACGGGACGCTTTGGGTCGCGACCAACGGCAACGGAATGTGCCGCCTCGACGGGGACGCCTTTGCTTGCTTGAGCGAGGACGACGGACTGAGCAGCAACTTCGTCTGGTCCCTCCTCGAGGATCGCGAGGGCAATATCTGGATTGGAACGTATCGCGGCGGCCTCGACCGCTATTCGGGCGATCGGTTCGTGCGCCTGGATTCACCGGGCGGCCTGGGTCGCGATGTCATCCGATCGATTCTCGAGGACAGCGCAGGAAATCTCTGGTTCGGGACCTTTCGCCAAGGCGCCGCCAAATGGGACGGAAGTCGTCTCACTCGCTATACGACTGAAGATGGATTGATATCCAATTTCATCCTCACGACGTTCGAAGACGACAGCGGCAATCTGTGGTTCGGAACGTTCGACGGCGTCAGTAAGTTCGACGGTCAACGGTTCACGAACTTCGACACCAGCAATGGACTGAGCGACCGCGTCGTCCGAGCCATCACTCAGGACGTCGACGGTCACATGCTCTTCGGCACGAATCTCGGCGGCATCGATCACTTCGACGGCCGGAACGTTCGAAACTACACCGAGAGCGACGGACTCGCGAGCAATCGTGTCGTCGCGTTCGCCGGCGGAGATGACGACTCGATCTGGATCGGCTCGTTCGGGGGAGTGACCAGACTCCGCGACGGCGGCCTGGAATCCGTCCCTTTCCCGGCCTTCGAAGACGTCATGGATCTCGTCGATGACGGTCGCGGTCATTTGTGGATCGCTGCGTTCGGAGCCGGCATCGCACGTTGCGAAGTAGAAGTTCCGGTGCTCGGCTCCTGCGAGCGCTTTACCAGCGCCCACGGCTTGATGGACGACGCGGTGGTGGCGCTGGCGCTCGATCGCGGCGGCGACCTGTGGATCGGTACGGAGGCCGGCGTCAGCCGGCTGGACGTCGCGCAGTTCGAGGATGACGGCGTGAAGGTCTTTCACAACTATGGCGCCGATGAGGGCTTCGTCGGCATCGAGAGTATCCGACGATCCATCGTCGCCAAGGACAACGGCGACGTTTGGTTCGGCACCGTCGCCGGTGCCTTTCGCTATCGCCCGGACCATGACCGCGAGAACGTCACCGCTCCGATGACGATGCTCACGGACATCCGTCTCTACTCGGAGCCAATCGACTGGACGGAGCGCGGCGACGGTGCGCGCTGGCCTGCCGAGCTCCGACTGGACTACGACGAGAATCACATCACCTTCGATTTCATCGGGGTGAGCCTGAGCGCGCCGTCGCAGGTCTCCTATCGGTTCAAGCTCGACGGGTGGGACGACGAGTGGTCCGCGCCCACGACAGTCCGTCACGCGACCTATCGAAGACTACCGTCCGGTCCATACCGTTTCGACGTCATCGCTCGGAACAGCGACGGTGTATGGAACGAAGCGCCGGCGTCCTACGCCGTCATCATCGCAGCGCCTTTTTGGCGCACACCCGGTTTCTTCGCGATTAGCCTGGCCCTTATCGCCTTGGCCTTGTACGGCTTCGTCAAGCTCCGCGTCAGGAACCTCGAAGAGCAGAGAGCGGTGTTGCGCAGGGCGGTGGAGGAGAGCACGCGCGCGCTCCTCGAGGAGAAGGGCAAAGTGGAGCGCATCAACCACGAGCTCGAAGGCCGCGTAATGGAGCGAACGGAGGAGCTCGCGCGAAGCAACCGCAGCTTGACGGAAGAGATCGAGCAACGCGAGCGGCTCGAAGACGAATTGCTCAACACCCGCAAGCTCGAGTCGCTCGGGATCCTAGCGGGCGGGATTGCCCATGATTTCAACAACCTTCTAACGACCGTGTTGGGAAACATCTCACTCGCCCTGCACCTCCGACGAGACGATGACGAGCTGCCGAAAGTGCTGGCGGAAGCCGAGAAAGCGAGCTTCCGCGCGCGCGACCTGACCCACCAGCTGCTGACTTTCTCCAAAGGCGGCGAGCCGGTCAAACGCAGCGTCGATGTCGACGACCTCGTCCGCGAGGCGACGAGCTTCGCCTTGCGCGGGTCGAACGTCAAGAGTGTGATCGACGTACCGTCTTCTCTTAGAAGCGTCCAAGCAGACCCGGGTCAAGTAAGCCAAGTCATCCACAACCTCGTCTTGAACGCGGCTCAGGCGATGCCCAAAGGTGGTGTCGTGACCGTCCGGTGCCGCAACGGATCCGTCAGCCCATCCGAGAGCGCTCTACTCGAGCCGGGCGATTTCGTCGTGATTTCGGTCGAGGATGAGGGCGACGGAATCGCCGAAGAAAATCTCCGGCGCATTTTCGACCCTTACTTCACGACGAGACCCGATGGAGTCGGCTTGGGGCTTGCGGGAGCCTATTCGATCGTCAAGAAACACGGCGGCACGATCATCGTCGATTCGGAAATCGCGTCGGGGACGACCGTGCGCGTCTACCTTCCGGCGGAGAACGCGACGCCGGGCGCGATCGAGCCGCCACCGACGGCGGAAGCCGAGAGCGCAAGACCGACGACGGAAAAACACGTCCTCGTCATGGACGACGATGAAGGGATCCGGAAGTTCGCCTGCACCGTGTTGAGCGAAATGGGCCACCGGGTCGAGCTCGCATCGGACGGAGACGCCGCGCTCTTGGCGTTCCGACGGGCCTCGGAATCGGAGCAAGGATTCGACCTGGTCATCATGGACCTGACCATCCCCGCGGGCAAAGGCGGAAAGCAGACCGTCCGCGAGCTCGCGAAGCTCGAGCCGGAAGTAAAGGTGATCGTGTCCAGCGGCTATTCCAACGACCCGGTGATGGCGAACTATCGCAGCTTCGGTTTTCACGACGTACTCCCCAAGCCGTTCTCGATCTCGGAGCTCACGGAGGTGATCGAACGCGCCTTCGACGAGTCCGAGGAGCGCGTCAGCTCGTGACGCTCGGGCCGTCATCCGCTCTCGGATGGAGGCACTGCACCGCAAGGTAGAGACACAACAGGCCCACCATCTGGATGACGTGATAGAGGTCGTTGTGATTGAAGTGTCGGGCGATCGACACCTGAGCCACGAGCAACACGAGAGCCACGAGCGTCGTTGCCACCGCGCGCTTCAACCAAAGATGGCCTGCGCGGCGACGGGATTCGTCTCGCGTTCCCGGGTATAGCGCGGAACGGGCGCCGGCGGCGACGAGGAGCGTTGCGCCAAGCGCGATCGAGACGACCGTCACCGCCCAGACGACATCCCAGTGAGATCCGAGCGGGATGCGAAAGCCATGCGCCGTCCCGCCGAATAGCGCGGCGAGCGCTGTCACCCCAAAGCCGCCCACCCACAGCCCGACCTCTCTCAGGCGCGAAGCCGATCGTGGAGCGGCAATCGAGGCCGCGAAGTAGGTGCAGATCACGAAAAGCGCGTAGTCCGTCAACATCGTGACCGGCTCGCTCAACATAGCGTTAGCTCACGAAAAAGAGAATAAACTGGCGCGGTCGCCGCGAGCTTGTTAAAACTGGCGTTTGTCCAAGAGGAGAAACAGTATGCGACGTAACATCATAGTGCTCGCTTTCGCGTTGTTGTCGATTTCGGGCACAGCCGCCGCTCAAGAACGGGGACACGTCGCGGGCGTGTTCGGATGGACGTTCGGCCAGGAGACGGCAACGATGTACGGCGCGCAAGTGGGCGTCGGCATCAACGCCAACATCCAGATCATCGGCGGAGTCGAAAAGCTTCAGGACGTACTGACGGGGCGATTCGCGTTGCTCCTTCAAAACATTGCGGCCCTTCCCAACACGACCGTTCAGGGCGAGATCCCCGCCACCTATGGCGGCGTCGGAGCCCGGTTCACGTTCCCGGGTTTGACCGCATCCCCATTTCTCGAAGTCCAGATGGGAGCGACCCAAATGGACCCGACGGGCCTCATGATCCTTTCCGACGGAGACGACGTCACCGACGCGGTCTTCGACCTCCAGAAGTCGACGAACTTCACCTTCGTCATCGGGGCGGGCGCTCGATTCGACGTCAGTGAGCATGTGCTGGTAGAGACGACGTTCAAGTTCTTCGACATTCTCGCCGAGAACGACGATATCAGCTTGAATCGCATCAACATCGCGGTAGGGGTTCGCTTCTAGGCACGCGGGCACATAGCGCCCGTTTCGCTCACGGCTTCCATCGATGCGCGCGGCCGTCATGACGCTAAGGCTCCTCGCCTTCGTAGCCGTCTCGCTCTCCGCGTCCCCGGCCTTCGCGCGCGACAAGACGGACATCATCTATTTCGTCAACGGCGATCGCATCTACTGCGAGATCAAGTACCTCACCCGCGGCAAGCTGAACGTCAAGAGCGTCGGCTTCAGTACGATCGACATCGAATGGGACAAGATCACCAACTTCGAGAGCACCCACGCCTACCAGTTCGAGCTTCAATCCGGGATCCGCTACACGGGCACTCCCGGACCGGGAGACGCCCCCGGCAAGCTGGCGGTTGCGACCGCGGCGGGGGGCACTCAGCTCGACATGGCGCGGATCGTCGAGATCCACGCCGTGGACCGGGGCTTTTGGCAGCGCGTCGATGGCTCCGTCGATATCGGTTACGAGTTCACCCAGGCGTCCACGGCGACGAGCTGGAACCTGGGCGCCAAAGCCATCTATCGGACGGAAAAGTGGGAGACGTCGCTCGATATCGACTCCCTTCTCAAGCAGCAAGAGGGAGCGGATGACGTCAACCGACAAACCGGCGTCGTCCGCTATATGCGGTTTCTCAAACAACGGTGGTTTACCTTGGCGCTCGCCTCGGGCGAGAAGAACGCCAATCAATCGCTCCTCTTCCGCGGACTCGGCAGCGCCGGGATGGGCCGGCGCTTCGTGCAGACGAATCGCACGACGGTCGGCGCCTATCTCGGCTTGGCGTTGTCGCGTGAGAGATTCCAGGACACCGACTTCGTCAGCAACACGGAGCTCGCCACCGGGTTCCTGTTCGACACTTACCGGTTCAACACTCCCGAGGTTCAGTTTCGTGGTAATTTTCTGTTCCTCCCCAACCTGACCCAATCCGGACGTTATCGACTGCAAGCCAACGCGAACGTGCGTCTCGAGCTGATCAAAGATTTCTTCTGGCAAGTCAGCGTCTATGAGAGCTTCGACAGCGCCCCACCGAGTGAGCTCGCCAATCGAAACGACTTCAGCCTCACGACGTCGTTCGGCTGGACCTTTTGACACCCGTCAGCTTGTAGCTGATGACGGCGGCTACGAGCCCGGCGGTAAAGCCGGCGGGTACATCGATGCCGTGGTGGTAGCGCGTATAGACGCACGCGAGGCTCATGCCCACCGCGAAGAAACCGAAGATGAGCGCCTTGTTCCGGTGGAAGGGCAACAAGCCGAACACGATCCCCCAAGCACCGGCGACGTGTGAGCTCGGAAAGCAGCCGCCCGAGACGGCGCCGTGCTGAATGATCTTCTCGATGATGGGGACGAAAAAGAACCCTTCGAAGGGAACCATCCCCGCCATCAGCTCCGGATTCTCCCAGGGGCCGCGAGCCGGCAAGAACGGATACCAAATGAAGCAGAGGAAGAACGCCGTGATGACCGAGGTCAGAGTGGTTTGGAAACCATGTGCCGGGACCGCTTCGCCTTTCCGTCCCATCCAGGCGGTCACGACGCCCCCGATTAGAATGATGTAGTACGAGAAGTAGAAGCCGTGCATCAGCTCGTCCTGGACAATGCCGACCCAGCCGTTCATGACGAGTGCGGGGAGCGTCCCGAAGATCTTCTCGTCAGCCGCGTAGAGATAGGACTCGAACCAATGCGGCGCCTCACCCCACATCGCGTTCACGGTCTGCGCTCCCTCCTCGAAATAGAACAGGATGAGGAGGAGCGGATAGCTATAGCGAAAGAACCGCAGGAAGTCTCGCACCGGGCGCTTCCAGCCAACAACCGCAACCGTTTCCCAGGAAGCACCCCTCGGCGGCGCCAAGACCATCGCCGCGAGGACGAAGACGTGGAGTGAGAGGATGGACGTCGGTGACGCCATATGCGCCCCGAAGAGAAGCGTGAACACCGCGACCCACGCGGTGTATCCGAAAACGATGTAGTCCAGCAAAACGAACCGACGGCCCGCGGTCACCGCCGCGGCGGGCATCGATCCGGAGCCGGAGTCGACAGGAAGATGCAGCATCTCGTTTGTCACCTCACCCAAGGGATAGCAACTCTAACCGATGAGATAGAAGGGCCACTTCGACCACGTCTGATTCCCAGGGTTTTCGGCTTGCCCTCGTACACGGCAAGGCTTTTGCAAAGGATGTGCCCGAAAGAGACAAACGGCTACACGCGCCGCCGCGCGAACAGGAGGTCACATGAAAAGAATCGCTGCCGTCGTTTCCGCGATGGCGCTCATCGCTCTCGCCGCCGGGTGTGAGACCGGAAGCGGAGTGATGACATCACCCGACCTGGACTCACCGAGTCCCATCGGCGAATGGCACCTCACGACGTTCGAGCTCGACGACGGGACTACCGTGCCCGCCGAGCCGGGGTCCTACACGTTGACGCTCAAGCTCGATGGGAGCGCCCACGTCGAAGCAGACTGCAACGTCTGCAACGGCGACTACGAGCTTCAGGGCTCGAGTCTCCTCTTCGGTCCGATGGGATGCACCCTCGCGGCGTGCCAGGAGGGGTCGCTCGAGTTCGACTACTTGCAAGCGCTCGGCGCCGTGTCTTCGTTCGAGCGTACCGAGAACGAGCTCGCGCTCCGCTACGGGGCAGGCGTGCTGAGATTCGTGGTGCCCTAGGTCTCGCTCCCCCGCCGGACCAAGGGCTTTGGTGGGATGGCTAGCGGCGAGTCACGCTGTCAGCCATCCCACCTCAAAACCGATTCTTACTCAGCCGGCGGGTACTCTTTGAAGAGCTTGTCGGCAGCTTTCGTGATCTTCGACGAGTTCTTGGACGGGTTGTCGGAGACGGTGTCGGAGACGATCCCGCGCCACACGAGGCGTTTCTCCTTGGCGTCCCACATGTCGAGAACGACGGTGCCCACGTTGTACTTGCGCACGGTCGTGGTCGAGCTGCCCATGCCGCCCATGCCGGCGCCGTAATAGCCGCCCCAGCCCCAACCCGGGCCGTAGCCCCAGCCGCCGCCCATATAGGTCGTGTCGAGCGACATCTGCTCCGATTCCTCGGCGCTGTAGGTGACGAAGACGTCCGGGTTCGAGGTCACTTCGGACATGCCCTTGGCGCGGAGCTCGCTGTTCACGGCGTTGATGAAACGCTCGTGCGAGAGCGGGTCGGTATCTTTCACGTTCGCGTCGCTCTCGTGCCATTGAAACGTCTGAAAGCTCGAAAAGTCAGCCTGACGATCGAAATCGTGATTGACCTTCATGCTCGAACAGCCGATCAGCACGGCCAACGAGGCGACCGCGGTAGCGAGTTTCCACTGCATTATGTCCTCCAATTGTCTTTCGAATAGGTCGCGGAGCGGACGGCGTCGCGAAAGCCCCTAGGCTATCGCTCGCTTCGCAAGACCCTACATTTGCACAAAGTCCCACGGGCCGCAAGGCGATTTGGCGCTAGAATCTCAAGCCATGGTGCTCCTAGCTCTCGCCGTCATCACAAGCCTCGCGACGAGCGTTCCCGCGGCCGGATACGAGGTTACGGACCTCCGAAACGAAGACCGCCTCGTCATCCTCGTCTTCGGGGACGGAGGCACGGGTAAAGCGGGTCAGTATCGGGTCGGTCGAGCCATGGCGGAGACGTGCCGCCGGCGCGGATGCCAGCTCGCGCTCATGCTGGGCGACAACTTCTACGAGAACGGCGTCGCCGTCCAGTCACGCGATAGCGTCGCCGCGAGCTATCAGGAGATCCTCGACCAGTTCGATGCCAAGTTCGAAGCCCCTTATCAACGTTTTCAGGAGCTTCCGGGATTCCATTTCTGGGTCACGCTCGGAAACCACGACTATCGCAAGAACACGTTCTCCACCTTCCTGACCTATTCCGAGTTCAGTGAGCTCTGGCGCATGCCGGCATTCCACTATGACGTGCCTCTGCTCCCCGACTGGATCCAGATCTACGCGCTCCACACGGACACGGACGTCCGCCGGGACTTGAACGGTCTGCAGGTTCACGCGGCGCGACGATCGCTCTGCGAAGAACGGAACGCCGATCGATGGAAAATCGCGTTCGGACACCAGCCGGTCTACAACAGCGGCCACCACGCCGGCGATACCAACGAGCGCCGCGTCCGAGCGCTCATCGACCAACCTCTTCTTCGAGAGTGCGGGGTGCACTTCTACCTCGCCGGCCACGCCCACCATCAAGAGCACGTGAGTGCCCCCGGCTACGAGCACGTCATCCAGGGCGCCGCGTCGAAGAGCAAGGGAAGCAACCGCATGCCGAGATTTCCGGACGTGACCCAGCGGCACTTCTCGCGCGAGTTCGGCTTCGCCATCATCGAGGTCGACGCACGACAACTGCGCCTACACTTCTACGACGTCTTCGATACGAAGGAAGGCGGTGAGCTTACCGCTCCCGGCCCCGAAGACATTTTCGAGTCCTATTCCTGGTGCGGCACGCGTAGCGATGTGGGGCAACCCGGCGGGCCGGCAAGGCCTTGTCGCTGACGCCCTTCGAGCACACTTCGGTTACTATTCCGACGATGTCGATAACGAGAGAGCAAGCCTGGACCCACCTGTCGGAATGGACCGAAACGGAGTCACTCAGAAAACATGCGCGGGCGGTCGAGCTCGTGATGCGTCGTGCCGCTCACCGCTATGGCGACGGTGAGGCGGACGAAGAGCAATGGGGCATCGCCGGCATGCTCCACGATGCCGACTACGAGAAATGGCCCGAAGACCACCCCAACCGTATCGTCGCGTGGCTAAAGGAGCGTGACGAAACCGCGCTCGCGCACGCCATCTCGGCCCACTACACGAAGTGGAACGTTCCTTACGAGAGCGCGCTCGACAAGGCGCTGCTCGCCTGCGATGAGCTCACCGGATTCATCGTGGCGTGCTGTCTGGTACGGCCCGAAGGTGTCTCCACGTTGAAGTCAAAGAGTGTGCGAAAGAAACTCAAAGACAAGGCGTTCGCCGCGAAGGTCGAGCGGGCGGAAGTCCATGCGGGAGTCGAGCTCTTAGAAGTCGAGCTCGCGGATCACATCGATTTCATCATCGAGGCGTTGAAGCCGCACGCGGAAGAGCTCGGCATCGAAGGCCGAGACATCCAAAAAAGCTAAGCGCTCTAGAGCGCCTGGACGAGATTGCGCTCGCTTTGGTGCGACTGCAGCACTTCCGGCGCGATGCGCTTGCTCAGATAGACTTTGGACTCTCGATTGTCGACAGCGTTGCGCTCATACTTGACGACGTCGAAGTTCAGATGCGTCAAGGTGCCTCGCATCCCATAGAATTTGTTCTTCGTCTTGACGACGACCTCTTTGAACCCCTGCTCGAGGGCCCACGCTTCTTGTTGCTCGGTCAGCGCGCGGAAATGCCCCTGGCCGCGCCAGTCCGAACGCGTCCCGCCAATCCAGCTATAGAGAATGCGCCGTCCTCCAAAATCGACCGCGTCCGAGAGCCGATCGACGAGGTCTCTGAGCTTCGGGTCCGACTCATCGGCGAAAATCTCGTGTCCTACTTTGTACGACACGGGAACGAGCTGCGAAGAGTCGTCGGGAAGTCGAGCTTCCGCCATTTGAATCACGTGAGCGCGATTCGAGAGCCGCTCTTCGATCTCGGCGGCGGTCTTCTTACGCGCGAACTCACCGAAGAATTCCTCGATATATTGGATCTCGAGCGCCCCCGCCTCGAGCGGGTACTGTTTGATCCGATAGGTGCGAGAACCGTCCATCGCCGACATTATATAGGCAGAGCGCTGAGACCACGTGGCGGCACGGTTCGTCTCGCGCGGCTACGGACTTTAGAGCGAGCCGAGAAATTCGAGGAGCGCGGCATGGAACTCTTCGGGAGCGTCCAGGTAGCAAGCGTGGCCCGCGCCTCTCAGCACGACTCTCTTTGAATCGGCGAGCGCCACGGTGAGCGCCGTCGACTCTTCGAGCGGAATGATGTCGTCGTTCTCACCCCAGATGACGAGCGTGGGGACGTTGACTTTGCGGAGCGCGCGGATGTATCGATCGATCCCTCCCGGCGCCACGGGTACGAATCCCGAGACCCGCTCTACGGCTTTCGTGATCACGGGGAAGCTGAACTGGCCGCTCATCGAGGGCGACACGATCGCCACCTGATCCAGCCCGAGGTGGTCGAGGACCTCGACGACGAGCTCTTCCCGATCGACGTCCACGCGTTGAGAACGCCCATATCCGGGAAGATCGAGCGCGATGACGAAAAAGCCCGACGCCTCCAGGGTGTCGAGGGTTCCCAGCTCGCGCCACGTCTCCGAGCTATAACGTGCACCGTGAAGCAGTAGCACGGGAGGGCCGTCGGGAGGGCCCGCCTGCAAGTAGTGGAGCGTTCGACCGGAGAGCTCGAGCGTTTTTTCGCTTACGGCGGCAACGGCGGGAGAAACGGAAACCGCGCACGCAACGGCCATCCACACGCCTGCGACGCACGGTTTCATCACATGACTTTAACACAGTAGACTGACAGCGATGTCGCTCGCTCTAGCCCTCATGCTGGCCTCCGTGGGCACTTCGGCCGACGTCGAAGGGCTCGAGATATCGAGCCCGCATTTCACCATCGTCACCGAACAGACGGAGCCCGAGGGGAAGGCTCTTGCGCGTCAGCTCGAGGCGATCCGGCTTATTTTTCTCGACGCGCTCCCGCGCGCCTTCGGCCACGGCGCCATCGATCCACCTGAGCCCATCGTCGTCTACGCGGTTCGCGACGCGGATGGCATGCGCCGGCTGCTGCCCTCGGTGATGGAGAACGAGAGCCTCAGAAAACCGCACGGCTTGTTCAGAAGAGCGCCGGGAAAGCACTACCTCGTGCTTCAAATGGACGCCGCGAACGGAACTGCGGTAAACGCCTACCACGAATACTTTCACGTTATCTCGCGAGCCCATTGGGGACGTTTGCCGGCATGGCTCGAAGAAGGCTTCGCGACGTTTTGGGAGACGACGCTCATCGGGGCCGAGGACGCGCGCGTCGGCATTCCGCATCGCGGGCACTTGCAAGCGTTGTCGGGGAAACCTCTCGTCCCTTGGAGAATCCTGTTCACCGTAGAGAACGATTCGCCGATCTATACGGAGCCTGAGAACTTCGCCGCGTTCTACGCGCAATCCTGGGCAGTCGTCCACTACCTGTTGCTCGGAGACGCGACCGGCGAGCGTCGCGCCCAGCTCTTCGATTACATCCACCGCCTCTCGAGCGACGAGCCACCCGCGGACGCCTTCGAGGCCTCTTTCGGTGAGCTCGACACTCTGACGGACGAGGTGTGGCGCCACTCGAGGAAGACGGCGTTCCGACTCCCCCGTCGGCCGCGGCCGCAACCGCTGCCGGAGGGGGCTCTGACGGTACGCACTCTCGGGCCAGGCGAGATGCTCGCCTATACCGGCGACTTCGTCGTCCATGGAGCGGAGCCGGAGCGCGCCCGGCCAATCCTCGAGCAAGCGCTCGAGCTCGCGCCGTCTTACGCGCTCGTCCATGAGGGACTTGGTTCTCTCGAGCTCACCCATGGCGCGATGGCGGACGCGCTCGTCCGGTTCACGCGCGCGGGGGAGCTCGACTCCACGAGCTTTCTCGTCCACTACTACCACGCCATCGCGCGACTCCGGTCGCGAGCCCCTCTCCCACTCGTACTCGCGAGCCTCGAGCGCTCCCTCGCCCTCAACCCGGCATTCGCTCCGACGCATTTGTTCATGGCGAGAGCCGCGATCGAGAACGACGCGCACCTCGCGCGAGGCCTCGATTCGGCACGGGCCGCCGCGGCGATCGCTCCCGACAACCCCTCCGCTCATTTCCTGCTGGGCCGGCTCCTCCTCATGACGGGCGACGCCTCGGCGGGACTCGACTCCTATCGCAGAGCGCTCACGCTTCCCTTCGAAGACTCGGAGATGCTCGAGGAGATGGGACGCGCCTTCCTCGAGCGCGAGGCGTTCGCGGCGGCCGCGTTGGCCCTCGAGCGCGCCGTCGCGATCGAGCCGACTCGGAGCGCTCTGCAACGCGATCTGGGTCGGGCGCTGCTCGAAACGGACCGCCCCGCCGAGGCCGTTCCCTACCTGCAAAAGGCCGTCGACGCGAAGCCGGAAATCGGTAAGCTTCATCACGAGCTCGCGACGGCTCTCGAGCGCAGCGGACGCAGTGCGGAGGCGCTTCGGCACTTTCGCACCGCTCGCGAGCTCGGATACCCTCCTTGAGTGGAGTCACCGCTCGAAAGCGGCTCCACGTTGGTGTCCGCGAGCTCGTATCGCATCTCCTGCGCGCCGGCGATCTGAACTTGGAAACGTTCGGGGGCTCCTTCTCGTCTCCCGTCGACGCGATCCGCGCCCATCAGAAACTTCAGGCAGCACGCGGTGAGGACTACACGAAAGAAGTCGCTCTCTCCTATACGGTCGAGGATGGCGACATCACGCTCGAGATCGGAGGTCGCATCGACGGCGTGTTCGCGGACGCCGAGCCGGTCATCGTCGAGGAGATCAAGACGACGCGAGACGACCTCGACGAGCGGGTGCGCAAACAAAGCCCGACCCATTGGGGCCAGCTCAAAGTGTACGCGTTCATCTACGCGCAGCAGCAAGAGCTCGACGAGCTCACGGGTCGGCTGACGTACTACCAGATCGACAGCGGCGAGACACGAGAGATCGATGAGCCCTACCGGCTCGTCGAGCTACGTAGCTGGTTCGAGGATCTCGTCGAGCGATATCTCGGCTGGCTGCGAAGGATCGAGTCCTGGCGCTCGCTCCGCGACCAGTCGATCGAGTCGACGGACTTTCCTTTCAGTGACTATCGACCCGGCCAGCGCCGGATGGCAGTCGGGGTGTACCGCACCATCGAGAACGAAGCGCAGCTTCTCGTGCGAGCGCCGACGGGAATCGGCAAGACCATCGCCGCGCTCTTTCCTGCGGTAAAAGCCCTCGGCAAGGCTCTCGTCGACAAAGCCTTCTACTTGACGGCGCGCACCACCGGTCGCGCCGTCGCCGAGAGCGCGCTGGCCGAGCTTCGTAACCGTGGGCTACGAGTGAAATCGCTGACCGTCACCGCGAAAGACAAGACCTGCTTCAACCCTGAAAAAGCCTGTAATGGATCCGAGTGCGAGTTCGCGCGAGGATTCTACGATCGCATCGACCAAGCGATGGAGGCGCTGTTCGAGACGGACGATCTCACTCGCGACCGCATCGAGGCCATCGCTCGCACCCATCAGGTATGTCCCTTCGAGCTGTCACTCGAGCTCGCCCTGTGGGTGGACATCATCGTTTGCGACTATAACTATGTCTTCGATCCGCGAACGAGCCTCAAGCGGTTCTTCGACAACGGAAAGACCGGCTTCGTCTTTCTCGTTGACGAAGCGCATAACCTCCTCGATCGGGCGCGCGACATCTACTCGGCCGAGATAACGAAGCGGGAGTTCCTGTCTCTCAAGAGAGTCCTCGACGAGAAACGTCACCGGGCGTTGCGGCTGAGCGCCGATGCGGTGAACCGCGCGTTCCTGAAAGCTCGGGGACGGGAGAAAGACGCTTACGCCCGTCCCGAGCCTCCCGAGTGGCTCTATCCGTCCCTTCGAAGATTCGTTCGCGCGGCCGAGGTCTATCTCGTTTCGGGCGGGTTTCCGCACCCATCCCACACGGCCATCGTAGAGCTCTACTTCGCGGCATCCGCTTTTCTCCGAGTGGCAGAGCGGTTCGACGCCCGCTACGTCACGTGCTACGAAGAGTCGAAGAGGGACACGCGCATCCGCCTGTACTGCACCGACCCCGCTCCGGAGCTCGAGCAATCCTTCCAGAAGTCTCACGCCTCGGTGTTGTTCTCGGCGACGCTCTCACCTCTTCGCTTCTTCCATGAAACGCTCGGATGCGGCGACGCGGCGCGCCACCTCGTCTTGCCCTCGCCATTTCCGAGCGAGAAGCTGCTCGTGCTCGTCGGCGACCGCATTGCGACCACCTATCGCGCGCGCGATCGTAGCCGGGCGGAGCTCTCGGGCTGGCTCGAACGTTTCGTCTCCGTGAGACGCGGAAACTATCTTCTCTACTTTCCGTCCTACGCCTATATGGAAGCCGTACGGCAGGAGATGGGCGAGCGACCCGATATCGACTTCATTGCACAGCGATCCGATATGTCGGAATCCGAGCGTAGCGCTTTTCTCGACCGGTTCCGCACCCGTGGGCCGAGGACGCTCGTGGGCTTCGCGGTCCTCGGCGGGTTCTTCGGCGAGGGCATCGACCTCGTCGGCGATCGTCTCGAAGGCGTCGCCATCGTCGGGGTCGGGCTCCCCGGACTGTCGCCCGAAAGAGATCACATCCGCGGCTATTTCGATGCCTCCGGCGAAGACGGCTTCGCATACGCTTACGCGTTTCCCGGAATGAACCGTGTCCTGCAAGCCGCGGGGCGGCTCATTCGCACCGAGAACGACCGCGGCGCCGTGCTCCTTCTCGACGAACGCTTCTCGCAACCGCTGTACCGCCGCCAGCTCCCGACCGAATGGAGCCCCTCGTTCCCGCGAGACGATGACGAGATGGAACGGATGCTCACCGAGTTCTGGTCGAACGATCGGGACCAGCCGGCTGCTGAGAAATAGGGGGACATAAACCTATTACGCGGTTTCTCGAGGATGGTATGGGGAGAAGAAATAGGGGGACACAATACCTATTACTCTGTTCTTGCCGCAAACCATCCTCAAGAAACCGCGTAATAGGTTTATGTCCCCCTATTTCTAACGTTTTTCCGCAGCCCGCTGGTGTAATATTCACCTAATGGCCACCCACCTTTCGAGCCTCGACGTGCTCGTGGTCGATTGCCAGGCAACAGCACCTAGCCCCACGAACGGACACCTCCTCGAAGTGGGGTGGGGCTCCGTTCGCACCGATCGAGATGAAGTCGCTGTCGAGTCACGGCTCGTCACCCCGCCGGAGGGCACGACACTTCCAAAGCAGGTGCGACGCGTGACGGGCATCAGCGACGAGGAGCTGGCGGCCGGCTCCTCGGCGGAGAGTGTATGGGCCGAGCTGGTCGCCGCGGCGGATCGCATCGCCGGCGTGGGCGGCTCGGAGAAGTGTCCCACCATCATCCACTTTTCCCGCTTCGAGGAGCCCTACCTGCGTTTTCTCGGCGGCGGGGCGAACGAGAGCTTCCCGCTCGAGATTGTGTGCACGCACGAGATCGCAAGGCGACTCCTCCCCCGTCTTCCGCGACGGGGGCTCCGTGCGCTCGCCGGCTTCTTCGGGCACGCGGTGCCGGACGGTCGACGAGCGGCGCACCACGTCGAGGCGACGGCAGCGGTGTGGCGGCGGATCGTGGGCCAGCTCGAGCACGACGTCGGCGTGCGCACGCTCGAGGACCTCGACGCATGGCTGAGCACGTCTACGCCGCCTCGCGCGCCCACCGCGCCACGTCATGAATACCCGATGCCCGCCAAGCGGCGACGGGCTCTGCCGGACCGGCCCGGGGTCTACCGTATGCTCCGGGCGTCGGGCGACATCCTCTACATCGGGAAGGCAACGTCGCTGCGACAACGAGTCGCCACCTATTTTCAAAAGAGCACGAAGCACGCGGACCACATCTTGGAAATGCTGACGCAGGCGCACGACGTCGAGACGTTCGTGACGGGATCGGCACTCGAAGCGGCGCTCGAAGAAACCGACCAGATAAAACGGCACGTCCCTGCCTACAACAAAGCATTGCGTCCCGAAGGTCGACGGCTCGTCTTCGCCACCAAAGACTTCACCCAACTGTCGGAGACAGCCGACGGAGCGCACCGGCTCGGTCCTCTTCCGGATAGCGACGCCCTGGCCGCCGCATCTCGGCTCGCGCGCGCGAGCACGGACGACGTGTCCGCGAGCGAGACGGTGGCCGTTCCCGATGCCTACGCGCCGACGGAGGACACACTCTTCCGGGGGCTCGCGATCTACCGCGCCGCGGGCGGGTCCCGCTCGGTGCTCGTCTACGGAGCGGCGCTATGGCGTGAAAGGCAACGCCTCGTCGACGCACAGCCGGAGCCCGAGCTCCGCCTAAAGGTCGAGTACGACGAGGGAGTGGAACGATGGACGCCGGAAAGCGTCGCCGCGAGGCTCGGTGAGCTCGCCGCCCGCGCCTCTCATCTCGTCCGACGCGCTCATTGGCTGTCCATACTCAGTGAGTCGAGTCTCGAGTGGGACCGTGGCGTGATCGGGTTCCGGGGCGGTGTCATCCGCTCACGCTCCGATCGCGTGATCTCGCGGCCACGAAACGCACCGTTCGAGGAGCGGCGGAAACGTTTCGACCTCGCTGCCTACGACCGCATGACGGTGCTCCTCAAGGAGCTGCGGCGACTCGCGGCCGGCGAGCGCCCACTCCGGCTACACACCGCAGACGGAGCCTCGCTGTCCGGCCCGAGACTTCGAGAGGTGCTGCGTTGGATCTGACGCGGATTCTGTTTCTGTCGGACACCCACCTCGGCTTCGATCACCCTCGAGCCCCTCGAGTCCGACGGCGCCGCCGCGGGTCGGATTTCTTCGCGAACTTCGAGCGCGCGCTCTCTCCCGCCCTCAAAGGTGAAGTCGACGCCGTCGTTCACGGTGGTGACGTGTTCTTTCGCAGCCGCGTGGCCCCCGAGGTGGTCCTCCGCGCCCTTCGCCCGTTGAAAGCGGTCGCAGACCTCGGCATCCCGGTCTACGTCGTCCCGGGGAATCATGACCGCTCCCGCACTCCTCTCCCCCTCTTGTGGCAGCATCCCGGAATTTTCGTCTTCGACCGGCCCCGGACCTTCGTCCACCACCGACGCGGGCGGACGTTCTCGATTTCGGGCTTTCCTTACGAACACTCCGTCCGCGCGGCTTTCCCCGGTCTCGTCGAGGCCACGGGGTGGAAGCACGCGGCAGCGGATGCGAGGTTCCTCGTCATGCATCATGCCGTGGAGGGCGCGACGGTCGGCCCTCGCGATTTCACCTTCGGGTCACAGCCCGACGTCGTGCGTACCGCGGATATTCCGAGTGGCTTCGCGGCGATCCTGTCCGGACACATCCACCGCGCGCAAGCCCTGACGCGGGACGGCTCCGGGCGAGCGCTTCCGGCACCCGTGCTGTATCCCGGCTCCACCGAACGGACCTCGTTCGCCGAGAAAGACGAGCGCAAGGGCACCCTCACATTGGCGGTGCAGCCGAACGGCCGCTTGCGGGGATGGCGCTTCCGCGAGCTTCCGAGCCGGCCGATGCGGCGCATCGAGCTCAGCGCGAGCGATCTTCCGAAGCGTCGGCTCACGGCCATCCTCTCGCAGCTTCCCGCGGACGCGGTCGTCCAGCTCAAAGTAGCCGCCCCGGTTCCCGCGTCACTCGCAATCACCGCGGTTCGGGCGATGGCGCCGACGACGATGGACGTCTCGGTGTCGCCGCTTCACTCGTTCCGGTAGACCTCGCCGCCCTTCATCACGAAACGGACACGTCTCAGAGCCGAAATATCCGTGGTGGGGTCGCCGTCGACCGCAATCAGGTCTGCCAGCAAGCCCGCCCGAACACGACCGAGGTCATCGTCGAGCCCGAGAGCGTCGGCGTTCACCGAAGTCGCCGCCTTCAAGGCATCGAGCGCACTCATTCCGTAATCCACCATGAGCTCGAGCTCACGCGCATTGTCGCCGTGCGAGAACACGCCGACGTCACTTCCGTTGCAGATCGTCACGCCCGCCCCGCGGGCCGCCTTCAACATCGAACGAGCTTGTGCGACACGAGGTGGGTCCGCCTCCTCACCCTTCTTCCAGCCACCGTATTGCGAGATCGCATCCCCGGCGGCGAGCGTCGGGCAAAGGGCGACGCCGCGCTCCGCCATGAGCGCGAATACGTCCGCCGTCCCCCCATAGCCATGCTCTATCGTGCGTACCCCGGCGAGCGTCGCGCGGCGCATGCCTTCAGCGGTTCCGGCATGCGCGACGACGGGGCGGCCGCTACTGGCCGCGGTCTCGACGATCAGCGTCAGCTCTTCGAGCGAGAACGTCGGCCTCGATTCTCCGGACGGGCCCCACCGATAGTCCGCATAGACCTTGACCCAGTCGGCGCCTTTTCCGATCTGCTCGCGCACGACGCGGATGAGAGCGTCGACGCCGTCTGCGGGCTCGGCGCCCAAGGGCACGTCCCAGGCAGGGTCGAAGCCGACCGGACCGTAGCTGCCCGTCGCGACGATGGCGCGGCCGGCCACGAACATCCGCGGCCCCGGGATGATGCCCTGCTCAATCGCTTGCTTCACCCCGACGTCGGCATAGCCCGCGCCTTCGCTACCCAGGTCGCGAATCGTCGTGAACCCCGCCTGCAACGTGTCGCGAACGTGATTGACGGCGCGAGCGACGCGGAGCGCGCGGGCCTCGCGGAGCACCTGATCGTTCCACGTCGCTTCGTCATAAGGATGCAGCAGCACGTGCGAATGGGCTTCGATGAGGCCCGGCGCGAGCGTGGCTCCAGATAGCTCGACCCGGCTCGCATCGGACGGAACCGGCACGGACGACTTGTCGCCGACGGCCTCGACGCGGTCCCCCCGGACGACGACGATCCAACCGTCGTGAAGCTCGTCACCGTCGAAGACACGGTCCGGCTCGAGAACGTAGACGTCCTGTGACCAAGAAGGCACGGGAAGAAGAGCGACTGCGAGAGCCAAGAGAATCAGCATGGAGTCGCAATGTTACAATGAGAGCGATCCCAGAAAAAGAACGCGACGATGAGCGAGCAGGACGAAACGCCCGGTAACGGCGAGGCGCCAACCGAGGAGCCTTTCTTTCTCACCGTGCTCCCCTTCGCAGGACTGTTCTTGCTCCTCGTACTCGCCGTCGTGTGGCGCGTCCTTCCCGAGCGCGACAACGCGAGCGCCGGGCCGGGTGCCGGCTCCGGGGACAACGCGCTCGTGAACGCGATCGAGTCTTGGACCGACGCGAGCGAGGTCGCCATCAGCGTCGACCCCGAGCGCGACTTCGTCAAGGGGCGAGCGGACGCGCCGGTGACGATCGTGGAGTTCAGCGACTTCGAATGTCCGTACTGCCGTGAAGCCGCTTTTGGAGTCGAGAAGATATTGAAGCAATACGAAGGCGACGTCCGCGTCGTCTTCAAGAACTTGCCGCTCGACCAATCGTGCAACGAGGCGATGGCACAGCCCCTTCATCACTTCGCCTGTCGCGCGGCAGAGCTCGCCCGGTGCGCCGGCGCCGAGCGTGACGAGCTGTTCTGGAGCGTGCACGACATGCTCTTCACCGGAGCCACCCTCTCTGCGGAGAGGCTCGATGGGGTACCGGAGGAAGCCGGGCTCGATCCCGACGCACTCGCGACGTGCCTCGCTTCCGGCGACCAGATGAGCGAAGTAAGGGAAGACATTGCGCTTGCTCGAGAGCTCGGCATCTCGGGCACTCCCGTGTTCTTTCTCAACGGGCGTCGTTTGTCCGACTACCGCCTCCCGGCGCTCGAATCCGTGCTGCAGCACGTTCTGTCCCGAATCTGACCGCGCTACTTCGGATATACTCGGCGCGAGTCGATGCCGAAGCCCCCACCGATCGCAGGAAGGGTCATCGGTACCGAAGACGCGACTCCGCTCGAGTTTTGGGTTGCGGTCGCGCCGGGGCAGTTCCTCCAGCTCGATGACGTCGTCGCGGTCGAGCGTGAGCTTCCCGACGGCACGACGGTCCACATCTACGGGCTCGTCACCCAGGTCCGGGCGCGACACGAGGGCGCCCGTTTCGACTCCGACGTCTTCTTGATCGCGGACGGCGTCCTACCCGCCGAGGTCAGCCAGGCAGCACAGGTCGTCACCACTCGGTTCGAGCCCGAGATCTTCGTTCCGCCCCTACCGGGGCAGGCCGTCACCCGGGCCCGAGGGGAGGCACGCGATCGCGCGCTCTTCTTCGACGGTATGGATCCCTCGAAGCGGCTACCGGCCGGCCTATCCAGAGATGATGAGCCCGTCTACGTGAACCTCGAGTTCCTGGATGGAACCCGAGGCGCTCACGTCAACATCAGCGGGATCTCCGGTGTCGCGACCAAGACGTCCTATGCGAGCTTTCTCCTCTACAGCCTCTTCACGTCCAAGGTGCTCGGGGCCGACGCCCTCAACACGAAGGCGTTGGTCTACAACGTCAAGGGCGAAGACCTGCTATTCCTCGATCACCGCAACCGCGGACTCCCCGCCGGCCAACCCGCGAAGTACGAGAAGCTTGGACTCTCCGCCGGAGCGTTCGAGAGCGTCGAAATGTGGGCCTCACCCAGACGGGGCGACCCCACCGCCGCGCCGGACGTCGCGACGAGGGATAGCGGCGTCGGTTCCTATTTCTGGACGCTCGTTGCGTTCTGCCACGAGGGCTTGCTGCCGTTTCTCTTCAGCGACGCGGAGGACGACCGCCAGCAATACACCATCGTCGTACAAAACGTCGCGGCTCGTTTGAAGGACGCGGAGCCCATCGGTGAGGGCGCCGTGAAAGTCGAAGGCCGCGAGGTACGGACATTTCGGGAGCTGGTCAAGCTCATCTCCGAATGTGTCGAGGACGAGGCGACCAGACCTTATTGGGCCGGGCCGGCGATGGGCCAAGGTACCGTGAACGCCTTCGTCAGGAGACTCTTCGGTGCCGTCTCTCACCTGGAGCACCTCGTCCGCGGCGACGTCGCGAATGCCGAGCGCCACCGGATCCGACGAGACGCTCAGCTCACCGTCATCGACCTCCACAATCTCGGCGACCGCGCCAAGCGCTTCGTCGTGGGCGTGACGCTACGGCGCGCGTTCGAGGAAAAGGAGCGCGCGGGGACGGCCAAGCCGCTTCTCTTCGTGGTGCTCGACGAGCTCAACAAATACGCTCCTCGTGACGGCGGAAGCCCGATCAAAGAGACGCTCCTCGACGTCGCGGAGCGGGGCCGTAGCCTCGGCATCATCCTCATCGGAGCGCAGCAAACCGCGAGCGAAGTCGAGCGGCGGGTCATCGCGAACTCCGCCATCCGCGTCGTCGGCCGACTCGATACCGCCGAAGCCCATCGCGACGAGTACGGCTTCCTGCCACCTATCCATCGACAGCGCGCCACGATCGTCAAGCCGGGCACCATGATCCTCTCACAGCCCGAGCTTCCCGTGCCGCTCGTGACGCAATTCCCGTTTCCGTCCTGGGCGACCCGACACAGCGAGGCCGAGGTGGTCTCCGGAAGTCCCCGAGCGACCCCGGAAGACGACGACCCGTTCGAAGGCCTGACGTAAGGTCCGGCATGCGTTTTCTGCACACGGGCGACTGGCACGTCGGCAAGACGCTGAGGGGCCGAAGCCGCGCCGAAGAGCACCGGGCGGTCCTGCATGAAATTGCCGAGGTCGCACGCGACGAGAAGGTCGACATCGTCCTCGTCGCCGGCGATTTGTTCGATTCGGCCTCACCGACCGCCGAGTCCGAAGAGATCGTCTACGAAGCGCTGCTAGCGCTCGCCGAAGTGAGTGAGTGGGTCGTCGTCATCGCGGGAAACCACGACAACCCGGGTCGCTTGAACGCCGTCGGCCCGCTCATGCACTTGACGAATATCCGCATGGTCCCTCGCCTCGCGCGGCCCGAGGACGGTGGCGTGCTCGTTCTCCAAACCAAACAGGGCGGCGCTCGCATCGCGCTGCTTCCGTTCCTGTCTCAGCGCCGGATCGTCAAAGCGACCGACTTGATGATGCAAGACGCGTTCGAGCATGTAGGTTCTTACGCCGAGCGCTGCCGTCGCATCATCGAGGTTCTTTGCCGCGACGAGACGACGCCCCAGACCGTCGACATATTCCTCGGCCACGCCATGGTGCACGGCGGCATCATGGGTGGAGGCGAGCGTCAAGCGCACACGGTCTTCGAGTACAGCATTCCGACAACTGCATTTCCGTCCTCGCTTCACTACGTCGCGTTAGGGCACCTCCACCGCGCCCAGAAGCTCCCTGCCGCGTGCCCGACCTGGTATGCGGGCTCCCCGCTTCAGCTCGATTTCGGAGAGACGAAGGACGACAAGAGCGTGAACATCGTCGACGCGGTTCCGGACCAACCCGCGAAGGTCGAGCAGGTGCCGCTCCATTCCGGCCGGCGGCTCGTCCACGTCAAGACGACGCTGTCGAAGCTCATCGAGGTCGCATCGACGCATGGCGACGCCTATTTGCGGATTGCTCTCGATGAGCCTCCGGCACCCGGCCTCGCCGACAAAGTTCGTGAACAGCTCCCGAATGCCGTCGATGTCGTCGTCACCGGCGGGGAGAAGAAAGAGGAGACCGCGATCGCCGAACGCATCGGTCGCTCGCCCCGAGAGCTCTTCGGCGAGTACTTGGCGGATCGCGGCGAGGACGACCCGAGGCTGCGATCGTTGTTCGACGAGCTACTCGAAGAAATCTATGCGCCCGATTAAGCTCACCCTCGAAGGCTTCACGGCCTATCGCGAGTTCACGGTCGTCGATTTCGACGGCGCGGACCTCTTCGTTCTGACGGGACCGACCGGATCGGGAAAGTCGAGCCTCATCGACGCGATCACGTTCGCACTCTACGGAAGCGTCGCCCGATACCAAAACCCCAACCTCGTACACCCGGTCGTGAGCCAAGGCAAGGTCGAAGCCAAGGTCCGCTTCGACTTCGCGATCGGCGAGCGAAAATACACCGCCGTACGCGTCGTACGCAAAACACCTCGCGGGGGCGCGACGACGAAAGAGGCTCGGCTCGAGCTCGATGGGCACCTCGTCGCCGGGGCCGCCGACGAGATCACGCGGGCCGTCCAGGAGATCTTGGGGCTGAGCTTCGAGCAGTTCACGACTTGCGCCGTTCTGCCGCAAGGCGACTTCGCTCGCTTCCTTCACGAGAAGCCCGCGCAACGCCAGGATCTCTTGACGAAGCTTCTCGGAGTCGACATCTACGAGCGCATGGGGAACCTCGCTCGCAGCCGCGAGTCCGCAGCCAAGCAACGGGCTCAGTTGCAAGCCGAGGAGCTGGAGCAGATCCGCGACGCGACGTTCGACGCGCACAAGAAAGCGGCACGCCGGGTCCGCGAGCTCAAAGAGCTCCTGGAGGAGGTCGAGCGGGTCACGCCCGAGGTCGAAGCGCTGGAGAAGGAGTTCGAGCGAGCTCGACAAAGCGCGGAGAAGCTCGAGATGGAGGCGCAGCTGCTCGAGAAGGTCTCCGTCCCGGAGGGCGTGAGCGCACTCGCGGGGCGCATCGACGACGCGCGAGATCAGCAACAAAAGGCGCGCGAAGCGCGGGAGGCCGCCGATGACGCCGTTGTTGCCGCGGAGGTGGAAGCGGCAAAACGACCGAGTCCGACGGAGCTCGACAAAGCCCTGCGGGCGTTCGACGAGCAAGAGACTCGACGAGCGGGGAGCGACGACGCGAAAGCCGAGCTCGACGAAGCGAGAAAGCGCCGAGAAGAGGCGAAGGCGGAGCAGGTCTCGGCCGAGCTAGAGGTCGATCAGGCCCGCGAAGAAGTCGACCGCGTGCGGCGAAAGCTCTCGGCGCACGACCTCGCCTCTCACCTCCACAAAGGCGACACGTGTCCCGTCTGCCAGCAGACACTCGCTGCTACTCCGTCCGTAACGATGCCGCCGGCCCTCGCGGACACCGAGCGTGCGCTGGAGGCCAAGGAAGAGGGACTAAAGAAACGGCAGCGCGCGTTCCGGACGACGGAGAAGCGGGCGACGCTCGCGGAGGAGCGATTCCGTGCGTCTGGTGCGGAGCTCGAAGCTCTCTCGGCGACGATCGCTCAAAGCGCGTCAAAGGAGTCCGTGCTCGAGCAGCTCGCCGTCGCGCTAGACGCAAGCACGGCACTGGACGATCGGCGCGTCGCGGCGAGAACGGCTCGCGAGGACGAGAACCGCGCGCTCGAGCAGGTGGAAGCGCTTTCGAAAGAGGAGAGCACGCTGTGGAGACGGTTCGACACGCTCAGAGACGCGGCAGCCGCGCTCGGCCCCCCGCCAACGGACCGCGACAACATGGTAAGCGCATGGGAAGAGCTTTCGCAGTGGGCGGGCGAGCTCGAAAAGCAAAAGCTCGCCGACGGGCTCGAGGCGGCGGCGCTCGCCACGACCGCAGTCGACGCACGCAAGGAAGCCTTCGCGAAACTCGACCGACAGGCGCGCGACATCGACGTCGCGCTCGGAAAGAAACATCCTCGAGATACCGTGGTCTCCCTCTTGGCGGAAGCAACGCAGGAAGAGAAGCGGATCGCGGACGCGATCGACCGTGCCGCCTTGGTCCGGGCCAGGCTCGAGGCCGACAAGGAGGCCGCACGGGTCGCGGGAGCGCTCGGTCAACACTTGCGGGCGACCGGGTTCGAGCGATGGCTCCTCGAAGCTGCTTTTGCGAGGCTCGCCGCCGGCGCCACCCTCATCTTGCAGGAGCTATCGAGCGGACAGTACTCGTTCGAGTATGACGAGAAGCTGAACTTCGAAGTCGTCGACCACCGCAACGCCGACGAGCGGCGTTCGGCGCGAACGCTTTCCGGAGGCGAGACCTTCTTGGCGTCGCTCGCGCTCGCGCTCACGCTCGCCGAGCAAACCGCAGACCTCGCAGCCAGTGGAGCCGCGCGCCTCGAATCCCTGTTTCTGGACGAGGGGTTCGGCACCCTCGACGACGATACGCTCGAAGTCGTCGCTGCCGCGATCGAAGATCTGGGCGCCAAGGGCCGGGTCGTCGGGCTCGTCACCCACCAGCAGAGTCTCGCCGAGAAGATCCCGGTCCAGTTTCGAGTGTCTAAGGGACCCGTCACCGCGACGGTCGAGAAAGTGACCACGTGAAGCCGCCCGCACCGTTCCAGCCATACAAAATCGAGCCTTGGGCGCCGGGTGACGACGCAATGCTCGCCGAATGGCCGCTGGCCCCCTCCGAAGCCGACGTCGACCCGGGCGTCGAGCAAGCGCCGGATGCTTGGCAGCCCGTGACGCCGCGAGCCGCCGCCGCGAAGGAGGTATCGTTCGTCGACGGCGTGCGAAGGGTCGACGCGAGGATCTGGCTCCAAGGAGGTCCGGAGGCGACGCTCATCCAGGGACTCTGCGCCTCTTATGCGATCGGCGCGGTCACGGCCCGTGCCAGCGCCGAGATCGAAGGTGTCGAGATTGGCCGAGGGGTCTTTACCGAGCGCGCGGCAAGTGCTGTTGAAACCGATATCGGTGTCTACCGCAACGTCGTCGTGACTCGAGGCGATACGGACGTGCTCGCGAGCGGCATGATCCGCGAGTTGCGGGCACTTGAATCGCGGCTCGCCGCGACGCTCGCGACCTCTCGACCGCTCGTCGTCCTCGACGGCCCTCTTAGCGAGCATCATCGTCGGATGCGCCTCGTCGGCTACGTGAAGAGTCACCGGGTACGCTACCTTCCCGACGCTCTCGAAAAGGTCGTCCACGCGCTCAGGCCCGGCGAACGCTCGCCCCTGTTTCGGACGACGACGTCCTGGTCACGCTATTCGAGCTACCTCCGGTTACCGGGCGGCGCCGCGCACGCCTGGGACGGCGTCGTGCGATTGGAGATCTCGGGTGAGACCGCGCTCGACGAAGCCCGCTCGCTCACGGACATCGCCGCCGCGACGCTACCCCGTTACGCATCGACGCCGGTGAAGGATGCCCGCGCGCCCGCGAACCTCTTTCCGATAGGAGGACTCGAGCGCGCTCTCAGACGCCGCCTCGGGGATGCCTGGCTCGTCCACCGCGCCCTGCGACGAGCCGCGACACGCTCGATAGCGTAGAATCCGTGAAGGTCGGCACCGCCGGGCTCAGGAGGCAACATGCACCGGATCGTCGTAGGCGCATTCGTCACATCTTTCGCCTGGGCCGCGACCGTCGAATGCGCTCAGAGCCCGCGATCGCACTTCGAAGCCTCCTTCCCGACGATCGGTGACCGTCTTCCCGACGTGACGATCGTGGACGCGGCGGGAGCCCCGTTTCCGCTCCGGAGCCTCGAAGGGAGCGTGGCGGTCATCGTGTTCGGCTGCTTGACGTGACCGCCTTTTCTGAGAAGCGTCCCCGGTCTGGAGACGGTTTACCGAGACTACGCACCTCGAGGCGTCTCCTTTCACTACATCTATAAGACGCTCGCGCATCCCGGCTGGAACGGATACATGCCGCCGCTATCGCTCGAAGAGCGCCTAATGCACGTCGCGGAGGCAAAACGCAGGACCGGCTCTGCCGTTCCGTGGCTCTCCGATACGATGGAGAACGTCGCGAAGCGGGCGTTCGGCGGCACGACGAGCTCCGCCTTCGTGTTCGACCGCGAAGGGCACCTCGTCGCCAAGCGGCTGTGGAGTGACCCCGTCGCTCTACGCGCGGATCTCGCGGATCTCGTTTCCGTCGACGAGCCGGAGGCCCCCGTCTCCGCACTCGCGCCCGGTCGGGAGGAAAAGCGGGAGGAACGGCGAACAGGTATCGTCGCTCGCATTGACGTCCCGTGGGCGATGCGTCCTCTCGAGACAACGCCTGTCGAGCGCGGCGCGTCACCCTTCTACGTAAAGCTACGCGCCGAGGCGGAAGAGGCGCTCCTCAGGACGGGCCACGGCCGACTCTATCTCGGTTTCTTTATCGATCCACTCTATGAAGTCCATTGGAACAACGATGTCTCCCCGATCCGATTCGAGCTGGACTTGCCTCAGGGCGTCACGGCCGCACCGGACTCCGGAACGGGCCCTGACGTCGACGTCGAGTCCGATTCCGATCCGCGCGAGTTCCTCATCGATGTAGACGGCTGGCAAGACGACGTGCGCGTCACCGCCCGCGTGCACTATTTCGCCTGCGACGACCGGGAGACGTTTTGTGTGCCGGTGACGCAGTCTCATGAAATCTCACCCACCGGAGATCCCGACGGGGGACGAAGACTGACCGGCGCCATGGGCGCCCGGCTGCAAAGGCTCTTGGAGCGCGATGCCGACGGCGACGGGCGCATCGGGCGGGAAGAGCTCCCCGAGCCGATGAGAGAAGGCTTCGACCGGCTCGACGTCGACGCCAATGACCTCATCGACGAAGACGAGCTAAAGCGCATCGCGCTCTCACAGCGGGAGGGCCGCAACGGCCCCACAGGAATGACACGACGGCTGATGGAGCTCGATGCCGACGGTGACGGGCGTCTCCATCGCGATGAGATCCCTCCCGCGATGGAGCACTTGATCGCGAGCTTCGACCGCCTAGACCGCAACGGGGACGGCTACATCGACGCAAGGGAGCTCGAAGAGATGACCCGGCCGGACTACCGCCGGCGTCTGCGCTGAAGCACCGCAGGCGTGCTACTTCTTCCGGGCGCCCTTTTTGGCCGCACCCGCATGGGCAACCCCAATCGCTTTGAGCGCCCATCGATGGAGCGAGGCTTTGCGAGCGTAGATCGTCTCGGGGACCGCGTAGTAGGGCATCGGCGCGTGCTGTTTCGAGCCTGCATCTTGGTATTCGGCGATGTTCGTGTCATCGACTTTCAAGAACAAGCTCGTGCCGGAAACAATCCCGAACATCGCGCCGTCGTGAAAAATACCGAACCCGCCGAACATCTTGCGGCTCGTCACGCCGCCCAGAGGAGCGAGCTTCGAAACCGCTTGGACTTGGAACGCCTCGCTGTCGGAGCCGAGCCGGTCGCCTTTCTTACCCATCAGCGCGCCTCGCTCTTGAATCGCTCATAAATGGCGCGCGCTTCATCGAACTGGGCATAGACGTGATCCTGCTCTTTTTGCGAGCGCCAGCCCGGCCACGCTTCCGCCATCTCTCTCAGCTTATCGATCCAGCGGATCGCATAGTCCGCCGCGTCCCGGCTTCGCACCGGCCGGCCGCCGACTTCGACCCATACCGGATTCGTGAAGCCTTGCGCGTAGAACGCATCGATCGGAGAGCGTTCGCTCGAAGCACCTTCCGCGCGCAAGTGGTACCAGCCGCTTTCGGACACCTGTAACGATCGCGAAAAAGTCACCCGTTTCCGGTCCGTTTCGAGGGGTATCTCTTCGATGACCTCGCCGTTGAAAACGAGTAGCACCTTGTCGAGCGGAGTGATGGAGCGTACCCGCCCCTCGACCTCGACACTGCCCCCACCCGACGGGAGCGAGACCGTATCTCCCACCATCGAGCCGTTGACCGACAGCTCGACGAGAGGCCCGGTCGAGACGAACGCTCTTCCTTCCCGAAGGCCCTCGAACCAGGCGTCCATTTCCAGACCGCGATCCCCCGTATAGACGTACGTACGAACCGACCCGACGAGCTTGCTGCGATGTAGGTTGCTGATCGAGTCCTCACCGCCGACGGCGGTCACTCTCAAGCCGTTGTTCCACGCCGCGTAGACCGGGAAGAAACCGCCTCTGCCCGCGTTCGACCACTCGACCGCATCCGTCGTCTCGAGCGCCGCGTCCACGAGGAACCCCTTGCCGCCGCCGAGGGAGCCTTCGAGCGGGTCCCGCTCACCAAAGAACGCATGGACGTAGCCGACGGTCGCGCCCTGCTTTCTTGCTTTGCGGAACATGTCGGTATTACTCGGATAGAGACTCTCGATGGCGGTTCCCTCGTAGCCGGTCGTGAACGGCGAGATGAGATGGTCTTCGAGTCCGAACATGAAGACGTGGCCGTAAAACGGTGGTCGGTACTCTTGACCGACGACGAGGATTCTTTCCGGCGTCGATAGCGGGTGCGGCCCACCTCCCTTTACGAAGAATTGATAGTCGAGGATTCTGTTGTCCTTGTTGGCGACTTGCTCGTTCACGATGTCCTGATCTTCCGCGGCCGACATCATCATGAGATTGTCGAGCGTATTGTGAAGATTCCCGGCATAGTTCATGTGTACATGGGTCGAGCCGCTGTACCAACCCTTGCTCCCCATATCGGTCATGCGCTCGAGCTCAACGGTGAGCGCGGTCACTTCGCCCTGCGCAATATCGACCTCGACTTCCTTCGGCCACATCTCGAAACCGTTCACGACGGTGAGACGCGTGGAGCCGACCGGCAGCCGTACTGAAAACTGTCCGTCCGTATGAAAGATGTCGTCCCCTATTCCGGTGACGCGCGCATAGGCGTCATGGGGCGCGTAGAACTTGCCGTCGGACGCTTCGAGATGGATCCGCGAGCCCGTAACCGAACCGGACGAACCGTCTTTCGTCGTGACCGTCAGCACTCCCGTGGGGCGCTTGTATCGGCGATCCGTGATGTGCACCGTCCGCCTCTCACCACCGTAGGTCTCCAGCAACGCGAGCTGCGGCAACCCCTCTTCGTTCGAGATGTAGGCAATCCACTCCCCGTCCGGCGACCAGCGCGGATGAAACGCGTCATGGCTGAAAAACGTCATCTTGTAGGGCTCGCCGCCCGTGGTCGGCTGCACGTAGAGGTTCGTGAACTGATCGGCCGAGCCACCGGTGGACGCGTAAATGAACCGCTTGCCGTCGATCGAGACATCCGGCCGCGTGCGGAAGAGCGTTTGTTCCCGGAGCACCGTTTGCGCCTCGTCGAAGCCCGACGGCGTCGCTGCGAGCCGCAAGACGTTTCCCGACCCCAAGGGCACGTCGCGGTTCGAGACGATCATGAGCTCGCGGCCATCGGGCAGCCACGTGGGAGTGATGTGCATATCCCACTCGCCGAAATAGAGGCGGTTGCGACCGAAATCGTTGTCCTCGGTAAGCGCGATCTCTTCGCCGGCCCACTGTCCGTCGGTGATATCCCGCACGTAGACATTGAAATAGCCGGAGGGCTTCGTCGAGACATAAGCAACGCGGGTGCCATCGGGTGAAAATACCGGGTCGATGTAGATGAACTCGTCATCGGTCAGCTTCGAGCTCTCGCCCGTGGCGACGTTCAGGATCTCGAGCTGGATGGTCTTCTTGCCGTCATCCGCCGTGTAGAGAATCCACTCCCCATCCGACGACCAGTCCGGAGCGGAGTGGTATTTCTCGTTATACGTCAGCTCCACCGCTTTTCCGGAGCCCGGATCGACGCTCCAGATCGAGCCGCTCATGCCGACGGCAATGCGGGTACCGTCAGGCGACCACGCGGGAGCCCAAGGCGTCGAGCTCGGTGCCGGAGCGAAGTAGAAGTTGTGCATGTAGTTTCCGCCATGCCGGGCGGATGGATACATGGCGTCGGTGAGCTGGCCTGCTGCCGTGCCCGAGATGAGCACGATGAGAACCAGCCCGAGGAGACTGCGTCGATTCATGGTCTGCCTCAATCGCGGCGAGCCGCGGAAAATGTGAGCTTTTGGAGCGAACGCGGGCTGAATTCTATGACGCCGGCTCGGCGGAGAGCAAGCTTGGTGGAGGGGGCCGGACGCTCGCTTTTCGTCTCGGTGGGGTCTCAAAGTTGGTGCGACCGTCCGGCCACTGTCAGCATCGCCGATCCCATCCGCCCGCGGAAGTAAATTACCGTTACGAGACGGTTACCAGCTGCCAAACACGTCCTTGGGCCCGCGAGCTATAAGCCTCCGTGACGGCGGGCCGATGAAAAGGAAGAATCGAAGGCTGTCACCCGGTTTGACCGCTAAATATCGGCCTTGTAAAATGTTGAGTAGTGGACGTTTGTAGAATATTCGGCCCCATGCGAAACGAAACGCCTCGTCGCGTGCTCATAAGCGCGCTCGCCTTCGCGATAGCAGTAGGTCCGATGACCCCTGTGCTTCAGGCGCAACCGGAGCGTCAGGATCGGCCCGTCCGCGGACGAATGGCAGGCGTCGTCATGGACGGAGCCACCGGCAAACCCGCCTCAGGAGCGCTCGTGCGGGCCAAGCTCATCACCGAGAACGAGACCTTCGAGAGTGAGAGGGCCGACGGGCTCGGCAGCTACCTGGTTTCGGACGTCCCCGCAGGCATCTACGCGGTAACGGTGCTTCACGACGGGGTCTCTTACCGCGTCGCGGACCATTTCGATGTGCGCATGAACCTCAGCTTTCTGCTCGAGGCCTGCTTCGAGCTCAACGTGCGCCGCGGCACGGCGGCCCTCATGCCCGAGTGTACGAGCGGACTCTATCCCGAGCGCCAAATCGTCTCGCTCGGAGCGCACCGCTACTTTCGACCCGGCGCGACGATGGGCTCTCTCACGACCGTCGCCGCACCGGCTCAAGCTCTGAATCTCTCCCACACCGGCATGAGCTGCGTGTCGCCCGAGGGCCACGCAATGATCCGCGCAACCGTGGAGCCGCCGGAATCGGTGGTATCCGTGCGCGTTTACTTCAGAGCTCCCCCGGATCCCAACTTCTTTTACATCGACCTCGCGAACGTCGGAGCGAGCTTTCAAACGCCCTTTCCCTCTCCGAGTCCGGGGACGACAGAGCTCATCTACTACCTCGAAGGCGTCGATACATCGTCGGAGCGCGTCCAAAGCAACGAGTTCACGGTCACCGTCGACAGCACGTGTGCCGATCCGGCGACGGAGTATTTCGAAGGCGAGAGCCCGAGCATCGTCATCGGAACGGACGTTCCGGGCGTCACGGTGACACCGTCCGGATTTCTACCAGCGGGCGTTACCGCCTTCGTGGGCGCGAACGGAGCCGTCATCCCCATCGCCGCCGCCGGCTCGGCGACACCCCCGGAAGACGATAACGACGACCCTACCGCGCTCATTATCATTATCGCGGCAGTCGGCGGAGCAGCCATTACTCTCGGTATCGTCGTCGCGAACCCACCCCAGGCGAGCCCGGTCAACTAGTCCGAGGCCACTTCACCGGCCCGCTCCGTCGATCGACGGGAGCGCCTCAGCGGCGGCTCCGCTCCCACGGCGACCCCGACGATGACGGATAAGAGCGCCGCGTTCGCGGCCAGGTGCAGAGGAAAATCCGTGAAGCTGTGAAACGCGATCGCGACGATCGCGGCCACATATCCTGCGTGGAGATGGCCGGAGCGCGACTGCGCACCAAGCGACTTGCGAACTCTTGCCGACCAGAGGCCCACGATCGCCATCACCCAAAGCAATAACAAGAAGCCCGGAACGCCGAGCTCGATCAAGAGCTGAATGTAGTCATTGTGGGCCCAGGAATAGGCCAGGTTGCCACCGAAGCTACGGTAGATGGGAAAAACGTATCGATAAGTGCTCAAGCCCGAGCCGGTCACGGCGAAATCCGGCAGCGCCGTCAGGCTGTCCTTCCAAACGAGAGAGCGTCCCTGCTCGGTCTCCCACTCATCGGAGAGGAGCTTGAAGCGGTGGACGACGGGGTCGAGTCCCACCCAGGCAGCGATCGCGAGCGTCGCCAGCGACAGCGTGAGCGCACTCGTCCAGCTTCGAAACCGGCCGCGTCCCTCATCCGGGGAACGACGGGTCGACACCAGCGCTACCCAGACCGCGGTGCCGAGGAGGGCGAATGTGATTCCTGATCGGGACAGCGAGAACACGAGGCCGACGCCCGACACCACCGCCCCGAGGCCCAGGAGAAAGAGCTGTCCGCCGGATTCCTCGAAACGTCGAAGGGATCGCCCCGCAAGCGCTGTACGACCCGTAAGCTCGATCCTCTTCGTTGCCAGCCAACCCAGCCCGCACAGGAAAAGCATGCACATGAAAGCGGCATAGTGGTTGCGATTGCCGAAGCTCCCCGACGCCCGCAGCGCGCTCATCGACGGGTCACGTCCGAACAGATCCTGAAGGCCGAACAACCACTGCGCCATCCCGTGCAGACCGAAACCGACCCCTAGCCCGAAGAGAAGGAGGGAGAGCCGCCGGACGCGCGCCGGGTTGGATCCGAGATGCGCACCGACTGCGACGAGGCCGAAACAAGCGAGAAACATCCACAAGCTTCGCGCCGTCATGAACGGTGACAGCGTCCACGGCGCCGACGCGTCCGATCGCAGCTCGAGAGCTTTCGGAGACAAACGCTCGAGCCAATGGGCGTCAAGAGGCAATAGGGAGAGCAGAATCCAAACCGTGAGGAGGCCGAACGGGATTCCGAGATGCGTCTTCTTGAACGGGAAGCCGGCAATGACGAAGTAGTCACGGCTCGAGCGGGCGCGGTAGCTCGCTTTCGACTCTCCCGGGCCTTCTATCGTCACCTCCGACGTCGATCTTCGGCCGGCTCGAAGGAGCGCGCGCTCCTCGTCGCTGGTGGCGTAGAGCACCTCGCCCACGACCCACAAGAGCAGACCCACCGAGCCCAACTCCAAGGCGAGAATTCCCCAAGCGGCGTAGCCACCACGCGCGAGCGCGACGAGCGCAATGAGCGCGGCAACGACGTAGGGCATATCGGACGCGAAAACCCCGGGTGGAGGGACCGGGCGAGCTGCAACCATATGATACACAACATCTTGGAAGGCTCGAAATCGCTGACGGCGGCTGCGACCGATATCGATCCGCATGCTATGCTTGAGGTAACGCTTTTTCGCCAAAAACGTTAAACTTTCGAGCCGAGCGGACGGGGCTAACCCGCGCACGGACGAGACATCGGACTGACAAGTGCGGGATTACCTACCGAGCCGAGCGGGTCGGAGCGCGATCGATATCGTCCTGCTATCGGCTGCCTTTTGGCTTTCGCTCGCGCTCCGTTTCGACGGCGACATCCCCTCCGTCTATCTCGAGCTCGGCGGCGTCTCCTGGTTCTATGTCGTCAGCCTGCAATATGGCGGCCTGCTGTTGCTCCGCGTTCCCAATTTCGCGTGGAAGTATGTCGGCCTTCGCGAGGTCGTGCGCGTTTTCGCGGCGCTGTTCGCCGCGGCATCGGTGCTGCTCGCGCTGCGTCTGTTCCTCCTCGACTGGCTATTGCCACCGGCGACCGCCCGCCTCCTGAAGCTCCCAATAGGCGCGATCCTCATCGATTTCGTGCTCGCTTTCCTTGCCGTCAGCGGAGTGCGAGCCTTGTTTCGCATGAGCTCCGAACGGGCGCGCGCGCGACGTTTCGCACAGAGCAACGACTCCATCGCCACGCTACTCATCGGCGCCGGCGAGGCCGGCCTAGGCGTCGCGAAAGAGGTCAAGAAGAGGCCTGACCTCGGCATCCGCATCGTGGGCTTCGTCGACGACAACCCCGAGAAGATAGGTCGCGACGTCCACGGCTTCAATGTCTTGGGCTCGACTGAAACGCTCGAAGCGATCGCCCGGCGGACGGGGGCGCAAGAAGCCATCATCACGCTCGGAAACCCGACCGGCGACGACGTCCGTCGGATCCGCAGGCTTTGCGGGGAGGGCGGCCTGAAAGTTCGCATCATTCCGAGCTGGGCGGAGATCCTCGACGGCCGTGCTCGGCTGACCGTCCGCGACGTCTCGATCGACGACCTGTTGCGCCGGCCGGAGGTCGAGCTCGGAGGAGAGCGCCTCGCGCTCTTTCTCAAAGGACGCTCCGTGCTCGTCACCGGCGCCGGCGGATCGATAGGCTCCGAGATCTGTCGACAGCTCGCCCGACTGTCGCCGAGACGCCTGATTCTTCTGGAGCGCTCGGAGCCTCAGCTCTTCGCGATCCATTCGGAGCTCACACGTGACGCGAGCGATCTCGAGCTCGTGGCGAGCTTGACCGATCTTTGCGACAAGGACGACGTCGACAGCGTTCTCGAGCGCTACGCACCGGACGTGGTGTTCCACGCTGCGGCCTACAAACACGTCCCGCTCCTCGAGTGGAACTGCCGGCGCGCGATCAAGAACAACATCCTCGCGACCTACCGGCTCGTCGAAGCGGCGGAGCGACACCAAGTCGAGACGTTCGTCATGCTGAGCACCGACAAAGCGGTCAATCCGACGTCGATCATGGGGGCGACGAAACGGGTCACCGAGATGATCGTGCAGGCGAAAGACCACCGCTCGCTGACCAAATTCGTCTCCGTGCGCTTCGGGAACGTGCTCGGCTCGACCGGTTCGGTGATCCCCATTTTTACGGAGCAGATCGAGTCCGGCGGTCCGGTCACCGTCACCCATCCGGAGATGCGCCGCTATTTCATGACGATCTCCGAAGCCGCACAACTCGTCCTCCTCGCAGGCTCGATGGGACTCGGAGGCGAGATCTTTCTCCTCGATATGGGAGAGCCGGTTCGGATCGTGGATCTCGCGGAGGATTTGATCCGCCTTTCCGGATTCATACCCGGCAAAGACGTTGCGATCGAGTTTACCGGCGTACGACCGGGAGAGAAGCTCTTCGAGGAGCTCGGCTTCGACCCGAAGCGGATGGTGAAAACCCTTCACGCGAAAATCTTCGTCCTCACGCAGGACCCGCCCGATTGGGACACGACGACTCACTACGTGACCACGCTCGACCAGGCTGTCGCGCAAGGAAAAGACGACACCACTTTGCGCCGACACCTCGAGAGGGCCGTGCCCGAAATGCGGCGTGACGCGCGCCCGGACGTCGTGAGCTCGGTGCCGAACGCGTCCCACCACGGCGTGGGCTAGAGCCGCTCTTGCGCCGGTTCTTGCTTTCGGTCATCGTCGCCGCATGGTCCGGCGGGGCGGGCCCCGCGGCCGCGCAAGGCGATGACTTGATGACCCGCGAGATCGACGATGCGCTCGCAGCCTCGCGCTGGCGGGCGGGGCCTTTTCGGTTGACGCCCATCCTACGCATCGGCGCCGGCACGGACTCGAACCCTCTAGGCCAGCCCGGCACGGAGACGACCGACGATGTCACCGCAGCCGTCGGACCCGGGATCCGGGCGGTCCTTCCCATGGGGAATCGAGGCCTGATCGAGCTCAATCAAGAGAACGGCTACGTCTACTTTCGCGACCTCGAGAACCTGCGAAACTTCTACAACATTTCTGACATGAGCGCTGCCATCGGCGGACGGGACTTCGTCGCCAAAGCCCGGGGTGGCTACCGCACGGGACAAGTCCGCCCGACATCGGAGCTCGACGTCCCGCTCGAGCAGACGCAACGACGCTATGGCGGAGAGGTCGACATCGCGCTTGGCTCGACGCAGCAGTTGAACGTGATCTACGACAGCGTCCGGTTTCGCCACCATGACCCGGAAGCGGATATCGGGGTCCCGGTCGAGAGCCTCCTCGATCGCACCGAAGAGTCGTATCGTGCCCAGTTCGAGCGCTACATCTCGCCCACCGCGTCGCTCATCGTCGAGGGTACCTACAACGTGATCGACTACGTCGACAGCTCGACCTTGCGTAACGGCACCGGCATTGGCGGGATGGCAGGCATCGTGTTCTCGCCGCGGGGCCGCGTGCGCGGCCAGGCGATGTTCGGCTACGACCAGCTCACGCCGGAGTTCGACTCGCAGGCGGCGTTCTCCGGGCTCGTGGCGTCCGCGGATGTCATCTACCCGCTCGGAGACAAGCTACGCCTCCGCGGTCTCTACGCGCGCGACACCAGGCCGTCCATCCTCCCCGGAAACTGGTTCTTCGTCGAGAATCGATTCGGCGGGAGCCTCGACGTCTATCTCGCGGACCGGTGGTTCGTCCGCGCCGGCGCGACCGTGGGCCGGAACAGCTACCCACGCCCCACGACATTCACCGACGAAGAGGGTAATACCGTGACCGCGAAGGTCCAAGACGATTTCAACATCTACACGTTCAGCGTCAACTACGAGCTGACGCTCGACTTGATCGTACGCGGCGGTATCGATATTCAGCAACGAAGCTCGAACCTGCCGCAGTTCAACAAAGACCGAAACGTCGTGACGATCGGCCTGACCACCCTGTTCTAGCGCGCCCGTCCAAGAGGAGTCCCCGGCGGCTTACTATGTAGTACTAGTATGTACTACTTCGATTTAGTATAGTGCGAGGATGACAGCACGACGGCTCGGCTACAGCGCGGTCGCCCTTCTCAAGGCGATCGACAACGGCGCTCGCTACGGACTCGAGATGATGGTACGGACCGGACTTCCGAGCGGCACGGTCTATCCGACCCTCGGGCGCCTACAGAAAAGACGCTTGGTGCGCGCCCGGTGGGAGTCGCGCGCGAAGGCGGACGCCGAAGCTCGGCCGCGTCGACGCTACTACGAGCTGACTCCCGAGGGTGAGGTGGAGCTGTCCGCGGCGATCGCGGATCTCAGAGCTCTGGCCGGGGGCGGCTCACTCAACCCCGCGAACGCATGACCTCCCGTCGATTCCGCTGGCCGCGTTCCCTACGGGCCTATCTCGCGCGCGCGACGATCCGTCTTGGCGCCCTCGCTTGCCCGGATGTGTTGCGCGACGACTTCATCGAAGAGTGGGAAGCCGAGCTATGGCACGCGCTCGTCACCCCGGGCTCCCCTGGGGTTTGGGCGCTGTGCAGAGGCGTCCTCCCGCACGCAATTTCGCAACGCCCCGCGACCAAAACGAGGAAGTCTCGGAGCGCTCTGAGCTCCACAGCGTTGGACTTGCGCTTCGCGCTCCGCTCGATGCGCGCCCGGCCGAGCCACTTTGCTCTCGCCGTCGGCACGCTCGCGCTGGGCATCGGCGCCACGACGTCGATCTTCACCATTTTCGACCACGTCTTGTTGCGCAACCTCCCCTACGAGGATCCGTCGAGCCTCGTCGTCCTTGGCACGGTCTACGAGGGCGGCGGGCCGAACCTGGGTCTCACCTCCACCTCCGCACCGAGCTACCTCGATTGGAAGGAGCGCACGCAGTCGTTCGAGTCGATGGCGGGCGTGATGAACTGGCAGTCGGTCGTGCTCTACGGGGAGCCCGAGCCCGAGCGGGTTCGCATCGCACACGTGTCCGAGGACTTCTTCTCACTCCTCGGCATCCGTCCCGAGCGCGGGCGCGCCTTCGCCGCCCAAGAGTACGAGGTCGGAAGCCCCCCCGTGGCAATCCTGAGTCATGGACTGTGGCAGCGACGGTTCGGGGGTGACAAAACGGTTCTCGGGAGAACGATCACGAATGCGGAGAACCCGTTCACCATCGTCGGGATCATGCCGAGCGACATGACCCCACCCGAAGCACTATGGGTCGACCGGGCCGATCTCTGGATGCCCGTCGACTTCCGCGACCCCGAACTGTCCTCACGCACCCGGCGGATCATGCGTGTCGTCGCCAGGCTTGCGCCCGAAGCGACGCTCGATGCGGCTCGTGAAGAGCTCGACCTGCTCGGAGCCGCGCTCGTCGAAGAGTATCCGAACGAGCTCATTTTCCGTGAGTCCCGGGCACTCATCGGCATTGCGCCCATGCATGAAGAAACCGTCGGTGACGCATCGCAGAGGCTTTACGTCTTGCTGGGCGCGGTCGTGATCCTGCTGCTGATCGCCTGCGCCAATGTCGTCAACTTATCTCTTGCGCGGGCGACGAAAAGGGCGCCGGAGATGGCCGTTCGCACGGCGCTCGGGGCCGGCCGCGCACGACTGATGCGTCAGCTCGTGACCGAGAGCCTCGTCGTCTCGAGTACCGCGGCGCTCATGGGCGCGATCATCGCCATCACCGGCGTGGAAGCGCTCGCTCGATACGGTCCCGCTGACATTCCGCGCCTTTCGGAAGTATCCGTCGACGCTCGGATCCTGGCCTTCACGATCCTGCTCTCCATCGCGATCGGTATCACTTTCGGGCTTGCGCCCATGCTGTCGTTCTCGCCTCGGCGCGCGGAGGGCGCTCTGGGCGACGCGAAGAGCTCCGGCGGCATGCGAGCGAGCTGGTTTCGCAGAACGCTCGTCGTCTTCGAGACCGCGCTCGCGCTGATGCTCCTCGCGGGCGCCGGGCTTCTCATGAAGAGCTTTGTCCGCCTCACGAGCGTCGAGCCCGGATTCAATCCCGAGCAGGTCTACACCCTACCCGTTCGACTCGGCGACGCTTATGCGATGGAGCAGCGCGACGAGCTCTTCCGTTCCGTGCTCGCGCGACTCGACGAGCATCCCGCGATCGAAGCGGCGAGCGCGGTCATGAATCTTCCTATCGGCGACGTCAACTGGCGGACAGGAACGTATGCGTTCGGAGAGGATGCAAACGGTGAGGCCGTGCCCGTCAATATCCACATGGCCTATCCTGGATATTTCGAGGCAATGGCGATCCCGCGCCACCGCGGACGCGACTTTCTGTCGACCGACCGCCGCGGGGGACCCGAGGTCGCCGTCGTCAACGAATCTCTCGCCAAGATCCACTGGCCGCACGAAGACCCGATCGGCCAGAGGCTCCGCATCGGCTACGAGGACGATGCCCCGTGGCTCACCGTCATCGGCGTCATCGGTGACGTACGACAAGGCGGACTCACGGAAGCTCCTCCTCCGGAGCTCTACCGCGCCTATCGACAAGCGCAGCAGGAGTGGATGCAGCGCATGCACTTCGTCGCGAAGTATCGAGGCGAGGAAGCGATCGTCGCCGACGCGCTGAAGGAGGCGGTTTGGTCACACGACGCGAAGCTGGCCCTCCACGGCGCGGGATCCCTCAATGCCAGGATCGGTCGCTCGGTCAAAGAGCCACGCTTCTACGCCGCCCTGCTGTCGAGCGTAGCACTCGTGGCGGTCCTGCTCGCGGGCGCGGGAATCTACGGAACGCTTCTCTACGTCGTCGAGCAGCGCTCTCGAGAGGTCGGCATCCGCATCGCGATCGGCGCAGGGGCGAGCGATGTCGTGCGCCTCGTGGTCTCTCAGGGCATGACGCTCGTTGCGCTCGGGACCGCGACGGGATTGCTCGGGGCGTTCGCGACGTCACGTTTCTTGAAGAGCTTCCTCTTCGACGTCACGCCGCTCGATGCAGCGACGCTGCTCCTCGTGACGCTCGGCGTCGTTCTCGTTGGGTGGAACGCTTGCTACTGGCCGGCCCGGCGCGCGGCAGCGACCGATCCGACGACGACGCTTCGAAGCGAATAGCTCACACCTCGCTCACCCAACCGGCTGCGGCGTCTTCGGGTACACGCCTTCCGACGCCAGTTCCTGGTAGAAGCCGGAGACGTCGTTGATGAGCGTATTCAGCTCCGCCACGATCCCATCGAGCTCACCTTCGAGCCGCGCGAGCCGTCGGGTCTCGGCTTCGGTGGGGACGGCCGTGGCACTTATCAGGCTCGAGCGCACGCGCGAGATGTTCCCCCGGACGTTCTCTCGCGGTGGGCGTCCGCGCTCGCGACGACCGACACCGAAGCGCCGTCGCAGCGTGTCCACCCGATCGGTCATGTCCTCGACCTTGCTTTCGATCTCCTCCGACAGCTCGTCATCTTCGACCGCCGTCTTCATTGCGAGATACTGATCACGAAGCTCCGCCATCGTCTTCGCCGCGACGTTGGCTCGGCGGTTGAGCTCGTACGCGCTATGGGCCGTGTCGGAGTGAAGCCGCCTTCCCGCATCGTCGATATCGACCTCCGGGTCCCCCCGGACCTCGACCGCGGTGTTTCCCTTCTCGTCGCCGTCGACGAGCAAATGCGCACGGTAGGTCGCGGGAAAGACGAAGGGACTGTCATATTGATCTCCGAAACGGCTGCCGCCACCCTCTCCAACCCGAGGCAAGTTAGGCCACCTCAGGTTCCACGAGACGCGATGCAGCCCAGCACTCGAGCCGCCGTCTAGAGTGGTCACCGCCTCTCCCGAGCCGTCGCGGATCTCGATGGCCGCCGATTCGACGTCCTCCGAGAGTCGGTAGGTCAACGCCACTCCCCATACCGGGTTCTCACCGAGAAAATGCCGATCACCCTCGAACTCACGCATCCGATTGCGCGCCGGCGTGCGCTGGACTCCAGGCGACGTCTCGAACAAATAAGCATCGCTTGCGGTGCTCTCGGCGTGCTTCTGGAACGGCGATAAGTCATCGAGGATCCAAATGCTGCGCCCGTGCGTTGCCAGGATCATGTCGTTCTCACGAGGGTGGAGCGCGATCTCGTAGATGGGCACCGTCGGCAGGTCGGCTTTGACTCGCTCCCAGGCGCCGCCGCGATCCACCGATACGTAGAGACCTCGCTCCGTCCCGAGGTAGAGAACATCCGGGTTGACGAGATCTTCCACGATCGTACGAGCGATCTCACCGGCTGCGAGCCCGGACGTGATCGAGCGGAAGCTCTTGCCGCGGTTATCACTCACGTAGACATGAGCGTCGAAGTCGTTCAAGCGATGTCCGTCGAAGGTCGCATAGACGCGGTCTTCTTCGAAGCGCGACGGCACGACCTCTGAGACGTAAGAGCTCGGTGGCAGTCCCTCGATCGCATCGGTCACGTCGGACCAGCTGATCCCGGAATCGCGAGACACGTGGATGCGTCCGTCCTCGGAGCCCGCCCAGTAGAGCCCCTCGCGAAGCTCGGACTCCGCGAAGCTCACGAGCGTCGGATAGTGCGAGATACCGTCATTCTTCGCGAGCTTGAAATCCTTCCCATAGACGCCCATGAGCTGAAGCTCTTCTCGATCGACGCCCGTCGTGAGATCAGGGCTGATGGCGCTGAAAGCATGACCGCGGTCCTCCGAGCGAAACACCTTGTTCGCGGCCACGAAGATGGTCGCGGGATCGTGCGGCGAGAGCATCATGGGCGTATCCCAATTCCAACGCAGCTCGTCTTCGCCCTCCTCGGGCTCGGGCTGGATCGACTGCCGCTCATTCGTCAGACGATCGACCTTGCGCATTCGTCCGTTCTGAGATTCCGAATAAGCGATGCGTGGATTCGTCGGATCGACGATGGCGACGAAGCCGTCACCACCGCCGATGATGTACCAATCGTCGTTTCCAATCCCCGCGCGACTCCGGACGGCAGAGGGCGCGCACCATGTATTGTTGTCCTGGAGTCCGCCGCACACGTGATAGGGCGTCTGCATGTCGTAGCTCACGTGGTAGAACTGCCCGAGCGGCATGTTGTTCAGCCATACATATGTCTCGCTGCGATCGTAGGAGATGCCAATCCCGCCGTCGCCTCCCAAGAGCACGTGATCAGGATTGTCCGGGTTCACCCACATCGCATGGAAGTCCACGTGGACTTGTAGAGCGCCGTCGTCACGGAAGGTCTTCCCGCCGTCATCCGAGATATGGAGCTGCGTTCCCAAGACGTAGATCCGCGAATCGTCCGTAGGGTCGACGCGTATCTGGCTGAAATACATCGGCCGGGGGTTGACCGAGGAGAGCTTCGACCACGACGCTCCGGCGTCGTCGGAGCGGTACACCCCGCCCTCATCTTCGTGCTCGATCCGTGCGTAGACGACGTCGGGGTTCTTGCGGTAGAGGTCCATTCCGATACGGCCCAGCTCTCCTTCCGGGAGCCCCTCACTCAACCGCGTCCACGTCTTGCCGCCATCCGTCGTCTTGTGGATCGCGCTTCCGGGGCCACCGCCGTTGAAGCCCCATGTAGAGCGCCGGCGCTGATAGGTCGCCGCGTACAGCACTTTCGGGTTGCGCGGATCCATCAAGAGCTCCGTCGCTCCCGTGTCGTCGTCGATGTGCAGCACACGTTCGAACGTGTCGCCGCCGTCCGTCGTCTTGTAGACGCCGCGCTCGCCTCCCGGCCCCCACAGACTTCCGAGGGACGCGACATAGACGACGTCCAGATCGCTCGGGTCGATCACGATGCGCGCGATGTGCCGGGACTCCGCAAAGCCCATATGGGTCCACGACTGCCCGCCGTCCGTCGACTTGAACACGCCCTCACCCCAGGACGAGCTCTGGCGGTTATTGTTCTCGCCCGTGCCGACCCAGACCAAGTTTGGATCGTCGGGTGCCATCGCCACATCGCCGATCGATGACGTCGTCTCATCGTCGAACACTGTCGTGAAGGTCGTGCCGTTGTTCACCGTCTTCCAGACACCGCCCGTCGCCGTCGCGACGTAGAACACGCTCGGGTTCGATTCGAGGACGGCGAGATCGTCGATCCGGCCCGCAGGTGTTGCCGGCCCAATCTCACGGAAGTGCAGCCCGTCGAACGACCCTTGTTGGGCGGAAGAGGGGCCCGCGAGGCCCGCCAAAAGAAGCGCCAGCGAAAGTTTTCGTGAGAGTCGCATGAAAAGGATTCTACACGGGATGCGCTCGGAGTATCCTTCTCGGTTCATGGCTGACAAAGCTTCGCGAAACGAACCGTGCCCGTGCGGTAGCGGCAAGAAATACAAGAAGTGCTGCCTGCTCAAAGAAGAGGCCGCGGCGAACGAGCAAGCGTCCCGAGACACCGCCGTCCCGCGCGTCCTCGAATGGCTGCACGAACGACACAGCGAGGCCATCCAGCACGCCCTCGAGGAAGATTTCTTCGGCGGCCTCGAAGAATCTCAGCGAAAGGAGCTCGAAGAGCTCCCCGAAGATCACTTGCAGATGGTCTATCTGAACGCGTTCGAGTGGCTCCTCGCCGAGGGCGGCATCCAAACGGGTGAGAACGCTCAGGATTTCGGCGCGGTGATGCAGATCGTGCTCGGCGACGGCGGTCCGACGCTCGACGCCGGCCAGCGACAGTACTTGACGCTCCTCGGCCAGGCGCCGTTGGGGCTCTACGAGGTTGCCGAGTCTCGCCCGGACGAGGGCTTCTGGCTCATGAACACGCTCGAAAACGACCCGGAGCGATTCTGGGTCCAGGAGGGCGCCGCGTCACACTCCATCGACGCGGGCCATACCTTCGCCGCGCGCGTCGTCGCCCTCGAGCCGAAAATACTGAGCGGTGCGATCTACGCGTTCGAGCGTCCCCACCACGCGACCCTGCGACAAGCGATTCTCGACGGCCCCGACAACGGGAGCGGCTCACCCGACCCTCTGTGGATCAGCACCTGCGTCATCGACGCCTGGCTCGCGACGCTCGTAGCACCACCCCCGGAGATCACCGATGCGTCGACCGGCGAGACGATTCTGCTGACGACGGCGCACTACCGCATCAAGGACGGAGCGCGTCTCGAACAGGTTCTTGCAGACGAGGCGCATGTCGAGCACAACGGAGACAACGAGTGGGCCCGGCTCGAGCCGAGCGAAAGCGAAGGCGAAGGCGACAGTGAGGAGGGACGTAAGCGCATCGTCGCGACGCTGACGAAGACGTCCGACGACCGGCTGGAGCTCTTCACGCGCACCGAGGCCGCCGCGACCGACAATGCCGCTTGGCTCGACAAGATTGCCGGCGACGCCCTGGAGGCTCTCGAACGGGAAGTCGTCGACCCGCGCGAGCATCGAGGCGACGCCAAAAAAGCCGCGCCTGCGGAGGACGCGAAGGACGCACCGGAGCCCGCCCCCGAAGAGCGCACCTCGCTCCTCGACGCGTTTTACCGCAAGACCTACGCGGATTGGGCCGACGAGCCGATACCGACGCTCGGGGACAAGACCCCCCGCGAGGCCGTCGGCACCGCCGAAGGCAAGCGGGCCGTGCTCGAGCTGCTGACGACCTACCAGCTGGCCGAGCGCGACCAGGCCAAAGAGCAGGAGCGCGAAGCGTGTGACCTCGGCTTCTTGTGGGAGTCCGTGGGACTGAAGCCGGAAGGCTAGCTCGGTTCGGGCACGTCCGGAAGCAGCGCGTCGACCTCGACCACGAGCTCCGGCCAGTGGCTAGGCACGATGCGGGTCCCCGCTTCATAGATCGAGCGCGAGGCGTAATCTCCGTTCGACGGCTCGAGCATCACCATCACCACGCGCTCCAGGAGGTTCACGACCCAGTACTCGGGAATCCCGGCCTCCGCGTAGAGCCCGGCCTTCGAGCTCAAATCGTACGCCAGCGAGGACGCGGAAACCTCGAGCACGAGAAGAGGCGAGGTTGCGCCGGAGCCGAGCGTAGCCAGTGCCGGGTTCGAGCAGATAAGAACATCCGGCTGTGGATCCGAATCAAGACCGCGCAACGGAAGCGATGTCTCGATGTAGACGCCTGCTCGTTGGTGAAGCACATCTCGGAAGACAAGGAACGCCTGCTGAACGGCCAAACTGTGGGCCAGACTCTTCGGGCTCACCGGGATAACCAGCCCGCGAACGAGCTCCACCCGTTCGTCCGGACCGAATACCCCGGCCTCTCCCATCCGGTGGTACTCCGCGACCGTGAACCGGCGCGCGGAAGCCTGCTCCGTCTGCATGGCCATATCGTCATTCTACCTCCGTTACGAAGGTGTGACGAAAACGGGCAGGCTCGACCTCCTTCATTTTCGGCGCCCCGTGCTACGCTTTCGACCGTGCCGCACTCGGATCTCGTGGAGACGCATCGGACCGCCGTCGAGCGCTGGCTCGGCGTCTGGAGCGTGCCCGAGCTAGCTCAGGAGACGACGGTCGAGTGGAGCTCACGCATGACCTCGAGCCTCGGCCGAAGCCACCCCCGCACGGGCGTCGTCCGCGTCGCCGCCTATCTCCAGAAAGCGGAGACGGCTCTCGTCGAAGAGGTGCTGTGTCACGAGCTGGCACACGTGGCCGCCTACGCGATCCACGGTGAGCGCCTCCGCACGCCCCACGGACCCGAGTGGAAGCAGCTCATGCGCGCCGTCGGCTACGAGCCCCGCGCGCGTCTACGCATACCCGATGGTCTCGCGCCCAAGCGGAAGCGACGCCGGTCCTACGCGTACGTTCACTGGTGCCTGTTCTGCAAGATGCCACGCATCGCCCGACGCGTGATGCGTCGGTGGCGCTGCGCCTCGTGTCGTCACAACGGGCTCGACGGCGAGCTTCACATCGTACGCGTCAAGCCCTAGCTCTCCGGGAGCGTTGTCGCCATCTCGCGATAGCGACAAAGAGCGTTCGCGAGGCGCATCTGCTGAGGACTGTGGCACAACGGCTCGAACAAGCTCGGGCTCGCCACGACAACGCACGCGGCAAGGGCGCGAGACGTCGCGACGTTCAACCGGTGGAGGCTGTAGAGAAACTCCATCCCGCGAGGGGCAAGCTCAGGAGACGACGTGGTCATCGAGTAGAGAACGACCGGTGCCTCCTGACCCTGAAACTTGTCGACGGTTCCGACCCGAGCGCCTTCCGGAAGCGCCTGCGTTAGATCGAAGACCTGGGCGTTATACGGCGCGATGATGAGGATGTCCGCGAGCGTCAAAGGCGACGTCACCCCGTGCTTGTTGCACCACGAGACGGCGCCGTCCATAAGCGTCGACACGATCGAAGCGACCCGAGCGACCTCCTCGGGTGAGGCGTTCTGATTCCCGGCGTGGTCGACCGGCGCCAACCACAGGCCGGCGCCCGCGAGCGCGACGTCGCCGACCAGCGCTTGCTGCTCGACTCCTTCGACCGATGTGAGACGGCCCTCGTAGAAGAGATCGGACGTGAACTCGCAGATCGACGGATGGAGACGCCTCGTCGTCGGGAGGAAAACGCCGCGTCCCTCGGGCAGCGTCTTGTGGCCGTCGAGTACGTGCTCGAGCGCGGATAGATCCGTTCCCTCGGGGTGACTCGCCTGCAGCGGCTGATCGAGCTGACACGGATCACCGAGTAGCACGATGTGGCGGGCCGCCTGAGAGACCGCGAGCACATCGGCGAGCGAGAACTGGCTCGCCTCGTCGACGAACATCACGTCGACGGCCAGCGCGAGCTCTTCACGACTCCATAGCCACGCCGTCCCGCCCACGACGTCGACGTCATGCGCGTCGAGGGCCTCATCGACTTCCCCATTCGAGCCCGCACGAACGATCTCGCTGTCCTCGTCTTCGCCCGAGCCCAGACGCATGCATCGCACCCGCGCTCCTTCCTCCTTCGCGGCGACGAGGACTTCATCGAGGAGGTTCCCGATCACCTTGTGGCTCATCGCGGTGACGCCCACCCGACGACCGGCACGGACGAGCTCCGTTACCATCCGCGCGCCCGAGTACGTCTTGCCGGAGCCCGGCGGGCCTTGAACGGGCAACACGACCGCCTCTTCCGGCCTCCCTTCCGAGCGCGGGGGACGTTTCAACAGCAAGTGACAGGCCGGAGACCCATCGAAGCCGTTGGCGACAATCCGCTCACCGAGTGCCAGGAGCGATTTCGCCTGCATGTTGTGTCGGTACGACTCGTGAACGAAGACCGCGCTCGGGTGCACGTCGCGCTTGGAGACCTGCTTCTTCACATCCAGGGTCCGCGCTTCGTAGTCGACGGCGACGATGTCGCCGAACCCTTTTCCGTTCGACGTCTTGAGCTTCTTCCCGGCGCGCAACGTCGCTTCCTGATTGGGAAACGTGTAGCGATCGACAGGCGTCTTGGCCTCGTCGAGGCGGGTCACGTGCTCGAGGCCCGACAGCGCACCACGCTCGAAAAGCAGCTCTTCGTCCGAAAGCTCGACGAGTCGAAAATACTCCCATGCGGTAGCGCTTTCCTCGCGCCGGTAGAAGTCGAGCAAGTTCGCGATGACGAACCGCGCTTGCTGCTCGGGATCTCGTTCGAGACGGTCCGCGGGCACCGAGGCGAGAAGACGGGACTTGAGCGCTTCCACCTCGCGCTGCTTCTCGGTGATGGCCGGACTCGGCTCCGCCGCCTTCGGGTCCGGCCGGGCGAGCGTGGGATCCCGTAACGACTCGAGCCAATCGCGCAGAGCGAGCGTCGACAAGCAGTCGTCACGGTTGTAGGACGCAACCTTGTCCTTCGAATCTTCGGGGAGCGACGCTCCTTGCTCGAGCGCCATCTCGAACGCTTGAAGATGGCGCGACGCCTCGTCGAGTGGTGTTTCACGTTCGAAGCCGTAGAGTGGCTCGAGTGCCTTGATCGAGTAGCTCTCGACGCCGACGAGGAGCGCCTCGCGGACGACGCGGTAGAGATCGACGAACACACCGCCGCGGAGCAAGCGGTCAACCTCGTCCTGCCTCGTGCCGTAGCGGCCCATCAGGCGCTTGAGCGCCGTGGGCTCGTAATGCGCGAAGTGATAGATGTGCAAATGCGGATGCACGCTCTGTCGCTCGATCACCCAGTCGACGAACTGTTCGAACGCGCTCCGCTCTTGTTCACGGGACGGCGCCCAGAGCGCGTGATAGCGCTCGTCGGCGACGTAGCCGAACAGATATTCGAGCCCCTCTTCGCCGAAGAAGCGGTCACCTTCGAAGTCGAAGAAGATGTCACCCGGAGACGGCGCCGGTAACCGCGCGAAGCCGCGCTCCGGATCGAGCGGCAACATCTCGAAGACCGTATCGCCCGAGCGGCGCGCCTCGAGCTGCACGCGCGCCTGCTCGCGTACCCGGACGTAGCTCTCGGGGGCGCCGCGTGCAGGCCGCGGGTCGAGCGGCACGGCGAGCCTAGCCAAAGATTCGAGGGTCGACACGTCGCGAGCGTCGAGCTCGTCGCGTTGCCCGCGACTGATGCCCGCCACGAGCGAGAGATGGTCGTCCGCACGCCGGCGCTCATCGCACGTGGACCAGAAACCACAAACGTTGCAATGCGAGACCGGCTCCGGATAGGTGTCGTCCGGCGTCTCGGCGATGAAAGCTTCGAGCCGGCGCTTCACGAGCCGGTAGTACGCAGCGAAGTCCTCGTAGCGATACCTCTCCGGCTCGAAGTCGACGCCGGGCCGGATGACCGACATCCACTCCGGCGCCACGCCTTGTACGTCGGAGACGATGTCCGAGTACAGGCAGAGCTGCAAGATCGTACCCGCTCGGGTCGTGCGCGCGAGCTTCGCGTCCACGACTTCGTACGACCACATCCCAAGCTTCGAAACCGTGTCGACCCGACGAAGGATATCCGCGCGACCGAGCCAACCCGCTCTCGTCAACGTCGGCTGATAGATGGCAGGCGCACCCTCGACCATCGCCCGTCGCGTGTCGTCGAACGACGCGCCGTCCTCGAGCACCAGGACCTCGACCCCTTGCTCGCGCAGCCGGTCGAGATACGCACGCTCGTGCTCATGGCCGCGCTCCCATAACGCCTCGACGCGCGCGTCGTGCCAGTCGCGTCGCTCGAGCCGCCCATGCGCGACTTCGATATCGAGCACCGTCTTGCGGCGACACGCGAGGTGGCCGGCCAGATCACTCGCGCTGAGCCGAAGCGTTTCGCCGAGAAGCTTCATCGCTCAGCGGCGACGCTTCGGCGCTTCGCTTCCCTTCGCCTGGGGTGCAGCAAGGGCTCCGTATAGCCGTTCGCCACGTCTCGACCCTTGAACACCAGATCGAGCGCCGCCTGAAACTCGACCGAGCCGTCGAAATCGGGCGCCATGTTCCGGTAGCCGACGGCGCCCGCGTTCTGATGGTCGACGGCGACCGCCATCCGTCTGCATGGTCTCGATGACTTGCGCCTCGTCCGTCACGCCGTGGTGCAGCCAGTTGGCGACGTGCTGGCTCGAGATGCGAAGCGTGGCGCGATCCTCCATCAACGCGGTGTCGCTGATATCCGGCACTTTGGAGCAGCCCACGCCCTGGCCCACCCAGCGGACGACATAGCCGAGAATGCTCTGCGTGTTGTTGTCGAGCTCTCGCTGGATCTCGTCGGCGCCGAGCGTACGGTCTCCGAGAAGAGGGAGCGTCAAGAGCGCGTCGAGACTCGCCCGCTTCCGCTCCGAGAGCTCCTTTTGGCGCTCGAGCACGTCCACCTGGTGGTAGTGGATCGCGTGAAGAGTGGCCGCCGTCGGTGATGGAACCCACGCGGTGGTAGCACCCGCCTCGGGATGCGCTTTTTTGGTCGCGAGCATCGCGGCCATTTCTTCGGGCATGGCCCACATCCCCTTGCCGATCTGCGCGGTGCCGGGCAGGCCGGCCTCGATGCCGATATCGACGTTCCAATCCTCGTAGGCCTGAATCCATGCCTCATTCTTCATGTCGCCCTTGGGCACGACCGGGCCGGCCTCCATGCACGTATGGATCTCATCGCCGGTTCGATCCAGAAACCCGGTATTGATGAAAATGAGCCGTTCACGGGCCTCACGGATGCACGCTTTCAAGTTCACGGTCGTACGGCGCTCTTCGTCCATGATCCCGAGCTTGATGGTGTTCCCCGGCAAGGAGAGCGCGTCCTCGACGCGGGAGAAGAGCTCCACCGTGAAAGCGACCTCTTCGGGACCATGTAGCTTCGGTTTCACGATATAGACGCTTCGTTTCGTGCGGCTGTTGTCGACCGTCCCGGTGCGGTCGAGGTCATGCTTCGCCGCGAGCACGGAGACCATCGCATCGAGGATGCCTTCCGGAATCTCCGTGCCGTCGGTCGTCGTGACCGCGTCCGTGAACATGTGGAGCCCGACGTTGCGCACGAGCATCAAGCTTCTTCCGGCGAGCGTCAGGACTTCACCGTCCACCGAAGTAAACGCGCGGTCCGGATCCATCCGCCGCGACACGGCGGTGCCGCCTCGCTCGAACGTCGCTTCCAGGTCTCCTCGCATCAGTCCGAGCCAGTTCCGGTAGATCTCGACTTTGTCGGCTGCGTCCACGGCGGCGACGGAGTCTTCGAAGTCCTGGATCGTCGTCACCGCTGCCTCGAGCACGATGTCTTTGATGTTCGCCGGATCCGCTTTCCCGATGGGGTGTCCCGCGTCTAGCTGGATCTCGATGTGTAGCCCGTGATGCTTCAGCAGGAGACTCTCGAGCGAGTCCGCGCCTCGTCGGTAGCCAACACATTGTGACGGGTCGACGAGTCCCATCGTCCGACCGTCTTTCACGGAGGCGCGCAAGACCTTGCCGGTCACCGAGTCCTCTAGCGAGAATCCCGTCACATCCGCGTAGCGAGCACCGTCGAGCGGGACGCAATCATCCAGAAAGCCCTTGGCGTACGCGATGACCCGCTCACCGCGGGCCGGATCGTAGCCAGGGTCCGACGACGCCTCGGTCTCGGAAATGGCATCCGTGCCATAGAGGGCGTCGTACAAGCTTCCCCACCGCGCGTTCGCGGCGTTCAGCGCGTAGCGCGCGATCTGCACCGGCACGACGAGCTGCGGCCCCGCAATCTTCGCGATCTCGTCGTCGACCCCATCGACCTCGATCTCGAAGTCGCCGCCTTCGGGAACGAGATACCCGATCTCCTCGAGAAATGTCCGCTGCGCTGCGACGTCGCTACCGCGTCCCGAGCCATCTCGATAGAACCTGTCGATCTGTTGCCCGAGCGCGTCGCGCTTGTGAAGGAGTGCACGGTTTCGAGGCGCGAGATCCATCACGATGTCCGCGAGCGAGCGCCAGAACGCTTCCGGATCCACACCGGTGCCGGGTGCGAGCTCGTCGGCGACCAGAGCGAAGAGCGAGGCGTCGATACTCAACCCGGCGAGTTCGATGCGCGCGTGCATACCAAGGAAATCATTGCCGAAACGTCGGGCTTTCTCAACAGAGGGTCCCGGAGACGGAATAGACGCTGACGGGATCGGTATGGATCGTTAACTGCGATGCTCTCCATCCTCGACCCGCCGCCCGAGATCCCTCGACGTTTCGACTGGGAGGAGTGGCTATTCACTCTCGGACGAGCGTTCGTGATGCTCTATCTCGATCTGTGGCTAGCCATGGCGTACCGGATGGGAACCAGCGCCTTTATCAGTGCTTTGACGTGGTTCACCATCATTATGGGAATATGGTGGTCTCAGAAAGGGCCCCTGGATATCGTGCCGGTAGTGCTCGGCCCGACGCAGGAGATCGAATGAGCGAACGCGCACGACGCATTCTCATCCGCGTGGCCGTCTACGGATCCGTCATTTTCTTCGTGCTCCCCCTCGTCTTCGCTCACGTTCTGACCGCGCCCCATCCGCGAGAACACTTCGCCACGCCGCCGGCGCACTACGAGGAGACCACGCTCGTCTCGGGGGAGCTCGAGCTGCGCGCGTGGCTGACCCGTGGTGTCGCCGAGCTTCCCGCCGTCGTGATCGCGCACGGTTTGGGCGACACCCTCGAGAGCTATCAGGAGCACGCACAGCCCTTCGTCGAGCGCGGACACACCGTGATGCTCGTCGACCTGCGCGGTCATGGCCGAAGCGACGGCGGGCGTACGACGCTCGGCGGCAACGAACGCTTTGACGTGCGCGCGGCGATGGACGCCCTCGCCTCCGAGCGCCTGGCCGACGCCGGCGTCATTCTCATGGGTCACTCGATGGGCGCGGTCGCCGTGCTTCTCGCAGCCGCCGAGCGTGACGACGTCGCCGCCGTCATCGCCGAAGCGCCTTTCGACAGCTACCGGAATACCGTCGCTCACCACGCGAAGCTGCTCTACTACATGCCGTCCTGGGTACCGATCATCCCGCTCGCGATCCTGAGCGCCGAGTGGGTCGCCGACTTCGACGCCGACGACGTCGATGCGGTGGCCGCAGCCCCTCTTATCGACGCACCCGTACTCCTCATCGCGGACGGTCTCGACCAGCGGATGCCCGAGCCCGTCATCCGAAGGATCGTCGACGCCCACCCGGGGCCGAGCGAGCTATGGGTCGCGGAAGGTGTGAACCACGTGGGCGCACGCTGGAACCCCGACTGGGAGACGACGGTGTTCGGATTTCTCGAGGGTCAGGGCTTGTCGTCGCTGTCCGCTTCCGGAAACACCGACGAGACTTCGAGCGCGACGTCCGGCCACGCCGAAGGGGAAACGACCGAGCCGGACTGAGCCTCGGAGCGTTCCGTGTAGCCAGCCTCGGCGGGACCACGGAACGACACGATGGTGCGGTCGACGAGATTGACGACCCAGTACTCCGGGATCCCGGCCCGAGCGTACAGGCGCGCTTTTTCACCCAAGTCTCGGGCGAGTGACGAGTCCGAGATTTCGATAACCATCACGGGCTCCGTGCTGGCAGTGCCGTACGCGTCGACGTCCGGGTTCGAGCAAAGCAGCACATCGGGCTCGGGCTCGGAGTCATGAGTTGCCAAGCGCAGGGGGACTTCTTGGTAGACACTCGCCCGGCCACGGAGCTCTTTTCGAAGAAACTCGACGACATGGTAGAGCGCGAGACTGTGCGCTCGGTTCTTCGGGCTCATCGTCTGCACCACCCCGGCGATGAGCTCCACCCGCTCGTCCGGAGCGAAGATGCCCTTCTCAGCCATGAGATGGAAATCTTCGACGGTGAACTTCCGCAGGCGTTGTCGGTCCGGCACCTCCGTCGCGTGTTGCATATCGCCATTCTACCTCCCTGACGAGAGGGACGAAATCCCGGGCGCTCAACCTCCCTTCGATACGAAATTTCGCGTCGCGCTCTCCTTGACGAGCGGGTGATAGAATCCCCGCCAGGAGGAACATCGATGTCCGTAATGGTTCAACTCGAAGCCAACTTGAAGAGCGAAGACGTCTACGATGACTTCGTCGCATACGGGAGAAGCGTCCTGCCCGACACCCGTGCCTACGAAGGGTGTGAAGGACTCACGATCAACCGGAACATGGACGACCCCAAGAACTTCTCGATCGTCGAGCAATGGGAGACCCGCGCGCACTACGAGAAATACCTCGCATGGCGCGGCGAGACCGGCGTTCTCGACAAGCTCGGCTCCTTCCTTTCCGGGCCGCCCAACATTCGATTCTTTACCAACGTCGGCGTGTAACACACTCGAATGAACCGCGCCCTCCGCTCCGACGTCACGACGCGGGCCGAGGGCGCGGACTTGAGCGACGAAGTCTCCCTGCTCGTCCACGCCGCGCTCGAAGGTGAGGTCGAGGAATATCTCGGCGGACAAGCCCTCTCCGGGGACGAGGATGAAACGTCCGAGGCCCCCGAGCCCGCGCGCTCCTACATCGAGTCCATAGAAGTCGAAGGCTTCCGCGGCATCGGTCCCGCCGCGACGCTCGCGCTCACTCCCGGGCCCGGACTGACGCTCGTCGTCGGCCGGAACGGCTCCGGCAAATCGAGCTTCGCCGAAGCGCTCGAGTTCCTGCTCACCGGCGATAACCAGCGTTGGAGCGCCGGACGCGCGAAGATCTGGAAAGAGGGCTGGCGCAACTTGCACCAGTCCGAGCGGGCGCAAATCCGGGCGTCCCTTCTGCTCGACGGGCAGCCGGACGCGCATTCGGTCACCCGCACCTGGGCCGAGGGAGAGGGACTCGACGACGGCAAGACGACGTCCTCGGCCGAGCTCGGCTGGGAGCAGCCACTCGCGACCTACCGGCCCTTTCTCTCCTACAACGAGCTTGGCTCCATGCTCGACGAAGGGCCCTCGAAGCTCTTCGACGCGCTTGCGTCCATCCTTGGTCTCGAAGATCTCATCACCGCGGCGGACACCCTCAAGAATGCGCGTGCCTCTCGCAACAAGACGCACAAGGCGGTCAAGGACAAGCTAAAGGAGCTTCGCACGAATCTCGAAGCGCACGACGACGAGCGCGCCGCGTCCTGTTTGACCGCGCTCAAGGGCACCAAGTGGAAGCTCGACGACGTCGAGACCCTGAGCTCGATGGGAGCCACCACCGAAGGCTCGGAGCTCGAGACCCTCCGCGCGATCGTGAACTTACAATCCCCCGGCGCCGAAGCGACCGCGAGCGCCGTCTCCGAGCTTCGCGTGGCCGTTTCGGCCGCAAAGGAGATCGAACGAACCGACGCCGCCAAAGCGCTCCGCCGCGCCGAGCTTCTCGACAAAGCGCTCGCGCTTCACCTTCACGACGGCGACGGTGACTGCCCCATCTGCGGAAGCGAAGCCGCACTTAGCGGCGAGTGGCACAAAGAGGCCGAGAAGGAAGCACAGTCGCTACGAGCCGAAGCCAAAGCCGCAGACAAGGCGGCCCGGCAACGCCAAGCGGCGGAGAAGAGTGCTCGAGCGCTGATCGCATCACCGCCCGAGTGCGTCGCCAAGGCTTCTTCGTTCGAGCTCGACGGCGCGGACACCGAACACGCCTGGAAGATATGGAGCGAGACCTCCGAGCTCGAAGACCTGGCTTTAGCCGAAGCCATCGAAGCACGAGCCCCGGCGCTCACCGAGGCCATCGATAGCCTACGCGAGCAAGCGCAACAGCAACTGAGCGAGCGCGAAGACGCATGGCGGCCCGTGGCCCGAAGCCTCACGGAGTGGATCCCCGGCGCGCGGCGTTTGATGGAAGAGGCCGACACCCTCAAAGATCTCAAGAGCGCCGAAGACTTCGTACGCGAGACCGCAACCGCGCTCCGCAACGAACGCTTCCTGCCGATCAAAACGGAGGTCAAGGAAATCTGGGAGCTTCTTCGCACCCAGAGTAACGTCGAGCTCGAAGACGTGACCTTCGAAGGCAAGACCACCTCCCGCCGCGTCAACCTCGAGGTCACCGTCGACGGCACCCAAGGCGCCGCGCTCGGCGTCATGAGCCAAGGTGAGCTCCACGCCCTCGCGCTGTCTTTGTTCTTGCCGCGCGCCACCCTCGACCAGAGCCCGTTCCGTTTCCTCGTCATCGACGACCCCGTGCAGTCCATGGACCCCGCCCGCGTCGACGGCCTCGCACGCGTTCTCGAGCGAAAAGCGAAAGAGCGCCAGGTCCTCGTCTTCACCCACGACGACCGCCTTCCCGAGGCCGTGCGGCGTCTCGGCATCCCCGCGCAGGTCATCGAGGTGCTCCGCCGTGAAGGATCCGTCGTCGAGCTTCGCCCCGTACGAAGTCCTGTGCAGCAGTATTTGAAGGATGCCTTTGCGCTTCTCAGCGACACGAAGCTGCCGAAGGTCGCGAAAGAGCGAGTGGTACCGGCGCTTTGTCGCCATAGCCTCGAGGCCGCGTGCGTCGAGGTCGTGCGACGACGACGCCTCGCACAGGGAGACTCCCACGACGACGTGGAAACGCTTCTGGATACACACTCGAAGCTGAATTCGCGACTGGCGCTGGCACTGTTCGATGACGAAACCCGTGGCGGCGACGTCATGCCCTACATCCACAAGAATTTCGGTCGCGTTCAAGCCGATACTGTCGCCGAGTGCAATCGCGGTGCCCACCAGGGCTTCGGAGGCGGTGACCCGGTGGGCTTCGTCCGTGACGTGGAACGCATCGCCCAGCAGATCTTGGAACGCAAATGATCGCGGTTAACGACTACTCCCCGAACGATCTTCTCGAAACCGCAAGAGAGCTCATGTCGGAGCCGGCGGCGAGGGCCGGGAGCATCTGGCCGCGTGCTGCCGCACACCTGTGCCGCCAGGCACTCGAGGCAACCCTGGACGATTTCTGGGCAGCACGACTGCCCGAGATGGCGAGCACCCCGAGGTGGTCCCAGCTCACGTGCCTTCCGAGCTACCTCAACGAGGCCGCGGTGGCCGAAGAGGTATCGTACACATGGTGGGCACTGAGCCGAGCGTGCCACCACCGTACCTACGAGCTTGCTCCGACCGCTGAAGAGCTGAACGCGTGGATCGAGACCGTCCACAGCCTTTCAGCCGCGGTCGTCAAGTCCCTGGAGCCAAGCCGCTTACCTCCGAATTAGCGCCGCGCGTTCTGTTCACAAATGATGACTGTTCACGTTACATGAACAAATAAACTTCCTGAACATTTCTAGATATTGTTCATCTTTTCTACTTGTTCATGTCCCATGAACACTCTAGAATAGTGAACAATCAAAAAGCGTCGTTCCGGGACCTTTCGAAATGCCGAAGCCAACGGACCTACTCGAGCCCGCTCTCGAAGCCCTCCGCCGGACCACCGGCCTACAGGGGACCATTCTGCCTCACCGGGTCCGTCGAAAAGCGGACCACGCCATCGACGCGACCGTCGCTCTAAGAGTCGACAAGAAAACACATCGTCTCGCCGTCCAGACCAGAAGGACGCTCGACCGCGCCACCGCGCTCCCTCCTCTCAAGACCTGGCTAGAGCAAATCGGCCGACCCGGCATGATCGTGACGGACTATGCGACCGCAACGGTGGCTGACAAGTGTCGGGAGCTCGACGTCCCCTTCATCGACACCGCGGGTAACGCCTATCTAAAACTTCCCGGGCTATTCGTATTCGTCACCGGCCAAAAACCCCTCGCGACGGAACAGGCACCCCACCGCGGACTCGCCACCGCCACGGACCTCCGCATCAAATTTGCGCTCCTGTGTCGCCCTGAGCTTATCAACGCGACCTACCGTGAAATTCAAGAGGCCGCAGGCGTCGCGCTCGGAGCAATCGGGCAAACGCTCGCTCAACTGAGGAGGCAAGGGCACCTCGCAGGCCGCAAGAAGGGACACCGAAAGCTCCTCGCACCGGAGCGTCTACTGGATGAGTGGGTCGTCAACTACCCGACCCGCCTTCGACCTCGTCTCAATCCTCGACGATTTCGGGGCGAAGACCCAACTTGGTGGAAAAAAGCACGCGTACGAGAGCTCGGAGCACAGTGGGGCGGCGAGGTCGCAGCCGACCGACTGACCCACATGCTGAAAGCCGCCGCCGCGACCATCTATGTCGCCCCCGAGCCCGAACGAAACCCCCGAACCCGGTTGATCGCCAACTACCGCTTGCACACCGATCCACGGGGAAACACGGAGCTTCTCGACAAATTCTGGCACTTTCCCGCGAACCCCAAACGACGCGACATCGCCCCACCGATCCTCGTCTACGCCGACCTCCTTCAGACGCTCGAGCCACGCAATCTGGAGGTGGCCAAGGTCGTACGAGAAAGGTTCATCGACTTTGCTGACCGTGAGAAGTGACAAACCTCTCGAGCGAGAGCAAGTCGCCGTGCTCCGGGCCGTCCACGACGGAGCATCGAGTCTGAAGCTTCCCTATTTCGTCGCCGGCGCCATCGCCAGAGACATCCTCTTGACCCACGTCTTCGGACTCCCCACCTACCGAGCGACTCGAGATATCGACTTCGCCGTGGCGGTGCCGGACTGGGCCGGCTTCGAGACATTCAAAGGACATCTCCTCCAGCGAGCCGGCTTCGAAGTCGACCGGCAGATGTTGCACCGACTCCGCCGACAAGAGTCCGTGGTAGACCTCATCCCCTTCGGCGGCGTCGAAAGTGAGGGGAAGCGGGTCGCCTGGCCGCCGGACCTCTCGACAATCTTGAACGTCGCGGGCCACGACGACGCGCTCGCCGCCGCCGAAACCGTTCAGGTCACTGAAGTGGACGCGCTGCGCATCCCCGTGGTCTCACTCCCCGGACTCGCGATGCTCAAGCTGTTCGCCTGGGCAGACCGCGGCCAAGAGAATTCCAAGGATGCCGTGGACTTCGCCACCCTCCTGCGACAGTACGCCAACGCCGGAAACCAAGACCGACTCTACGGCGATTCCTTCGACGTGATGGAAGCCGTCGACCACCAGCTACCGCTCGCCGGCGCGCGCCTTCTCGGACGAGACACGCGGCAAGTCATGAGTCGCGATACGTATGACGCGCTCCGCCGGCTTCTCGACGACCGTGTCCCGCGAGAGCGCCTCGTCATTCATATGGCAAGACGAGACCTCGGCGATGAGGACGTTTTAGAAGAAGCCGACGCCATGCTCTCGCAGTTCGAGCGCGGTCTCGAGGAGGAGACGGCATGAGCGTCAGCACCCAAGACCGATTCCGAGGATGCCTGCTGGGCGGCGCCGGCGGCGACGCGCTCGGAGCTTCGATCGAGTTCGACAGCCTGTCGCAAATACGCAGCAAGTTTGGCGAGCGTGGCCTATCGGGATATGCCGAAGCCTTCGGCAGAAGAGGCGCCATCAGCGACGACACCCAGATGAGCCTTTGGACCGCGGAGGGACTCCTCCGCGCCCGAAGCGGCGACAACGAGAAACGTATCCGAGACGCGTACGCGCGCTGGCTCCACACGCAGGGCTCGAGAGCGAAGGAGCCGTCGGCTCTCGATGGGTGGCTCATCGAGCAAGACTTTCTCCACAGCCGTCGCGCACCCGGCCACACATGCCTCTCCGCTCTCGAGCGAGGCGAAGCTATCCGAGGCAGCAAGGGCTGCGGCGGCGTGATGCGCGTGGCTCCCGTCGGCCTGGCCATCGACGATCCGTTCGAGACGGCCACCGACGCTGCAGCCATCACTCACGGACACCCGACCGGCAGCCTCTCCTCCGGAGCCTTCGCCGAAGTCATCGCACGCCTCCGGGTTGGTGACTCACTCAAAGGCGCGGTCAATCGAGCGATGGACGTTCTCCGACAGCACGAGCATCACGAAGAGACCACCCGTGCGATCCAAGCCGCCGTCCGCACAGCGGAGTCCGCGCCCGCGACGCCGGAGACCGTAGAAACCCTAGGCGCCGGCTGGATCGCCGAAGAAGCGCTCGCGATCGCTCTATTCTGCGCCCTCGTCGCGACGGACTTCCGAACGGGCGTGCTCCTCGCCGTCAACCACAGCGGCGACAGCGACAGCACTGGCGCCATCGCCGGCAACCTCCTCGGCACGATGCTGGGGGTGGACGCGATCCCGAGCGACTGGCTCGCGGAGCTCGAAGGAAAAGACGTCATCTCGCAGGTAGCGGATGACCTCTACGCTGGATTCGTCGAGCAGGCCGACGTCGACCGAGAGCGCTACCCAGGCGACTGACGTCAGCGTCCTTCAATCTGTGGTAATTAGACACGGATGAAGATGAAAAGTCGGCAAGTCACAGAGTTTCTTGCGGGACTCCACGAATTCATCGTGAACGACCCACGACTTCCGAAACACACCGCAACGAATTCAGAGTCTGAAGCCCATGCGGAGCTAAGACCCATCATCGCAGGGTATTTGGAGGCCTACTTCGCCGAGCGTGGCTATAAACGGCCCGCCGCCAAAGCCGAGAGGTCCCTCTACTGGGAAGGGCAACCCGGGGCGTTTGGGACGGCGAGAGCGCCCGTGTTCGCAACCAGAAACTATCCGGACTTCATCATCACGGCTCCGTACTCGATCGCAATCGAATACAAGCAAAGCCCGAGCGGCGCACGCATCAAGCAGGGGCTAGGGCAATCGATCATGCACACCCTCATCGGAGACTTCGACTACGTGTGCTTTCTCTTCCGCGATGAGAACACCGACAAGCGCATCGAGAACTCCGCACAGGGTCAACCCGAGGCCGCGATCGTCAAGAAGATGTGGGACTCGTTCAACGTGTTGGTGAAGTTTATTTGACGCATCTTCAACAGGCATGAACGATTCAGACTGTCCGTTCTGCACCCCCGATGCGGAGAGAGTCTTCTATGAGGGGTCTCTAACCCTCGGAGCCTGGGACGCGTTTCCGGTCAGCGAGGGACACGCTCTCCTAGTGACCCGGCGTCACGTCGAAACTTTCTTCGAAGCCAGTCGCGAGGAGCAGGCCGAACTGCTCGAAGCAATCGCGATCGCTCGTTCGGAAGTAGAGTCTAGACACCAGCCGGACGGGTTCAACATCGGCATCAATATCGGTGAGAGCGCCGGGCAAACCGTTCCGCACCTTCACATCCATCTCATTCCTCGATACAAAGATGACGTCTTTGACCCCCGAGGCGGTGTCCGTCACGTCATCCCAGCACGAGCCAACTACCTTCGTCTCACGGATATCGGCTCGGACCGTGTGGCTGACGGCACGGCGGTCGGGTTCGAGACCGTCTCCTCTTCCCCGCTCGTCCGAGGAGACGACGACCCGCTGGCCCCTTGCCTTCTAGGCCACCTGGACGATGCTCGAGAAACCGATATCCTCGCATCGTTCGTCCTCAGGAGCGGCGTCGAAATCTTGGAGACACGGCTTCGTGACCTTCTGGACCGCGGCGGCAGCGTCCGAATTCTGACCGGCGACTATCTGGGCATTACGGAACCCGCGGCGCTGCTTCGCCTGCACGACCTGCACCAGGAATTCGGCGACAAAATCCTCACGCGCGTTTTTGAGTCCGCGGGACAGAGTTTTCACCCCAAGGCATACATCTTCCGCGGATCCTTCGGGCGATTCGGCGACGGCGCGAGATGCGCGTTCGCCGATATGAAAGAACGCCTAAGAGGTGTCGCGTCGGACACGTGGTTGAATCAGACAACGGCGGCTTAGCACCACCTAAGCCAGTGCTGCCATACGGAAGACCCGGGGCGAAACGCCGTCGCGCGTTCGATTGACTGGTCGCTGAACGTAAGGGACTTGGCCGCCAAAAGGAATCGCGATGATGTTCTTCGCGCCCTATGGAAGGTTGGGCCGAGAAGGCTTGAACAGTTGACCTGCTCCCTAAGTTGATTAGGTATGACGCGCCCGGTCGCGGGCGACTCGGTGCCTCGAAAGAAATCGACGAGAGCCAACGCGTCGACGACGACTACATGCGATGGGACTTGTAGACGTATCCCGGTGCGAACGCGATCTTTCCTTCGAGGGAGAGAAGGCTCTTGCTCCGCAGCTCCTCGACGAATCGGCGAAGCGCTTCGTGAACGACATCTCGTTTCGTTTCGAGGCCAGTGAGCCGCAGCGCCTCGACGACGAGTTCTTCGTCGAGCTCGATATCTATCCGCATCGACATAAGGATACTCCCTGTCACCCCTTTGACAAATCTCGGAAAATTCGCGTTAATAATATTGATAGTCTTCAAAACAAAATCAACGGGGAGAATCACCATGCGCGGGGACTTCGGTCACACGAGTCTCGCGGACGTACTGCGTCGTCTGTACGTCGAGCGCGAGAACGGCGTCCTTCATGTTTCAAGCTCGGAGGGCGCGAGCGACAAGCGGATCCACTTCAAAGACGGCGTTCCGATCTATTGTGCGGCGGACGCCCCTTCACTGTCGCGGGACGCGTCGCGAGAGTTGTTTTACCCGATGTTCGCGGAGCGGACCGGGGAGTTTTCGTTCGAGCAGCTCGACCTTCCGATCGATGAGGAGCTAGCGCTCGAGGAGACGCTGCCGGAGACGATCCTGGCAGGCACGCGCGGCATCGATGACCGCGAGGTGCTCGATGGGTTGGTCGGGGGCAGCGACGTCGTCTTCACGTGCGTGCCGACGCCGGCGCTTCCGGTGTTCAGTATCAAGCTCACGGAGGGCGAGCGTGCTTTACTCGAGCATGCTCGAGAGAACGAAGGCATCTCGCCGACGAACACGGATGTGCTCGTCGATGCGAGCGATCTGGACGTCTTGCGGTCGCTGCACGCGTTGCTCGCGCTGGGTCTTCTGGAGAGGGATGCGATGCCGGTCGTAGAAGCCGAGGTCGAAGTCGAAGCGGAGCGCCAGGTGGAGACGACCGCCGAGGTCGTCCCTTTTCCCGTGAAGCCGGACACGGACGACTTCGAGTCGCTTCTCGAAGTTTACGAAGCTAAGCGGGAGGGCGCGGAGAAGAGCCCGCCCATCAAGAAGTCGCGCTCGAACAAGATGCCGGCGTTTCTGGCCTCGGTGTCGGATGCGACGGGAGTGGGCCGGTGGATCAAGCCTTTATCGTTGGCGCTCCTTGGAACCGTCGTCGCTGCGGCGGCGTGGTTCGTGGCCGCACCCGAGAGTGGTGCCGCCATCCTCGACGATCTCCGAAGCGCGTTCAGTACGTCTCAAGCCTCGAGGTAGCGCTCCGTCAAGACACGGCGGTGGTGGATCTCGTGTCCTGCCGTGATGTAGACGAGTCCGCGGACGGTGAACTCGCACTCGCTCGCGATGCCGCGGCGGCTCCACATCTCGTCGTCAAAGCTGCGGAAGAGCGCTAAGTTCGACTGACGCGCGAGGCGTAGCTCGGCTGTGAGCTCGCTCAACTCTCGCTGTTCGGCATTCGAGGTCTTCACGTAGTCGTCTTGCTCGAAGCCGGGGAGGCGCGCGGGGTCCTGGCGAGCGAAGCACAGCGCGCGGAACCCAAATGTACGCTCTCCGTCGATCATGTGGCCCACCATCTCGCGAATGCTCCACTTGTCGGGGGCATAGCGGTGGCCTGCTTGGTCCGACGTCAGGCCGGATAGAAGCTCGATGGTCTTGTCGTTCTCGGTCTGCAGGAGCTCGAGGATGTCGCCTTCGGGAACTCCGTTCACGTATCCTCCGTAGAACTCTGCGTACTCGCTGGCCTCGGGTCTCGTCGTCGTCATAGGCTTCATTGTAGATGAACTCCATAAATCATCGTTTTCTCGCCGCGCTGGGCTTGGGAGCGTTCGCGCTGCAGATGGCGTCGAACCTCGCGGGCGGCTATGGGTATTTCATCGACGAGCTGTATTACATCGCGTGCGCGAAGCGGCTCGCATGGGGTTATGTCGACCATCCACCGCTCTCACCCTTCCTACTACGGATGAACATGGCGGTGTTCGGGGACTCGCTCGTGTCGATACGCCTGCTTCCGGCGATCACGGGAGGGGTGGTCGCCTATCTCACGGGCTGGCTCGCGGCTTACTTCGGAGGCGGGCGCTGGGCGCAGGGGGTCGCAGCCATCGCAGTGACGTTGTCGCCGGTGTTTCTCATCTTCTTCGACGTCTTCTCGATGAACGGCTTCGAGCTGTTGTTCTGGACATCTGCCCTCGCCATTCTCCTGATTCTGGTGAGGACGGAGAATCCGAAGCTGTGGCTCGCGTTCGGAGCACTCTCCGGGCTCGCGCTTTTGAACAAGCACACGATGGTGACGCTCGGCTTTGGTGCCGTGCTCGGGATCGCGTTGACGCCGGCGCGGAAGCTTCTGTTCAACCGCTGGCTCATCGCGGGTGGCGTCGTGGCCGCCGTGATCTTCCTGCCGAATCTGCTGTGGCAGTGGCAGCACGATTTCCCATCGCTCGAGTTCTACCGGAACGCCTCCTTGCTGAAGAATCGTCCTTCGCCGCCGTTGACGACGCTCACGAATCAGCTCTTGTTCGTGAATCCCGTGTTGTTCCCGCTATGGGCGGCGGGGCTGTTCTTTCTGCTTCGCGACAAAGCAACGCGCTTCGCCGGCCTCGCGTACCTCATCCTGCTCACGATGCTCGTGATCTCGCAGCAAAGCCGCCCGGACCGGATCGCCGGGCTTTATCCAATGCTGTTCGCCGCGGGCGCGGTGTTCTGGGAGTCGACGCTTGGCCGGCGCTCACGTCTCGCGTTTGCGGCCGTCGCCGTCGCCGGGTGTCTCGCGATGACTCCGATGTTCCAGCCGCTCTTGCCGCCCGCTCAGGCCGCGCGCTACGCCGCGTTCGTCGGCGTCGACACACAGATCGAAAGGGGCGCCGGGAAAGTCTCGGAGCTTCCCCAGTGGCTCGCGGATCGATTCGGCTGGGAAGAGCTGGTCGCGCAGGTCACATCGATCTACGAAGACTTCACGCCGGCGGAGCAAGAGCGCACGCTCATCGTCGCGCCGAGCTATGGGCACGCGGGTGCGCTCGAGCTATTGAGCGAAGACCTACCGCCGGTGATGTCCGCGCACAACACGTATCACATGTGGTCGCGAGAGCTCGCGCCGCGGCTAGCCAATAGTGTCGTGATCGCGATCGGCTGGGATGTGGAAGCGCTCGAGGCGACGTTCGAGGACGTTCAGAGAGTGGCGACGTATACCTGCGAGTATTGCATGAGCTGGCGGAACGACATGGCCATTCATGTCGCCCGCCAACCCAAGCTGACGCCTGCCGAGTTCAAGGAAGCGTGGGAGCTCAGCAAGCACTACGAGTGAAGCGAAACGCTAGTCGGTCGATCCCCACAGCTTGTCGAGGACGCGGTCGCGGCCGCATCCACGGCGGTAGAGCTTGTAGCGGAAGGAGCTCTTCTGGTAGTAGTCCTGGTGGTACTCCTCCGCGCGGTAGAAGGTCTTGGCCTCGGTCACGGGTGTCACGATCGGCTTCGCGATCCGGCCGGACGCTTGGAGCTCCTTCTTCGAAGCTTCGGCGGCCGCCTGCTGCTCTTCCGAGTGGTAGAAGATCCCGGTGCGGTATTGCGAGCCCCGGTCACAGAACTGACCGTCGGCATCCGTCGGGTCGACGTTGACCCAGAACACCTCTAGCAGCTTCTCGTAGGTGACCTTCGACGGGTCGTAGACGATTTGCACGGCTTCGGTGTGGCCGGTGCCGCCCGAGGAGACTTGCTCGTAGCTCGGGTTGTCGACGTGGCCATCGATGTAGCCCGACGTCGTCGACTTGACGCCGTCGAGCTTGTCGAAGGGAGGCTCCATACACCAGAAGCAGCCGCCGGCGAAGGTTGCCTTCTCGAACGCAGGCTCGTCCTGGCCTGGCGCGAGACCGAGCAGTACGAACGCGAGTGCCATCGTTCCTAGATTCAGCATGTCGTCACCTCAGCCTCTGAGGGCGGGTAGCTCTTCGCCCTTGGCTACGAACAAAATGGCGAGGCCGTTATTGCAATAACGAAGCCCCGTCGGTCTCGGGCCATCCTTGAAGACGTGTCCCTGGTGGCCGCCGCAACGGGCACAGTGGTACTCGGTGCGCGGGTAGATGAGCTTGAAGTCGCGGCTCGTGTCGAGGTGGCCTTCGATGACGTCGTAGAAGCTCGGCCAGCCCGTCCCCGAATCGAACTTCGTGCTCGACTCGAACAGGGACAAGTTGCACCCGGCACAGATGAACGTGCCTTCGCGCTTCTCGTCATTGAGCTCGCTCGTGAACGCGCGCTCCGTCCCTTCCTTGCGCAGGATGCGATAGCGCTCGGGCTCCAGGATCTGCTGCCACTCGTCTTCGGGTAGCTCCAGCTTCTCAATCGTGTCGTTGGTCTTGGTCATGGTTCGCCCCCACATGGATGCGGGCGCCGCGAGCGTCAGCCCGGCGAGGCCCAGAAAGTGTCGTCGCTGCATCTCGTTTCCCTCCGTTTGGTTCTACCTATAGGTATGCCGGCCGCGCCCCAACGGTTACATTACAAATAAGTAATGTCGGCGTTGTACGTGTCTACGTACCGGCAAGGTGGAACGTGAACGTCGTTCCCTGGTTCAGCTGGCTCGACGCCTCGATCATACTCTGATGGAGCTCGAGAATCCGCTTCGAGATGGCGAGTCCGAGCCCTCCCCCACCGGCCGCAGCGTCGCTCTCCCCCGGCACCTGGTGGAAGCGCTCGAAGATATGGGCGAGCTCCTCGGCGGGGATGCCGACGCCGCTGTCCTGAATCTCGACCCGCACCCGGCCGTCTTCGAGTCTCAAGTTGGCCGCGATCTCACCACCCTCGGGGGTATGCCGCAGCGCGTTCGCGATCAAGTTCTGGAGCACGCGCTCGATGAGGCGGATGTCCGCGCGCACGAAGGGTAAGCGCTCACCGAGGTCGGCCGAGAGCCTGACGCCTTTCTCCTGCGCCCGGAGCTGAAAGTCCTGGACGACGTCTTGCACGAGCTCTTGCAGAGAGAACGACTCGAACTCGGGGCGCACTTCTTTGGCGTCGAGCTTCGCGAGCTCGAAGAGCTCTGTGACGAGGGTCCTGAGGCGCTCGCTGTTCCGGAGCGCGACCGCCAAGTACTCGCGTCGCTCGTCGGGCGATAGCTCCGCTTGCTTGAGCCCCAGCGTTTCGAGGTAGCCGTGGAGCGACGCCAGCGGCGTGCGCAGGTCGTGCGACACGTTGGCGACGAGCTCTCGCCTCAGCGCATCCGTGCGCTCGAGCTTGTCGACTTGCTCCCGGATGACGTGCGCCATGCTGTCGAACGATGCCGCGAGCGCGTCGATCTCGTCGCCGTCGACAGGGTGAGCCGGAAGTGCGACCGAGCCGCCGGATTCCCCGCGGAAGCGGTCCATGTCGAGAGCGAGTCCGTTCAGACGACGGGTCAGGAGCCGGAACGATACGAGCGCGACGACAACGATGAAGAGAAAAGCGAACGCGGCGAGTCCGGTACCTAGCCGGAGAATCGTGCTTCCGAGCACCATCTCCGCGGCGGAGTCGTACTCCTCGCTCGCCAGAATGATGTAGATGTAGCCTTCGCCTTCGACGGGCGCCACGGAGAATATTTTCTGCCGGTTCACGTCGCGGGGATCGTCGCCGAGAATCGGCAGGCGATCGGAGCTCAAGAAGCGATCGATCGCCGTGAGCGAGACCGATTCGCGCACGACGGTGTCGGGCGGCGCGGAGAAAGCCAAGATCTTTCCGGTCTCGTCGAGCAGATAGAGCTCGATGCTCGAGTTGACGACCATGAGCATGTGGAAGACGTCTTTCAGCACGTCTTCGTTGACGACGCCGTCGGCGAGCAGGATCTTCTCCTTGACCAGGTGCTCCGCGAGGTCGTGGTTGAGCTTTTGCTGGACCTCTTGAAAGTGCCGCTCCGTGGTGTAGACCGTGAGTCCCACATAGACGACGCCGAGAGCCGCAAAAAGCGACAGTGAGACGACCGCGATCTTGGCGTAGAGCGTCCGCATGAGGCTAGCTCGCGTCCTGCGGGTCGTGGAACTTGTAGCCGACGCCCCAAACCGTCTGGACGTAGTAGGGCTCCGCAGGGTCGCTCTCGATCTTGGATCGTAGTCGATTGATGTGCGAGTTCACCGTGTGCTGGTAGTTGTCCTGGCCGTAGCCCCACACGCGGTCGAGGAGCTCTGCGCGCGTGTAGACGCGGCCGGGATGGGACGCGAACTGCGCGAGCAAGTCGAACTCTTTCGCGGTGAGCTCGATGGTGTCACCCGAGAGCTCGACGCGGCGCTTGTCGAGCGTGATCGCGAGCTCGCCAAACTGGATGCGATTCGGAGCCTCTGCGCTCTTTGGCTCGCCGAGAGCCGCCACCCGGCGAAAAATCGCTTTGATACGCGCGACGAGCTCGCGAACGCTGAAGGGCTTGGTCAGGTAGTCGTCCGCGCCGAGCTCGAGGCCGACGACACGATCCGTCTCCGCGGACTTGGCCGTGAGCATGAGGATGGGCGTGTAGTCGGTGCGCTCTCGTAGGCGGCGACAGATCTCGATACCGTCGGTGCCAGGGAGCATCAGGTCGAGAACGACGAGGTCGAAGCCTCCCGAGAGCGCTTTGACGAGGCCGTCCGTGCCGTCATGCGTGAGCTCGACGTCGCAGCCGATCTCGTTCAGGTGAAGCTTGACGAGGCTCGCGATGTCGCGATCATCTTCGACGACGAGAACCCGCTGCATGGGGCCATTAATAGACCGAAATGATCACGAAAAGGTCACGTTTGCGATCTGCGGGCGGCGATCAGTCTTTCTCTTTGATCTTCTTGGGCTTACCGACGTTGATGCGGGTCTGGAACTGGGAGCCGCCCGGATCGCCGGAAGCGGTACTGAAAACGGACTGCGAAGGATCGCCCACCGAGCGGTTGGCGCCGGCCTGCATGAACCCACCAATCTTGACTTCGGTGACATGGCCGGGCTTGACGTCGAGGGTGACGTTCGGCCGACGGCGGCGCTGGATGTCGGAGTCGCCCCCCGAAGAGACGCCGGTGGCGGAGGTCTGCACGATCACGATGAACTTGTGGGTGCCCTCAGGCGCTTCGAGCGAGAGCGTGCGGCTTCCCCCGCTTCCGATATCCGCAAGGTAGCGCATCTGCTTGTCGTCTTCGACGATATAGATCTGGATGGCATCGAACGACTGCCGGGTGTTCTCTCGTATGAACTCGATCTTGCCGAGCTCGGGCTCGGGAGCACCTTCCGGAGCCGCAGCTTGAAGCAGGGCGGAAACGGCGATGGCGAACAACATGGGCGGCCTCCTCTGGTGCCAGTGGCGACGAGGCGATGAGCGTAGCATGCAGCCCACGACGAAACAAAGTAGGAGCCGACACTCTCAGGTAGGCTAAACTCGTCCCGCGATGAGCGGCGGCATCTTCATTAGCTATCGGCGTGGAGACAGCGCCGGCTACTCGGGCAGGCTCTTCGACCGGCTCGCGGCTCGCTTCGGCAAGGACATCGTGTTCATGGACGTGTCCGGGAGTATCGAGGTCGGGGCCGACTTCGTCGAGGAGATCGATAGGGCCGTGGGTTCGAGCCGCGTCCTGGTCGTCGTCATTGGTGATGAGTGGCTAAGCGCCGCCGATGACGAGGGACGACGACGTATCGATGACCCGCAGGACTACCTCCGCCGGGAGATCGCGACCGCGCTCGAACGTGATATCCGCGTCATTCCCGTGCTCGTTCGCGGCGCCAAGATGCCGACCGACGACGCGTTACCGGCGGAGCTTCAAACGCTCTCGAGGCGTCAAGCGATCGAGGTGACCGACGGGCGCTGGGATTTCGATACCGGACGCCTCGTCGCCGTGGTCGAGAAGGAGCTAGGTCTCGCGCCGGTCGCGAGCGAGCCCGCTCAGCGGATGGGGAGCGGCAAAAAGCTCGCGGGACTCGCGGCAGCGCTGACTGTCATCGTCTTCGGTGTCTTCATCGCGCTCGAAGCGCAGTCGTCGTCGTTTACGACGCACAAGCTCGACAACATCGTCTCGCGCTACGCCGAGAGTCTCGGGAACGACCGCGGCGCCGAGGACGAGACGACAGCGCTTCAACACTTCAAGAACGGTCAAGCGTTCATGATGTGGAACTCGGGAGCGCAGAACTCGATCTACGTGTGCCGCGAAGACCCAGGCGACCCGCGGGCCGTCGGTAGCTGCATGCGTTGCTCCCGTCCCTCCGAGACAGCGCCACCGGAGGCGGCCCCCGAGAAGTTCCGGGACAAGGGCTCGTTTCTGCAGGTGTGGGCAGCCTATCCAGAGGTACAGCAAGAGCTCGCAGCACCGGTCGCGGACGAGTACGTCGTCCCGGGCCACTTTTTTCGTCAGCGCGCGGTCGAGCTGAGGCTTCGCCCGCGCGTCAGCATCCAGAGCTTCGACAACGGTTACGTTCTGTCACCGCTTCCGACCTATGTCTCGGAAGCCGGCTACGCGTCGGCCGACCACGCACTCGTGCTCTGGCGCGAAGGGGAGAGAACCCAGAAGAGCGAGTGCTTCGAAGGCTGGCGCTGGGCACTCGAGTAGAGCGCGCCTTTCAGCCTCCGCGAGCCGCGCGCGCAGGAGACCCCGCCCCCACACGCGCTGCTCGCGTGGATCGCCCTATTGAATGCGCTTGACGCTGATTTCGGCGACAGGGTTGTGCCAGTCGTAGCCGGCCGGACGGATATCTCCGATACCGTGGATACCGTTGGACACGTACACGAATCCCTCGGAGTCCGTATCGCGCGCGTTGCCGCTGTCAGGGCCGCACGGAGGACCGGGGACGAAGGCACAATCTTCGTTGTTGTTCTCGCTACCGGCGTCGTAGCCGACGGCGGTCCAACGGACGACTTCGCGGCGCCTCTCCGGCAGACGACGACCATTGATCGCATAGAACGCGTCGTTCGAGCCGACGAGCATGCCGGCAATGCTGAAACGACGGAAGCCGCGCTTCGAGCGGATCTCGAAAGTCATCGAATCCCCGGGCATCACGGGTGCGCCGGCATCGGCAACGTCCGCGACTCTTCCGCTTCCGTCGAGGAGGGCGCCCAACGCACCGTTCATCCCGTTCTCGGCCAGGTCGGCAAGCTCCGCAGAAGCCTCTTCACCGAGAGTGAACATGACGTTTCCGCCCCGATGCGTCGCCGCGAGCGCCGGACTGAAAATTTGCGCTTTCGTCAGATTCTTGATCTTCACGCGGTAGACGCGCTCATGACCGTAATCCGCGCTCGTGACCGCGCCTAGAACCAACAAGGCCGCGAACGAGAGCGCGATGCCTACGACTGTCGAACGAACGAACCGCACGTGCTTTACCATCTTCCAACTCCTCCTGCTGTGTTTTGGTGATTCGAGTTGGATGTTAGGAAGTCGCGGTCCGGAAACCGTCACAGAGAGGTCATTTTTTCATCACGGCAGCTCGGGCAAGCGTTTCCAGTCGACCGAGAAGTAGTGCTGGAGCTCCGCGTCGTCGGGAAATGCGAGCTCATAGGTTTCGTGAAACGCATGCGCCCCGTCGAGCTCGAGCGTGAGCCGAGCGCGGATGCCGGGGCCGCTCTCGACGAGCTCAGCCGTGCAGACAATCTTGGTCTCGGTCAAGTCGCACGTCGACTGACTCACGACGCCTTCAATCATGAACTCGCGATGGACGACCGTCTCGCGAACGGAGTCGTAGCTAAAAATGCTGATCTCGCGATGGTGGTCGCCGGACGGGCTCTTCTCTTGCTCGGGCCGGACCGACGCATGGCGCATCATCAAGTACTTGCCGTCGAGCACGAAGGAGTACACGCGGATCGCGGTGCCGGTACCGAGCTTCCCGTCGACGGCACCTTCCCATCGACCTTCGAGCATCTTCAAGGGTCCCCAGGGGATCTCGGTGGGCGTTTCTTGAGATGACGCGGGAAGCGCTAACAAAAAGACCAGTGATGTGAGGATGGCTCGCATGACTTTTGGCTCCTTTCAGTCGTTGCTCGGGTCATTAAGCCTATGACGGCAAGCCAATCGTGACAATCGCTCTTTCGATGGATTTTTGACGCCGGCGGCACTATCCTCCGCGTCATGAACAAGCTCTTAGTCCTACTCGCGATATCCGCAACGTTTGCTCAGGCCCAGGACGACTGGCCCACTCATGGCGGCGATCCCGGAGGGATGAAGTACTCGGATCACAGCGACATCACCCGGGACAACGTCTCGCAGCTCGCCGAGCTCTGGACGTGGGAGACCGGCGAGGTTCCAATATCGGCGGCACGGACGGCATTTCGCGGCTCCGATGTCACGCCCGGGAAGTTTCAGGGAACGCCTGTCATGGTCGGAGGGACGCTCTTCATCGCGACGTCCTATAGCCAGGTCGTGGCGCTCGAGCCCGAGACCGGCACGGAGCTTTGGCGCTTCGACCCGCGCGCCTACGACTGGGGCATGCTCGCGAGAGGTTGCGGTTTCTGTCACCGAGGCGTCGCGGTGTGGACGGATGGAAGCGAGGTCCGCGTCTTCATCAACACGCGCTGGCGCCTGATCGCGCTCGACGGTCATACCGGAGAGCCTGTCGGCAATTTCGGCCAGCGAGGTGAAGTCGACCTCACCGAGGGATTGATCTGGGAAGTCAACAAGATGCATTACACCAACACTTCCCCACCGATGATCTATGACGACATCGTCATCGTGGGAAGCGGCGTGCCGGACAACAGGATCTACAAACGAAACCCTCCCGGGGACATCCAGGGCTTCAACGTCAAGACCGGCGAGCGCGTTTGGAGCTTTCACACGATCCCGCAGCAAGGTGAGTTCGGAAACGATACCTGGGAGGACGAGTCCTGGTCCTACACCGGCTCTAATAATGTGTGGGCGCCGTTCACGATCGACGCTGAACGCGGACTCGCTTACTTCCCGGTCTCGACGCCGAACAACGACTTCTACGGCGGTCACCGGAAAGGCGACAACTTGTTCGCGGAGTCGCTCTTGGTGCTCGACGCAAAGACGGGTAAGCGCAAGTGGCACTTTCAGACGGTCCACCACGGCGTGTGGGACTACGACCTACCGTCGCCGCCGAACCTCGTCGACATAGTGGTCGACGGGAAGCAGATCGCCGCCGTCGCGCTCGTCGCGAAGACCGGCTACACCTACGTGTTCGATCGAGAGACGGGAGACCCCGTATGGCCGATCGAAGAGCGTCCGGTTCCCGGGAGCGACGTTCCCGGTGAGCGGCTCTCGGAGACGCAGCCGATCCCGACGAAGCCGCCACCGTTCGGACGCCAGGGATTCTCCGACGACGACCTCGTCGATTTCACGCCGGAGTTGAAGGAGAAGGCGCGCGCGGCAGTGGCCAAGTACAAGATGGGCGAACTGTACACGCCGCCGTCACTAGAAGGCACGCTTCTGATGCCGGGAGTATGGGGCGCGGCCAACTGGGGCGGCGCGGGCTTCGACCCGGAGACCGGCATCCTCTACGTGAAGGCGACGAACTGGCCGTTCGTATTCCGGGTACACGAGCCGGACGAAGGCACGGCCGATGCCGATTACACCGGCGCCGGTTTCACGACAGTGACGATCGAGGACAGTATTCCGATCCACAAGCCGCCGTACTCGACGTTGACCGCGATCAACCTCAACAAAGGCGAGCACGAGTGGCAGATCGCGCTCGGGGACATGCCGTCGTTGAGAGAGCATCCTCTCTTGAAGGATGTCGATTTCCCTCCGACCGGGATCGGGCCGCCGCAGCATGGGCAGTCGGGTCCGCTCGTAACGGCAGGTGGGCTCGTTTTCATCGCAGCTTCGGGGCCGCACCTCTACGCGTTCGACAAGGCGACCGGTGAGGAGCTCTGGGCGGGCGAGCTCGGAGGCGGCGGGTTCGGGAACCCTATGACCTATCGCACTGCGGACGGACAGCAGATCATCGTGATCGCGACGTCGCAGTCGGACGGCTCCAAAGCGAAGCTGATCGCTTATGGATTGCCGCAATGAGCGCCCTAGCAAGCTTGGCCATCGCCGCGGCTGCAGCCACCCAGGCACTGCCGCACGTGACCATTCTCTCGACGGGCGGCACCATCGCGAGCCAGTACGACGAGGCGAAAGGTGGTCTCGTGCCCGCGCTTACCGGTGACGAGATCGTCGCGGCGGTTCCCGGGCTCGAGGATGTCGCGACTGTCAGCGTCGAGCAGATCTCGAACATCGGAAGCCCGGACATGACGCCCGCGATCTGGATGAAGCTCGCCGCTAGGGCGAACGAGCTTCTGGCGACGGACGACGTCGCCGGGATCATCGTCACCCACGGAACGGACACGCTCGAGGAGACGGCGTATTTTCTCGACCTCGCGGTGACGAGCGACAAGCCCGTCGTCATGGTCGGAGCGCAGTACGCGCCGGCCTATTTCGACACCGACGGGCCGAGAAACTTGCTCAACGCGATCCAGGTCGCGGTGTCGGACGAGGCCATCGGTAAGGGCACCATGGTCGTGATGAACAGCCAGATCCAGGCGGCGCGCGAGGTCACGAAAACGAGCACGATCGCACGCGAGACGTTCAAGACGCTCGAGTTCGGAGCCCTCGGCGTGGCGAACCTGGGCGGCGTGAAGTTCTATCGCGCGCCGCTGAGGCGACAAACGCTCGCGGTGAGTGCCGACACCGAGCTTCCGAAGATCGATATCGTCAGCCACTACGCGGGCGCGGATGGCAGCGTCATCCGAGCCTTGATGGCGAGCGACGAGGCGCCGGACGCACTCGTGGTCGCGGCCACGGGCCTCGGTCACACGAGCGAGTCGATGTTCGACGCCATCGCCGATGTTCGCAAAGCCGGGATCCCCGTCGTCATCGCGACCCGGGTGTACACCGGCCGCCTGATGGCGCTATACGCGGGCAAAGGCCGAGGCGTGGGCTTCGAGGAGATCGACTGCATCCTCGCCGACAACCTGAGCGCGCAAAAAGCACGCGTCCTGCTCATGCTAGCGATGACGAAGACGCGCGACCCCGGCGAGCTGCAAGCCTATTTCAGCCACTAGACCGGCTCTGAAGCTCGCCCCCTCGACATGCCACTGAAGTCCGGAACGACACTCGGCGTTTACGAAGTTCGTGAGCCGATCGGCTCCGGCGGTATGGGCGAGGTCTACCGCGCACGCGACACCAAGCTCGAGCGGGACGTCGCGATCAAAGTGTTGCCGGACGATGTCGTCCATTCGCCCGACCAGCTGAGCCGGTTCGAGCGAGAGGCGCAGCTACTCGCATCACTCAACCATCCGAATATCGCCACGGTGCACGGGCTCGAGGAAGCGAACGGCTTGCGCTACTTGGTGATGGAGCTCGTGCCGGGGGAGACGCTCGCCGAGATATTGCAACGAGGGCCGATTCCGGTCGACGACGTTGTAGCGTTGACGCGTCAGCTCATCGACGGACTCGAAGCAGCGCACGAGAACGGTGTCGTGCATCGCGACTTGAAGCCGGCGAATATCAAGGTGACGCCGGACGGGGTCGTGCGGATTCTCGACTTCGGCCTCGCCAAGGCGGTCGAGCCCGAGGGTGCGGCACCGGAGTCGTCACTGTCACCGACCATCACCCGAGACGGGACGCAAGCCGGGGTCATTCTCGGGACCGCAAGCTACATGAGCCCCGAGCAGGCGAGAGGTAAGCCTGTCGACAAACGAAGCGACATCTTCTCGTTCGGCTCGGTTTTGTTCGAGATGCTCGCAGGGAAACAGGCGTTCGACGGCGAGATGGTGTCAGACATTCTCGCGGCCGTCATCAAGCTGGAGCCGGATTGGACGCAGCTCGCCGGCTCACGGCTCGACACGCTCGTGCGGCGGTGCCTCGAGAAGGACCCACGGCGACGCCTCCGCGACATTGGCGACGCGCGAGCCGAGCTCGAAGACAGACTTGAGACGGAGCCGGCGCCGCCCCGTCGCAACAACGGGCTCGCTTGGATCGGCGCCGCCGCCGGTGTGGTGGCAGGAGTCGCCGCAACGCTCGTATTCGTCGGGAGCACGTCGCCTCCAACGGGGGACGAGGTCACGCGCTTCTCGATCGTCCTTCCGCCGTCGGAGACCACCCGAGGCCTCGCGATGCCGAACTTCGCTCTTTCTCCCGATGGAACCACGTTGGTCCTCGAGACGGTGCGTGGGCTGTTCGTACGACATATGGATCGAGAAGAGTTCGAGTTCCTTCCAGGTACTGCGGAGTCACAAGGAGCGTTCTTCTCTCCAGACGGCGACCGGATCGGGTTCATTGCTGACGGTGAGCTCAAGACAGTGTCCCTCGGCGGCGGTCCGATGGGAGCGATTTTCCCCGCTCGCATCGGCGATTTCTACGGATCGGATTGGAGCACGGACGGCACGATCATTTTCGCGGACTACGAGTCCGGCATTTGGCGCGTATCGGAGGATGGGGGCGAGCCCGAGCTCCTCGTCAAGAGCGAAGGTATGCGCATCCGTTACCCGTCTCTCGTCGGCGAACGAAAGGTCGTGTTCACAGACATCGGAACGAGCCGCTCACCAGATGGTTTCGAGATCGTCGCGGCGTCTCTAGAGACCGGAGAGCGGCACAAGCTCGGGCTTCGCGGGACCCAGCCCAGGTACCTGCAGTCCGGACACCTCGTTTTCGTCGACCAAAACGAGTTGAAAGCGGTGTCCTTCGACGTTACGACCATGACCGCCACTGGGGATCCAGAGTCTTTCGCCACGGGTCTAACGGTGTCGGGAGGTCGGCAAGCGGCGCTCTTCGACGTCTCCGATTCCGGGACGCTCGCCTATTTGGATCTCGAACCTCGTCGAGTGCTCGACTGGGTCGATCGCACAGGCACCACGCTGTCCACCATCGGGCACGAAAGACAGTATCGGGACGTTCGATTCTCGCCGGACGGCCAAACCGTAGCGATCATGGATGCTGAGCCAGGTGTCGACATATGGGTCTACGACGGCGCGCGCGATACGTTCTCCAGAATCTCCTCGTCCCCCGCGTTCGACGAGGTGCCGGCGTGGTCGCCGGACGGCCGGTTTGTCACGTACACGTCGTCGCGCGACAGCCGCGGACGCATCCTTCATCGCCGAGCCGCCGACGGAAGCGGTCCGGAGGAGGCGCTTTGGGAAACACCTCACCACGCGCATATCGGTAGTTGGACCAGTGACGGCTCGACCTTGATCCTCGCCGAAACTCGTCAGGAGGGTTGGGACATCTTCGCGCTCAATGCGATCGGCGAACCTCGCCCTGAAGACTTGGTCGCCGGCCCGTTCAACGAGCGCAACCCGCGACTCGATCCGACAGGAAGATGGCTTGCCTACGAGTCGGACGAGTCCGGCGAGTACCAGGTCTACGTGACGACGTTCCCTGAGCCGGGCGCGCGACACCTCATCTCGTCCAGCGGCGGGGTGCAGCCAGTATGGTCGGCCGATGGAAGCGAGCTCTTCTACCGAGGGCCGGTGAACGTCTGGGCCGCAGAGATAGCGGGCGGCGCTTCGTTTTCTGCCGGCAGGCCCGTCGCGTTGTTCCCAAACCGATTCGAGAGATCCGGCGACCACGTCACGTACGACGTCCATCCGGATGGTCGCTTCTTATTCGTCGCGCGCCCGCAGGCGGACGACGACGACCCATACGAAGGCCTCTACCGCTTTCGGATCGTCCGTAACTGGGTGACGGAGCTCGAAGCGCGTTTACCGGCTCCGTAGCGCGCCGCCACCGGCGACGACGACGCTGAGCTCAAACGTCGTCGAGCTTCCGAAATCCATCTCCTTGAATCACCATCCAACGACCTGAATCGAATCGAGGTGAAAGTCGCGGAACGCCCTGCCGAAAGCGCGCGACCAAGCGACGTCCCTTCTGGAACGCGCTTTGCTTTATCTAAATCGAGAACGAGAGTCGCTGGAGGGGCACTTTGTTCACGGAATTCCACAGATCCTGGCCACGGGCCTGTCGCAGACGTCGAGCCTCCATGTGGAGGCCCGACCGAACGCAAGGGTCTCGGCAAGCCCGTGGCCGGGAATGCCGCCGCGCGGTCGCCTTCTCGTCAGAACGATTTGAAAACGACCCCAGCCTTCATCACAAAACGCACGCGCTCGAGCTCGCTCATATCAGCGAGGGGATCGCCTTCGACAGCGATGATGTCGGCGAAACGTCCGGGCGCCACGGCTCCGACTTCGTCCTCTAGGCCGAGCAGGTCGGCGGCATTTCGCGTCGCGCTTAGGATCGCGTCCATCGGGTCCATGCCCCAGGCGATGAAGTCACGAAATTGCCGCGCGTTGTCGCCATGCGGGTTTACGCCGGCATCGGTGCCGAACGCAATCTTGACGCCTTCGCCAATCGCGAGCTTCAAGGCCGCCTCGTGTCCGGCGACGATGGCTTCTAGCTTCTCAATGATGATCGGCGGATAGCCCCAGTCGGGCGCGCGCTCCAAGAACCAGCGGTCTTCATAAGAGTCCTTCACGAGGTAGGTTCCGTGCTCGACCATGAGCCGCGCGCCCTCTTCGTCGAGGAATGTCCCGTGGTCGATCGACGCGACGCCGGCACGGACCGCGAGCTTGATCCCCTCCGCGCCATGCGCGTGAGCGGCGACGCGGCGCCCAAGGCTCTCCGCTTCCTCGACGGCGGCGGTGAGCTCTTCGAGTGTGTAGAGCGCCCGGTCGACGGAATCTTCCTCGGACATGGCCCCGGCCGTCGCCATCACCTTGATGAGGTCCGCGCCGTACTTCACGGCGAAGCGGACCTTCTTGCGGATCTCCAGAGCGCCGTCCGCCACACCGGAGAACCCATGGACCTCGACGAACGGCGAGAAGCCGTTCAAGTCGCTGTGCCCTCCCGTGGCACCGATCGCCATGGTCGCGGCTTGGATTCGCGGTCCGGGGATATCACCGCGATCGATCGCGTTTCGTAGCGCGACGTCGACGAACTGCGGTGCGCCGAGATCACGGACGGTCGTGAAGCCGGCATCGAGCGTTGCCTTGGCGTTCGCGGGTGCCAGGATCGCCGCGTCGATGAAGCTCCTCCGGAACGTGTTCGCCTCACCGGGCGAGATCGTGAGGTGGGTGTGGCAGTCGATGAGTCCCGGTAGAACGGTGGCCCCGCTGAGGTCGATCACCTCCGCCCCCGAAGGAATGTCGACGTCGGCTCCGACCGCGACGATCTTGTCGTCTTCGATCAGGATGACGACGTCGGTTACCGGCGGACCGCCGAGTCCGTCGATGAGGCGACCCGCACGGATCGCGACTTGGGCGGCAAGCACACTCTGAGTGGAGAGCGCAGCGAAGAGCAGAGTAGGCGCGAGTGTAGATAGGTGTCGCATGGTCGAGTCCTCCGACGCCACGACAGCATATATGAGGTTGTCACGTTCCCGCCGTTCCGCGAGACTCTGTCGTCACTCGCTCGACAGCGCGCTCCTGGGCGAGACCCGCGTCGCTCGCAGTGCGGGAAGATAGCTCGATAGCAGCGAGACGGCGGCGAGCAAAGACACGACGGCGACGACGACGGTGACGTCGTAGGGCGCGACGCCGAACAACAAGCCCGATACGAGACGACCGCCGAGCAGCCCTCCCACGACGCCCAGTCCAACGCCCCACGCCGTCAGGCTCGCACCTTCGCGCAGCACCATCGCGGTGATGCTTCTCCTGTCGGCGCCGAGCGCGACACGCACCGCGATCTCTCGGGTCCGTTGCGACACGCGATAGGCCATGACGCTTCCGATGCCGACCGATGCCAGCAATACGGCCAGAGACGCGAACGTGGTGAGAAGCACGGTCCGGAACCTTGGCTGCGAAACGTCGTCGTCGACAATCGTGGCCATCGGCACGAGGTCGTTGACCGGGATCGAAACGTCGACCTCGCGAATGACGCGCCGCACCGCTCCGGCCCACAGGGCAGGGTCGCCGTCGGTGCGAAGGACGACCGAGACGGACCGCCGTAGCCACTCCTCTTGTTGTTGAGGGTACGGGGTATAGACGGCTGGTTGGCTTTCCTGAGCCAAACCGAACTGGCGGACGTCGCCGCTCACGGCAACGATCTCCCGCGAGACGCCCATCAGGGAGATGTGCTTTCCGATCGGGTCTTCGGTCGGAAAATGGCGCCTCGCCACTACCCCGTTGATGATGGCCACGGCCGGAGCGTCGCTCGAATCCCGGTCGTCGAAGCTCCGGCCACCCTCGAGTCGAATGCCCATCGTCCGGAAATAGTCCGGTGAGATCGCGCGTATCAAGACGATCGGCTCGTCTCCGCTCTTCGGCCTCGGCTTGTCGTCGCGAAACATCCACACGCTGTTCGCGGTGCCGTTCATGGGAAGATCGCTAATCGCGCCGGCGGACTCGACGCCGGGAATCGTCTCTACCCGGTGAAGAAGCTCGTCCACGACGCGAGTGAGTGCGTCGTCGGAATAGGTCTCGATTGCGGGCGTCACCCGGAGGGTCAGCACACCAGACGCGACCAAGCCGCTGTCCACGCGCACGAGCGTTGCCATGCTCTTGAGGAAGAGTCCCGCCGCGACGAGCAGAACGACCGCCATCGCGATCTCCGCAACGACGAGCCCACCCCCGAGACGATGGCTCGCTCTCGCCGCTCCGCCTCGAGAGGAGGACCCGATCGCCTGCGACAGCGAGGCACCCGTGAGATGGAGCGCGGGACCCAGCCCGAAGACGAGCGCGGTCAGGAGGGATGCGCCGAACGTGAAGACGAACACGTCGGTGTCGAGGCCGATCGTCTCAGCTCGCGGCAGGCCGTCGCCGGCAAGGATGACGAGCGCGGAGATACCGACTCGTGCGAGGACGAGGCCAAGCGCGCCTCCGAGGAGCGCGAGCCCGGCACTCTCCGTCAGCAATTGGCGGATCAGGCGGCGCCTGCCGGCACCCAGCGCCGTGCGTATGGCAACCTCTTGGCGGCGAGAGGCCGCTCGACTGAGCAGCAGGTTCGCGACGTTCGCGCACGCGATCAGAAGCAGCAAACAAACCGCGCCGATGAGCGCGAGGACCGCGGGTCGCGCGTCGCCAACCAGCTGGTCATGGACGGAGACGATCCCAAACCCGAATCCGGTGTTGCTCTCCGGGAAGCTCTCCGCGAGGTTGTCCGCGAGCACGCGCATCTCGGCGGCGGCGTCGGCCACGGACCGTCCGCGTGCGAGTCGGCCGATCGCCCAGAAGCCGCGCCAGGTACGATTCTCGGCGGCGAGGTCGAACACGGGCGGATGAGAGCGCCACACGTCGGGCGAGGCCCAAGGTGAGGCCGCGACGACCGGATCGACGAAATCGGGTGGCGCGACACCGATGAGGGTATAGGTCTCTCCCTCGAGCCGAACGGGCTTGCCGATGGCCGCCGGATCACCGCCGTAAACGGATTGCCACAGCGCGTAGCTGATCACAACGACAGGCGCGTGGCCGGGCGCCTCTTCCTCAATCGTGAAGAACCGCCCTCGTACGGGCCGGGCGCCAAGCACTTCGAAGAAGTCGTAGGAGACCGACGCAGCACGACGTCGGGCCGGCGTCCCCGAGCCGTTGTCGATGGTGACCTCCCAGCCTTGCCAGGCCGATACGGCGGACAGGGTAGCCGACCGGTCTCTCAGCTCGAGGAAGTCGGCGTAGGAAACGTTGTTGCCGCGCTCGTCTTCGTTGAGGATGCCGCGAACATGAACGAGCTTGTCCGCGGCTTCATAGGGAAGCGGACGCAGCAAAACGGCGTTCACGACGCTGAACATCGCGGCCGTCGCACCGATACCGAGCGCCAGGGTCCCGAGCGCGACGCCGGAGACGAGGGGTTTCGCGCGAAGCGAACGGATGGAGAGCAGGTAGTCCTGTCCCAGGGTTCGAAGGAGCTCGCCTCGCAGGCGCTGCTTTTTCGGCTCGCCCCGCTCCAAGCCCGTGAGCACGCGGCCGGAAACGGCGGAGCGAAGCACGTGCAGATAGAGCCAGAGATGCGCTTTCCATCGACCGAGTCGGGCGCGGCTCGCATGCTCCTCGTAGAGGTCGCCGAGAATCGCGTCTCGATGCCGAGGATGAAGCGCGCGACGAAGCCAGCTCGGAACGCGTGGCGGTTTCACGCTTTGCGCCCTTCCGACTGGAGGTCGACGCCCGCGGTGAGTGCCGCGAGCATCTCCTGGGATCTCCGCACCGCATGAAGCCCGGCAGGCTCGAGGGTGTAGTACCGCTTGGCCCGCCCACCGCGCTCGGGAGTCGCCTCCCCGAGCTGCGAGCGAACGAGGCCCTTGCGTTCCAACCGATCGAGCGTGGGATAAATCGTCCCGGGCGTGAGCGACCGTCCGGTACAGGCCTCGATCTCAGCGCGTATCGACACCCCGTACGCATCGTCTCCGAGCCGCAGGAGTGCCAGCAAGACGACCTGTTCCAGCTCTCCAAGGTAGTGACGCGCCATTTCTTCGACTCAATCGTAGATATAGACGCAGCGAGGGAGCGGAAAGTTCGCACGAGGTGAAGAAAAGTCCTGTTCGCACGGAATCGTTAGGGGGACACAATACTCATTTGAACGGGCGTTTAAACGAGTATTGTGTCCCTCTATTTCCGCCAGCGCGCTTTGGGAGCAGAGCGCGAGCGAGAGCAGGGTCGCATGGCTGACAGCATATTGCGAGCCACCCCGGCGATGGTGCCTAGTACAGCGCGTTAACGATGCAGTGGGTGTTTCCACCAGCGACGTGCGCAAGATCTCGGATTGGAATGGGGTCGTAGCCGGCTTCTTCGAACACCCGATACGCGGCCGCCGCTTTACCGCGTAGATGCTCGCGACGCAGTTTTGCGGGCGCCCCCGGCTCTACTTCGCCGGGAAATACCGGAAACAGGACACTGTCCTCACCGGTTCGAAGGTGCGTAAAAGGAAGCGCATTCGTGGACGCTCGGAAGGAGCGGACATCTTCGACGCTCGTCTCGAGCGCCACGACATCGTAACCGATCCACTCCAGCTGCTTTCGATAGCCGTCGAGCAACGCACGCTCGGTCGATCTCCCGCTCACAATGGAGTTGAGAATCACTTTGCCGCCCCGAAGGAGCACGAACGCCTGATCGATGTGGATGAGGCCTCCGCCTTGCTCACCACGGAGCACCACGACCTCCGCGCCTCCGAACTGCTGCGATATGAGATCGGCGACCTGAAGCTCGCGGAGCGTCTTGCCACCAAAGCGAGCGCTCGCGATCGAGCGCGAGACAACGTCTTCCCCGACCAGCACGCGCGGGCCGGTGTCCGTCTCGTCGAACAGAAGGTTGCCGGCTTCGAACACGAAGTTCGCGCTGACGACCGCATCAATGTCAAAAACAGTTCTCGCAACACGCTCTCTGGAAAGGGCGATAGCCCTGGCAGTCTTCATCTTTGCATGCGGCAACATGGACACGAGAAAGCTCGGGCGACTCTCGTTTTCTACGTACTCCCCGAGGTCCTGTGTCCACAAGTCGACCTCATGGCCGCCCTCACGAACGAAATGAAGGTGGATGTCGTCGTGTGAATCGAACAAATGCTTCCATCCGAGGATGGTGTCTCGGTCCTGGGCGCGGGCGATGATCCCGACTTCCGTGTATTTCGGAACCGAGACGAGGAAGTCATGATGCAATGCCCGGGCGAATCTCGGGTCCACCACACCGGCGTTTTCGTCTTGCTCCGGAATCGCGATCAAGACTCGAGCGAGCGTGCGCGCGTATTCAGGTGTCACTTCCATCTGAGGCGTCGTGACGAGATGAGCACGACGAACCAGCGGCCGTTCGCTCGCCAGAGCACTCGCGCCGACGAGTGCCAGGACGGCCACAAATAGGTCGCTGCGTCCGCTCAATCGCCTCGACTTGCTCCAAATCCTCATCGCCTACTCCGGACCCGTTGTCGCTCACCTGCCGCAGAAAGAAAATGAGCGGAGGGTGAGTTGGACCTAAGTTCGGAGATGAGGCGGTAAACACTAGTGACTGCGGACGTTCCAGCCACGAGCTCATGTAGAATAGTTTCGGTTCATCGATTATGAAAAGAGCCCGTCGCTATGAATTCGACGACTTCGTTCTCGATCCGGCCCGCGAGGAGCTCCGACGAGACGGCGAAGTCCGGAAGCTCGCCCGGCAGCCTTTCCAGCTCCTAGAGCTCCTCGTCTCGCGGGGAGGAGAGATCGTCTCGCGCGAGGCGATTCAGCAGGAGCTGTGGAAAGAAGAAACGTTCGTCGACTTCGAGCACAACATCAATTTCTCCGTTCGGAAGGTCCGAGAAGCTCTGGGCGACGTCGGCTCGAACCCACGCTTCATCCAGACGGTACGAGGCCGCGGTTATCGCTTTTTGATGCCCGTTACGACGGACGAGTCTTCCGAGGCAGAGGAAGTAAAACCCCTCCGATCGAAATGGTCTGCGGCCATGATCGCGGGCGCTGCGGTTGCAATCGCGCTCTGGTGGTTTGCGGCAGGCGGCTCGCCCCCGGTCGAAATAAACGCGAAACTGGTTGCGGTGCTCCCATTCGACGTCAGGGGTGGAAGCAGTGTGACCCACCTCGGAGACGGGATGGTCGATCTGCTCACGACCCGACTCGGAGACTCAGCAGGACTTCGCACCGTCGACGCACGAGCGGTCCTCGGCACAGTCACAACTTCGGCGGGCGGACTCGATCCGGAGAAAGGGAGCGAGGTTGCAATCGGTCTTGGTGCCGGCCTTTTCGTCCTCGGAAGCGTCATCGAAGCGGGAACACGGGTGCAGCTTGACGCGTCTCTCTACGACGTGGACAAGACGTTGAGGGCAAGAGCTTCGGCAGAGGCTCCGAGCGCGGCCGCGCTACCCCTCGCAGTGGATGCTCTCGCGATCGAGCTTCTCCGGGAGCAGCTCACCGGGATGGCTCAGGCCGGTGCGCGGTCCACGACATCGCTCACGGCGCTCAAGGCCTTTCTCGAAGGCGAGCGCTTGCATCGCCTCACGAAGTCGACGCTCTCGCGGGATGCGTTTGCCCGCGCGGTCGAGGCCGACCCGACGTTCGCCTTGGCGTGGTACTACCACGCGGTCTCGAGCACTTGGATCTTCGCGGTCGACGACGCGATCGTGTCTCTGCACAAGGCCCTAGATCTCGGCGACAAGCTCAGCACGTTGGAGCGCGCGAGAGCCGAAGCTCTCCTCGCCTGGCTCGAGGGTTTCGTTGTGGAGGGCGAGCGCGGCTTCCAGCGAGCAGTCGGCATAGACCCGATGGACGCGGAGAGCTGGGCGTGGCTCGGCACCGTCCAGCGCGAAGGTAACTGGCACAGCGGTCGTCCTGCAGGCGACGCACGCGATGCACTGGCCCGAGCGGTGGCGCTCGATCCCGGCGATTGGCACGCCTCCTGGTACCTCCGCGACGTCTTGTTCTATTCCGGCGCGCGCGAGAATTACGTGACGATGCTCCGAGAGACGCCGGGCGTGAAGCCACTCGTGCCGTGGGAGCACGCCGCTTTGGCGTGGCTCGACGGCGACGCGGAGCAGCAAGCGGCGGCGATGCAAGCGTTGACGCAGGCGCCGGACTTCTTTCTCGCCGCAACGATTGCTGATGCCCAGTTTTGGTTCCTCGAAGGCTGGATCGAGCGAAAGAATGTACTCGCTCTCATCGAATTACTGGAGCAACCCGAGCGGGATCCCGAAACCAGAGCGCTGGCACCGCTGTTTCGCTCGATCCTTGCACTGGTGGGTGGACGCGCGCGGGACGCACTCGAGGTGCTGCCCTTCGCATTCGAAGTGGCACCGGCCGTCGGGTTCACGCAAGGGGGCTTTCTTGCGACCGCGCTCTATCTGCCCTCGAAACAAACACACGTAGAAGAGCTCCTCGCGGAGATCGAGGCGTGGGATGCAGGGAGCGAGCCCGATAGCGCGAATCCGTTCTTTATGTTCACGAGCCACGACGGCCTCTACGCAATCCTGCAGCAGTACTTGCTAGGGATCTTCCACGCCGGCACGAAGGATTTCGAGCGGGCGGAAGCAAGAGCCGAGGCGCTGTCCCACACGCATGCCGCGGACGACGCCGGGACTCTGGCCGCCGATTTCTCGCTCGGCATTCGGGCGCGGATCGCGTGGGAGCGTGGAGACGCGACGGGTGCGCTCGCGTTTCTGGAGAAGCAGAAGTGGGAAGGGCGCTGGTTCAAATCTCGCTACGCGCAGTCATCGCCTTTTCTCATGCAAGCCCACGATCGCTACCTCCGGGCGCGAGCGCTTCACGAGACCGGTAGGCTCGAGGAAGCACTCTCCTGGTACGGTTCGTTCTCGAGATATCCGTCCGAGCTGATCTATGTGATCCCCGCCGCCCGCCATCAAGCGGAGATCTACGAGCGGCTCGGTCGGCGGCAGGAAGCCATCGCGCAGTACGAGCGGTTCGTAAGCCACTGGGCACACGCTGATCCAGAGCTCCGAGGGGCTGTCGCAACGGCGCGCTCCCGACTGGAAGGTCTTCGCTCGGCCACGAGCGCTTCGTCAACCTCACCGCAGTGAGCGTCGTCGAATCCCGGCCGCCTGTTGTTGTGATCAAAACGCGGAGCGGGTTGTAACTTCCCCGCGGTACCGCTACATTCCCTCGATGTCGCTCAAAGCCGGTACGCGTCTGGGACCGTACGAAATCGGCGAGTCCATCGGTCAGGGCGGGATGGGTGAAGTCTACGCGGCGACGGATACCCGCCTCGGGAGGACGGTCGCCATCAAGATCCTCTCGGACAAGCTCGCGGAGAACCCGGAGCGAAAGGCTCGTTTCGAGCGCGAGGCCAAGCTCGTCTCGCAGCTGAACCATCCGAACATCTGCGTCCTCCACGACATCGGTGCGGAGAACGGCGTCGACTACCTCGTCATGGAGCACATCGAGGGTGACACCCTTCAAGAGAGACTGAAGAAAGGCGCGCTTCCGGCAAACGACGCCATGGAGTGTGGGATTCAGATCGCGAGTGCCCTGGACCGCGCGCATCGCGCAGGGATCGTTCATCGCGACCTCAAGCCCGGGAACATCATGCTGACGAAGACGGGCGTGAAGCTCCTCGACTTCGGGCTCGCGAAGCTGGTCGAAGAAGGCGCATCGCTCTCGGAGGACTCCGACGCTCCGACGCAGCAGCAGGACCTCACCAAGAACCACACGATCGTAGGGACGCTCCAGTACATGGCGCCGGAGCAGGTCGAGGGGAAGACGGCCGACGCGCGCTCGGATATCTTCGCGTTCGGCGCGGTGCTTTACGAGATGCTGAGCGGACGTCGCGCGTTCGATGCCGAGAACCCCGGTCGCCTCGTCGCCGCGATCTTGAACGACGAGCCACCGCCCGTTGCCGCAGACCGCCCGGGTCTCGATAGAACTCTGAAGCGGTGCCTGGAAAAGGATCCTGACGCGCGGTGGCAGAACGCTCGCGACTTGGAGCTCGAGCTCGCGTGGGTACGTGAAGGCAAGGAGGTCGCCGCCGGTCCGGTGTCGGCGACTCCGGCGAGCGTAACAAGTCGGTTTCTACTCGTTGGCCTCGGTATAGCCGCCGGGTTGCTCGCGGGGTACGTCGCTCGGAGCCCGGATGTCGTCAACCAACCGGTCCTTCGGAGCACGCTCCTGCTCAACGATACGCTGCGCCTTGCGTCGCACCCGGCTTCTCAAATCGATATCTCTCGAGACGGCACGGCTATCGCTTACGCTGTCGAAGAGAACGCAAAGCTGACGCTACGACTGAAGCGGCTCGACAGCTTCGAATCGACCCCAATCCCCGGAAGCGAGGGCGGGCACACGCCGCTATTCTCGCCCGACGGTACTTGGATCGCTTTTCTTACCGATCATGCTCTGAAGAAGGTGCCGGTACACGGAGGCGCCGCCCAGACGATTTGCGAGCTGCCCGCGCAGTCACGTGGTGCCGTGTGGATCGACAACGGAAACATTGTTTTCGGGGTCGTGACCGGCAAGGGCTTGATGGAAGTTCCGGCTTCCGGTGGTGAGCCGACCGAGCTCACAACCCTCAGCGAAGGAGAGGTCGGACATCGATGGCCCCATCAGCTGCCCGGAGGTCACGGACTCGCGTTCACGATCCGGAGAACCGACGGCTGGGGAGGCGCCCTCTGGTCGCGGGGTTCCGGGACGATCTCACGGCCAGCACAGCTCGAGGGGTCGGTTCCGGCTGGGGTCGCCCCATCCGGACATTTTCTGCACGTCGGTAGCGACCGCGTCCTTCTTGCAACTCCTTTCGACTCCGAGGCGCTGAGACTTACTGGGGAGGGGTTGCCCGTTCTAGAGCGCATTCACACACGCGGGCTTGGCGCGGCCTCTCTCGCTTGGACCGAAAGAGGTACGCTTGTCGCCGTCGCCGATCGCCGCGCTGTCACCGACAATCAACTCGTTTGGGTCGAGCGCAACGGGAAGCAGACGCTACTCAGCGACGACTGGCAGGTGCTTTCGGGACCTCGTCTCGCTCCCGACGGAACGAAAGTGCTCCTCACCGGCAACGCCCTACCGATCGGCATGGCCCACTGGGCCTTCGACTGGGTGCGCGGCACACGCACGCGCATCGCGTCTAGCGGCGGGTTACCGAACCACGCCTTATGGACGCCGAGCGCGGAGCGCGTCGTTTATGGCACCAGGTTGTTCTCCGTATCCAGCGACGGGAGCGGCAACGTAGAGACGCTCGCGGAGGATACGACGAGTCAGCGGTACGCAGATTCGTGGTCACCGGACGGAGAGTTCCTCGCACTTTCTCAGGCCATGGATGCGACCAGAAACCTGGATGTTTGGATCCTTCCAAGGGACGGCGAGGCCTACCCGTTCGTCGCGTCACCCGCCTACGAGACCGCACCCCGATTCTCCCCGGACGGTCGCTTCATCGTTTACGTTTCCAACGAGTCCGGACAAAACGAGATCTACGTGCTCCCCTTTCCAGGGCCCGGGCGACGTGTGATGCTCTCGAGTGCCGGCGGCACCGAGCCTGTCTGGTCGCCCACCGGCGACGAGATTTTCTACCGGGAAGCCAACCGCATGATGGTCGTGCGCGTCCGTACCTCCCCGGAGCTCTCGGTCGAGCGCGCGGAAGTGCTGTTCGATGCGCGATCGTTCGCCCCCGGGCTCACGCATCTCGCCCCCAACTACGACGTGACCGCCGACGGCCAAAGATTCGTGATGGTCGCCCGCGGGGCTCCGGAAGGCCCGGCACAAGTGCACTTGATCCAGAACTGGACCGAAGAGCTCAAACGCCTCGTACCGGTCGAAGAGTAATTCTTCGGAATTAGGGGGACACAATACTCATTTGAACGCCTGTTCAAATGAGTATTGTGTCCCTTTATTTTGAGAGGTTGCGTTCTTGTTCGGAGAGGCTGTCGGTGCGTTCGACGACGAGAGTGCCGAAGCCTTCGTTGGTGAAGACTTCGAGCAGCAGGCTGTCGGGCTCGTTGAAGGAAATGATGTGGACGCGGTGAACGCCGCCTTTGAGTGCGTTCTCGATCGACGCCGCCTTCGGCATCATGCCGTCGGCGAGGCTCCCCTTCTCTCGAAGCTTTCGTAGCCCTTCGAGGTCGAGGTAGGACACGATCGAGCTCGGGTCCTTCGGATCCTCGAGGATGCCCGGAGCACCAGTCGCGAGGATGAGCTTCTCGGCCTTCAGCGCGACGGCGAGCGCCGAGGCAACGGTATCCGCGTTGATGTTGAGAAGCGTTCCCGAGCTATCAGCGGATAGAGGGCTCACGACCGGGACGACTCCCAACCCGAGCTGTTTTTCGAGCACGTCGATCTCGACGTCGTCGATGTCGCCGACGAAGCCGAAGTCGACCGGCGCCGCACCTTCCTCCATCGTCACCGGAGGTCGCTTCGACGCCTTGATGAGGCCCGAGTCCACACCGGAGAGTCCGATCGCGGGGACTTCCACGTCTCGGCAGGCGGCGAGGATGCGCGTGTTGACGAGACCGTTGAGCACCATCGTCGTGACTTCGAGCGACGCTTCGTTCGTCACCCGCCGTCCCTGGATCATCTCGGTGTCGATGCCAAGCGCTTTGGCGAGCTCGGTCGCTTGGGGTCCACCTCCGTGGACGAACACGATGCGGACGCCGAGCTGGTGCAGCAACGCGACCTGCTCGATGAGCGCTTTCGTCGCAGCTTCGCTCGCGAAGATGGCGCCGCCCGCCTTCAAGACGAAGGTCTTGCCTTTGAACGAGCGGATATACGGTGTGGCTTGCTTGAGCGCGGTGACGACGATCGCGCGTTCGGTCGCGGTAGGAACAGTGGTCTCGGTCATGGTCATGATCGTTAACGGAGTATCGAGTGAAGAATGGCCATCTGGGCCCACATGCGGTTACGCGCCTGCCGGATGACAGCGCTTCGTTTTCCTTCGAGGACGTCCGCGTCCACGACGACGCCGCGGCGGACGGGAAGGCAGTGCATGAAGCGGCAATCGGGAGCGGCATCGTCGAACCAGCTCTCGCTCACACACCAGTGGGCGAGGTCTCGCTTGAGCTCTCGCTCCGCTTCGTCATCGCCGTAGTGATCCGGTGACGACCACGCCTTCGCGTAGACGACCTGGGCGCCCGACAACGCTTCGCCAGGATCGGTGCTCTCGGTGATCGAGCCGCCCGATTGCTCCGCCGCTTCAGCGGCACGGGCCATCACTTTGTCGGGAAGCGCGAATCCGTCGGGTCGTAGAACCGTCACATCCATCCCTCGCATCGCCGCCATGTGCACCGTCGACGCCGGTACCGCTAGAGGCAACGCCTTTGGATGGTTCGCCCAGCTCAGCACGAACTTGCCGCCGGAGGCGGGTACGTGCAGCTCGTCCAACGTCTTCCAATCGGCGAGACTCTGACAGGGATGCCTGATGGCCGATTCCATGTTGATCACGGGTACCGGGGACAGCGCCGCCATGCGCTGAAAATCAACGTCGTCGATGTCGTCGGCGAGCGAGTGCTTCGGCGCGAAAGCGCGGATGCCGAGCGCGTCCCCGTAGGACGCCAGAACCGGAATCGCCTCACGGATGTGCTCGGCTTTGTCTCCGTCCATCGTGACGTCCGGCCGGATTTCGAGACCATGGATGCCGCTCTCGGGCGAGACGACGAACGATCCTCCGCCGAGCCGCATCATCGCCGTTTGAAACGACGTCGACGTGCGCAGTGATGGGCTCAGAAACAAGAGCGCGAGCACTTTGCCTTCGAGTGCGCGCGGCTCGGGACGTTCCTCGAGACGCTTCGCGAGGACGAGAAGCTCGGCGACGCCGTCGCGCGTCAGCTCTCCGAGATCGTTTAGTCCACGCATGCGCTCAGTGCTCGCGCGAGATCTTCCACGTGCTCTTCGGGAAGCGTGAGAGGAGGCATGAGTCGAACGACATTCGGGTCGGTGCTCGTCCCGACGAGGATGTCCTGCGCGAGCAACGCGTCACGCACGTCCTTCGCCGGTATCTTGCAAACGAGACCCATCAGGAAGCCGGTCCCTTGAATGCTCTCGACGGGACCCACCCGGCAGCTCTCTCTCAGCCGCGCGGCAACTTGTTGGACGTGTTGCAATAGCCCTTCGGTCTCGATCACATCGACCACGGTCTCGACGAGCGCGCAAGCCATGGGGCCGCCGCCGAAGGTCGTACCGAGGCTCCCCTTGAACGCGCGCTCGGCGATCGCATCACCCATGAGGACGGCGCCCACCGGATAGCCGGCCGCGAGCGACTTTGCGGTCGTGAGAATATCCGGCTGGACGTCGACGCCCTCGCACGCGAACCCGTAGCCGCTACGTCCGACGCCGCACTGGACCTCATCGAAAATCAAGACCGCGCCCGTAGCATCGCAGCGCGCACGAAGGGCGGCGAGAAAAGACGCATCGAGGTCATAGGCGCCCGCCATCCCCTGCACCGGCTCGACGATCACCGCGGCGGTCTCGTTGTCGATCGCGTCGTCGAGACCCTCTGCCTCATCCCGCGGGATGAAACGCACGGGAAACGGCGTCGACGGAAAGGCGTACCACTTCTTGGAGCCGAAGCTGACGGCGCCCGCCGCAGCCGTGCGTCCGTGAAAACCGTGCTCCACCGCAACGACGTTCTTCCGCTCGCTGCCGAGGAAGGCGAGACGAAGAGCGTTCTCGTTCGCCTCCGCGCCGCTGTTGACGAAGAACACGTGCTCGAGTCCGGGCGGCGCAAGCGACGCGAGCCTGGTCGCCGCACGTTCGCGGACAGCGAGCGGCACGGCGTTGGTCTGAAAGGTCAGCTTCTCCGCTTGGTTCGCGAGTGCCTCGACGACTTTCGGGTGGCCGAAGCCAAGGCAGGCGACCGCGTGACCGCCGTACAAATCGAGGATGCGCCTTCCGTCCGAGCATTGGAGATGCACACCCTCGGCCGAGACGGGCTCGAAGTCGAGTTGCGGGTAGACATCGAGTAGATGCGAAGTTCGGATTGCCATGATTTCTAAATCCAACCGGGCCCGGAGAGCGACAGGCCCATCGTTTCCGGAAGACCGTGCAATCGGTTCATCCACTGAAGCCCCCCGCCGGCGGCCCCCTTGGTCAAGTTGTCGATCACCGAGAACACGGCGATGGTATCGCCCTCGACGGCGACACCCATATGGGCATAGTTGCTGCCAACGACGTCTTTTACCTTGGGCGTTCCGTCGACGACGCGCACGAAAGGTGACGACGCGTAGAACGCTTCGAGCTCCGCGGCCACGGCGTCGCGGTCCATCGCCGATGTGAGCTTTCCCTGAACCGTCATGTGAATCCCTCGGGCGAACGGGCCGGAGTGGGGGATGAAGTGAAGCTCGGGCTTGATCCCGGTGACGCGCTCGGTGATCGCGACGACCTCGGGCGCGTGCCGGTGACTGAGGGGCTTGTAGGCGAACAGGTTACTCTGCCGCAAGGGGTGGTGGGTCGTCTCCTTCGGGGCCCGGCCGGAGCCGGTGCTTCCCGTGATACCGACGGCGAACAGCTCGGGCTGCGCGATACCTAGCTTCAGGAGCGGCACGGTCGTCAGCATGAGAGCGGTCGCGAAGCAGCCGGGGTTGCCGATATGTTGCGGCGTCTCGTCGACGTGCTCGGGAAGCGCGCAGGAAAAAGCCGGCAGGAGCTCGACGGCGCCGTGCGGTTGGCCGTACACGGCTTCATACGCATCGGCATCCGCGTAGCGAAAATCGGCGGAAAGGTCGACCACGTGGACATCGGTCGCGCTGCGCGTTTGTTCGAGCACATCGCTTACGAGCGCCGCGGACGCGCCGTGTGCAGCCGCGGAGAAGATCGCGAGCGGGCCTTTCGCGGCCGCGAGTGTGTCGCGAAGCTCGGCCGGTGTCGCGAACGTGCGCCCCTCGAAGCTCGACTGCAGATGAGGGAACACGGCCTCGATCGGCTTTCCCGCCTGGCTCTCCGACACAGCGGCTTTCAGGTGCAAGCCGTCATGGGCGCTCAGCAAGCGAAACAACTCACCCGCGACATAGCCCGCGGCGCCGAGCACATACGTGTCGATCCGTTCACTGGTGTCAGTCATGAATGCATAATTATTAACTCAAAATGCATAAACAGTCAACTAGTCGCTCCCGGCAACCGCGACGAGTGCCTCGTAAAAAATTCGGATCGCCTTCTCTACCTCGGAAACGGGAATGCGCTCTGCATCGCTATGCATGGAAGAGACGATCGCGGCCGTCAGCTCCATCGGAAGGATCCCATAGCTCGAAGCCCCTTCGTGCCGGAACGCGTTCGAGTCAGTACCGTAAGGAATGAGCGTCGGCACCACCGTAGCATCGGGGTTGTGGCGAACGATGGCCTCCGCGAGAGCGCGATAGAGCGGTGTCTCATGCGAGGTCACGATCGACTCCTGGCTCTGATACTCGACTTCGACGCTCAGTCCGTCATCCGCCAGACCTGCTTTGACTTCCGCGAGAAACTCGGATGGGTCCGTTCCCGGAATGAGGCGGCAGTCGATGGTCGCCTCGGCGAGCGAGGGAATCACGTTGATCTTCGGCGGATCGCCGACTCCCGACTCTAGCGTGGTCAAGGACAGGGTCGTGTTCTGGATCGCGTTCGTGAATTTGTTCTCGGCGAGCGTACCAAGGCTTTCGCGGAGCGCGCGAACGACGGGGCTCGGCGATGACGGAAACGGCGCGGCTAGCAAACGTCCCAAGGCGCGCACGAGGCGATCGTTCGGGTTGTCGTCATTGGGCTGCGAGCCGTGGCCGGCGACCCCCTCCGCTCGGATCTTGAGCCACACGATCTGCTTCTCGGCGACGGAGATGCTGAACACGAGCTTGTCGTCCGCGTAGACCTCGCGGCTACCGAAGCCGCCCTCGTCGAGAACGTATTCGGGATCGATCTCGTCGTAGTGATTGTCGATCATGTAGCGCGCTCCGAGCTCGCCGCCGATTTCTTCGTCCGCGACCGCCATGAGGACGATGTCTCGATCGAGCCGCACCTGCTCGCGATGCAGCGTGAGAAACGCCATCAAGTGCATCGTCCCGGTGCCCTTCATATCCATGGCACCTCGACCCCAGATATGGCCATCCGAAACTTCTCCACCGAACGGATCGACCCCTCCCCATCGAGAGGCGTCGGCGGGCACGACGTCCATATGATGAAGGAGCAGGATGGGCTTCTTACCCGAATCCGGCACGGAGCTCTCGATGCGCGTGTAGAGATTGACCTTGCCGGGCGCCGACTCGTAACGAGTGACCGGGAGTCCTTCACCCTCCCATATCCCCTGAAGAAAATCTGCGGTGCCTCGGACGTCGCCGGGCGGGACCGTCGTATCGAAGCGGATATAGGACTGCAGCGTCGACACGGCTTCGTCCGCCACTTTCGACCATTCGATATCCTGCGCCGCCGCGGCGCCGGGGAGGCTCATCACGAGCAATAAGGTATAGAGGCGGATCATCATGGGGCGATTCTACCGTCTTCTGGTATTCTGCTCCCTACCGGGATGAACTTGGACCTGAGCCCACGTCAATCCGCCACGGTCGCGGCGGCTCTCACAGCGGTCGCATCGGCTGTCATCGTCGCCGTCGTCCTCGGTGTCTTCTACCTCTTCGTACAGTTCGCGACCACGTTCTCGAGCGTGTTCTTGCCGCTGTTCATCGCGATGCTGCTCGCCTTCGTGCTCCAGCCGTTTTATCGAGTCTTCGAGAAGAGGCTCCCACCGGTTGCTGCGGTCGCGCTCGTGTTCCTCACGATCTTGCTGCCGTTAGTGCTGTTCGTCTGGTTCTTCGCAGCGCTCGTGATCACCCAAGTCTCGGAGCTCGTCGCCCGCATGCCGGAGCTCACCGAGCGCGCCCGGAGCTTCACTGAAACGAACTGGCCCCAAGTGCGCAGTCTCTGGGACCAGTACGAGATGGCGGGAAGGCTCCAAAACTTCGTCACCGAACAGGCGGACGCGCTTTGGAGTGCATTCCAAGGCGTGATGCAGTCCGCCGCGACTGCATTTCGAAGTCTCGCCGGCGCCCTCAGCTGGGTCGTGATGCCGGTCTACCTGGCGTTCTTCCTGATGACGCCGCCGCTCCCCGGCAAGGACTGGGGAAGCTACATGCCGTTTCTCAAGAAGGAAACCCGCGGCGACGTCGTCTACCTCGTTCAAGAGTTCATCAATATCCTCGTTTCGTTCTTCCGCGGACAGCTCATCGTGGCGGCGGGGCAAGGCCTTTTGTTCGCCATCGGATTCGCTCTCGCGGGACTCCAGTACGGGATCATCATCGGGATCCTACTGGGCTTCGTGAACATCATTCCTTATCTCGGAAGCATGATCGGTCTCGCGATCGCGCTCCCGCTCGCCTTTTTCCAGCCCGGGGGCGGCACCGTCACGCTCGGGCTCGTGATCCTCGTCTTCGTCATCGTGCAGCTCATCGAGGGCTACATCCTCACGCCGAAGGTGATGGGCGATCGAACCGGACTTCACCCGCTCGTGATCATGGTCGCGCTGTTCTTCTGGGGGACGGCGTTCGACGGCATCGCCGGCATGATCCTGGCGATCCCGCTGACGGCGTTTCTCGTCGTGTTCTGGCGACTCGCGAAGACGAAGTACATCAAAGAGATCGTCTGACCGCCGCGCATGGCGGTCATGCAGGTTCGGGGCAAGCGGGGCATCTCCCGCGCCGAAGCCGACCGTTTGGCGGCCTTCGCGATGGAAGCGATAGTCGCCTGAGCCGTCGACGATTTTCTTGAACGATTAGGGACGGAACGGTCCCAACGAACAGGAGGGAAAGCTGTGGCAGACGCCCAAACAAACGGCTCGTTCGAAACGAAGACGGCTCTCGTCACGGGCGCCAACTCCGGCCTGGGCTTCGAGGCAGCGGGCCAGCTCGCGGAAGCCGGCTATGGCCGCGTCATTCTGGCGTGCCGTACGGCTCGGAAAGCGGACGATGCGCGAAGCCGGCTCATCGCCCGCGTCGGCTCGGACCCCTTCGAGACGCTCGAGGTGGACGTGTCGAGCATCGCTTCGGCCCGGGCGGCGAGCGACGAGCTAGCGGCACGCGCCCAGCCGATCGACGCGTTGCTTCTGAACGCAGGCGTCGTGCCTGGCGACGACATGGGAAAGAGCGCGGACGATATGGAGATCGCGTTCGCCTCCTCCATCGTGGGCCACCACGTCATGGCGGTTTCGCTGCTCGAAAAAGGCGTTCTTCCCAAGGGCGCGCGGATCGTCATCGCAGGCTCGGAGGGAGCACGTAATGATCTCCCCGCGATGTTCGGCATGGCACTGTACGACTTCACGGTAGCCGAGCCGACGGAATTCGGAGACAACCTTCACGACGCGATGATTGCCTTCGCGCGCGGGGCGAAGCCGGACAAATATGATCCGATGCGCTACTACGCAGCCACGAAGGCTTTTACATCCTGGTGGAGCGCGGCAATGGCCCGCGAGTTCGGTGATCGTATTTCGGTGTTCACGGTCTCCCCGGGCTCCAATATGGGTACCAACGCGGCGCGAAACACCACCGGTTTCAAGAAGTTTCTGTTCACGAAAGTCATGCCCTTCGTCGGCTCCTTCACGGGAATGAACATGCCTACTCCGGTCGGCGCCAAACGGTATGTGGAAGTGCTAAACGGAGTCGGGCACGACTTCACCAATGGCAGGAGCTACATGTCGCCCCCAACGAAAGTGGTCGGGCCCATGGAGGAGCAAACGACCCCGCACCTGCTGGATGTAGAGCGTCAGAAGATGGCGTTCCAGGTCATCGAGGAGCTCACGGGAACAGCCGCGCCGTAGCGGCGGCCGAGCTCAGAGCCGGCCGAGCCCGAGCGCATCCGCGAACGCTCGCAGCTGCTTTTGCACTTTTCGCGTGTTCGCGGGGCCGGTGCGCAGAAGCTGCTTTTGCGGGAGCGATAGCGATTCGAGCTTGGAGTCGGTGTACGTGTAGTTCACGCTCTCCGCGTTCAAACCGATCTGTCGGTCGACGACGGGAGTTTGAAGCAACACGGTGATCGCGCGGGCAAGATATTCGTCGAGCTCCTTGTCGGGATAGCCGAGCTCCGAGAAGGCTTCATCGAGGAGCGGCTTCGAGTCCCGATAGGCCTGCGCCAGACCTTCGACGTCCATCGAGGCGAAACCATCCGCCAGAGCGTCGTAGCGCGCATAGCTTTGCGGGTTGACGAAGACGCGTGGACGCTGCTGCGCGACACTGAACCCGGCCTCCGGCGCGAGATGACGAAACTGCCGCGACGCATTTGCACCGTCGGCGATATTCACGACGGCGACGACGATCTTTCGCGCGAGGCCCTCCGTCACGAGAAACGACGCGAGCTCCGGGTGCTGCGACAACACGCCAAGGACCTCGCGTACGAAGACGTCGCTCTCGGCGAGTGCGGGAAGCACGACCTCCGGCATCTCGGGCTCCGGCTCTTCCGGTGGAGCCTCGGGCTCGAGGCGCTCGACGACCGGCGCCTCTTCAGGCTCTTCCGACACCGTTACGGGGCCTCGACTCGAAAGAAGCCAATAGATTCCAAGGCCTGCGATCAGAGCGAGGAGTGCTCCGACCATGACCGGCCAGCTCAAGATCGAGTCGTCGCCCGCGTCAGAGCCAACAGGCTCCGACGGAAAGGGGTCTTCCGTCTCAGAAAGCTCGGGAAGCTCGTACTCTTCCTCTTGCTCGATGTCCCGCTCGTCCCATTCGCTCATGCCGGCACCAGCCTTTTAATGCATGCTAGACCGCGTGCAAGACGGGTGCAAGTCCTCCGACGCGACATTCGCTACTCCCGGATCGGGCGATCGTCTGTCTGAAAGATCCCGTCGAGCAGCCATGGATATTCACCATAGGGCTTCGCTTCCGGCCAGACTTCATCCAGCGTCTCGGCCTCGTAGACCACGCCATCTTTGACGACATACTGAATATCCGTCGTGTTGCGGATGTCATCGAGCGGATTGCTGTTGAGGACGAGCACGTCTCCGAGCTTTCCTACCTCGAGTGAGCCGAGCTCCTTCTCGAGCCCGAGAAAGTAGGCTCCTTGACGGGTCGCGATGTCGAGCGCCCCCATCGGCCCGAGCGCGGACTCCGCCATCCATATCTCCCAGTGCGAGCCGAGCCCGTGATGCTGGCCATGAGATCCGATGGCTCCGTAGCCGCCTTCCTCGATCACGTCCGCGAGTCCCTGCGCAATCATGGGAAAGCTGTAATCGGTGAGGGGGCGCTGCGGGCGACGCCTCGTGTGCGGGACGAGCATGCGCCACGGTAAGAAGCGTTGCTGTTTCGGGTCTTTCCCGATCTCGCTCTCTTGCCAGAAATATTCCTCGTTCCAGGCCGACGGTCCCCCGACGACGAACGTCACCGAGTACATCGCCTTGGTCTTGCCGAAGAATTTGGCAGCGTCCGCATAGAGCGGCGCGTAGCTCATCGGATGCTCCCATCCGGTTTGTCCGTCGAGCATCAAGCTGATGTTGTAGGCGAGGTCTCCGCCCTCACCGGTGACTTTGAGGCCGCGCTTGCGGGCCGCATCGGCGATCCACTGTCTCTGCGCGCGACGAGGTTGCATGTACGACTTGATCGAGATCGCGCCCCAGGACTCGAGTCGCTCAACGTTTTGCTCCGCGACCTCGTAGCTCGTGATGTCGTTTTGGCGCGCACCGTCGCCGTTATACAGGGGGTCGCCGGTACTGAAGGTACGCGGGCCTATCATGCGCCCGGCTTCCACGAGCTCTGCCGCCGAGAACACGTTTTGCGACCACTGCGAGTTGTCGAGCGTCGTCGTGACACCGTACGCCATGTAGACCGCGGACTCCCAGTTGTGCGGCGGCAAGATCCCGGTGTGGTCCCGATGGTGGTGCGCGTGCATATCGATGAGTCCGGGGATCAACGTCTTGCCACCCGCGTCGATCACGCGGTCGACACCCGCCGTCGAGCACTCGCCCACGCACCGGATCATGCCGTCTTCGAGGACGAGCGCTCCGGAGTCGATCACCGCGCCGTCGTTCATGGTGAGGATGCGGGCGCCGGTGAATGCGACGGAGCCCGAAGCGCGGGCGCGCGGGAGCGACAATCGAATGGTGGTCTCGTTCGTCGTCCCCGAAGAGAGGTCATAGGCATATTGCTTGTCCGCACTCCCGTAGTCGAGAGTCGAGTCATTCCGGAAGCGCAGATAGAACCCGCCGGTGGTGCTGACCTGTGTCACCGGAAGCACGCTCTTCTTCCGGTCGATCGACGGCGGCTCGCCCCCAGTCCCCGGCCAAGGAAGCGGAGTGAGGTAGACGTTGTCGCCCTCGGCGAAGGCGACCCATTTGCCGTCCGGCGACGGGACCGCTTCATCCGCGTAGGGAAACGTCATGTGAACCCTCTTGTCGGAGCCGTCGAGCTCGACGGAGATGAGCTCCGTGCGCTCCACGGTGCGCCCATCCACGGGCACACCCGACTGCTCCGGGTAGAACAGCCGGCCGTCGGGCCCGAATGACGGGATGACGATCTGACGTCTCGGCATGAGCGGACGTCCCCCGCCGTATGGGCGCTTCGTTCGGATCACGACGCTCGCCTCGCCACCGGACGAGGGCAGGCTCACGAGGTCGTACCAGAGGTTGTTGGACCACGAGCGCCCTCGAGCCGTGGCGCCGGAGCCTCGCGCGACGACGATGCTTTCGCCGTCCGGAGAGAACACGGGATGGATGTACTCCGCGGATCGCTCGGTGAGCTTGTCGGGAGCACCTCCGGAGGACGGCACGCTCCAGACGTAGCCTTCGCTGTCGTCCCACGTGGTGAAGACGATGGTGCTCCCGTCCGGCGAGAAGACGGGCGCGAGCTCATAAGGTTCGAAGCTGTCGGGCGTCAGGCGCGTGGGGCTGCCGTTCGGGCGGTCCATGATCCAGATCTTTCCCGCCGCGTGGAAGACGAGCTTCGAGCCATCCGGAGAGACCGCCGGCCAGCGCACGAATCGCACGTCGAAGTCGGGCGCGCTCACGCTTATTTCTCCATAAGCCATCTCGGAGACCGGGCGCGTGACTCGAGCGGTGAACGGAATCGCCGTCTCCTCTCCCGTCGCCACGTCGATGCGCCAGAGCTTTCCGCCGCGAGACAAGAATATGGACCGCGCGTCCGAAGACCACGCATAGGCGGGGAGCACCCGCAACGTCTTCATACCTTCCGCCATGTCCGTCTCGATCGGGTCGACGAGGATGCGCTCGGCACCCGTCTCGAGGTCGCGCAGCCACAGTGCCGTGCGAGGCCCGAACTGGTGGCCTTTGAAAGAGATCGTGCCGAACGGAATGCGCCTCGCGAACGCCAACCACTTGCCGTCCGGCGACACTTCCGGGGCGATCGCGCCGCCGCTCGAGCCTTGATATTGCTGCTGCGCTTCGCCGGAGACGACTTCCGCGATATCTCCGGTCTGAAGGTCGAGACGACTCAGCGCGAAAGCGCCTCTGATGAGATCACGGTTCGCGCTCGGGGCGAACTGATAATAGAGGTAGCGCCCGTCATCGGATACGGACGGCCACGACGCGCGGCGCACGTCGCTTCCCAGAAGCTCGATACCGCTGCCGCCCTCGCGGTGATACATCCACACGCCGCTCGAGCGCTGCCGGGTCGTCGTTTGCCGCTCGACGACCAAGTAGTCGCCATCAGGGGTCCATGCAGGGCTCGCGACGCGGACGTCGAGGTCGTCCAGCACCGGTCGCGGATTGGCGCCGTCGGCGTCCATGAGCCACAAGTTATTCTGACCACCGCGGTCCGACACGAACGCGATCGATTCACCGCTCGGCGAGATCCGTGGATGGAAATTGACCGCGACCCCACTGTCACACGTCAAACAGTCGGCGACGCCACCGCTCGTTGACACTCGATAGACGTGAGCGAGCAGGTCGAAGACGATGAAGCTCCCGTCGCGAGCAACATCCACGGACATGAACGTGCCCTCGTCGGTCTCGAAGTCGAGCTGATAGCTGTCCCCGCGAGCGCGGGTGACATCCCATTCGTCCTCGGCATCTTGGCCGGAAGCGACGGCCGATAGAGCCAAAAGTGTGAGCGCTAAGAAGGTGTTGTGCATGGGAGCCCCCTATCGGGCGCATCATGCCACAAGCACCCCCGTATCGATCCGCAAACAGGGACGAAAAACGAGGATCTAGGCGGCGGGGTGGCGCTCTGTCGCGAGCGCTCGCGCGGTATCGCGCAGACACTCCTCGCGCCCGATCAAGACGAGTACGTCTCCGGCCACGAGAGTCTCATAGGGGTCGGGGTTTCCGATCATGTGGTCATCACCCCGGCGGACGGCAACGACGTTGACGCCGAACTTCGAGCGCAGCTTGGCGGCGGCGATGCTTTCACCCACGAGTTGCGAGCCACTATCGACCCGTATCTCCACGAGGTTCATATCGAGATCGTTGCGGTCGGAGACCTGCTTCATGAATCGAAGCACCGTCGGACTCGTCGCGGCCTGGAGGATGGGCTGGCTCGCGAGCGCGTATGGTGAGATCACTTCGTCCGCCCCACCTCGCAGCAGCTTCGTTTCTCCGGACTCGTCAGCCGCGCGAGCGATCACCCTGACACCCGGGCTGAGCGCCTTCGCGGACACGGTGACGTAGAGATTGTTCGCGTCTGACGGCAACAGCGCCAATACGACCCGCGCGTGGTCCACGCCGGCATCTTTCAGCGCGCGGTCCGACGTCGCGTCGTCGATCAAATAGGGATAGCCTCGATCCTGCAGTATCGGCTCAGCGGTCGGGTCGGACTCGATGACGCAAAACGACGCGCCCTTCTCGGCGAGGCCGTCGGCAACCGGACGTGCCGCTCTGCCAAAACCGCATACGACGTAGTGGTCTCTCAGCGCAGCGAGCTCTATTCTCATACGTCTTCTCCCAAGCCCACCCAGAAGCTCGCCATCCAACACGACCTGGCCGATCCGGGTGAAGGTATATGCCGCGGTCGCCAAGCCGCCCAAGATCAAGAAGCTCGCGAACAGACGGCCATCGGCGGACAGCGGATGGATTTCACCGAATCCGACGGTCGAGATGGTGATGACGGTCATGTAGAGTCCGTCGGCGACGGGCCAGCCCTCGATCCAGGAGAAACCCATCGTACCGAAGACGATCCAAAAGCCTAGGAGCGCCACGCCGACGTGGACGCCGCTCTTGAGGGACGTCTCGAACGGATGGTGCATCGCGGATGCTTTTGGTTCGGTCATCTTCATTCCCACTATCGGCGGCGACGACCAAGAACTTTAGCCGGCCCGCGCCTGACCGTTCCATCGCGAGCGCGTGACCGTGTCGCGATATCATCCACATGGAAAGGACGGCCGCATGAAATTCATTTCTTTTACTCTCGACGACACGTCGGGCGTCGGCGTGGTGACCGATGGGGACGGATTCGTTTCGCTCCGGAAGCACGCTCCCGCGCTGCCACATACCCTGCGAGGCATCCTCGAGCTCGGCGATAAAGGTCTGGACCAAGCGAGAGCAGCCGCGGAAGGAAAAAAAGCGGACCACTCGCTCGGTGACGTCACGCTCGACCCGGTCATTCCCGAGCCTCCGGCGATTTGGTGCGTGGGCGTGAACTACGTCGCCCACCGCGAGGAGACCGGCCGCAAGCCGACGGACCAGCCCACGATATTCATGCGCATTCCTGCGAGCCAAGTCGGCCATGGCCAAGCCATGATCCGGCCTCAGGCGTCGGTGCAGCTCGACTATGAAGGCGAGCTCGCAGTGATCATCGGAAAGGGCGGTCGGCACATTGCGCAGAGCGAGGCGCTCGACCATGTGGCGGGGTACTCGTGCTACAACGACGGCTCGGTCCGCGACTGGCAGCGACACACGTCGCAATTCGGCCCGGGAAAGAATTTCCACCGCACCGGCGGCTTCGGCCCGTGGCTCGTGACCGCGGATGAGGTCGGCGACCCCGAGAATCTCTCACTCGTCACCCGTGTCAGCGGAGAAGAGCTACAGCGCACGACGACGGACTTGATGATCTTTCGTATCCCGAAGCTCATCGAGTACTTGTCCACGATGTACCCGTTGAGCCCGGGTGATGTCATCAGCACCGGTACGCCCGGAGGCGTCGGCGCGAAACGCGACCCGCAACGCTGGCTCGTCGACGGCGATGTCGTGGAAGTGGAGATCGAGAAAGTAGGAACGCTCACTAATCCCGTCGTCGACGAGGCGCCTCAGCCCGCGGCGTCGTAGGCCTTCTCTAGCCAGCCCGCGAGCTCCGAGTCGACGTCCGACTTGTCACTCAACCGGACACGGTGGGAGCACATCTGGTTGAAGCTGCCGGATGCCTCGAGGCGCCCGGAGGGCTTGGTCCCCTTCAAGTTCAAGCCGATATCGACACGCGTCTTCGTGGACGGCTGTACGAGCGCGAACTGCTTGGCTCGCCGCAGGCTCACGTAGGTCTTCTTCGGTGAGACGTCGACGTCTTTGCCCAGCTTGCGCGCGACGCGCACGATCGCATCGTAAATAGGTTTGAGCGCAGCCTTGTCGCCGGCGTATTGCGCGGCTACCGGGTCGTCCGAGGCGTCGCCCGCGAAAGCTTCGTGCGCGATCAGATTCGCGAATCCGTGGGTGACGCCGTGCTCCGATTTGAGGAGCTTGACCAGTTCCCCGTGTTTCGACGCTTTCGACGTCTTGGCAATTTTGAGCCACTGAGGCAACGTTTTGCCGGTTTTCTCCTTCAAATTGGCGATCATGGACAGAGCCATCTCTTCCGGTGTCTTGGGCATGGTTCTATGCTTCTCTCCTGAGGTCACTGCCTTCTATTCAACAAAATGCGCCGATCCTTTGGATCTTGGACAATTTTCTACTATAGTCGTTTTACATAGAGATAAAATGACTACACCACTCAAGCCTGTCGATTTTCTCATCCTTCTCTCGCTCGTGGACCAAGAACGTCACGGGTACGGTCTTCTCCAAGACATTTCCGAGCTCACCGACGGCGAGGTCACACTCGACGCGGGCAACCTTTACCGCTCGCTACGCCGTCTGCTCGACGACGGCTTCCTCGAGAAATCCGAGCGACGACCGGCGCCGGAATCGGATGATGAGCGACGCCGCTACTACCGCTTGACGAGCGCGGGACGGAAGGTCGCTCGCGGCGAAGCCCAAAGAATGGACGGGCTCTTGCGAGCGGGCGCAGCGAAGAAGCTCCTGTCGGAGTCGTAATGGAACTCTACCGCCTGTTGCTGCGACTGTACCCCCGGCGTTTCCGCGAGCTTTTCGAAGACGAGATGGTCGAGCTTCTCGTCGACCGCCTGAGAGCCAGTCGGCGGCGAAACGGCGCCGCGGGGGTCGCGATCATCTGGTGCCGCACGATCGCCGATCTTTTCCTCTCCGCCATCCAAGAGCGACGTGCCGTGCGGCCGACGCGCGCTCGGACGAAACCTCGAGGTGACACGTTGACACAAGACATCAAGCAAGCGCTGCGCTCCCTCATCGGCCGCCCCGCCATTGCGACCGCCGTGATCCTCACGCTCGCGATCGGTATCGGCGCCAACACCGCGATGTTCAGCATCGTCGATACCGTCTTGTTCGGGAGCTTCGGGAGTGAGGCGCCCGATCGACTGGTCGTCATCTCGAACCGCTACGGTACGTCGCAAACCTCTTCGTCGCCGCCCGACTACGTGGACCGTCGCGACCAGACGGAGCAGCTTTCGGCGATAGCCGCATTCACCCCGCGGGAGATGAGCTTGGCCGGTCGAGGCAGACCCGAGCAGGTGCGCGTCACCAGTGTGACGGCGTCGTTCTTCGATGTCATGCGCATACGCGGCGAGATGCCTCCGATCCGGTTCCCGCACGAGGAGTCCACGGACGAGATCCGGCAGGTCGTGGTAAGCCACGCACTCTGGCAGCGCCGATTCGGAGGCGCCTTGGATCCCACCGGTGACGCGATCCGGCTCGATGGCGAGAGCTACCGCATCGCCGGTGTCCTCCCGAAACGATTCGACTTCCCTGCCGACACGGACCTCTGGATTCCACTGACGTTCACGCCCGACCAGCTCTCGGACGACAACCGCGGCAACGAGAATCTGAGCGTGGTCGGGCGGATGCAAGCGCACGCGAGCCTCGATACGGTCCGGGCGGAGATGGAAGTGATCGCCGCGCGCGTCATAGAGACCGTCCCGGAGCGCGCCGCGTTTCTCGAGCGAAACGAGTGGGGCGCGAGTGTCACGCCCTTCGCCGAAGCGCAGGTCGGGGAGCTGCGCGCGCAGCTTCTTCTGCTGTGGATAGCGGTCGCGATGGTGCTCGCGATCGTGTGCGCGAACGTGTCGGGCGTATTGCTCGCATCGTCGGAGAACCGCGCCCGCGAGCTGTCGGTACGCATCGCGCTCGGTGCGAGCCGCATGCGATTGACCCGGCAGCTCTTCGCGGAGAGCCTCCTGCTCGCGACGGCGGGCGGGCTCGCCGCGATCTCAGTCGCAGCCGCCGCGCTCGCGACACTCCCTCTCTGGGTTCCGCGCGACCTGCCTCAGCTCGACAACGTCGCGCTCGACGCAAGGGCCATAGGCTTCACTTTCGGCGTCACTCTCATCACGGTACTCGCTTTCGGCGTGCTCCCCGCCTGGCGAGGCTCGAACCTCACGAAAGGGCGCCGGAGCCTTCGACTCCGCCACGGGCTCGTCATCGGCGAGATCGCCGCCGCGGTCGTTCTACTCGTCGGTACCGGCGCGGTTCTCGAGAGCTTTCGCGAGCTCGCCCGCGCAGATGCCGGATTCCGTGCGGAAGACCGGATGCGCTTCAACGTGACGCTACCCCGGACGACCTACCCGGATCCCGAGAGCCGCCTTCAGTTCACACAAGAGATGCTTCGCAGAATCCGTGCGCTTCCGCAAGTGAGCACGGCGGCGGCGTCGTACCGCTTGCCGCTCGACGGAAGGACGTGGACGGCCACCTTCTACCCCGAAGGCTACGAGCCGGAGCCGGGACGGCCCGCTCCTTCCGCAGACTTCAACGTGACGAGCCCGGCCTACCTCGAGGCACTCGGCATTCCTCTTCTCGAGGGGAGAGACTTCGCGGACGCCGACGTCGACGTCGACGCCAAAGTACTGCTCGTCGACGAGAGCCTCGCCGACGCGTTCTGGCCGAACGGCGGGGCCGTCGGAGGGCGCATCAACTTTCGCGGCGAAGACTCGCCGCCGGACTATCGTCAGGTCGTCGGTGTCGTCGGCCACGTCCGAAACGACAGCCTGGACGAGGCCGGCAAGATGCAGCTCTACATACCGCTCGCTCAGGCACCGACACGTAGCGTTTCGTTCACGCTCGAGACGGCACCGGGACGAGGCGTTTCGTCTGGCCTCGTCGATTCGCTTCGCGCAGAGGTTGCGGAGCTCGACCCGGATCTACCGATCTACGCCGTCGGGCCCTTGGAGTCTCTCGCGGCGGGCGCGGTCGCTCTCCCACGCTTTCATCTACGCATGTTGAGCGGATTCGCCGTGATGGCGCTCGTCCTGTCCGGCCTCGGCATCTACAGCGTTCTGTCGACGGCGGTCACCGCGCGGACTTCGGAGTTCGGGCTCCGGATGGCACTCGGCGCTCGAAGACTCACGGTGATGCGGCTCGTGCTCGCGCAAGCACTCGGCCTCGCCGCCATCGGGCTCGTCACCGGCGGCACACTCGCCTTCGCTGCAAGCCGTCTCCTCGCGGCCCAGCTCCTTGAGGTCCAAACGATCGGAGCGCCGACCATTACGGTCATGGCGGGCATCCTCCTTGCGGTCGCGCTCGTCGCGGCGACCGTTCCGGCCGGACGCGCCGTACGGCTCGACCCCGTGCGTGCGCTGCGCGCCGACGCGGACGGCTAGCGACGACGAGAGCTGTCGCTAGCTCGCCCGCGCGATTTCGTTTGTCGGCAACGAGAGCGCCTTGGGCCCCGGTTTGGCGAGCTCGGAGGGTCAGACCGGGTACTTGCTCAGCTCGAGCTTGATGTAGCCGTTCGCCTGACCCTTCTTGATAACGGTGGTCTCGACGAATTCCGCTTGGCCGTTGGATTTGAGTTTGACTGTCTTCTTCTTGATGTCAGCCGGCGCGGTGAACTTGAGGGTGATTTCGTCTTTGATCGAACCCACTTTCAGAACTGTGGCAGGCGATTCGGCAATGAAGTCAATCTTAGCGTCTCCGTCGGTGAGTGAGGTCTTCGCTTCCGCGATACCGACTCCAACGATCGCTCCCAAGATGGGATTCAAGCCGCCCACACCGACGCCCATGAGGGCGCCAAAGAGCTTTCCAAATACCTGCGCAAACTTCGACGGCTCATCGCGGTCCGTGATTTTCACGCGAAGCCGTGCTTGGTCGACGAGCTCCTCCTTGAAAAGTCCACTCTTCCAGAAATTGCTGAGCGTCGGAGTGAACTTCTTCTTGTTTTGTAGGTTCACGGGAAAAGTCGAAACGACTTCTGACGCTCCGGCACGTGGATATTCGAGCGTCGCTACGACCGCGTTGTTCTCTTCGTCGCCGGAATCCGGCTTCTTCTTGTGGTCTCCGTTCGAAAGAACTTTCAACTCTTTGATCTTAACAACGACCATCTGTCGCTTTAGCGGATTCGTACCATCTGCCATAACTGTTCTCCTTTCCGGGGATAGGGAAACTCCGAGAGCAAGTCGCCTCACGATATAGACGGAACGCCCGCAAGAATTTCCTGACATGGTCGATATTATCGACCGTGCCAGCGCGAGGAACGACCACCGGGCGCGCTCGGGCGATTCGATTGACTTGCCGAAACGACGACACTAGAGTCGTGCCTTCCTCACGGGAGCGAGACGATGCGTGTGACGTCCCTATCTTTGATGCTGTGCGTGGCGGTCCTGTCGATCCGCTGCCAGCCCGCTGCCGAGGAGACCTCCCCGCCCGACGAAGCGGCGACAGAGACGCCGGCAAACGATGTCGACCGTCTCCGAGCGCAAAGCGAGCAGTTCGCGACCTACTTCGAGAGCGGGGACGCCGACGGCATCGCCAGCCTGTTCCACGAGCGAGGAGACACCGTCGGCCCCGACGGTGTGCGCGTCCAAGGAAGAGACGCAGTCCGGAGTCGCTACGAAGCGCTCTTCGCGGGCTCGTATCGCGGCGCCGTCATCCGCATCGAACAGAGCTCGGTGAAGTTCCCAACGCCGGCCACGGCTATCGTGGCCGGGACTTATGCGATCTCGGGAGCCCAGACCGATAGCGGACCGCGCGACCTGAACGGAACGTATACGAACGTGGCCGTGAAGGAGAACGGTCAGTGGGTGCTTCACGCCGTCCGCACGATGGTGCCGATCGCGATCCCGCAACCGTGAGAAGGCATGTGATGCGAAGCTTCTTGACTCTCGGAATCGGCGGAGCCTCGATTCTGTGCGCTGCCGCTCTCTTCGCCCAGAGCGACGCGACCGTAGAGAGCGCCGTCGACGCGATCGACGACGAGCTGGAGCGGTGCTGGACGGATGCGGATGCCGCCGGCTGCGCGGCCCTGTACACCGAGGACGCCGACAGTATCGATCCGGCCGGTCAAACGGTCAGCGGACGCGCGGCGATCGAGTCCGCCATGGCGCTCACGTTCGAGCAGTTCGGTGACAGCACGATCGCGATCGAGCGCGCGTCCGTTCACGTGGTTCACGAGACGCTGGTGGTGACCGACGGCACGTGGGAGGTCTCCGGCGAGGCGCTCGCCGGCGTCCCGAATCGGGGGTTTTACACGATGATTCTGACCAAGGTGGGGGGCGACTGGCTCATCGCCTCCGATCAAGCGAAGATCGCGCCGCCGGCGCTCGAGTAAGCGGACGCTGCTCTCAGGGCGCTACCGAGGCCGTTGACGAAGCGCCTGAGCACCTCGACCTCGGACTGAGAGCCGACGCTCGAGGTTTCAAGGCTCGGCTCCGAGAATCTCGTTCGCGATCAAACGGGCGGCGAAGTCGTGGCCTTCGCGGGTCCAGTGACCGTCATAACGATAGTGGAGCGGCTCGTCGACCTCCTTCGACCTGGTGCGGAACAAAGGCTCGAGAGCGAGGAATTCTATCGAGCTTTGCCGGCAGAAGTCCGAGAGCAGGTCGTCGACGCGATCCAGATCGAAGCTGAGCTCGCGCATGGCCGGGTAGACCCGTTCGAGACGCGTAAGCCCCTCGGCCCTTCCCAAGATCCCGTGCGGCGTGGATGCGGCCACGACACGATACTGCCCGCCCCAAGAGCTCGCGAGGGCGCGCGTCTCGAGGATGAGCTGTTCGGTGCGGGCCCACGCGTCCTGCCACGGGCGGGTGTACTCGGTGCGATAGGCCTGGTAGTCGAAGGGGATCGTGTCGACGGTGCGTCCGCTTCGAGCAAGAGCGAGCCGGTGTGCGACCAGCTGATTGACCCTCGAGCTTGGCACGAACAGAAAAGGCGGCGGCGCGCGAAGCCCGGTCCAGCCGGGACGGACGCGATCGATGCGTCTGGTTTGCCGCACTTTGTCCACCGCGAGATCGGGCGTGTTGCCGACCAAGTCGTTGAGTGAGAGAAAGAGCGTGACCACGAGATCAGGCTCGAAGACGGGGCCCCAGTTCTCGAGCGCTGCCAGCTGTTGCAGCTGTCCCCAGCCGGGACGGCCCATGGAGATGACTTCGTAGCCAGGTGCGCCGCCAGACGCATCGTTCAGATACGCTTCGAGTCTTCGGCCGACCGTGTCCTCGACGCCGACTTCGTGGCCGGCGACGTAGGAGTCGCCCAAGAGCAGCACCCGTCGTAGGCCGCGGCTCGCCTCCGTGTGCTCGACGTCGTGGAAGCCCATCCGATTGGCGGCCACGTCCTTGTCGAACTCGACGGGCTGCACGAACTGCCCGTCCACGAAGTCGAAGCCAAGCGTCGTCGGCTCGAGCATGCGCAAGACGCCCTCGCCGCAGAGAAGCCCGACGATGGCCGCGCCCAGCGCGAGCGTTAGCTTTCGCATGCCCTAAAACGTCTCTTCGAGGAGACCGACGAGAGCCCAGCGCCCGCGCGCGACGACTCCCGGTGACGATATTACCGCTTGACCCAAGCCGGTCGAAAGTCCGCATCCGAACAGGCCCGGTCCCTCGAGCGCGTCGTAGCGGCGGCGAGGGAGAGAGCTCTCCCGTCATGAGCCCGCTCGTGGCGCTCCGTCACGACTAGAGCACTAGTAACGCGACGACTTCAGCTCGACGTCCGCGTCTTTCCAAGCGCTGTCGAAACGTTCGGCCGCGAGCGCAGCCGCGGCGACGTTCCCTTGTGCGGTGAATGCCAGCACGAGCCCCTTGAGCGCGTAGCCGTTGTCCGGGTTGCGCTCGAGATCTTGCCAGAACACACGCTCGGCTTCATCGGCTCTCCCCGCGTCGAGGAGCACGGCGCCTAGCGTGTGCCGTACCGGGTAGTACCAGTCCGGAGGCTCGCTGTAGAGGAGGCTCTCTTCGAGACGCACGGCACGGTCGAGCTCACGGATCGCTCGATCGTAGCTCCGGTTCTTTGAGCTCAGCTCACCGGAGAGGACGTGCTTCGCGATCTGAAGAAGGTTGGCCGCATCGCTGAAACCCACGAGCGTCTCCATCGCGACGGGATCATCAGCGACCTTGGTCAGCGCCTTCAACTCCTGTGCCGCTTCGTCGAGCCGTCCCGTATGCGTGAAGGCGAGGCCGCGCGCATAACGCGAGATACCCTGCCAGTAATAGGCGTCGTCTTTGGGGCGGGGCTCCGTCAGAATCTCGTCCCACATTCCGAAGCGAACCATCGTGTAGAGCGGCATGCTCAGAAAGGTTTGATAGAGCGCCCAGTCGTTGCCATGCATATCGGTGGGCACGTTCCCCGCGACCTTCCGCGAAGCGGCAACGGCGACCTCACTCTTTCCTTGCATGATCGCAGCCCACGCCAGGAAGTGGATGTTGTGGGGGTAGTAGTTGAGCGGATAGATACCTTGATTGCTGCACGCCGTGATGTAGCCTTCGTCTGCGTCGATAGCTTTTTCGTTCGCGGCGAACGCGTCGGCGTAGCGACCCGTCTGCATGTAGATGTGGGAAGGCATGTGCACGAGGTGGCCGGCACCCGGCGTGAGTCCGGTCAAACGATCGGCCGCTGTCTCGCCGCGCCTCGGGTCGACGGGCTCCACGGTATGGATGTAGTAGTGAAGAGCGCCCTCGTGCTCGGGGTCTCTATCGAGCACGCCCTCGAGCGCCGCGAGAAAAATCGGCGTGTGGCCCTTGGGCTTTCCGTCCTCCGTCCAGTAGTTCCACGGGGTCAAGTTCATGAGGGACGCGGCATAGAGCGTCCCGATGTCGTTATCCGTCTGATAGCTCGCGGCGACGTCTTTCATCGCACGGGCGTAAGCGAGGTCGAACGGCGCCTGCTCCGCGCCGGGATCCTGGCGGTAACGCTGGGCGAGCGCGTCGATGAGTCGGCGCTCCTTCGCCGACACCCGCTCTCGCAGGGAGACGGCCTTTTGGATCGCCTCATAGGCCTGCGAAACGACGGTGGGCCGCATAGGCAAGTTCAAGTTAGGTCCGAGCACGAGTGCCCAACCCCAATAGGCCATCGCGGCATCCGGGTCGAGCCGCACCGCTTCCTTGAACGAGCGCAGCGCCTCCTGGTGGTTGAACGCATAGGTGAGCAGAAGGCCCTGGTCGAAAAAAAGCTGGGCACGATCCGAGCTCGTGGTGATGGCGAAGTGGTTGTCGCCCATGCCATCGAGGACGGGAGCGATCTGAATTCCCGCCTCCAATGGATCCGTCGCAAGCGCCCGGGGATCGTGCTCGCTATGTTGCGGCGCCGCACTCACCGCGAGCCCCAAGAACATCGTCACTAAGAGTCGAGTCATCTGCTGAAAACCTCCGTCGTAGAAGAACTACGCGGGGCACGACGGAATCGCGCCACCCACTCCCAAAAAAAGGCGAGCTTCCGGCCGGCTTGACTCCACCCGAGCGCTCCGACACCATGACGGCGAGAGATGAAACGCCACCCCGAGGCCGTCGTCGGCGCATCGACCCACTACGGACGGGCGGAGCTCGTGACGATGAGCACGGACGGCAAAGCCGCGACGCTCGCCGACAAGCGCCGGGTGGAGCTCATCTCACCGGGCCTACCGGAGGCGCCGTACCATCACGAAGGACTCGAGCTACCGGCGGCGGAGACGCGGATTCTCGTCGCGAAGGTACAGGGCTCGGTCACGGAGTACTGCCGGGCCGCAATCTCGGTGCTTCGAGACGCGTACCCCGTAGTCGCAGTCGTGGTGCCGGCGAGCCCGTACGCGTCCCTTCCCGACGTCGACGAGGTCCTCGCGTCCTATCAGCTCACGTGCGCGGCAGACGGAATGATGTATCGCGAGAGCTTCGCGAGCGCCGCAGCGGAGCAAGGCCTCGACGTCATCCGTACACCGCGAGGTGCGGACGAGGTCTCGATGGCGGCCACCGCGCTCGAACGGTCGGTAGAAGAAACGAGCGCCTTCCTCAAGGACCTCGGCCGACGAGCCGGCCCCCCCTGGCGCGCCGAGCACAAGAAAGCGGCGGCCGCGGCATTGAGCGTGCTCGCCACCCGAGCGGAAATCAGCCTCGGCTAGAAGCGAGGCTCGCGCTTCACATGGCTTCGTCGGCCGACGGGCCGTAGATCGCCGGAAGCGGGACGTCGTTCTCCCTTAGGTACACGCTGAACTGTCCGCGGTGATGGACGGCGTGGCTGAGCACGAAGCTCCGAAGACATACCGCGCGCGGCATCGTCAGGACCACGTTGCCGCCCTGCTTCATCTGCCAGGTCTGCATCAATTGCTCGTCCGTCTTGCCGCTCATGAGCGACTCGAACTGTGCGACGCTCGCATCGAAGCGGTCCAAAATCGCCTGCTTCGAGTCCAGGTCGGCAGGCTTGTAGTCGGCCGCATCCATGTCGAAGACGTCGTCGTTCACGATCGTTCCCGTCCACTCGGCGATCTCCGCCAAGTGCGAAGCGAGTCGGCCCAGGCTCATGGACTTCTCATGTGGTTTCCACGAGAGCTTGTCCTCGGGGAGACGATCCAGCATCTTGCGAGTACCGGCCGCCTCGTGAACGAATTCTTGCACCATGGCGTCAGAGAGGTTCGTCGTCATGGGCGAGATTGTAGCTCGCGCCCAACGCCTCTGGTCAACTGACGCATGGATAAACCTCGTCGACCCCGGTGAGCTGCCAGCGCCCTCTCACGCGTGCAAGCGCACAGCACAGGGTCCAGCCGACATCGAGCGATTTCGTCGCCGCCACGGGCGCCAGGAAAGGCCCGAAGTCTTCGGGCTCGCCGGTACGGTACACCCGCAGCCAGAAACGTCCCGGGTCAATCCGCGTGATCGGGTGGTCGTCGGCCGCGATGTAATCCGACTCCGCGAAGAAAAGCGGGTCCACCGCTACCGTGCGCCGCGCGAGGAGCTTCGCCACCCGAACGGCGCGGACGCGGAGCGCTCGCCGCTTGGTCGCGACGCTGTGGGCACGCGCCACATCGCCCGCGGTGACGTCGCCACGTTCCACGAGCCACGCGGCCAGATCGTCGGTGACGAGCGGGGCTTTTTGCTCGATCCGCTCGGAGGTAAACACTTCGTTCTTCACGTAGACCTGACCGAAGAAGTCGAGCTCCGGGAGCAGCTTCAGTGGGCCGAAAATCTCGAAGAAGTGACGCTGATCCAGACCGTGTGCGCGGAACAGGCGTTCGTAGAGCGCGCGCTCGGACGTCTCGAGGTTTCGGTGTCCGTAATTGTTGATGCAGAGCTCGAGGAAGAACAAAACTCTTCGATAGGCGAGGTAGTCCTCGTCATCGAGCGTCGTCCGACGCGCTTCCGCGAACTCCGCAAGGACGCGTTGGATGGTTTTCGGGCACGTGATCACATCCGGGCTCATGAAACATCTCCCGGTGCCGCCCTTACGAACCCCAATTCTAATGACGAACGAAAGCTGGAAACTCTACCGGTCGCACGACAAAAGATGACGGCCTTTCGATAGAATCTAGCCGTCGTCCTTCCTTATGGAAATCCAGGAACAGCACCTCGTCGTCCCGCGTACGGCTCGCTATCAGATCCAAGGCTCGCCCGACGACGATCTCCACAGCGTGTGGTTCCTGTGCCACGGTTACGGTCAGCTCGCGGTCGAGCTCCTCCGCTCCGCGAAGGCGCTCGTCCATGAGGAGCGATTGATGGTGGCGCCCGAGGCCTTGTCCCGTTTCTACCACGCCGACCACAAAACCATCGGCGCGTCGTGGATGACCCGGGAAGATCGCGGACACGAGATGGATGACTACATCCGCTATCTCGACCTCGTCCATGACCAGGTGTTTCAAATCGTCCCTCGTGACGCCGTACGGCTGACGCTTCTGGGCTTTTCGCAAGGGTGCGCGACTGCGGCTCGCTGGGCCGCTCGCGGGCATGCGAAGGTCGACCGGCTCGTGCTGTGGGGACAAGCGCTCCCCCCCGAGCTCGACGACGAAGCCTCGACCGCGCCTCTAAAGGCCCAACACCTGACACTCGTCAGAGGGTCGCGCGACAAGCTGTTCCCGAAAGAGCAACACGAAGAACAACGTCGACGATTGTCGCGGCACGGAGTACCCTTCACCGAGATGGACTTCGATGGGGGCCACCGACTCGACGATGACACGCTCGTGAAACTCGCGGGCGACGAGCAAGGGTCACCGTGAGACTCCCACTTCTCTTGACGATAGGAGCGTGGATTTTGCAGCCACAATTGATGAGCGTCGACGAGGTCCTCGAGCTACCCAATCCAAAGCCTTTGGCACGAATCGCTTACGGTGAAGGTCCACTCCAGTTCGGAGACCTTCGGCTTCCCGAAGGTCCGGGGCCTCATCCGGTCCTCGTCGTGATCCACGGCGGCTGTTGGCGCTCGGAGTACGACATCGACCACATCGGCGCCTTCAGCGATGCGATAGCACGCTCGGGCACCGCAACGTGGACCATCGAATATCGCAGGGTCGGCGATGAGGGTGGGGGCTGGCCCGGAACGTTCCACGACGTCGGCGCAGCCGTCGATCATCTTCGCGTCGTGTCACAGGACCACTCCCTCGACCTCGACAAGGTCGTAGCACTCGGGCACTCCGCCGGAGGGCATCTCGCACTCTGGCTCGGTGGGCGTCACAAGATCGAGGATGAGAACCTTCGCGGAGCCGACCCGCTCCCGCTCGCCGGTATCGTGTCGCTCGCGGGCGTCGACGATTTGAAACGCGCACTCGTCGAAGGCGTGTGCGATGACCAGGCCGCGCGCCTCGTCGGGGGCACACCGGACGAAGTGCCGGAGCGCTATCCCGTGGCGTCACCGATCGAGCTGCTGCCGCTCGGGGTGCCGCAGCATCTCATCAATGGGGCGCTCGACCCGATCGTGCCGGTCGCGTTCGGACGCTCCTTCCAGCAGGCAGGCCAGACGGCGGGAGACGAGATCGAGTTGACGGTTATCGAGGACATCGGTCACTTCGAGCTCATCGCTCCGACGACCGAGGCATGGCGTGCGGTTCGAGACGCGGTCGCGGAGATGATCGCGCGATGACCTGGTTCCAATACATACTCGCGGTCCTCGACTTCGAGCTGTTCACGCTCGGAGGGAATCACATCACGATCTTGCACATCGTGATGTTCTGCTTGGCGCTGGTTGCGACCCATTTGCTCGCGCGGTCTTCCCGGCGCGTGCTGCGGCAATTCCTGCTCAAAGATGTTGAAGACGCGCCCCGCTACGTCCTCCTGCGCCTGACGCAGTATCTGATCTGGATCATCGGCATCGCGGTCGCGCTCGAGCTTCTGAACGTCGACTTGACGGCCCTCACCGTCGTCGCCGGTGCTCTCGGTATCGGTATCGGCTTCGGGCTCCAAAACGTCGTCAACAATCTCGTCTCCGGCATCGTGCTACTCCTCGAGCAACCGATCCGATTCAAGGATCGCGTCACCGTCGAGAACATCGAAGGACAAGTCGAGAGCATCAATTTCCGCTCGACGACGATTCTGACCAACGACAACATCTCCATCATCGTTCCGAACTCCGAGTTCATCAATCAGACCGTCATCAACTGGTCGCACGGAGATCCTCGCGTCCGCATCCACGTCGGGGTAGGCGTCGCCTACGGCTCGGATGTCGAGGCGGTGTCACAAACCTTGGTCGACGTGGCGCGGTCCACGAAGGGCGTGCTCGCGCGGCCAACGCCGGAAGTACGGTTTCTGGAGTTCGGAGATTCTTCCTTGAACTTCGAGCTGCTGGTGTGGTCCGACGAGCCGCCGCTGACCCACAAGCTGAAGAGCGACATCAATTACGCGATCGACGCCGCTTTTCGCAAGAAAGGGATCGAGATTCCCTTCCCCCAGCGGGATCTTCACGTTCGGAGCGGGCCGCTCGGCCTGGTGTCGAAATAGGTCGAGACGCTCAGGATCGCGATCGGGTTCAGGCCGCCGCGGCCTCAGCGTCACGCTCGACCCGCCCCTCGTCCAGGATATGGACGGGAACTTGCTTCAGATCCCAGATGAGACCGAGCTTGCTGAGAAGCACGAGGCCGTAATACGTGATGTCGATCTCCCACCAGTAAAAACCCTGCCTGGCGGCGGTCGCGTAGTGATGATGGTTGTTGTGCCAGCCTTCACCCATTGTCAGCAACGCGAGAAAGAAGTTGTTCTTGCTCGTGTCCGTCGTCTCATAGCGGCGTTTACCGTAGATGTGAGACAGCGAGTTGATCGTGAAGGTGGCGTTGACGAGAACGACGGTGGAGACGAAAAAGCCCCAGATGAGCATCTGCGGGCCCGACGTTCCGAGCGACGGTGCATAGGTTTGGAGTAGAACGCCGAGGCCGAAGCACGCCGTCCCGAGGAGAACGGGCATCAGGACGTCGAATCGGTTGAGCACCCGAAGCTCCGGAAACTTCGCCAGATCGGGAACGAGACGCATGCGGGTCACGCTGTTGTTCCGCGCGAAGATCCAGCCGACGTGCGAGTAGAGGAAGCCGCGCTTGATGGGCGAATGGACGTCTTCATCCTGATCCGAATATTGATGGTGGTGCCGATGGTGCGCTGCCCACCAAAGAGGTCCCTTCTGAACCGACGAGTTTCCGACGAGAGCGAACACGAACTGAAACCAGCGAGACGTCTTGTAGCTCCGGTGCGAGAGATAGCGGTGATAAAAGCCCGTGATCGCGAACATCCGTACCCAGTAGAGCAGCACGCAAACTCCCACGGCGACGGGGCTTACGCCGACCCAGAACACCCCGAACGCCATGAGGTGCACCAATGCGAAGGGGATGGTCGTCCACCAGTCGATACCGCCATCCGAGGGCAGGGCGTGGGTTTCCGCAGTGTTCGTGCTCACAAAAGCTCTCCTCTTGCTTCGTTCTTGCTGTCAGCTCGCAGCAGTTCGGTTCAGACGGAGAGCCGTCCTCGGGCGGGATCGGGGCTCTCGAACGTCAAACCAGGGCTAGTACGAAGAAACACGGTCAATAGCGTAACATGAAGCCCGGAGCGCGACAATTGAGCGGGAAGCGATGGGCAGAGGCGGGCTGAGAAAGGGTCGCGAGCTGGCTCCGGGGACGTTCGGCCTCCGGCTGTCGGAGCTTCCCCGACCCATGACCGGCCCGGCCCTGTTCGGCAACGACCGACCACTCGAGCTCGAGATCGGTTCGGGCACGGGCACGCTGCTCGTGAAGGAGTCATTGAGACGCCCTGAGGTGAATTTCGTCGGGGTCGAGTACACCAAGAGGTATTTTCGCCTCGCGGCCGACCGCCTCAGGCGGCAGCAAAGGGAGAACGCGCGGGTCGTCGACGCCGAAGCCGGCGAGCTGCTCGGGGGCTACATCGATGACGAGAGCCTCCACGGCATTCACATCTATTTCCCGGATCCGTGGCCGAAGAGGCGGCATCACCCGCGCCGCTTCGTGCAATCCGATCGGATCGAGTTGCTGACCCGTAAGATGGTTCCCGGGGCGAGGCTTCGGATCGTGACCGATCACGCGCAGTACTTCTCACATATCGAGCAAGTCATCGCGTCATCACGGCTCGAGCCGGCGAGCTTCGAGCCACTCACGGATGGCGATGAGGATGTCCTCGTCGGCACGAATTTCGAGCACAAATATATAGAGGAAGGGCGGCCGTTCTACGCACTGGCCGCGATACGGGTCTAGAGATGTCTTTGTCGGAAGAGCTCGTGGAAGCCTGGCGCACCAACAATCGCATCAACCTGTTCCTCATCGATGCGATAAGCCCCGTGGGAATGAAAGCGACACTATCCAAACGCGGGGGACGCGAAGTCGCACGGCAGTTCGCTCACCTTCACGACGTGCGCGTACATCACCTCGAGAAACGGGCGAAGGATCTGTCGGCGGGTCTCGAGACTTTCCAGGCCAAGGGCGCGCCGAAAGTCATCCCCTCCAAGGCGCGACTGAAGAAGTCGCTCACGGCCTCCGCGGCGGCGATCGAAATCTTTCTCGGAGACGTGCTCGCTGGGAGGCCGAAGCGGCGCGGATTCAAGAAAGGGATCTTCACGACACTGAGCTATCTCGTCTCCCACGAGAGCCACCATCGAGGAAGCATTCTGCTGACTTTGAAAGAGTCCGGGTACAAGCTCGACAACAAGACGGCCTACGCGATCTGGGCCTGGGACAATATCTGAGATCTACTTTTCGGATCCGGACGGCAATCGTGTTCAGCTCTCGTTAGCCGGAATATCGCGGCTAGCGCGACAGCTCTTCCCTCAGGGCGTCGGCGAGCTTCTCGGCGCCACTACTGAGGTCGAAGAGACGAAGCAACGCCTCGTGGCCCCCCACGATCTCCCGCGCGCGGTCGAGGTAGCCGACCACATCCTCATCCTCGGTCGCGGTGCCCCGTATTGCAGCGGCCACCGCGTCGGCCGCACGCCCGCTGCCTTCGATAACGACCACCCGTCGTCCCTGCCTCAGGTTCCATTCGAGCTCCGACAGCGTGATGCCGCCTCCATTCGCGACAAGGGCGACCGACGGGCGTCCGTCTGCGAGGTCCGCGAAGATCCGATACATCGCTTCCGTCTCCGAGCCCCAGTAGCTGCTGTGCGTATCGGACCAAGCGTCGTGGGTCACGGCGACGATGTGACTGTGGTTTGAGTCGATGGCAGTTCTCTCGGAGTCACCCAAGGGAAGAATCTCGGGTGCCGGGGATATTCCGAGAAGCGGGAACGCGTTTTCGGAACGTGCGCGCGCACGGCCCGCGGCTTCCATGATGCCGGCCTTGGTGCCCCCGTCTCCCACGGCGAAGCGAAGGCCGGAAGCCGCCAACGCATCGAAGCTCTCGAACAACGACAAGAGCCGCTCCTGATCCGGCGCGGCCATCCTCGAAGCACCGCCGCTCAGAAACAGGAACGCATCCGCCTGTTCTCGCAGCTCGGACACGAGCGCTTGAATTTCAGGACCATCGACGCGATTTGCGTCGACCTCGAGAACGCGCGGTGCCAGCGATCCGCCGGACGCCTGAAACGCCGCCAGAAACACGAGGACACTCACAGAACCCACCGGTACCATTATCTTCGCGCTTCACGCGCCGTCGCAATCCGTACGCTTACTCGTAGCGGAGCGCCTTCATCGCGTCGATCTTCGACGCTTGTCTCGCGGGAATCACGCTCGCGGCGAGTACCGCACCGCCTAGAAGAACCGCGACGACCACGAACGTCACCGGATCCGCCGGCTCGATCTCGAACAACACGCTTCGCAGGAAACGCGCGAGCACTACCGAGAGCGCGAGGCCTATGGGAAGCCCGAAGACCAAGATCCGCCAACCGTCTCGAAGGACCAGCCTCACGATGTCCGAGTCGGTCGCGCCGAACGCAACCCGCACCCCGGTCTCCCGCGTGCGTTGACTCACGGTGTAGCTGATGACGCTATAGACCCCCGACGTGGCCAGGATCAACGCGAGCGCCGCGAAGATCGAGAAGAGGGCCGCGTAGAGCCGCGGCCGGGCGACGGAGTCCGCGAGACGCGCATCCATCGGCCTGAAATCCGCCAGAGGGAGCTCCGCATCGATCGCCTGCACGCGCGAGCGCACCCCATCGACGAGCCCGCTCTGACGAGGGTCGACGCGAACGGCGACGTTCATATTGGCGAGCAACATACTCGCCATTTGATCCGGGACCTGCGGGTAGCTCAGGTAGACCTCGGGTGACGGCTCCGCGTCGAGACCCTCTTGTCGTACATCCGAGACGACTCCGATGATCTCACCCATGCGGGCGAGCCGTTGCCCGACGGGGTTCTCGTTGTCGAAGTAGCGGTTCACCAAGGACTGGTTGACGACCACGGAGCCGGGTGCCGACTCGTTGTCGCCCTCCTCGAAACCGCGGCCGGAGAGGACGCGGATCCCCATCGCTTGAAAGAAGCCGGCGCTCACCACGCGCATGCCGGCGCGGGGGGCGTTCATGCGATCTTCCGGCGGTGGCCGACCCTCGATCTGGAGCGAGGTCAAGAAGCGGTCCGAGTCCAGTGGAAGCGAGTTCGAGACCCCCGCCGCGGTCACCCCCGGCAGACTCGATAGCTCCGAGCGAAGCCGATCGTAGAAGCTCTTCTGTGACACGGCGGAGTCGTACTTGGTCGCCGGAAGGTTGAGCCGGAACGTGAGAACGTCCTGAGACAGGTATCCCGGATCGACAGTTGAGAGCGCTTGAAAGCTTCGCAGCATGAGGCCGGCGCCGACGAACAATACGATCGCGAAGACGATCTCAGCGACCGCGAGCGCATTCCGGAGAAGCGTCGGCGCCCCGTGACGCGCGTCGGCCGAGGAGCCCTTGAGCCCCGAAACGACGTCGGTTTGAGCAGAGCGAAGCGCGGGCACTGCCCCGACGACGAGCGCTGTCACGAGCGCCACGGCGAAGTTGAAGGCGAGCACGGTCCCATCGATCTCGACGCTGTCGAGAAGAGGAAGCTCGGCCGGGCGGAGCAAACGTAACGCCCGCACGCCCCAGAAGGCGACGATCGTGCCGAGCACTCCACCGACGAGACCGAACGTCAAGCTCTCCACGAGCAGTCTCCCCACGAGACGGCCTCTCCCGGCACCGAGAGCGACTCGCACCGCGAGGTCACGCTCGCGACTACGAGCCCGGACGAGAAACAAGTTGGCGACGTTCGCACAGGCGATCAGAAGCACGAAGCCCACGGCGATCGACAACACCATGAGGGGCGCCCGTACCGGCCGCACGAGCTGCTCGCGCATCGAGGTCAAGTGGATCGTGACCCCTTCGTTCATGCGACTCGCCATCTCACTCGTTCCACGAAGGTGGTTGAGAAACGTTTCCGCCGAGGCTTCGGCGGACGCGGCGCTGACACCCGCTTTGAGCTTCGCCATGACGGGAGTGAGCTCGATCCGCATCTCGCCGGGCCGCATCGGCGCCGGCGGCGCCATCACCTGGGGGACCCAGAACTCGGTCGCACGATCAGGGAACTGAAAGGACGGCGGCATGATCCCGATGACGTCGTAGCTCAACCCGTCGAGAAGAATCGTGTTCCCGACGAGGCTCTCATCGGCGCCGAACTGCCGCTGCCACAAGTCATAGCTCAACACGATGACGCGGTCGTTCCCCGGCACCTCTTCATCGGCGCTGAGATAACGCCCGCGCAACGGCTCGACTCCCAGCATCGGGAACAGCGCCGGTGAAACACTCTGCCCTTCGATGCGGCGGGGCTCGAGCCCGGCCGTCAAGTTGAAGCTCGCGTCGCCATAGGCAGCCATTCCGTCGAACACGTCGTTGTCGTCGCGCCAATCGCGGAAATGCTGCATCGAGAAGGCCGCCATCTGCTCCGCGTCGGGGCCCATGCGAGGCCTCGCCTCCCAAACCCGCACGAGGGCTTCGGGGTTCTCATAAGGCAGCGAGCGGAGCAACACCGCGTGGACGACACTGAAGATCGCCGTGTTCATGCCGATCCCGAGCGTCAGCGGGATGAGGACCATGGCGGTAAAGGCCGGTCTGGCCCAAAGGCCGCGCAGCGCGTGTTTGAGATCCGTCAGCAATGTGTCCATGGCAGTCATAATGCGCCAAACGGGGAAAAGTTCCACCGTCGGTCCGATTTCCGGAGCCCGTCTCTAGCGCGTATAGCTCTGGATCAGTCCCTCTTCCTTCATGACGGCTTCGATGCCGTCGATATCCATGGGTAGAAAGGCCGACAGGTTCTCGGCACCATCCTCGGTAATCAAGATCACGTCTTCGAGACGGATATAGATCTTCTCTTCGGGAACTCGAAACTGAGGCTCGATCGTGAAAACCATCCCGGGAACGAGACTCCCGTCATGCACGCCGACATCGTGCACCGCCATACCGACGCCGTGGCCCAAGCTCGCGGGGAGGCGCTCCGAGCGGCTCTTGTAGGCTTCGACGAAACGCTCCGCCGCCTCCCGGTAGTGCGGCTTCGTGAACTTCCACTCGGCCAAGATCTGATCCATCCGGGTGGCGGCATCCTTCATGATGGCGTTGACGTCCCCCGGGCGGATCGCATCGAGGATGGCGCGGTAGTAGGCCAGGTAGAACCCGTAGAGGTCTCTTTGCCACTCGTTGAACGTCCCGTTGACCGGCCACATGCGCGTCACGTCACTCGTGTAGTAGGAGAGGTCGGGCGCGTAGTCCATAAGAAGTAGCTCACCATCAACGAGACGTCTCTTGCCTCGGTGGTAGTGCGGATACCACGCGTTCTCTCCCCCGGCGATGAGCGAGTAGTAGCCGTCCGATTGCGCGCCGTCCTTGTAGAAAATGAACTTCGCGAGCGCGTCGAGCTCGAACTCCATCATTCCCGCTCGTGTCGAGCGCATGCCCTCCATGATCGCGAGGCCGGACAGCCGCGTCGCTTCGCGGATGAGCTCGATCTCACGCGCCGATTTCACGAGACGGAGCTGATCGAGGATCGAGGAAAGGTCCTCGATCTTGAACTGCGGAAAGCGCTCTCGAAGTCGGGCGATGAAGTGCGCCTCGCGCGACGGCCTTCCATCCCACGGATCGTTCGCGATGTCGGAGACCCCCCTCGTTGCGAGATCTCGGCTCATCGCCGCGCCCTCGGCGGGGCGAAAGGACGTGTAGAGCGCGGGCACAGTGCCCCCCCAAGCGAAGCGAGCGAGGTGCTCGCTCATGAGCTCGTTTCCATACACGGCGTCGATGCCGGCCAGCTCACGGATGAGCGCGCCGTCTTCCGCTGACAAGAGCTTCCCTTCACTAGACTCCCGTCGCTCGTTCCGATGCGGCACGTAGAGCCTCGTCTCACGGCGGGTGCCGTCGACGAGCAGGTAGGCATGCGGGGACTCGATCCCGGAGAGGTAGTAGAAGTTATTCGTCTGACGAAACCGCGTGTAGCCGGGAGGAGACGGCGCCCCTTGAACCAGCGCTATCGCGTTCGGCCCGATGGCGTCGTAGACTTTCTCACGACGAGCTCGAAACTCCTCCGGCGGAAAGTGGTCCGTGAACAACGGCACATCTTGCGCCCATACCGAGACCGCACTCAACGTCACGAGGACGCAGCTCATCCAAGTTCTCATTCCATTACTCCATTCACGGGGATCGCAAGCTTCGAGCGGTCGACCACGACGCCGCCCTTGACGACCTGATGAATCTTCTTCGTGTTGTCGATGTCCACTAACGGATCGGCGTCGAGCAAGACGAGATCCGCGACCTTGCCGACCTCAATCGTTCCAAGCTCACTCTCCTTGCCGAGAAACACGGCGCCGTTTCGCGTGCCCATACGGATCGCGTCGAGCGGGGAGATGCCGCCCGCGACGAGGAGCTCGAGCTCACGATGCACCGCCGGGCCCAAGCTCTGATCCGTCCCGAGGACGACGACACCGCCATGCTCGTTCAACAATCTCAGATTCTCTTGGGCAATCGGCGTCATCACCTGCATCCATCGCGTCCAGCGTCGCTCTTCCCACTCGATACGCGTCGTCGTCCTGAGTCGCTCGATCGCGTCCGGCGGCAAGGTCGCTTGGTAGAGCGGTTGGTCGAGAAAAGCGGGGTCCTCGACGAGACGCCCGTAGCCGTCGCCGATCGTCAACGTCGAGACCTGCGGGATGCGCTTGACCCGCATCATATTCAGATAGCGCTCACTGACGGGCGCTTGGATCACCGGGTGCGCGAGCGTATCGACACCGGCATAGATGGCGTCCCACGTGCGGACCTCGTTCGACGTGTGGATCGTCGTCCGGATTCCGTGCTCGTGATAGTAGCGGATAATCTCCTGGAGGAGGTCGACCGGCATGTGACGGATGAGCGGCCGCGTGCCCCATCCGTGCTCGTCCTGCGTGATCTTCAGAAGGTCCGGCGCCCGAGCGATGTGAGCATCGAGCTTCGCGCGGTCGCGAGCGAAGTCCTCAACGGTAACGCCGCGGCTCCCCCCGTGTCCCCCGGGGGCGGTGACGATCGCGCCGGTCGCGTAGATACGCGGAGAGACCAACGTGCCGGCACGCTCGCGGTCACGAAGCGGGAAGATGACGTCGGGATCATTGCCCGCGTCGTAGATCGAAGTGACACCGCTATAGATGTAGCCGTGCAGGGCGCGGACGCCGCCGCGCAAGTGCACGTGCATGTCCATGAGCCCTGGGATGGCGAATTTTCCGGCGCCCTCGAGGCGGGTCGCGCCTTCCGGGATTGCGACTTCGGCACCCACGGCGACGAAACGCCCATCCTCGACGACGAGAGTCACGCCCGAGACCGGCGGGGCGCCCGTTCCGTCGATGAGCGTCACGTCTTCGATGACGAGCGACTGGCCGAGAGCCGCAGCGGGAAGAACGAGGGCCCCGAGAAGCCTGAGAATGGTTCGCATCCTGCGCATGATACCGGCGCCCCCACTCCCAAAGCCACAACCCGCACGTGGTAAGATTTGAGCCCAATTCGGTCCAAAGAAGGAGCCACGTCATGAAAACCGCATGCACTCTTTCTCTCGCGTCGCTGCTCGTCGGTACGGGTTTCGCTCAAGAGAGCATCACGTATCAAACGCCGCCCGCCGCGATCGCCGCGATCGCCGATGCCGCACCGACGCCCGGCATCGCCATCGACCCGACGAAGCGAACGCTCGTCGTGCTCGAGCGACCGAGTCTGTCGACGATGGAAGAGCTCTCACGAGAAGAGCTGCGCCTCGCGGGTCTGCGGATCGCGCCCGCGGTAAACGCGGGGAGCCGAAGAAATCTGATCACGGGGCTCTCACTCGTATCGATCGCGGACGGCTCGACGCGTAGAGTGACCGGCCTGCCGTCGTCGCCGGCGATCGACCACGTGCGCTTTTCCCCTGACGGCTCGAAGGTCGCGTTTACTCACACGACCGAGTCCTCACTCGAAATGTGGGTGCTCGACGTCGACTCGGGCGCGGCACGCCGCGTGCACGACGCCGTCAATGGCGTGTTCCGAGGGCGCCCGTTCTCGTGGATGGGAAACACCGGCGCGCTCCTCGTCAAGACCGTCGCGGGCGATCGTGGCCAGCCGCCGCAAGCGCCTCGAGTTCCGGCCGGACCGGTCGTACAGGAATCCACCGGCGTCGTCTCGCCGGCGCGGACTTATCAAGACCTCCTCACGAACGCACATGATGAGGCATTGTTCGAGTTTTACGGGACGTCACAACTCGTAAAGATCGCCGCGGACGGTAGCTCGCAGCGTGTCGGCGCGACCGCCCTTTACTCCCGAGCCACGCCGTCACCCGACGGTGGCTTGATCCTCGTCGAGAGGCTCGAGCATCCGTTCTCCTATCTCGTCCCCTATTCGCGTTTCGCGAGCCGGGTCGAGGTGCTGGACGCGGAGGGAGCGCCCGTCAAGGCCGTCGCGACCCGGCCCCTTGCCGAGGACGTGCCGATCGGGCGCAACGCCGTTCGGACAGGACGGCGGAGCTTCGGCTGGCGCTCGGATGTAGACCGTACGCTTTATTGGGTCGAAGCCAGAGACGGCGGGAACCCGGTGACCCAAGCCAAGTATCGGGACGAAGTGTTCACTTGGAGCGCGCCGTTCAACGGAGCACCGGAATCGCTCGTCAGCCTCGGCTATCGGTTTCGCGATGTCTACTGGGGCAGCGACGATCTCGCACTCGTCGAAGAGTGGTGGTGGGCCAACCGAGGCGAACGCCTGTGGAGCGTCAAGCCGGGCACGTCCGACGCACCGCCCGTGAACGTCTTCGACTACTCCTACGAAGATCGCTACAACGCTCCCGGCGAGCCCTTGCTGCGTTCGAACGACAACGGTGCGCGCGTGCTCATGACGAGCGCCGATGGACGCATCTATTTGACGGGAGAGGGAGCCTCGCCCGAAGGCAATCGTCCATTCGTCGACGCGTTCGACGTGGCCAGCGGGGAGAAAGAGCGGCGCTTCCACTCCGAGTCGCCCTATTTCGAGACTCCGATCACCTGGCTCGACGCCGCGTCCGGAACGTTGCTCACGAGGCGCGAGTCGCGCGACGAGCCTCCCAACTACTATGTGCGGGACGTCGCTGCGAACGAGAGCCGCGCGCTGACGAGCTTCCCGCATCCCTATCCGGCGCTAGAAGGCGTCGGTCGAGAACTGGTGCGTTACGACCGCGATGACGGCATCAAGCTCAGCGCGACGCTCTACACCCCCGCCGGGTGGGAGCCCACCGACGGGCCACTTCCGATGCTCGTCTGGGCCTACCCGCGTGAGTACAAGAGCGCCGCCGCCGCCGCGCAGGTCAGAGACTCCCCGCATCGCTTCTCTCGGATTCGTTGGGGCTCACCTCTCTACTGGCTGACGCAGGGCTTCGCGGTCATGGAGAGCGCGACGATGCCCATCATCGGCGAGGGCGACCAGGAGCCCAACGATAGCTACGTCAAGCAGCTCGTCGCGAGTGGGCAAGCCGCGGTCGATGAAGCCGTTCGACGCGGGGTCGCGGACCCCGAGCGCGTCGGCATCGGAGGCCACTCCTACGGCGCCTTCATGACGGCGAATCTTCTCGCGCACTCGAATATCTTCCGAGCGGGCGTTGCCAGAAGCGGTGCCTACAATCGCACCCTGACACCGTTCGGCTTTCAATCGGAGCAACGCACATTCTGGCAGGCGCCGGAGATCTACTTCGCGATGTCACCGTTCATGCACGCGCATAAGATCAATGAGCCGATTCTGATGACGCACGGCATCGCGGACAACAACTCCGGAACGTTTCCGATCCAGAGCCGCCGTCTCTACCACGCGCTGAAAGGGCACGGCGCGACCGCACGCCTCGTCATGTTCCCGCACGAGAGCCATGGCTTTCGCGCGCGCGAGTCGGTGCTGCACACGCTGTGGGAAATGAATCGCTGGCTCGAGACCTATGTGAAGGACGCACCGGATAGAGGGGCTGCCACCGATCTGAACCCGTGACCGAGGTGACGGAGCTCCTCATAAGGTGGGGAGACGGCAACAAGGCGGCGCTCGATGAGCTCATGCCGCTCGTCTATAACGAGCTCCGGAAGCTCGCTCGCAGCTATGCGAGGGGCGAGCGGCCGGACCACACGCTCAACGCGACGGCGCTCGTCAACGAAGCCTATATCCGGCTCGCCGGGCAGCGGTCCACGCAGTGGCAGAACCGCGCTCATTTCTACGGTATCGCCGCGCAGCTGATGCGCCGCGTGTTGATAGATCACGCGCGACGAAAACGCTCCGACAAGAGAGGCGGCGGTGAAGTTCCCATCGCGTTCGAAGACAGCATGGGCGCCCCACGCCAACCGAGCGAGCTTCTCGCGCTCGATGACGCGTTGAAGTCCTTCGCGGCCATAGACGAGCGGGGTGCTCGCATCGTAGAGCTTCGTCAGTTCGGCGGTCTCAGTATCGACGAGGTCGCCGAGGTGATGCATATCTCTCCCGCGACGGTGAAGCGCGAGTGGACCGCCGCCAAGGCGTGGCTCAAGCGGGAGATCGAGGGAGGCGTACCGGAAGCATGAAAGAGATCGCCTACGCTATCCGAGGGCTTCGAAAGCGCCCGCTCTTCGCCGCGACCACGGTCCTGATCTTGGGGCTCGGCATCGGCTCGACCACGGCTGTATTCAGTGTCGTCAACGGGGTGCTGCTGACGCCACTCCCCTTCCCCGCTCCCGAGCGCCTCGTCGCAGTGTGGAAGCACAACGTCGAGCGCGGCTTCACTCACGACCCGCTGGTCTATCCCGAGATCGTTCGCTGGCGCGACACGAGCACGAGCTTCACGAGCGCCGCAGGGATGTCGTGGCACGGCGCCGGAACGCACACTTTGACGCTCGACGGCACGGAGCACCATCCGAGCACGCTGCTCGTCACCCACGAGTTCTTCGACGTGCTCGAGGTCCCCGCCCTCCACGGGCGCACGTTCCTCCCCGAAGATGATGCGGGAGGCGACGCGCCCGCACTCGTCTTGAGCCACGGCTTCTGGAGGCGCGCCTTCGAAGGGGATCCCGGTGTCATCGGGCGCCGCGTCGAGATGCGGGTCGACTTGCAAGAATCGTTTCGCATCGTCGGGGTGCTACCACCCGGAATGGAGTTCCCTCCAGATACCGACGCCTACGCGGTGGCCGTCTCGATCAACTTCGGATGGCGTGACAGCCGAACGCTGGAGCTCGACCTCATCGGCCGACTCGCGCCCGGCGTAACCGTAGATGAAGCCCGCGCCGAGCAAACCGCCGTGTCCCGGCGCATGACCGCGGAGGACCCGACAAGGTATCCCAGGGTGGATGCGGTGGTGACGCCGCTCCTCGAGACCTTGACGGGCTCGTTCAGCCGAGCACTCTGGCTGCTTCTGGCCGCGGTCGGCGTCGTCCTTGCCATCGCGTCCGCGAATGTCGCGAACCTCCTCCTCGTTCGCGGCGCATCGCGTGAACGAGAGCTTTCAGTTCGCATCGCGATGGGGGCGGGCCGCGGAAGGATCGCCCGACAGCTTCTCGCCGAGGCATTCGTCATTGCCGTGGCGGGAGCGGCGCTCGGCAGCCTTACGGCGCACTGGGGCCTGCGAGCCCTGTTACTGCTGCGCCCGGAGGCGCTCCCTCGGGCGGACCAGGCATCGGTCGACCTCACGGTGCTCGCCTTCGCCGCGGCGGTGACGCTCATCGCAACCCTGGGTGCCGCGCTCGTGCCGATGTGGCGAGCCCTCGGTCAAGATGCACTGAGCGCACTTCGCGGAGGCCGCGGGGGACCATCACCCGCACGCGCGATGCGTGCCGTCGCCGTCTTGGAGATCGCCCTCGCGCTCATGCTCGTCGTCGGAGCTGGCCTACTCATCCGAGCTTTCGACGCCCGCGTCAGCGCGGACCGAGGGTTCGCCTCCGAGCAGCTCGTCATGGCCGGGCTCCAGGTACCGGCCGACAAGTACCAGCACTTGACGCTGCTCGCTTTCGCCGACCGGGTCGTGGAACGCGTGAACGCGCTTCCCGGCGTGAGCTCGTCGGTGGTCGTCCACATGGGACCCGCCCGCGGATCAATGGCCGGTATCATCGGGCCCCCGCGGATCGAAGGCCAGACGGAGGAGGAGATCAAGCAGAACCCGATGGCGAACCTCGAGTTCATCCAGGAGGACTATTTCCGCACTCTGGGTATTCCGCTCATTTCAGGCCGTACGTTTACAATCTCCGACCGCGGCAATGACAACCGTGTCGCGATCGTGAGCCGCTCGTTCGAGGAGAAATTCTTTGCCGGTGATACGGCGGTCGGAAAGAGGCTCGGCGATGGGAGCGAGCGGAGCCCGTTCGCAACGATCATAGGCGTCACGGGGAACGTGCGCTACCGGGAGCTCAACCCGTGGTTCGAGGTCTACTATCCGGCGGGGCAGTCCTTCGCCACCGGCGGCAGAGGGTTCTTCTTCGGGCAGAAGATCATGATCCGGAGCACACGGGACCCGTCCGATTTGGCACCCTCTCTTCGCGCGGCGTTGGCGGAGCTGGACGCGGAGGCGAGCATCGCGAGCGTTGAAAGCGTGGGAAGCGCTCTGGAGACGGAGCTCGCACGGCCCCGCTTCCAGGCGGTCATCCTCGGCGTTTTCGCGGCCGCCGCTTTATTGCTGGCCGCGATTGGCATCTACGGCGTCGTCGCGACGCTCGCGAGCAGCCGGGCCCCGGAGATTGGACTTCGGATGGCCCTTGGCTCATCTCCCGCTCGAGCCGTCGCGACGATCTGGTCCGCCGGCGCATGGATGAGCGTCTCCGGCGTCGTGCTCGGTGTCTTCGGAGCGTTCGCGACGACGCGCTACCTCGACAGCCTCTTGTTCGAGGTGAGTCCTCTCGATCCGGCGAGCTTCACCGGAGCCGCAGCGTTTCTGACGATCGTAGCCCTTCTCGCAGCCTATGTGCCGGCGCGGCGAGCCGCCCGCGTCGACCCGGCTATTACTTTGCGGCACGAGTAACGTCCATGAAGACACGACGAGAGTTCGTAGAGAAGACTTCGAAGAGCGCACTCGGCATGAGCCTCGCACCTCTAGCGCCAAGTCCCGAAACCTCGGTTGCCGGCACGGGCACCGGACTCGTCGCCCATAAGCTCTACGAGATGCACGAGCTTGGCCCTGATCACGTCGAGTCGCCCGCACGGCTAGAACGGATCCACTCGATGTTCAAAGCCCGCGGGCTGGATCAGGAGATGGTATCGATCGCCCATATCGATGAGCCTATGTCGCAGATCGAAGCGCATCACACCAAGGCCCATGTCGCATCGATCCGAAAGCTACCCGTGACCGGCGACGTGGCGGCAGCCGCCGTCGGTGGTGCGCTCGCGGCCATCGACGCCGTCGCGGAGCAGCGCGTTCGGAACGCGTTTTGCGCTGTCCGCCCTCCGGGACACCACGCCAACAATACCGGCGCGGAAGAAGGGTTTTGCTTTTACAGCAACGCTGCGATTGCGGCGAAGTACGCGCAGTCCAAAGGGTTCGAGAAGGTTCTCGTGATCGACTGGGACTACCACCACGGCAACGGAACGCAGAACGCGTTCTACGACGACCCGTCGGTGCTGTTCTTCTCCTCGCATGACTGGCAAGCCTATCCCGGGACGGGCGATCCATCACTTGCCGGTAAGGGCGACGGCACGGGTCTCAACATCAACGTGCACCTCGAGTGCGGCTCGAAGGACAAGGACATGCTCGATGCGTGGGACAAGAGGCTCCTTCCCGTGGCCGAGAAGTTCGCGCCGGACTTCATCGTAATCTCCGCCGGATTCGATAGTCGTCAGGACGACCCGCTCGGGTGTTTCGATGTTACGGACGATGCGTTCTCACGGATGACGAAGACGACGATGGACGTCGCCCGACGCCACTGCGGCGGCCGGATCGTGTCTATGCTCGAGGGCGGCTACAACGTCGACGGGTTGGCGCGCGGCGCAGCCGCACACGTCGAGGCGCTGCTCACGTCGTAGGAAGACGGGGCGTCTCGCTGAAGTCTAAGGCGTCAACCTTTATGGCGCGTCGTGTGGAGCGTCCGCCTTTGGCTCCACATCCATGTCCTGGCCAAACGCGACGTCATAACCGTCGAGGTCCTGAATCCCGAATTCCTTGCAGCCGTAAGGCTGGTCGCACAGCTCGTAGTCGATGAGCGCTCCCCGCCCCTTGAGCTCCTCGTAGAACGCTTCGACGTCATCGACCCAGAAGTAGACGTTCCACATATTGCCGACAATCTTGTAGTGCGGCGTGATGACGGCCGGGTCGTCGACTTGACTCAGCATCAGGTTGAAGTCGCCGCGCCGGAGAATGCAGAAGCACGGAGGCTCACCCCAGAATCCACGATAAGAGAACCCTACTTTGTCGCGATAGTAATTGGCGGATGCGACGACGTCCTTCACGAGCAGAATCGGCGCGCTTCCAATGATCTTGGCATCTGGCATGAACGGTGTGCCTCTATTGCTCCCGAGTGCGCGCGTCTCTCCACGTTACGATCTGTTCTCTATGGTGCTCGTAATCGTCGATCAGATCGTCGACGCTGTTTCGTATGGTTACAGTGGCGCCCGCGTGCCTCACCCCGAAGTCTCGATCCCACTCGTCGGGAGGTAGGGAGCGAAGAAACTGCTCGAGCTCTCCGGTAGAGGCTCGAAGGTCGTCCAGAAGCTCTTGCTTGCTCGTAGAGGGGTACTCGCCGATGAGAACGGCGTTGACCTTGCTGTAGTCGTCACCCGGATCGATGTCGTAGAAGGGCAGCTCACCACGCCGTATCTGATCCGCGCCTTCGACCATATGGCGGTTCCAGCCAACGAGATGCGCCACTATATCCCTGGGCGACCATCGGCCGATGGGCATCAAAAACATTCGTTCGCCTAGTGAGAAAAGGCATTGCCGAAATTCTCCAACATTCTTGTCGAGTCTGCGGAGTTGGTTGTCGATCGTCATGGTTTACTGCCACCCACGATATCGGATGGCGAAGTTCGGTGTAAACCGGATCGGCCGCGTCACAACAACGCCGTGACGGCCGTAGGAAAGCTCGAGTGGCGTCGCGGCCTATGGGTGTGTGTGGAACACGTAGCGGACATCTTCTTCGAGCGCGGTGAGCTCGAGACGACCGCTCGAGGCGAGTTGTTGCGCCAAGACCGCGACGACGTCGGATCGGATCGGGGACGCCGGGTCGGCAGCGGGCTTGCCATCTAGCGCCCGCTGGATCTTCGCCTTCGACCACCCTTTGCGCTCGTACTTGCGGCGAAGCCTCTCTCGCTCCACGTCGGCGTCGCCTGACGGCGGTCCGGCCGTCACGAGATCGCACGCGCACCCGCCGCTCGTGATCGAGTACGCGACGAGATGTTCAGGATAGAAATGCCCACCCCCCGCGTTCACGAATGGACGCGAGGAGAAGATCTCTCACGTGCGGCGGATGTGTGGCCGGATGAAACAGCGAATGTCAGTAGGTGGCACATGTCGATCTAGCGAAGGCCGAAGCCCAGGAGCGGCCGCATGCGCGCACCATCGCAGTCGACGTCGAAGGCGACGTCCACGAGAACGTCCCGAAGGTCTGCCGCCTCGAGCGCCTCCTCAATCTGAGAGCGCGTCAGCCCGAATGGCTCAGGGTCCTTGGGCTGTCGCTCCCAGTCCCATTGCACAAAGGCGCCACCGACTCGCAACAAACCCGACAGCGTCCGGACCATCGTCGGATATTCCTCCAAGAACCCACAAACCGAAGAGCACGTCACGACGTCGAACGGAGCTGCGAAAGCTTCGCTATGCTCTCCCAACGCGACTTCTATAGGTCCTGCAATAGCCGTTACGTTGTCGAGTCCAAGCGTCGTCACTTTGGCCTGCAGTATCTCGATCATGGCGGACGAGGTGTCCAAAGCCACGACCGCCTTCGCGCGTTCGGACAGCTTCTCGGTGAGAGGTCCGGTACCGCATCCAAAGTCCAGCACCCGCGCGCCCTCGAGTTGGAGTCGGCCGTCTATTTCGAGCGCCAACAAGGATGCAAACGCGGCCTCGGAGTAAGCGCGGACCGATGGGTTCTCATCCCATCCGCGAGCGTGCTCGTCCCAGCCGTCTTCCGTCATGCCTTCTATCCTCTCGAGAGCGGGAACGAAGAGAAAACGCCCGCAGGCTTACGATGGCAAAGGGCGTGAGGGTTTCACGCTTGTAGCACGATCCTTTCCCGGACGACTCTCCATCGACCACGGGTGTCGCGAGCGAGCTCGTACTCGGTAAACGTCTCGGTCATGAAACCGCTCGAGGTGTATACCATCACAATCATCTGATCTTGAGGCCGCCGCTCGAGAGGTCCAAGCGTCACGAGAAGCGCCGGCCCGCGCTGGGGCGAGCGCTCGACGACGTCCCCCTCTTTCGTCTCAGCACAGCCCGAACCTGGGATGAAGCGATGAGGCAAGTCGTCCAACCTCGCCAAGAGCGTCGGGTCGGCGTCCACGGGCTCCGCGTTCGTCAACCGTTCGAGTCGCTCGCTTTCGGATGCCGTCGGCACGATTCCAGGGACCAATGAAACGCAATGTGCGACGAAGTAGCCGGGGTCGGCGTCCGCGACGACGGAGCGAACGACCGCTTCTCGGACGGCGTCGAGCTCGACGCGCGATGGGCCCTGAAGTAAAGCGAGTAGGGCAAGCAGTTTC
>Ga0315338_1000287_pt1 | contig 147109 bp, 131 predicted proteins | sample ASW8metaG_FD_204518 | JGI IMG/M metagenome (GOLD analysis project Ga0315338, IMG submission 204518) | Ammonia-oxidizing marine archaeal communities from Monterey Bay, California, United States - ASW #8 | ecosystem: Environmental > Aquatic > Marine > Coastal | place: USA: California | collected... | reverse complement strand
AAGCACTGGGGAACCCATATTTTCGTGAGTGACATTAATTGTGCTGGAGATCAGGCCGCCATGTGAGCCTCGTCACTGCCCGCCATCCAGCGGCCTAACTGTTCCCGATCGGCGTTTTTGCCATCGATTGGACCCATCAGTTGGCCCTGGAAAAGTACCCCGATTCGATCGGCGAGTGACATGATCTCATCCAGGTCTTCCGATACGACCAATATGGCTGAACCCGCCGCCCGCAGTGCGAGAAAGAGCTCCCAGGTATGGCGAATGGCTCGGGCATCCAGCCCTTCCGTGGGGTGAGAGGCGACGATGACGGGCGGGCTGCGCCAGGTTTCGCGGCCGAGTATGAGACGCTGGATATTGCCACCGGATAGGATTCTGGATTCTGTGGTCCAAAGATCCGGTACCAGTGCATTGAACTTTGACACGATGTCTTTGGTGTGACGGGTGATCTCACGGGGATTCAGTACGCCCCGTCTGGAAAAGGGGGCGGTGCGATAGTCTTTAAGGACCACATTTTCGGCCACGAACATGGGTTCCACGATGCCGATTTCCCGACGCTGTTCGGGAATATGAGCCACACCGAGTTCGATGAACGCCCGGGGTGGCTGACCGGTCATATCTTTGCCCAGGATACGCACCGCACCGCGCTCAATCGCTTTGAGTCCCGTCAGGCAAGCAATGAGCTCGCTCTGGCCATTGCCCGCAACACCGGCGATTCCGAATATCTCGCCCTTACGGATTGCGAGGTTGATCGGTGCTGGACGCGATTGTTCGGCAGTGCCAGCAGGTACGACATTGTCGAGCACCACTGCATTTTCTGATGAGCGCGTTGGAGGTCGAGGCATGTAGTCTGGAACCAGTTCACCAAATGTTTTTCGGGTCAATGCCTCGACCGTGGTTTCGCTGATTCTCTGCGTGCCGTGTGTTTTACCCAGCTTCAGAACGGTTACTCTGTCCGAGACCGCAAAAACCTCGCGCATTTTGTGCGTAATGAAGACCACACCTTTGCCGTCATCGGCCATGGCTCGCAGGACGATGAACAAGTGATCAGCTTCTCCGGGCGTCAGCAGTGAGGTGGGTTCATCGAGAAGCAGTACTTTGGGTTCATGGTAGAGCACCTTGAGGATTTCCACCCGCTGTTGTTCGCCCGCTGAAAGGTTTTCAACCCGCGCCCTGGGATCAACCTGAAGACAATACCGGGCCGACAGCGCCGCGAGCTTGTCTTCCACTGCTTGTATTTGGAACGAAAATGCGGGTGCATCCAGGCCAACCATCACATTCTGGGCGACCGTAAACGCGGGAACGAGCATAAGTTCCTGGTGGACCATGGCGATACCGTGGGCCAGTCCATCGCGCGGAGACATCAAGTTGACGACTTCACCATTGACTCTGACTTCACCCCCGGTCTTTGCGTAATAGCCAGACAGAATATTGGCGATCACGGTTTTGCCGGCACCATTTTCACCGAGTAACGTGTGGACCTCTCCGGCACGCACATCAAAGTCGATATGGTCGAGAATGAGATGCTCCCAGACGCCCGGGAAGCCCTTGGTGATGGCACAGGCCGCAAGGAGGGGTGGTTTTTGGTCAGCTCGGGTGTCGGTCATGTCAACGGAAGATCAGTGAAAATTGTAGGTAATGGTACACAAATTGGTTACGCGCGCAGCGACTGACCATCGCTTTTCTCGCTGCCTACTATAATCAATGTATGGCAAACCATGTGATTTTCGTTTTACCCCGAGAGCCTGATGACAGCACATAAGCCAGCAGCCCAGGTAGTGCGTGATGCAGCCGCAGGCCGCCCCCCCCGCGTTGGGATCGTGCTCGGCAGCGGGCTGGCTGACATTGCCGGGTTTATTGAGCAGAGTATCGCGATTCCTTACGAGGACCTGCCAGGATTCCCGGTCACGACGGTCGAAGGACACACGGGAAAGCTTGTCATCGGTGATTGGGCCGGAACCCGTGTTGCCTGTATGCAAGGCCGATTTCACGTATACGAAGGACACGACCCTGTCGATTTGGCACTACCCATCCGTGCCCTCGGGGAATGCGGGTGCGACATTCTGCTACTGACCTGCGCAGCCGGCAGTCTGCAGGAGAATATGCCGCCGGGCAGTCTTGTGATGTTGTCGGATCATATCAACTGGTCGGGTGTCAGCCCGTTAGCAGGGCCCAATGACAACAGCATCGGCCCTCGCTTTGTCGATCTCAACCGGGCCTATGATCCTGAGCTTCGGGCGTTACTGCATAAGTCTGCCCGGGAGATCAGTGTTGTACTTCATGACGGCATCTATATCTGGTGTCTGGGTCCTAATTTCGAGACCCCAGCAGAAATTCGCGCCTTTCGTACACTGGGGGCCGATATCGTGGGTATGTCGACCGTGCCGGAATGTTTGGTGGCACGGCACTGGGGTATGCGGGTTGCTGCGATATCAGTGATTACCAACTTCGCCGCTGGCATGCAGGAAGAACTCTTCCACGAAGAAACACTGGCGGCAGGCGCAGGGGCCATCCCCCGCCTGGGGCGCCTGATCGAGTCATTCCTATCCCGACTGAATACGACTGACTCAAGCTGACACCTCAGCCTCACTGATTCAGACATTACCCATGAAGGAAACCTTTCTCCCACAGGCGGTGATCGCACGTAAGCGCGATGGTGAGATTCTGGAAAAGGCGGACATCGAACAGTTTGTTACGGCACTGACACAAGATCGATTAAGCGACGCCCAGATCGGTGCGTTCGCGATGGCCGTTTTCCTGAAAAGCATGACGACTGATGAGTGTGTCGCACTGACAGTTGCCATGCGGGATTCGGGCACCGTGCTGAAATGGGATCGAGATCGGTTATCCGGGCCGATCATCGACAAACACTCTACAGGGGGTGTCGGTGACTGTGTCAGTCTGATGCTGGCACCGATGCTGGCGGGCTGCGGCGCCCATGTGCCGATGATTTCCGGTCGTGGTTTGGGACACACCGGCGGCACCCTGGATAAGCTGTCAAGTATCCCGGGCTACGATACCGAGCCAGAAACTGACCAATTTAGAAACGTGGTCGAAAAGATCGGTTGTGCCATCATCGGTCAGACCGCGCAGCTGGCACCGGCAGATCGGCGCCTGTATGCAGTTCGGGACGTCACCGCCACGGTGGAATCGATCCCATTAATCACGTCTTCTATTCTGTCTAAAAAACTAGCCGCCGGCCTCGAAGCCCTAGTGATGGATGTTAAAACGGGCAATGGCGCGGTGACCGAAGATCCAGCGCTCGCCCGACACCTCGCCAAGAATATCGTGAGCGTTGCTGGCCGGGCGGGGCTTAATTCAGTTGCTGTGATCACCGACATGAGTCAGCCGCTGGCGCCCGCTGTGGGCAATGCACTGGAGATCGAGGAGACGGTGGCTTATCTGACCGGAGTTCGCCGTGACCCTCGACTGCATGAGGTCGTTATAACGCTGGGTCAGGAACTTTTGCTGACGTCCGGCCTGGTGGAGGATGACGCTGAAGGGCAGCGACTACTGGATAGCGCGCTTGATTCTGGGGAGGCTGCTGAGCGTTTCGAAAAAATGGTGGCTGCGCTGGGTGGGCCGGCTGATTTGCTGACCGGTTTTGCCCGATGCCTGCCCAATGCCCCCGTTGAGTGTGCGGTGGAGTCAGACGAGTCGGGTATGATTGTGTCAATGGATACCCGAGCGCTGGGACAGACGGTGGCTGAACTGGGTGGTGGGCGCACCTACCCAACGGATGTCATCGACCCGGCCGTTGGGATTGACCACTGTGCCCGCATCGGCGATACAGTCGATCGAGGGTCGGTACTGTGCCGGGTCCACGCGCGTACACAGGCAGATGCCGAGCACGCCAGCCAACGGGTTCGTGCGGCATTCAAGTTTAGCGACTCGACCGCACATATACCCGAACTGATTCGGGAAAGTCTCAGAGAAAATGATGCTTGAATAGAAAACAAACCTTTTCCTTGCTGGTCTCAAAGACATCCAGGATCTTGAGCTACGGCTGCGTGGTTTTGAGACCGGCTGTTTTAAGGCTGTTTTTATCTTTCACAGATAAATTCACAATAAATCTTCGACACAATTAAGTATAGTCGACAGGGGTAATAGTCTTTACAGTTTCTGGTCTTAACGATTCTATTTTTGCCGTAGCAGGAAGTTATAAGTCCGTCGGTCATCTATTATTCTGTATCTTTTGTGTAATAAACGGTGATGAGGCCACTATTTCCCATTAGTAAAGCTACAAAGAGATACCACGGTATCGATAATGCATGCCACCAGAGAGATTTTATAAATAGCCTTGGGAAAAATCGTTTTCGAAGCCAGTTTTCTACGCTACCAACGAGGCCTAAAGTTAACGCATCGTGTCGGATCGATATAACTGTAATGCCCGCCGTTCGACAAACTAGCGAAAGAGTATCGGGTGAAAAGTGTGAGAGGTGACGTGGAAGATCAAGATGATACCAGTATTCACCAAAAAGGCGTGCCTCAAAGGAGGCTATGTTAGGCACTGATACGGTGAGCCTTTAATAAGCGAAATGCTTCTGTTAGCCATGCTAGAGGGTCTGGTAGATGCTCAAGAGACCACCCGTATGTAATGACGTCAAACTCTTTGTTTGGCAAATCTATGTCGGTAATAGATTTGAAGTGGATTGGTAGTCGGGTTTCTGTCAAGGATCCATGTGGCAATGGTTTAGTGAATTCGTCGATACCCACTACTTCCCAACTCGATTGGGCAATGTGCGCTATGTATTTCCCATAGCCACACCCTAAATCTAGTAATTTCCCGGGAGGTTTAACTCCAGTTCTACAAAATAGGGAGTAATATATTCGCCATGCTAGAGATAGTTTAGTTGCCTCTCGAATAGATAGACTTTCTTCAGAGAAATAGGGCGGTGTTAGTTCTTTTGGTTCAGGTTCTGGGTTCGTAAACGAAAAATTGTAGGTCCTACACGTGGATAGCCCATATACTGTGCTTCTCCCGTGGTTATGATCCGGGGGGCCACCGGCCATAATAAGTTCTTCACCACCACAAAATGTGCATTGATTATGTGCCCTTGTTATTTCTCTCTTTCCCCTTTTTCTATTATTATATCTAGAGATAATTTGAGAATCAGGCCGATAGAAGGGTGCCATTCATCTCGGTTACTGAGTATTGGGACGGTTTTCTAATTTTGGAGTGTTAGATTGACGACGGCGTTACTGAAACAAGATAAACAATCCAGTTGGATTGGATTAACCGTGGTGGTATCACTATTGGCCACAACTGGCTTTATGTTAGCAATCGAAGTTTTGTTTGAAAGTGGAATTGCTCAGTTTATAGCTGCGGGTAATACTAATTATGATGCGACAAACATCATTTTAGATAAGTTGTATGGGCTTAGCATATCTAAGTGGGTATCTATACAAGTAGTAACTAACGCTTTTACTGCAGTGGTGATTGGCCTTATAACTTTTGAACTAGTGGGTAAGTATCACTTCCAGGGCGCGATATTGGCCGCACTGACTCCAACTATTTTTCTATGGACAAATGGCCAGAACGGGGAAACACCGCTATTGTTTTTCGGATCTTTGGGTGTCTATTTCATCTTGAGATATCTGAAGGTTCCAGGGTGGAAATATGGAATGTTATCGGGTCTATGCCTAGGCCTTGCTTTATTAACGCGAGGGACACTGGTCGCATTTCCCTTTATTGGCACATTAACCCTATTTGGAATTTTTGTTTTATCCAGAAATTTTTCAATTGTTCGAGCGAGTGGGGCGGCCGTTCTGCCGTTTATATTGTGTTTTGTAATTGTCGGATTGCCGGTAGCAAAAAATTACCAGTCAACGGGTTATGTGTTTTGGAGTGCGGAAGGTGGAAAACATTTACTAGACTGGGTATATCCTTGTCTGACCAACAAATATGGTTGCGGCATCCGGGATTTAGACTTAGTAGCCCGTGGGAAAAGAGAATATGCGGAGGCAAAGGCTGCTTTGCCATCTGATATGCAAGAAAATGTGGGCGCCCAGCACCGACTAAGAAACCAAATGGCGCAGAAAAGGATTGCAGATTTAGATGTACTTCCTTTGGCAGGAGCAATAGTCGCTGCGTATATTAAGCAGCTGACTTACACATCACTTAGAACCGTATTTGCGCGGATGGAGTGGCCACAGGGTTCGGCCCTTAATTACTACGTGAGGCCAAATCCTAAGTATCAATATAATGTTTTGGCGATGGTTGCCATAACAATGATTGAATGTATTAATGTCTTGCTAAGACTAGTGCAATCCATAGGATTAGTGTCACTACTAAGAAATCGGGCAAAATTAGAATCAGGTATTTTGGTCTTTGCTTACTTTATCGCAGCAATAGCTTCGGGTATCGGAATAGGGCATCCAAGATATAGATCAGCGACGGAGGTTGTATTAGTGCCACTTACCATTTTGGGGCTAGTAGCGATAAAACAATTTATGGATTCAAGAACGGCTAAAACCTAGTGGTGTGTTTTGTAATAGACGTCCCTACGAATATAATCACGTCTCAAATAAATGCAGTTCAAAATTAGGTTTCCTCAAACAAGGTTGAAACAATTAGATCTCGGTTGAAACAAAGTAGTACATGTCTTCAATTGTCTGAGAAAGTGAATATTTGGGTGTCCAGACAGTTTCAGAAATGATCTTTCGATTGTCTAATGATTGCCTTTTTACTGGATGTGGAAAAATTGTTTCGTCTTCCATAATCGAAATAGATAGACCAACTCGTTGGATACACTCTGCAACAATGTCGCGAAGTTTATATTCTTTAGCTGAACTAAGGTTGAACAACCCAGTAACCTCCTTATCTAGGAGTGTCGAAATAGCCAGCGCGGCGTCCCGTACATCTAGAAAGTCCCTAGTTACTGACAAGGAACCCATCTTTAATACAGGTGCTAAATTTGTCGATAAGGAAAGAATACGAATTTGGTGAACAACTTTACCGAGAAAAAAATCATCACTGAGACCAGGTCCGATCAGATTGGATGGTCTTACTAAACATAACCCATTGAGCTGGGTAGAATTTTCGTTTAGATACAGTTCTTGTTCAAGTTTGCTTTTTCCGTAAGCGGTTATAGGGGCCGTACCATGATCCTCTGATATAGGAAGGGACGAATTTTCTGTTATACCGTACACTGCACCGCTACTCACCAAGAGGAACCAGGGTTTTCTTTTGTCAAAGGTATCGAGAAGATTAGCTAGGCCTAAAATATGTGTGTTGTAGAGATGAATAGTATTTTCAGATCGAGTCAAACCAGCTAGATGAATCACGTGCGAAATCGACAATTTACTTACTTCTTCTTGCCAAGCGCCTTTTGATGAAATATCACCTACAATATCTACTGACGCTGCTCCATAGCAGCCCATACTAATAAGTTCAATATCGGGGATTTTTCTTAAAAGCAATAACAAATGTTGACCCCAAAAGCCAGTCGCACCGGTAACTAGAACTTTTTTTTGAATACTCAAGGCCTATTGTTCTCTATTCAAAAAAGGGTGGGAAGCAGGACATGAGTCGTGAGTCAAGGATTGCAACAGCTGTGGCAAATCTATCAAGTCAATGGAGTGCCTCCGGTATTGAACCAGGCGATACTGTCGTGCTCCATAGCAGTTTAAAACGTACCTTGACACAATTAAACGATGAAGGTGAAAAAATTACCCCTGCGGATATTTTAGATTCATTTCTTTATTCAGTTGGGCCCGAGGGTACACTAGTATTCCCAACTTTCAATTTTGGCTTCGCTTTTGGAGAATCATTTGATCGAAAAAGAACACCATCTCACATGGGTATACTCGGTGAAACTGCACGACTAGATGCACGGGCATATCGAACGGCTCACCCAATTTATTCGTTTGCAATAATTGGGGCATTAAAAAATATTTTCATGGGGAAAGATAATTATAGCGCGTGGGGGCAAGATTCGCCTTTTGCTATCGTAAAAGAATTAAATGGGAAAGTCGCAATTCTTGATGTTCCCGATAGGCATAGCATGACCTATTTTCACTATGTTGAAGAAGCGCTTGAAGTTCCGTTTCGGTTTCACAAACAATTTCGTGGTAGCTATATCGATTTTGAAGGACAAGCAGAAGAACGGGTTTATAGCCTTTTTGTAAGGGATATTGATGCTGGAGTTATTCCTTGTCTGGATAATATGGGTCAAGAGCTTTGGATGAAGGGTATCTATACTGGAAGCCGACCTGGGGAAGAAGCTGGTTTGAGGGTGGGTTCAGCCGTTGAAATATTCGATGTTGTGAGTTCTGCTATTAAGTCAGGACGTGCGGAAGGTCTTTTATACACAATCGACCATGAAATTGCCAAATCACAAAAAACAGACTGGAACAAAACAAGGAATCAGTAGTTCATGTTTAATGCTGATGTAGAGCTTAGAGAGAATAATTTGTCTAATGAATAAGGAGTTTCTAGTTTTTGGCAGGCCCAGCATTGGAGAGGAAGAAATAGCCGAAGTTGTTTCCTCTTTGAGAGATGGTTGGTTGGGTACAGGACCAAAAGTTGCGCAATTTGAAAAAGAATTTAGGAATTTTACTCGCTCATCGTACAGCTGCGCATTGTCTTCTTGTACAGCCGGCCTCCATTTGGGCCTAATGTCGTTGAATCTCGAACCTCAGTCAGAGGTTATAACAACACCACTTACGTTTTGTGCGACGGTAAATGCGATTATTCATGCAGGGCTGAAACCTGTTCTCGCAGATGTTGACCCCTATACAGGTAATATTGATGCTGAAAATATTCTGGAGAAAGTTACAGACAAAACGACAGCATTGATTCCTGTTCATCTCACTGGATATCCATGTAATATGGATTCGATCATGGATCTTGCCCAAGAAAACCAACTGAAGGTAGTTGAGGATTGTGCACATGCCATTGAAACACTTTGGAATGGGCAACAGGTGGGCACTATAGGTGATCTTGGTGTATTTAGTTTCTACGCAACTAAGAATGTTGTTACGGGTGAAGGTGGAATGGTGTTATCCAGGCGGGAAGACCTGATTAGAAAGGTAAAGTCACTTTCCCTTCATGGTATGACTGCCGATGCATGGGGCCGTTTTTCCGATAGCGGATACAAGCACTATAGGGTTGTCGAAGCAGGATTTAAGTACAATATGATGGATTTACAAGCTGCGATCGGCCTGCATCAATTACGCAAAGTAATGGATAACTGGGCTCGTAGACAGAAAATTTGGCACTACTATCGTGAGGAATTTATGAATCTTCCACTGGACATGCCGTTATATCCAGCGGAAGAGCATAGGCATGCATATCACTTATTTTCTCCAAGGATCACCAAAGATGCTTCTCTAGAAAGAGATGAATTTCTGAACAAAATGACAGACCATGGAATTGGTGTAGGGGTGCACTATCTGTCCATTCCGGAGCACCCATACTATAGAAATAATTTCCAGTGGCGGCCTGAAGACTATCCTCAAGCCATGAAAATTGGGAGGAGTACGATAAGTTTACCGCTTTCTCCTGGACTTACGGATAATGATGTCGATCGTGTTGTTCGAACTGTTAAGGAGATTTTGGAATGAGTAATGTTGTATTAGCGACACCGGTTTCCCATCTTTTCGAAGACAACAATGTCGCTCAGAAAATCATTGAGTATAGTGATTGTCTGGAAGCTCGTGAGCGGACTATTCACCTTCACTTTCCCCGGAGGCATTTATTTCATGTAGATGTCGATCTAACACATAGTTGGGATAGTGAAAAAAAACGCTACCTTTTAGAGTGTATTGAACAATTACCTGATCTTCGGTTGGTTACATTCCAGGCTACTGTCAACTGTGATCGCCCAGTATTGAAAGACGGGCAATACTATCTCGGCGGCGTGAGTTTGACATCAGATGAAATGATGAAAAACGCGAAGAGTAACGTGAGTTGGCTACGATCCTTCTTACCTGTAGATGTAGAGGTCGGTTTAGAAAACAACAATTATTATCCTACCGAGGCATATAAATATGTAACAGATGCCGATTTTCTAAGTGAGCTCGTCACTGAAACGAATATCCGGTTTCTACTAGATATTGCTCATGCCTTTGTTACAGCACACAACAGGAATATGAAATTGGAGCGCTATTTGTCTGAGTTACCGCTGAATCGGTGTGCACAGGTGCATTTGTGTCAGCCGGTGATTAAGGAAAATGGATTGGCAATTGATGCACACGAAGTACCAGAGGGTGAGTTACGTGACCTTACCCGGGATATTATTTCGGAACTTGGTGTGAAATACCTTACTGTCGAGTATTACAAGGATTCCAGTAAGTTAATATCAACGCTAGAGCAAGAGCGGAAGTATTTCCTGTGACGTCAGAAAACACGGAGATCAAGAGCTATGTCGATGGCCTAACAGATTTTTCCGACAAGGTCGTTGTTATTACAGGAGCGCTTGGCCAGATCGGTAGTGCAGTTGCTCATGGGTTCAAATTGTGTGGTGCGACGGTAGTGGGACTCGATGTTGTATTGGGTGAAGGAGTGAGTAAATATCTTGATCAAGTTATTGAAATAGATATTACCAATCGACGCAGCGTAAGGGTTTCCATAGACACTGTCGTGAAAGAGCATGGTACACCGGACATACTTATTAATAATGCAGGGATAGCAGTATTTGAGCCTTATCAAGACCGAACTGATAATGACATGGATGATGTCTTCAATGTAAACATAAAGGGGGTTTTTAATTGCACTGTTGAGTTCGCAGCAGTATTTAATGATAGAAGTTGTCCGAGGAGTATCGTCAATATAGCATCCCTGTATGGCGTAGTTAGTCCTGATCCCAGAATTTATATTGATCTCTCGCGCAACAGTTCAGAGATTTATGGCGCAACTAAGGCGGGTGTAATACAAATGACCAAATATTTTGCAGTTCATTTGGCAAAAAGTAATATAAGAGTTAATGCTGTATCTCCAGGAGGAATTTTCAACCCAGTTGAGCCACAAGGGGAACAGTTTCTTGAGGCCTATAGTACCAGATGCCCCATGGGCCGAATCGCCAAGGTCTCTGAAATGGTGTGTGGTGTCATGTTCTTAGCATCTCGGGGTTCAAGTTATGTAAATGGCCACAACCTAGTCATCGATGGAGGATTTACTGCGTGGTAACAGCAATCGACAACATTATCGAAATTGGTGGAAAGAAAGTTGGAACTGGCCAACCTGTATTCGTAATTGCAGAAATTGGTATTAACCATGACGGAGAGTTTAATCGAGCAAAAGACCTAATTGTCGAGTCAAAGAAAGTTGGTGCGACAGCTGCAAAGTTGCAAACATATATTACTGAAAAGCGAGCGACGAAAGATTCACCGATCTATCAGATTCTCAAGAAATGTGAGATCACATTCTCCGAACAGAGAGCACTTTTCAAATTCGCAAAAGATAACGACATATTATTGTTTTCAACACCATTCGATGACGAATCTGTAGATTTCTTGGGCGAGGTCGATTCACCTTGTATCAAGTTGGCTTCTTTCGATGTGGTAAACACAAAACTACTCGAGAGAATAGTTCAACTTAAGAAGCCAGTGATTATTTCGCGAGGTATGGCTACAACGGAAGAGCTTGACATAGCGGTCGGCATAATCAAAAGCGCAAAATTACCTTTAGCCTTGCTACACTGTGTTTCTGCATATCCAGTAGAAAAGCACACTGACTGCAATCTTAGAACGATTTCATCTTTACGCGAGAGATATTCTTGTCCTGTAGGATTTTCAGACCACACCGTAGGTGACAGGGTTACCAAGCTTGCGGTAGCTGCAGGGGCTACTTTGATTGAAAAACACGTTACTTATTCGAGGGTGGCAGCAGGTGCCGATCATGCTATCAGTATGGAATTTTCTGAAATGAGGGATATGGTTAAAGAGTTAGACTGGGTAAGTGAGACGTTGGGTGAAGTAGTAACCGGGGCAATTGAAGTTGAGACACCCATTACACAATATCGTCGTCCAACATAGATGAATGTCTCATTTGTTGTTAATCTTGATCCGGTTACAAACGGTACAACCAGTGATAGGATTTATCAAAAAATCGTTCAGCATCTGGCTTCACAGATACCAAATGCTGTCTTGATTGAACGAGACCCAGCGATAAGTTGCCTAGAAAAATTGATAGGTGAAAATCCGGATGTAATTGTTACGACGTCTGGTGTGATCACAGACTGTACAGAATGTTTCAGGAAGTTATCCGTTGTCGTAGTAGTGATCGGTGAGGCTAGTAGAAATCTGCAAGGTCTAGTTGATGTATTGATTAACCCCCTTGGTTTAGATAAAAGGGAGCACTTTTGTGGTCCTGAGTACCTACCCAAGACGGTGTTGGACAAGTTTGGGGTAAATAAGGTAGCAGAATGTATTGGTATGCCGCCGACCGACCTGCAAGATATTGTCGACTGTAATGTTGCTAGTTATGCACTAAAAGAGGTTGTTTTGCTTTGTCGGAAGCTGGACTGGGATACGAACTTTTTCGGCTTCCCAGTCGCTTTTGTTACCACTCGTAGGTTAACACCAGCAATAGAAGCGTACATTAGACGATATGCGTTGGAGAGTAACATTAGATTCCTTGAATATCTGTGTAATTGCCATGATCCACTCAGTGTTAGGACTGCAGAAGAAAATGGATACAAATTTGTAGACATTCGTGTAACTCTCGAGAAAAATCTGACCGATCCGGGGCCAACTTCGACTAGCATTGACAGCAGTGTTGGTCGAAAAGGCATCAATACGCGACGAGCGAATGAGTCGGACATCGACGCTTTAATAGCGCTTACAAATGAACTTTATCTAGATAGCCGGTTTTTTTTTGATGGAAATTTTAGTAAAGACCTGCTGAACAACTTTTACAGTGATTGGTTGGCAAAGGCTGTTCGAGGGGAGTTTGATGACTTTGCTCTAATCATAGTTGATCCTGATAATGAAGAAATCCCAGTCGGTTTTTGCACAATACGAAAAAAACCTACTGCAGAGTCTGTTGCTGTCATAGGATTGTTCGGCATATCGACGAAGTATCAAAAAAGGGGTTTCGCCCAGAGATTATTGCTAGGTGTCTTCAGTGAGTTGCAATCTCACGGATTCAAAAAGCTTGAAGTGGTGACCCAAGGGAGAAATTATGATGCGCAGCGTGTTTATCAAAGAGAAGGTTTTGTCACAAAGATTATGGAACTGTGGTACCACAAGTGGTTTCACTAATTCAGGACAACTAGACAGATAGGAAAAAGTGACTACTGCTATTCTACAGGCGCGGATGGGATCCCAGAGACTCCCGGGTAAGGTACTACGGAAGATAATTGGTAAGCCCATGCTTGAACTACAGTTGGAAAGAATCAGGCAGGCTTCGAGCATAACAAAAATTGTCGTTGCAACAAGTGTACATGCAGTGGACAACCCAGTGGCAGAAATTTGTTCAGAGTTAGAGGTGGAATGTTTTCGCGGCAGTTTAGAAGATGTGCTCGATCGCTACTATAAAGCGGCACTGGCATTTGAAGCTAACCAAATAGTACGACTCACCGGTGACTGTCCTCTTTGTGATCCGGATGTTATCGATCGTGTAGTCCAATTTCACTTAGACGGTGATTATGATTACACAAGCAATGTTATTAAGCTCACCTATCCTGACGGATTAGATGTAGAAGTTTTCTCTAGAAGTGCACTTGAGACCGCATGGTGCAAAGCGGAATTACCGTCACACCGAGAGCATGTTACTTTCTATTTTTTGAAAAATCCTGATCAGTTTAAGTTAGGATCTGTGGAAAATGCCAAGGATCTTTCATCGCTTCGATGGACTGTAGATTACGAAGAAGATTTTATGTTGGCGACAGAAATATTTGAGCGCTTGTATAAAACAAAATCATGTTTTCGAATGGACGATATAGTTGAACTAATAAATTCAGATCAGGGCCTCGCTATGCTGAATGCCAAGCATAATTATGGTGAGGGATGGATTACTTCCTTCGAAAAGGACAAAAAATGGTGTAAGGGAGAAGGGAAAACCAGATGACTTTAGACCAAAACAAGAATCTTATGATGCAGGAGCGAGCAAGGAAGGCTATTCCTGGGATGACTCAGTTGCTCTCTAAACGCATGGACCAGTTTTCCATGGGTGTATGGCCAGGCTACTTTGACAAGGCTCGGGGTGCTGAAATATGGGACTTGAACGGTTGTCGTTATCTAGACATGAGTATTTCTGGAATTGGAGCTAACCTGCTGGGTTACTGTGATTTGGAAGTTGACCAAGCTGTAATTGGTGCAATTAGTCGTGGTAACAGCAGTTCGCTAAATTGCCAGGAGGAAGTGGTACTTGCGGAGGAATTATGCGATTTGCATCCTTGGGCTGAAAAGGTGCGTTTTGCACGAACCGGAGGCGAGTCTATGGCCATTGCTGTAAGAATCGCGAGGGCGGCATCCAGGCGGGACAAAGTAGCCTTCTGTGGATACCACGGGTGGCATGACTGGTATCTCGCGGCAAACTTAAGTTCCGAATCTGCTCTTACGGAACATTTGCTCCCGGGACTTGACCCACTTGGTGTCCCGCGTGCTCTGGAAGGTACCGCCCTGCCTTTCAGGTACAACCATATTGAGGATCTTGAAAAAATCGTCGCTGAACATGGCCGAAGTATTGGTGTTATTGTGATGGAGCCAATCCGTTCGGAAAAACCTATCGACGATTTTCTTTTGAAAGTCAGGAAGATTAGTAGTGATTTAGATGCCGTGTTGATTTTTGATGAAATTTCTTCTGGATTTCGTCTAACCGTTGGTGGTGCGCATCTACTGTTTGGCGTGAATCCTGATATTGCAGTTTTCTCCAAAGCGCTTGGAAATGGATATCCAATAGGGGCGGTAATCGGACGAAGAGAAGTTATGGAGGCTGCGCAAAAGAGTTTTATCAGCAGTACCTATTGGACAGAAAGGATCGGTTCCGTTGCGGCATTGGCGGTAATTCAGAAGATGCAATCGGAGAACGTATGCCAATGGATCGATACCTTAGGGAAGAATGTTCAAGAAATTTGGAAAGAGGTTGCACGAGCGCATAGTCTGGAACTTTCTGTTGGCGGCATACCACCGCTTAGCCATTTCAGTTTCTCTGATGACCCACATGGTGTAAGGATGGCATATTTTGTTCAAGTAATGCTTGATCAAGGAATTCTTGCTGGAGGTCGCTTTTATCCGATGTACGCACACACTCGGCAACATGTGGAAAACTATCGGGTAGCTGTAGATAAGGCATTTCAAGTAATTGCGTTGGCGATTCGTAACGGTGATGTCTTGAAGAGGCTCAGAGGGAGTCCGGCATCGAGCGGTTTCGTTAGAATTGCATAGTACGAATGCTTATTTCTATGTATTTCCAAAGAAAGTTGTAACTACATATGGTGAGCAATTATTTGTGTCAATAAAACAACATATTTATAGTGTGATTGCACTTGCCGTGAGTATTCTTCCGGCAAGGTTTGTCGCTCAGTGGGTGATTAACCATCTCAGTCTGGTTCGAAAGAACTCTGGGCCCAAGGTCATTGTTCTTGATAGTGGACGATTTCGTGACGACCTATGGGGAATGGTAAATTTCAGTACGATGGAGTTGTATGAACTTCCGAAGGAAATTCAAGATCGAATTACCCGATTTGTCTATTACCGGAATTTACGAGGGGATAATGAAGCTTCGGATCCACAAAAAACTGAATTTCTTGAAAATGTTTTGCGGTCTTTACGTAAACAAATGAACGCAGCCGCGATTATTTCCGCAGCCGTGTATTACAAAAGAAACGTACTTTGGGAAAGGGCATGCCAGGAAATTGGCTTTCCTTTTGTTTGCCTTCACAGGGAAAGTGCTGCTGAAGACCCTGAAACATTGGAAAAATTGGTAAAAGAAAATCGGTTGGAACTGCATCGTGAATTTTTCGGGCACCGTATTTTTGCTGGTAGTGAGCATTTCAAGAAAGCGCTTGTAGAGTCAGGTTATGCAGATGCGGAAAAAGTGATAGTGACTGGATTGCCCCGGTTTGACATCTCCCACTACTGGTCCAGTCAAATTAATAGGAGCACGGAAAAATGTATTTTGCTCTTCTCTTTCATGCCAGCGTTTTCGGTCCCCGAAGTATACGAAGAGCTGGGGGTTCACGTTGAAGCAGGATTTGTTGAATTGTTTTATTCGGTTCATCGAGCTATTGCTAGTCTTGCCGTACGAAATCCAGAGGTCAAATTTGTCATTAAACCAAAATGGTACGTTGGTGCATGGAAAGAGTTTATAGATAAAGCTGTGGCTAAGGAGACCAATGCCCTGCCCACATTCCCGAGTAATTTGCTTATTGATGATAATGAGATGGCACAGGATCTAATTAACAAAGCCAGTCTGATTGTTGCATTTAATTCTACAACGATAGTCGAAGCGATATTACAGGAGAGAATTGTGTTAGTGCCTTGGTATGCGGAAGCCTTGGAAAAATACAGTCATAATGTTTTCTATAGGAAATATGAGAATGCATTTTTGACGGCTAAATCTGAAGAAGAATTTGAAAATACTATCCAGGCTTATATAAATGGAACGTTAGTAGATGAGAGTGACTCTGAAGAATTTATTTCAAACGTTATGGATCGATACGATGGTAAAGCGTCAGCAAGAATTGAGTCGACGATTCTTTCTTTACAATCTCTAGGATAGAGGTTCTAAGTTATATTTAGATCTCCTCAGCGAGCTAGGTAGGGATTCTTAGAATGTACTCGGCAAATTCAAGTTGTTCGTTATTGACAGTCGAATTGTCCGCGTTATAGATGTGATAGCCCAAAGACAAGATAAGCGATTTTAGTTCCCGAACACTAGATTTCAATTGGACAAGGTGCCGAGGGTGTACGCTAAGAAAAATATCTGGCCCAGCTTGTTGAATAATTTCTTTCCCTCCCAGTAGGATCGCATGTTCCGCGCCCTCAACATCTATCTTTAGCATATCAGGCGTCAACTGATATTCAGCGCAGAAGTGGTCTAACGTGGTCATCTGTCGGTAAGTATGATTCCAGCCTTGTCCACGATTGCCAAGTGCAAGTGAGTTCATTCCACTAACGCGGTGGTATTCAAGAAACGATACTTGAGCCGATTGATCTTCGCCTAATAAGGTCTTATGAATTTGAACATTATGTATGTTGTTGACATCAATATGACGTTGCAAAAAAATGTTGTTAGCTTGGGCAGGTTCGAATGCGTAAACAAGGCCCTTCTTGCCTACTACTGTACTGAGTGGCATGGTTGCAAGACCAATATGCGCGCCTACATCAAAAACACAAGTTTTCTCTCGAGCTGTTTCAATCATCTCGTCGAATGCACTGTTATGATTGCGTGACCAGGTTTCGAAATCGCTAAAAATGAATTCAGAGTCCATCAGATAAGGACCATAGTGACTGATCTTTTTATGTACCAGACGGGAAGGAAACAGTCTCTTATATACCGATCGACCGATGGTGCCAAGAACAAACCAGAAACGCCGAAGCCCTCGCCCACCGTGGCTTGACCGGAACCGATTAAGAGTATTAATTATAGACATGTCAAAACTAAGGGGTATTGACATGCTAGGTACAATGCCAAATCCTAGCCCGCCTACTTAGTAAATTAATAAGCTGGATCAATTGCAGACAGTAGTTCATAGCCCATTTGGGTAAAACAAAAGTCGGAATTGATATGATTACTACACTATTCGCAGCATTCTTTCTTATTATCCCAGGAAGTATTTTGGCGACTCTCGCTCGAGCCGATAGGCCGACACTAGTTCTTTTTGTTACATATTCTTTAGGCATATTCCTGATTAACGTGGTTCTTGGAAACGCAATTGGGGGTGTATCGTCGTTAATCTGGTTATATTTAATTGAGCTAGTTGCGTTTTCCATCGGAGTGTATATCCGTTATGAGACTAGAAAGGCGTGGATCGCGAGTCTAGCTAATTTATTCAGTAGTCGGAATCTCTTGTGGGTTCCATTTTTAATAATATCCATTGGTTCAGGGTTGTATCTATGGGTAGTAGGTGGATATTTTGAAATCCCTTCCGATGTTTATGAGCACCTTGGGCGAGTTAGTCGGCTAGTGCATCGAATGGAGCAGGGTCACATCGATCTATATTCTCCGTGGCACCTTTTTATTGCTTTTTGTCTTTCGTTATCTGGAGATAGTGTACACCAGCTAGTTGTACCATTCAGTTACGTAGCCATGGTTTGGATACTGTATGCATTTTTCAATATATCGTTGGAAATAGTAACTGCTGAATCAGCGAGTGCAGGAAGCAAAATTACCTTTGGCTTAATTTCGACTTTCGTCGTAGCCCTGACGTTCGGTACTTCCGTGTTTGCATTTATAAGATACTATATTTTCGCACCTGTATTAGTAACTTATCCGATCTACTTGTATTTCGCTGTTCGTCTATGTAGAAATTTGTCAGATGCAAGTCTCGCTAGTTTGTACCGAAATCAAACTGCATGGCTCACTGTGGTTGGACTATGCGTACTTTATTTTTTTCATCGACAGGAAGCTTTGTTTCTATTGCTCGTGATCTATGGTGTGGGATTCATCCGATCAGCTAAAGCTTTAAATGGCATAGTTCGGCAAGAAAAACCTTTTAAATTATATTCAACGTACAGTATAGAGGCGCTGGCGTTTAGTATTGTAACAATCGGTCTGTTAATCTTCGCTCTTTTGCCGCAAGAGCAACAGTCGTCATTATCGAATAATACAATTGATATTGGGGCGGTTCTAGAGTTACCGTACCACGCTCTCATCTCAGATCCAGGCGGACGTGTTTTCGAAACCGTTGGTTTGTTCGGTATTGTTTCAGTCATCATCTACATTTCATGCCTGAACAAAGCATCTCGGCAATTGTCGCTGTCCCTATTGCTGTTGATTCCGGGATTGCTATTGTTTAACCCAGTGTTTGTTAGTGGATTTTTAAAAGTTTCGGAGCAGGATGTTATCTGGCGTCTTAGTTATATGGTGCCTTTGGGTCTATTAATTCCGTATGTTGTATTTAGTTTGACTAACGGGTTTAAAGTATGGAGAGCTAGAGCAATAGTGGTTGGCCTAGTGGGGCTAGGTCTTTTGTTTCCCATCGGAATTTTAGATTCAGTTCAGCAGCATCGATACACTACGCTGAAGAAAAACCGATCTGGAAATGACTTCAGAATGTGGAACGATTTGCTGAGTGAGTTGAGGAAATATAGGCATCGGCATGTACTAACAGACCCTATAACTGGATATGTGCTTTCTGCAATGACTGAAAACAGGACGTTTGGGTTCAAGTTTCATGGTGGTAGAGAGTTTATTAACCTTAATGTTCCCGAGTATGGTTATGATAGTTTTGCTGGATATGTAGGTTGGTTAATTGTGATCAACAGGAGGGATGGTCATTTGAGTGAAGCTGGGCAAGCATCACGCCACTGGCCGGCAGATGTAATGGCAGTGAGCAAGTTCTATTCGCGGGAATTAATAGCTTTTCTTGATAATCCCCCCAATCACATCAAAATTAAATGGGAAAACGATAGAGCGGCTATTTATGAGGTGGTGGATCCATAAGAAGCTTACCCATGAGCGTTGGACGCTGGGGGAACAAACGATGTAGAGATGTTAGAAATCTCAAATGGCTAAGATAATGCGGTTCCAAGCACCTGCGTATATACATTTTCAACAGCATCACAGTGGGATGTAGCACTAAAATTATTGTAGGCGATAATACGCGCCGTCTTGATGATATGGTGCCGAAAATCGTCGTCTGATAATAGTTTCAGCGACTGGTGTGTATCATCATTAATATGTTTCAAACAAATGTTTGATGGCTGAAATCAATATAACAAGATAAAAGACAGACTTGGCCTTTGAAATCAGTCTACCATGATATAGGAATCAAGCAAATTCATACACATAGGTAGATGAATGATCATGTTTAGTACAAAATTTGTGAATCCTATCTATGCCACCTTGTTGTAGGTCCTCGTAAAACTCTTTTTTATAGAGGGACATAAGTTCCTGAAATATTTGATCGTCTGATTCTGCTTTTTTGATTTCAGGCCACATATTGTGCTCAAAATGAGCATAAAGGCTGAAAGTTTTGATTAGACCCTTTACGTCCTCTTCCTGTAAATATGGCTTGGGCATCTTGAGTGGCCAACTGTCCATAAAGCCACCGCCTATGTCGCCGCTGTCCCAGCCATTTATATGTGATGCATCTAAAAACCCATTGTCTACGGCTATTCGCCTTAATTCAGTTCCACGATACGGTTGAAATATAGCTAGATTTATCCCGTCATAGCCTCTGCATGCCCTGACTAAATCAGCAGTTGATAGCACCATTTCTCTTGTTTCAAAGGGCATGCCTATTATGATGTTCAATGCATACGGTATATTGCTCTCATTTATGTACTCAATATATTCGAGATATCGTTCGTTCGTTACCAAGCGTTTTAGGATATTTTTTCTATAATTTTCGTTACCGCTTTCAATTCCATAATTTGCACGATAACACCCTGCCTCTTTTAAAGCTTGGAGATATTCAGGTTTACAATTTTCTATTCGCGTGTTAAACCAAAATGGGATCTTATACTTTTCCCACATAGAGCAGAATGCAAAGATTTCTTTCGCTGGACGGGCAAGGAAGCTGTCATCTTGGAACATTACTAGATCAGGATCGTATGTTTCAACAAGATGCAAAAATTCTTGTTCAATTGAGTCAGCTGTCTTCCTTCTCATAAAGTTTCCTATTTCCAGGACTTTAGAAATTTCTCGTGTATTGGGTGAATTACAAAATGTGCAGTTATAAGGACATCCTCTATATGTCTCCATCGAGACTGCTCTTCGGAATATTCTTCCACCCATTGCTCTGTTCCATCTAGTGCCTTCAAAACAGGTGTAGTCGGGTATTACCTCCATTATGTTTGCCAAAGGTTGGGGCGGATTCTTGCGGATGCTGTTATCCTTTTCTTTGTACCAAGTGCCCTTAACTCCATCTAACGGTTTATTAGCTTTCAGACAGGTAATAGCATCTCTTACTACTCGCTCACCTTCATAAGTGCAAATTCTGTCTACCAAAGGATGATTGATCACAAATTCAGGATCGCTTATCACAAGAACTCCACCGAGAATATGTGGCACATTTAAATGTTTTATGCTATCCAACAATTTGAGTGCTATGGACCAAACATCTTCTTGAACACCCATCAGAATCAAATCTGGGTTAAATTGTAAAACACAATCTAAAAAATCAGGAATTATTTTATTTGTAGACTTAATGAAAAACATATCCTTAATTTCTTCTTTTTTGTTAGGTCTGACCGCACCCAACTCAGACATACGAATATGCTTATTGCTGTATTGGTCACTATATTGAGTAGTTTCAAATAGCCTTACACTACATTTTTCTTCCTTACAAATACTATTTAGAATTCCGACACTGATCGCCGGAGACATCATAAGTGGTAAATTTGGGTAAACAATAAGAACATTCATAGGGAATAGACTATCTCAGTATCAACGGTTGTCTGATATTTTTTCTAAATTCACGTCGGGAAATAGAAACTGACTACACGCTTACAAGGAATTAAATTTTACATCAATTTTGATGTTATTGATGGCGGGGTCCAATAATTTCAGCTATGTAGCAGTTCAGACTAACAATTTTGGCACCCTAGTGTTATTTCGAAAGTACAGAAGTGAAGTATCGCTAGAGGGGTTTATTTCCAGTAGTTACTAACGATATTTTCGTAAACTGAGGGGTTTTACCATCGCGGTTATGTAACTTCTCCAAGTCTCCTGCTGACAGGCCTACCATAAAATGTCTGTGGTTTGTATGCTATTGCCTGATTGGTCTCGCCCATCATTTATTTGGGTATTTTTGGACCGGTGGCCAATTATCGAAAGCTTAAAGCCCCAAGAACTGTGTAGTCTCTACCTGTTGTAGTGGTGCCCCAACTGTTCCCGGGTATGGTTAAGAAGTAGAGATGTTAGAAATCTCAAATGGCTAAGATAATGCGGTTCCAAGCACCTGCGTATATACATTTTCAACAGCATCACAGTGGGATGTAGCACTAAAATTATTGTAGGCGATAATACGCGCCGTCTTGATGATATGGTGCCGAAAATCGTCGTCTGATAATAATTTCAGCATAGCTTGTGCCGTATCGTTAGGGTCATCCGGGCGTACAAGACAACCTGTTTCATTGTGGGAAATAACTTCTGTGTGACCACCAGCAGCAGCCGCAACAACCGGCACCCCTAGGTGCATTGCCTCGATGAGTGTACGACCAAAACCATCATCAGTAGAGGTTGATGTCACCAGGTCACAGGCCGCCATCCAGGGGTAAATGTCATCGACAAAACCCATGAATAGCATTCTGTCTCGTTGTTCATCGCTATTGAGTATGGACAGCATCCGAGGCTGCCACGACTCACGGTCTTCCCCGAATACGACTGCAATAATTGGATGTTGATAGATGCTACTCAGATTTGCCACTGCCTCAGCAAAAATATCGGGTTTTTTTAGATCGCGGAGTGTGCCGAACGAACCGACTATTCTGCATTCGCTAGATAGACCTGCCTGTTCCACCATCGATTTTCGGCACCGTACTCGGTCTGCGTCGGAGGGTAGAGTCGGGAGTACAGCATTTGGGATAACTACCGATAGCCCAGTGAAATCGGCTGGTAACGAATTAGCAACGAAATCGGATATGCAGATTACACATGAAGAAAAACGCAAATAAAAGCTGGTCATGCGGGAAGGCGCAAAACGAGTTCTTTGATGCCAAATATGTTTTATACGCGCTAGGCTGCAAGGAAGCGACCAAAGTATGTTAATCCTGGCATCGTTAGTATGGACGATTGACACATGGTTCCGTTTTAGGAAACGATAGAGCGGCCAAATGTTTTGAAGGAGATTTCGAAAAGAAATCATTAGTCCAGAGTGTTGAACGGTTTCTGCCCACAAAAGTGGTAATAGGATATAGTCAACGCCGATTTTTTCAAAGTAAAGGGTGAGAGGGCCTCTTTGATGCGCGATCACTTTGACATGATGGCCTCTATTCCGAAGTTCCTTAATTAAGATAGCGGAAGATACGTAACTACCTCCACGACTATCACCTATAAAGGGGAAGCAAATAACTTTGCCTTTCATCAGAAACCGTGCTCAACTAGCTGTAATGTAGAAAATAGATAGGTAGACAGTAAAGCTGCCTGTAAGATGATGCTATGACTGATAAGATTGACATCTTTAAAAGGGCTATATAGAACTGAACTCTGATGGATGAGTCAGGATTGAGTTACTAGAAGAGAGCTATATGGAAGATAACAACTGATGCAGAAGTTGTCGGTCCGTTGAAAGTAGATACTTTCATATCCTGTCGGATTACACCTCATATAACTGCATAAACTGGTGGGCAACGATATTCCAGGAATAGTGCTTCGCCTTGAGACGACACTGGGAGCCCCAGTATTTTCTAGCATCAATAGACTTTATTAAACCGCTTAGTGTTACTGCATATTGATCGGGAGATTGACACAAACACTCAGAAAGTGGTCCTGTCAATATTTCACTAACTGCTCCAATATTGTTACTAAGTACCGGGAGGCCATAGGCCATGGCTTCGAGAAGTGCCAACGGTTGGTTATCCTGTAAGGAATAATAAGCAAAAATATCCAACTGAGGGAAAAGATATTCTTTTTCACAATACCCAAGGAACTCGGCATCTGGAAGTATTTGTTTTGTACGAGCCCGGTAAGTATTTAAATAAGTGCCACTTCCACCAATAAGCAGCTTTGCTGCAGGTAAAAACTCCCGAATTATTTTCGCTAAAACAATAATCCCTTCAGCTTTTTGTGGAAAATCGAAGTTAGTAAGTGTGCCAACTACCGGGCTGGGTTCTGTTACCCGGTAATCAGTCTTGCCCGATGGCGGATAATCAATTCCATTGGGAATAACAAAAGCATTAGTTAGGTTAAGCTGCTTTTTCAAGTAGTAAGATGGGACAGTAACTATATGGGCCTTCTGAATAGCGAGCGGAAACGATAATCGTCCGAGCAACTTTTCCTTTTTGTAGTTCCCGTGAATCGTAAGAACATATCGACTCGCGTATGAAAATGGAAGGCCAACATTTGAGTGAATTAGGTCATTGCGAGACAAGCACGACACAATATAGTTTAGTCTGCCTGTGACAATCCGAGTTGAATATATATCGGACAAGGCACCCGAAAGACCTTCAGACCAAGATCGCGGTCCCCCCCTAGGATAGGTAACAATCGAGATTAATCGTTTGCTCAATGTGAAGCCTTTCGATAATTTGTGAGCTTAAAGATTTAGAAGTTTTCGAAGTCGATCAGCTAATCCAACCAACCCTTGTGGTTGATTAGTAGATAGAAAACACATTTGTGGTCGTGTTCAACAATAAACTCTATAGTAGTAGGAAGACAGAAGTGGCTCTGGTTTTCTGAACAGTCGAATCCGTTGTATAAGTAGATTCCTGACTGGCCGGGTTAAGCTGCCCTGGATAGAGGCAGTTGCTTAAAGTAGACCTGATCGGGTGTCTGGCGGTCAAGTCGTGAATGTGGACGCCCAGTATTGTAGAAAGCGATGTATCGCTCAAGTGAGGCCCCGGCAAAGAGGTGATCCAGATACAACTTGTCGATCAGCCGCATCAAGTAGAGAACCTGGTCTGAGAGTGGCCGGCTCTGGTAATACACACTCCCTCTGCTGATGGCTAATGCCTTAGCGTGTCTAGTTACTGATAATTTGTGGCTGCGGTCGATCATCGCTTTGCGCTCAGCACGCCCGCTTTGGTGAGCGCACCTTCTAAAAAAATACTTCTCCAGAGTCAGGTCACCGATCTTGGCATGGCGTGTCTTGATGTCGATCGACTGGGCCGGCTCCGCCCGGGGTGTATTCCCCTTTGGCAGCCTCTAATGCTACTTTGGCCTTGAATGCCGGTAAGTGATTCCGGCGTGGTCGCTTGCTCATCTCTTCTTTCCTTATCACTGGGGTTATGATGCCAGTATCAAGCAGAGAATTCACTTAACGGGGTGCTCAGATTTGCGGGGCCACTTCTGACGGAGGCTAGAATTATTTACACAATAGATTCTTAAATCCCATAAAGGGGGACCAGTTCGGTGGACCGCTAAAAAGATAGCAAGAAAACGTGGTACATGCTGCAACACTAATCACAGGATGTTGTGGGATGTTTAAAGTATCCATTCAATACACAAAATAAAACCACAAGTTGTTTTAATTCTGAATGTGCTGTTAATAGACATGGTTGCTTGTTTGAATATTCTGTTGCATGTTAGCATGTTCAAATACTAATCCGTTTAGTATTTAGCATCTAAAAAATCTAACTGTGAAGAAATGATCTTATTCCTTGGGAAAAACTACAACGATTTGGATCGAATCGTCCCGCTTATAGACTATATGAGCAAAATTTCCGAAGAAGAAATAGTGCTATGTTTAGGGCACTCTGCTTATAAGGCAAATAACGACTTTCGGATTAGCTATTTAAGGAGGACTCACAATCTCAAAATAATCGACTTTTACAGAGATCCTCCACTAGGATACTTAAAGGTAGTACTGAAAGATTTTGGAACTCGCTGGTCCTACTGGACTCCGAATAGACGTTTTCAAGACAACATTTATTCCGGTGTTAAAAGTCTATTTGGTGTAGAAGTAATGCATAAATTAATTCGCGCTATGAGGGTTGGTTGTCAGCGACTTGATGAATGGTTTTATGGATTTGACTATGCAAAAAAGTACTTAACACGCCTCAACCCTAGCGTAATTGTTAGTGACGATCGTCCACGCCCAAGGAGTATTTTCAAGGCAGCCCATAACCTCGGCATTCCTGTGATCGGAGTGCCGCACGGCGTCAACATTGCGGAGATAGTCCAATCAGACTATTTAGTTAGTTCAGATTCTTTAGATGACTCAGATTTTACTTCTACCCATACGTTCTATTCTAAACTATTGACGACAAACGAGAATGCTAAGAAGCGCTATAAAATATTAGGCGTACCGTCAGATAAGATTATTGTTGCAGGAAGTCCTCGGTTTTGCCCGCAATGGAGAGAAATCTATTCATCGATTCTACCTTTCCCCAAAGGCAATCTACCTGTGCCTCAGCCAGACCGAGTCAAGTTAGTAATTATGGATCAAAAAAGCACAAGTGATATGGATGTAGAAGAAATTTATAAGGCGGTACGTGGCATTCAAGCCCTAGGATTTGTTGACTTAGTAGTGAAACCTAGCACTGGGAATGCCAATATAAGTGGCAGTTTGGGTAAAAACTATCACGCCACTGAAGGAATCGGTGAATTGTGTCAAATTGAAACTGAAGAGCATTCATGTCATCTTATTGCATGGGCCGATGCGGTAATTGCAACAAGGTCGAGCATTTCGCTAGAAGTGCTCCTTCAAGGGAAGACGTTGATTCATCCATTATATTTTGGTACGGGTAAAAATATTCTTGAGCGGTATCAAGCTTTGTGGATGGTAGAAAACTTCGAAGAAATGATTAAAGCGCTAGAAATATTACGAATAACTCCAGACTATCGTCCTTATTCAGATAGCGCCGTGGAGGCTGCTATAAATCACATAGTTCTAGGGGATAATCCTAAACGAAATGTGCTAGACACGTATACCTGCCATATCACGAGTCTACGGAATAAATTAGCTAGATAATAGAACTGTAAGGACTATCTATTCGTTAGCCACAGGTTCGATTGACTAGATTAAATTGCTTCCCCACGCAAAACTAGATCACGCTGGCTACACACCAAGTCTGAAACTATTTTGTACATAATTTTGGTTACCTTAGGCATATTGGAACTACAATTGGGAAAGCCAACTCATGCTTCAGGCTGCCATACTTATCGCAGTCCGAACTTCTCGACAACATACTTCTTGACACCACGCATATCAGAAAAGACTGGTGTACGGTGTGATACCAAGTTTCGATTGGACGCTCTTCCAACAAACTGAACACCAGCTTTTTCTGCTGCAAATAGATCTTCTGGACTATCTCCAATAAATAAGACTTCATTGGCAGTAGCACTGTTTAAGGTAGCTAATGTCTTTAACACTAGTGTTTTATTGATTGGAGCTCCATAAATAGAGTGAAAGAATTTGTTGAGGTCCCTAGCACTTATGATTTTATCTAATTCTTCCTGTAAAGTGGCTGACAATAAATAGACTGGAAATTTCCCATGGAAGTATTCAAGAAATTCTTTGGCTCCGATCACGAAATCACATTGGGAAACAGCTTGATTTGTTAATTCGCCGTATCTTGCAACAAGATTATTTACTAAGTCATCCCTCCCTTTGAGACAGAGTATTTGTTCAACAAAGTGCCGACATTTTGCACGCCTATCCATAGAATTGTTAGCTAAGCACCAACGAATTATGGTGTGTTGGTATTGAGGCCAGTCACTAAATATTTCCTCGAACGCTTCATCCTTAATGTTGTTTGACTCTACCAGAGTTCCATCAAAATCTAGTGCGATAACTTTGAGCATATAAAGGTTATCCGACCGTCAATGTTGTGAAGTGTCTACGGACTGCTAGAAGGGTAGAACATCCAAAAATCATCATCAATCACCTAATTCTACGTCCCACTTTAGAATCTTTTGTAGTAGATCTGCCTGATATTGGTTTTGCTCGATATACTTTAGGACAATATCTAATTCATGAGGTTCATTAATCGAGGGTAAACTTGGGTCCACTGGTATAGAACGAAAATCTGCACCGATTTCTATGATCCGCATTTGCTCAATAAGTTCTGCTTTTTCAAAAAGTGAAGGTGGTGAAATAGAAAGTTGTTGGAGAAAAATTTTTCGATACGCAATCACTCCAAGTACTTTTCGAACAAACATAATTTGTGTGTCAAATTCACTGTAGCATGGTGTACGTCGGAAGCATAAAAGAATTTTCCCTGAGCGATTAACCACACATTTTACAAAAGATTGGCGGTCCAGTTCATCAACTCGCTCAATGGGTCCAGTTGTGTTCCAGGCATCCGTAGTACTGTTTGTGACGATTGTATCAACTACCTGTTTCAGGTGATTTGGGAGAACTAGCGGTTCATCACCCTGAAGTACAATTACATGACTACAGTCAATTGTTTCGACAGCCTCTGCAACCCTACTTGTGCCATTGGTGTGAGAATTTGCGGTCATAATAACCTGACCCCCATAACTTTTAACTACTTCAGAAATTTCTTGATCACACGTTGCAACATAGACATCCGATACAACGTCTGAAAGTAGCGCCCGTCGACGCACATGTTCAATCATCGGTATTCCATAAATGTCGCAGAGAATTTTCCTAGGAAATCTTACCGAAGAGAGATGTGCTGGTATTACAATTACGATATTCATTCGACAGCTACTGTGGAAATACGCCGCAGTCAACGTTGATACACTGTCCAGTGACCGCCGATGCTGCAGGAGAAGCAAGGAACAAACAAAATTCTGCGACCTCGTGACCTGCTGGAAGCCTATTTAGTGCTGAATTAGCTTGTGCAAATTCAGAAAAAAATATTTCTGAATCTCCATTAGCTGGCGAAGCGGGGTCTCGTAGTGCTTCGATCAATCCAGCGGTTGGAATGAGTACAGGACATAAGGCATTTACCCGAATTCCCTTTGGGCCTAGTTCTTTTGCTAAAGATTGGGTAATTCCATTCACGCCAAATTTCGTTGCACAGTAGGCCGAGTTATTTGCGCTACCTCTTTTTCCAGCGATACTAGAAATATTAATGATTGACCCAGAAGTTTTCATTGCCGCTGATGCGATTTTACATCCCCAAAATATGCTGTGGACATTTGTCTGAAAAATGTCGCCAAGAAACTTTGCATCAATATTTTCAATGGATCGCCACTCGGAATAGCCTACATTGTTAACATACACATCAAGAGTGCCAGTCTCGCTAAGTGCAACGTCAACTAACATCTGATGGGCTGGTTCTTCTTTCGCGTCACATTGAACGTATGTTACAAGTTGGCCAAACTGATCTAGTGTTGAACTTGGTCTGCGTGCACCAATGACTACAAAATAACCCGCGTTGACAAAAGCTCTAGTAATATCAAGTCCAATGCCGTGAGTGCCTCCTGTAATTACAACTGTTTTTTGGCCCATTGTTAAATCCGTAGTTAGTGCACTTAGGATTTGTTATGTAGATCGTAAATAGTGCTTTAACAACTGGTATAAAAGGAAATATTTCGACGCCTGATTCATTAACTTATCGGATGACGTATAGTCTTTAAAGTCGGTCTTATCATTTAATGAAGACCCATTGTTGTCTTATAATGATAAATATAAAGAATTTAGTTGTAATTGTTCAATTAACAGAATTTGTCGAGAGACTTCGATTTTAGTTAGATAGTCATACTGGAAAATCCGCCATCAACCGTGACTTCTGACCCGGTTACAAAAGTGGATGCATCTGATGCCAACCAGAGAACAGCGCCAATTAATTCCTTTGGCTCACCAAATCGTTTCATCGGTGTGTGCCCCATAATTGCCGCTTCACGCTCTGGTGTGATGAAATTTTTTCTATTCCATTCGGTTGGAAAAAACCCCGGCCGAATAGCATTAACCCGGACTCCTGTATCACCCCACTCTCTCCCTAGATTTTGTGTTAGGTTTAGTATTCCAGCCTTAGCCACCGAATAGCTGAATGCTCTTGACAGAGGAGGGCCGGCCGACGCCGAAGAAATATTGATGATGGAACCACAACCTTTTTCTACCATGTGTTGCCCGAATATTTGGCAACCTAGAAAAGTGCCTGTAATTTGTGAATTTAGAATTCTGTTCCATTCCTCCAAGTCCAATTGGAAAAATGGGGTTGGGCCATTGATTCCGGCTCCATTAACAAGAATGTCGACACGGCCGAATGAATTGACAACCTTATTTAGTGCTTGTATGTGTTGATCCTTCTTGGTTACGTCAATAGCAAGGGATAACGTTTGATTTGCCCCTAGGTCTATCAGCTCTTTTTCAGTATTGTTGGCTTTCTCTATCTTGATATCTAACACAGCAACAGCGCACCCGGCGCTAGCAAAACCCTTAGCCATTTCGCTACATAGGTATCCACCGCCACCTATTACTACAGCAGCTTTACCTTCTAGATTAAAGATATTATCTAGGAATGAGTTCATTGAAATAACGGTCGACTAGTTACGAAGTGACTTAATTAAGTCGTACATGCTTTCAGTCCATTTCCAAAGTACAAATAAGTCTGATCCAAGCACGGCATACGTGTAACCAAGATCAAAAAGAGTAGATATATTTTCTACTGAAGGATTCGATACCTGTGTCCCACAGCTCTTTCCAAAGCGTTCACATGCTTTAATCACTTCGCGAGATGCTTCTATTACAAGAGGGTGTGTTAGTTGCCCGGGTACTCCTAGCGAGCCCGATATGTCATAAGGTCCCACCATAACTCCGTCAATTTCGTCAAAATTTAACAGCGCATCAATATCCTGAACTGCTTTAATCGACTCGACTTGAATTATCAAAGTTGAACTCTCATTCCATGACGAGGTGTACTCCTCGAAATCGAAACCGTACCACTGAGCACGATTGACACCATAACTACGATTCCCTATGGGTGGATATTTGATGTATTCAATAATTTGCTCAACCTCTTGAGGGGTATCTACCATCTGTACCAGAAGACCATCTGCCCCCGATTCGAGAAGAGGTTTGAACCAATCGTTTGACTGTGATACTGGGCGAGGTAGGCAAGGCACTCCCCCTCCTTGGCTTGCAGCAATGATTCGTTGTGCCTGCTCGACAGATATGGTCGAGTGCTCCATATCGATAGCGATAAAGTCAAAGCCAGCTCTCGACAAAGTTTCTGTGATGGAAGGATGGGCATAGGAAACCCAACCTGCGAACAGCCTATCACGTTTTCTCAGTTTTTCCTTTAGAATCGCTCGGCATTCAAAAATATTTCTCACTAACTATTCTCCGATTCTTACTTGTCGTTATAGGTCGAGTAACCTCTTCACCACTGGATGTAGATGGACGAGTCCTACCAGAGTATTTTGTTCATCAATTGTTGGTAGATCCCAAATCTTTTTTGCCTCCATTAGGGCAATTGCATCTTCGAGACTATCGGTTGGTGCTATGGTGGAGGGTGTTAGCACTGCATGGTTGATTGCATCATCAACAAGCAAGGCAGATAACGGTTTTTGAACTTTAATTAGTATTCTTCGTATGTCACCATCTGTGATAACCCCACGAAGTTTGCTTTTGGCATCAACAATACAGGCGATTCCTAGCCTATGTTTGAGCATTTCTTGGAGTGCTTCTTGGAATATTGCATTCTTGGGTACCACGGGAATTAGATTCACCGGCATCATGACTTCTCTGACTAAAACAACTCTACCTATTTCATTGGACATCATCTTCACCGTATTTATCTAACAATTCGAGTCTCAATTCATGTACTGCCTTTGCTTGGATCAATACGTTTTCCAGATACTTAATATCAAGTACGGTGTTGGGATCGGATAGGGCTTTACTCGGATCGTCGTGAACTTCCATGAATAGTGCGTTAATTCCACACGCGGCAGCGGCTCGGACGAGGTAAGGTATAAACTCTCTCTGCCCACCAGACAGGTTTCCCATCGAAGTCGGTAGCTGTATTGAATGAGTTGCGTCAAAACAGACGGGGTGACCAAGTTCAGACAATATTGGTAGGCTTCTCATATCGTTTACTAACATGTTATAGCCAAAAAATGTTCCTCGTTCGGTTAATAGTATTTGATCATTTCCGGCATCCTCCACTTTTCTAATGGAGTTTTTCATATTCCAAGGACTCATAAATTGGCCCTTCTTTAGATGCAGTGGCCGACCCGTCAACGCGGCGGCTTGAAGTATTGAAGTTTGTCTGCATAGATACGCTGGTACCTGGACTAAATCGCAGACCTCCCCAGTCGCTGGACCCCATGCTGGATCCGAAAAGTCGGAAACGACTGGTACTCCAATTTCTTCCCGTATATCCGCAAGAATTCGTAATCCATGATCTAGCCCGAGTCCATGGTAACTACTTGGTGACGATCGACAATCCTTGTCGTAACAGGACTTGTAGATCCAAGGGACTTTTAGACGCCTACATACTTCTCCAATTCTCGCAGCTAAGTCGAACGCATGTTCGCGATTCTCAATAGCACATGGTCCACCGATGAACGCTAAGGGTAGTCGGCCACCAATGGCCACTTTTGTAACCGAGCCATAGCCCACCTCTATCACTTTACTTTGCATTACAATTCTTCGTTTTCCTTTGTTTAGCTACAAGTGCTGATCTGAGAAAAAACAGAGCGATTGGGGTTAGTCATCTTGTACATACCAGCTGAGCTCATTATGACTTTGACAGATACGCCAGAGATTGGTGTTACCGGTATGAAAAGACGTTATCTTTGTAACTGCAGATCACGAAAAAAGCATATAGCTTTATGCCAATGGAGAAGCTTAGTCATGCGTTAGTTGTTTTGCGGCTAATCTTATTTCTTTAGGGGATTCCTTTCTGTCCAAAGTATATGTCACGCGGATAATTATCTTCAATCTGTTTTTTCGTTAATCTTCCACTTTAACGTATTACAACCAATCCATCGATATACTGGTTAAGCGACAGTTGATTACCCGAGTACAGAAGTGGCTCTGGTTTTCTGAACAGTCGAATCCGTTGTATAAGTAGATTCCTGCCTGGCAGCTAGTTAAACTGCCCTGGATAGAGGCAGTTGCTTAAAGTAGACCTGATCGGGAGTCTGGAGGTCATAGTCGTGAATGTGGACGCCCAGTATTGTAGAAAGCGATGTATCGCTCAAGTGAGGCCCTGGCCTGCGAGATAGATTCATAGGCTTTAAGGTAAACCTCCTCTCATACAACAGGAAAAATTATCCGACTGGTTTATGAGTAGTGAAGTTCAGGAGCCATTAATTCGTTATCCACAGTTGGAAGGAATATTTGTGAACGACCAGAGAGTGGAAAGTAAAAAAGAAGTTGAAGTATTAATTCGGAGTCTTATCAGACTAGAGGAGGCCCTGTTGGCTACATGAGAATGACTGGGCCACAGATTACTTTCTACAACGAAGGCGGTTCAGTTCCAGTGGCCTGTTGGCATAGGAGAAATAATGTTCTATATCTCTTCTAGAGGAAGCGCAGCGAATATGTGGTTAGCAAAAGTGCTTTCGAAGCATCCAAATATCGTATGTTTCAGAGCAACAAGAAGTTTTCCACCGTATGAGTCGGGCGCTGCCGCTGGACAACAATCTGTATGCACGCCTGACGAATTCATCAAAGGCCTCTTAGAATGTGAAAAAGCCACCCACAACGAAAAAATGTTTGGAGCTATTCATGGCTATCCAGGAATAGCGGCTAAAGAAGCTTGCGAATCAAATGGTGGTTTTTTTGGCTACACCACAAGACATCCAATATCACGAATCCATAGCGCATTTATTTACTATATGGATGCCTATCTTCAAAGACAAAGAATAAAGATAGCGAACAAAGATATTCATGACTATGTATGCAGCGAATTACTCTTTAATCGCGATCTCTCTGAATATCAGACCATACCAGAGCCTCACATAATTGGGACAACGCAAGCGAAGTCAATGTTTGCAACACTTCTTCCTAGGCCAATAAAGAAATTCATAAAACCGGTCATTAATGCTCACTTTACATCACGCTGGCCAGCGGAGAAAACACCCCCACCAGATGAGTCGAAGCGTGTCGCTTATACTGCTTGGCTATTTAATAGCACAGCTAATTCTTTCCTCAAATTTGATAGACAGTTATATGACAATTGCAGTCTAGCCCAAGGCATAAAGATGGAAGATATGACGCAAAGTGTGGAATATTTTAAATCACGGGTGGGAATGCAAATTGCCCCTAACCTAGAATGGCCAGACAAATATATTGATGATGTTCTTTTGGGAAAAAAATTTAATGTACATCGATCAAAGCCAATATTACCCCAAGAGATTTGGCGGACATGGCCAGAGGGAATGCGAAATATGATGATAAGACATTTTGATTTTTATAATACAGTTGAAATGTGTAATGAATTCGACTATGACATATCTTATTTGTAAGAGTAGACTCCACAGTTCTTTAGCCTTTGTTACTGGTCGGGATCACACTGGGGTGCTGACTATTATCCTATTAAATTGAGTCAGAAATTGTTTAATGAATTGGGTACTGTTCGCCCATTCAAACGAAATTATCCCATTGAGAACACCAGAACGGTAGCAAATTGGTGATGTGAAATGGTTTGACTAATTTAATGAGTTGTGTCCAAGAGCATGATGGCTTTACTATTATTGAACTCTCGATTGCAGTAGCGACCATTCTGATTTCACCGATCAAACTAGTTGGATAATTCATAGATTAGGTCATGAGAGCACTATTTTCCACATTTCACCCTGATGTAGGTGTACCCCTTGCCCAAATTTTGGAAGAAAAAGGATGGGAGATCATAGTTACTGCAAACTGTGTGCCCCATTTTCAAGATCATGGCATAAGTGTTAAGGAGGTTGGTGACTATCTAGGAGTAACTGACAAATTTCCCTTTCCTCCAACGCTCCACCCTCAAATGGAATTAGCCCTTACAACTGACTCGGTCGAAACAGATAGGATTGATTTAGTTTTCGATGAAACATACGGTTTAGACCAGGGGATTGATGTTGGCGGGCATACGTTACTGGCTTTGGCTCTAAAGGGTAATCGGTACGTTATGTGGGATGAGGAGACTGCTAATTATTATTTCGAAGCTGTAAAAAAAGATCATGATTTGGAACCCATTCGTCAATCAACGAGTGTGCGAGGTTGGCGAAAGTTGTCAGAATTCTACTCTGAAGTTTCTACACAGCACTGCAAGACCATCCCGTTAGCTAACGGCGAAAACCCGTATCAAGTGCCAGCCACACTTGTTGAAGCTAATAGGCCTCCAGATCTTTCTATTTCTTCGATGGATTGCCATTCAGACTCGATAGGCTGTTTTACTAACGTCGCTGATTTAGATTGCGATCTAAATCTTCTTATTGCTTTGTCTAAATCTTATCAACAGACGTTTGATAATGTTCCATATATTGCCATCGGATCGAAACATGGTAATGCCTGCGGATTGGGGGTTAGTTGGAGCGATGAAGACGAGGCCCTTTCATTAGCCCTCTGGGGAGATCCTTTAAGTATATGGGGAGGCGAACTGGTCACGAATTTTGCGTTTAGTCATAGACTTGCGACAAATGCAATCGAGTCACGTGAGAGAGGACGGTTATTTGGCAGTCCTTGGTGGATGCTTGATGTAGTGGCTGCTCCAAGTTATTCGATAGATGCATTAACACGTTTTCAAAAAAGAAAGATCCGAAGAATATTTTCTGACAAGAATTTGTTCTGTCCCCAAGAAGCGAATTTAGAAAATATACAGCGCTCGATTCGTGGAGGAGTTCTAAAACAACCCCCCCACGATTTTATTCTAACTTTAAGAGAATCGACTCTATGTAATGCAGTAAAGTGTGATTTGCTTATTGCTTGGGCCGTCGCATTTTGGTCGTTCCATGGTGGAAATGAAGTCACTTTGGTAAAGGGAGGTCAGTTGTTAGGCGTAGGTGGTGGCCCTTCTACAGTCGTGGCCGCAGAAACTAGTGTGCAAAGGGGCAGTAAGCTCGAAAGATGGACATTAGCTGGTTCTAGTTTTGGAGCTGATGCGTTTTTTCCATTCACCGACGGACCAGAGTTGCTTGCAAATGCGGGTTGCCAAACTGGTGTGGTCCCAGGGGGTGGGAAGAATCATAATTTAGTAAAAGAATATTTTGAAAGTAAAGGAGTTGATTGTCTATTTTTGAATGAAGATATCAGAGGATTTATTCGCCATTAGTTCTTCCAATTGACGGATAATTCCTTGACCGATAAAGACCTGTCTGCTGTTAAGAAGTTCAAGCCAATACACTACAACACCCAAAGACCCCATTTAGCGCCGGGTAGCAAGCCCCGCCTCCCGTGACCCGAGCCATCAAACCCACCCCAACCAATCAAATGGCCATCATGCCGTAAACTCAGATACTCGCACAACAACTGGACTAGATTATCGGACAGGTCACCTCTTTTAGAGGGGCAAATACATCCTTTTGGAAACAACGGTGATTCGTTCGTCTTGCATAAATATAATTGCTGGTAGTCTTGATAATTCCTACTTTGGCGAGCTAGTACATAGGTCTAGTAGCCGTAGATTCTTCGTTCTACCCAGATCAGTTATCGATTAGGGTGGGGAAATTTCCGGTTTACTTTGTAAAGCAGTTAAAAAGAAGATTATGAAGTGGAAAATTTAATCTAGGCTCGTAATAGCACAACATCATTGATCCTCGACACCGATCGCATTGTTCGAGTCGCTTTTGCTCCCTACGGTAGTTATCTGAATTCACAAGGCTCTCTAAATCCTGAGGTATATCTTGTTGAAGATTCTTCATTTCTGAACCTGTAATACACGGATAGGAGTTCCCAAATGAGTCAAATTCAATAGCGTGATAGGGATAGAGACATTTTTTTTGTTCGGAAAGCACGTCCTCTTTCCCGGTAAGATATTGAAATGCTTTGCCCAAGAAAACTCTAGAATTAACTACTTTTGTGTCCGTAATTGCCTCGCGTATGAAGCTCTTCAATTCTTCATGTGAAGATAGCTGGCCAGGAAGATTGATTGTTGTTTGTTGATTAGTGAGAAATAACTCATGATACGTTAGGGGCAAATACTTCTGTAACGCCCGAGGGAACTCTTTGCGCAACCGAGTTCTTATTTGTCGAAGGTTGTTCAGATTGTTTAAGGTCAAAACAGAATTTACGACTATTTGAACGTCTGGTGCATTTTTAGTAAGCAAGTCGATAGCATTCCAGGCTTTTTTAAACGCATTACCAACTCCTCGTACGGCGTTATGGTATTCGTCGGCTCCATCGATAGATATGCTGATTTCTTTTATTCCGGCCTCTCCAAGCCTAGTGGCAAGACTTGTAGTCATGGTTGATCCGTTAGTAACAAGGTGAACATATGGTATTTTCTGCGCTGCATAGGCTAGTCTTTCCGGCAAATCTTTCACCAAGGTAGGTTCGCCACCACTGATAGTGTAGTAAATGACGCCCATCTTACTTAGCGCATCTATATCTCGCTCTTGCTTTTCTCTAGGATAGATATTTGGATGCTTCTTAGCTCGTATGTCACACATTTTGCATCTGTAATTGCAGCTATCAATAATGTACACGCCTGCACTTATGGGAGTCCCTCTGCCCATGACGTAATAGTTATAGTGCCATACGATCATTCTCTTGATGAATGAAAAACTAAGATGGTTCTTCAGGATTAGTTTACGCATTTTTATTATTTCGCTTTACTTTCACTTGACGTTATCAAATTCTTGTTCCGAATTACGTCAAGGACTGAAATTGGGGGTATGTTTTTCAGGCAAACGTTGTTTTTACAAACCGACAGCTTAGAATTGTAGATCGTTAAACAAGGACTACAAAAGTAGTCATCGTAAAATACGTGATGATTCTCTCCTATGGGTCCGTACAAAACAGGTGTCTCGGGACCAAAAAAAGAAATTGTCGGCACTCCAACTAAGCAAGCCAGATGAAGTGGGCCACTGTCATTTGTGATTACTAGACGACTTTTCTTTAATAACCACATTAATTCAGATAGTGTTGTCTTCCCACATAGATCTATTACCTTAGAAGAATTCAGTAATTGTTCAGTTAATTGGCCCACGTAAGTAGTTTCCTTTTGACTGCCAATCAATACTATAGTGACTTCGTAGTTGGCAGATAGTTCGTCAATTAGGTGGATAAAATATTCTTGAGGCCAGCGCCTCAACAAACATAAATCACCAGCGTTAATGTTTATGCTTACGATGTCCCCACTTATCACATTAAGACCAGGTATCTCTTTAAAAGAATTTGGTTTAAGCGAATTCGAATGGATAGCGATTTTGTCTGTAACCCGACTACTCGATTGTTTACCGGAAAAACTTGAAAACGCTTTAACAAATGTTTCGGAGATGTGTCTACTATGGTCAAAGGTCACCTTTTCGGAATAGACGACGTTACGCCACTTTACCGCAGAATAGAAACCAACAGTTTTCACCGTTGATTTACCAATCGATAGGAATAGTGTAGTGACAGCAGAAAAATTCGTAAAAAACTCAAGATCCACAACTGCGTCGAAATTCTCCTTGCGGAGTTTCATTATTAGAACAAGGAAATCACGTAGAAAAAATAAAATATTATCGAGTTTAAGGGTAAAACACTTGTCAATATCGGCGATTGATTGGCAAATTTCCCTATTCTCTTCTAGGGTGACAACAACAATTTGAGCGGAGGGGAATTGTTCTTTGGTGTGTTTAAGAGCAGGGATTGAAAATATGATTGAGCCAAGTCCAAAAAACTTTAGTATAAGAATTTTGTTAATGTTTTTGCTTGGATTTTCTTGACATCTTGAGGAGAACAATCTACTGAGGAATAGAATTATCAACAGGATTTTGACAGCTATAGGTCCAAGATACTTGTCGATCTTCCGAATTGTTTTAAGTTGCATTGGTTACTACCCGACAGGCACAGATAGTCAAGACAATTTATCCTTGAATCTTATCAAGGTTCGGACTCATTAATGTGTTTTCTGGCAAATTATGCTGAATAGATTCCCTTTTCCAAATAGCAATTTGTTCATGACCCTCATCAACTGACCCAACCATTTAAACTTTAAATACAACGGACGTACAAAAAAAGTAGAGTATTCGTTAAGTGCTACCAGCTTGTAGTTTGAGAAAAAGGTCTGTACGAGCTCTTCTGGTATAAGACCTTTTTCCTGGTCCACAGAGATTCTGGACTGTTCAACAGGTGAGTTGAACTCCACCATTTTCAGTATCTCGTCTTTAGAGAGATCGGCATCAATCAAATCCTGCGTTTTTAGTTTATAGTTGATCAAATGATGCATTTCGTCCGTCATTGTTTTCCCAAGACCGAGGAGTTTATATGTACTTGCCAGCAACCGCATTGTAAGAGAGGAGAAGAATAGTTTGTTCGGCTCATGAGCAATGACCACAAAACCTTCTTTTGTTAGGATTCGATCAACTTCCTCAAGCAGTGGTTTATAGTCCTCCAAGTGATGCAAGATTGCATTTAATGTAACTAGATCGATACTGTCTGAGGAAATTGGCAAATAATTGGCCTCCCCAACTAAATAGCTAATATTACAAGAGACATTAGAAGCCAGTTTCAGTCTTGCTTCTTTTAGCATAGCGGGACTCAAATCATAACAAATGACATGGTCCCGACTTGTAAATTGGGGTGAAATTACATCCGCTACGAAGCCGGTGCCGCAACCGATATCAATAATTTTGATTGTGTTATTGCTGCGAGTTGAAAGGAATGTATCAGCGACTTGACGCCACCAGTCACGGTCTCCTTCGAGAACTTCGGGGTGTCTTTCATCATAAATCTTCGCTTCGACTTCATAAAAAATTTTGTTGATGTCTCGAATAAGGTTATGGCCCATAGGACAAATCTACTTAGATAATGAAATTATAGGAAAGACTGATGACTAGCTAAGCGATATCGAACTATTTCTGTGAGGCCTATAGGTTATATTTTCTGAATGATACATATTGACATCGACATCAAATAGTTTGATTTGCCGTTGACCTATCGTTTACAACTTCACTTAATACACGACCAGTACTACTGCTTGGATAAGGCAATCCCAGCAAGTAACAGATCGTTGGGGCAATGTCCATAATGGATGCCTCGAAATCAAGTTTCTTCACCTGTATTGCTTTTCCAGCAATTATGAAGGGAACATATTTTTCTGCATCAGAAAGGAGATATGAGTGGTCAATTCGCACCATACCATGGTCAGAACAAATGATAATTATGGAATCTGAGTCAAGGTCGTTTTCCTTTAAAAATGCCATAAAGTTTTCGATTCTTTGATCTGCTCTTTTGATGGCTTCTAAGTATTGTTGAGATTCACTGCCATAAGCATGTCCTAAAAAGTCGACCTCGCTCAGGTCTGCTACGAAAAGTTGAGTTCCGTCTTCTTCTAGAAGATCAGATTTCAACAAATCAAACATTAAATCGTCGGATTTGTAGATACCATGTGTAGGTAGAGATACAACTTTGGTGTTCCAATGGGGTTTCGAAAAGTGTTTTACATGCATTGATCCATACAATATGGTTTTGATTAGATCTGGTAGACCCTCTACTTTAATAACTTGTCCTAAATTGTTGTTCCTAATGCCGTGAACTTCAGGAATTGCCCCCGTCAATATGCTTGCAAAGGCAGGATTCGTTAAAGCACGATATACAGTTATTAGGCCTCTTGGAAAATAAGCATTGTTTTCTTTCAACTCTGTCAGAAATGGTAGCTGAGCCTCTTCAAACCGATCTAGCCGGCATCCGTCGATATTAAGTACTATTATCCTTTCGGCAAATTTCTCTCCCAATTCGGGCTTATAGGATTCAGATATAAAGGATTTAGGCTTTAAGAAATACGTTATCAGTGCTGCTGATCCGAACGCTATCCAAAAAAACAAATTGGTTCTTGATTCAATAGGATTTGGAACTAAAACTAGTATCAATGAGTACAATGTCGAAAAAAATATAGACATGGAAAGACTAACGGTGGTGGGCGCGATAGTAAAAATTGAATTCCACAGTTTTCTGGCGCTAATCGTAACATCCCTAGCTACTATTGAATCGGGCAACCCCATAAATCCTATCTGGATGAACAGAAACAAAGCTAAATTCGTCAAGGTTAGAAATAGAAATATTGACCAGTCAAATGATGAAGAACTAAATAGAAAAAAGATAAATACAGGACTTAACAACACAAACCAAGGGAAAAAATCAGAAATTTTATAGGCGCCCCAGACCGCAACAGAAACGATAACAAGTGATAAAAGTGAATAATCCTCTATTTTGAAAAAATAAACATACAATACAAAAGAAGTAACGCCGGCTATAAAAAAATAAGTGTCAATCGTATTAAAAAAATAAAGTAGTCGCGTGCAAAAATCTTCAACTTTTTCATTGTAAAAGCGACCAACAAGTAGATTAATTAGATTCATCTATCTTCTCGAGGACAGATACTTCGGTGCGAAGGAATTTGATGCACCCCTATTCTCTTCAATGGTGATACTGGGGTTCAGCTGATTGAGTGATTGTTTTGACCGTCAATTAGCAAGAGATAGTCAAAACTAACACCACAACGACAAAAGTCATTATAGTTTTCGATTAGTCAGATATGTAACGGGTGCGTCCGAATAGGTTTCGAAACATCTGTTTAACGTACCACTTCATGATCCACTTGGCGTAGTAGTCTTTTCGAATGTACGAAACAAGAACATCAATGATTATGATGATAGGAATCTGGAATGGGATGTATCGAAAAATGTTATAGACTCTACTGTTTATAAGCCACATCATAAATTTATGGGGAATGATAGGTAAGAGTCGAAACATGATGTGGTAGGTCTTTAGAATTCTCTTTCTTTCCGCTTCCATAGCGGATCCGGTGGAAAGATAGTTATCTTGCAGTCCTTTGTTAATCAACGCCTCCTCTTCGGAACCAATTATCCCTTTTTCTAGGGCATGCTCAGTTATCGCTACTTTGGGTGCATATTGAAGCCAAAAAATACTCGCTCGGATTAACCGTTTTCGTGGTGACAAAGCTTTCAATGCATAGATCAGATCTTCTTCTTTTTCCCCTGGCAATCCAAGGATCAAATCAGCAGAAAAATTTATTCCAGCGTTATCCAGTTTTTCTAGCGCTGTCAAGACTTTTTCCGTAGTTTCGTCCCGAAGTAGAACGTCTTTGCGAACTTTAGGATTAAAAGTCTCAATCCCCATTTGCACATGATGGCATCCGGCAGCCTTTAACATAGATGCATAATCCGACTGTAACTGCAACGGTTGTACCATTATTCTGAAGGGGAGCCCCACTTCTTTTGGGTACCGTTTACAGAATTCCTTGAGCCAACGTTTGTTGCCAGAAAGGACGTTATTTTTTATGTCGATATACTTCAAGTTGTACTTGACTTTCATTTTGTTAAATTCATCAAGTACAGTATCTACCGATTTTTCTCTCATAAACGAGCCCTCCCGAAGGTCGGACTCGAAATCAAACTTAAAGTTTTCGGAACAAAAAGAGCATTTTTGTATACATCCTCTATTTGTGACCGTTAGGTAATATTCCTCGATGGGAATAAATGGTTCGAAAATTTTCTTATCAGGTGTCGGGAACTCCTTAGCATGTGGAAGATAACTGTATTTACCAGGAATCACTTTATCTTCTTTTTTATACCAAAGGTTTGGAATATTACTGAAATCTTTCCCGTTACTAAGAGCATCCAGGAACATGGTCATAGGTAACTCACCATCCCCCTGTACCAGAAAGTCGACCTCATCTTGCGCAATTACTTCCTCAGGAACAGTAGTCGGATGTATACCACCCCAAATTGTGACAATTGAAGGAATTTTTTTACGAATTTTTCGAACTACATCCAATGACCACTGGTAGTTGTCCGCAAAACACGAAAAAGCCAATACGTCTGGAGTTTCCTTAACTATGGCTTCGATCATCTTTTGATTTGTGTTAAACAATTTCGCGAGAAAAGGCACGGAGAAGTATTGCTTATCGTCGAAGAGTGCACGATCAAAGGCTACCTTCGTTTCATGTCCTTCGCGTTTACACGCGGCTGACAGATACGCTACCGAAATATTTTCAGCTCCCATAACGGGGAAAACTATTCTTTTCATTTATGTTGTACGGGTACCTTGTGGATGTTGCTAGAAATCGACTCAACCTCGATATAACGCACCTTCATTACCGAATTTTTCGTCGGTAGCTACTTGAGTAAGCCTTTTTAGCTCGGGGTCCGTTACATTGTATCTGGCACTTCTCCTCCTTGCTAGATGAATAATTAAAATTGGCAGCATATTATGCAATAGTAACAATTTAAACCAAATGATTTTTCCGACAAAACCATAATAAATTAGTAACAATTATCTATGTGTTTAGTAAATTTATGGCGTTATTCTTGGTCCAAGTCCCTTATACTAACTCGCTTAACGCGGGAGTAGTTACTAATCAGATTCTGATGAGTTACAGAAACAAATTTATCCGCTTGTTGAGGAGAGAGTTTGTTTCACAAGGGTTAGCTGCCAGAAGGTAGACCGAGAGTCAGCTTTTTACTTCTAGATGCTATAAGTCTTGATCGAATGAATAATAAATTAGTATTGCGTCGATTGGCTACTGGACTTCAGGTCGGTCGAGCATTAATCTTGATCAAATTCTTCAAAAAACGAATTCCCCTATATTGTGAGTGGGAAGTAACTGACTATTGCAATATGGATTGTGATTTTTGTTCGACATTATCCCCTACTCGCAATTCTGCAAATTGGGACACAAGACCATCAGAAGCTCTTAGAATTATCGATCAATTGGCAGAGTTGGGAACAAAATTCATTCACTTCTCTGGAGGAGAGCCGACTTTACGAAAGGATTTAAGAGATTTGATTGCACGGGCAAAAGAAAATGGAATGATAGTTGCATTGACTACAAATGGATATGGCTCTCCAAGCATATACAGTAGTGTTTTAAAAGCAGATGTAATTCGGATAAGTATTGATGGAGTAGGGGCGTATCACGATAAGATTCGTAGCAAGAAAAACTCTTACAATCGTGCGATTAAAGTCATTAAGTTTCTCTTAGACAATCAAACACGGCCAGCCATAAACATGACTATTTCGGACGATACTCCTGACGATCAAATAAATAATCTAATTGGAGTAGCTGAGAAGCTAGGAGTTGAAATTCATTTGAGCCCCATGGGGCGCAAATGGAGTGAAGATAGTACACCGGAACAAATGGGAATCGTAAAGAGAATTCGGCACTTTCATAGTATTCACAAGAGAGTAGTTGCTAATCCAAACCCGTTTTTATCGGTACTTGAGATCGGTGGTTTAGACAAATATGGTTGTCGAGCAATGGATGTGGCGATCTCGATAAAAGCTGATGGCAGTGTTCATCTGCCTTGTACCGGAATGGACTACAGGGCAAAAGGAAATATTAGCCAAATATTTTATGGGGAGGAAGCCGACGAGTTAAGGCTAATGCAAGGAAGGCATAGTGTTTGTCAAGGGTGTTCTATACGTTGTATGATCACAGCGAGTAGCTTGTTGAAGGCATCCGGTCTTCAATCTATTTTCCAAACCTACGCTAGAAACGTACTCCATTAGGCTTAGGCAACAATTAATTGGTGACTACGATGCAAAGAAAATTTTCAACAGTTCTAATTACTCCCGCGCAGGGCCTAACAGAAGTTTATGGGAAGTATTCAAAACTTGCATCAACGATGCCAGCTTTAGGCCCCTGTGCCCTTGCAGCCTATTTGATTCACCATCACTATCCGGTACGGATAATTGATGCGGATGTTTTGCGGTTGACCTCAAAGGAGGTTGGATTAGACATATCAAATGAGCCCGCGGATCTTGTCGGAATATATACACATTCAGTTAACTACAATGTAGTACGGAAGTTAGTTTCTGCTATTAAGCAGGTAAATAAGTCACAGAAAATAGTTGTTGGTGGTCCGCATTTGAATTTTGCTCAGGTCGAGGCACTAGAGGAAAATGAAATAGAGTTTGCCGCGAAAGGTGAGGGTGAGGAAACACTGCTGGAATTAGTGCAACATCTCGAAGATGGCGCAACGGACTTTTCTGAAATTGATGGCTTGGCCTGGAAAGCTGTAGATGGCGAAATTATTGTAAATAAAGATAGGGTACGAAAAAAAGAGCTGGATACATTACCATTTCCAGCAATACATCTACTCCCCCCGATATCGATGTATCACCCCCCGCTCATGCAGTACAAACGTCTGCCGGTAATTGATGTAGAAACCTCTAGGGGTTGTCCGTATCGCTGCTCATTCTGCGAAACACCTTTTGGCAAGAAAATGAGCTTCTATAGTCCAGAATACATTGCCGATTATTTGGAACATCTCCAAAAGAAAATAGGGGTAAAAGAAGTCCATTTTATGGATGACACCTTTACTCTTGTAGAAAGCCGCGTATTCGAGTTGTGTGAACTAATAAACAAGAGAAAAATCAAAATACCTTGGTATTGTGCTGCCCGAGTAGATATCAAGAATCGTGACATCTGGAAAACTATGCAAAAAGCAGGTTGTTGGATTGTTGCGATCGGAGTTGAGTCTGGTAATCAAGAAATAATTCATAACCTACAAAAAAGAATCACTATTGCCCAAGTAAAGGGGGCGGCAGCAGACATTAGGAAAGCTGGTTTGGCTCTAAAAGCGTTTTTCATAATTGGTAACCCAGGAGAGACGTTAGACACCATAGAGGAAACAATCTCGGTAGCAGAACAGATCAAAGCGCATTACCCGGTGTTCAGTCTTATGACGCCGTATCCTGGTACTCCCCTATGGGAAACAGCCGATCAATGGGGAACACTGGATAAAAAAGGGTTTGACAAATATCTATTAGCTGCTGATGACCCGGTATTTGTCCCATTCGGGTTGACCAAAGAAATATTACTGGCCAAACAGAAAGAGGCTTTTCGACGAAACTATTTCAATCTAGGGATGGTTAGTAGGCAATTAGGCGTTTTTAAGGGATTTCAAAGTTTAGTTAAAATACCACTCGGCTTAAGAGAAGCGGTAAGACTTCAATTGAATTGGTATTGATGAAGGCATGGGCTATAGTTATGTTAGGATTAGCATAGCGGCCATGATAGAAATGCTTTCGTCTAGCACCACTTTTGAGAAGCTGATTACTATACATGTATAGTTTGCAAAGTTTCATCCCATTTATCCTTTGTGCTGAGTGTCGGAGTACATAGAAATGACATCTAGACCAAGACAAATCAATAAAATTGCTCTGTTTTGGCCAAACGGATTTGATACCAAAACAGTAATACCTTTGGCCTTAGGCTATGTAAAAAGAAACCTCGATAATTCGAAATACGATGTTAGGATTTTCGATTGCTCAATCGATGACATTAGTGCTGATTCTCCAGAGTTAGTAAGTATATTGGAAAATTTTTCACCTGATTTAGTAGGGGTTTCTTGTTGGCCACCAACTTGGGATGAGGCTTTCGAAATTCTTAAAGTTACTAAGTCAATCAATAAGGACATAGTGACAGTTGTCGGTGGAGTCTATGCAGCAGCGAGCGGTGGTCATATTGTCAACGAGGAAGCCGTAGACTTTGTATTTCGGGGTGAGACTGAGCTGTCTTTCCCAATTTTCTTAGAAGAGTTTGAAAAGGAAAATGCCGATTTCTCAAATGTTTTGGGGCTTACCTACATTTCTAATGAAAATAAAGTAGTTGATAATGAAATGCAGCGAGAAGATGACCTCGATATCATCAGATATCCAGATTATTCTGATATACGGCTGGATGATTATATTGACCAAGGTTACAAGCATTTCACCTATGTGAAGCACGCCCCGATATGGGTAACTCGCGGTTGCCCTTACCGGTGTGGGTTTTGTATGGCCCCTTTACAGAATGGAAGACCTATCAGGACCCATTCAGTCGAATACATTGTAGGTTGGATCAGTGATCTATATCACAACCATGGGGTACGGCATATCAATATTATTGATGACAATTTTACGTACCACAAAAAATTCGCAAAATCAGTGTGTCAGGGAATAATTGATGCAAATCTAGAAGGTCTAATAATTGGAACACCTAGCGGCATCCGTGTTCAACGGACCGATAAAGAGTTACTACGGCTTATGAAAAGGGCTGGCTGGGAATACATCTTCGTTGCGCCCGAAAGCGGTTCAGTAAATACTTTAAAGAGGATGAAAAAAGACCTCGACCCGACCATCATTCCTCCCCTGGTTCAAGACCTTAAAGACGCTGGCCTAAAAGTAATTGCGTTTTTTATTGTCGGATATCCCGGAGATACCGTCGCAGATCTCAAGGACACTTTGGATTTAATCAGAAAGTGCGACTTCCACTTCTTTTACATGTTTAATTTCCAACCCCTACCCGGGACTCCGATTTATCAAGAGCTTGTGGATACTGGAGAATATTCTCCTGATCAACTTACTAAAACAACGTTTTCTAGCGGCAATATAGTCTACGTTACAGAACAAATGAAGGGTGTGAATTTTCCGTGGATTCGTTTGCGAGAATATTTTTTCTTAGCGTTTCGAAATCCTTCGAGTGTGTTATTCCTTATAAAAAATACAGATCCTGTAAAAATTGGGGAAATATTCTTCTCTAATACCGTTAAGGCATTTCCATCACTTTTTGACAAATCGCCAAGACTGGTAAATAGGTGGTGGGATCGCTTATCCGGCCGGTTGCTTCTTCACGAACCCAAACGTCGCAAAACTAGGGCGAATTTGAGTACAAATCAGTGGCATGTTGGTCTTGGTCCTCAAATAGCAGAAGGAGCTAACAATCAATCCGAGAAACGCGCCTCTACCGAGCGGATTAATTGAAAGCTTGGTGCATAAATTTTTGTCCCATAGGGTTAAGTGTGGCTGTCCTAATAATTCGGTGATTGGATAAACTGATGGAATTATGACGAATCACCGGTCTTTAAGTCGTTGCAATGAACCTCAAGATGTTAATCTGACACCTGAGCGAGTTTAGCTAGAAGGCCTACGAAAATAATGACGATGTCTCGAACACTGCGCCGAATGCGAATTGATTCTGAAATCGGCTTAAAACTGCTCAAGTACAATGTTGACAAGAAACCTTTCCCTCTAGTCACTCATTTGCTGGTGACTAATCGCTGTAATCTACGATGCTTCTATTGTTATCCGCAGGTCTTCACTCGAGAAATATCTGATGATCCCCTTGATGACTGGAAGCAAACGATTGATAAATTTGTTGAGTTGGGGACGAAGGTTTTTGTGATCCTAGGTGGGGAACCACTTATTCGAACCGATATTGGTGAGATTATTGAACACGCATGGAAAAAGAATACCATCGTTGAATTAATAACGAACGGATACTATGTCTCCAAGAGACTAAAACATCTAAAGTACTTGGATAGTCTCTGCTTCAGTCTGGATGGCAACCAGCCACAGAACGATGCAGTACGCGGCGAAGGAAGCTTCCAAAAAGTTCTAGATGCTATTGCTCTGGCTAAAGGCGAGGGGATCAACTGTCGGATTCACGCAGTTATTACTAAAGAGACTGTTGAGTCATTAGAGGAACTTTGCGTCCTTGCTAAGGAACTTAATATCACCATCAATTTCACCCAGGCAACAATTCACACGGATGACCCTGATGCCGCTTTAACAGAAGCGGAATTACAGAAATCCTTGAACCTTTTAAAAGACCTGAAGGAGAAGGGGTATCCGGTGACAAACTCTGATTTTGCCATCGACTATATAAAGAATTATCCACTTGAACGTTATGGAATCTTTAAGTCAGACGAAGTTCAAGGTGAAGCGCGTGACAAAATCATGAAATGCCGACGCCCTTACTTGACAACCTACGTTGATGCAGATGGTTTGCTATATCCATGTGCAAATGTATGGCATAAGCACAAGAACTCTATTAAAGATGGTGGTATTGAGGATGCTTGGAACCGGCAAACTAAGATGGATTGTTATTCTTGTGACATCCTTGGTGAGGCTGACATGAATAACCTACTTTATATTTCGCCAAACAGTATTATGACAGCGGTAAAGCATCGCTGGAGTCAGCGTTCAGGAAGGTCTCGAACAGCTTCAGTTTGATCCTAAGACAATAGCCCACTTGTTAAGAAATGATGGAACAAGCATCAGACTGCCCCTACTGTCACGATGACCTGAACGTAACTGTGTCAGTCGACGACGTTATGACTAAGTGTAAGTATCATCGTCGAATCGGTCAGGGTTATAGCATTGATGAGATAGCGCCGCCCGGCTTATGTCGAACGATGTTCTATCGTGCTTATCCCACGAGTCTTGCGGTTTTGTATCACGGCAAACCAAAGAAATTTTGGTTAAGGAGGCGTGGACATGATTCATATATAGTCTCATGCCCGGCGTCAGAAGGAGTTGAGGTCAAAATTTCGTCGAAAGAGCAGTTGCCCATGCTAATTCGAATGATGAAAGAGCTCCTAGAAGAAGCTTTGAAGTTCTTTTTGCGTGGTTACGACGCACCGTTTAGACAGGTAGCTCTCGAAGTCGTCAAGGCTGGACCGGCTTGTCCTAAAGGATACAAGATCGGTCAAAAGTTTTATTTCAATACCAATAATACTGAAGAACTATGCCCTGCTGCGTTTTCTAGCACCTATCCTTACATAAATTACTTAGCGAATATGAATCGGTCATCAGGTGAGGCGTGCTCAATGCAGGTTCATTGTCCAGATTTCGTTGGAGTGACTTTCGGTTTGAAAGTAAGTCTTCCAACAAATAAATCAGAATCTAAGATTTAGCTGATGAAAGTTAAGGCCATTTGTACGGAATGTAATATTGACAAGCTTAATGTTAATTTAGATTCTGGATCTTTCGATGCGAAGGAAACATTGCCAGAAGGTATGTGTTTTCTAGCATTTCATCAAGTTTTTCCATATATCCGAACGCTGACAACCGGTGGTTGGTTTAACTGGGTTGGACATAATGAGCACGTTATTGTCAAGTGCCCTGCGCTCAATGGAATAGCTGTAGAAGTAAAGGCGCCAGCAAAGAACGAACCCAATGTACTAGAGTGTCAAGTTATAGAGAAAAGAGGTCCGTGTTTTCGAGGGCATGACATGGATGAGCAATTTCGTTTTGATATTAGCGAAATTAATTTAGAGCGATTGGAAATATTATTTGATTTGTTTCCCAATCTTATGAATTCTGCAAGCGCACAAAAGATGGAGGGCAGTATGAATATTCAGTTGCGTGAAGGACAGACACGCAAAGTTGAGTACTCTGTTGAATTCACGAAGTCTAGTGCAGGCTCTCTATAGACTTGCATGCTGTAGATTGGGGCGCCTCCTTTAATGGGGAGGCCATAGCTGGAAAACACATCTATCGGCTGTAGCACTGCCGACAAACTAAACAGATTGTTTGGTCGATAAACCGCAGTGAATAACCAAGATACTAGCTACTTTCAGAATTCCTGTATCGTCCTAACTGGGGCAACTTCTGGCATCGGCAAAGCCATGGTCGATATCCTAATTTCTATTCCTGATACAGAATTGATATTGATTGGTCGCGATAAGGGCCGCTGCCAACAACTCGAATATGAGACTAAGGATGTTCACATTAGTAAAATAAAAGTTATTTGTGAAAATTTGAATAACCCTAAATCTACTGAAAATATAAGAAAACAAATACCTGATTCCGAAAAAAGGTTAATTTTGATCAATAATGCCGGGGTCGGAATGTATGGTGAGTTCTTCAATGTAGACGCCGAAGTTTTGCACGAAATACTCGCGGTGAATATTAATGCACTCGTAATGCTCACACATTCGGTAATACCAACTATTATTAAGAATGGGGGTGGTGTGTTAAATATTTCATCTGTAGCTAGTTTTGCGCCTTGTCCAGGTATCGGGGTCTATGGAGCGTCCAAGACATTCGTGACAGCATTCTCGGAGGCTATTCGTGCGGAGTTTCGAGAATATGGAATTAACGTCGTTTGTTATCATCCAGCGGGAACTGTTTCGAATTGGTTTAAGCGTGCGACAGGTGGTGTTGTCAAGACTCCTCCTGTTCAACAAGTGCGAGCAGAGACTGTGGCACTTGAGGCGCTTTCGTCACTGGCTCGTAACCAGACAAATCCAATAAACGGGCTGTTTAACGTATTTGCTTCTCAAATCTTGGGAATAATGCCTCGCGATCTTGCCGCAAAACTGGTATATCGCCGAACCAAGAAGGTTTTACTTCAAATTTGATAAAGTGGCTAGCGCAAACAATATTGAAGTATTCTATACAGTGTTTAACACCACTAATCCTTAAGGACTATTGTATTAGATAACCGCTAAAATAAAGATTATGACCAACTAGCTGAGTTCAAGCTAAAAGTCACTAGGAGCAATCCATTAAAAACACTCAAAAATTTGCGCTTCTTCGAAATCGAGCAAAGATATTTTCAGGCTTACTGGCTTATCGCTACAGTGGTAAGAAGCGGCCGCTATTTGCCCACCTACTCCTTACAAATCGTTGCAATCTAAAATGTCGGTACTGTTTTGTCGATGTTAATACGATATATGAAACAGATTTGAAACTGAACGAGTGGAAGGATGTGGTACAAGGTCTTCACCTTCGCGGGTGTGTGACGGTTTCTTTAATGGGAGGAGAGCCGCTGATGTTCAAAGAGCTTGATGCCCTGGTGGACTATATCAAGTCTCTTGGTTTGAACGTGGATCTTACAACGAATGGAATTGGCATTGAAAAGAAACTAGATACTGTTCGAAAAATTAACTCCATAATGGTTTCGCTTGATGGACCTGAGCATTCTCACGACATTAACAGAGGCAAGCATTCGTTTAGACACGCGATGAATGCGATCGAAATATTGAAAACAAATGACATCCCAGTACGAGTTAATTGTATCGTCAATCAACAAAATCGTGATTCTCTTCCATGGTTATTAAATTTCTCCCAAGAGAATTCAATCCCAATTACATTTAATATGGCGAATGAGTTTTCAGAAAGTAAACGTCACTTTCAGGATGAGGTAATGATGGGGGAAGATGACATTCGGGATTTTTATCGTGAACTAAAACAATCTATAACAACTACTCCCGAGCTAGAGGACCTAATACTGTTTTCCCAGAAGTCTATTGATCACGTAATAAATTATCCTAAATCATTTAATGAATTAGTTTTACGAGAGCCAGGGGAGAAGATGGAACGTATGAATATGTGTTGGTTCGGTCAGATATGGGTACACATAAACAGCAATGGTGACATCATCCCATGTTCAACACTTTGGAATCTGCCGCACCTTTTTACACCAATGAATATTAGAGAGCATGGTCTTGATGCCGCTCTCGAACACGCAACACAATTACCATGCAAAACCTGTTACTGGCCCGCTCCACAAGAATGGAAAGAGGTAACTACTCCTCGGGGTGCTCTCAGACGCCTGGGTACGACGATCACACAGATGAGGCAGTAGACGAAATTCTTTCTTTGTTGATGGCATTGATGCATAAAGAATAGTGAGTGGGGCCACGAAGGGAAGTGGACTTGTTTTCGCTTTCGGATGTTTCAGGTCCTGCTGATAATGTCCTGAAACTTGTGGAGGCTACGGAAACAGCGATTTCACGTGTCCAACCCAATTGTCGCGAAATTTCCGGAGCGGTATTCGCGGCAAATTGTTTCTTCCCTTTTACCAACGGTCCCAATCGTCTCTGTGCCGCAGGAGTAGCAACGGGTTTAGTGCCCGCCGGTGGTCAAAATGAGGATAAAGTAAGGGAATATTTTGGGTTACACGGTGTAACGATAGGTTACTTACCGGAATTATATCGGGGTTTTCCAAGGTACTAGGACAATCATCTCGGATGATTGCTGCAGAAAACTGTTATCTATTACTATCGCCAGAATATATACTTCAGGTGTGCGACATATGTATAGATTTAGTTGGTAGGAAATACGGAGCTGATATAGGCGTTGCAATTTTAGAGAATCAAAATTTTGAACCTTAACGAAGAGATATTAGAGTTTCCGGAGGATTTCCTTGGTCAAACTCCATCGCTGTCTCATCGGACGAAGCGAATACTGCGAGGATTGCGTACTTTCTGGCGTGGGCGTAATGCGTTTTTTGCACTTGTTTCCTGGAAAATATCTGGCAAACGCCGACCCGTGCGAATTAGCCTTCTCGTAACTAAAAAATGTAATCTAAGATGCTTCTATTGTTATGCCCTAGATGAGATTACAAATCCAAAAATTTTAGACGCAAGCTTCGAGAAAATTACGGCACTAATTGATGAACTATATGATAGTGGCTGTAGGTGGATTAATTTGCTTGGTGGGGAGCCACTTGCTCGAAACGATATTGAAGAGATTATCGACTATATCGTCAAGAAGGGTATCTTGTGTGAATTGACAACCAATGGTTACTACATCAGAAAACGGATTAGCGCACTTAAGAAATTAGACCATTTGGCAATTAGTCTCGATGGAAATAAGGAAGCAAATGACCGGGCTCGGCTAGATGTACGTGGCAAGGGCTCATTCGAGCACATTATTAAAGGTTTAGCGTACGCGGCAGAAGAGGGTCTGAATATTCGTATTCACGCGACGCTGAACAAACGGACGATGGCACCGGACAGCCTAAACTTCTTGGCGGCTCTTTGTAAGAAGTATGGAATGACATTTAATTACTCAGAAAACGGATTACCTGGTATTGAAGATTTGGACCCAGATTATATTTTAGCTGCAGATGAAACAATGAATTTTTATCAACAATACGATGGCCTCAAAAAGAAGGGCTATCCAATTGTTTCTTCTGACGTTGCTGTTAACTATGCGACGAAATGGCCTTTGAAAGACAAGACTACAATATTTAAACAAGATGTGAAGAACGTTCCAAAAGACAGTTATTTTGACTGCACGCTTGGTCGAAATCAGTGTTTTGTTACGGCAGACGGCAATGTTTATCCCTGTAGCAAGCGATGGGGTGAAGGCCAAAATGCTTATAAGATCGGCTTTAAGGCAGCGTGGAATAATTTAGAAAACCTTGACTGCGTCGCCTGTAAAGAACTCGGTACGATTGAGCAGTCATTAATTACTGCTATGCAACCGAGGGGATTCGTTAATGGTATTAAAAACTTTGTGTTGCGCTAGAACTATTGAGTAGTTCCTAAAACGAAAGAACTGTAGAAAAGGTTGTAATTTGTCTAGTCGAAGACCAAATTTGGGCCACGGTCTTAAAATAATTATTACCGGGGCGTCGGGAGGAATTGGATCCGCACTTGCTAAATGTGCAGGCCAACATGGTGCAAGTCTGGGTCTTATGGGTCGTAATACTCATCAGCTCAATCGCATTGCACAAGAACTTACCCGAGACGGAGTATGTGTGTCGGTATACATAGGTGACTTGGGTGATCTGAATTATGTATCCCACTCAATTCATTCGTTCTCTACACAGATGGGAGGAATTGATGTCGTAATACACGCTGCAGGTGTTGGTCTACGTGATCGTTATTACTCTAATAGGACTGAGGAAGAGCTGGAATTACTCAACATTAACATGACAGCGTCTATATCACTGCTCAAGACTGTCATACCAATTTTTGATACAGGAGGCTGGGGGCATTTCGTCAACCTTAGCGCGCTTGGTGCTTACTACTGGGCACCTTTCCAATCCGCCTATGTAGCTAGCAAGGCCGGATTCCTTGCTTACTGCACTAGTTTGAACTACGAACTGCGTCAGAAGAATATATATATTTCAAATGTAATTCTCCCAGGCGTAGACACACCATTTACTGACCACCCTAACTACGAGGTCTACCGAAGACAAGGTAAGTTATTATTACCGGAAACGGTCGCCGCCAAGGTGGTAAAAGGGTTGCTCGTGCCACGTCAAAACCTCGTAGTTGGCTCAAAGATTGGATACTGGATCAGTCGGATATCAATGTTCGCACCGTATTTGTTCCAAAGTATCATTGAAAAAAGGAATCCGCCACCGAAAGGGTAATTTTCTACAATAAAGGTCAGCTAACACTTAGATTCAGACCAAATACAAAGGAGGCAGGCTGGTTTAACACTTCGTAAGAACTAATAGAGCAAGTCTTCTCAAGATCAGTCTCACATTCTAGGCGATCGTGCAGTTGTCGCAGAACCGATAAGCCAAATGCCCTAGAGTACTGTAGAAAATTATCATTGCAGTACTAATCGTCCTAGGTTTTTGGCTATAGTATTTAAGCTATGGCAGATTTTTTGAAAACGACTTTGAGGGGTAAGTAATGATGCCTTTAATGCGTGATCAGTCGGTGTTAAGAGCACCTCTATATAGTTCACTTCTAGTAATCATTCTTATTCCGTTCGCTATATTCCTGCTTAATTTCGTTTTGATATATTTTTTTGGAACGAAGATTTTAGAACAGTACCGAGTAGGTGTACTATTCCATTTGTTCGGGGGTTTGAGTATCTCTTTCTCTTCAGCTGGCGTAATTTGGAATCTTGCCGAAAAAGAAATAATCCGTTTAGAGGATCTTAACGTATTCCGAGGCCTTATTTTTGGATGTGTTTGTTTTGCTGTTATTGGCTGGGAGGTGCTCGAATATGTGGTGCCTATCGATCCAAAATACCTAACTTATTCCTACAGTGACACAATCAATGATATGTGTTTTGGGGTTATTGGTGGCTTGGTTTCATTGCTATTTATTCGAGGTCCTGTTGGTAGAATAGAGCAGGATGATAACAATTTATAAAAATGGACTCTTAGAAGATTTTTGATAGACTAATTTGGTAAATTAAATCTGCACAAATTCAGATTACAACTAAATTTGGCTCGACGGAACTAAGAGAGGGGGAAGTCGACCTTCTGTCCACCAGGTATTTCGCAAGATGCCCAGCATATTCACTCCAATCTACAAGAAATAAGTGAAAGATCATAATCGAAAAAGCATCTATTGGGGCACATCCCTTTCTTTGATATTAGTCTTTACCGTGATATCACTACTTAGCGACTATCGCTTTAGGTACTTGACAAACGATGATTTGATTATCGCAATGGAACAAAAGAAAGATAATCAAGCTCTATATCCGAAAGACGAATGGATCGCTCTAGTTTCGAAAATCTACATTACATATTATTACACTGCGATCTACAAGCTTTCGAAGTTGGTCGACATCAAACCGGCCTTTCTTTTGACACAAGCCTTCACTAGGTGGCTGTTCTTTGTTTCGGTATTTTTCCTATCGTTAACTTTGTTCCGCAAACATGAGGTTGGCTGGATAAGCATGCTTATTCTCTTAACGGAGAAATCTTTGTTCGGAAATTCGGTGACAGTATCGACCGAATCTCATCCACAGTTTGTTTCGATTGCAATTGTGTTGTTGGGCATCACGTTCGTTTTAAAAAGGAAAATTGCGATATCGGCTGTGATTATTTCTCTCGTGCTTTATTTACATGCGATGTCAGCCATTTGGGGGGCTCTGTATAGTGCTTTTTGTTGGATTGGGATTTACAAAAAAGGTCTAATAAAGAGAACCCTATTGCCGATACTGTTGGCGGTTGTGGTTTCGATACCATTCTTCTATTTTCTGTTCGATAGCGAGGTCGTTACTTACGCTGTTACATGGAGCCGAGATAAAGCAGAAGCATATGCAAGATGGCGCATTCCTATTCATATCTTCCCGCTCACGTGGGGTATGCGAGAGAACTTGTTGAATTTAACGATACTCTCTTCTATGTTCTTCTTAGCATATATTGGAGTACAAAAACAAAAAGAGTCGCGAAAAATTCTAGTTTGTGTTGTCGTTGGGACGTTACTTATGTGGGCTTGTGGAACCGTATTTACAGAATTGTACTATTTGTCAATTATGAATAAATTGCAGTTGTTTAGAGCATCTTCAATAATTGTCGTTGTTTTGTCGATTTATCTGGCAAATTACGTCTGCGAGCAGATTAAGGACTTTAAGACTCAAGGGAAATACTCAGCAATTATTGTTTTGCTTTTTGGGGTATTGTGTATTTCCTTAAATAACTTGGATAAAACCTTTTTGATCGGTATTGTTGCCATATTTCTAGCACCGTTAATCGATCTCCCACAGGTTAATCAGATATTTGAGACTATGATAAGAAAAACCATTCAGAGTTTAGCGAGTTATCGGTTATTAGGAAGTTCAATAATCTGTGTAGTATTTGTTAGTTTTGGTGCGTTATTCGCTGTCGAAGTAGAGGGACGCCTTGCCACTTACTACAATAGTTCGAGCACACTCGACGAAGAGTTTGTGGAGGCCGCTTTGTGGTCTAAAGATAACACGCCGATCGATTCGTTGTTTGTCACTCCACCGTATGCCCAGGGTTTTCGAGTTTGGTCGGAGCGGTCTCAGTTGCCTGATTGGAAGGATGCTGGAATTGGGAACTATGCTCCTAGGTTTGCGCTAATAAGCCTAGATGTGATGAAGGGTTACGGGTTTCAACCAGGTATGGATGAGAAGTATTTAGAGTCGATTACTTCAGAGACTATAATCACGGTTGGTAAAAAGCATGGAGCGGACTATGCAATTCTCCCAATGGGTAAGTCGACACAGCTGAATTGTATCGAATTTATGAATAAGAAATGGCAGATTGTTGCCCTTAATAAGACTTGTGTTGTGAATTAATCTAACGGACTAGAATTGGGACCGAATCCAATTTTGAAACCAGTGCCATCTACTGCATAATATTTAGAGATTGATCAAGGGTGATTTACTAACTGCTAGAGAATTGTGTCAAATATCGTGACCTGTCCGATAATCTAGTCCAGTTGTTGTGCGAGTATCTGAGTTTTCTGCATGATGGTCATTTGATTGATTGGGGTGGGTTTGATGTCTCGGGTCACTTACGAGTTGAGTTTACTCCCTAAATAATGATCAATTAATTTATGTCCCGTGTCCTTATAATGACTTGGACCAATGCTTCTAACACTAAAATATTCTTGTACTAGTTTCACCCAATCGTAATTCTTATGCGCCCCGTATCTCAAGGTTCTTTGTCCCATCAGGCACAAGTGTTGTGTGTTTAGACGCTTAATCTGTTTTAGATAGCCTAAGACAACATCAGGCTCCATTTCCTGGAAACTTATAGCGTTCCAAAAAACATCAACGTCTGCTGAGATACTTTGTATCTGATCAGGATGATAAAAGGAAATCCTATCATCTAATCCAAATTGTCTAAGGTAAAATTCAGCAACAGACAAAACTGGCGAGATATCAATATAGATATATTCCTTAATATTTGGAAAGAGATGTAACAATAAATGAGCATTTACTCCAAACCCACCACCGATCTCCATAATTGTTTCGATGCTTGAAAAGTTAATATGTTGAGAGAACTTATCAATCCTAACAAGGTTATCGATATAGATTCGTGCTATCTTCTGCCCGTTGATATTGACTATATCCGAGCAACCATTCTTCGTGGTTTCAGGGAGGTCGTACTTCTCCAAGAGATAGCCAAATTCTTTCTTATAATAATAGGATTGGTATCGCTGGGCTGTCGCATAGTGAGTCCTTATACAACTTAAGTATTCGTTGGTGAACCTACGTATAATAGGAAGATTGACAAGGATTCGTAAAGGCGTTGCTTTCAAAGAGTGCCATTTGGTTGACGGATCAATATATGCGGCATCCCCGTACCCCCGACATATAGCCGTATTCGAACGAAAATTATCCAGCCCGTCTCGCTTGATCGCCTTTTCAATGTGGCGGGAACGTTCCTGCCAGTGAGTGCCTAATCGATAATAGTTTTTCATCTATGTGTCCAATCTCCTTATCACTGGGGTTATGATTCCAGTCTCAAGCAGAGAATTGGCTTAACGGGGTGCTCAGATTTTAGGGGCCACTTCTGGCCATGACTGTAACATGTCGGTACCATTAATTGAGGATCTCAAAACCTGCTGTGTTGGAAACAGTTGCGACAAAATTGTAATCTACCTACTCACGAATCAAAATTATTTGATGAGTGCTAGTTGTGATGAGTGGTTACTTATTATTCCAAGCCTGAAACATTAGTATTGGCCAGAGTAGTTCATGGTAATTCGCTTTCATAGCCAAGTGAGCTTTCCATATCTCGTCAACAATACCTGCTTCAAAGTAACCTTCTTCAAGTAGTCTATCTGGGGAGAGTAAAGTACTCGCCCACGGGTATAGCGGTCCACGTAGCCAATTAGCTAAGGGAAAACTAAAACCAGCTTTTGGACGGTCAAATAGTGATTTAGGAATGTGTTGTCCAAGCCAATGTCGCAAGAGTAGCTTGCCTTTTAAGCCTTTTTGCTTAAAAGGTAATGGCAATTGGTGTGCAAAGGAGATAATTCGAGGGTCAAGTAACGGGGCTCTTGTTTCAAGGCTACAGGCCATACTTGCTCGGTCGACTTTTACTAAAATGTCGTCCGGCAGATAGGTCAATGCGTCCATGTGCCGCATTTTTTCAGAAAATGGCAGATTAGCTTTCCAGAGAGCTGCAAATTCTTGCGTGAGGTCCGACGACTTGGCTTTCAATACGGGTATAGGTGGTTGCCAGCATGAAAGGAGTGAGAGATAGGCCTCTCGATTGTTGGTGGTCTGTAATATGGATGCTATCTTACCTAGCTTTTCGTGAGGAAGCCGTGGTCGGTATCGCTCAGGGATGACGCGGGAAATCTCATCCCAGTTCAGTCTTGTTTCTGGCACGAGCTGATTTCCTACTATCTGTTGAAGGAAAGAGGGTAGGAATTGTTTGACCGAGCCTATTATTGGGCCCCAAATATATCGGTTGTAACCAGAGAATACCTCGTCACCGCCATCTCCAGTTAGTGCAACTTTCACCTTTCGTTTTGCAAACTTCGCAATAAGTGCTGTTGGAATTTGTGAATAATCTCCGATTGGCTCATCGTAAATTTCAGGCAAGTTCTCAATAAGTGACAATACCTCATCTTCAGTTACAAACTTGCTGTAGTGTTCTGTACCTAGATGGTTGGCAATTCTTTCGGCGTCTGCAGATTCATCATAGAGGTGTTCTTTATAGCCGATTGTAAAAGTTTTGATGGGTAAAGAGGACGACAGAGACGCAGCAGCGGTTACAACTGAAGAGTCGATACCGCCAGAGAGTAAGGTACCAACAGAGACATCTGCCGAGGACTGCTCGGATATGACTTGTTGAAAGGTTCGGCTGAAATAACTTGACGCGTCAGATATGGATTTGCATTTACTAGGAGTTGGTGTAGAGACAGCCATTTTCTGATAATCCCACCAGCGTTTTTCTTCAATAAAAAGGTTGGAATTATTCGAAGTCACAAACAAAAGAGACCCAGCGGACAATTTCTTTACCTGCTCAAATATAGTGGCGGGCGACGGGATAAAACCGTATCGCACAAGCTGCGCTAGGCTCTCCCTATTAATTTCTCTCTTCCAGTTCTTGGATTGTCTTAGTGCTTTCAGTTCAGAACCGAAAATAAATTCATTTTCAAATTTAGCGAAGTACAATGGTTTTTCGCCGATTCGATCCCGACCGAGGATAAGAGAATCGTTCCGCCTGTCTACAAGCGCAAAAGCAAACATTCCTAAAACAACAGAAAGTGCTCCGTCTAAGCCGTATTCGTCTATTGCAGATAAAAAAACCTCGGTGTCGGAAGCACCTTTGAACGATACACCACGCGACGAAAGCTGTTCTCGAATGGACTTATAATTGTATATCTCACCGTTAAATGTGATGACGAAATTATTAGATGAGGAAACCATAGGTTGATTCCCTGTTTCTGATAAGTCTACGATCGCGAGACGCCGGTGGCCCAACGCAATGCCTGAGTTCTCATCAACCCAGATACCTTCACCATCAGGTCCACGATGAACTAAAGTTGAGGTCATTGCATTAACCCGAGTAATTAGGGCTTCCCGAGAAAGCCGCTGGTTCATTATTCCAGTTATTCCACACATCAGATTTTCTAGGAAAACGAGTAGGTAATTCAGCTTCTGCTTAGGAATCTTCCGCTAAACTAACTCGCCCGATTATCTGCTCATAATGTTTTGAGCACTGAGCGATACTGTAGCTTGTTAAGATACGCTGTCGGGCCAGCTGTCCCATAAGTTTTCTGCCAGTTATGTCGTCAACAGCCGAAATTACTGCTTCAGCGAGTGCGATACTGTTGTTTGGTTCAATTACAACACCTGTATCCCCAATAATTTCCTTGGAGTCACCAACGTCCGTCGAAATTACATAACGAGCTGTTGCCATTGCTTCGCAAAGAGCGTTTGAGAAGCCCTCTCCTGAGGTCGATGTAAGAGTGAAGATGTCTATTCCGTTAAGAATTATTGGAATATCTAAACGGTCTCCAAGCCATTTGACGACTGATTCAAGTCCATGTTGGGATACGAGTTCGGCACAATGTTGCTCGAATTCTGGATTACCATTGCCGATGCAGACGAACACGGTGTTAGATTTTTGTTGTGCCACCATCGCTGCTGCTTTGAGAAATACTTCATAGCCTTTCCATGGAACAACACGCGCAACGATTCCCACCACCGTGGTATTTTCGTCAACTCCAATTTCTTGTCGGGACTGTCTGCGGTATGTCTCGGATGGAGAATATTTGTCAGTGTCTATTCCGTTGGGAATAAAAACTGACATCTTCGGAAGTGCTCCACGGTTTTGGAATTGTTTAAGACCTGAGCGGTTATTTGATATTAAAACGTCAACGTAACTAGAGAATTTAATGTTTGCCTTATCTACAAGGTCACCCTTTAGGCCAAATTCACGAGGCAGAAAGTTAGAAGTACGCAGGCCCCAGATAATTGTTTTCTTACCCGTTATGCGGCCGATAGCTAGGCTCAAAAGATTCACATGATGAAGAAAGCTCATAATTACTGCTGGATCAATTTTCTTAACTAATCGTAAAAGCTTCCATAGAAATGTGGGCAATTGTAGAGGTCCTGGCTGTTTTTCAAGATTGTGAAATGTCACATCTGAATGTGTTGAACTCAAATCCAGGATTCTGTGTTGGATATCATTAAAAATGACCACATGTAAGTCGTAAGCTCGAGAGAGAGAGGAAAGCAGTTGAGTGATCTGTGTTTCTGCACCACCTGTTGAGAAATTTGGGTGGATCAGCATTAGCGAAAGACGTTTATTCATTACATCAGAATTCACGGTGGTTATCGCAAAGAATTTCTGATGCAGATCATCTCTACCGCGATGGAATATCAAGAGGGTCAGAAGTAGAATTGCTAAATTATGACGTTGAGGGCGGGATATGCAAGGGAGCCGTAAAATTTGTGCCCGCCGCTGCCAATTATGGGTTTTAGGCGGTGCTGCACACCTAATTCGGTGTAAACCTTGTTAATTTCATTATATGTATTTCGGAAACCAGTGATCGGGAAGATAGGATCTTGTACACCATGAACCATCAACAATGGTTTTGGCGCAATCAGTGCGAGAATATCTGAAGAATCGAAATATGTTGCTAGTTGTGGAATATACAGATCTGTGCAGTGATAGAGAGACAAAATAGAATCTTTCAGGGTTGAGATGCAGCTGGACAGCACTGCAAAATCAATCGAGGAATAAAGAGCTGCTAAATACATGGAAACGGTGCCCCCGAGAGAGTTGCCCGCTACGCCGATCAGACCAGTGACTAATTCTCTTTGAAGTAGAAAATCGATTATTCGGCCAACTTCCGCAACCCTAATACCCATAAGAGTGTGTCCATAAAGTAGTAGGTGCATAGCAGCGTCTTGACATGGATGGGGTGCAATTTTCCCCAGCCTTCTTTCAGATCGCTCTCCCAAAGAATATTGCTCAATGCACAAAATTCCGTAGCCCAGTCGCATGGCCTGGCTCGCAATATCTAACTCCCGATACCCAGGCTCCTGATAATGTAACTCTGCTTGGTCTAGGCCGAGTGACATATGCATTCCAGATGTGTGTCCTTGTAAACAAATGATCCAACGGGTCGGACTACCTTGATTTTGAGGTGTCCCGATGTAGCCGGGAATTGCATTCGATTTAGCATCGAAAAACTGAACCTTTGATACGTCACCAAATTTATGTTTTGCTTTCCATAAAGTTTCAATGTTAACCATCTCTGGAACGAGGTCTGGAGTAATGCCGAGTAGCTGGATAAGGGTGCTGTGTGCTTCTGCTTTCCACGTGGCATAAGAATCTTTCCCCGAATATGTAAGAATTGGCGGTGTATTTCGAACTAAACGGGACTCAAACTGCTTTGACGGCGAAAGATCAGGCGTTGGGGTGATGTTCGTATTGGCCGTACGGGGAAAGTCCGATCTGCACTTGAACGCCGCTTTCAGTCGTTTAAAAGATAACATCGAAACTAGGATCAAAAGTATTTTCTTTTAAGCGCAGCTGCTGCAACATCATGCGCAGTTTTGTTCCAATGCCCATCAGTAGTAAAGCGAAGACCCTGTTTATTTTTGCACGCCGCTTCCAGGAAACTAGGAGTTAAATCTAGGAATTCTATTTTATGTTTGTCCGAAATGGTTGATACCAGATTATTCATCCGACGGATTCCAGCATGCCCTTTTCGGCGGCAACCCTCAGCATCTAACCCACGTGGACCATCCATGATAGCGATGAACTGAACATCATCCGATTTTTCTAACGATGCAAGGGTGGCAAAGAATTTATCTGCAATGTTTGTTAATAATTCAGTGTTTAGATCAAAAATTTCTATATTCGCAATGTGCGTGTTAGTCTTGACTGAGTCGTCCTGAAGCCATGTTAACACCCGCCTTTTAAGATTGGTGACGTTGACCCTCATTCGTACAACAAGAAACCCATAGATATTGGTGCTGCGAACTATAGTTGCTATTCCGGCTTTATAGGGTGATGGAGAGCGCATGGCACCAATCGTACCGTCAATATTTGTCTGCCATTTTGCAAAGCTGGCTGTGTAGAGGCCAATCTGGGTCCCTACAATACTTTCTTTAAAATCATTATGTATTAATAAAAAAACCACATAGTCAGGCTTATAGGGCCTGACTTCATTCTGGTACATGTGCAAATATTGACTTAGAGGTGCACCGCTGACTCCAAACCGGTACACGGTTAAACTCGAGTCAGTTAGTGTCTCAAGTCGCTCTGCCATACTCTGATCATAATCAACCTGTAAAGCTTCAATGTAGGAATCCCCGATAATGGCCGCCAATAAGTTGTCCTTTTCTCTGACATGTTGGTACGACTCATGTCCGGAATTCCAGCCTTGCTTATTTATTCTGAAGTTCGCCGCAATCTCGTTTTTGACTCGATATATTCCCTCTTGTTGGGGCTGGAACTTGAGTACTTGACCCGGATTGGTATCAGCAAGTCTAGGAAGTTGGGCTGCGGGAAACCAGTATCGAAAGACAATAAGTTCTAGAAATAAAGCAACAGCTAAAAGTGACACTGAAATGATACCGACATTCAAGAAAAATCTTTTTACCATAATATTTTGTTTAGGCTAGGTCCTAGCTGGACTGACTATTTAATGAAAGAGTTCGTTCGTAGGCGTTCTCATATCGACTCAACATGGTTGCTTTTGTGAACAAATGGGAAATTCGTGCGCAGTTTCGCATCCCAATCTGCCTTCGATCATCATCTGACATTCGACAAAGCGTGACAAGTTTAGAGTATTCGTCATCTTTCACACGACTGCGGGCAATTTGTTTATTGTCCGAAAGTATAAGTTTTGTGTCTCCTACATCACTCGCTAGGCAAGGCAGAGAGGCTGCCATTGCCTCGGCGACGACCGTTGGGAAGCCTTCTGATTCTGACAAAAGGCAAAAAATGTCGATCAAAGAGAAAAAGTCGGAAATTTCATCAGCCCGACCCAGTAGCGTAACCTCATTGACTAACTGAAAGTAATCAATGGTTTGCATCAGTTCTTCGTTAGAAATATCTATACCGGTCCCGCCGGCTAAAAAAAGGTGTAATTTAGCTCCCTCATTTTTTATACGTGCGACTGATCTAAGTAGCAAAGCGTGATTCTTCTCTGGAGCATATCGGGCAAGCATGCCAAGACAGAGAATTCGTTTCCCAGTGGATGTGAAGCGTGATTTGGAATATTTTGATAGAGGGTTTGGGGTAGGAATGGATATTCCTATAGGTATAAAGTTGATATTCTTAGTTGGATAGCCGAAGGCGGCGTGACTTTTTCTGCCGTAGGCAGAGCAGCTGATTATAATGGTTGGCAATATTTTCGACAGTTTTGCACAAGCTTTCATTATTAAATAGGTGTGAATTTTGTAGAACTGACGATCGGTTTTCCCTGAAAAGATCCCCCAAACGACTGGAATTCGTAATAAGGATCCGACTACGCCACCTAAAAGATCTGCCGGGTACATCCAGGTATGGAGCAGATCAGGTCGGAAATCGCTAATTTGTCGACCCAATTGGAGCAATCCAGAGAAGAAAGAATATATCTTGAATGGATTTGCCGAAAGAGATGGGTTGATACCAAGACTGATGTTAGGAATCCCTGTATCTCGTAACTTATTGGAAAAATGTGCGTCACCCAAGAGATTAATAACGATAATTTGATGGCCTCTATTTGAAAGCCCCAAGGAAAGTTCATAAAGTAGATTCTCGGCACCACCCACATCGAGGCCGGTAATTACGAGAGCAATACGCATCAGTGGAAATCTGCTATGAAAATTATTTACGTTATCACAAAATGGAAGGAGCACGGTGGTGCGCAATACCATGTCAGGTTGCTTGCCGAGCGGATGCAATCAGTTGGGCATGAAGTGCTCGTTGTATCAGGGCCAGAGGGGCATCGGGCAGAGCAGTCGAACTCTTCTACGATTGAAGATCGGATTATCCCTACGATGGGGCGTGGTATCAACCTCGTTAAGGACTTCCAAGCCTTACTGAGCCTAGTAAAAATGCTGAGGAAAGAGAAACCCGATCTAGTCAGTGGCCATAGTTCTAAAGCTGGCTTGCTCGGTGCCATAGCAAGTAAGGTTAGTGGAATTCCATATGTATATACCGCTCATTCCTGGGCATTTCTTCAGTCAAGTTCGCGTTTACGCAACACATTGTATTTATTTCTATGGAGGACGTTAGGGCGTTTAGTTGGACACGTTATTTGCGTTTCTGACTTTGATCGGAAGATAGCCTTACAGTATGGCATAGTGCAATCCAAAAACACTTCGACTGTGCTCAATGGGTTAGTGGATCTAGAAAAGGATTCAGAGCCCATTAGTCGGTTGAGTGAAGAGGTCAGAGCCATCAGTGTTGGACGATTGTCAGAACCAAAAGATTTCCCATTCCTTATATCTGTCATCGCGAGAACCGAGCAAATATTATTGGACATTGTTGGCCAAGGACCCCAGAGAGGGTACTTGGAGCGTCTTATTAAAGATCTTGATGTAGGAAATAGAGTCAGGCTTCTTGGTGATAGGGAAGATGTCCCGGGACTGATGGGTGGTTACGATCTCGTTGTCTTAATGTCAAAATCAGAGGGGCTTCCATTCGTAGTTTTGGAGGGAATGCGGGCCTTAAAGCCCGTTGTGGCTTCCCGGGTTGGGGGAATTGGTGAAGTAATTATCGACGGGGAGACTGGTTTTCTAGTCGACATTGGAGACAGCGAGACTTTGTTTTCGCGTTTAACGCAACTAGCTGATAACGCTAATTTGAGAAAGAAATTGGGGGAAGCAGGTAGAGAGCGCTTCCTTAACAATTTTCTCATCGAGCCGATGTTTTCAAAAACAATTGACATTTATGGTATCTGTATCAGGAATCACCATCAATCTAAGAGGGATGGCGATTGTATCTAACTATAAATGAGTAACAACTCTGTTAAATATTGTTACTACTTTCTTTGTTTCTTCAGATGTTAATTGACTATTAATTGGAATATAGAGGTAGCGATTTTCGACGAAGTTCATGTTGGGTAAATCTCTGGCATAACCACCAAATACTTTATACCTATCGTTTCGAAGATGAACCATATTGACATCTATAGCCTCTGCAAGGAACTTTTCTGCACATAAATCTCGTTCATCGATCAGAACGCCATACAACCAGTAGCTTCCGCCTGCTATATGATCGCACTGAACTAAATGTTCTCGATAGAATTTGGCGATATTTTTTCTGGTTGTTAGTAATTCCTCACTGTGGCGCAAACCGACGATGCCCAAAGTAGCAGCTATGTCATTCATATGGAACTTATAACCAGGTTCTTCAATCTCAATAGTCATTTCACGATTTTTGTAAGGCTGCCAACCGGCCGCGATCTTTTTCTCTCGGTCAATACCGAACCATCGCAGTCTTTTGGCTTTTTCAAATTCATTAGGGCTTCGAACTACCAACATACCCCCATCACCGGTGCTGAAATGTTTTATGGCTTGGAATGAGTAGCAGATATAGTCACCTTGACCCTCGATAACCCCAAGGCTTTGAGCAGCATCAACCACAACGGGCACCCCATTCTCACTACAAATTTTAAATATAGCCGGATCAACAGGACAACCACCCAAAGTAACCACGACCACTGCCTTAGTTTTCTCACTGATCTTTTGGCGGACATCCTCAATATCAATTGTCAGGTCGTCTTTTCTGATGTCAGCAAATACGATGTTTGCCTTACGGCGGGCTAACGGTATGTTGGTAGCAGTACATGTTAGAACAGGACTTATGACCTCATCACCTTCATCAATGCCAATCAGATCATAAGCGAGCTCTAGCGCTGCAGTTCCAGAGTTCAGGGCAAGACAGTGCTTGTAAGCGAACTCTTCGGCGAATAGTCGTTCGAATTCGTTTACCTGGCCAGCTTGCCCCCACCATCGACTGGCAAGCACAGTTTCGAGTTCTTCTATGCACTCTTTCCAAAAATGATTGGAGGGATGGAAAAGCTTAATCATTATCAAGGATAAAGGTCAGAATTGAATCGCAGCAGGATGCTAAAGGTGGTATTTTTGTAAATTATGCAAATAAGAAATATGATTCCGGCTTAAAGGTCAAACTTTGGGGTCGCGATAGCACTCCCAGAAAGGACTAATTGGTTAACACCCAGGCTCTTGGTGAAATGCTACGTCGATATTGCAGTGGACAGTACTGATATTATATCGATTAAATCTACATTCGTGGAGAAGAGTATTTGACAAATATCATTATTTTGGGTGCAGGTATTAGTGGCCTATCAGCGGGTATCAAGCTACTGGAACGTGGTTGCTCGGTTATTATCTTGGAGCAATCACTAGAAATAGGTGGATTAGCAAAGACAGAAGTTAAGGGTGATTATCGTCTTGACGTCGGGCCTCACTTCATCACAAGTCAGAATAATGCAGTACTCCGAGAAATACTCGATCTATTTGAGCCAGATGAGCTCACGTCATTTTCTCGGCATGCCAAGATCCTATTTGACGATCGTTATCTTGATTATCCCCTGACAGCAAAAAATGTGCTTTTGCAAATGGGGTTTCGCCACGCATTTTTTGCATCTATGAGTTACTTGCTGACAGCCATCAATCGGGTTCTACTTGCGCGTGCCGAGGTGGTTACCTTTGAAGACTGGGCGAAAAAAAATTTCGGTCTATATTTATACCAATTATTTTTTAAACCATATACCGAGCAGTTTTGGGGAATTTCGTGCGATAGATTGTCAGTTGACTGTATACCATTAGTCACAAAGATGTCTTTTCTCAAAACATTGAAAATGTTGTTTGTAAGTAAGTTTGAGAAAGATAGCCTTTCTATAGCCGAGCGTGAAACTACACTTCCACTTCATTACCCTCTGAAAGGATTTGGTGAAGTGGCTCGAAAGCTAGCGACTAAGTTCGAGTTGTTGGGTGGAGTTGCGCTACGTGGATGTGACATATTAAGTCTTGACTGCAATGTAGAGAGTCAATTCCAGGTCAGGTATCGTTATGAAGGGAAGGAATTGTCAGAGGCCGCATCAAATGTTGTGTCGACTATCCCGATATCTAGTCTCGTTGGATTACTTAGGCCTAAAGTCCCTAAGATAATCTTAGAGCGGGCGATGTCTTTGGATTATCTGTCCGTCATCGTGGTTTATTTAGTAATTGGGGATCGAGATGTCTTCGACTGCTCTTATCTTTACATTCTTGGTAAACCATATAACCGTATGAGCAATACGAGACGTTTTTGCCCCGAACTATGTCCGAAAGACGAGAACATGTTGGCATTGGAAATAACCTGTAAGTACAATGACGACATTTGGAGTCAGGATGACGAAGCCTTATCAGAGCTCTGTATTCAGAATTTAGTCGCCGACAAGTTCCTTGAACGATGCGAGGTTAAGAAATTCTTTGTGGTCAGAAAAAGATTTGCCTACCCATTTTACACAACAGAGTATAAAGAAAGTCTTAATGAAATAAATTCATTTCTAGGGGAGATAAAGAACTTGGCCGCTACAGGTAGGACGGGTGCTTTCAAATATATGGATATTGATCAATGTATTGAGGATTCTTCAAATTTGGCACGTCGATTGCTATGAGAAGTGAACAATGTGAATATCAAATACTTAACAGTTAATATTAGTTCGGTGACTCGAAGCACCTCATTTATGCTATTGGAAACCAAGCACTATAATGGACTAATGTGCAGTAAGCATTTTTTAAAAAAATCTCACAGAGCAACTATTTTGAACTAGAAATAGGAATTCATGTTGGTCCTGAAAGGGAATCATTTGTGTTGTATATATATCTCAATGTGGACGTTCAATCGCGACAGTCGATTAGAACCTGCGGTTTGGTGAGCAGAATGTTTCCTTTAATAAGGTTTCTGCATCATACCGATAAAAAGATAGAATCTAGCCGTGGATATGATTGATAGGCCGATTTTCGTAGTCGGTACTGGCCGATCTGGATTAAGCCCTTTGCTTGATTTAGTGGCCTATCACCCCGAATTTGCGTGGCCGTCCAATTACCATAATAAAATTAAAAATCCGAAGACAGCAGCATATTTTTCGCGTTTTGTGGAGCTGCCGCTCATTTCAGGACAAATTAAATACATTAGGTTCATGCCAGCACATGCTGAAACATATGAACTTTGGGATCGTTGCTACTATGGTTTCCGAAGACCATTTCGAGATCTTAGAAAAGATGACGTGACTCCGCACATAATCAATAAATTTACTCAAACTATGAAGGATATTTTGGAAGGCCACGGTAAGAAAAGGATCATTGTCGAATATTCAGGATGGTCACGAATAACTTTCTTAAAAGAAATATTTCCAACGGCAAAATTTATTCACATTATCCGTGATGGAAGGGCCGTTGCGAACTCACTCACAAATGTTGGATTCTGGCACGGGTGGGAAGGAACTAGTAAATGGAGATGGGGAGATCCCGGGGATGAATTGCTAGAGAAACTCGAGAAATATGGAAATTCATTTATTGCTCTTGCTGCTGTTCAGTGGAAAATGCTTGTAAGTAATATACAAACTACCGGATGCCAATTACCGAGTGATGACTTTATGTTGATAAAATATGAAGACATGGTTGAAGATCCCCTGGAAGTAGCCGCCAAGTGCGTAAAATTTTGTCAAGTAGACGGGGAAAATCAAAAGTTCTTGAACCACCTAAAAACCGTTACAATCGTTAATGCTAATACAAGTAGTTATCGAATTCCTGCTTGGAAAGAGAATTATTCGACCGAACAGATAAGTATGCTGGATGATCTGATAGGCCAAGACTTGTGTTATTTTGGATATTCTTAATCAGTACTCGATAGTTACTAGGAAAAGGATGTTCGGGATAATCGAAAAGAGATGTTGTGGATTATCAAACTAGAATAGATATACCTCCATTAGTCTAACTTTCGCGAGTAGTGCCTGAACGACTCAGACAGATGACTAACTACTCGAAAGTGCATTGGTGTATCGAGTTACCTGACTAAATTATTACGATTTTATGGAATCGTCCTATGCCAAGCACAATTATGGAGATATGTTGTATTCACTTGTTCGAATCCATAAACCTGAAGCTTGTGTAGAGCTTGGATGTCTACAGGGTTACAGCAGTGTGCATATTGCAAAAGGGCTTAAGAAAAACAACTCCGGACACCTCACGGTGATTGATTTATTTGAAGAGTATCCTTATCGGAGCTATCCAAAAGAGGTTGTTTTACAGAACTGGGCCCTCCACGAGGTTATAGAATACTGTAGCCCAATCCATGGAGATGGATGTAAGGAAGCGGATCAATTCCTTGATGGCTCTGTTGAGTTTCTGCACATAGATATTTCGAATTGTGCCGATGTATTGGAGAGTGTTTTTCTACGATGGACACCTAAACTAAAGTATGGCGCGATTGTTGTATTTGAAGGCGGGTCTACAGAAAGAGATCAAGTTCCTTGGATGATTAACTATAATAAGGCTCCGATTTCGCAGTTTTTAAAGTCGAAGTTCTTCACACGAGAATTTGATTACCTAGTGTTGCAGCCCTTTCCTTCGATGACTATATGCCAAAGAAAGTAAAATTAGCTTAAGCAAGAATCGATTAGGAAAGAACTTAAGGTGATAAGACGATAATTTTGCCCAATCGGCGATTACCCTTCTTATTAAATCTGTCAACATCCATCAGTTATATAGATTGCAAACATGTCTGATTTAGATAAAGCAATTTTCGACGCCGTGTTTTCTTTGATGAAGGATAAAAGACTCGACGTTTCTGAAGATACTCCACTTATGGGCGATGGGAGAGTATTGGATTCCATGACTCTTGTGGAACTTTGCCTTACTCTTGAGGATATGGCTACCGAACTAGGATTTGAATTTGACTGGACTTCTGAAACAGCGATGTCAAGGTCTAGAAGTATGTTTCGAACTGCTGGGGCATTGGCTGATGAGTTTCATGCCCAGAAGGAAGCAGCTACGTGATCATCGTAACCGGTGCCAGCAGAGGGCTTGGACGAGCAATATGTGAAAGACTGGTGTCATCAGGTACTGAGGTTTTTGGGATTGCAAGGCATATATCTGAAATAAATATTCCTGCCACAACATGCGATGTCTCAGATTATGAGGAAGTTAAAACTGTCACGAAATATCTAAGGAGAGAGAAAAAACAAGTTTGCGGACTTATCAATGCTGCTGGAGTCGCATCAATGAATTTGGCAATCACGACGCCATCTGATGTATCAGAGCAGATAGTTAAGACTAATTTGCTGGGTACTATTTATTGTTGTCAGTTAATTGCGCCACTCATAATTCGGAATCGTGGAGGGGTAATAATCAATTTTTCGACGATCGCAGTTGCATTAGGATTAAAGGGAGAATCTGTCTATGCAGCGTCGAAAGCTGGAATTGAAGGATTCACAAGATCATTCGCCAGGGAGGTCGCTGATTTCAATATTAATGTTAACTGCATCGCTCCTGGTCCAATAGAGACAGATCTGCTGAAAGGAGTAACAAACAATCAAATTGAGGAAATCATTTCCCAACAGATCATAAATAAACAATATACCCCGGATACGGTCTGTGATTTGGTTGAGGTTCTATTAGACAAGAAAAGTGAATCACTTTCTGGGCAAATTTTTCACGTCGGTGGTGTTTGATGGGGCTACTCAAGCAGCTTACTACAATATGGCAAGGTGTTGACCATCCACTGCTTATTCACAATGAAACGGAGTTAAAGTTTTCACACCTCACCCAAGAAAGAGCAATCGATCTGACAAAAGTCAGGCGTGGTGATGTAGTTGCTCTAATCGGTGACTTCGATCCTCAATCAATAACAACTCTCTTGCGCCTGATTGACATGGGCGTGGTAGTTGTACCACTTTCATATGAAACCAAACATGAACATGATTATTTTTTTGATACTGCCTTTGTAGACGTAATTATTGATCATGATCGAGTTCAAAGGAGGTCACATGACAATACGCATGATTTGATCCGATGGTTGAGGACTGCTAAAAAATCAGGACTCGTGTTATTTTCAACCGGTACTAGCGGTCGCCCCAAAGCAATTCTTCACGACTTCACTCAATTTCTAAAACGCTTCGATACTCCACGTCCTGCTTTAAGGACAATGAGTTTTCTTTTGTTTGACCATATAGGCGGACTCAATACGTTGTTTCACACACTTTTTAATAAAGGTGTAGTTGTTACCCCAGAGGAAAGAAACGTAGGTAGTATTTTGGACGTGTGTGAAAGGTATAAGGTAGAACTATTGCCCACAACGCCGACGTTTTTAAGAACTATGCTTTTGAGTGGTGCTGTGCCTAACAAATTGCCTTCGTCTTTGAAGGTAATTTCTTATGGCACCGAACAGATGGATCAGTCAACACTGTGTGAATTGTGCCGGCTTTGCCCAGATATAGATTTTCGCCAAACCTACGGTATGTCTGAGTTAGGGATTGTTAGAGTTAAGTCGAAATCAAGAAATAGCCTATTTATAAAAATAGGTGGAGAAGGAATCGAGACAAGAGTGGTAAACAAGGTTCTGCAAATTAGATCCCAGTCTCGCATGGTTGGCTACTTAAATACCGACTCACCGTTTGACAAAGAGGGATGGTATGACACAAAAGATATGGTCGAGGAGGAAGGTGAGTATTTTAAAATATTGGGTAGAGTAGACGATGTCATTACAGTCGGTGGGCTCAAATTCATGTCTTCAGAGGTAGAGAGAACGATTCTGCAAGCCCGGAATGTTTTCTTAGCGAAAGTATACTCACGAAAAAACCCAGTAACTGGTCAGCATGTAGAATTGTTGGTGCAGCCAACACCAGGCAAACAGCTAGACAAAACTGAATTGATGTCCTTTCTTAAGAAAAGACTTCAGCCTCACATGGTTCCTAAGCGTATAAAGATTGGTGAGGTTAGTGTCGGACATAGATTTAAGCGAGCCTAGCAAAGGATAATATGTTTTAAGGCTAGAGGTGTCGTAATGGAAGAGTTAGACATATTTGCCGAAGGGGAGACAATAGATCTTTGTATCCCAACGAAGGAATTCGCGAGGGATTCTAACTGGTACTCGTGGTTTAATGACCCAGGAATTACTAGATATCTCGATCAAGGAAAGTATCCTAATACTCGTGAGAAACAAGAAGAATTCCTTGAATCTCAAAAAGACGAGAGGCTTATATTGATAATTTCAACGAAGGGGAGAATCTATAAAGGTGTGGTATCTCTGAATTTTGGAAATACCACAAATATTTGTAATTTGGCGATTGTTACTGATTTCTTGATTGAGCCACAACTCTCGCCGTTTGCCGCACTTGAAGCTGTTGCGCGAATATCCGAACATGGATTTGAAATTATGGGCTTGAAAAGAATTTCTGCAGGGCAGCACATTCATTTAGTCGATTGGCAGCAACGCATGGAGTTGTTGGGGTACAGGATCGAGGGAATCCAAAGAAACAACTTTATTAAAGGACAGGAAGTGTCAGACACTATGTCTGTAGCTTGTCTATATGAAGACTACGCTTCAATTGTCTCGAAACGAGGCGCTTTATGGGATTCAATGGCTAATATGAAGGAACGAATCCACTCTCTGCCAAGCCCAGGACTTAACCATCAGTTGTCGGTTTTTCTTGAATCTGAAGGCTCAACGTACTACAGGGAAATATTTGAACTTTAGATTTCAGTTTTCTCCGCGCCAATTAATGCCTAGCAGTTGCAAAACAGACGCTTTCCGAAACATTCCCATACTTGTGGTCAAAGAAAATTCTGTATTCCGGAAGTAGAGTATTAATAAGTAAGGGTATTTCCCATAGATGGCTCGCTTTGTGGTAAACCGCTATGGCGAGGTCAGGTTTGAACGAGCGAATAACACTTTCTGCACCCTTTAATGCTTCTACTTCCGCACCTTCAATATCCATTTTAATAAAGTCAACATGAGTTACTTTATTTTGAGTTACATATTCGTCTATAGATACAACATCTATAAAAGAATTTCCTTTTCCAACTCGCGAGGCAGAGGAACCACATAGGCCATCTCCTGCGACTTCAAATTCCACTCTTTCCGTCCTCGACCAAATACCTAAATTAATTGATTTAATATTTGGGAAGACACGCTCGAGGCTGTGGTGAGATTCCCATTCTGACCGCTGTGGTTCAAATCCTAATATAGTAGCTGTTGGATTTTGCATTGCAAACATACCAGATGAGCTACCATTGTGTGCGCCACAATTGATTATAAAGTTTTTATCCTCCGAGATTACTTTGTCTTCATAGCAATAAGGACGTATTGCTAATTTAAAGGCGATCGCCCAGGCCAACCCATCAGGAACTTGATGTGGTATATGTGAAATCAGATTTTCAGCTTCTCGTAAATAATCATTATGTACCAATGGATTGACTGGCAATAAATCGATAGCAATTTTCTGTGGGTGTAAAGAATTTGATTTCAAGTAAATGACCTTATTAAACATTTCTCTAGATCGGTGATCGGAAAATATCTCTTGGCATTGAGAAATTAACCTATTACTGCGTCGAAGTTGATTGGTGAACTCAGCCCCTAGAATATCCCATAGACCCAACTCAGCACATTCGACGTGGCTCGTCAAAAGAAAGTCCTTATTGATATTTAGTTCGAAAGACTCGCCAATCTCTTTAGCTAAAAGGAGTTCTTGAAACGACGCAATGATTAAAATCGTGCCTTCAGCCTTCCATCTTTCTAAGGGCAAGTCGGTTATTCGAGGAAAGTCGGTTGCACTAATTACACTCGGAGTTTTTCCGAACTTACGCAGAAAACGTTGCACATCTGGAAAAAGATGATTATCCCCATAAAGGACAATATTATCTGCTGCTCGAATTAGTGGAAAGATTTCCCTTAAAGAATGATCGTGATTGTTCATATTTATCTGATTTCGACCACTCCTTAACCTCGCAGGTTTTAGTCGTGCCTCTCTATCGATTCAAATCTAGAGATTGCTTCCAAAGATGCGTCCCGCGGATTGTGACCGTCAGCAACACACTTGTACCAGCGGACCGTTTCGCTAATGGTTTCTGAAAGGTTACAGCGTGTCTTCCAGTTGAGTTGCTGACACGCCTTGTTTGAGTTGAGTGTGAGTGTTCCAGCCTCTTTCTCAATTGGTTTGCAGATTGTGATAGGTACTTCACGTGCCAACGCAACCTCGAATTTATCTACTAGAGCCCGTACCGAAGTGGAGCTCTTTAAGTTTGGTCCAAAATTAAATGTTGAAAATGTGGGTGATGTCTTTTCCGATAACCACTCTGAGAGTTCCAGATAGCCGGAAAGTAAATCAAGTACATATTGCCAAGGCCGTACTGCTTCTGGATATCGAAGTTGTAGTCTCTTACCACCTTTCGTAGCACGAATTAGGTCCGGCACCAGCCTCTCAGCAGCCCAATCGCCACCGCCTAGTACATTCCCTGCTCGAGCTGTAGAAATTCTACCGTTGTTACAAAAAAAAGCCTTAAACATCGCTTCTGTGGCAATTTCTTGACACGCTTTGCTTGCGCTGTAAGGATCGCCGCCTCCAAGTTCATCTGTCTCAACAAATGAATCACCAATCTCCGAGTTTCGGTAGCATTTATCACTCGTTACAATAATCGTCGGTGTCTCTACATTATAGAGACGCAGCTTGTCCAACAATACGATTGTTCCTTGTATATTTGTTGAGAATGTTTCTAATGGCTCTCTATAGGATTCTCGTACCTCTGTTTGAGAGGCTAAGTGGAAAATAAGTTCTGGTGTAGCGCGTCGAAGTGCCCGCTCAACTTTGTCAGCATCTCGAATATCTTCGATAAATTCGCCCTGCAATAATTTACTCAACCGAGTTTGGGTATACAGATTCGGTGTGGTCGCTGGTGCGAGAGAGTACCCGTAAACATGAGCTCCCGATCGGCTTAACCAAAGCGCCAACCATGCACCTTTAAAACCCGTGTGGCCCGTCACCAGTACCCGTCGACCACTCCAAAAAGAAGGAGTCATTCCCAAAGCTTCCACGGGGCAGCGTTATCTTTCCACAAGGTCTCCAAGTAATTCTTATCACGTAAGGTATCAACTGGGTGCCAAAATTGATGGTGTTTAAAGGCTCTTAACTCATCTTTTCCAGCGAGTTGTTCCATTGGTGAGCCCTCCCACGAAATATCATCGCCTTCAATCAAATCGCACACTTTAGGCGACAAGATAAAAAAGCCCCCATTAATCCATCCCCCACCCTCGACAGCTTTTTCATGAAACCTTCTCACAGCATTATTTGGTCCAAGCTCTAATGCACCAAATCTCATTGCTGGCTGAACTGCTGTAACTGTCGCCAACTTACCATGCGTCCTATGAAATTTGATTAACGACCCAATGTCGACATCAGAAACCCCATCGCCGTAAGTAAGCGCAAATTCATTGTCATCTTTCAGATATTCTCGAATCCTCTTAATTCTTCCACCAGTTGCTGTGTCAGACCCCGTGTCCAACAGAGTAACCATCCAGTCTTCTGAGTGGCGTTGGTGCACTTCCATGCTATTTGAACGCATGTTAAAACTGATATCCGACATATGTAAAAAATAGTTATTAAAATACTCTTTAATCATGTAACCGCGGTAACCAAGACAGATAATGAAGTCATTTAGTCCAAAATGACTATATATTTTCATAATATGCCAAATAAGGGGCCATCCGCCGATTTCGATTAGCGGCTTAGGTCTAGCCCCCGACTCTTCGACTATGCGTGTCCCTTTTCCGCCTGCAAGGATAACGACTTTCATGACATTACATTAAATGATTCCGTCGATGTCAGACATTTAACTGTAAAACAATCTATTAAACGTATCAATTACATACTCTATGTGTTTTACAGTTAGTCCTGGATAAACTCCGATCCAGAAGGTATTCTCAGTAACAACATCTGCGTTTGTCAGATCACCAACGATTCGAAACGACCTGCCTTTCATATAGGGCTGACGTGTTATATTTCCTCCGAACAGGAATCGTGTCCCAATACGATTGCTATTTAAGTATCGTACAACTTCATCTCTGGTAAATGGTGATTCCATTTTTATGGTAATCGGAAAACCGAACCAAGAAGGATTGCTACCACTAGTTGCTTCCGGAAGAATCAAGAATTCTTCATGCTCCTTCAGGCCAGCATAGAGATGTTGAAAATTACGATGTCGAATGTCAGAAAATTCTTTTATTCGGCTCATCTGAGCAACCCCTATTGCGGCCTGAAGGTCTGTAAGCTTTAGGTTATAGCCCAAATGAGAGTAAATGTATTTGTGATCGAATCCACGTGGCAGATCTCCCAAGGCCCAGTCAAAACGTCGCCCGCAGGAATCATCTACACCTGGCGGACAATAACAGTCACGTCCCCAATCTCGTATCGACTCAAGTGCACGTCGAATTATTGACCGGTTTGTAAATACAGCACCTCCTTCGCCTGTTGTTATGTGATGAGCAGGGTAAAAACTGACTGTTCCAATATCCCCGAATGTGCCTACCGGTTTGCCTTGATACATTGATCCAAGAGCATCACAGGAATCTTCGATAACAAAAAGGTTGTGCTTCTTTGATACCTTCATCACCGCATCAAGATCAAATGGATTGCCAAGAGTATGTGCAATCATTATTGCTTTCGTTTTAGAAGTCACTGCCTCGTCAAGGGCTTCCACGTCAATATTGTATGTAGGAATCGATACATCTAGGAAGACGGGGATCATACCGTAAAGAATTATTGGGTTTACGGTAGTTGGAAATCCTGTCGCACATGTAATTATTTCATCTCCTGGCTGAATTGCTTTGTCTTTTTGTAAATAGGATGTTAATGATGCCAATGCAAGCAAATTTGCTGATGACCCCGAATTTACAGTCAATACGTGTTTGGTATTAAGGTACTCACGCAAAAGCAATTCAAATTGAGTGTTAAATGTCCCTGTTGTTAACCAAAATTCCAGTGCTGAATTCGTGAGAGATACGAGTTCTGCAGAGCCATAAACTCTACCAGATACAGGAACAGTGCTGGTCGCTGGATCGAAAGGCGGTGCCGTATGGGCTAGCGTCGCATACTCCTTAACCGACTCGATTATCTTCTTTCGCAGATCTTCGCTTTCACTACAGTTTTGTTTTGAAGGAAAGTCCATTTTTAGTTAACCTTATAGATCGAGTAACATGCTTAAAAAAATTTCGTTTCTAGATTTGAAAATACATCCAATTAACTCTAGACGAATCTTTATACAATTCGATGTAACTGATAATGACCATCGATGTTTCCAATTATTTCCCCTCACTGGGTCTGGACCGACTCACGTAAAAAGAGAAGTGGCCCTGGTTTTCTGAACAGTCGAATCCGTTGTATAAGTAGATTCCTGACTGGCCGGGTTAAGCTGCCCTGGATAGAGGCAGTTGCTTAAAGTAGACCTGATCGGGTGTCTGGCGGTCAAGTCGTGAATGTGGACGCCCAGTATTGTAGAAAGCGATGTATCGCTCAAGTGAGGTCCTGGCCTGCGAGATAGATTCATAGGCTTTAAGGTAGACCTCCTCGTGCTTGATGGTTCGCCACAACCGTTCGATGAAGACATTGTTCCGCCAGATTCCCTTGCTGTCCATGGAGATGCAGATACCGTGGAGTAGTGGGGTCGATAGTAAGAAAATACACAAAACGTCGAGATTTACCTAACTTTCCGCCTTTCTGTCCGTGCTACTCATCTCTGGGTCGCACCATATACCGAATACCAACAGTTTCTATTCGTCACCATCAACGATTTGCGTCAGAGGGAGTCGAATTACTGTCAGATCGCACATTGGTTGAACCAGAACGACTACCAGACCTCACGGAGTAAGATGTTTCACGGGTCACACGCATATTCCATCGAGAAGAAGAGGATCAGAGAGAGTAGATTGACCCGAAGGTATCCACCCAAACTATCTAATTTTGCATTAAGATTTGTGGATAGAACGCTTATTAATAAATAGAAGGTTTTGGGAAAAGGGCAACGATGGATCCAAAACGATCACTCTCTGCTCTCGTTCTTTGCCTCTTTTTGATGGTGGGGTTGTCTTGGGAAGTCAATGCATTTTCTCGTGTTGGGGAAGACCTGTCTGGGGCAAATTCGTCTGATGCATATCTTCGGTAGCAGTTTATTCAAAAACACCAGCATTTGCCATAATGTACAAAACAAATTCGTCTGAAAAAAAGCTTGCAGAAGAGTTTCCCCAAAATTCAGCTCTGGCAGGAATTAATGTGGATGACGTGATGCTGGCTGTTTGTAGATTGTTGTCTGACTATGAGTTTGATGCTTGACGCATTGGACATGTCGAATTAATTAGTTTTGGGCTTGTTCAGGGAAAATTGGGGTGGCCTTGTTTACCCGATATTACATTCTCGAAGTCACTCGACTGAAGTATGATCGCGAACTATTTTTTTCCAAAGAATTCAAACCGACAAGTATTCTTATACTGCTCAATTTAAGCCAAGCTAATGGTGGCTAATAAAGGGCTCGATCGTGGCAGGGATTCTGTGTCTGCTGGGTTTGAAGTTAGTTAGTTGAGACTTGGTTATGTTGGCGAGGCGCTAATTCCTGTGGCCTGGCAACGACAAGAGTGTTCTCGATGACAGGATTTAATTTATGGTTAGGACTATCTCGAAATTTTCGATTACGAATATCGTATAGAGACTTCAATGCGCTCAGGCAGTCCGTTTTTGTAATATGTGCAGCACCCCAATAGTCTGAGTGGTAATCAGAGTGGTCTGGTTTTACAAATTTGGGCGGTGTTTGCCATTCTCCTTTTCGAATCGAATCCCAGCGATCACGTACTCCCTTTATTACCGGTCTATGAAAGAAGTGAGAGCGGTTACCAGAGATGAATTCCTTAGCGCTGTGCTTGAGGCTGGTTGATGTTGAATAGACCTCAGCAAGAAAGCGCTTGTGCCAGTATTGCAACGCCTCAGGTGTGAGTTCATCAGTGGAGACAACGCTATTGCCCCAACGCTTAAAATTAGAAAAATCAGTGGCTCCGTTCTCAAAATATAAACCTTGGCCTTGTCGTGCCTGATCATAAACCTTCGTGCCCGGATAAGGTGTCATAATATTGACACTGGCACGGTGAATATTCAGTTCTATAGCAAAGTTGATCGAATCGCGAATACTTTGTTCGGTCTCATTGGGATGACCAATGATAAACGACCCTCGGCGCTCCTCCACACCGACTTTATCCAAAATGTCATAGGCACGACGATCGAGTGGTCATGTCTCAAATACGCTTGATTAAGATATCTCAGAACTAGTGGTATTGTCTCTTTCCAAAGTATACAAAGTACGCCTATACTGACGGCTCACCAATCCAAATTCTTCGGGGTTAGTTTCAGTTTCATGTTAATTCAGTCCTTTAAGGCTTCCAGAACAACTAACAACTTTAAACTCCGTCAGACTTTGCGATAATTGTCTTGCGCCCTTTAGGTTTGCTACGCCAAGTTGTGATGTCTAATGAGTACACAAAGCCGGGCGATTTCCTACTGAATGTCTGACGTTTCTATCTACACAGAACTATTGTTTGTTAATCTTAACGCTGATGTCTACAGGGATGAACACCGCGCTGATCACTGGAGCAACTGGCTACATTGGATCTAATCTAGCCGCCAGATTGGCTGCTGACAATTGGATGCTCTATTTAGTTGTCCGCCCCGAGTCGAACCTCAATTTACTCGATTCCAGTCACTGCGACGTTCATGTTCGTAAGCATGACGGTAGTGCAGAAAACCTACAGTCCATAATATCCGAAGCAGAACCTGAGATTGTATTTCATTTAGCTGGGGATGCTTCTAGTGTCAACGGCTTCGTTAACGAAGAAAAAATGATCGACAGTAATATTCTTTTTGGGACTCAGTTGATCCATGCTATGTCGCTCCATCATGTTTGTCCAATAATTAACACAGAGACTTATTGGCAGCACTATCAAAACCACGAATATTCTCCGGTCGATTTTTATGCTGCTACTAAACAGGCGTTCCGAGACATACTAAGGTATTATTTTGAGACTACTGAATTGAGAGTGATAAACTTAACACTCTTTGACACTTATGGGCCTAATGACCCTAGGAATAAGTTTTTTAATTACTTAAGAAAAACAAGCGCTTCTAATACGAGCCCTCGGTTTTCCCCGGGGAATCAGCTTCTTGATCTAGTCTTTATCGACGATGTTGTTAATGCCTATGTTGTCGCTGCGAGTCGCCTGCTATCTTCGACTGATAAAATTTGGGAAGATTATTCCGTCAATGCCAATGGTCGTTTAACTTTACAACAAATAGTGACGAAATACCTGTCCCTGACTGGTTCGAATCAAACGGTTGATTGGGGTGGTATTGATTATCGGCCAAGGCAAATCATGACTCCCTGGGATCAATACGAACGACTGCCAGGCTGGTCTCCAAGAATTTCTTTGGAGGAAGGTATCCATCTTATGGAGGAATTTGAAAATTCGTGAGTTATCTGATGGCCGACCCTTCAACAAAAAAACTGATTTCGATTGTTATCCCGGTACTCAACGAAGAACCAAATATACTATTGTGTTACGGAGCTATTGCTGAAACCATGAGTGGGGTTGCAGACAACTATGATTACGAGATGATTTTTACTGATAATCACAGCACTGATAACACATTTAAATTATTACAAAACCTCTGTGAGCAAGATAAGAAGGTCAAACTAATACGTTTTTCGAGAAATTTTGGCTATCAGAAATCGATTCTTACAGGTTTCCTATATGCCAAGGGAGATGCCGCAATCCAGCTTGACTGTGACCTCCAAGATCCTCCTAAGTTAATTCCCGCCTTTTTAAGGCACTGGGAAACTGGATACAAGGTAGTTTATGGAATTCGACGACAACGCCGTGAGAATTATCTTCTTACCAGCATTAGAAGGTTGTTCTATGTTGTCGTTAACAAACTAAGTGAGGATTCTTTACCTTTAGACGCGGGTGATTTCCGTCTAATCGATAGAAGCGTTATTAACGCCCTTAGGTTTACTAGGGATTCCGATCCCTATCTTCGTGGCACGATTTCGTCTATTGGTTTCCAGCAAATTGGTATACCTTATGCTCGTTCAGAGAGGAAGCATGGCAACAGCAAATTTAGATCTGCAGCGATGGTTCGTCTAGCTGTGGCCGGTGTTCTTAACCACTCTGTAATACCACTCCAAATTGCGACCTACGTGGGACTTTTTATCTCTATTAGTATGTTTATATTGGCTATAGTATATTTCGTCGGTCGGATTACATTCGGCTCTGACTGGCTACCCGGGTTCGCCACGACAACTATTCTAATCTTACTTTCCTTTAGTCTGAATGCGATATTTCTCGGCATAATTGGTACTTATGTGGGGCGTATATTCTCAGAAGTTCGGCGACGTCCTCTAACGATAGTTGAAGAAGTAGTTAACATTGAGGAAGGCACCCCATCCGGCGTAATCTAAATGGCTCTTCGTTCCTAAGTAGAGTCAATTGTTCTCACCGCAGTTATATGTAGGCGATTTAGCTGATCTGTTGCCAGTATTGTTAGTCACCCCACGGGAAATAACGAGTACACACGACCTAGGACATCCCTAAATTGATTCCTTACAAAAGTGACTGTGAATGAGCGCGTTCCAACTCTCCAATGCTAAACTCAAAATCGAGAATTTAAGTATCAGAAGGTATTCCAAGCAAGCGCCCTATAAAGTTGAGTAGTAAGAGCGCTTTAGCTTCTAGAAAAAGGTCAATCCATGCATCGATAGAGCGTTCGGAACAGGTCCATTTTGTATGAATAAACGATCGAATAATATTCAACCTCAGACATTCGCGCACTTCATGACTATATATGTATAGGGTACCCGACTGAAATCTGAACGGATGAATATTTGTACCTGATCGAAAACAGATTCGGTTAATTTCCGATATGCCCCTGCTTCGCGGACATAATCACCTCGATCCTTGTCGAGAAGATACCGTGCAATGATCGATTGCCCCTCGTGATAACAGCCATCGAGGGTAAGTAGCAACCCATTTGGTTTTAATGCATCTCGACTGAGCTTAACCAGCTCATATGCCTGGCTGTCGGGCAAGTGGTGTATAAGACCGTTCATCAAAACCAGATCAAATTTCTCAAGGTATTGAACTTGTTGGGAATCAAACGGCTGACAATGAAATGCATGTCGGTTGCCGTAATATTTTTGGGCATATTTGATATAGCGTTCGTTGATATCGAACCCCACATAAGTGCAATCGGTCAAATAACTAGCCACGTAACCTGGGCCGCACCCAATATCAAGAACGCGGAAACCAGGCCTAACACTGGCGTAATCTTCCAACATTTGACGGCGAGCTGACATTCCGCCAGCAATATATTGCAAAAAAAGATAAATTCTTGGTATTTTGAGCACCGATCTCATTAGGTGATACCTTAGGAAAATATTGCTCAGCTTAGAGTTACATCCAAACCTGGCGTTTGAGTAGTTGAGAAAAGGGTGGTCCTGGTTGAATTGTTGTGAAACAGTTAACCAACCATAGGCGACACGCCCACGAGGACAAGCATGTCGTTGCGGTATATTTCGGCATCAAACCACCGGTTGAACTAAGGAGTTATATCTGCGGCTTGATATTGATATCTGATATCCACAAGCGATGTTCTTACTGTTTTTCCCAAATCTCCACACCATGGTTATCTTCGTAAGTTTTGAGCCATGTTTGACCTAGAGGATCAATGGCTTCCGATTTCTGATAGAAAAGTCTATACAATTCTCTATGTTCCTGCCATTGGGGATCTCCTAACTTGACGTAGTCACTTAGTTCCTCCCCAACTCGGTGTGAATAATGTCTTTTGTTGTTTAAAGCTAGTATGTCTGCATTGAGGAGATTATTGTGCCGAGCCTCTTTCCCCAGTTGCTGCCCAGTAAGGCCCACTTTGTCGTACGCAAAATGATTAAATGGAACATAAGGAGTAGTCAGCACAATTTTACCCTGCCTCAAATAATTATTTATTTTCTTATACGTTAAAGATACTTCTTCTCTATTCTCTAGCACTTTGTTCAAAACAATTTCAACATTACTCGGAACAATACCAATAGACATCTCAACTGAGACGAACAACACGATCGCCATAACACATTTTGCAATATCTGTAGTAAACCAACTTCTCAATTTGACGAGCCAGCCAAAACTCAAATAAGGTAGCAAAAGGGCAGACGACGTTAGCAAAATTGAAACAAAAGGTAACGTATAATGACGATGTTCGTATATCAGATTTTGAGTGAGCAAAAATATAAATGGCATAAACGCAACTGCTGAAAACCTTAACCATAGATACTGTTTTTTATCCTGTTTTTCTTTAGTCGCCTTCCCAAACAATAAAAACAAGATAACAATCATAGAGAGTGGCAACCAACTCTGCTCAATCAGAATTATCCACCAATCAAAAAAGGAGTCCATGGTTGGCCAAATCGAGTATTCTGATTGCCCCTTTAACCATGAAACACTTGTCATGAGATTGATACTGACAGGGAAAGCTAGACATAAGTAGGCTATGTAAATGCCAAAATAAAGTTTACATAATTCTTTAAATGCTTCTAGTCTGATTGGAGGCATCACCAAAACTATTAATCCGGGAAGAAACATAATGAAAATAAGCTTAGTACTCAAGCATGCTCCTCCTGCTAAACATGCCAGATAAAACGATTTTGAATCTAATTTAGATTTCCATTTATACAAAAGAAAAATAAAGACTGCTGTTAACACCATCAACAGTAAATCCGGATGTGCCCTGAAAATAAATTCGGTCCATGTACCCTCATATAGAATCGAGGAACTGAAGACAATGACGGATAACAAGCTGAACAAGATATTCCTAACAACAATAAAGGCCAGTAGAAATGCAAATAGGTAAACGGATAAAAGGGAGATAGCTTGGAGGGCAAAGTGTGCTTGCTGTTCAATGATTTCACTATTATCTGTAGATGGACCAATGTGGTAAGGCGATAGCTTTGCCATGTAATGGGCAAGCCTGAAATACAGCACACCATGACCACGAGTGCCACCACTAATTAATGTCGTATTCAGGGTGTGCTCTATTTGATCTCCTGCGTCCATGTTAGTTGCATAGATAATCCCGTGATTGTCTTGGTTTATAGAAATACCACTTATCAGAGATGATGCCTGCATAAATAGAGCAAGTACAAATATTACAGTTAACAATGATTGAATCAGAAAGGTTGTATTACTCAACAACCCATAATTAACTTCCAATTGTTTGATCAGATTGCGAAATCGTTGTGATAAATGGATCAACACCCCAGTTCCGATGCAGAGGACATCAAAAAACCAAATTACAATCTTTGTACTCAAAAAAAGCATTCCGTCATCAGAAAAAGCATTAGTTAATACATATTCGTTACAGATAAATCCGATAAGTATTAATAAAACGCCAAATATTTTGGTGAGTTTTTCCATATAACTAATTACAAAACTGGTTTATTTAGGTAAATTCTCTCTATGAGGCGATAAGGGAATAAGGTCTAAATGGTAGCTGGTCCATTTAGGCAAGAGAAAGTTTCGTCATCCCGGCTAAATTCTATCCCCCTGCACACGTATTCCGTACTGTATCCATCTACTATTTCCAAATCAAATGAGTTGGCCATTAGATTGATGGAATTGGACAACTATAAACCTAAATATAAGAACTACACATATGCTTAGGTACGAGCCAGCGCACTCGATGGGCTAACTGTCGCTCGATTAATCAAGCCAGAGTAAGACTTTGTCAGAGCGACTTTTGAAATATCTCATCAATTTGCAGACATCGTTTTGAAACAGTGTGATCTTTAAGTGTTCTGGCCCTTCCAGAATCGGCAATCATTTTTGCTTTTTCAGGGTTCTCCAGTAGGAAAGCGATTTTTTCAATTGCTTCATCAATACTTTGATAGGTAACCACTTCGTGGTCTGGAGTGAAAAGATCATTCATGTTGTTACCACTATCTGTGAGTAGACACGCACCCATTCCGGTCGCTTCAAACATACGGAGGTTACCGACAGACCCGTAGGAAACGTCAGCATGTAGATTAAACGTAACTAAAGAACTTCGAAGGAGGTTGTACAATTCTAGCCCATATACAGGCAAATGAATCGAGCCGGTATACAAATCACACAGACTCGGCGCGCCCCGAGATGTGCTACATTTCTCATGTAAGACTTCCTCAAGTACTCTTTTCTTAATTACATTGGGAACAAATCTTGATCGGGTGAGGTGAAATAAGGTGTATTCATGCAGAGGGTTTACGGTCTTTCGGAGAGCAACTGAAAATTGTTCTTTAAGAGGGCTGTCCGTCTTCCCGATTCGTTTGTGTTTGTGCTCGGCGGGTTCGTTCGTCCAGGCTTGCAGGTTGGTATGGTCCAATAGTCGTCGAATAGCAAAATACCTTGCTTCTGGTGCTCGCACACTGCCGATAAAAGTGAATGGAAAATTTTGTTGAGACAGATCACCTCGGTTTAGGGATTGTGTGACTGAACTATCAAAAGCGTGATACAGTAAATATGGTTTTAAACCCTTTGTTTTGTAGTTTTCTAGCACACCCGGCGGTGAAGAGAAGAAGATATCTGCCCCGCGAATTCTATCCGCTTCGCTTGGATACCCGGAAAATATCGCAATTCTTTTGATGAACGTAAATTGGCTTTTTAGAATTTGAATCAGATTGTCTTGAGAACCGTCTGACGCGAATAACCCCGGCCGTGTCCAGAATGTTCCATGGAAAAAAACAATATCGGGTTTGATCGCTACGATCTGAGCAAATAGTATGTCTGCAATCCAATTTTCATCAACATATTTAAGCCCATGCTCTTTTGCCCATTGCTTCTGAGCAACTTCAAAATCCGGGATCACTACAACTGAATCATGACCGAGCGTCTCAAACTCCTTAGAATAAGCATGGGCATAATAAAAACGATTTTGAATATAGCAATCTAGTTGAGTTTGGAAAGAGGGTATAGAACACTGAGAAGTCAGTTTTAGTGCGGGTAAGACAATTGTTTTATCTACGCCACTCGTAATATTCAGAATCCGGTAGTGAGCCATTGCTTAATAACTATCTATGTTTAATATACGAAGCGACAGTGTCGTCGACTTCGTGTCTTTGGGAGCTGATCAAGTTTACAGTGGACGAGCAGTAGCAACGAGTTGCGCCGCATATCCTAGTCGATAATTTACACCTTTTTAATCACTGAGAACGACACCTTCCCCTCCACTTTGGATAGTATCCTGGTAAAACATACGCTCAGGGCACCTATGAACATTAGGGTGTCACTGCCAAGAAATCCAGACGACTGTTCATCATAAATAGTAACACACGATCGGGGGGTTATTTGGACCACTTCACATCTCCAGGGTACCACGTTGGTCTCCCGACTGAACGAAGTCGCGACTTTTTTAGGAATCTCCGTTCCATCTGTGGCTGGAATTTCTCCCGGCACAACTGGTTGAGCTTCTAGCATTTAGCACGAACCCTGCCTTCGTCCCGAACGGCCTGGGTGATTTAGTTACAATTCGTTTGTCTGATTAGTTCAAACTCCTTGCGTTGTGTTTTGGAAAAATACCCTTTGCTACATTTTTAATAATATGTTCCGCTTGTGTTTTATATCTCCAGACTAAATTCCTTCTCGCTGCTTTTGTAGTAAATGCTTCCTCTCCACTCCACATTCCTAACCTGTGCTTATTAGCAACTTCCAAAAGTTAAATCACTCTGTATGCTTTCCCAAACTCTAAGTGCCTTTTGCAGTGCTTTTGCTTCTGCTTTTCCGTGTATAGCGTATTTTGCTGTGCCTACGCTTACTCCCTTTCCTACTACTCCTAATTGTTTTCTTCTTTCTTTAACTATTCGTTTTACTTGTTTCTCAAGCCACTCTGCGTTTCTGTTTAATGGAATCGATATGTTTAATACATATTGCGTTTTGTTATTGCTTAGTTGTTTAGCAGTTGTAATTTCCTCTACTTTTTCTAAGTCAATCAACCTCTCCTGTCCAACTAATGATGACGGGCTACACTGTGCTTTTGAATCAACGAATGGTATTTGCATCTTATACAAGTATTCTTTTATCAATAAAATTTAATCCCGGTAACAAATGTGTGGGTGATAACATAGACATTTTGTCGGCATTTCGCAGGCCACTAAACAACCCTACAGACGAAATTTTCAGATCTTTTGCACAATTAATATCTGAATCAGAATCGCCTATCATCCACCCTTTTGGATTAATATATTGTCTGGAAAGCAATTCCACTTTTTGCAGACTTTCTTTTAAGTGATATAATTCTGGACCGGGCGATAATATAATTGAAAAGTACTTGGTTAACTCAAGTACTTCTAATTGTTGTAACAGATTTCTTCTATTTTTTCTTAATGTAACAATAGCCATCTCAAATGTTTGAGATAAGTCCTCAAGTTTTTCTATTGCTCCAAGCTGTAAGATATCATAAGCTAACAATTCTTCAGCTTCTATAAGTCTTGCCTTTCCTTGCCTGAAGGCATCCATATCAACATCATTAATTTGAAACAAAGACAATATTTTATGATCAGAATATTGTGCACGTTTCATTTCCCACAATGAATGTTTATCAAATTTTTCGTCAGAGGGTTTTCCCACCAATTTCTTATATAGTTGGAAATATTTTTCACTTACGTCCAGAATTGTTCCATCTAAATCCCAAAACAACATCATAATTATTTACGTTTATTGAATTGACTCTTCAATTGATTGATTTCCTCGTCAGTTTTAATAATTGGCATTACATCCATACCTCTAATCCAGTTAAGTCCATCAGGCAATGGGTTAATGGTATTGTCATAATCAACAGGTTCCCCAAAGGCTGTTTTAATATAGATCTCTGGGAAATTCACTCCTGCTTTAGTAAAGAAATAATGAGTTGTAAAGAATTTCCCGATATTAATCTCAGTTGCATTAGGGAAACCATTTTTATCATAAGTCATATCCACACTAAAAATTCCTGTAGGATTAGGGTCAATTGCAAAAATGATATCCTGAGATACTTTATCAATCAAATCACTTGACATAGTTCTACCTGTTCCAGTCATGCCTGTCACTCCTGATTGTGCGCGATTGCCAGCCTCCCAATACAAACGTTCACGTGTTTGAGCAACCACTAACTTTCCTTCATTATAAATCGCCATCCAAGTAACAGACTTTGGCGTTAATTTTTCTGCTGCTGTGTAAATTCCCCAACCATTATTCTTATCAATATGCATAAAAGCGTGATCGAATTTAGGTGAAGCTAAAGAGCCTTTTCCTGCAGCCCCATTAATTTCTCTAATCCAAATATCCTCTCCATATTTTTCGTAGGCCAATATAAGATCATCTTCAGAATTCAACAAAATTGTTTCGGGAACTTTAACCCCAGCATTTTGCCAACACTCATAAGATAAGTACTTATCTCTTAAAATTTCTACACTTCTTTTGGCTGGTAAAAAAACCTTACAATTCAATCGGTCTCGATTCGCAGAGATTACACCTACTTCTACATCGGGTTGAGCATGAATCATATCTATGTTGTACTTCTCAATGAGAAAGTTTAAATATGGAATATAATCTTCATCAGTAGCGCTGGGACAAATTTCTATAACATCGGTCTCAGCTCTGTGGATAGTATATTCGCTACAATCAACACCCAACAAAAAATACGATTCATTTGAATCTCTAATAGAACGTACAAAATTAATTGCAGGAGCGCCTCCTGCTGCTGTTATTAAAATTCGCTTCATCAGTTTTTATTTTCTTCAGTAAATAGAATAATTCAAACACAAAGATCAATTAATACTTATTATCATTGAAGAGAGGTGGCCCCGCTATCCGTAAGTAGGCACGCACCCATACCTGTAGCTTCGAACATTCGAATGTTCCCAACTGACCCATAGGTAAAGTCAGTATGTAGATTAAACGTAATTAGGGAATTCTTGAGAAGATTGTACATTTCTAGCCCAAATGCTGGTGGGCGTATTGATTCAGGATATAGATCTCGCAAACTTGGGGCTCCGCGAGACGTACTGCATTTCTCCTGCAAGACTTCTTGAAAAATCCGCTTCTTAATCACATTGGAAACGAGTACTGAATGGGTGAGTTCAAATAAAGTGTATTCATGTATAGGGTGCACGACTTTTCGAAGCAAAACGGATTATCTTTCCTTGAGCGGGTTCGTAGTTTTCCCAATTGGGTTGTATTTGTGTTTGGCGGTTCGCCTGTCCAAACTTTTAGATCGGTACGGTTTAGCAGTCCTTGGTAAGTAGCTACGGAGCGCTGAGAAGTCAGGTTTAGTGTGCGCAAAGTAATTGCTTCGTCGATGCTACTCGTAATGTGTATGATTTTGTAGTTGACCATTTTATCAATTACTATTTAGAGGTATAGTCAGCGATGTTATTTTTTGCTGAGTAGCCCAACTGAATAGAGCTAGTTAAAAGCTTAGGCTACCGCAGTCGTCTCAAACTCATTGATCTAGTTTTTGGGCCTAGCTTGGGTTGGACGAGTAATTTGTGTTACCTATGAGAAAGGTGGGAGGAACTTTCCCAATATATTAGACACCAACATATGTGGACAAACTATCGGGAACATTGTTAAGTAAACCGACCAGTATGTTTATGTCCGTTTCGTAAGTAAGCTCACCAATCCTCTCAGAAAAATGAATCTAATAAATTAGTAATGCTCAAAATTGTTTTCTCGTCAAGTTCAGGGTACATGGGTAGAGAAAGGATTTCGTAGGAATACTGTAATGCAGTTGGAAAATCTTCGATTGAATGACCCAAATATTCATAGGCTTTCTGATAAGGCAATGCTATTGGATAATGAATCCCCGTGGAGATTCCATGTTCTTTGAGATAGCCCTGTAGCTCATTCCTCTTCTTTGTCCTAATTACGTAAAGATGGAAAACATGCTTGGCAGCATGGTCAGTTTTCGGTACTGTGAGATCCTCATTAATCGACAATGATTCATCGTAAATTGCAGCATTTTGGATTCGCAAATTTGTCCATTTGTGGATGGATTTTAGTTTGACAGAAAGCACGGCGGCCTGCAGTCCATCAAGGCGGCTATTAATTCCTTCGAATTCATGGGAGTGCTTCCTTAGCGCGCCATGGTTGGCAAACATACGTGACTTCTCACCTAGCTCATCATCATTTGTGACAATACAACCAGCATCACCGTAGGCTCCTAGATTCTTCCCCGGGAAAAAACTGAATGTACCGGCGTCACCAAAGGTGCCAACGCTTTGACCCTGCCACTCAGCGAAATGGGCTTGTGCACAATCTTCGATTATCTTCAAATTATATTTCTTGCCAATTTCCATAATTTTGGTCATGTCAGCAGGATGGCCATACAAATGTACAGGTATGATTGCTTTAGTGCTTTGTGTAATTTTTTCTTCGATTTTCGAAACATCAATTGTGAAATTACAAGGATTAATATCCACAAATATGGGCCTTGCTCCGGCCTGTGTAATGGTTTCAGCTGTGGAGATCCACGTGTTGGCTACGGTAATCACCTCATCCCCGACTCCTATCCCGAGAACTTTTAAGGTGATATAAATCGCATCAGTACCGTTCGCGCAACTGACACAGTGTTTTACACCACATGCTGCGGCATACTCCTCTTCAAATTCTTGAACATATTTGCCTTTAATAAAGGCAGTGTCACTAATAACATTCTGGATTGCAGCATCAATTTCATTTTTTATGGAAACATATTGTGCCTTTAGATCAACTAAGGGAATTTTCATGATAATTAGTTTTCTTTTGATTTAGTAACCCTAGCTGGGTCCTCTGCAACTATACAATTATCGGGCACATCTTTTGTCACCACTGATTCGGCACCGACTTCTACTTTTTCTCCAACAATAACTGGTAACAACGTAGCATTACTACCAATAACAGATGCTTTTTTTATCAGTAGTTCCTGCCAATATTCCGTGGTCCCAGTTCTTTTGTATGAAGGTGGATAGCGGTCATTTATCGTTATAACGCCATGTCCTATAAATACATCATCTTCAATTGTTACTAAGGAACAAATAAACGAGTGAGAAGAGATAGTTACATTGTTTCCAATTTTGCATCCATGTACATTCGCAAACTCCCAAATTTTGGTGCCGTCGCCTATATTCGAATCTTTTACGATCGCGGTCTTGCTAATAAATGTTTTCATTTAGGAATTCGTTGACAAAATTTGAACAACTTTTCTCGCATGATTGCTATCTGTAAGGCAGGGTATATTATTCTGGATGCAATCCAAAAAATGCTCGACCTGAACCTTAAGAGGTTCTTGCCAATCGATACTTGGTTTTACCAGATTCCCTGACCGATGATTAAATGAGAGCGAACGCGGATCATCAAAATGCATATTTTCCCCTAGTACTGCTATGGGGTCTATGCCTTTGTCGTAAATCGTGATTTTCGTTTCTGCGATGTCATCATAAACGACCATTTTTTTTGAACCCACCACGGTTATCCTACGAATCTTCTGGGGATCCAGCCAGCTAACGTGAATGTTAGCCATAATTCCGCCGGGGTAAGTTATATTCAGAAACGCAACATCATCAATCCCCTCCTGAACATATGCTTGCCCAGTACGATTCACGGAAATGGGATCCAAATTACCTAACCAGTACTGGATGATGCTCACGTCGTGGGGTGCTAAGTTCCAGAGGGCATCGACATCATTACGAATACGACCTAAGTTTACACGCTGACTGTAGATGTACCGGATGTCACCGAGTTCCCGTTCGCTTCCATCAATCAGATTCTTAACATACCGAACGGCCGCGTTATAAAGAAAAGTGTGCCCTACCATGGCGACAAGCTCTTTTTTCTTTGCAAGTTTTCCGATTTTCTCAACTTCCTCTACCGTTGTTGCCATTGGTTTTTCAACTAGAATATGCTTCCCAGCTTCCAGAGACCTCATCGCCAGGTCGAAATGGCTTGCCACCGGCGTAGCAATAACTACGGCTTCAACATCGTTATCGTTGAGAATTGCTTCAACTCGTTCAGAAACCATCACAGATGGATGTAGCTTACATACAAAATTCCGCCGCTCCTCGGAAAGATCAACCACCGTTTTCACGACACATTTGTCATTGGCTAACAGGTTCCTGAGTAAGTTTGGGCCCCAATAGCCAACACCTATCTGGGCGATTTTTGTGGGACAACTATAAGTCATTCTAGCGGCCTTCATTTTCGAGACTTTATTAAACCGTACTCGGTGAGAGTATTCCACTGGATTCAGCTACGTGTATCGGAACAAACCTGATTTCAGGTCGGGGCATAGCACCCACAAGCCTGTAACTTGTTCAATCTATTATCGTGTAGCTTTGAACGGCCCTGGAAAACTCTGACGATAAGTTTGGAATCTATTAAGTAGCCGTCATTGTGATATTTCTCTTTGACACTTTTCGATCAGGACAGCACCTATTCTGAGTCCATCCATTAGCTAACCTAAAGAAAAACTAAACTCTGTCAGTACTTTACCCTAAGCCGCTAGAGTGGAATTTGTTTAGTAGGCTAGATCATCTATTGGTTAAAGTAAACATAAGACCAACACCGGCATCGAAGTGTTATCGTGGTAGCTATATTGGTCGGCTTGTGATACAGAACGGCCTCTGGAAGACGTATGCCAAGTTTGTTAGGTGGGTAGAAATATGACTGACGCAGAAAGTTACGAAGAATATTGAATTTTTGATTCAAACATGTCGTAAACGACTGACCTTTCGGATCTGACGTAGTTTGTACCATCGTTCCCAGTCTTGTACTGGAGGGAAAATTTCTGTCATGCGATGTTCTCTTTGTACTTTATTATTGGTTTTGTGGGAGAGAAAATTAGGGGGAGCCAAACAAAAACCCAAGAGTTATACAAAATCTCAAGCTTCCACTACGAAATGCTGACTTTCGTGATCGTGAATTGTAAGAACATGAATTTTGTCGGTGAGCGTTAGTGCCAATTCTTACAATAAGATACAATATTGCCTGGTCGTACATAAAATTGTTTTTGACGCCTCCAAATTACCTATTGTTGACACGTAAATGATGGTTGGTGTCTAGCCGATGGGCGACAGAATTCTGACTAAAAAGTGTTCTACATAACGAACTTCACGCAGTACTGGAAGACTGTGGTGCGATTCAATCCCCTAATTGTTGAGTAGACTGTAGATCTTTAACACCGAGAGAAATTTTAATGGATCAGCAGTTTGTTTACCTGGTTGAGTGGAATGAGATTGTTGCCCTCAATGCAGTAAAGGTCTGGTTTATATCTTCTTTAGTGTTGGCGATTCTATTACCTTTGCGATGGGCCTCACTAGTTGCCTTTGTTAAGGTGGCAATGGTATTAGCCTATTTTTGTTTCTTTGCAGATGGCAATTGGTTCTATGGAGGTGACGATTATCTCTATTATGAAAAAGGTATGGAGTTATTAGAAACGGGCGCAAATCCAATTATGATTTTCTGGGAGCCAGTCACCCATTGGTATTTCTTTGCCAGGACGGGCTTTGCATTTATGGTTTATTACAACTATTTAGCACTGTATTTCCTAGAGGCACGGTATTATGCGCCGGTACTGGGTTTAGTAGTAATCAGTTCAATGACGGTTGTTTTGCTTGCAGCGTCATTTCGTGAGAACAAAAAAAACGAATTGTACGTTAAGTGTATGGCGGTCTTCCTAGCGCTGCATTGGTATTCACTTGCCTGGAATTCTTTTCTTAACCTGAAGGACCCATTGGTCGGTCTAGCTATGAGCCTAGGAATCTTTGCGTTAGTTGAATTTAGAAGGAAACCATTGCTCGCGGGTAGTGTATTCATTGCTTTGATGTATTCATTTCACTGGCTGCGGTTTTATTTCCCGATATTTTTTGGTGCAGCAATTATGTGTACCAGAGCTGTTATTTCAAACTGGAAAACCAGACTTTTACTTTCTGTAATACTCCTGCCAGTCGCAATGTATTTAATGAGATCTCAACTAAATCTTGCTATTAGAATGGGTGACTGGACTAATATTTTTTACGGGATCCCCCACTTCTTGTTACAACCCGCGCCTTGGAAAATAACGGAACCCGCAACCTACCTAACAATACCATCGATGATTCACTGGTTGATGACCCTACCCGCGATGATCGGTGGAATGTTGCTGTTTAGACGAAACATCTCTGGAGAAATTATAGTTACGATGGTTGTTGCGGCTGCATGCTTTTACGGAGTAGTTTCTGCTATAGCGTCTACACGTCATAGATATCCTATAGATATTCTAATTGCAATTATGCAATTCCATTTTCTCTGGTGGACTGTACGTTTCTGGATTAATGATAGTGTGGTAAGCGACCAGGTACAGACGAGCGGGAAATAGAATATGGTTCGTCTTCAACCAGTTAAGATATTGGAGCAACTGAATTGTTAATAATTGATCCTGTCGAATTTAGGAAAGGCATGATTGTTAATCAATTTGAACTGTATCCTTGGCCTATCTCTGATGACGAATTCAAGCAGTATTTTGGGGGTGTCTTTGATTTATATATTGATTGCGCAACCAATGAGTCCGCTGAATTTTCTGATCTATTGATGTCTGATACGCGTTACATTCTAACGTTACTGAACCTGATACATATCAATGCGGCTGCTAACCTGAGTATAAGTAACTGGGGTAGTGTTACGCCAGATATCTCGATCGAAGCACTGCAAGAAGCTCGAAGAAAAGACATCGATATTGGCGACATTAATTCGGATACTTTTGCAAACGCAAAAAGGCTGGGCCGAGCAATTTTTCTTGCAGGAAAATATACAAAACTTTTTTCTAAATCCTGGTCAATGAAGAGCATTTGGTTATGGGCAGATTCATTGGCACTGACTATACAGTCTAGGTACGATGGGGAAAGGGGTATTACACAAAAATTTAGGAACACTAGAGACGTTGGACTCGGCAACCCGAGAGAACGGTTAAGGAGAAAGTTTCTTAAAGGAAAGGGCATAAATTTAGTATGGATTGAGGATCTAGTCCATTTCCTATCGTATAGGAGCATCGGTCATTTAGAGTTACCAAACGAAGTGGCTTTTATTGTTGGAGAAATATTTCGGAACATCTCCCAGATGCCAGGTCTTTACACTGCTAATCTTGACCTAAAACGCTTTGAGGATAGTTGGAAAGAAAGGCTAACGATTCTGTGGAACTTATATTGGGCGTACCGTTCTGGAATTTGGCGTAAGGTGGAAACGCTTCACTTGGTAGGGTCGGGTAACACCACACGCAAACTGCTTGCGTTAGCGTGGCAAAGAGAAGGCATCAAAACCTTTAACTATAACCATGGGGGGAATCTCCATTTATCTCCCCAGCAATATTACTTTCTAACGAATGAGGCTACTTGGGGTAATCTGGTTTGCCCGAACCGGGCTATTGCCCGAAATATGAAGAATACTTATTCCGACGTATCTCTAGGCCGAAACTTCCAGAAGCCTAATTATTTGTTTCCAGAAAGTGAAGAAGAGAAGAAAACTCCAATTCCTTTAAGTGTGCCATGCGACCCGGAGCAAAATTCGGAACGGGTACTTTTGTGTGGTTTCGCAATGCATCAAAAGCGTTTTCTTGACGGAGACGGTCTACTCTTTTACTTTCGTCTTGATTTAGAGTTACGGATTGTTCTACAACTGAGAGATCTAGGTTACGAGGTGACCTATAAAGCGCATCCAGAGTATTCTGGAATTACGGATGGTATTTTTCGGGATAACGGAATTAACGTCGCCAGTGGAGTGTGGGAGGAGGTATGGGGCGATTATCATAAGTTGATCTTTACTGACTTTTCGACTACTGCATTCGGATTTTCACTAACTACGGATAAGCCTATAATCCTAACATTACGCGATGGTGGTGGTTTTCCCCAAGATGCTCTAAGTGCTCTTGAGAAAAGGGTAAACCATGTGCCGATAACGTGGAGCAATCATAATAGATTAAATTATGACCAAGAGGTTTTGACTGACGCAGTCAAGGCTATCGATCGAAAGGGCGAGAATACAGAGTTTTGGGATAAGTATGTTCGCTATGAGTCAGATATGTTCGGTCAATTTGAAAAAGAGTGGCCCGCCCCAGGAGTTCCTACATGAGTGTCCAAATCGGTACGACGGAATAACGGTTAAGGTTTCGAGATGAAACAAGTACAGAAAATTAATTTGGCGATCGCGACCATTGCGAGTGCTGTAAGTATGATAGTTGGCGTAGTCTATTCGTTCAATGTCGACGAGGTATATATGGCCCACGCGACAGTCCAAGTTGGATACATAGGATTTAGAAAACAAGCATCAGATAGAAACCTTGGATCAGAGCGTAATAGTCAAGCCTTGTATTCAGACAGAAAACCTATAGAGACTCCACGGTCACTCGGTGAGGTGCTTAGAGGAAGATACCGACTCGTAGAAGCTGCAAAGAACCAAATTCCTATGCCCTACCTTTATCACATTGAACCTCGTATCGAGGGAGTGATAAATTTGTTTTCAAGAGGTAGATCACCCGAAGAGGCAGAAGAGGTGCTTGTTGATGTCATTAGATGGATACAGCAGAGGCACGATAAAATATACAGTGAGTCTATAGCTGCTATCTCAAATCTACAGTCGGATCTGAAAGTAGCATTGCTAGGCCGAGAAGAAAAACAATCTGTGGCCGTAAATGCCGGTGATTCTACCGAATCCCCGATAGTTGGTACTGAGGAATTTCTAGATACAGAACTCGGAAGAGGAGAAATAGCTTATCTATATAGGGAAGTTACCTATACTCTCTTGCCGCACTACAGCAAACCTACAATAGTTATATCTCATCCAACTGCACTTAAGAAAAGACTAAAACCTAAGCCATTCCTATATGTGGTAACTACGATAATAGTTTCTTTCTTCGTGTTCCTGGCTGTAACTACTATCGGGATGCTAATTATCAGAATTCGAAAATATGGAATAGCATCGCTGTGGGACTAGTAGGCAAAGTTGGTAAGCTCTATCGAAACCGAGGTGTTCAACAGACTGTAGTGGCGGTTATCAGGGAGTTATATGCACAGTTTGTATTGAAGACACTGAAGCAGCGTTATGTCAACAGGACCATCTATGATAGACAGATGACATTGGATTTAGAGGACAGGGGTATATCACGGGCACTATGGTTATTTGGGCGCCGAGAGTTGGACCATAAATGGATGTTGGAGAAAACCCTAAAACCTAGACAAAAGATGCTGGATATTGGTGCAAATATAGGTTACTACGTTTTATTGGAGCATGGCCTAGTTGGAACTAGTGGGACAATAATTGCTGTTGAACCCTCTCAAACAAACCTCGACTTGCTAGAGAAGAATTTGAAACTAAATGGCATTGATAATGTGGAGGTTGTTAGGGGGGCGGTGTCGAACTTTAGTGGAACTGGAACGTTCTGGCTGGCTCGAGAATCCAACTTGAACACATTTCATAAAGCGTTTCTAGACGAAAAATCCGGGGCTGTAGAAGCGATAGATGTTGAAGTATTTTCCGTACGAGATATCGTGGATAGATATGGGCCAATCGATTACGTCCGTATGGATATAGAAGGGCATGAGGTTGAAGTGCTTGGAGAAATTGCAATCTTGGCGGAGGAGACACAGATTAAACCTGCTACAATTTTTGAGACACATACTAGAGCATACTCTTCAGACCATGATATAGCACCAGTAATTAGTCACCTCTATGAATTGGGTTATGAAGCAAAATATGTATCATCTTCAACGGAAAAAGGAAGCGAAATACTAGAATCCTGGGGCTTGCCGGCGGTGAATCGGATCCGGACGGATGACGTAGTTCGCACGATTCACCAAAATGTGCCGGAAGAAGTGCTACACAGTTGCTTCAAAGATACTGGGGGAATAAGGACGGTGTATTTAGAAGCGCTCTAGAAAAGTAACTTTCATATGCATCTAAAAGTCGTATATGCTTAGTAAATTAAAAATGTTTTCTACAGAAACAATAGATAAGATTCGGTCGAAGTCATGACTGAAGTAATTTATTTTGAATGAAAGGTGCCTATCGGCCCGTTCCAAGTATGTGGAGTAGATTTGCTTTACATCCCCAGTGAGACGTCATAGTGCATAGTCGCATAAAGTCGGGTAATTTGACTTACTAAATTAGAGGTTAGATGCTGAGAATCAGAGTAGTAATGTATTTAGTTAGCAATTTTCCAGGAAAAGATCGATCGAGAAGAATGGTCTTGCAGATGACTCTATCTCTATTAGTCAACTGCTGACATTGGAATATGGATGTTTAGAATATCTAAAGTTGCCATAAGAACAAAAAAGAAAAGAAATTGAGTGATAAAACAAAGAAAAAAAATGTATTAGTGGTGGTTGCATCCTTGAATAGCGGGGGCACGGAGCGGGTTGCGGCGACGATTGCAAACTACTGGAGTGAGAAAAATGTAAATGTAGTTATTGTGTTGTTGAATTATGGACAGGGAATTTTCTATAAGATTTGTCCTGATATAACAATCGAGAGACTATCCTACTGTAAAAGTAATAAGTATCTGATACAGGTATTAGAATTTTTCAGTACTATCTTTAAGCTTAGAAAACTATTGTGTCGCCATGAAGTAGACGTCCTGGTTAGTTTTCTACCTCACGTTAACATTATTTCAATTCTTGCTGCACTTGGGATACGTTGTCGTGTTGTCGTTTCAGAAAGAAATGACCTAGAGAATCAACAGTTGTCAGTTCTGTGGAAGGTGATGAGGCGGTTGACCTACAGGCTGGCGGAGGCAGTTACGGTCAATAATAGAAGAAATGTATCAATTCTAGAGAGATTTGTTCCTTCAAAGCGCATCCATTTGTTACCTAATCCGATTAATTTGCCTGAAAGCAATATTTCTAGAAGTGAGGATGTTCGGCGCATTCTTGCCGTGGGGAGATTTTCGAAGCAGAAGGGGTTTGATGTGCTGATAGAAGCATGTCGACACATGAAATGTCTGAACGATGGCTGGGTTGTAGAGATCGTTGGGAAAGGAGAGGAGGAAGAAAATCTTAGGGAACATATTAGACGTTATCGTCTAACTGATTCAGTGTTTTTACGGGAAGTTACCGAGTCAATCTGGGAGAGGTACATAAACTCGACTATTCTGGTTGTTCCTTCGCGTTATGAAGGAATGCCAAATGTTTTACTAGAGGGGATGGCATTGGGTATACCTCCAATAGTTACTGACCAAGTGGGTGATCTAAGTATTGCACTTGCTGAGGTTTGCAAATGGATCGTCGTACCCATAGATTCAGTAGAAGAACTGGCGGTTGCCATAGACAGGTTGGCTTACAATCCTGAGGAGCAATTGAGGATAAGTCACGAGATCGTCAAAGTTGCCGTTCCATTTAAGCTGGACCATGCAATAATTTCTTGGAATAGTGTGGCTGGTTTAAACCTATAATGGGGAATACTACCTAGGTAATTGTGTATTGTTTGTTGTGATCTATGGCAAAATTCTATACTGACGTTTTGGCAAGAAGATCGAAATGAACTCCAACAATAAGAAAAATGGCAGTTCGCGTGTTCTGATTCATGTAGATAAACGATCAAATTGGCGGAAAGTATTGCACAATGATTCAACGTTATTTGTTACGGATAACCAAATTATAGGAGATAGTTTCTGTTGGGATACAGTGGCTAATGAATCTCAATTCCTATCAATAATCCGAAAGCTGGTAAGTCCGTTTTCTCTAATTATTGAAACTCCGCTAGCGGTCTATGCGAGTACCGACCTATTTAGAAACTTCCCCTTAATATTTTCCCATGAGGGGCTGATATTTTCACTGACAAATAACGCCGAAAGATTGTTAGAGACGATGTCCGATAGATTCGTGAACATGGAAGGCGTACGGGAATTTCTGACAGTTGGCCACACGATTGGAGATAAGACATTAATAAGATCAGTTTATTCTCTAGGCCCAGGTGAATATGTTGTATTCGACAAAGCTTCGAATAGCTACAGTGTCGGTCGATATTGTTCATTTTTATCTCACTCGAAGGCATTGTCGACTAAGAATAATGCGAATGCCGAAATTCAAGCTTTAGCTCTAGACTGTGTATCGGAGCTGCTTGATCAAAATCATGGGCGTCGAATCGTTGTACCACTGCGTCAGAACCGAAGCGATCTTATTCTCTTACAGTTGTTAGCACAAAAGAAATGTCAGTCGGTGACAGCCGTGACTGGCTTTAAGAAGACTCACGGCTGGGGGCGCCAGCTCAATGCATTTTCACAACACCTTGGCATACCAATAATTTTCATTAGATATACTCGGACTGAGGCGCGAAAAATGTTTTTTACTGAGCAACGTAAAAAATATTTCCGGTTTGCATCCAACACAATTTCGTTGCCAGAATATTCCGACTTTCAGTTGATCAATTACTTGCTTCAGAGTAAAAGATTAGAGAGTGATTTTCTTATTGCAGATGGTAGCGCATCAGTGTTTGATCTTGGGTATTTGACTGAATTTCGTAACCTATCAGAATACGCACAAGTTACAGAGAATGTGAACATGGTGCAAAGATATTTCAATCTCTGGCCTGAGTTTTTGCAGAAGAGGAGGAATAGTGTTGAACCATTCAATCATCTAGAGAGTTGGAGCGGCATTGAAGATGAGTTGGCAGCTAGTCAGTGTTGCGTTAATGAGTGGGAGTGGAGGGAATTGCTGCCAAAAAAACTAGGGAATTTGCGTCGGTTATATGAGTTTTTCCAAGTGTCACATGAGTTGCCATTCCTATCGTTTAAGGCACTCAAATATATACAAGGCCTAGCTTCGCAACCGACCGACTCCGTAATAGGAAATAGTGTAGATCATACCAACGTCTGGAAAGAGTTGGCGGCCCTGAGAGCAGGTAGGTTTGCCAGGTGTTCCCTGTCAGACAGATTTTTAACCTTTTCAGAACGCCGAAGAGCCTACGATTACCTGTCTTATTATTTTCCAGATAACGCTAATCTTTCTATATTTGGCAGAGACTACTTTTTGAGAAACTACAAAAAAGTGCAACATAACCGAGAAGCATCGTTTATTGCGAGACATTTTCTCGACGAGATGAACATATTCGGACATGTGCAGGACAATTTGCCGGGGATTATTAAGAACAGACTGAACGCAAGCGCACAGGGTTAATTTATTGTCGGAAAACACCCGAAGGGTTTTAACTCACCGCATATCTGAGACTGGTAAGTGGACAAAGTACCGTCTATTCGGTGCAGTAGTTGCGTTGGCTGGAAATTCACTCAGTTTCGAAGAGTTCAGGAAGAGTTTCAATGAGCCTCGCAAGCTAACGGATAAATCTTTTCTCTTGGGGTTTATGAAAAAGTATGTAGATTCCTACGGCTTAATAGTTATTACTGACACGAAAGTCTCTGCAGTTACAGACCATACTCGAACATTTCCGATTTATTATGCAAATGGCGAGAATGAATTCGTAATAAGTAACTCCGCGGAAAAAGTTCGTGACTTGGCAGATCTCAAAGACATAAATTCCGAGGGAGTGCAGGAATATTTACTATCCGGCTACGTACACGGTGATAGAACGTTGTTTGAATTGTTGCATGTAATGCCAGCGGGGCGCTATCTTGAATTTGACGTCGAACCTAGCAAACTAACTATTGAAACTTATTTTCAATACTTCCCCACGGGTTCTCAGAACTCAAAACTAGAGACTTTGATAGAAGAATTCGATTTCCTACTCGATGAGATATTTGCTGGGTTGTCAGAAAGGTTGCGTAATACACCAATTTTTGTGCCGCTCAGTGGAGGTCTAGATTCTCGTCTTATTCTTTGTAAACTAATCCAACATGGTTGTGAACGTATAACTGCTTTTACATACGGCAGTAGGCACGGTCATGAGATGAAAGAAGCAAAGGCAGTATCTTCTAAGTTGGGTGTTCACTGGATTAGTATTCCTTCTCAATCTAAGAATTTGCGACGACTTTACCAGAGCACGACACGTAAAGAATATGCACGTTATGCCGATGGACTTCATATGACTCCAGTCCTACTAGACTTTGAGGCAGTCTATAGACTTTCTGAAGAGGGGATGTTTCCCAAAGGATCTACCATAATCAATGGATATTCCGGCGATTTCCTTTTTGGTGGACATATTCCTGAGACACTTGCACTTTCACCGTCGGTCTCAGGGTTAGTTGAAAAACTAACAGACAAAAACTGTTCAAATTTCAAGTCGCTAAAGATTGTCGATGCAAAAAAACGGATACAAACTGATCTAATTGCTAGAATGTCGAACGCGATTGGATTGGATGAGTCTGTCGAAAACTACTGTTCTCTTTATGAATGGTGGGATTGGTCGGAGCGACAATGTAAGGCAGTAATCAACGGGCAGAGGCTTTATGAGTTTTTTGATCTTGATTGGTGTCTCCCATTTTGGGATAAACGTCTCCTTGAATTTTGGTCTACCGTGCCTTTGCACTTTAGATTAAATCAAGTGCTGCACTTAAGGTATTTGCAAAATTACAACTATCGCAATGCCTTTACTCATTTGCGAAGTACGCCAGGGTGGTCAAGGTGGTGGAGATGGGTGCCGTCAGTTGGTTCGTCATTGGAATTAATTGGTAGGCCAGATTCAAAAACTAACTTTTATGAATATATGTTTTACCACAGCGATTTTAATTACCAATTGGCGTTATTTGGAAGGGCGGAATATAACAAGTGGTACAAGGACATTCGAATTCCCAGGGTAGTTCCACTAGCCTCGATGTCTAGATTGGGGGAGTTAGGAATACCTTACAAAGAATATTTACTTTGACCTATTTAGAAAAGTTGCTTACCTTAAAAGTAGTAGTCCACAATATAAAGCTCAGGGACAGTTGCTTAGGTATTGGTCCAGCGATAGATCTATTTGAACTAATCTTTGTCTTTACGTGCTTTAGAAACAAATTACGTCACCAAGTCAAAAATGGGTTCAATCATAATCTTAGCATTATTCTAAGAAGTAGTATGGAACTCTGAGTTCTAGTTTTAGAAAGTTATAGACCAAGATCTACAATTAGCTCTCTGATTTTTTCAATAAATGGCTCTGTACCAAAGGGTCCAATGAACGACCTATATTGTCTAAGAGCTGCAACAGAAATATCTATTCGATAGTTGGACTCGAAAAGGGTTTCTTCGACCCAATCTCCAAAATATTCAAGATTCCAGGGGAATGAAAGATAAGTAGTACCATCAATATAGATATCAGGCCAAGTCTCTACATGACTCATATCTGGTTTGACAAGAACGCAACCGTTTAGAATTGATTCAAAATCTCTTATACATACTTCACCCCAACCAAATGGGGAAACTGCAAATTTACTTTCGCCTAGTTCTGAAAAGTACTGTTTTCTGTGCACTTTTTGTGTGTTAATGCCTACACTATTTAATGCCTCAATGATTGTTGATCTTTGATATGCAACTGTGGCGCGCGGGTAGTTTGTACTCATACGCGCACTTATCGTGATATTTCTTTTTGACTTTGTTATCGTTGGAGGATCAGGTATTTTGTGGTGTAACGTTCCTAGTAATACTTGACTGTTGTAGAGACGACCCTTCAAGCCGGTCCAGTAATCCATGCAAGGATTCATGCCCAAATTCCAGGACAGTCTCAATTTTGAAATTTGCTCATCGCTGAGCGTCGTACTCCAAAATTCTGATTGATCCCTTATGTGCTGATTTAAAAAATAGAAATCTGTGAAACTTCGCCCGCCATAGTGCGAAGTCCTGTAACTTTGTCTATCTCGTAGTAGTTGGTTCTTGTAATAGCGATCAACTAGATCAATTACTTGATCTTGAATCATTCCAGTACTATCACCGGTATTGAACCAAAGAGTTTTGTGAGAGCCCTCGGTGAGAGCTCTAATCATATTGATAGTGCTTTCTCGATTAGAGATCCAGTCATTTCTAAAGACTTTGCTGTCAAGGATGAGAATCTCGCAATCTGTTAGCGCACCATTGATTTTCTGAAAGATTCGAGATTCAATCCCTGAATCAGATAGTTCTCTCCGATATCTTAGAAAGGGGTAGATTAAGGCATAAGAATTAAAGTATTTGGATTTACCAGACAGAATATTTATCGATATGTTATTTGTCATAGAAATAATCCAAATAGTCAGAGTCTAGTCGAAAGTGTTTTCAACAAATTCCAGAACATGACTGAATCATAGAATGAAGACGAAGAGGGAGACGCTTAAAGAGCCGGTGAAACATCTTCTAATATGTGTTGAGACAAGAATTGATCTCTTGTCTATATGGCCAGAAGTGACAAGCAGACAATATTGAAAAAAAATTGATCGTTCCTCAACTCCAATATGAGTGGAGACAAAATGTCGTCACACTTGTAAATAGTAGAAATTGGAATTAATGGTCTTTAGATCGAGAATAAATCTATGTTTGGGTAATTGAGCCAATGGACAATTTAAAACCATAATTGTCCTGGTGCATGAAATGATTCATTACCAATTGTCATTTACGATTTAATTACAATGCATTGGGTTTCAGCTATTTCGATGACGATGGAACTACAGTGTGAAAAAAACTCATCGAAAGCGCGTTTTACCCCGGGTGTGTTTCCCCCATCTGTATCTTTCAAATTATAGTTGTGGCTAACTAATCTTCCTCCTGGCACAATTTTTGGGAAAAAGTATGTAAGTGCCGCGATTGTGCTCTCGTACAAATCTACGTCAAGGTGTACGAAAGAATACCTCACTTGGTCCAGATCAGGTCGGTTCATAACGCTTTCCGGGAATATCCCTGGTACAAAAGTTTTGTTGTCAAATTCTTGAAGATAATGACTTACAGAGGCCTGATCAGTGTCCTTATGAGTGTCCGCACGCCAACGATCTTTATCCGTGATTTTTTCATTGGGCATGCCTTCAAAGGTATCAAAAAGGTAGATTGGCTTGCTTTCTTTGACTTCGCAAATAATTCTTGCACTGGCACCTTGATAGACACCAAATTCCGCTATGGCACCTTTAACATTGGTTACTGCTTTGATGGAACTAAAAAGTGTGTAGGCTTCCTCCTCGGTAACAGTAAGCTCTCTATTGGGGTCGAGTGTAGACAAAATGTCCTCAAAAGCCCCGTCGTATTTTTTGAACCGACGTTGTTTAGCGTATACTCCTAGCTGGAAGCTGCGTAGGGCTATTCCTACTACATGAGGAATCATTTTTACTCTGCTTAATAACCCCTTAATAGTCATGTGTTTAGATCCATAAAGTAGATTAGTTAATTTATGCGTAGTAAAAACAGAACATTTGGTAAGGTAGAAAGCTGTTTGAAATTCCTACATTTATTGATTTGCAGTTGTCGTCGTGTCCTAGTCGTCTAATCGATAAAAGTGAGAATTTAAAGGGACTCTTAACCCATTCTACAAAAATTCTCGCAAATCTTGTAACGGAAACGAAATATGTATAAAGATCGACGTAGTGTGTATCGAAAAAATCAGACTAAGAAATTGCGAATCTTGTTTATCAATCCGTGTTTGAGGAGAGGCTCTCCTACGAAGCATCTACCAGTTGGACTTGGGTATGTGATGACCAATGTGAAATATCACGGCTATGATTTTGACTTGTTTGATGTTGACATTAATGAATTCTCAGATAACGAAGTTGAAAAATTCATTAAGGAGCACAGATATGATGTTATTTTGTATGGCTCAATTGTTACACATTATCGATGGATAAAGTGGCTCACTCGGTTGATCAAACGTTATCACCCAGATACATTCGTTGTCGTCGGCAATTCCGTTTCTGGATCTTGCGCCGATGTTTTCCTGCAAAACGTTCCTGCTGATTTAATAGTTATTGGAGAAGGGGAAGATACAGCGGTGGAAGTACTTGATGCGTTGTCGAGTGGGGGAAATACTAGCGATATCTGTGGATTAGCCTACCGCGATGAACAAGGTAGTGTAGTTTATACAGAAAAGCGGAAAGCTCGAAAATATGTTGATGAATTTCCTATGGTTGACTGGGGTATTTTTGATTATGTCAAGTATAGGGATAAGCGATCGGCATTGATCGATCAAGAAGATCCAACTGATATTGGTATTCCTGTAGCTACCGCAAGAGGATGTGTTTTCCGTTGTAGCTTCTGCCATTTTGTTTTTTGGGATGACCCATATAGGTATCGGTCGCCAGACTCTATTCTCGATGAAGTACAAAGAAATATCGAAGTATACGGAACTTCTACTATTGCCTTTTGGGACGATTTGACGTTTGGTAGTCTCCAACAAGTGGAGAGGTTGTGCGATCGCATCCTTGAACGCAAGATTCAATTTCGTTGGTCATGCACGACCCGCACTGACTTATTTGGCAAAAGCAAGGTACCAGTTGCAAAACGTATTGAAATTGCAAAAAAGATGAGAAAAGCAGGTTGCTATAGTTCGGGTTTTGCTCTTGAATCCGGTAATGCCGAAATTCTGGAGATGATGAACAAAAAAGTGGCGAAGGAGTATTTTAGCGAACATGTCACGATATTGAAGGAAGCAGGTATTCGATTATTTATCAGTGTCGTGTTTGGCTACCCAATCGAGACTAAGGAAACAATAGCAGAAACATTTGAAATGTGTTTGAAAAATGGGCTTTATCCCAGCATTGGATATTTGATGCCTCTGCCGTACACGGGGATGTACCAGTACGCAAAAGAGAATAATTTTATTAGTAACGAGGATGAGTATTTGGAGTCTTTGACTGAGCGGCAGGACATCGGTTTGAACATGACGAAAATGAGCGATGAAGAGATAACAAAAGAAATTCTAGTAGGAGCAAGAGACCTCAACAGACGGTTGCAATTAGATCTACCTGAGGTACAACTAGTACGAACTGGTGGTTACCGAAATGTAGCCAATAGAGGTGGTGCTGGTATCCCTAACAATAAATTAAATGTTACAGATACTGACAAGTTATCTCGTAACGAAAATGATTTCAGTTTTAACTATAGTCAAGTCAGATTCGATGAAAAGAATTTAGCTTAGAATATTTGTATTCTGGTAGAAGGTAATCGAACATGGTAGAAACAAAGGTTATGTATTAGTATTTTGTCAGTAGGCGAGTTCGCTGTTATTGAGTTAGTTCATGAATCTCATGATTAGGTTATGGTAGTAATTCTGTCGGCCAATACATCGTGGTACATGTACAATTTTCGGGCCGGTCTCATCAGGGCATTGGTCGAAAGAGGGCATCGCGTAGTTACAATTGCTCCGAAAGATTCTTACAGCCAGAATCTAGTGGATCTTGGTAGTGAGCATCAGGATATACGTATAAGAAATCGAAGCATCAACCCGATCGAAGATCTATGGACTCTGATTCAGTATTGGCGGCTAGGTAGGCTGTGTAGGCCAACCTACTGGTTAAATTTCACTATAAAACCAGTAATCTACGGAGCAGTCGCCGCCCACCTTGTTAATGCTAAGACGATTAGTACGATTACTGGTCTTGGAACATCATTTCTACGAAGACAAGGACTCTCTTGGATTGTAGAGATCCTATACCAGCAGTCGCAGAAAACGGTAAGTAAGGTATTTTTTCAAAATGAAGATGATCGCTCATTTTTTGTCGCGCAGAAAAAGCTGATCAACCCGAACATTGCTGATTATGTACCTGGATCAGGTATAGATTTAGCAGCTTTCCCGATAGCTGATTCACCCAATAACAAGAATTTTACATTTCTGATGATTGGGCGTTTGCTCTGGGACAAAGGAATTTCTGAGTACATATCTGCAGCAGTGAAATTGAGGCGGAAGAATAAGAATTGGATTTTTCTATTAGCTGGGCGATTTGAAAGTACAAGCAAGGAAGCAGTACCTAAGGAGTATTTAGAACAATGGATACAAAGGGGAATAATTGATTATGTAGGGGAGTCGGATGATATAAAAAGAGAAATTCGTAGAAGCGATTGTGTTGTATTGCCGTCCTACCGAGAAGGCCTACCACGTGCATTGCTCGAAGCGGCCGCACTGGGTAAGCCTGCAATTGCCGCAGATGTGCCGGGGTCGAGAAGCGTGATAAGGGACGGTGTCACAGGGTTCCTGTGTCATCCAAGGTCAGCTACTTCTTTGGAGAGATCAATGGAAAGAATGGCAGCATTGCCATCTAAAGACAGAGTAGAAATGGGGAACGCTGGTAGAAAACTGGTTGAGGCAGAGTTTCAGGAAAAGTATGTAATCGAAAAATATTTAAACGCCATGGGGGAAATGGTGAATCGCTAATCGCCTATGTGAGTATAATTTTTTTGCAACTTGCTGGTAAGAATGTAGTACAAAATAAAAACCACCAGAGCACCCCATATCAAAGGCCAGTCTGGCCAATCAAAAAGTACGCTAGATATACCAACTGCTGAAAGAATGACCTGAAAAATTATCAGAATCAGAAGAATACTTATTTTATGGAGTCCAGAATTAAACAACAAGTGGTGAATATGTTGGCGATCTGCTGCTAGCGGTGTTTCACCAGAAAGCAGTCGTCGTAATACGACACAGAACATATCGAGCAATGGCAACCCAATAATCCAAGGCGCGACAGCAGGCGAGAAAATGGCATGGCCACTGTTTAATCCTCTAGTAAATTCGATTAAAAAATATACTAAAACTAAACCCAACAACATGCTTCCCGCGTCACCAAGAAATACCTTGGGTAGTGTATTCAAAAGTTCCAGATTGAAAACTAAGAAAACACATAGTAGCAACGGTAGCAGGGTAAGAAATACTATGTATTCCGGAGGTACGACTTCTATACTAGTATGGGCTATGATTAGCAAAGAAAGAATACTGATGATTCCCAATGATGCTGCGACGCCGTCGTGCCCATCAATCAGGTTAAAGGCATTAATAACTCCTACAACTCCAATTAGTGTAAATGGTATGGACAATGGCCCCAAGCCCTGAGGATCATCATTTGCCCATATGTCCCCTATGTTTGTAACCACCATGTTATTGCCCAGGATCATAACGCTTGCAATGAGGAACTGAACAACGAATTTTGTGTAGGCGGGCAAGTCGTTTCGATCATCAAGAACGCCAACAATCATAATAAGACCTAAACAAAAAAATAGAATTCGAAAGCTTCCGAAGGGTAGATCGAAAAGTAGTAGAGATAGAAACAGTGAAAGGGAAATAGCGATGCCACCGATCAGAGGAGTGGTTGTATTGTGCAGTTTTCTGGAATTGGGATAGTCGACCAGTTCGATTTTCTGTGCTATCGGTGCAAGGCCAAGAAGTAGCCCAAAGGCTAAGAGAATAGCAACAAGATAAGGAAAAATATTAGTCAATGTCATTAATTTGTTTGCATGGGTGACGAACTTTTCTATTTAGCCCCAAACTGTAGAAATACTACTCTAAGGGTATGAATGGCAATTCGAAAATCAAGATACGGACCAATATGTTTGATGTAGTAAAGATCATACTCCAGTTTCGTGATTGACTCGTCAAGTCCGGTCGCATACCCCTGCTTGACCTGAGCCCAGCCTGTTATGCCAGGCCTAACGGCATGCCTAAGATTATAGTAAGGGATCTTCTGGTTGAATTGATTTACCCACTCCGGTCTCTCTGGTCTTGGTCCAATGATGCTCATGTCTCCCTTTAGCACGTTCCAGAACTGAGGCCATTCATCTATTCGTAACAAACGCAAGTACTTCCCAATTTTCGTTATTCGAGAATCGTTGAATGTAGTAAATTTAACTCCCTCATGCTCTGCGGAATTGATCATCGTACGAATTTTATATAGAGAGAAAGGCTTGTTGTTTCGCCCTATTCTTTGTTGCCTATATATGCTGGGACCCTTCGACGTTATCTTAACTAAGAAAAGTATGATGATCAGAGGCAAGGAAAGAAGAATTGACAATGTGGCACTTAAACAGATGTCCATTCCACGTTTCAGGAGTGAATAAAAAGAATTGCTCAAACCTAGTATATTGTGGTCATCATCTAGATGGCCTATTGCCACTCGCTCATGGGCCATTTCAAAAAATTGAGAGATATGAAATACGGGCCTTGGAGACAGAGCAAATTGCGCAATTGCTGATTTCCAGTTGTCTGGCAAGCTTGCGTGATAATCAATTACCAACCCGTCGAAGCTTTCCATATCTAACAGACTCGGATCTTCAAGGAGTGTTGAGTCGGTCGATGATTCATGAATTAGTTGCCAGTCTCCGACTTTTGCAATAGCGAATTTATTGGAGGAAATTTCATCTACGTGGTACCGATCGATCCAAAGAGTCCATAGAACGGTTATAATTATGAATGTAACCGTAAAACCTATGCTGAAGTAGAATCGAAACCCGGTCAATACAGAGAAAGCCAACAGATACGATGTCATAAGTGTTACGAGAGGCCTCCAAATACGATCTTCTTGTGCTCTCGGTTTTCTGGAAAATAACAGCAGAGTGGGAAGTAAATACGAGGCACCGAGAGCTGATACCATCGGCCACGCAAATTGAGGAATGACTACTCCATCCCCGTATCGATCAAATGCAGCAATTAATGTTGCAACTGGTAACGCCGCCAAGTACGAAGATATATGAAATAGTTTTCGGGTATTCACATTAAATGTGCTCTTACTACAAAGTAGCACCTTTTATGTCTAATGCTCACTAGATTCGGAAATATGACGGAGATAATGTACTTGATTAGCCTAACTGGCCTAATTAGAAGGAAAGGATCTATGGATACAGGTTTATTCTGATGAATCTATTTCAAGACTACGCCAATCGCCTAACCAATGCAATCCTCGCCTATGACTGGGCTCCCGTTGAACTATTAACAAAAAATTTACTTCGGTGCTGGAAAGAAGGGTCATCGGTGTATTTATGTGGTAATGGAGGAAGCGCAGCAAATGCTATACATATTGCTAATGATCTTTTATATGGCGTAGGGCGAGGCCAGGTTCCAGGCATGCGTGTTGAGGCTTTATCTGCAAATCCGGCGATTTTGACTTGCTTGGCCAACGATATTTCATACGAAGATATCTTTGCTGAACAAATAAAGATAAAAGCTCGTCCGAAAGACTTACTTATTGTTTTATCAGGAAGTGGTAACTCTGAAAATATCGTACAGGCTTTAATGGCTGGACGAAGCTCTGGTATGAGCACGTTTGCGATACTTGGATATTCTGGTGGTAAGTGTCTCAGTATCGCAGATACTTCAATTCACTTGCCAGTAGATGATATGCAGCTGGCCGAAGATTTCCAGTTGATAGTGGCGCACATGTGTATGCAAGCTCTTTGGTCTGACTTGCCGATGTAATCTTTCAAACGTTGTCTTCCCCTAATTAATCTAACAATCCTCATAAAGAAATGCATCGAGTATAGGAACCGGTGTGTTCACTAGTTATGTTTATTCAATCGGCTACTGAATCCAAAATATGCTATCAGAGAGAATAAAGGCCCTTTTGTCGACTTCTTTTGAGATGGTCACCCGCCGTAATGATCCCGGTCTTAGGATTGCTCTACGTATTTCTGGTCGCATGGCATTGAATTACAGAGGGTGGTTAATCGTCTCTTTTCTAGCAAACACGCTAAGCGCGATGTTAGAAGGTCTAACTTTGGGCGGCCTGTATTTTGGACTTACTGCACTTACTGAGGGGGTTGATTCTATCCTTGGAAAAATACCGGACTGGAGCCCGGAAATTATTGGTGTTGTTTTGAGTAACGTAGATAGTGGTGAAATATTCTTGTTCTTTATTGGTGTTGCGATAGTTGCTCAATTGTTGAAGGCCGGTTCTGACTATTTATCAGGCATTGCAGGAGTCACATTATCAATAAGAATGAAAAATTATATGCAGGAAGAAACTGTCAAAAGAATTATGACAATGGACTATTCCTCGATAATGAAATTCCCTCCCGGTCGATTAGTCACATACGTCAATGAATCAGAGAAGTTAGGTGCTGTTGTAGATGAAGCGGTTCAGATGTTTCGAGTCGGAATTATGCTTGGTACCTACTTGGCCATTGTCCTGTCATTATCTTTGATAATGGCGATGGTTACTTTGTTCGTAATGGCGTTCTTTTGGTATGTAGTTAACCAGGTGCTCAAGCGAATCCGACCTATGATAGATAGTGTGGTGGACAATGAGATCGAGACGTCGCGATGGACAGTTGAGTATCTAAATTTTCCAAGAATACTCAGAATATTTGGTAATGAAGAGTACGCGTCGGATAGGATAAGGCAATCTCGAAATCTTTGGCTAACTATGTTGATGCGTGCGGAGCGGCTACGTGTATTTATTGAACCGATGCTAGAAAGCGTCACCATAATTGCTGCTGGAACAATTCTCGTTGCGGGTTATTTTCTAGCTGGAGAGAGCGCAACGTCGTTTGTGCCGAAGTTGTTTGTTTTTGTTGGGGCATTTCTACGGATGCGACCTCTAATAAAGTACTTTAATGATTTTCGGTTACGGGTTGTCCATTTAGTTGCCTACTTAAAACAAATAGGTGGATTTTTCTACGAATCAGATCAAATGAAGAGTGAAGTGGGCTTGTTGCCTGCAAATAGACTTACTAGAGGGATTAGTTTTGACAATGTCTGCTACCGATATTTAGGTACTTCGAACAATGTCATCAAGAACATATCTCTTGATATCCCGGTTGGGAAGACAACAGCAATTGTTGGGAGAACTGGGGCCGGTAAGTCGACTCTTGCAGATCTACTCATTGGGCTGATAGTACCAAATAGTGGGAACATTTTCGTTGACGGTGTGTGCTTGACCGACATTGATAAAACGGACTGGCGTCGACGGCTCGGGGTAGTAGATCAGGAAGTAATACTTACGAACTCTACTGTATTCGACAATATCCAATTTGGAAATGCTGGAGTGTCGGAAGAAGATGTAGTCGAAGCTGCAAAATTGTCTAACGCAGCAGATTTTATTGAGCATCTAGAAGATGGATTTAAGACCAGAGTCGGAGACAGAGGCTTTAGGTTATCTGGCGGTCAGCAACAAAGAATAGCACTTGCCCGGGCGTTAATCAGAAAACCAGACATTCTAATTTTGGATGAAGCAACTAGCTCTTTGGATAATTTGTCGGAAGAACTAATTCAAACAGCATTGAGTAATTTAAAGGGAGCCCTTACCGTTGTCGTAATCGCCCATCGCCTAACTACAATACAGCATGCGGAGAACATTATTGTATTGGAGGGTGGCTCAGTGGTTGAACAGGGAACTTGGGAAGAGCTTGTTGAGTCAAGAGGACTATTTTTTCGTATGTCTGAAAGGGCATAGGTTTGCAACACTTTTACCCATGTGACCCAATCAAGTGGTCTAGAATTGGAATAATGTGAACAATCATTTTAGGACGCATAGGCTACGAAATATACCTAATTCAGCGAGTGAAAATGTGGGTTCTGGAAAAATATCGAAACGGACCTGTTTTAATATGAAAGGATGGAGAGTTTCTTGAACTATGGGAAAAGTCATTGTTACCGGTGGGGCAGGGTTTATTGGGAGTCACTTGGTAGATCGACTTCTTGATCTGAAACATGATGTGGTTGTTTTGGATAATTTCAGTACAGGAAGATATGCAAATATTGAACATGTTGGACCGCGTATACGGATTTTAGAATGTGATCTCAGCCGAGTAGGTGATTGGTCTTTAGAGTTCGAAGATGTTAGCTATGTGTTCCACCTTGCTGCGCTTGCAGACATAGTGCCGTCTATTCAGGATCCTGAGGCGTACTTCAGATCTAATGTCGATGGAACCATGAATGTGCTTGAGGCAAGTCGATTTCATGAAGTCAGTAAGTTAGTTTATGTTGCATCATCTTCTTGTTATGGTATTCCGTATATCTATCCAACGCCTGAAGAGGCCGAAATTCGACCAGAATACCCATATGCTTTGACGAAACGAATTGGGGAAGAATTGGTGCTGCATTGGGCCAATGTTTATTCTCTGCCGTCACTTTCTCTCAGATTGTTTAATGTTTATGGGCCAAGGTCCAGAACCTCTGGAACATATGGTGCAGTTTTTGGTGTATTTTTAGCGCAGAAACTAGCTGGTGAGTCGTTTACAGTTGTGGGAGATGGAAACCAGACAAGAGATTTCACCTATGTTAGTGACGTAGTTGAAGCGTTAGTTACTGCGGCAACTAGTGAGCAATCAGGAGAAATTTATAATGTCGGTAGCGGAAAAACCGTCTCTATTAATAGAATCGTTGAACTGATTGGCGGTGAAAAAATATATATACCAAAAAGACCTGGTGAGCCGGACTGCACCTTTGCCGATATCTCCAAAATTCAGCATCAACTTGGATGGGCGCCGAAAGTATCTATTGAGTCAGGTGTCTCAGAACTGCTGAAATATGTTGACCATTGGCAGGATGCTCCGGTCTGGACGCCCGATACTATTGCCGAGGCGACTAGAGATTGGTTTACATATCTCGGCCCCGGAGCAGACAAAACATAGTGACGGAAGTTAAGGCATTATTGCTTGCGGCTGGCCGCGGGCTGAGACTGAAACCACTTACTGATCACTGGCCAAAATGTCTAATGCCCATTCATGGGCGTCCAATTCTTGAGTATTGGCTGTGTACACTTTACGAGAACAATATTAAGAGGGTTTTTGTCAACACATTTCATCAACAAGATGCTGTATTGGAGTTTCTTGAGCGTGATAGATTTCGTAATTGGGTTACTCCGTTAATTGAAAGGAGACTTTTGGGTACAGCCGGTACGTTAAGAGTGAATCGGAGATTGTTTAGTGATGGTGTCACTTTACTTGTACATGCCGACAATTGGTCTCATAGTGACTTTAACCAATTTCTTCGATTTCACCGGGATTTACGACCCAAAGGTACAGTGATGACAATGATGACCTTTCGCACCAGATCACCAGAGTCATGTGGCATCGTAGAGTTGGATGGACAAGGTATCGTTCAAAACTTCTATGAAAAAGTAGTGAATCCACCAGATAATTTGGCAAACGGGGCCGTATATCTACTTGAACCAGAGGTTCTGGAATGGATAACAACACATGGCGGCTTGAGTGATTTTAGCACCGAAGTTTTGCCCCACTTTCTGGGTAGAATCGCAACGTGGGAAAATACAGATATTCATAGTGACATTGGTGCACTGTCCGAACTTATATGTGCACAGTCTGATCCCGTACAGGATTCTTGTTGGCCCGAAATCGATGAGTGGCAGACAATATTTGAAAGAAACCCTATACATGAAGAATTGAAGCAATGTTCTCTTCAAGAATATTTCAATGAAAATTAAGAACTTAAGTAGTTTGATTAAGGATGGTATAGCACAGAATTGGCATAGCTCTTCTGTTTGTTATGGGCACTTCGATGTTATTCATCCCGGACACCAGCGATATTTCCAAACGGCTAGAAAGCATGGGAATCCACTAATCATTGCGGTCGAAGGAGATGTAACTCTCCAGAAGATCGGAGCAAGGATAGCCTACTCGCAGACAGAACGAGCACAGGGGGTAGCATCGATAGATGTTGTAGACCAGGTTGTCGTATTGGATACTGGTAATTTAGAGGTATTGGTTGACTTGGTTGAGCCTTCTGCCTTAGTGCTCGGTCGGGAATTTGAGCGGGAGCGATTATACGAAGTCAAAGAGGCGGTTGCCAAGCTCGAACAAATCGGTGGTAAGCTAATTTACGACGTTGGTGAGACGCATTCTGCAGCCACGGATTTATTTTCAAAAAATATAGATGAACTTGAAAAATTAAGATGGCAACAGTTTCAAACAACACTAGCAAGCCGGAGCGTTGATTTAAAGAAAGTTGTTTCTGAAATTTCTAGTTCTAGGTCCTGTAAAATATTAGTGATAGGCGACACGATCGTTGATCGCTTTGTGGCATGTGATCCGGTAGGGATGAGTAATGAAGCTCCAGTCGTTGTTGTTAAAGAGATCGACCAACGGGATTTTATTGGTGGGGCGGGTATCGTAGCTGCTCACGTAGCCGCGCTTGGTGCAGACAGTATCTATCTTTCAGTGGTAGGTGGTGATGTTCGGGCAGATTTTGTGCGGAGAAAACTCAATGAATTTTCAGTACAGGATTATCTCTATAAAGATTCGAGTAGACCTACGACAAATAAAATCAGGTATATGGTAGAAAATCAGAAACTATTTCGAGTCAGTCAGCTAAAAGAGCATGCAGTGCCAACAGATGTTGAAAATAAATTATGCAATAAAATCTGCGAATTGGCCCCAACACTTGATGCCATTGTTGTTTGTGATTTTGTGTATGGGGTTGTTACAGGCAGAATTATTGATCAGGTAAATAGGGCTAGTAAACAATATGGTATGCCTGTTCTGGGAGATCTCCAGTGCAGTAGCCAGATTGGCGATATTTCCAAATTCAAAGGATTTTCCTTGCTCAGCCCGACAGAGAGAGAAGCACGAATCGCCATGGGAAATAATAACGACAGTGTTGAGTATGTGGCGAACGCATTGTTAAAACGAACACGGGCATCGCACATGATTCTAAAAATGGGAGCTGAAGGTGTTATCGCATACAGTAAATCTGGTGAGTCAGATTATTTTGACAGACAACATTTCCCAGCACTTTCTGTAAACCCGGTCGATGTAGCTGGTGCAGGTGACTCGATGTTAGCGGGTGTGTCAGTTGCAATGGCGCGTGGGTGTTCGCTAATGGAAGCGACTGCAATCGGCACGTTGATGGGGGCAATCTCGGTGAACTCTGTCGGTAACGTACCAATAAGTTACCAGAGTTTAGTTAATTATACCCATCAAATTTTGTCATATCCGGAGACCTAGAAGATATGCAGCTGAAGAAAATATTTGTCACCGGCGGTGCTGGATATGTTGGAGCTGTACTTGTGCCGCGGTTGCTTTTGGAAGGGTACCACGTGACCGTTTTGGATTTAATGATCTATGGGAGGAAAGCACTAGATCAACATCCCGCACTTACCGTGGTTGAAGGAGATATTAGGAATTTGTCGCTTCTACGTGAATATCTGCCAGGGAATAACGCGGTAATCCATTTAGCTTGTATTTCTAATGACCCAAGTTTTGAGCTCAATCCTAAACTGGGTAAATCAATTAATCTTGATGCATTTCGTCCACTGGTCGAGGTCAGCCGAGAAAGTGGGGTTGAACGATTTATTTATGCGTCCTCCTCGAGCGTCTATGGAATAAAGGAAGAGAAAAACGTGCATGAAAGCATGATTCTTGAACCGTTGACGGATTATTCTAAGTTTAAAGCCGATTGTGAGAGGATTCTGGCAGAATATCAGTCACCGGATTTTACGACTGTAACAATTCGACCTGCGACGGTTTGTGGTTATTCGCCAAGACAGCGGCTGGATGTCGTGGTCAATATCCTCACAAATCTCGCCTATCATAAACGTGAGATAACGATATTTGGCGGGGAGCAACTAAGGCCTAATATTCATATTTCAGATATGGTTGAAAGTTATGTCGTTGTACTCAAAGCAGGCAAGGAAAAAGTAGCAGGGCAAATCTACAACGCAGGATATGAAAATCAACCGGTTAGACAGCTCGCGGAAGCTGTAAAGGCAGCCATTGGAGATGATGTGAAATTGATTACCAGTCCTACTGATGATAATCGATCCTATCACATATCGTCAGAAAAGATTCGGTGTGATCTTGGATTCGTAGCAGTGAATTCAATTAGGGATGCAGTACTAGAACTACGTAATGCGTTTGATCAAGGGCTCCTACCCAATTCTCTCGATGATGAAATATATTTCAATATCAAGCGGATGAGATCTATTGAGCTCCGCTAGGTCTATGAACGTTCGATATTCATACTTAAAGCAGCAGTTCGCAGACTGTGAGGATTTATGGACAGATCTCAGGGAGTTTGTAGCTACTGGCGATTTTACACTGGGTAAGCCACTAATCGAATTTGAGGAAAGTTTCGCTCAGTTGATTGGTGCTCGATACGCGATAGGGGTTAATTCAGGTACTGATGCAATAAAACTTTCATTAAAGGCGTTGGGAGTTAGTAATGGTGATGAGGTAATTACAGCCGCAAATACTTTTGTTGCCACTGTTGGTGCTATTGCCGAACTTGGCGCGACTCCAGTATTTGTTGACTGTGACGATACCTTTTGCATGGACACAAGCCGAATTGAAGAAGCTATAACAAAAAAGACCCGTGCAATTGTTCCAGTTCATTTTACTGGCTATATGACCGATATGAGGCAGCTCATGTGCTTAGCAGACCGGTTCAGTCTACCGGTAGTAGAAGATGCATGTCAGTCAATTCTAGGTGCCATAGAAGATAAAAATGCAGGGACTTGGGGAAATACCGGTGCTTTTTCTCTACACCCACTCAAGAATTTGAATGTCTGGTCCGACGGGGGAGTGATAGTCACTAATGACGGTGAATTGGCGGCTAATTTACGATTACTCAGGAATCATGGGTTGTCAGATCGGGATACTGTATCGATGTTAGGATGTAATTCACGGCTAGATACGATACAGGCAGTTGTGGGTAATTGGTTAATTCCAAAGACTAACGAAATCGCAAAGAAACGAATTGAGAATGCAGCTTATTATGATAGGCACTTTTCGACTCTACCTCAGATTAGAATTCCACCAAGGCCTCCAGATTTTCGCATTGTTTATCATCTCTATATGGTGTTTGCTGAGCAACGAGATAAACTCCTCGAGTTTTGTCTCAATAGGGGCATAGAGTCAAAAGTACACTATCCTGTTCCAATATACCGGCAGCCTGCGTTAAGTCACCTAGGGCACAAAAAAGGAGATTTCCCAGTCTCTGATGTGCATGCTGACAACATTATTACTTTTCCGTGTGATCAGCATCTCAGCCGAGAGGAAATGGTATATGTTGTCTCAACTGTTAAAGAGTTTTATGCGCAATGAGTTCGATTCCCTATGTGAATCTCTCAGCTCAGTGGCATGATGAACGTCATAAATTGCTTCCGATTCTCGAAAGGGTCATGTCGAGCGGTCAATATGTCGGTGGACAAGAAGTAGAAAGGTTCGAGGTAGAGACTGGATTAGCATTTGGGGCTAAACATATAATTGCCTTAAATAGTGGTACAGATGCGCTCGTTTGCGGGCTTGTGGCAATTGGAGTCCGGTCCGGTGATGAAGTGATCACGCCACCTAATTCTTTTGTTGCATCAACGGCTGCTATCGTGCACTTAAGAGCTCGGCCGGTATTTGTAGATATTGGGTGTGATCAGAATATTGACCCAGGGCTTATTGAGCGGTCAATCACAAAAAAAACCAAGGCCATAATGCCGGTTCATCTTGCTGGGCGAATGGCGGCTATGGAAGCCATCTGTGAAATAGCTGACCGTAACGGTGTAACTGTCCTTGAGGATGCTGCGCAGGCTGCCGGATCCTCACTTCATGGAAAATCTGCTGGGTTATGGGGCCAGGTTGGTTGTTTCTCTGCTCACCCGCTGAAAAACCTGAACGCTTGCGGAGATGCTGGATTTGTCGCTACAAATGACTCAGTCATCGCCCAAAGAATTCGCTCAATGCGTAACCATGGGCTTGTAAATCGAGATACCGTAGAGCGATTTGGTTATGTATCAAGAATGGATGCGGTTCAGGCCGCAATACTGAGGTATCGCCTCTCCGTTCTACATGAAGTAATCAGAAAAAGGAAAAATAACGTCAAGATATATCGCGCCAATTTAAACAGCAGAGCGGTTTATTGTCCTCCAGATACCAAAGGTGAAGATAATAGTTGGCACACATTTGTAATTCAAACAGAAAATAGAGATGAACTGCGTAAGTATTTGTCAAACCAAGGCATTGAGACTGCCATTCATTACCCTATACCTATCCATCTTCAACCGGCAGCAAGTGATTTGGGATACCAAAATGGAGATTTTCCTGAGACAGAGCGCCAAGCTACAAGAATTCTCACGTTGCCAGTTCACCAGTACCTACGACAAGAACAAATTGAAACGATCGTAAAAGCGATCAATAACTTTTTTGGATCCTGAATGCGGCTAGGCGTTGACCTTGATAACACACTCGTTTGTTACGACGAAGCGTTCCTGAACTTTGCTCGCGAGCAGCAATTAGTTCCAGAGGATTGGCGGGGGAATAAGCGGCAAGTTCGAAAATACCTTAGAGAACAATCGGGTGACGATGAGGCATGGCAGCGCCTGCAAGGACAGGTTTATGGAAAAGAAATTGGGAAAGCACGACTGTTTCCCGGCGTGTATAGATTTTTGTGGCGCTGTAAGTCTCGCGGGATTATTGTTGACGTGATTAGCCACAAGTCTGAATTCGGTCATTTTGATCAAAGCAGAACTCCGTTGCGAGCATCGGCGATAGGATTTTTGGAGAAGGCAGGTATATTTTGTAGAAGTGAAAAGTCGCTTATCAATTCTGTGGAATTTTGTTCTACCCGCGAAGAAAAAATAGCAAGTATTGCTCGAGCACAATTTGATTGGTTTGTGGACGATTTGCCTGAGATATTGGATGATGCTGAATTCCCTCAGAACACCGTAAAGTTTGGTTATTCGCCTGATCGCGAGACTAGTTTTTTATCAGCTCAAAGAGTGGCTTCGTGGGTCGAGTTAGAAGATATAGTCCTCGGTCATTGGTCTTTACGGGAATTAGGGTTGCTTGCGGGTGAAGTTATTGGGAAAGACGTGCAAGATGTGGGATGGATTGGTGGCCGGGGAAATTCTGGAATCGCGAAATTTTGTACTGCTGAGGGTGTAGAGGCAGCACTAAAAATCTATTCAGACGATACAGCACATATTCGTCTACATGCAGAGTTTGAGTCCTTCAAAATTCTCAGACACTATGGGGAAAAACGTATTCCGGAAGGACTGGGCTTCTGCAGTCGACTGAATGTAGGGGTCTACCGCTGGATAGTAGGTGAGCCGGTAAGCTTGCCGGATCAAAGTGATATCTCACAAACGTTGGAATTCCTTGAGCGCATCCACTACTTGCGAGAGAAACCAGAATTTAAGTCTTTCCCCAGCGCTTCCGCCGCGGTTTTCAGTGGTTGGCAGTTAGAACAACAAATTCGTCAGCGTATTTTTCTGTTGCGCGCTAATACTAATTCATCGCTAGCCTTATCGAACTATCTCGATAATAGTCTGGTACCAGTATATGAGACAATTTTATGTTGGTGCAGGTCTCGATGGCCAGGAGAGGGGTTTGATCAACCTATTTCTGTTGATGCTCGAACCCTTAGTCCATCGGATTTTGGATTTCATAACGCACTTCGAATTCAGGATGGAAATCTACACTTCCTTGACTTTGAATATTTTGGTTGGGATGATCCAGCAAAGCTTGCAGGAGATGTGCTGTTCCACCCAGCAATGAAGTTGCCTGCAAACCTCAAAGAAAAATGGACTGAAGGAATCCGGCAAATCTATGGCCCTGATGTTATTGTGAGGCTGCGAATTATGTGGGGCCTAATAGGAATTTCCTGGTGCCTTATCTTACTAAACGAATTTAGAGCCGATTATTGGCTGCGTCGAACTAGAGCGATTGGGAATGAACAATTGGAACAATCGCTAGTCTTGGAAAAACAGTTAGATTGCTCTCGATGTCTTCTTTCGGAGATAAAATCGAACTACCAGAATCCACTATATCTATGAATGTTATCGATGATTGATGAAAGATCAAAGTCACTCCGGCGCCTTGTAGTAAGGATGGTCGAAATTGGAAGGAGAGGGCACATCGGCCCAGCAGCGTCTTTGATTGAGTTGCTGAGGGTGTTGTATGACTCATGGTTATGCTTCCGTTCGAATGAGCCTAGGTGGCCAAATCGAGACCGCCTGATACTGAGTAAAGGTCATGGATGTCTCGCTCTTTACGCTATATTGGCAGACAAAGGTTTTTTGCCTATTGAAGAATTAGATACGTTTTGTGCTAGTGATTCTCGTTTAGGAGGTCATCCGGAAATAAAAGTCCCTGGTGTTGAGGCATCAACGGGTGCTCTTGGTCATGGGCTACCAATTGGAGTTGGATTAGCATTGGCTGCGAGATTACGCAATCAGAATCACCGAGTAGCTGTCGTTGTTGGTGATGGAGAGATCAACGAAGGTTCGACATGGGAGGCAGCTATGTCGGCAAGTAAGCATAGTCTGTCTAATCTGGTTGTTTTTGTAGACTACAATAAATTTCAGTCATATGGTCCAACCACAGAGGTATTGGATCTCGAACCATTGACGAAAAAATGGCAGGCGTTTGGTTTTGAGACTAGGGAGGTTGATGGGCATAATATAGAAAATCTTGAGCAATTGACGCAATCATTACCATTCAGTCCGAACGCTCCCTCAGCGGTTATATGTCACACTGTGAAAGGGAAGGGATTCCCAATGGCAGAAAATAGAGCTGAGTGGCATCATAAATCAGGTTTGTCAGATTCAGACATAGCATCGTTATATGGTTGTCTGGAGTAGTCTCTAATGCGAAAGACCAGCCTTGACTGTGTTCATCAATTGGCTTTGGAGGACGACAGGGTTGTATTTATTGGCTCCGATTTAGGCACAGGTGTTTTAGAAGTAATGAAAAAGGAAATGCCTGAACGTTGGTTCATGGAAGGAGTTGCCGAACAGCATATTATTGGCATGGCGGCTGGTTTGGCTATGGAAGGATTTATTCCCTACGTCAATACCATAGCGACGTTTCTTACTCGAAGGTGTTATGAACAGTTAGTAGTTGATATATGTTTACAGCGCCTCCCCGTGAGACTTATCGGCAATGGCGGTGGTGTGGTTTATGCCCCTCTCGGTCCCACTCATCAGGCAATAGATGATTTGGCAATTATGCGTATGATTCCAAATATGACAGTGGTTGCTCCATGTGACGCTGATGAAATGAAACGAATTATGGGAAAGACACTGGATTGGCCGGATCCAATCTATATCAGATTAGCGAAAGGTGGAGACCAGATAATTAGCAGTAACCAAGACGATTTTGAAATTGGAAAGGGGATAGTCTTGCGTGAGCCTGGCGAGGTATTGTTCATAACAACGGGGGTTATGTCACAACGAGCTCTGGCAGTTTCTGATGTACTAGGGGAAAGTAACATCGATTGTGGAGTGCTTCATCTTCATACTATAAAACCATGCGATAAAGCACTTGTTATTGAAAAGGTTTCAAACGTGTCTCTCGTGGTCACACTTGAGGAGCATCAACGAAATGGAGGACTTGGAAGTATTATTCTAGAGATTCTTGCTGATGTTAATTTAAGTCGCTCGATGCCACAAATCATAAGAATAGGTATTCCTGATAGCTTTTCAGAGCAATATGGATCTCAGGATTCACTGCTCCGATCCTGGGGCTTGGATGTAGCGAGTATAGCTACCACGGTAAAGGAGGCCATCATTGGAAAAGCGTGAGAATCATTATTGGGGATATTTGTCTACGGAGGAGATCACTGCTACTGAACGTTTCTTGGAGGACGGTTATATCATAACCGACGTAGAAGACATGAATTCTCTGGCCGAAATTCGGGCGAAGGTGATAGCGTTGGTTGCCGATTGTATCGGGGAAAAAATAGGGCCGGATAGAGACGTTTTAAACGTGCTTCACGAATTCATAGATGTAGAGAATCTAAACGATGTACGAGTCGATCTAATTCAGAAAATTAATAATGATCAATGGCTGGTTGAGAGATATTTTAAGTTGGTTCGTTTAACGTTGGAGCTGCTTGTTGGAAACGAGCTAGCCATGCAACGTCAGGTCAATCTCAGTATTCAGCTACCAGGTGATGCTAGCTCCCTATTGCCAGTTCATGCAGATGTGTGGTCTGGCGATTCTCCTTTTGAGGTGGTTGTATGGCTCCCACTTGTAGATTGTTACGGAACAAAGTCAATGTTTCTGTTACCGCCGGTATATGCCAATACTTTTCATCAGCAATTTTCTCAATACGAAGGCAAGAGCAGTGAACATCTATATCGAGCAATAGAGTCAGATCTGGTTTGGATTGACATCCCATATGGGAAAGTTCTAGTGTTTAATCAGAACTTACCACACGGTAATCGAGTCAATGAGGAAGCAGAAACACGTTGGTCGATGAACTGTCGATTTAAGTCCATATATTCTCCATATGGAGACAAGAAACTTGGTGAATTCTTTGTTCCCGTGACAATACGAGCAGCGTCGCGTGTAGGAATGGCCTATAAGTTTCCGGGAGAGAAGTGATTATTGTGGGTTACAGAGGTTATGTTTCAAGTAGAACGTTTTTCGGCGAACGTGTGCCGCAACATGTTCAAAATATTGTGATACGGCACTATTGTGAAGGGAATAATTTGCAATATCTTTTAAGTGGAGTTGAAGTTGCCATTCCAGGCATGTACTTCATGTTGAATCAAGTTATCGCGGAGTTGCATAAGATCGACGGTATCGTGTGTTACAGTTTATTCCAGTTACCAGAAAGCATTGAAAGGCGAAAGCGAATATTTGATGAGATCGTCGACTCGGGTAAAACTATGCATTTTGCCTTGGAGATGCTTCGTGTCGAAAATAAAGTAGATATATCAAAACTAAATGATATTTTCTCTGTCAAGAACTCTATGCAATATTGTTCTTCTGATTGTTTCACAAACGACGTCGTAAATTCTCGATTCTGAAAAAGTCGCCGATTGTCTAGAAGAACTTCAATGGGTGAAATTCTTAAGATTGTTACCCCATTGCACCAGGCAACTGAACGTGATTATCTTGGCCGAATGGTCGACAAAAAAGTGGAGTGTATGCAAAAAGCTAGGCTATACGGCTCTGATTATTGGGATGGAGAACGACGTTTTGGTTATGGTGGTTACCGTTACATTACTGGTTGGTGGAAACCCGTTGCAGAAGCACTAATTGGACGTTATCAGTTATCAAGTGGTTCTCAGGTGTTGGATGTGGGGTGTGGTAAAGGATTTTTACTCCATGAAATGAAATTGCTTGAGCCTGGTTTGAAAATATTAGGATTTGATCTTTCCAAGTATGCTTTAGCTAACGCAAAATCTGAAATTCAACAAGATATTTTCTACCAAAAAGCACAGAATAATTATGCATGGGAAGACAATTCATTTGATCTCATTGTTTCTCTTGGTTGTTTACATAATTTACGGTTACCTGATCTTTCCAATGCGATCAGTGAAATAGAAAGAGTTGGTCGTAACAAATATATCATGGTGGAGAGTTACCGAAGCGAACAAGAGTTGTTTAATTTACAGTGTTGGGCCCTGACTGCGGAAACATTTCTTGATGCCGAAGAGTGGATATGGCTCTATAAAAAGTTTGGCTATACGGGTGACTATGAGTTCATCTTTTTCGAGTAGGGGGTGTTTGTCTAAAGGATCACCGTACTGATCTCGCTTTTCCCCATCATCAAACAAATGTCTTAGTTTCGTTTTTCGAAGGGTTTGTTCTAGTTGCGTGACCAGAATAACGAAATATTTGCTACTATTACCGGAATAATTGAGTGGTGAGATTAGTCCACGCGACACTTGGGGTAGATACAAATAGAAGTACCCTAATTTAGTTTTAGAGAAATGCGATATGTATTTCTCGATCAAGATGGATGGATAGTGAAGCTATATAGGGTCAAGGACAAAATATTCGCCAAAATGTATGCAAGATATTAGTTATGACAAAGGCCAGCTAATACACACTCTACAGTTAGACATGCGTTGAACCGAATCTCTAGATCTGATGCAGAGCTTGTTTCAGGGTGTGCTCTATTTTGAATTGAATTTGGTAACTTAGGCAGTTTAGTAGATTTCACAATTGAATCTAATCAATTTTTGAATCTTTCGAAGTAGCCTATAGCAACAAATATTGGGGGATATTGTGGCAATCGATTTTTCGCAACACCATTGTGAATCCGAGGAAGTCTATCACGCGAAGTTAGACATTTTCGGTTTGTCTAAAGCCGATATTGGTGAACTTATGTCACTCGCGAGAACTAATGAAAGAGCTAAAGTACGATTTTGTACCCACCATTCTAGATCTGATGAAGTTCACCAGATGTTTATTGTCCATCCTGCTGATATTTACGTTCGTCCTCATAAGCATATTGGCAAAAGTGAATCGATGTTAGTGATTGAAGGTATAGCTGACTACATTACTTTTGATGAGTATGGAAAAGTCAAAGATGTGGTCCAGATGGGGGACTACGTTTCAGGAAACACCTTTTATCACACAGTTGGTCCAGAGGTATTCCATACACTTCGTATTCGATCAGATTGGTTTGTCTTTCTCGAAGTTACCAAGGGACCATTCATCGAGAGCGATACAATATTTGGAGAGTGGAGCCCCGATGGTACCGATCTCTTAGTTTCTAACCAATATATTCAAACCCTTTGCTGTTGTACGCTGAATAAGCAGGATTAACGAGATGCGTGTACCGTTTTTTGATTTACGTGTGACTAACCCAGAGTTGAAGCGAGAATTACTTGCCGCGATCTCACGGGTTTTTGACCATGGTAAACTTTTTCTTGGGCCGGAGGTTGAAGAATTTGAGGAACAGATTGCTAAGTTTGTTGGTACAAAATTCGCGTTAGGCGTTTCATCGGGGAGTAGTGCTCTTTATCTGTCGCTGAAGGCTTGTGGAATTGGGGTAGGAGATGAGGTCATCACGACTCCGCTAACGTGGATTATATCATCCAATGCTATACGAGCTTGCGGGGCTGATCCAGTGTTTGCTGATGTTCGGGATAATTTAAATATTGACCCAATATCTGTAGAGCAATTGATAAGCCCAAGAACGAAAGCGATCGTTCCAGTGCATTTTGCCGGTCACATGTGCGATATGAATGCATTAAGGTCAATTGCTAAGGCAAACGATCTAGTTATAGTTGAGGATGCAGCACAAGCATTTGGAGCGAGTTTGAACGGCAAGAAAGCAGGCTCGTTTTCGATCGCTGCCGGATTTAGTATGAACCCCATGAAAGTAATGGGCGGATATGGTGAATCGGGTGTAGTTGTAACTAATGACGAATCTATTTTTGAGCGACTAAAGCGTTTACGCCATGCGGGGACTACGTCCGATCCGAAAAAAATTATTACGAATTATTGTGAGGAGGTCTCTCTCAATCACAAAATGGATACAATCAACGCGGCGACCTTGCTTGTTGCATTCAGACACCTACCTGAGCGAAAAGAGATAAAGGAAGCTATAGCATCTCGCTATAATAGGGAGCTTCCCCCCTTGATTGGTCGCCAAGTGCCTGTACATGGCGAAATTCATGCCCGGTATGTGTACCCAATACGCTCACCCCAGCGAGATCGCTTAAAATCTTACCTAGAGGCTCGAGGCGTTGAGACGAAAATAATGCATGAGCCTCTGGTGTGTGATGCGCCGATATACCGGGAATGTCGTGGCACTGTATTGAATGCCCGTAAGGTTCTGTCTGAAAGTCTAGTTATTCCATCACATGAAAAGCTCTCACCTGAGCAATTGACTTATATAATTCAGCTTATCAGGAATTTTGATTAGACTTGAATTGTCTATTTTTTATTTGTACGGTCTTACGTAGTTGGAAGTACTCTCAATAAATTGGTCAATTTAAGTTTGCGGCAATTAATTATCATCTAGGATAGTCATTATGAAAAGTTATAAAAGAGAAGATTGTCGACTATGTGATTCAAAAAACCTCAGTCGGGTACTTAATCTCACGCCAACTCCACCGGCAGATTCATATATTCCGAGAAGTCAACTAGGAGTAGATCGAGACGTAATTCCTCTAGATTTATATCAATGCCAAGAATGTGGACACGTACAGATTGGTCATGTAATTGATGCTGAAGAAGTTTACCTGAATTACATTTACGAGACGGCAAGCACACTAGGCCTTGACGGCCACTTCAAAGCCTGTGCCGACGACATAATGAAGACTTTCAAGCCGAGGGAAGGTGGCCTAGTTATAGATGTTGGGAGTAACGATGGATGCTTGCTGGGATGCTTCAAAGACTACGGGATGAATGTTTTAGGGATTGACCCAATGCCTGGTATTGCTGAAAAAGCGAGCGCGAGAGGCATTCCCACAATTGCGGATTTCTTCTCGGAAAAACTTGCAGATGAGTTAAAAACCAAATACGGTGTAGCCAGCGTAATAACATCTAATAATCTTGTAGCAGATACCGATAACCTGACAGAATTTGTAAAATGCGTCAGTTCGTTGATGGACCAAGACTCAATATTTTTCTTTGAGACATTCTACTTGTATTTACAAATTAAGAATCATGTTTGGGACTTTACCTATCATGAGCATTATTCCTATTTTACAGTCAAGCCATTGGTGGAATACTTTAAAAGACTGGGTATGGAACTCATCGATGTAAAGCAAAATTCGACTAAAGGTGGCTCAATGCGGTGCACCCTTCAGTTAATTGGTGGTCGCCGAACTATTTCGAATTCTGTTCAAGACCACATCGATCAAGAGTTGGAAATGGGTTTTCACGGAAACGATCAAGAAAAGCTCTTCGATGCCTATCAATTCAAGATTGATCAAGGAAAGGCAGATTACAAAGTGCTCATTGCGGACCTACAAAAACAAAACAAGAAAATTGTCGGTTACGGTGCGTCTGCAACATCTACAACCTTGATGTATCACTATGATATGCAAGGTAATTTCGATTACCTGGTAGATGATTTTGGGGCTAAGCATGGACTGTACAGTCCAGGTATGCATGTGCCGGTTTACTCATCCGAGCGTATTTATGAGGACCGACCAGATGTAATTATAGTTCTTGCTTGGCGATACTTCGAGAAAATCATCAAACGCCACCAAGAATTTCTTGCCGGAGGTGGTCAGTTCATCATTCCATTACCGGACATAAAAATAATTGGAAACTGAATTGCTGAGACTACCTTACTAGTTGATGACAATGAGAGCTACTAGCCGGTAGCTGAAAACGAGTATGGTAATTGTCATCTAATCTGGTAAGTATATTTTTATGGACTTAGGAGAAATCGCTGTCTTTAAGTCGTGAAACTTTCGAGTAACTGGAAACAATTTGATAGAGTGAATTAAGTCAAATGACAAAAAAAATCCGCATTGGGTGGGTAGGGTCGGGGTTCGTTGGGCAAGTAGCGCATTTAGCAAGTTACGTCGAAATGCCCGAGATAGAGATTGTTGGGCTTGCTGAATTGCGTCCACAACTCGGCAAGTTAGTGTGTAAGAAATTCGATATCCCAGAATTCTACGATAACCACCTATCACTAATAGCGCAGGCCGACGTGGATGGGATCGTAGCAATTGTGAGGAGAGAACATACGGCTTCTGTTGCTACGGATATACTTCGGCAAGGTATTCCTCTATTCACCGAAAAACCCATGGCTCCGACTCTGGAACAGGGTGAAAAGCTAGTAGACATTGCAACGAAAAATGGTTGCCTATATGCGACAGGCTTCATGCGTCGGCATGATGAAGGCGTACAAATGGCAAAAGCGTTATTGGACGAATTGGTGACGACTAAAGAGTTAGGCGATGTATTATTTTTTCGTTGTTACTGTTTTGGAGGAGGGGATTATTGCAATATTGATGGTTATATCAAAACAGATGAACCCAAACCCATGCATTTGATTTTGCCAACTGCTCCGGAGTGGCTGCCTCAAGAACTTGAGAAGAAGTATGAGAGTTTTCTGAATGTTTTTGTACATGATGTGAACTTGATTAGATACCTAGTTGGTAACACACCTGTCGTAACACAGGTTGACTATAGAGAAATCTCGGGGACCGTGTCTTTTGACTTTGGTGACTTCCCTGGCGTATTTGAATTTGCCCACCTAGAGACGACTCGTTTCTGGGAGGAAGGGATTGAGATTGTTTTTGCTAACGGTCGTTTAGTGTTGGAACTAAGTCCGGCGTTTTTAAGAAATCAGGCAGCCGTTGTTAAGGTATATAAGGAAAGTAGGAATGGTACAACAGAAGTGATTATTCCCAAGGCCGACTGGACTTGGGCATTCAAAAGACAAGCAGAAGCTTTTGTTGGGAACCTACAAGGCAGTACAGAAAGTTTGGCAAGCGGCATTGATAGTTTAGAAGACCTAAGGCTAGTCGAAACTATCTGGAGACAAATTGCAGCTAGCTCGGGGTGATTAGTGGGCTCTAAAACTGAAAGAAATTGGAACTGAAAGGCACTAAATAGTTGAGATATCCATACCAACCCCCTGGGCCTATAGGAAAATTCTTTGGCCCCATTGTATTCGCACTTAGTGTTATTTTCAGAAAATGTCACATTTTACTGTTCCGATATGAGTATGCCTTTGGTCACCAAGCGTGGAACGTAGAATTTTTCGCACGTAAGCATTTTGCAGAAAGAGGGCGCTGGCCGTTTATGATAGGATTTCAACGTCGCTCCTATGTAGCTAATAACGGTTTATTGTTGCATCATAAAATTGGTCGAGTTATTTCCATACCCAAAGACAGCATACTCAACAGATTGTTTCGGTATGGATTTGCGTTTCAACAAGAAAAATTTGGTAGATCGTGGGGTACTATTGGTTACAGGGGAATTGCTACTGCCACTATGTCTGAGCTACACGCTGACGTGGTAAGTACACAAAAATGTCCGGTGGCGTTTCCAATTGTAGGAAACTACAAGGCAAAAGCAATTAAATCTCTTGATTCACTTGGATTGAAGGAAGGAGCATATTTTTGTTTTCAAGATCGCGGTAGAGAAATGGGAAAGGAACGTTACACAGATTCTGAGGATATGTTTGATGTTTCGCGTCGATTTCCAATAGATAGTTTTTACAAAGGTGTAGAGGATTTATGCTGTCAAAATTTGACTGCAGTTCGAATTGGTGCGGCATCTGGTGGAGAGTGGAAGGGGCCACCAATAGTTGATTATGCACAGAAATATCGGCAAGAGATGGATGACTATACGGACATCGTAATACTCGCGCACTGTAAATTTTTTGTCGGACCGGGCAGCGGTGTACAACTTTGTGTGAATGCTTTTAACCGACCTGTTTGTCTAGTCAATGCTTTCCCGTGGCCATGGACAGAGAATCCGATGAGGGAACATTCTGTTGTTATCCCCAAGAAATATTGGCTCAAAGATGAGAAACGATTCTTGACGATTAAGGAAATGGTTCATCTAGAAAAGCAATTCCACTGGAAAAAACTTTACGATCCTACATCGTTTGGAGACATGGAGATAGAAGTCGTCGCTAATACGAGTGAGGAAATTGCCGGTGCGATGGTAGAAATTAATGATCGTTTAGACGGTTGTTGGGATGGTCCAAGTTATAAATTGAGAGATATTCTGGAACCCCATAATCTAAGTTATCTTTCTGCTGCATCTTTGGGAAGTACGTTTGTTGAGCTAAATGAGGAAGGTATAGATCTTACGCTAACGGCTTATAGCTGACTTGGACTAAATTCAAGAGATATTCAAAGGACCGATAGGAATGTCCATTTAAATCTTATCCAAAGAAAACTTTCTAGAAAAATTGTAATGATGAATTTCATGACCGGATGTACAATATGATTAGAGCAAGTTAACGACTAAAGTGTAATGAAGGAAGTAATTATGCTATCTAAAGAAAGATTTTAAAGGCAACGACAATACGAGTAAATTTAGAAAGAATTATATGCACTCGATAGCCGGTCCAACATTGGAAGAGCCAAAGGCAACAAAGCCAAATCAATTCTAAATGCTGAACGAGTTGACTAGATAGAGATTGTTGCTTTCGAGAGCCTCAATAATGACCAGTAAAAGTTACGAAAAAGAAAGCCTTCGTTTGGTAGAGTGGTATGACAGTCATCAAATCATTCCCGTATTCCAAACTGGTACTGTCACTCAACAAAGACGGGCAAGAGAGCTTCTTTATAATCAGGTCGGACTGCCTCCAATAGCTTTAAGGGACACAAGCGTTGTTGAAGTTGGGCCTGGTACTGGCCAAAACGCAGTCCATTTATCTACATTTGGACTGAAAGAGCTTAATTTAGTTGAACCATCTTGGGCAGGGTGTAAATACTGCGAGGAGATGAAAGAGAGAGGCATTTTCCATTGCGATACAAATGTCTATCAAGGTAGTATTGAACAGTTCGTTAGGCACAGTGATCGAACATTTGACTTGGTAATTTGTGAGGGGTTGGTGGGATCCTCTGGGTATGAAAAGCCTGCTGCCTTGGTTAAGTTGTTAGCGCAATGTGTGGGCAATTCGGGATCACTCGTTCTGACTGGTGAGGACGAAATAGGATACCTTAGCGAAACTTTAAGGCGTTTTTGGGCAAATAGGGTTTTGTTAAAAGATAGAAGCAATTTCTCCCTTGACGAAAACATCGAATACTTAAAGCCATTTTTCGCGCCACATTTTGAGAAATTTTCTGGACTATATAAACGAGACACAAAGGACTGGATTGCAGATGTTCTGATTAGTCCGGCTTTGAATTACCCATTTTTTTCCATTGCAGAAATTGTAACTACACTCAAATCGGAGTTTCGGGCTATCGGTACGTCTCCAAGAATTTGTTCGGATATAACCTACTACAAAGTAGCCGCTGCAGAGGATGAGTTTGAAAATGAATCACTGATTAGAGCCTACAAGAACAATATTGTGAATTTTCTTGATTATCGGAATCCGCCGGTAAATATTCCTAGTATCGAACAGGAGAAAATCGAAAATCTGTGTAAAGAAATTACTACGATTGTTCAGGAAGGCAATCGGGATTTTGAAAAGTGTAAACTAGAAATAACTAATTTGCTTGAACATCTACGAGATGTCATACAGGGTAGGCTAGATCTGACAGCTTGTGCACTTGACGAGTGGATTGAAATTATTTCATTGGGAATCGATGGTGTTGAAAAGTTTCAATCGAAGAAGGTGCTGGGGAGTTGGTTCGGTCGATGTCAGACTTACATTCATCTTGTAAGAAAGTAGTTGATCCGGTTAAGTATATTCGCAATTCCATGATGGTAGCTTCGTGAATGTCACAAGATTACGAAAGCATAAAATCACAGATTGACCCACTTGCCATTGATACATACGCCGCGTGCCGATACTGGTCGAAAACTTCTTGAGAACTGGAGAAACGGCTATTCGTTGACCATTTATTGATAAATGAAACCTGGGCGCTTTCCCAAAGTCTGTTAATGGGAGCTTGTTTGTTAGTAGGCTCTTTGCGGTCGGAGTCTAGTAACTTCAAAAATTCCTGAGTAGCAAGCAAGAGTTCGTCCGAATCATTGTCATGAAGAATGTAACCTGGGTTTAGGTCCCACTTAGTAAAGAGATTTAATCCAGGGTCAAATATTTCCTCTATGCTCAAAAATCTTCCACGTTGGGTTGAGTAAACCTTTTTGGTAATTCCCCGATCACCAATTCGAATTGGCCGATCAGCAAACCAATGATACATATTGACAGTTAGCATAGGACGGTCGAACAAAATAGCTAAGTCGTATGGACCTGATTGACAGCCCAAATAGAATTTGCACCATCGAACTGCCCCTAACGTTAACTGAGATTCATTAAATTCCGAGTCTGTGAAATCAATTACTCTTTCCATCGGAGCTAACTTCAACATGCCTGAATCTCCGATTCGGATGACCCAGCCTCCACTGGCAGTGATTTCATTTATTGCTGCGGTATAGCTACTTATGTCACAGTTTCTATACTGACGGCGATTGAGGTCATTTCTGTAGTGTCCAGTGCGTGCATGAAGACAGACGAACCAATCATTCTTTGAGAAACCGAGTTCGTTAAGTCGGGTAAAGAAATAATCAGTAGCTTCATCAGGGAGACATGGCGGATCAAAATATTCCAGTTGTTTTGACCAGTTCAATTGCTCTACTTCCTCCCAAGAAAAATGTTCACAGCTACTTGTACCACAACAAAGGCGGTTAATATTTAGTCTTGGAAAGTTATATTTTTCTTTAAGCCGGGTGCCTCCAAAGTATGCAAGCAACCGGCTTGCTGATCGAGTCGGCAAATATAGGAATGTCAATAAAGTTTGTAAGACGCTTTGTAGAACATGATTTGAAGATATCAAGTGGCACGACTGGACATGGAAAAGATGTATGTTAGAAATTTTATAACCATTTAGACGGGGTAGATTTAAAGTACGCACTAGTCGCACTTGCTGTCCGATTCTTTTGGCATAAAGGATGCTGAGAAATATTTCGGCCGCACAGGTGCCTAACGCATATGTTAACGGCGTAATAGTTTTGGATAATTTCAATATTTACTCCGGTTTAACTGGAACCCTGACTTAATTATAGATCTAATGGTGACACAAACTCGCAGAGGAATCCCAAGTAACTTACACTTAATGGTACTTATACACCTTCTAATTAATGTAGGCTCAGATACTTCTGCTCAGAATAATTGCTGAGAGAAATAAGGCAGACCAAGATATGGATCGTCGAAATATAGTAAGTTCCCGAGTGTAACTATTATGAGTAAACAAATCACAGATTACTTTTTGACGGAAAAAAGTTCCATCAAGACTACGCTAGAAGTTATGGGAGAATGTGGTGAGAAATCTGCCATTGTTGTTGATCGTTATTTAAAAATATTAGGTGTTGTAAGTGATGGTGACATAAGGAGAGGGCTGTTGAGGGGGATCGATCTTTCAGCGGAGGTGAGGACAGTAATGAACGCATCTCCAAAATGTCTCCCACGTTCAAGTTATTCACAAAGTGATGTGGAACGATTATTTATTGAGGATCGGTTGGCGATCGTGCCTGTCTTAGATGAGCTCGAAAGAGTAGTTGAGGTTTTAACTTGGGAAGATATCTTTCCTGATAAGGAGAAAGAGATTAATGACCATGTGACTATACCGACGGTAATAATGGCGGGTGGTAAAGGCACTCGACTTCAGCCATTCACAACTGTGTTACCGAAGCCTCTCATACCAGTGAATGGAAAGACCGTGATTGAACATATTATCGATAGGTTTAGAGCACAGGGGGTGACGGAGTTTTTTATTTCTATCGGGTTCAAAGGCAACTTTATAAGGGCATTTTTTGAGGAGCTGGATCCGGAGTATGTGGTGAACTTTGTCGAAGAACAAAAGCCATTGGGGACTATTGGCAGTTTGAAAATGCTAGATGGAGCTTTTGAGACACCATTTTTGGTCACAAACTGTGACGTCTTAGTTGATTTGGACTATGCCGACTTTCTAGAGTTTCATCGTAAACAGCGGAGCATTCTAACTATAGTTGCTTGTTCGAAAAATATGGTATTGCCTTACGGTGTATGTCATTTAAAGGAAGAAGGATCCCTTGCGAGAATTGAAGAAAAGCCATCCCATCACTATCTAATCAACTCGGGAGTATATCTTTTTGAGCCAGAAGCGCTTAAGTATATTCCCGATAATTCCAGGTTTGATATCACTGATCTGCTGGAAGTATTAGAAAAAGCGGGTGAGCGAGTATGTGTATATCCGGCTGTAGCCGGTATGTTCCATGACGTTGGAGAGTGGTCTGCTTATAAACAGACAATTGAAAAACTAAGTTAATAGATGTTTTGAATTACGTAGAATATTGTATGAGAATCGATACTATCGGGATTATCGGTGCTGGCGGCATAGGAAGAAAACATATAAGTGTCGTTGGCTCTTATCGTCCGCGCACGAAAATAGTTTCGATTAGGCACAATCCGGATTTGAATGTAAATGCTGATTCTGGGGCGATTGTTGAAGTTCAAAATATTCAGCAAGCAATCGATCTGAAGATTCAGGCGGCAGTGGTTTGCTCTCCAGCTTCAATGCATGTTAGTCAGGCGATCGAGCTTCTGAATTCTAATATTCCCGTTCTAGTTGAAAAACCGCTATCTTCAACACTTACTGAGGCTAGTCGGGTTATCGATATTGATGACAGATCTACAGAAGCCTTTCTACTGGGTTATTGTCTTCGTCACACACAAGGATTGAACCTGGTAAAAAGTTATTTGGATGACGCACGACTAGGCAGAATTCTTCATGCAAGAATTTACTGTAGTTCCTATTTACCAAATTGGAGACCTGAGCGGGACTACCGATCGACCGCTTCTTCCAGCTTGAGCTTTGGTGGTGGTGCGTTACTCGAATTGAGTCATGAAATTGACTATGCCAACTGGCTTTTTGGCCCACTAGATAAGTTGGTAGCGAACTTGTGCCAAAGTAAAGCACTAGATATTGATGTAGAGGATGCAGTTGACGTAATTGTTATAAATCAAGCAGGTGTACCAATAAACATTCACTTGGATTTCTGTAGCCATCGTGGTTGTCGAGAATGCATTATTGAAGGAGTATTAGGGGATGTTCATTGGGACTTGGTTTCTGGTCGTGTCACTTGGCGTTCATTAGATGGCATCAAAGAAGTGACAGAATTCAGCGCTGATGTCGAGTCTTCGTTTCATCGGCAGATGGTCCATTTTTTTGACTGTGTAGAAAATGGTGTGCAGCCGATCGTAACCCTCCAAGATGGATGTGACGTGCTGAAAATTATTGAGGCTATAAGAATGTCAGAAAAAGGCCGTAAATGGGTTGAGATCTTATGAAGGCCCATGCGTTTATATTTGCAAGAGGAGGGTCCAAGGGTGTTCCTAGAAAAAATATTAGACTTTTCAATAATGTTCCGCTCTTGGGGCATTCGATAAAATTGGCCCAAGAGCTATCGGTAATAGAGCATGTTTTTGTGTCGACTGAAGATGCAGAAATTGCACAGGTCGCAGAGAATTATTCCGGAGCGGTAATACATCGACCGGTTAGCCTGGCACTGGATGAAACACCAGAATGGTTGGCGTGGCAGCACGCGATTAGATGGGTGGAAGATAGATATGGTACTTTCGACCTGTTCTTGAGTTTGCCGCCAACTTCACCACTTAGGAGTAAAGTGGATGTTGAACGTTGTGTTACAGCTTTGGACGATGACACGGACATCATCGTTGCGGTGACGGAATCCCGTAGGAGTCCGTGGTTTAATATCGTCACTGAAACAGATTCGGGTCACCTTCGTTGCGTAATCGAGAGTAAGTATCGATTAGATCGGCGACAAGATTGTCCTTTAGCCTATGATCTGACGACGGTAGCTTATGTCGCACGGCCCAATTTTATCAAAACTTCAAACGGCTTGTTTGATGGACGTGTAAAAGGAGTTCAAGTCCCACCAGAGAGAGCCGTGGATATTGATACAACACTTGATTTTGAGATAGCAGAGTTTCTTGCAACCAGACAAAGTGATTCTCTATGACCACGGTTACAAATGGGGAAGTTTTGAAAGGGAGAGTCGCGCTAATCTCGGGTGCCGCTGGCCGGCTAGGTGCGGATTTTGCGCGCGCTATTCTTGCCGAAAGTGGTAAGGTTTGTCTCGTGGATATCTCAGAACGTGGGAAGATTCTATTTAAGTCTGAAATAGAAGCTGGAAACGCGTGCTTCGTTCAGGCCGATACAACGGTTTCTGAGGAGATCGATTTAGCTATTACTCATTGTAACGACCAGTTTGGAAAGCTAGATGCGGCGGTGCACTGCGCCTACCCTGTCTCGAGCCAATGGGGAACTCGTTTTGAGGATATTCGTTCAGATTTGCTAAGCCAGGATCTCTCTTCTCAATTGGGTGGTGCGATAATATTCTCACAATCTCTGATTAGAACGTTTCGAGAGCAAGGAGGTGGTCACCTTGTCCACATTGCTTCGATACACGGTATTGCTGCGCCAAAGTTTTGGCACTACAAGGGAACAACGATTGCCTCTCCGATAGAGTATTCAGCGATCAAGTCTGGGGTCATTGCCATCACCAGATACTTGGCGAAATACTGTAAAGACGAAGGTATACAGGTTAATTGTATTAGCCCAGGTGGTATTAAAGATGACCAACCAACAGAGTTTTTGGATCGGTACAGACAATCCTGCAACACTAAAGGTATGCTTGAATCACAAGATGTCGCTGGAGCACTGATATTCCTGTTGTCCAAGCAGTCAAGATTTATTACAGGGCAGAATATTGTGGTCGATGATGGGTGGAGCCTTTGAGAGGATAATTTAAGTTCTGTTTGTTGGGGCAGATCGGTTTATAGTGGGTATAAAGCGGGCTTCGAAAAAAGAATCTTGCGATGGGTTGTTCCCTCAATTCTAATATCACGTATAGCGAGTCGAAGATATTGATGCCCAAGGTGGAGTCTGTTCGAAATCAACTACCGATGTTGAACTGTGACATTTCCTGCTAGTTTACGACAACTCAGCATAAAGCTTGGGACTTCTTCTCCTTTATAATTAGAGCCCCTTTAACTTGATATGACAGTTCGGCTGGAAATTAGATAATCATTCATGTCACATGTGTGTTTCGGCACGAACATAGTCAGCAATTTCTATTATGAAAGTACTAATTACGGGCGCAGATGGATTCATCGGCTCTCACCTCACTGAGGCGATTGTTCGTGAGGGGTTCGATGTCAGAGCCTTCGTCTGCTATAACTCCTTTAATTCTTGGGGGTGGTTAGATCATTGTGATCACGAAGTAAAGGGTCAATTTGAAATATTTCCAGGAGATATTCGAGACCCGCACGGTATTTGGACCGCTATGAGTGGGTGTGAGGCTGTTCTCCATCTTGCTGCACTAATTGCAATTCCTTACTCATATCACTCACCAGATACGTACGTCGATACTAATGTTAAGGGAACGCTAAATGTGGTCCAAGCGGCTAGAGATCTTGATCTTGAAAAAATCGTTCATACCTCAACGAGTGAGGTCTATGGAACAGCTCAATTCGTACCTATGACTGAAGATCATCCATTAGTAGGTCAATCTCCTTATTCAGCAAGTAAGATTAGTGCGGACCAGATGGCGATGTCCTTCTTTTTTTCTTTTGGTAGCCCGGTTACGGTGGTCCGGCCATTCAATACGTATGGCCCGCGTCAGTCAGCGAGAGCTGTGATACCTGCTGTCATAACTCAAATTGCTAATGGGAAAAGGAACATTGAGTTGGGCTCTATTCATCCAACGCGAGATTTTAGTTTCATAAAAGATACAGTAGCTGGATTCTCTGCAGCCCTCAAATCCGATGAGAGCATTGGGCAAGTGATCAACATTGGTAGTAACTTTGAGATCTCAATTGGTGAAACGGCGAATTTAATCGCTGAATTGATGGGAACTGAAATAGAAATCGTGGTGGATGAAATAAGGATGCGTCCGAGAAACTCAGAGGTCGAACGACTAATTGCTGACAATTCTAGGGCACGAGAACTATTAGGATGGGTGCCAACCTATGCTGGGAAAGACGGATTTAAGCGGGGCTTAATCGAAACCACCGAATGGTTCTTGCACCCTGCCAATTTACGTAGTTATAAACCAGATCTCTATAATATTTAAATGCTGAATACGTGATGGTTGTAGTAGAAGAGCAAGTTGTCGCTGCTATCCGTAGCGTAGTTGGATCTGAACCAGCTGCCCTACATGAGCCGAGTTTTGTTGGTAACGAGTGGCTGTATATAAAGGAGTGCCTAGATTCGACTTTTGTTTCGTCTAAAGGCCGGTTCATCAATCAATTTGAAACTGAGTTAGCAGCTTACACTGGAGCAAAAAATGTAATATCAGTTGTCAATGGTACGGCGGCACTCCATATTGCATTAAAACTCGCTGGTGTTACAGCAGGTGATGAAGTTCTGATTCCTGCTCTAACATTTGTGGCTACCGCGAACGCCGTAATCTATTGTGGGGCACAACCTCACTTTGTGGATTGCGAGGAAAACACATTAGGTATAGATCCGAACAAGTTGCGCGACTATCTGGATAGCCATACAGAAAATCGAGATGGGAAGTGTGTAAACACTCTTACTGGACGAGTCATCCGAGTAATTGTGCCTATGCATACTTTTGGTCATCCCGTAGACCTTGAAGGACTTATGGCAGTCGCTCGAGACTACAATCTAACTCTTATTGAGGACTCTGCGGAGTCTTTGGGTAGTTTTTACCACGGACAACATACCGGTACATTCGGATACATGGGTATATTGAGCTTCAACGGCAATAAAACCATAACCACGGGTGGCGGCGGTGCAATTCTGACAGACGACAGGCAACTCGCTCAGCAAGCAAGGCACCTGACTACGACTGCAAAGCTACCACATTCTTGGGAATACCGTCACGACCAGATTGGTTATAACTATCGCTTGCCTAATCTAAATGCGGCTCTAGGATGTGCCCAGTTGGAGAAGCTACCCTATTTCCTTGCCGCCAAAAGAGAATTATTTAAGAGTTACCAGCAGGCATTCTTATCTGTAGATGGTATCAGACTAATGGTAGAGCCACCGGGATGTCAAAGCAACTACTGGCTGCAGACTCTTTTACTTGAGTATGAGCGGGCAGATCAACGAGATACCTTGCTACAAGTTACTAATGATGCTGGTTATATGACACGCCCTGCGTGGGTTGTACTGCCAGAGTTGATGCCATTTAGCATATTTTCTCGGTCCGATATTTCCAATGCACAGTCTATTGCTGAACGAGTAATTAATATTCCGAGTAGTCCGGGGTTGGTTTACTCTGAGTAATGAGTAAATCTGATCTCATCTTAATTGGTGCTGGGGGGCACGCTCGCTCGTGTATAGACGTGGTTGAGAAACACGGCCAGTTCGAAATTGCAGGTCTCGTAGGTATGCCAGATGAAGTAAACACTACTTGCCTTGGATACCCCATAATCGCCACGGAAGAAGGTTTACCAGGTCTTGCAAATTCCTTTTCGTGGGCGTTGGTAACCGTTGGACAGATAGAGAGTCCAAATCAGAGAATTCGCCTGTTTCGATTGATTACTCGGCTTGGATTTCAGAGACCAATAATTGTTGCACCAACCGCACATGTGTCTCGACACGCGGAATTAGGTGCTGGAACGATTGTTATGCACAGTGCTACTGTCAATGCCAGTGCTACGATAGGCGATAACTGTATTATCAATTCGCACGCACTAATTGAGCATGGCGCTGTTTTAGGTGATTGCTGTCACATTTCAACAGGTGGAATTGTTAATGGTGATGTGAAGATTGGATCAGGTAGTTTTGTCGGTAGCGGCAGTCTTATTAAAGAAGGCGTTTCAGTGGGCCAGAAATGTTTGATTGGGATGGGACTTTCCGTGCGCCACGACATGAAGGCGGGTACGACGTTTATTTGTGAGTATGATTAACGATGACAAGTCCAGTGATCATCATTGCTGAGGTTGGAGTCAACCACAACGGTGATTTTGACTTAGCGAAACAGTTGATCGATGTGGCAGCCAAGGCGGGAGTGGATATTGTTAAGTTTCAGACCTTTAAAGCCCAAACACTAGTAACGCGCAGTGCTGAAAAGGCGGAGTATCAAAAAAAAACAACAGGCCAACAAGTTTCACAATTCGAAATGCTTCGTCACCTTGAACTTACCAGGGAGATGCATCGAAAGTTAGTCGAGCATTGTGCGGCTTGTAACGTTGAGTTTCTTTCGACTGGCTTTGATATTGAAAGCGTGAGCTTTCTAGTGACTCTTGGGCAGACTCGATTCAAGATTCCTTCTGGAGAAATTACAAACTTACCATATCTACGCTATGTTGGACGGCTCAACAAAAGCATCTTTTTGTCAACTGGAATGGCTACGATGGATGAAATCAAAGCCGCGATCGATACACTGGAACACTCGGGTACACCACGGAACAAGATTATGGTGATGCATTGTACTACTGAGTATCCCACTCCTATGGTGGAAGTGAACTTGCATGCAATGCAGAGCATTCGATCAGCTTTCGGAGTTTCCGTAGGATATTCTGATCACACTATTGGCATCGAAGTGCCGATCGCTGCCGTTGCTCTTGGTGCTTGTGTAATTGAAAAACACTTTACCCTCGATCGGCGATTCCCTGGACCTGACCACCGGACAAGTATTGAGCCAGACGGATTGATAACCATGGTGGCGGCAATCCGTAATATTGAAAACGCATTGGGCAGTCAGGTTAAAGGACCCACCCTAAGCGAATCAAAAAATAAAGTCGCTGTTCGAAAATCAATAGTTGCTAGTCGAACCATCAAGGCAGGTGAAGTTTTCAATGAACAGAATGTCTCTACGAAACGGCCAGCGCTAGGGTTATCTCCAATGCGTTGGGATGATGTGATCGGCAGTATCGCGTTTCGGAATTTTGATGTAGACGAGTTAATTGAATTATGAATCGAAAAATTTGCGTAGCCACCGGATCTCGAGCTGAATATGGTTTGCTGCGTTGGGTTATGCAGCGAATTAAGGATGATTCCGAATTAACGTTACAAATTATCGCTACTGGAATGCACATGTCGCCAGAGTTTGGTCTGACTTATAAGGAAATCGAACAGGATGGGTTTGTTATTGATCGTAAGGTTGAGATGCTATTGAGTGCTGATACTCCTGTTGGAATCGCCAAGTCTATGGGTCTAGGGTTAATCGGATTTTCCGATGCGTTAGAGAGTCTGGCACCCGATATTTTGGTGTTATTGGGGGACCGATTCGAAGTGTTTTCTGTTGCATCAGCAGCAACTGTCTTACGGATACCAATAGCACACCTCCATGGTGGCGAAATAACGGCGGGTTCGATAGATGACATTTTCAGACACGCAATAAGCAAAATGTCCCATGTGCATTTTACGGCGACGGAGGAATATAGAAAAAGAGTAATTCAATTAGGCGAGTGTCCCGACAGGGTTATCAACTCTGGCGCACCTGGCTTAGAGAACATCTATCGCTTGGAATTGCTGGAAAAGGAAGAGCTAGAAAAAAAACTTATGTTGTCATTCGGAGAATGCTGTTTACTCGTGGGGTTTCACCCAGAAACTACAGCCCCTGGCCAGAATGCCAATTACCTCAAAGCACTCTTTTCTGTTTTGGACGAACTTAATGATGCAAAGTTAATTTTCACCCGAAGTAATTCGGATGTCGAAGGGAGGCTAGTTAATCAACTAGTTGATGATTACGTGTCGAGAAATCGGCACAAAGCTGCAGTCTACACTACACTGGGTCAGAGAGTGTTCTTGTCTACTTTGAAACATGTCAACGGTATTGTAGGAAATTCGTCCAGTGGGATAATTGAAGCACCAAGTTTGAATACCGGTACTATAAATATCGGTTACCGCCAGCACGGTCGAGTACGAGCGGAAAGTGTGATTGACTGTGAGCCTGATACGGCAAGTATAAAACAGGCATTTGAAAAGCTTTTCAGCCCGCAATTTTCCAAAATAATTGAGAAAACTAAGAACCCTTATGGCGGTGGAAATGTTTCAGAAATAATAGTTGATTATTTAAAGGAGATCACTATCGAGCAGGTTCGAGTCAAATTTTTTTTCCAAATCGGAGTCAACAATACCGATTAATGGTTAGTGGGACGTGGTAGCGTAGCTTCCTATACTTTACTCGAATGGCTGAGAGAAACGGCTAATGGGGCGTGCAGTTATTCTCATGCTGGATTCATTGGGTATCGGTGCTAGCTCTGATGCCGGTAGTTTTGGCGATAATGGTGCGGATACCTTTGGTCACATTGCAATGGTTTGTGCCCGGGGTGATGCCGATCGGTCGGGAGAACGATCGGGCGCCCTGGCTGTTCCGAATTTGTCGGCACTTGGCCTGGTGCATGCCGCAGCGAACAGTCGTGGTCAATGGCCAGATGGTCTGCCTGTCGTCACCCCGGTCGGCGCCTGGGGTTATGCGGTCGAATCAAGTCGAGGAAAAGACACCCCGAGTGGTCACTGGGAAATGGCGGGGTTGCCGGTAGAGTTTGACTGGGGCTACTTCCCAAACACCGTGCCATGTTTTCCGCCACAGTTGATCGACCGCTTGATCGCAGAAGGCAACCTCCCCGGTGTTCTGGGCAATTGTCATGCATCGGGCACAGCCATCATTGATGAACTGGGAGAAGAGCACATCGCCAGTGGTGCGCCGATCATCTACACCTCGGCCGACAGCGTGTTTCAGATCGCGGCCCACGAGGAATCTTTCGGACTCGACGAGTTGTACGCCCTTTGCACACTTGCGCGTGGGTTGGTGGATGAGTGGCAGATCAGCCGGGTAATTGCACGGCCGTTTACTGGCAGTCGAAAGGGAGCGTTTCAGCGAACCGGTAATCGACGGGATTACACCACGCCGCCGTATGCACCTACCCTTTTGGATCGGCTGGTGGAAGATGGCGGCGAGGTGATTTCAGTCGGCAAGGTCGCTGATATCTTTGCAGGGAAGGGGATATCAAAGACCATAAAAGCCCATGGAAACCAGGAGTTGTTTGACGCGACCCTGGATGTGTTGACCACCGCCCACGACCACACGCTGATCTTTACCAATTTTGTGGATTTCGACATGTTGTACGGACATCGTCGGGACGTGACTGGTTATGCACGGGCGCTGGAGGTGTTCGATCGCCGGTTGCCTGAATTACAAGCGTGTTTGAAGACAGATGACCTCGTATTGGCGACAGCAGATCACGGCTGTGACCCGACTTATCCCGGGCACGATCACACACGCGAACATGTGCCGGTGCTGGTTTCGGGGCCGCGCTGTTGTCCGGTGGAGCTCGGTGAGCGCCAGGGATTTGCCGATATGGGTCAAACGCTGGCTGCGTATTTTGGCTTGAACCCCCTGAACAACGGCACCTCATTTCTGAAGCAGATCACACAAGAATCTCCGTCATGAAAGTCGTGCCGAGGTATCAGGCTGATGAAAATGGTCAGTTGCCGGCCGAGGCACTCCAGAGTTGGTCGCAAGACGGCTGTTTGGTGATCGAACATTTTGTGCCGGCAGAGAGTTGTGACCAACTGCAGCAGGCTATCGATGACTTGGTTGACCAGTTTGAGCCAGAATCAGTTAAGACCGTGTTCTCGACGACGTCTCAGTCCCATGCCGCTTCCGAATACTTTGAGTCGTCGGGAGACAAAATTCGATTTTTCTTCGAAGAGGCGGTGTTCGATGAGCGTGGTGATCTGACAACGCCCAAGGCAAAGGCATTGAACAAGATCGGTCATGCAATGCACGATCTACATCCTGTGTTTGAGTCTTTCTCCTATCACCCACGACTTGCCCTCCTGGCTGAGCAACTGGGCTTGGAGGATCCCAGACTGATTCAGTCCATGGTGATTTTCAAGCAACCGAACATTGGGGGTGAGGTGATCTGGCACCAGGACAGTACATTTCTCTATACCGAACCGATGAGTGCCACGGGGTTCTGGTTCGCACTGGAAGATGCGAATCTTCAAAATGGATGTTTGTGGGTTTTGCCCGGCGAACACCAAAATGGGCTGCGTCAGCGCTTTTGCCGGGTGGACGGACAATTGAAAAACCTGGATTTTCCCGATGCGCAGCCTTTTGACGTGGCGCGTGCTGTGCCCCTGGAGGTCTCTCGTGGCACTCTGGTAATACTGAATGGGCTGCTGCCGCATTACAGCAAAGCTAATGTCAGCGATCAATCACGTTGTGCCTATACCCTGCACACAGTGTCCGGCAAAGCGTTTTACCCAGCGGATAATTGGCTGCAACGCGGGCCCGATATGCCGCTCCTCTCATTGAGTGCAGGTGCAACGGAATGATGGCCGTACCGAAAGTCGAGCTGCACTGCCATCTTGAGGGCGCAGCTGGTCCAGTATTGATCCGTCAGCTGGCAGAACGAAATAACATCACACTGCCAGAAACGTTGTTTACACCCGATGATCGATTCGCGTGGGCCGATTTCCCGGGGTTTTTATCGACCTATGATGATGCCAGCCAGGCCATTCGCACAG
>Ga0315338_1000286_pt1 | contig 147591 bp, 123 predicted proteins | sample ASW8metaG_FD_204518 | JGI IMG/M metagenome (GOLD analysis project Ga0315338, IMG submission 204518) | Ammonia-oxidizing marine archaeal communities from Monterey Bay, California, United States - ASW #8 | ecosystem: Environmental > Aquatic > Marine > Coastal | place: USA: California | collected... | reverse complement strand
ATGTTCCGCTACGAGCGGCCCCAGGCCGGCCGCAGCCGCCAGTTCCACCAGATCGGCGTGGAAACCTTCGGCATCGCCACCCCGGACATCGACGCGGAAGTGATCCTGCTCACCGCCCGGCTGTGGAAAGAGCTGGGCCTGAGCGACCAGGTCACCCTGGAGCTCAACACCCTCGGCGACAACGACGACCGCGCCCGCTACCGCGAGGCGCTGGTGGCGTTCCTGCGCGAGCACCGCGACCGGCTCGACGAAGATTCGCAAAATCGCCTGGAACGTAACCCGCTGCGCGTGCTCGACAGCAAGGACCCGGGCACCCGCGAGGTGCTGGAAAACGCGCCGCGCCTGGCCGACCATCTGGGCGACGAGGCGCGCGCCCACTTCGACGGGCTGCGCGCGCTGCTGGACGCCGCCGGCGTGCCCTATGTGATCAACCCCAACCTGGTGCGCGGGCTGGATTACTACGGCCGAACCGTGTTTGAGTGGACCACCACCGCGCTCGGCGCCCAGGGCACGGTCTGCGCCGGCGGCCGCTACGACGGCCTGGTGCAGCAATTGGGCGGCAAGCCGACCCCGGCGGTGGGCTTCGGCATGGGCCTGGAGCGGCTGGTGTTGCTGCTCGAGCAAAAGCGTCCGGAACTGCCGGCGCCGGTGGCGATCTATATTACCGCCATGGGCGACGTGCAGACCCAGGCGCTGGTGCTGGCCGAAAAACTGCGCGACGCCCTGCCCGGTGTCGGCATTCAGTGTCATTGCGGCGGCGGTGGCTTCAAAAGCCAAATGAAGAAAGCCGACCGCAGCGGCGCCCGCTTCGCCCTGATCCTGGGGGAAGACGAAGTGGCCGCCAAACAGGTGGCGGTGAAACCGCTGCGTGATCAAAGCGAACAACAGCAACTGTCCGAGGACGAGGTCGCCCAATGGCTGGCCGCGCGCCTCGCGCCAAAAAGCGAATAAGGAGACATTGGGGTGGCAGATTACATCCGGGACGAAGAAGAACAGGCGGAACGCCTCAAGGAATGGTGGCAGAAGAACGGCACCGCCACGATTGTGGTGATCGTGCTGGCGATCGGTTCCATGATCGGCTGGCGCCAGTGGCAGGAGCACAGCAGCGGCCAGGCGGCGGAAGCGTCCAAGGTGTACGAATCCCTGGTCGCCGGCCTGGGCCAGGGCGGTGATGCCGACCAGGTGCGCAGCGCCGCCGACACCCTGCTGGAAGACTTCGAGTCCACCGCCTACGCGGATTACGCCCGCCTGGCCCTGGCCAAGCTGGCCGCCGACGAGGGCAACCTCAACGGCGCCGCCGAGCAGCTCAAAGCGGTGGCCGAAGACGCCGCCAGCAAGGAGCTCGAATACACCGCCCGGGTACGCCTGGCGCGGGTGCAGATCGAACAGGGGGATCTGGACGCCGCGGAACAGCAGATTTCACGCACCTTCCCGGAAGCCTGGGAAGCCCAGGCGCTGGAGTTGAAAGGGGACATCGCCGGCGCCCGGGAAAAATGGGACGCGGCCCGCGACGCCTACACCGGCGCGCTGGAGGCACTGGATAACGGCGCCGCCAAGGACCGCGTGCAAATGAAACTCGACGACATGAAGTCCCTATAGTGAACCCTATGTTGAAAGCCTTCACGGCCCCGTTTTTGCTCGGTCTGGTGGCGCTGGCCGGTTGCAGCAGCAACCCCAACGCCATCGAACCCAACCCACTGCCGGAGTTCGAGGCCCGCTACGACGTCGACCGTCTGTGGCGCTCCGGCGCCGGTGACGGCGTCGACGAAACCGCCATGACGCTGACCCCGGCGGTGACCAACCAGCAGGTGTTCGCCGCCGACATCCACGGCCGCGTCTACGCCTTCGACCGGGAAAACGGCAAACGCCAGTGGCGCAGCAAAACCGAGGACCGCATCTCCGGCGGCCTCTACGCCGGCTACGGCCAGGTGCTCTACGGCACCCGCGAAGGCGACGTGGTGGCCCTGGACAGCGAAGACGGCGAACAGCTGTGGCGCACCGAAGTGAGCAGTGAAGTGCTGGCCGCGCCCACCAGCAACGGCGGCCTGGTGGTGGCGCAGACCATCGACGGCCATGTGCTGGGCCTGGACGGCAGCAGCGGCGAGCAACTCTGGGACTACGAAACCACGGTGCCCAACCTGACCCTGCTCGGCGGCGCCCAGCCGGTGATCGTCAACGGCCGGGTCTACGCCGGCTTCGCCAGCGGCAAGGTGGCCGCCATCGAAGCGGACACCGGCGCGCCCCTGTGGGAACGCCGCGTGGCGGAACCCTCCGGCCGCTCCGAACTGGACCGCCTGGTGGACGTGAACGCCAACATGCTGGTGGAAAACGGCGGCGTCTTCACCGCCACCTTCCAGGGCCAGCTGTCGGTGCTCGACTGGGAAAACGGCCGCCCCTACTGGAGCAAGGACCTGTCCAGCCACCAGACCATCAGCTCCTACCTGGGCACCCTGTTCGTGGCCGACGACGAAGGCCTGGTGCGCGCCGCCGAGCAGCGCAGCGGCAGCTTCCTGTGGCAGCAGGACAAGCTCTACGGCCGCCGCCTCACCGGCACCGCCGTCCAGGACGGCCTGGTGGTGGTCGGCGACTTCGAAGGCTACCTGCACTGGATGGACGCCGACACCGGCGAGCTGGTGGCCCGCTACCGCCACGACCGCGACGGCTTCTCGTCCACGCCGGTGGTGGTCGACGACGTGCTCTACGCGCTCAGCGCCGACGGCAAGCTCGCCGCCTACCGCATCGAAGCGGACGACTAGGCGCAAGCCCCGAGCTACAAGCCCCGCGCATCGCCGGGCTTGTAGCTTGCCATTTGTAGCTAGAAACCCCGCACGCCTGTATCCTGCCCCCTAAATCACCACAGCCACTCCGACCGAGCCCCAATGAAACCCGTGATCGCCCTGGTGGGCCGCCCCAATGTGGGCAAATCCACGCTGTTCAACCGCCTTACCCGCACCCGTGACGCCATCGTGGCGGACTTCCCCGGCCTCACCCGGGACCGCCAGTACGGCGACGGCCGCCTGGGCGACCGCCCCTACACGGTGGTCGACACCGGCGGCATCGGCGAAAGCGAAGAGGGCATCGACCGGCCGATGACCGACCAGGCTCTGCAGGCGGTGGGCGAAGCGGACGTGGTGCTGTTCCTGGTGGACGGCCGCGCCGGCCTCACCGCCGCCGACGAGCAGGTGGCCTCGGAGCTGCGCAAGCTGCCCAAGCCGGTCTACCTGGCGGTCAACAAAACCGACGGCCTGGACCCGGACACCGCCCTGGCGGACTTCTACGGCCTGGGCCTCACCGAGTTGTTCCCGATCGCCGCCGCCCACGGGCGTGGCGTGCGCGGCATGATCACCGAGGTGCTCAAAGAGTTTCCCGAAGCGGACGAGGACGACGGCGAGCCCGCCGATCCGGACACCGTGCGCGTGGCGGTGCTGGGGCGTCCCAATGTGGGCAAATCCACCCTGATCAACCGCATCCTCGGCGAGGAGCGGGTGGTGGTGTTTGACCAGGCCGGCACCACCCGCGACACCATCGAGGTGCCGTTCGTGCGCCAGGACCGCAACGGCGACGGCGAGCGCAACTACGTGCTGATCGACACCGCCGGCATCCGCCGCCGCGGCAAGGTCCACGAGACCATCGAAAAATTCTCCGTGATCAAGGCGCTGCAGGCGGTCGACGCCGCCCAGGTGGTGATGGTGGTGATCGACGCCCGCGACGGCATCACCGACCAGGACCTGCATCTGCTCGGCTATGTGCTGGAAACCGGCCGCGCCCTGGTGATCGCGGTGAACAAATGGGACGGCCTGGAGGCCGACCACCGCCAGTGGGTCAAGCGCGAGCTGGAACGGCGCTTGCATTTCGCCCCCTGGGTGAAGGTGCACTTTATTTCCGCGCTGCACGGCACCGGCGTCGGCGACCTGTTCGGCTTTATCGAGCGCGCCTGGGATTCCGCGTTCATCAAGCTGGGCAGCAACGCGCTCACCCGCATGCTGCAGGACATCACCCACTCGCACCCGCCGCCGCGCGCCGGGCGCTTCCGGGCCAAGCTGCGCTACGCGCATCTGGGCGGCTCCAACCCGCCCACGGTGGTGATCCACGGCAACCGTACCGAGTCGTTACCGAACAGCTACCAGCGCTACCTGGAGAACAAGTTCCGGGAGCTGCTAAAGATTGAAGGCTCGCCGATCCGGCTGGAGCTGAAGTCCGGCGACAACCCCTACGAGGGCCGCAAGACCCAGCTCACCGAACGGCAAATCAAACGCAAACGCCGCATGATGAAGCACGTTAAGAAATAAACCGCGGGGTCGCGGGGTTTGTAGGAGCGGGCCCAGCCCGCGAAAGGCAAGCAAAGCTTGCCGGCAGGATTCCAGAGACCTGATTCAGGGAGATTAAATCAGGTCTCTGGGATCCCGCCGGGCGACCAGGGTCGCCCTTTCGCGGGCATGGCCCGCTCCCACAAGAACGACATCATTTGGGGGATGGAAGTGCGGGGGCACAAGACCTTACTACTGGCGTTTCTGCCATGGCTGGCGCTGTCCGCCCGGGCGGACGCGCCATTCGACTCCGATAGCGAGGTGCCGAGGGTACTCACCCCGGCGCGCCTGGACCAGCCCATTTCCGAAGTGCCCGCCAGCGTCACCATTATCGACCGGGATCTGATCCGCGCCAGCGGCGCCCGGGAGCTGCACGAGGTGCTGCGTCTGGTGCCGGGCATGGCGGTGGCCAAGGCCGACGGCAACGTGCCCACCGTTTCCTACCACGGCACCCAGGCCCGCGACGCCCGCCGCATGCTGGTGCTGATCGACGGGCGCAGCGTCTACCAGCCCGGCTTCGCCCGGGTCAGCTGGAACGATCTGGCGGTCAGCCTGGAAGACGTGGAACGCATCGAAGTCACCCGTGGCCCGGCCTCCGCCGCCTACGGCGCCAACGCCTTCACCGGGGTGATCAACATCATCACCCGCGACCCCCGCGACAGTGTCGGCCAGCGGGTCAGCGTGCGCGCCGGCAACAACGGCATCCGCGACGCGCGCCTGGGCGCCAGCCACCAGTTCGAGAACGGCGCCTTCCGCGTCAGCGTCAGCAGCCAGCGCGACGACGGCTACGACGCCGGCATCACACCGCTGGAAAACGGCGACGCCAAGCGCGTCGATAAGCTCAACAGCCGCACCGTGTTCGAGCTGTCGCCCCGCGACACCCTCACCGTGCACGCCGGCGGCAGCCGCTCACGGCTGGACCGGCCGCCGGAATCCGGCCTGCAGGAACTGGCCGACTACTACGACGACACCCACCAGGTGGGCGAGCGTGCCTTCTTCGGCCTCGACTGGCAGCGCCAGTTTTCCCCGCGCCACCAGCTCAAGGTGAGCGCCTACGGCCAGTACACCAACGAAGACAACAACCTGGACCTGTGCTTCCGCGACCCGCTGACCGGCGACCAGGGCTCCGGCGGCGGCCTGTTCTTCTCCCAGGAACTGCGTGATCTCTACCTGGCCAATAACAGCGACATCGGCCAGACTCTGGCCGCCGCCGGCGCCGACCCGGCGGTACAAAACCGCTACGCCACCCTGCAGGCCAGCGGCGCGCAAGCGTTTTGCGGCCGCGCCTGGCTGGACACCCAGGAGACCCGCTACGACCTGGAAATCCAGGACACCCTGCAGGTCACCGACTGGGCGCGGCTGGTGGCCGGCGCCAACCTGCGCCACGACCGGGGCGAGTCCCAGGCGTTCCTGTCCGGCACCGGTGAGAACGTCAGCCGGCGCCTGTTCGCCAACCTGGCGGTGAAGCCGGTGGCGCCGGTGACCATCAGCCTGGGCGGCTTCTGGGAACACGACGACATCAACGGCGAACACTTCAGCCCGCGCGCCGGCATCAACTGGCAGGTGGTGCGCGGCCACACCCTGCGCGCCTCCTACGCCCGCGCGCTGCGCACCCCGGACATCTACGAAGACCAGGCGCGCATCAACCTGCCGATCACCGACCTGAACGCGCCCTTCGCCGGCAACCAGCAGGCGCTGCTGGGCTGGGACCCGGCCTTCTTCTTCGTCACCCAGCAGAGCCCCGGCATGCTCAAGCCGGAGCGCATCCGCTCCCGCGAGCTGGGCTACTACGGGCGCTTCTTCGCCGGCGCCCTGGGCGGCTTCGAGCTGGACATACGTTACTTCCGCGAAGAACTCTGGGATCTGGTCAGCGGCGCCCTCAACCCGTTCGAGTTCGATCCGGCCAACGACGGTGAGGTGGAGCACCGCGGCACCGAGGCGCAGCTGAGCTGGCGGCCCAATGCCCGTCATCTCCTACGGCTCACCGGCGCCCATGTGCACACCGAAGCCAACATAGCCACCGAGCAGCGCTTCGCCGCCCGCGACAGCGCCAGCGCCCTGTGGCACTGGCGCCTGGGCGGCGGTTGGTCCTGGTCCACCGCCTATTACCTGGCCCGCGATTACAACGACTACCCTTTCGAGCGGCTGGATGCGCAGCTCGGTTTCCGGCACCGTCTGCATCAGACAGAAGTGGAATGGAATTTCGTGGTCCAACACCCGCTCAATAAAGAACCGGTGGTTTTTGTCGAAAACCAGTACCAGGACGACCAGCGCTATTGGATCGGCGCCACGGTCACTTTCTAGGGATCAGAAGCGGGGGTCGCAGCCGATGAGGCACGATAACAGCAACACCAAAGGCGCCTGGAGGCGTGGCGGCTAGGATGCGTCGCGCCTGGGGGATCGCTTTACTGCTGCTTGGCGTGGCGGCCGGTGCCGCCGCCCTGGGCGCCCCTGTGCTCGCCGCCGAGCCGTCGGCCGGCCGCGGCCCGGAGGCTCCGGTGCGGCTGTCGGTGCGCGCGCCCTCCACGGAAGCCGCCGACGAGTTCGCCGACGCCCTGCGCGCCCTGGCCGGCGACACCCTGCGCCTGGTGGACGACGACGCCGACCTGGTGCTGGCCCTGGGCGAGCAGGCGTTCCGCGACGCCCTCGCCGCCGAGGGGCCGCCGGTGCTGGGCCTGGCGGTGCCACGCCGCGCCGCCGACCAATTGATCACCGACGATTGCCAGTGCAGCGCCATCTGGCAGGGCGTGCCGCTGGACACCCAGCTGGCCTTGTTGCGCGCCTTGCTGCCGGAGGCCCGCCGCATCGGCATTCTGCGCGCCCCGCACAGCGTCTGGCGGACCCTGCCGGCGGCGCCGCCGGGCCTGAGCCTGGAGGCGGTCACCGTGCCCGAGCCGAGCCGGCTGGGCGCCCTGCTGCGCCGCCATCTTCCGGAGTGGGACGCGCTGCTGCTGCCCGAGGACCACAACCTGTTCGACGGCGGCGCCGCCCGGCTGGTGCTGCTCACCAGCTACCGCCAGCGGGTGCCGGTGGTGGGGCCGGACGGCGCCTATGTGCGCGCCGGCAGCGTCGCCAGCGCCCGCGTGCTGCTCACGGACCTGGCCGCCGCCACGCGGGACGCCGTACACGCCCACCGGCGCCTCGGCCGGTGGGCCGCCGCCGGCTTCGCCGGCCATTATTCCCTGGCCATCAACGAGCATGTGGCCGGTGCCTACGACCTGAACCCGGTCGACCGGGCGCCCCTGGAACGGATTTTGGAGGCTACGCCATGACACGTCGCGGCGGCATTCGCCGGCAACTGCAATGGCTGGGGGTGATCCCGGCGCTGATCATGCTGATCCTGGTGCTGGTATCGCTCACCTGGCAGCGCTTTCAGGACGCCGACAACGAAGTGCGCCAGCTGGGCGGCTTCCTCGCCCAGCAACTGGCCGGCAGCGCCGAATACGGCGTGCTCAGCGGTAATCTGTCCGACCTGCGCCGCCAGGCCAACATGGTGCTGGCGCGGCCGGACGTGCAGTACGTGCAGTTCCGCGACCAGGACGGCGAGCCGCTGCTGCGCGCCGGCCTGGAGGCCGACCGGGTGGTGGGCGAGGACGTGCTGGAATTCCACGCGGGCATCTACCGCCAGCCGGTGGCCCTGGACCCGGCCTTCGGCGACGGCCGCTCGGCGCGGCCGGACCGCATCGGCGAGGTGGTGCTGGGCGTGTCCCGGGGGCGCATCCTCGCCCGCCAGAAGGAGATCATCGGCACCAGCCTGCTGCCGGCGTTGCTGGCCATGGTGGTGGGGCTGTTCAGCGCCGGTTACCTGGCGCGGCAGATCGCCGACCCGATCAGCTATTTGTCCGGGCTGGTGCGGGTGATCCGCGGCGGCGACTACCACGTGCGCGGGGTGCGCCCGCTCAGCGGCGAACTGGGCCACCTGCAGACCGACATCAACGAACTGGCCGCCAGCCTGGATCAGGCCCGCCGCGACCAGCAGCTCGCCATGACCGAGCTGCGCGAGGCCCACCACCGCGCCGAACACGCCAGCCAGGCCAAGAGCGACTTCCTGGCGATGATGAGCCACGAGCTGCGCACCCCCATGAACGGCGTGCTGGGCATGCTGCAGCTGCTGGAAACCACCCACCAGGACGACGAGCAGCGCGAATACACCGACGCCGCCCTGGAATCCACCGGCCACCTGCTGGCGGTGATCAACGACATTCTCGACTTTTCGCGCATCGAAGCCGGGCGCATGGAGATCGACCAGAGCTACTTCGCCCCGGAACCGCTGCTGCAGAACTGTGTGGGTACCTTCCGCTACCTGGCCCGGGAAAAGGGCCTGTACCTGGAAATGGAGGGCGCGGAGGCGCTGGCCGGCCTGGAGATCCGCTCCGACGCCACCCGGCTGCGCCAGATTCTCAGCAACCTGATCTCCAACGCGGTGAAATTCACCGAGGCCGGCGGCATCCGCGTACGGGTGGACGTGCGCCACGACGAACGCCACATGCTCAACCTCACCATCGACGTGCGCGACACCGGCATCGGCATCGCCGAGCACAAGCTCGACCGGCTGTTTCAGGCGTTCTCGCAGCTGGATTCGTCCAGCGCCCGGCGCTTCGGCGGCACCGGCCTGGGGTTGGTGATCGCCCGGCGCCTGGCGCAGATTCTCGGCGGCGACCTGACCGTCACCAGCGACCCGGAGCAGGGCAGCTGCTTCTCCCTGGCGCTGCGCGTACGCAGCCGCGCCGTGGAGCAGCCGGCGGTGGCGGAGCCGAAAAAGGAGGTCACTCAACTGAGCGGCCGGGTGCTGCTGGTGGAGGACAACGACGTCAACCGGCTGGTGGCCTGCCGCATGCTCGAGCACCTGGGGCTGGAAGTGGCCACCGCCGGCGACGGCGCCACCGCCCTGGCGATGTGCGCGGAGCAGAACTTCGACTGCCTGCTGATGGACGTGCAGATGCCGGTCATGGACGGCCTGGAAGCCACCCGCGCCCTGCGCCGCCGCGAACGGGAAGCCGGCCGCGACCCGGTGCCGATCATCGCGCTCACCGCCAACGCCATGTTCGAAGAGCGCCAACGCTGCCTCGCCGCCGGCATGGACGCCCACCTCGCCAAACCCTTCCGCCGCCGCCGCCTCGCCCGCCTCCTCAGCCGCTACCTGTAACCCGGCGACAGCGGGCCTTGGGAGTAGGCTGGCAAGGCAGCTACGAAGCCCGGTTTGTGCGAGCGGGCCCAGCCCGCGAAAGGGAGCGAAGCTCCCGGCAGGATCCCAGAGACCGTTCTAACGACAGCACCAACACCCTCTCTGGAATCCTGCCGGCCGGCTTTGCCGGCCTTTCGCGGGCTGGGCCCGCTCGCACAAGGACCGCTCCCCAAAGGCCGGTTTTTATTCCTCTGGCTTAACCCGAGTCACAGTAGCCTCGAACGACCCCTTGGCCAGCCGCGTCTCCACGGTTTGTCCTTCTTTCAGACTGTCCACCGAGCGCAATGGCTGCCCCTCAACGAGGGTTAGCGAATACCCCCGATCCAGGGTCGCCAACGGGCTGGCGGTGTGCAGCCGCCGCGCCGCGCCGTCCAGGCGCTGCGCCAGATGCCGCTGCTGATGCCGCAACGGCACCGGCAGGCGCCGCTGCAGCTCGTGCAACCGCTGCGCCTGGCGCGCCACCTGAGACGCCGGCGACTGCTGGCGCAGGCGCACGTCCAGCGGCTGCCAGCGCCCGCGCAACAGCGCCAATCGGTGATTGAGAGTGCGCGCCATGCGCGCCTGCAGCTCGTCCACCTGCTGGCGGGTCTGTTCCAGCTGCCGGTTCGGGTGGCGGGCGTGCAGCCGCCGGGCCAGGCCCTCCAGCCGCTGGCGCTGGCCGCGCAGGTTCAGGACCATCAAATGCCGCTGGCGGCGGCCCAGCACCCCCAGGCGGGCGAGCAGGGCGTCGCCGTCCGGGCTGATCAGCTCCGCCGCCGCCGAGGGCGTGGGCGCGCGCACGTCGGCGGCGAAATCGCACAGCGACACGTCCACCTCGTGGCCCACCGCGCTGACCACCGGAATCGGGCTGTCCGCCACCGCCCGCACCAGCGCCTCGTCGTTGAACGCCCACAAATCTTCCAGGCTGCCGCCGCCGCGCCCCAGCACCAGCACGTCGCATTCGTTGCGCTGAATCGCCAGGGCCAGCGCCCGGCGGATCTGCGCCGGCGCCTCGGCGCCCTGCACCGGGGTGGGGTAGATCAGCACCGGAATCGACGGCGCCCGGCGCTTGAGCACCTGCAGCACATCGCGGATCGCCGCGCCGCTGGGGCTGGTGATCACCCCGATACGCCTGGGCCACGCCGGTAGTGGGCGCTTACGTTCCTGGGCGAACAGCCCCTCGGATTCCAGCTTCGCCTTGAGCGCCTCGAACTGGGCGCGCAAGGCGCCTTCACCGGCCTCTTCCATGTGCTCGACGATGATCTGGAAACCGCCCCGGGGCACGAACACCGTCACCCGGGCGCGCACCAGGATCCGCTGGCCGTCGCGGGGCTGGAAGCGCAGCAGGCTGTTACGGTTCCGAAACATGGCGGCGTTAACCTGGGCGCGATCGTCCTTGAGGCTGAAATAGATATGCCCGGAGCGCGGCCGCGCCAGGTTGGAGATCTCGCCCTGCAGCCAGATCAGCGGGAAGTTGCCCTCCAGCAGGCCCTGGGCCTCCAGGTTCAAGCGGCTGACGGAATACGGTTCGGTGCGCGAAGAAGTCATGCCGCGCAATTTACGGCGCCAGGCCGCCAGCAGCAAGCGCCTCTGGAATCCTGCCGGCCGGCTTTGCCGGCCTTTCGCGGGCGGGGCCCGCTCCCACAGGGAGGTTTTAGCCGGTGACCCGATTGCTGCTGAGGGCGGTATTGTTCTATAATGTTCGGCTTAATTTAACGGAGCCCCTGGTTCGCCCTTGCGCCGGCTCCTACCTGCCCGACCCGGCTTCCCGGCCGGCGACAGCCCGGCGCCCCGGGGTCCAGACTCCCCTCAGTTTCTCTGTGTGCCAAGGGGTGCAACATGCTCAGAATCGCCCAAGAAGCACTGACGTTCGACGACGTTCTGCTCCTGCCCGCCCACTCCGATGTGCTGCCCAACGAGGTGTCGCTGAAGACGCGCCTGACGCGCAACATCGAGCTGAACGTCCCGCTGCTGTCCTCCGCCATGGACACCGTCACCGAACACCGTCTGGCGATCACCATGGCCCAGGAAGGCGGCATTGGCATCCTGCACAAGAGCATGCCGGTGGACGATCAGGCCCGCCAGGTGCGCGCCGTCAAGAAGTACGAGTCCGGCGTGGTCAAGGACCCGATCACCATCAGCCCCAACGCCACGGTGCGCGAGCTGATCAACCTCACCGACGCCCACAACATCTCCGGCGTGCCGGTGGTGGAAGGCCAGCAGGTGGTGGGCATCGTCACCAGCCGTGACACTCGCTTCATCACCGACTACGACCAGTCCGTGGCCGACATCATGACCGGCCGCGACCGCCTGGTAACGGTGAAAGAGGGCGCCAGCGCCGACGAAGTGCAGACCCTGCTGCACAAGCACCGCATCGAGAAGATTCTGGTGGTCAACGACGCCGGCGAGCTGCGCGGCATGATCACCGTGAAAGACATCGAAAAAGCCACCCGCTACCCCAACGCCTGTAAAGACAGCCAGGGCCGCCTGCGCGTCGGCGCGGCCGTGGGCACCGGCGGCGGCACCGAAGAGCGCGTCGCCGCGCTGGTGGAAGCGGGCGTGGACGTGATCGTGGTGGACACCGCCCACGGTCACTCTCAAGGCGTGCTCAACCGCGTCGCCTGGATCAAGAAGCACTTCCCGGACGTGGACGTGATCGGCGGCAACATCGCCACCGCCGAAGCCGCCATCGCGCTGATGGAAGCCGGCGCCGACGGCGTCAAAGTGGGCATCGGCCCGGGCTCCATCTGCACCACCCGCATCGTCGCCGGCATCGGCGTGCCGCAGATCACCGCCGTCTCCGAAGTGGCCGCCGCCCTCAAGGGCACCGACGTACCGCTGATCTCCGACGGCGGCATCCGCTTCTCCGGCGACATCGCCAAGGCCGTCGCCGCCGGCGCCCACGCCATCATGATCGGCTCCCTGCTGGCCGGCACCGAGGAAGCCCCCGGCGAAGTGGAACTGTTCCAGGGCGGCTACTACAAAGCCTACCGCGGCATGGGCTCGCTGGGCGCCATGTCCGGCAAAACCGGCTCGTCCGACCGCTACTTCCAGGACGCCGCCGCCGGCATCGAAAAACTGGTGCCCGAAGGCATCGAAGGCCGGGTGCCCTACAAAGGCCCGATGAGCGCCATCGTCCACCAGCTGATGGGCGGCCTGCGCGCCTCCATGGGCTACACCGGCTGCGCCAACATCGAAGAAATGCGCACCAAGCCCTACTTCGTGAAAGTCACCAACGCCGGCATGAAAGAATCCCATGTCCACGACGTGACCATCACCAAGGAAGCGCCGAACTACCCCGTCGGGTAAGGGCCTTGTGGTGAGGCGGCTCCTGGTGGGAGCGGGCCTCGCCCGCGAAAGGGCGGCGAAGCCGCCCGGCAGATATGCGAATCATCTTGGCCGGCTTGACGCCGGCCAAACTATTTTGCAGATCGCATGTGACAGCAATGCCGCTTCCTAGGTGCAATCACAGTCACTAAAAGCGGCTCAACTAAACAATGACCTTTTAAGCGCCGGGCGCCGCCTGGTGTGAAGCGGACAAAGCCATGCAAGACATCCACGCCCAACGCATCCTGATCCTCGACTTCGGCTCCCAGTACACCCAGCTGATCGCTCGCCGCGTGCGCGAAATCGGCGTCTACTGCGAAATCCGCGCCTTCGACGCCACCGCTGAGGACATCGCCGAATTCGACCCCAAGGGCATCATCCTCTCCGGCGGCCCGGAATCCGTCACCGCCGCCGAGACCCCGCGGGCCCCGCAAGCGGCGTTCGAGCAGGGCGTGCCGGTGCTGGGCATCTGCTACGGCATGCAAACCATGGCCGAGCAACTGGGCGGCTCCGTGGTGGCCGGTGAAAAACACGAGTTCGGCTACGCCCGCGTCACCAAGGGCGAAGGCAACCGCCTGCTCGACGGCATCGTCGACCACGAAGAGGGCGGCCAGGAATTCCTCGACGTCTGGATGAGTCACGGCGACCGCGTCGGCAGCATCCCGGAAGGCTTCGTGGTCTCCGCCACCACCGACAGCTGCCCCATCGCCGCCATGGCCAACGACGAGAAGCGCTTCTACGGCATCCAGTTCCACCCGGAAGTGACCCACACCCTGCAAGGCGGGCGCATCCTCGAACGCTTCATCCGCGAGCTGTGCGACTGCGACGCCCTCTGGACCCCGGCCAAGATCATCGACGACGCCGTCGCCGCCATCAAAGAGCAAGTGGGCGACGACGAAGTCATCCTCGGCCTCTCCGGCGGCGTCGACTCCTCCGTGGTCGCCGCCCTGCTGCACAAAGCCATCGGCGACCAGCTCACCTGCGTGTTCGTCGATAACGGCCTGTTGCGCCACGGCGAAGGCGACCAGGTGATGGAAATGTTCGCCGACCACATGGGCGTCCGCGTGATCCGCGTTGACGCCGAAGACCACTTCCTCTCCCGCCTGGCCGGCGAAGCCGACCCGGAGAAGAAGCGCAAAATCATCGGCAACACCTTCATCGACATCTTCGACGCCGAAGCCGCCAAACTCAAAAACGCCCACTGGCTCGCCCAGGGCACCATCTACCCGGACGTGATCGAATCCGCCGCCTCCAAAACCGGCGGCGCCCATGTGATCAAATCCCACCACAATGTGGGCGGCCTACCCGAGCACATGAAACTCAAGCTCGTCGAACCCCTGCGCGAGCTGTTCAAGGATGAAGTCCGCAAAATCGGCCTCGAACTCGGCCTGCCCTACGACATGGTCTACCGCCACCCCTTCCCCGGCCCCGGCCTGGGCGTGCGCATCCTCGGCGAAGTGAAGAAAGAATACGCCGACACCCTGCGCCTGGCGGACCACATCTTCATCCAGGAACTGCACGCCGCCGGCCTCTACCACAAAACCAGCCAGGCCTTCGCCGTCTTCCTGCCGGTCAAATCCGTCGGCGTCGTCGGCGACGCCCGCCGCTACGAATACGTCGTGGCCCTGCGCGCCGTGGAGACCATCGACTTCATGACCGCCCGTTGGGCGCATTTGCCCTACGAGTTTCTGGAGAAGGTCTCCAGCCGGATCATTAATGAGATTCCGGGGATCAGCCGGGTGACCTATGACATCTCGTCCAAGCCGCCGGCGACGATTGAGTGGGAATGATCTGATCTAGACAGCAAGTAAGGGCTTACTTAAAAGGCCGCCGGCGCGGGAGCGTCGGCGGCCTTTTTGCGTTTTGGGAGAGAGGGTTGGTCAAGATATCAGGAGGTGCTTGTGGCAGAGTTTGTAAGCGGCTGACTTTTCTGGTTTTATCTTGCCCTAGGGGAAATCAAGAAAAGTGATATAACGCCGGCGCGTTCACTGGATATTCGAGCTGGCGCCCTAACTGCCTGTTAGGGCAGTAACCTCTCTCCATAGCAAGAAATCGCGCACTCGAAAGGCGTATTTTTATAGGATGAGAAATGAAAATTGATGTTGCATGTAAAAAGGGTAGTAGCAATAAGGCAAAGGGAGATCTTCTAGAAGGGTTGGCGAAGAGACTCTTAGTTGCGCAAAACTATGAGGTTATCGAAGAAATAAGAATAGTCGGTGCCGAGCTGGATCTTTTATGCAAGCACAGAGTGAACGACAAAAAAATATACGTTGAATGCAAAGCTCAAAAAGATCCAATATCAGCACCCGTGTTGCGGCAATTATGGGGTACGGTTGATTGTGAAGAGTATTCTGAAGGGTGGATAATCTCCACGTCAGACTTTAGTAAGGACGCCAAGGGGTTTGTTGAAAACTGGAAATCGAAGCCTAAAGAAAAATCCGAAAGATTGAGCTTCTATTATCCAGAAGTAATCGTTGACGCTTTGAAAAGTTCATCGATTATTAGTGAGCCACCAAAGCTTGCTGCGACGGAGCTTGTTGATGATCCTGAGGAGCTCGGGGATTGGACACTTCTTCTATCTGAATACGGTATGTACTGGTGTGTATATACGTTGAAAGGGGGAGCACCATACGGGGTTTTGATTTATAACGCTTCAAATTGCAAACAAATTTGTGATGAAGATACTCTCCAGAACTTATCTGCCTTAGATACAACAATTTCAGATTACGATCTTAGAATTGGCGTAAGTGAAGAGGGGCCAAGCGTTAGTGCTCTTCCAAATAAACTGCCCTCTGTTGTGCAAGTTCAAATTGGTGAATCTTGGGATGATTATCGTCCCGCTCGCCCCAAGGATTTTGTAGGGCGAGATTCCGCGCAAAAAGATATATTAAATTTTTTAGACTTAGCAAAAGGCAATGCAGGAACTAGGATATTCGCCATAACCGGTAATTCTGGACTTGGGAAAAGCTCGTTAATAGCAAAGCTTAGAGATAGGTCTAGAAACCGACACTATAAAAGAAAGTTCTTCGTATATGCGGTCGATATACGAGGCGCCCGTGAGCCTTCATATATTCCTGCTTCTTTGATTGAATCTCTAAGAGAAGCACAAAAGGCAGGGTTTGGCGAAGACATTGAGATTAGTCTTACTGACCCAAGCTCACCGCTAAATTCTAGTAGTATTCAATCGTATCTAGAATCTTTGGAACGGAAGAAACAAGTTGTTTGTCTGGTTTTTGATCAGTTTGAAGAGCTTTATTCTAAGCCAGAGCTTTTCGGAATATTTAATGCCGCTAAGGATCTGATGTTAGACGTTGCAAGCAGCCAAAGCAATTTGGTCCTAGGGTTCGCGTGGAAGACCGATAGCACCACTCAGCAAGATCATCCTGCTTATCATTTATGGCATGAGCTGGCCGATCACAGGAGAGAGTATCGTTTAGATGTTTTCGAGAGAGGGGAAACTTCAAAATCGATAACGAAATTCGAGAAGGAAATCAACCAGAAAATATCTGCGGAAATTCGACATCAAATATCCGAGGTGAGTCAGGGGTTTCCGTGGTTGTTGAAAAAGCTTTGCATTAACTTATACGAAGGGATGGCAAAGGGCGAAAAAGCGGATTCCGTACTTCTGGATCTGGATGTCGAGCGACTTTTCCAAGCGGATGTGAACGTTCTTTCTCCCCAAGAGCTTGTATGCTTAAAACTTATTGCCCAAAAAGCACCTGCTGATTGGAGCGAGATTATTGAAACGTCTGGCACCACTATTTTGAACAATCTGGTGCATAAACGATTAGTGATAAAGAGCGGCGATCGACTTAACGTGTACTGGGATATTTTTAAAGACTATCTGTTGACGGGGCGGGTGCCAGTTGTGCCTTATAACTACATACCGACATCGGATCCGTCTTCTATTATAAATGTATGCGAAAAATTAAAGGTTAATGAATTCGCCGATTCCGTCTCTATAGGAGGTGCTGTAGGCCTTAACGAGAAGACAATATGGAATATTGGTGCAGACCTCGTGATGCTCGGGCTGGCAGAGCGAGACGGAACCTCATTTAAGATAAGTAAAAAGCTCGGCTCGAATGATGAGGAAGCCATACTAAACCTGTTGCGTGAAACGCTTGCTAAACACTCTCTGAAAGTGGCGCTTTTTAAGAATTACTCCGGAAAAAAAATACCTCCAAGTTCCGTGCGTGAAACGTTTAAAAGCTGTATACCAAAAGCCAAGTTTGGAGAGAAGACCTGGAATACCTACTCAAATAGGTTGACAAACTACCTTATATATAGCGGATTTCTACTTCGGGCGGGGAACGACCTGGTTGTGCAAGATACTGGCGGTCCAATTTTAGATAGGGCTGGTTTGGCGCGCCGTGGTAAGCAACGAGGAAAGGTATTCTCTGTTTCTGTATCTCCTTTTGCTGCTTTTTCTGCCATTGCGGCAATCCCTAATTTGGGCGTCAAAATTGGAGCAATAAAGAGAAACGAGCTTTCTGTACTAAAGAGATTTGAGTTGGTGACCATAAAGGATGACGTTGTTTTTGTAAACTCTGACCCAATTTTAAAATCTGGGGGCGCTAAAGAAGCTATATGGGCTGCAGCAAAGAATGAAGGCTCATTGTTGAGATGTATAGAAATAATGAGAGATAACCCGGATATCAGTGCTAAAGATCTTGCCAGTCAAGTTTCTAACGAGTACAAACTGAACTGGTCTGAGGGCTCTAAAGTAAGAAACGGTAGAATATTAAAACAGTGGTCTTCATGGGTTAAAGAAGGCATTGATCTCGCCAGCATTCCTACGCCGCCTGGGCGCCTTAATAAATCAAAGCATGCGGACGCCGAGAGCGCTAGTGTTTGAGACGTCATGTTCTCGGAAAGTAAAGTGCTAATAAGAGAAGAGATAACAGAAGTCGCGAGATCTTAGGACGAGCTTCTCAGAAAGGTCGGAATGGGGTCAGGTCTTGTCCCTTACTCCAAGGATAGGTTTAGCATGGACATACGGAGACAAGGTCGGGGAATAGAGTCGGGTCTTGTCTTTTATCTTTAAGAGGGTTTCTCGTCTGATCTGAGGAATTCGTGTTAGGCAAAAATAAGACCTGCTGTCGATAAGGGTTTATCGCCCCCATGGGTGTCCCGTCTCGCGTGGACGCCGATGATCATTTCCTCCCGCCTCGCCGGTGAAGCCGCCCCTAGGAGAAGCGAAAAATCATTGGCAACACCTTCATCGGCATCTTCGACGTCGAAGCCGCCAAACTCAAAAACACTCACTGGCTCGTGCAGGGCACGATTTAGCCGGATGTGATGAAATCTGCCGCCTCCAAAACCGGTGGCGCCCACATGATCAAATTCCACCACGACGTGGGCGGCCACCCCGAGCACATGAAACTCAAGCTCGTCGAACCCCTGCGCGAACTGTTCAAGAATGAAGCCCTGCGCATCTACGCCCGCGCCGGCGTCGGCGACCTGGCCCTCAACACCCTGGCCGAAGAAGCCGGCGTCTCCAACGGCACCGTCTACAACTACTTCCGCTCCCGCGAACAAGTGCTCGAAGCCGTCGGCCTGGAACTGGCCGTCCAGCTCTCGGAACAGATCCTCACCGTCAGCGAAGCCGTCGACAGCGGCGCCGAACGCCTCAGCATCGCCGTGCGCACCTTCATGAACAAAGCCCGCACCGACCCGGACTGGACCCGCGCCCTCATCACCGTGGTCCGCTACGCCGAAGGCATGCGCTCCACCCTCGCCACCTACCTCCGCGCCGACCTGCAAGCCGGCCGCCGCCAAGGCGACTTCCACTACGCCCACGAAGAAATGGCCATGAGCATGGTCATCTCCGCCACCCTGGGCGCCATGAACCTGCTCGTGGAAGACGGCGAGGTGGAGCATGCCGACCGTATTGCCGCAGAGATGGTGCTGCAGGCGCTCGGTGTGCCGCCGGAGAATGCTAAGCGGATTGCTGGGTTGCCGTTGCCGGGGGAGGGTGGATAGCCGGCTTTGCTGCGGCGTGGGTGGTTGATCTGGGATTTATCTGATTTGGCTAATTAGTGAGGGCTTACTTAAGGGGCCGTTGACGCTTGGCGTTGGCGGTCTTTTGTTTTTGGGTCAGAGGATTGGCCGAGATGCCAGGGGGAGGGGGCTCGGGACGTTTGTCAGTGGGTGGTTTTTCTGGTTTTATTTTGGGTCGGGGAAAATCGAAAAAAGAGATATGACGCTGGCGCGTTCATTGGATATTGGCGATGTCGCCCTAATACCTGTTGGGTTCCAGAGTAATAATGCTGAAGGAGGAGTATGTGACGAAGAGTTTGAAGGAACAAAATAAGTTGGCCTTATACTCTCTCATTATTGCGAATCTGGTCGTTTTCTACGCTTTACTTCAAGGGGTTGATTTGCTCTCTGATGAGCCTTTTGAATTGCTAAAGCAGGCCCAAGAGCTTCTGCCCGCAGGGCTGGGGATCTGTTTAGTCGGCATTGTAAATGCGTTAGTCGATGCTGAGACAAAAGCAAAAATTGTCTTTCTCCGGCGCTCGAATCCTTTGCCAGGTTCGAGAGTCTTCAATCCGGACATGCTAGAAAAGGATTCAAGGATTGATCCCCAGCGGCTAGAGAGAAAGTTTGGTTCGGCTCCTAGCAAAGCAGCCGAACAAAACTCGTTATGGTACAGGGTTTATAAGAAGCACAGCGGTGATGCCTCAGTTGTCGAAGCCCATAAGAGCTTCCTGTTCACCCGAGACTACTCGGTTTTATGCTTGCTAATGGTGATTTGCTTTTTGCCGCTGGCGTTCACGCAGATACCCTCGATAACGGTTGCTTTTATCTATAGCGCAGGAATGGTGGTGCAGCTGCTATTGGTAATGATCGCGGCAAGAAATAACGGGAATAGGTTTGCGCTTACGGTGCTGGCCATCGAGTCGGCTTCGTAGGCCTGCTTTTGGAGGTAAATATGGACGATTTTTTTGAAGTTGATTTCCTGCCGGTAGGAACATCTAAAAGTGGTGACGCTATCACCATTCGCTACAGGGTGAACGGTGTTAATCGCATCCACGTTGTCGATGGAGGCTACCAAGAAACTGGGGATTCAGTCGTTGCACACATCAACAAGTATTATGAATCTCCCGATTTAATTGACCACGTTGTCGTGACTCACCCGGATGGAGATCATGCCGGAGGACTGAGGAAAGTCCTAGAGAGCTTCGATGTCGGCATGCTCTGGATGAATAGGCCGTGGTTATATGCTACTGAACTAATCGACCGGTTTTCAAAATTTACATCGGTCGACAATTTGGAGCGGCGGTTAAAAGATCTCTATCCAAGCATTGCAGCACTTGAAGAAATTGCTCTTGAGAGGGGGGTTGAGATACGTGAGGTCTTTCAAGGCGCTAAGGTCGGAGAGTTCTGTGTATTGTCACCTTCGCGAGAGCGATATTTTGACCTCATAGTTCAATCTGAAAGAACGCCAGATGAAGCGAAGAGCGAGTCGATGTCGGCGGAGGCCGTGGGCTTTTTAGAAGCGGGCCTAAAAAAAGCAGTCGACTTCTTTAAGGCAATTTGGGGCGAGGAAAGGTTTTCTGATCAAGAGACAAGTGCTGAGAATGAGATGTCTGTTGTGCAATTCGCTCGGCTTTGCTCTAAAAGAATTCTTCTCACTGGCGATGCTGGAAGGACAGCCCTCACTGATGCCGCAGACTATGCCCCTACAGTGGGTTTAACATTGCCAGGAATTGACCGCATACAAATCCCTCACCATGGGTCAAGACGAAATGTTTCAACCGAGATTCTGGACAGGTGGCTTGGAGAGCGTCTGCCAGTTAAGCCGGCAGAGGGGGATGAGACTTTCACAGCTATAGTCAGCGCGGCAAAAGACGATGAAGAACATCCTCGAAAAGCTGTGCGTCGAGGATTTAATCACCGTGGTGCTGCTGTAAAGAAAACGAAAGGCAATATTTTGCAGACGGGCCATAACGCACCTGAGCGGGAGGGTTGGTCACCCGCACCTTCTATGCCTTACCCCGAAGATCATGAAGTATAACATGGGCGAGCTTTAATCCAACAAGACGCTCCAGCGGACCGGGGTAGAACCCTGTTCCTGACGCTGCGCTGATCAGGTGGTTTAGTCCAGGGGTTAGCGCATTTTGGCTATGTAAATGGTCCCCACAATCCACATTTTGAAGGGCTAGCTATGAAGGCTGGGCCAGGTAACCTGCGGGTACAGCAGGTGAACTGCTTCTACAATTACGCAATTGGTCTTGATGTCACCCAAGTCGATCTTCTTAAAACCGCCCAGGCGCTTTTAAAGTCGGGCACAGTAAAGACCGTCTGTTTCTCGGATCTGAAGGCCATATACCTTGACGAACATGGTGAGGTCCAGATCGAATGGCTTCGCCCGAAGGGGCGTCGGTGGGATAATAGTTGGACGGTCCGATTTAACGAGTCTTTGCCACAGTATACCGCCAAGGACCTCATTTTCTGCTTGGAGTTGGCGTTCCACGAGCGGCGGATTGAAGGCGACGAGGCAGGGCAAGTGCCTCCGCATTTACGAGCCGCACTACCTCCAGTAGTTCTTGAGAATGACGACTTGACTCTGCCGGTGTACCCATGGCTAAAACTTTACGCTGACGGGCTAATGTGTATTTCCTTCCAACTTGACACAACATGGGACAACCTGAGTGAAGATAATTTTATCAGTGATGTCGTCAATCTTTTCCAGTGCTACTTTAAATCCATTTGGGTAAAAGGGACACTTCAAAGAATAGATGGTGAACGTCTCTTGCCTGATGCATTCGAGGGTCAAATATCCATCGGAGGGCAATCTGTAGTTGGCCGAAGGCCCCGTATGCTTGTCAAGAAGATGCAACTGGAGGCAAGAGCTTCTCTCGAAAGCTCTCTACGTAAGGAAGGGCGAAGTTTTGATTTACATGGGGAATCGTGGCTTTTGCACCAAATCGCGGGATCGGAGGATCAAGCAGAGTGGGAGGGAACGATTGACCTTTGCAGATCCATATACGCAAATGCCATTGCTTCACAAGTAGTCTCAAAAAACTATAGAAAGAGTGACAGAGTGCCGAGTGCACAGTTGTGGCAAGGTCGGCCCTCGATTTCCTTAATGCGGTTCGTTAATCAGCCTAAATCCAAGGGCCGGTTGTTTAGCATGTACAGCCAGTCGATGTCCCGTATCCTGATGCGGTCCGCTGAAATGAACAATCCTCCGCAGCTGCCTCCTGATCTTAGGCCGTTTAATGACTATTGCTTACACGGCAATCGAGCAGTTTTACTTTGGACGTGGCTGCGGCCACGCGACGCATCTGACAATGCTTGGGCTAATCCCAAAACAAGAGCCCATCTGTTAGAGAACCAGGCTAGGGCGGAACATTTCGAGTACCACAACATTCGCATTGCGCGTGCATGTGCCATAGCAGAAGCTCCGCCATCAGACGAAAAACTCGTGTACGCGTACGAATCATTGGCTAACGCCGACTCTGTAATTCACAAATCAAGCCAAGCTGGAGAGATTATTGATGCGCTTGAGTACTTAATGACTGCTGCTGGAACCACGAGGCTTATCCCGTCAGGCAAAGAGCAGGCTAGATGGTACTTGGATGAGCGACGTTATAAGGCCGAAAAGCGACGGTCCCGGGTGGACCGATGGCTGACAGCGGTGTTTGGGGTAGTGGGGGCGGGCGGACTGGCCGACCTAGTCTTTAGGCCGTTGCTGAAAACAACGTACCCTGGCTGGGCGGATTGGTTCACTGGGCTGACAGCATTCGCGGCTGCATCGTTTCTGATCGTGCTTTTGATGGTGTCTATATCCGCGGTTGACAAGATATGGACAGAGTAACTTACAGGCTTAAAGAACGCGCAAAAAATTGGCTGCAGTGTGGCCGACTCCCCGCCGCCTTGCGACTCTTCTACAGGTTTAACGGTTAATTATTCAACAAAGCCGATTTGATTGCCTCCGCTCCCTTCCGGTAACACACCACCGCAAGTAATTCTGAATCAACCCAAACTCCCCAGTAGCGGCTTCCACGGTAGTGTCCGATCTCAATGTTTGGGGTGCGCTTTTTCATGATGCTTCCTATGTCCGCTTGGTTAGCCATTGGTTTCATCCAGAAAGGCGCAGGCCCACTGTTCGGCATGACTGCGGCCTAGTAAGGCAAGCCTTTTGGCATCCCTGATTGCTCTGTCTTCTCGGTCGAAGGCATCCAGTCGGTCCGCAAGCGCCGAGAAAAGCGCCTCCAAATAGTTAAACTGCTCAACAGCCAAACACGCCATATCGCGCACCTCGGTTCTCTCTGCATCGTACGGCTTGGTCATCTCCGCCTCCTTGAATTACTCTCCTTAAATCGACCCACCCAGTAGAGCGCAGACCATAAATTACGGTCTACAGACGATAAGTAGCACTTTCCCGCTTTGTTGAGACAACCATGATCATCTCCTCCACCCACGATTACCGCCTCGCCGCCAAGCGCCGCCTGCCGCCGTTCCTGTTCCACTACATCGACGGGGGCGCGTACGACGAGCACTCCCTGGCGCGCAATGTGGCGGATCTGCGCGATCTGGCGTTGCGGCAGCGGGTGTTGAACGAAGTGGGGGAGGTGGATCTGTCGGCGCGGCTGTTCGGGGAGGATGTGAGCCTGCCGGTGGCGTTGGCGCCGGTGGGGCTCACCGGGATGTACGCGCGGCGGGGCGAGGTGCAGGCGGCGCGGGCGGCGGCGTCGCGGGGCGTGCGGTTTACGTTGTCGTCGGTGTCGGTGTGTCCCATCGAGGAGGTACAGCCGGCGCTGACGCGGCCGATGTGGTTTCAGCTGTATGTGCTGCGCGACCGCGGTTTCATGAAGAACGCGCTGGAGCGGGCCTGGGCGGCGGGGGTGCGGACCCTGGTGTTCACGGTGGATATGCCGGTGCCGGGGGCGCGCTATCGCGATCGGCATTCGGGGATGTCCGGGCCCTTCGCGGCCTGGCGGCGGATGCTGCAGGCGGTGACGCACCCGCGCTGGGCGTGGGACGTGGGCCTGCGCGGGCGGCCGCACGATCTGGGCAATGTGTCGGCCTATCTGGGCCACCGCATCCACCTGGAGGATTACATCGGTTGGCTGGGCGAGAACTTCGATCCGTCCATCGGCTGGCGGGATCTGGAATGGATTCGTGAGTTCTGGAAGGGCTCGATGGTGCTTAAGGGCATTCTCGACCCGGAGGACGCCCGCGAGGCGGTGCGCTTCGGCGCGGACGGCATCGTCGTCTCCAACCACGGCGGGCGCCAGCTCGATGGCGTGCTCTCCTCGGCCCGGGCCCTGCCGGCCATCGCTGACGCCGTCCAGGGTGACCTGACGATCCTGGCGGATTCCAGCGTCCGCTCCGGCCTGGACGTGGTGCGCCTGCTCGCCCTGGGCGCCGACGGCGTGCTGCTCGGCCGCCCCTTCGTCTACGCCCTGGCCACCGCCGGCGAGCAGGGCGTGGCCCACCTGCTGGACCTGATCGCCAGCGAGATGAAGGTGGCGATGACGCTCACCGGGGCGCGGGCGGTTGGGGAGATTTCGCGGGAGAGTTTGAATTGGTCTTCCTTGCATCCTTGACAAGAGGGATGCGACACAATATTAATGTCCCGTGTCCCGGAAATCGGGACTGAGAAAGGGCGAATCAAATGAAAAGTCAAGATATTGGTCTGCTGCTGAAGCTATCAATTTTACAAAAATACGGGGCTCCTGGTGACGATGGTGGCAGGCGAGTGCGTAAAGCTTGGCCCGATGGTTGGCAAGATTGGGAGACGGAGGCCGGTAACGAAGCTTGGATACAGCTCGATTATGTAGGGCCTCTTAAAGATGAGGCCCTAAACCAAATTTTGACCGTTCGTGGGTTGTCGCACCAAACGGGGATCAGCAAAACACAAGTCAGCCTGTCTCTTAAACGGTGTGTGGAAATCGGGTTGGCGAAGTTCAGCCGGAAAGATGATCTGCCAATGGCGAATACTCGACGTCTACTGGAATTCATTGCTTACGGTTTGCGCTACGTTTTCCCTGCTTCTCCTAAAGAGCTAACGCGTGGAATTGGTACGTCTTATGCTGCCCCCGTTCTGGCCGGGCAGCTAATGAGTGCGGGAGAGTTCGACCCTGTCTGGGCTGATCCTGAGGGCAATAGAAAGGGGCTTCGTGTAGAGCCGCTATATAAGGGTGCAATATATGCTGCCAAAATTGACCCTCATATGTATGCGGCACTTGCATTAGTTGACGCGATTCGTATGGGCAACCCTCGTGAAGCAAACTTCGCGATGAAAATTCTAGAAGATCGAATAGGTTAGTGAGTTATGAGCACAATGGCCATACAAAAGAAAATGCTAGAAACAGTGGCTCAAGCTCTGGGGCGTGATTTATTAAAGCAGGTTACATTCGTTGGTGGATGTACCACTGGACTACTGCTTACCGATGAATTCGCTAAAGAAAGAGTAAGAAATACTAACGATGTGGATTTGATTTTTCATGTTATGGGCTATGTTCGATATCTTGATTTGCAGAATCAGTTAAGAAATCGTGGTTTTAGCGTTGGGGAGCCTGACCCTAGTGAAAACATGCCGATATGTGCTATGAAAATTGGAAATTTGAGGGTCGACTTTATGCCAGATGATCCATCCATATTGGGCTTTACGAATCGGTGGTATAAAGACGCAATAAAAAGCGCATCTAGTTATAATTTAAACGAAAATTTAAATATTAGGCTTGTCAGTCCGGTTTACTTTTTGGCGACAAAAATCGAGGCTTATAAGGGGCGAGGGGGTAATGATCCTTTGACCAGTCGAGATATTGAAGATCTTTTAAGTCTTGTGGATGGGCGTGAGGAAATCATCGAAGAAATTCGTGCTTCGGAAGACGTTGTCAGGGAGTATATATCTTCGGAACTTGGCAAGCTTATGAGCAGCGACGGCTTCGAATGGGCAATTTCTAGTCAGGCTAATGGGAGTGAACAGGAAAAGGCTTTATATGGGAAACTGGAAAAAATAATAAATTTGAATGGAAGTTGAATTTTATGGAAATCATATGGAGGAGCCGCAGGGGTAATATGCGAAATAGGAATAACGATGCTGCGGCTTTGTGGCTTACATCTGAGGGTATGGCAGCTTGTATTGTGGATGGCGCCCAAAAATCTGGATCAGGTGGTGGATTGGAACGAAAGAATTTAGCTTGCTATTGGGCTGAATCTCTTGTTGATGAGATCCGTCTTCTAGGAGCCGGCTGTAGTAATCGGGAAATTCATAACATGCTTGTTCGGCTGCACAGAGGTCTCCGTCCTGCATATATAAAAGATATTGCTAGTTACCAACTAATTATAATTGACAATGAGAGCTGTTTGCGTGTTTTTCATGTTGGCGATTGTCGACTAGGATTTGGAGATGCGAATGGCATGAGCTGGATAACAAATCCTCATCGTCTCATCGATGAACTGCCAGATATTTGCGGATTGAGCCAATTTGATATTGACGATGCCACGTCATGTTTGGTCCGTTCACTAAATGCTCGGAGATTTATTGCTCCGGATGTTGTGAATATAAATTTTGATTGTGAGAGGCCTCTTCTTCTGGGGACGGATGGTTATTGGTATGAGGTTTTTTCAAGACAGGTTGCTCAACATGACGCTGACGATGATTCTAGTTGCCTAATATTAACCCCTTCTTTGGGGGAGTTTGATCATTGGACTGTTCGGAATTTAAGTGACAGCCCAAATCTTTATTTGAACTACCGGTCAACGCCTTAATATTTTTCTATTTAATCCCCTGTCTTTCTCGACGTCCGACCCGGAAGATCTCATCGGCTGGGGGGGCTGGCGTGGATTCGTGAGTATTGGAAAGGTTCGATGGTGCTTAAGGGCATTCTTGACCCGGAGGACGCCCGCGAGGCGGTGCGCTTCGGCGCGGACGGCATCGTGGTCTCCAACCACGGCGGGCGCCAGCTCGATGGCGTGCTCTCCTCGGCCCGGGCCCTGCCGGCCATCGCCGACGCCGTGCGGGGCGACCTGACGATCCTGGCGGATTCCGGCGTTCGCTCCGGCCTGGACGTGGTGCGCATGCTCGCCCTGGGCGCCGACGGCGTGCTGCTCGGCCGCCCCTTCGTCTACGCCCTCGCCGCCGCCGGCGAGCAGGGCGTGGCCCACCTGCTGGACCTGATCGCCAGCGAGATGAAGGTGGCGATGACGCTTACCGGGGCGCGGGCGGTTGGGGAGATTTCGCGGGAGAGTCTGGTGCGGGCGGATGGCTGAGACCCGTTTGACAAGTGTCACGTGACAAAATACGGTCATCGGCATGATCTGGAGGTCTGCGATTACCACTGAAGTGAGGTGATGACGATGGCGATTTCCAATACCACCGGTATCCAGCGTAAGCCGACGCATCCCGGCGAAATGCTCCGAGAGGATTTCATGCCGGACTATGACCTGACGGTGGCAAAGCTTGCCGAGCGCCTCGGCGTGTCCCGGCAGTCGGTGAATGAGCTGTTGCGCGAGCGCCGCGCGGTCAGCCCGGAGATGGCGTTGCGGCTTGGGCGGTTGTTCGGCAATTCTCCGGAGTTCTGGCTTAACGCGCAGCGCGCCGTGGATTTATGGGCCGCGTCACGGTCAGTGCAAGAGGAAGTGTCGCGGATTAAGCCGCTGGATGCTGCGTAAGCTGCCATGCGTGACGACTACGATTTTTCCAAGTCAACGAAGAACCCCTACTCCAAGAAGCTGAAGAAGCCGGTCACGACCCGGCTAAATGAAGATACCATCGGGTACTTTAAGAATCTGGCGGAGAAGAAGGACCTGCCGTAAAGAGACGGAGTATTTTGGGGGTCCAGGGTACAATTGGACGGCACCCCAGTATGCAATCAGACGCTGCTTTGGCCATTAATGCCTAATCAAAAATCGACGGCGACAAAATCGTCGCTTTCGCCAGGTACTCGATATCCCCGGCTTCCATGCCTGCCGCTGAAAACAGCTCCTTCCAGTGTTTCTCCACCATTTGCTTTATGGCGTCGACGCACTCGGCGGCTTCGTGTTCACTCAGGCCAAACCGTTCCGCCTGGCTGAGGGCGTTGTTGAGCGTGGCCGCGCGGCCCTGGTGGCCGACGACCATGGCCAGGTCCGCCGAGTAGCCCAGCCGGGGTTGGGGGCAGATGTCGTAGCCGGGTGTCAGGTCGAGGGCGTTGCCGTCCCAGAAACAGGCGTGGTTGCGGGCGTGGTCGTCGGTGTTGCCGATCAGAATGTTGAAGACCATGCGCCGGAAGAGCTCCCGGCCGTCCTGTTCGAAGTTCCTGGCGTATTGGCGCAGGACGTCGGCCAGCTCCAGATAGCTGGCTTCGCCGGTGCGGACCGCGTATTCGTCCAGATCCAGCAGGGTCATGGCGCTGAGCATGTGGCGGCGGGTCGGGGCGCCGGTCGCGTGGGTGTCGCGGTCGAAGCGGCGGACCAGCAGCACGTCCTTGCCGGAGACTTCCAGGACCCGGGTGTCCGCCACGGTCAGGCCGGCTTTGGCGGCGAGCCGCATGGCGCCGTGTTCGGCGGCGATCATGTTGAGGGTGTCCCGGCTTGAGCTGAATTTGGCGACCAGCCAGGACTTGCCCCGCCGGAACAGCACCTTGGGCCGGGCGCCGCCGATGCTGGTGCCGTGGTTCAGGGCGGCGTCCAGGTCATCATCCAGTTCCTGGCCGCGTTCCATTCGGTCCGCCGCTTCCAGGGCGTCCGCCAGCGGGCGGATCGGCTTGGCGCGGGGCGCGTAGGCGTCCGGTCGGTCGGTGGCGTCCAGGGCGCCAATGCGGTCGGTGCCGGCGCCGAGCAGGTAATCAATCTCCCCGAGCTCGCCTTCGAGGCGGTAAGGGGCCTCGTCGGTGGGGTCGAGGGTTTTCGCGATTTCCCGCTGGATGATGCGCCGGCCCCAGGCGTCCGGTGCCGCGTCGCGCACGGCGCCGCTGAGCTCATGGTCGAGGACGTAGGGCTCGCCGGTGAGTTCGCCCAGGGGACGGCCGGGGATCGAGAGCGGGATGGCATCCGGCCGGGCGAGGTAGCTTTTGCCGTAGCGGAACACGTATTCGGCGCCATTCCAGGCCACCACGCCGCACACCACCGGTTCCGCCTGCCTGGGCGGAAACAGCCACAGGTAGGCGCGATCAGAAATCATTGTCGACGTCCTGCGGCCGGAACCAGCGCCGGCTGGCGGGGCGGCGCGCGCCGGCACGGCCCTCGGCGACGCGGTAATACCCCGTGGGGGCGGCGTGCCCGGGTTGCGGCAGGGTCGCCAGCAGGGGCAGGTCAAGCAGCCACAGCGCCGCCACCACCAGGCCGACGTCGACCTTCGGATCGCCTTTTTCCAGGGCGCTCACGTGCCGCCGATCCACCTTGCCCAGGCGCGCGCCCAAGTCGGTCTGGGACCAGCCGCGCGCCTTGCGGGCCTCGGCGATCAGGGCGCCGGTGTCGCGCAAGGCGTCGAGAATCTGGGCCTTCTGGTAAACGGGAGAATCGACTGTCCTGGGCATTTGATCATTAAACCGTACAAAGTGGCGTTGAATGTACGTTATGGCGTTCGTTTTGAATCGTCAAGATGTCATCTGCATGTGATGTACTTATAAAGGTACATAATTCGATTTTTTGTACATTTTAATGATCAAAAACTATGGCCGGCAAGCGGGGTGTGGCCCATCTGCCGGACCTGATCGCCAGTGAGATAGAGGTGGCGATGACGCTGCTCACTTCTCCGTCATGGCTCTCAAACCGGCGACGACCCTCTCAAACAGCCCCGCATCGCGCCGCGCCCGGGCCAGGGTGATCGCGCCCTGTATCCCCGCCACCACCTGTTCGGCAAGGGCGTCGGCGCGCTCCGTGTCGTGGCCCCGACGGCGCAGGGCGCCGGCGAGCGCTTCGATCCAGCGTTCGAAATATGCGTTCACGGCGCTGCTGAATCGGTCCCGCGTGTCCGACAGCGCGAAGGCGCCCACCAGGCACACCCGCTGCCCGGACTGAAAATAGGCGGAGACCGCCGCCCACATGGCGTCGATGGCCGCTTGCGCGTCCGCCTCTGAGCAAAGGGGGGCGAAGATTTCGCGCTCGAACCAGGCATCGATGTCTTCCAGCACCGCCGCCGCCATCTCCGCCTTCCCGCCCGGGAAAAAGTGGTACAGGCTGCCGCGGCCCAGCCCGGTCTGTTTAGTGATGACCGACAGGCTGGCGCCCTCGAAACCGTGCTCGCGAAAGGCCTCCCCCAGCAGGGGAAGCACGTCCGCGCGCTCCATGACCATGCGCGCCATGGCTCAGAGCCCCAGATCGCTGAGCCCGGGGTGGTCGTCCGGGCGGCGGCCCAGGGGCCAGTGAAACTTGCGCTCGGATTCGGCGATGGGCACGTCGTTGATGGATGCGATCCGCCGCCGCATCAGGCCCTGGTCGTCGAACTCCCAGTTCTCGTTGCCGTAGGCCCGGAACCATTGGCCGCTGTCGTCGTGGAACTCGTAGGCAAAGCGCACCGCGATGCGGTCGCCACTCCAGGCCCAGACTTCCTTGATCAGGCGGTAGTCCAGCTCGCGATCCCACTTGCGGCGCAGGAAGGCGACGATCTCACCGCGGCCTTGCAGGAACTCCGCCCGGTTCCGCCACAGGCTGTCCTCGGTGTAGGCCAGCGATACCTTTTCGGGGTCGCGGCTGTTCCAGGCGTCCTCCGCCATGCGCGCCTTCTGCGCGGCGGTATCCTGGTCGAACGGGGGTAGAGGGGGTCGGGACATGGTGAATCTCCTGTTCTGTACCAGTCGAAATATACTTTACCGATTGGTACATAGCAAGATGCATCGGCTCACTCGGGTTTGCTTCCGCCCCCGAGGAGATGGATGACATAAAGCATCCTTCTTCGCTGACACCATTTTCCGCTTTGGCTGACTTTTCCGAGGGACGCCCCAGAGCGACTATGTGGCCATTCGCCATTGTCGGCGCACCAAGGCCCTAGAATCGAAGGCAATACGCTAATTTTTTGGAAAGATATTATTCGTCGTAGTTAAACTGCGATTAGCGATATTTTTCTAAATTGCATACTTTTTGGGAAAAGCGTATAAATCGTAGTATGGCTACGCTGGAAAGAAATAAACTAAAAGCGCTCTACACTCGGCTGGCGCCGGGCACTCCGTTAATGTCCGAGGATCTGGCGGCGCTGGGTATCTCCGCTGACCTGGCGGTGCACTACGTGCGCGCCGGCTGGCTCACGCGGCTGGCGCGTGGCGTCTACTGCCGCCCCAACGACACCCTGGCGCTGGCGCCCTGCCTGTTGCTACTGCAGCGCCGGTTCGAAGGGCTGCATGTGGGTGGCAAATCGGCGCTTGATTGGTACGGCGTACGCCAGTACGTCGCCCAGCAGCCGGTGCTGCATTTGTACGGCTGGCGGTCCGGTCAATTGCCCGTTTGGTTTACCGACCGGTTCCCGGCGGATTTCCACCGCAAGCGCTTGTTCGATGAGCAGCCCGATGCGCTGCGGCACGTTGGCCCCTTTGAGCGGCAGGCCGGTGCCCCGCAAGTGTCGACGCCGGAGCGGGCCTTGCTGGAAATGCTCAGTGATGTGGGCGTGCGCCAGCCGCTGCAGGAGGCGCGTGAACTGGTGGAGAGCAGTTACAGCCTGCGCGCCAAGGTGCTGCTGGAGTTACTGCAGCACTGCACGAGCGTAAAGACCGTACGGCTGTGTCTTCAGTTGGGGCGAGAGGGTGGCTTGTCCTGGGCGGCCAAACTTGACCCCGACAAACTGCCTACCGGTAGCGACCGGCCCTGGGTGTCCCGGTCCGGCGATGGCTTGTTGGTGCTTAAGCCATGAAGTCCGCCTATCTGGACACCGCTCGCCTCCTGACCCAGGTGGCGCCGCTGGTATTCGTCGACGACACCTTTGCCTTGAAAGGCGGCACGGCGATCAATTTGTTCGTGCGTGACATGCCGCGCTTATCGGTGGACCTTGATCTGGTCTTTCCCGATTACACGCTGCCGCGCGCGGAGGCATTGGGAAAGATCAATGAAGCGATTCGCCGGTCGGCCGAACGGTTGGAGAGGCAGGGTTTTGAAGTGTATATACCTGCGGCGGACGCCGGCGAAACGAAGCTGCTGGTACGGCGTGGCGCTATCGAAGTGAAGGTCGAGGTCAATTTCGTGACGCGCGGTACGGTTCATCCGGTACTGCCGGCCTCGCTGACCGATGCTGCCAGTGACGCTCTACTTGCCGATTTGGAGATTCCGGTGGTGTCGCTGGAAGATCTGTACGCCGGCAAACTGGTCGCCGCGCTGGATCGCCAGCACCCTCGTGATCTGTTCGACGTAATGCAGCTCTTCGCCCATGAAGGCATTATCCCCGGCATCCGGCGCGCCTTCGTGGTGTATCTGGCCAGCAACAACCGGCCGGTTCATGAAGTGCTGTTTCCCAGATTTAGAGACATCCAACACGACCACACCCACAACTTCGATGGCATGACCGCTGAGCCGGTACCGCTGAAGGACTTGCTCGCGACGCGCGAACGGCTGGTGAACGAACTTCAGCAGGGACTGGATGACAACGAACGGCGGTTCTTGCTTTCTCTAGTGTCCGGCGAACCGGAATGGTCGCTTTTGGGTATTGATCACGTCGACAAACTGCCGGCGATCCGCTGGAAGCTTCAGAACTTGATGAAGCTGAAGAAGGCCAATCCAAGGAAATTCGCCGAGCAAGCGGATACGCTGGCTGAGCAGTTGGCCTCCATCAAAAGCTCGGGTCGTTCATAGCCGTTTTGCGCACCCCTAATCGATCTGATGCTGAGATTAAAGATGAGGGGCAAGCAAGGTTTATATAAAATCGTAAACGCTCACTATCAGTGAGCAAAAACAATTTTTATAAACCGCCCCTGTTCGTGTGATGTATACGTCCTAGCGGCTCGCATCCGGCCGCGCCTCCACGCTCACCATCATGCTGCGCTCCAGCAGCCAGCCGCGCAGGCGGCGGGGCAGCAGGTTGGTGTAGACGGCCACCTTGTTGAGCAGGCCGGGCACGTACACCACCTTGCCGGCGTACATGGCGTCCACGCAGAGCTTCGCCACTTCGGGGGCGGTCATGATGCCGGTCTGTTTCTTCACGGTCTGGCCGGCCTGATCCAGGAAGGGCGTGAGCACGCCGCCGGGGCAGGCGGCGGTGACGCTGACCGGGCTGTCGCGCAGTTCGTAGTCGAGGATTTCGGTAAAGAACCGCACATAGCCTTTGGTGCCGGAGTAGGTGGCGTATTGGGGCGTGGGCAGGATGCCCGCCAGGGAGGCCACGTTCATCAGATAACTGCGTTGCCCGTGGGCGCGGGCGCGGTTGATAAAGCCGTGGCTGAGGGTGGTGAGCGCGGTGACGTTGAGGTCGATGTCCCGCTGCAGGCCGGCCAGATCCTGGTCCGCGAACGGCGCCCAGAAGCCGGTGCCGGCGTTGTTGACCAGGACGGTCAGGTGGTCGTTGTGCTTGGCGAGGGTGGCATCCACGTCGTCGAACAGCGCCCCCAGACTCTGCCGGTCGGCCAGATCGCAAGCCAGGGCGGTGGTGGTGATGCCGTGGCCGGCGGCCAGTTCATCGGCGAGTTGGTCCAGCAGCTCTTTGCGGCGGGCGACCAAGATCAGGTTCAGGCCGCGCGCGGCCAGTTGCCGGGCGATGTCCAGGCCAATGCCACTGGAGGCGCCGGTGATCAGTGCGGTGCTCATGCTGTTTCCTCGCGTCGGGTTGGGCGGCAAAACAAAGGATCCCACTATGCCGCGCCCCGCGCGTGAAAGGCATTGGCCTGAAAGTACAGCCCGGAAGACACCAGTGCGCACTGGCCGGCATGCCAGGGGTGATCACGACCGCCGGGAGCCCACCAGTGCGAACCTGGCTCCCTGGGAATCGACGCCTTTGAGGGCGAAGTCGCCGCCGGGAATTTCATCCGGCCCGTGGAGGACTTGCCCGCCGTCAGCGGCGATGCCTGCGAGCGCGGCGTCGATGTCGGCGACACGGAAGTAGTAGTGCCACATCGGTACCGGCATGTCGTCCGGCTTGGGCATGATGGCGCCGATCACGCCGTTATGGCGGATGAATTCGTAGGCACCCATCGGGCCCAGGTCCATTTCACCCTCCTTGGCCCAGCCGAACGCCTCGAAATAGAAGGCTTTCGCGGCGTCCGGGTCGGTGGTGGCCAGCTCGTTCCAGGCGCAGTGGCCCAGGCGTGGGCGGTCGGAGGCGAACGCCAGGCTGGTGTGGTCGCTGTGGCCGCGCATCACATAGAAGGGCGTGCCCTGCGGGTCGGTCACCATGGCGAGCCGGCCCACCTCGGGGATGTCCCTGGCGGGCATTTGCACGCTGCCGCCGAGGGCGGTGATCTTCGCTACGGTTTGGTCTACGTCGTCGACGCCGATGTAGCCCAGCCAGACCGGCCTGGCGCCACACTGTTTCATTTCTTCGCTGAGCGCCATCAGGCCACCGATGGCGCGCCATTCGCCCGTGTCTTCATCGCGGGCATGGAGAATGCGGTAATCCACGCCGGGCTGCCCGCTGTCGGTGACCCGCCAGCCGAGTATCGCGCCGTAGAAGTGCTGGGCCGCGTCCGCGTTATCGGTGGACAGTTCGTACCAGATAAACTCGCCGTGTTGGTTGGGCATGGTTCGCTCCTTATCGGTGGTGTACCCGATAGTCGATCCGGCCGGTCAGGAATCGACGGAGTGAGCGTCCTCTTTTGTGCCACCACTATGGGCTCTATGTCCGGGCCCGGCGTGCATCCACACCCCATAGCCCACCGCCAGAACACCGAGGCCGCCACCCAGCAGGCAGACACCGATCCAGCCGTAGTGTTGGTAGGCCGCGGCGGAGCCCAGCGAGCCCAGGGCGCCGCCGACGAAGTACAGGAACATGTAGCCGGAGTTGAGCCGGTTCCGGGCCGCCTCGTCCAGATTGAAGATCATGTTCATGTTGGTGATGTGCACCGCCTGCAGCGCCAGGTCGAGCAGCACGATCCCCGCGATCAGGGCGATCAGAGAATAGAGCCCCAGCCCCAGCAGCCCCCAGGACACCAGCAGCGCCACCACGCCGAGCACGGTGAGCCGGGCGCCGTGGCCCCGGTCGGTGAGTACGCCGGCGTGGCGGGCGGAGAGCGCGCCCATGGCGCCGGCCAGGCCGAACAGGCCGATGGTGGCGTCGGAGTAGGACCAGGGCTCGCTGGACAGCAAAAAGGCCAGGGAGGTCCACAGCACGCTGAACATGGCGAAGATCAGGCAGCCCAGCAGGGAGCGTTGTCGGTGCAGCGGGTAGCGGGCGAACTGGGCGAACACCGAGCCGATCAGCTGCCCGTAGTGCATGCGGGTGGTCTGGGCGTAGCGGGGCAGGGCGCGCCACAGGGCCAGGGTGTTGAGCAGCATGAGCGACGCCGCCACCCAGTAGACCGTGTGCCAGTCGCCCAGGCTGGACAGCGCGCCGGCCACGGTGCGGGCCAGCAGGATGCCCAGCAGCAGGCCGCTCATCACCGTGCCCACCACCTTGCCGCGCTGCGCCACCGGCGACAGGGTGGCGGCGAACGGCACCAGGACCTGGGCCACCACGGAGAACGCCCCGGTGATGGCCGTGCCGACCAGCAGGGCGGCCAGGGAGCCGGCGCTGGCGCTGACCACCAGGCCGCCGGTGGCGAACAGCATCATGGTGACGATCAGGCGCCGGCGCTCCACCAGGTCGCCGAGCGGCACCAGCAGGATCAGGCCCAGCGCGTAGCTGGCCTGGGCCACGGTGACGATGATGCCGGCCCGGGCGTAGGACAGGCCGAGCTGATCCGAGATGGTGTGCAGCAGCGGCTGGGCGTAGTAGTTGCTGGCCACCACCAGGCCGGTGGTGGTGGCCATCAGCAGGATCAGCCAGGTGCTCAGGGCGGATTCGGTGGTGCGCTCGGCGTGCGTCATGGTGCCTCCTTCCGGTGAGGCGGGAAGTGTCGGCGACTCGGTGTCATCGGGCAAATGTATTATTATGATGCCAACTATCGTTTTTCGAGATGTATGCCATGAAGCTGAAGCAGGTGGAGTATGTGCTGGCGGTGGCCGATGCCGGCAGCTTCACCGGTGCCGCCCGACAGTGCCATACGGTCCAGTCCGCGCTCAGCCATCAGGTCGCTCAGCTGGAAAGCGAGCTGGGCGTGACGCTGTTTGAGCGCAACTCCCGCTCGGTGCGTTTGACCGAGGCGGGCAGGGTGTTCGTTCAGCAGGGGCGCCAGGCGCTGGAAGCCGTGCAACGCATCACCGATGAGGTGGTGGCCTCCACCGGCGAGGTGCGCGGGCGCCTTTCCATGGGCACCATCTCCACGCTCACCAGCCCGGACCCGATCGAGCTGCTGGCGCGCTTCCACCGCCGCTTCCCGCACGTGCGTGTGGAACTGGTCATGGAGGGCAGTGAGAAGATGCTGGCCAAATTGGAAGAGCGCCGCCTGGATGTGGCGTTCATCGGCGTCTGGCCGGGCGAGACGGTGCCCAGTAGCCTTTGTAGCCGGTCGCTGTGTAACGAAGAGCTGGTGGCGCTGATGTCGCCGTCCCATCCGCTGACCGCCCACGACACGGTGACCCTGGGCCAGCTGGCGTCCTGCCCGGTGGTGGATTTCCCCGTGGGCAGCAGTGCGCATCGCCAGTCCGCGGAGGCCTTCGCCGCCCAAGGGCTGGAATATAACGTCCAGTTCGAGGTGAGCACCGTGCAGCACCTGGTGGCGATCGTGCGCCAGGGGCTGGCGGTGGGGTTGATTCCGCAAAGCCTGTCGCACCAATTGACGGACGTCAGCACCCGGCGGGTGGACAATGCGCCCCAGCGTTCGGTGCGCGTGGTGTGGCCAAAGACCGCCTCACCCGCCACCCGGGCCCTGCTGGCGTTGCTGGCGGTGGAGGACGAAGGCGCGTACAACGGGCCTGCGCCATCCAGCGAATAAAACAATGAAGCCGGCACAACGCCGGCGGCAAAAAAGGGAGAGAAACCACGTGTTCAACCACATCATGATCGGTTCCAACGATATCGAACGTTCCAAGCGGTTCTACGACGCGGTACTCGGCGTGCTCGGCGCCGGCGAGCCGATCCGTAACGAGACCGCTTCCGGCATCGTGCGGCTGTTCTACCGCCACGACGGCAACACCCTGGCGATCAGCCAGCCCCTCAATGGCCAGCCGGCCACCGGCGCCAACGGCGGCACCATCGGCTTCAAGTGCGATTCCCCGGAGCAGGTGAAAGAGCTGCACGACGTGGCGGTGGCCCACGGTGGCACGTCCGTGGAAGATCCGCCGGGCCTGCGCGAAAGCGCCATGGGCGCCATGCACCTGAGCTACGTGCTCGACCCGGACGGCAATAAGCTTTGCGGACTCTACCGCGTTAAGTAAGTCCCCCTGTTCGCTATCCGGCCGGATGACTGCCATGCTGCGTTGGTTCGCCGCACAGGGAGTGATTCGGTATGGAAGCGATCTTTTTCAACGGCTGGTCGGTGCTGGGCCGCACGCTGCTGATCGGCGTGCTGGCCTATGTGTCGCTGGTGTTCATGCTGCGGGTGTCCGGCAAGCGGACGCTGGCGAAGATGAACGCCTTTGATCTGGTGGTGACGGTGGCGATCGGCTCGACGCTGGCGACCATCGTGCTGAGCAGGAGCGTGGCGCTGGCGGAGGGTTTGCTGGCACTGGCGCTGCTGATCGGCATGCAGTTTGCCATTTCCTGGTCCAGCACGCGCATCCCGTGGCTGCGCCGGGTGGTCACCGGCGAACCGCGCCTGTTATTGCGCGACGGGGCCATGCTCGATGACGCGTTGCGCGACGCCCGGGTGACCCGGGAAGAAGTGCGCGCGGCGGTGCGCTCCGCCGGCATCGGCGCCCTTGGCGACGTCGCCGCCGTGGTGCTGGAAACCGACGGTTCCTTCAGCGTGATCGCCGGGCAACCCGGCGCCGCCCTGTCCAGTCTCGATGGCGTCAAATAGCGGCCCGGCCCGCTCCAATCTTACATCCATCAGAGCATTTCACTGACACATCCTTCCGTTTTCGCTGACTGTCCCGCCAAGGGTACAGAGTGACCATGCCGGCTCATTCCCTGGGAACGGAGCCGGCATGAGCGAGATCGTGATTTTCGAAGAAGACGCCCAGAAGGTCGAAGTGCGACTGGAGGGCGAGACTGTCTGGCTGACTTTGGCACAGCTTGCCGAGTTGTTTGGTCGGGACAAGTCCGTCATATCCAGGCATTTGCGCAATATTTTCAGAGACTTCGAGCTGGAGCGGGAATCAGTTGTTGCAAAAAATGCAACAACTGCGGCGGACGGCAAGGTTTATCAAGTAGAGCATTTCAACCTGGACGCCATTATCTCGGTTGGGTACCGAGTGAACTCCCATCGGGCCACGCGTTTTCGCCAATGGGCCACCACGGTCCTGCGCAACCACCTGACCCGCGGCTACAGCCTCAATGAGCACCGCCTGGCCCGGCAGGGCCTGTCCGAGTTGAAGCAGGCTGTCGAAGTCCTGGGGCAGACGCTAACGCGCCAGGAGCTGGTCTCCGACCTCGGGCAGGAGGTGGTGGGGCAGCCGCTAAAACCGATCCGCCCGATAGGGCGCCATGGCCACCTCAGTCGGCTCCCCATCCATCATCTGCCCGAGCAACTTGCCGGTAATCGGCCCCATGGTGAAGCCCTGGTGGCCGTGGCCGAAGGCCAGCCACAGTCCGGGCAGGCCGGGGGCCGGGCCGATCACGGGTTTCATGTCCGGGGTGCAGGGGCGGGCGCCCATCCAGGGCTGTGGATCGAGCCGGTCGCCCAGGGGGAAAAGCGTCCGGGCGACGGCTTCGGCGGCGGCCAGTTGCTGGTAGTGGGGCTGGGCGTCGTGGCGGGCGAGTTCAGCGCCGGTGGTAAGGCGGATGCCGGCGCGCATGGGGGCGAGCAGGTAGCCGGTTTCGGAGTCCATCAGCCAGTGGCGCAGGCGGGCGTTGTCGCGGGCGCCGTAGTGCATGTGGTAGCCGCGTTTCACGAACAGCGGCACGTGCAGGCCCTGTTGGTCGAGCCATTGCGCGGACCAGGGGCCGAGGGCCAGCACCACCTGCTCGGCGGCGAACGTCTCCCCGCCGACCACGGCCTGCCAGCCGTTGCCGTGGCGCGACAGCGTTTCCAGAGGCGCCTGGACGAAGCGTCCGCCTTGTTGCTGGAAGTGGTCGGCGTAGGCGGCCACCAGGGCGCCGGGGTCGGTGGCGGTCCAGGGCTGGGTCCAGTGGATGGCGCCGGCGAGGCCGGGCGCCAGGTCCGGTTCCAGCTTGGAAAGCGTGGCGCTGTCCAGGACCTCATGGGTGACATCGTATTCGGCGGCGTCCTGTTCAGCCTGCCGACATTCCGCGTCGAACGCTTCGGCGGTGCGGAACACTTCCAGGTAGCCTTCCTGACGAATCAAGTCTTCGGCGCTGGCAGCGTCGATCATCTCCGCGTGGGCATCCCGCGCCCGGGTGATCAGCGCCGCGTATTCGGGGACGATGCGCGCATAGCGCTCCGGCGCCGAATTGCGCCAGTACTGAAACAGGGGCAGCGCGGCTTGCGCCATGCCGGAGGGCTGATAGCGGATATCCACCCGACGGTTGGGCAGCACCCGGGTCAGCGTGGTCAGGTCGCGCGGGAAGCGGTAGGGCCGCACGGCCTCGCGCTGGATGATGCCGGCGTTGCCGAACGAGGTCTCGCGCCCCGGCGCGTTGCGGTCCACCAGGGTGACCCGGTGTCCGCGTTGCAGCAGGTGCCAGGCGGTGGAGACGCCGACCATGCCGGCGCCCAGAACCAGAATATCGCGGGCCATGTTTGCTCCTGTCATGAATCACCAGGAAAGCATAGAAAGCCGGCCCGGCACTAGCGTCTTGGTGCGCTTGCCCACAGGTCCGCGACGGCGTTTCAATGACCGTCATCGCCGCCCACGATGGCAAAGGAGTGTTTATATGGACACGGCGTTACAGAACCGACTGGAACGGACGCTACGCGAACACCCGCCCGGCCTGTTCCATTTCCCGGAGATTTACGGTCAGGGCTGGAGCGGGCTGTATATCGGTGACCGCGTTAAGCTCGGCAACGACTTTTTAAGGCTGGTCCGGCAGGGCCGTTTCCAGGGCATCGAGGACACCGGGGAAAAGAAAGACGGCGGGCGCGTTTACCGCAAGCTGGAGTGACCATGCCGGTTGACAGCGAACCGTGTTGTGGCGATCTTCGGATCATCCGACCAACCGAACGGCTGTAATGGACGATGGCTAGCAAAGACACCCGATCTCAATTCAGCGCACCATTGCTTCGCCCCAAAAAGCCGGCTGACGGCGAAGAGTGGGCCTTCGTGGTGCTCCCCAAGGACGCCAGTGCGAAGCTGCCCCGGCGCGGTCGAACCTCCGTGGACGGCACCCTCAACGGACAGCCCTTCAACGCTCTGTTGTTGGAGCCGGACGGCCAGAAGAGCCACTGGCTGAGAATCGATCCCAAGCTGCAGCGCGCCGCGAAGGCCACCCCGGGCGACGTCGCCGAGCTTGAGATCACACCCGTGGCACAGGAGCCGGAACCGGAGGTGCCCGCAGACCTGCGTGAGGCGTTACAGGCCTCTCCGCAAGCCCTCGCCACTTGGGAAGCCACCACGACTTTGGCCCGTGTGGACTGGATTCACTGGGTGGTCACCGCCAAGCAGGCGAAGACCCGCGCCAAGCGGATCAACGACGCCTTGGATAAGCTGGCGTCCGGCGAAAAGCGGGTCTGCTGTTTCGATCCTTCCGGGTTCTACAGCAAGGCCCTGAGCGCGCCGGAGGCCGACGCCTGACCGCCGCGGGTCATGTTCCCGCCATCCGGATTGCGGCACTATAGGGCCACCCCTTCCGCGTACGGAGACACACAACAATGATAATGCTGATTCTCGGTTTGCTGATTTTCCTGGGTATTCACTGCGTGGGCTTCGCCCCGGAATGGCGGCAGCGCCGCGTCGACAGTATGGGCCTGCTGCCCTGGAAAGGGCTCTACAGCCTGATCGCTCTGGCCGGCTTCGTGCTGATCGTACTGGGCTTTCAACGGGCGCGGCTGGACCCGGTGGTGTTGTACGCGCCGCCGGCGTGGCTGGGCCATCTGAATGCGTTGTTCACCCTGATCGCCTTCATTCTGCTGGCCGCCGCCTATGTGCCCGGCAACCGCATCCGTGCCCGCATCGGTCACCCGATGGTGGCCGGCACCAAGGTCTGGGCGTTCGGCCATTTGCTGTCCATCGGCTTGCTGCATGACGTGGTGTTGTTCGGCGCCTTCCTGGTGTGGGCGATCGTGGCGTTCGCCCGGCTGCGTCGGCGTGACCGTGCCCAGGGCGTAACCTACGCGCCCGGTACCCTCAAGGGCGACATTATCACCGTGGTGGTGGGCGTGGTGGCCTGGGCGCTGTTCGCCTTCTGGCTGCATGGCGCCCTGATCGGCGTGCGGCCGTTCGGCTGAGAGGCCTGTTCGACCAGATGGCGCCGGGCTACGACGATCTGCTGCGCGTCCGTTAAGGCAAAGACTTCAAGGAAGAAATACATGGGCCAATGGAAATATCTGGCGCTGGCCGCGCTACTGTCGGGCTGCACCTCGCAACCGGCGAACATCGAATCGTTCCAACTCGCGGATAGCGTTGCCCTGGAGGCGTGTGGCGTCGAGTGCCTCAGGCGCCTCACCAGGAACGATGAGGGTTTTCAGCGCTACGACGCCAATGGCTGGCTGGTCGCGGTGAAAATGACCGAGAAGGACCGCTGGCTGTGGGCATTCACACCGGCGTCGCATCCGGCGAACCCCGCCGTGATTCTCCGCTCCCTGTTCTGGCTTCCAACCGCGTCCCGGATCGAAACCGTCGTGCTCTGCGGGTTTGAAGATGAGGCGCGATGCCAGGCGTTTCTCGATGAGGTGTCCCGGAATAATGACGCCATTCGCGAGATGGGGTACCCGGAAGAGCCGGCCTATTACATGTATGAAGTCATTCAGACGCTGCGTGAGGTGGAGTGGGGCGCTTAGCGCCCCGCTCTGCTATTACCCGGGCCGGCTGACCGCGCGGACCTTGCCGCTGGGCCCGCCGCCGCAGTAAAAATGACCGTTGCCGTCGTAGGTCAGCCCGGACACATGAACGCCTTCGGGCATGTCGATGCGCTCGAGCACGTCGCCGGTCCGCGAATCAATGTGCCGCAGGTCGGCGTCGTCGCCTTCCCAGGTGCCGTGCCAGAGTTCGTCGTTGATCCAGGTGACGCCGGTGACGAAGCGGTCGGATTCCAGGGTGCGCAGCACGGCGCCGGTGTCCGGATCCACTTGATGGATCTTTCGTTTCCGGTACTGGCCGACCCACAGGGAACCTTCCGCCCAGGCCATGCCGGAATCCTCGCCGTCGCCGGGGGCGGGCACGGTGGCGATAATCTCACCGGTGTTCGGGTCGATCTTCTGGATCCGCTTTTCCGCGATCTGGTAGAGGTGGGTGCCGTCGAAGGCGGTGCCGGCGTCCGCCGCCACGTCCAGTGTTTTTTGTATTTCACCGCTGGCCGGGTCCAGGGCCTGGAGTTTGTCGCCGGTGGCCAGCCACACGTAACGGCCGTCGTAGTCCACGCCGCCGACGGTTGATGCGCCGGGGAAGGGGCCGTACTCGCGAATGATTCGTGCTTGTGATTGTTTCATGGTGATGCCCTCCTTGTAGGTTCTGGCCATCCTAGCCGCCGGGCAGTGGCGCGGTGAGTAACAAGGTTGTCGTGAATCCGAGCACCGGCGAAGCCACCCAGCGGCGCGCTCGGCCTTGCCCGATGGCTTCCACTTTGCCGGCGTTCGCCAGAGCGTCCAGCGCCCGTTGCACGGTGCGCTGGCTGGTGCCCAGCGCCAGTGCCAGGGCGGAGCTGGACCAGGCTTCGCCGTCGGAAAGAAACGCCAGTATCGGCGCGTGCTTGTCTTCCACCGGTCGGGCCAGCACCGCCACGTCGCCGGTCAGCGGCTCCAGCTTGAAGCCGTGGCGGGTGGCGTGCAGCCGCGCGAGGGGCCGTAGTGCTTTGCGCAGCCGGCCGATTTCCACGCGCAGCCGGGCGCGATGGGATTCTTCCACCTGGCGCAGGCGGAAGGCGCGCTCGATCAAGGTGTCGCGGCGGGCGTCGCCGGGCCAGGCTTCGGCCAGCGTGCGCGCCAGGGTGAACAGCACCGGCCGTGTCGCCAGTTCGATCACGGCGCTGGCCTGGTGCACGCTGTAGCGGCAGGCGTCCACCACGAGGGTGGGGGAGGCGAACAGCGCTTCCACTTCATCAAGCCGCACCGGTCGATCTTCGTCGTGCGTTACCAGTCGGGCGGCCGGCGCCTGCAGCACCCGGGCGGCCTTGTCCACTTCGTTGATCAGGGCGGCGATGCCTGAGCGTCGCGCCACTTGACCGGCGTGGCCCAGGGCGGTGCGTGCGGTGGCGGTATCGAGTCGGCGCAGGGCGATACCGGCGACGGCCAGCTGGTGGGTGGCCTGCAAGGCCGGGGGCAGGACGTCGGTATTGAGGGCTTTGAGCTGTTGCTCGGCGTCGTCGAGCCGGCCGATCAGCAACAGACGGTGAATCGCCAGGTAGCGAGCGTGGGCGGCGTTCACGGTATCGCCGTGGCGCTGCAGGGTCTCCCGCGCCGCGTCCAGCGCCTTGGAGGAGGCGTGCAGGTCGCGGGCGGCCAGCGCCACCTCCGCCTCGGCCACCACGCAGCGGGCGCGCGCCACCGTTTCCTTTGTGGTGAAGGCCCGCGCCGCGCGCCGCAACAGCGCCCGGGCGCGGGCCAGGTCGCCGAGCTGCGCCATGGCGATGCCGCGCAACGCCAGCGCCGGCGCGTCGTCGCGCAGCGAGACATGGTTCAGCGCCCGCAACGGGTCGCCGCCGGCCAGGGCCCGCGCCGCCGCTGAAATCAGCGAATCCATAGGGGTGCCACCATCTGTCTCCGCCTGTTATAACCGCCCTGAGTCTAGCAGTGTTGAACGAACGCGTGACGCGCGAGGTAGACCATGAAAGTGAAGCGCATCATGGCCAATACGGCGACGTCGGATCTGGACAAAGCGGATCGCTTTTACGGCGACATCCTGGGCTTGGAACGGTTGATGGATCACGGTTGGTTCCGCACCTATGGTTCCCATGAAACCATGATGGTGCAGGTGAGCTTCGGGTCCGAGGGCGGCTCCGGGACGCCGGTGCCCGATCTGTCCATCGAGGTGGACGATCTGGAAGGCGCTCTGTCCCGCTTTAATGATGCCGGTGTACCGATTGAGTACGGCCCGATCAGCGAGCCCTGGGGGGTGCGGCGCTTCTATGTGCGTGATCCGTTCGGCAAGCTGCTCAATATCCTGCAGCACGAGTGAACCCTGTGGCGTGCCGGGTAACCTAATGTCCACCTTGTTTGGCACGAAAGGCCCGTTACAGGTCCGCCCGCCGGCGCCATGATGGTGGCCGACTTGGTAAAGGGGCTGACTATGCAAATCGATACGAGCACGCCGGTGATGGTCACCGGCGCCACCGGCTACGTGGCCGGCCGTCTGGTGGAGCGTTTGCTGGAAGAGGGCGTCACCGTGCACGCAGCGGTGCGCAACCCGGATGACAGCCACAAGCTTCAGTATCTGAACGCCATCGCTGAAAAGACGCCGGGCAGTATCCGCTACTTCAAGGCGGACCTGCTCTCCCCCGGCTCCTATGCGGAGGCCATGGCCGGCTGTTCGGTGGTGTTTCACACCGCGTCGCCGTTCACCACCACGGTGAAGGACCCGCAAAAGGAGCTGGTGGAACCGGCGCAGCTGGGCACCCGCAACGTGCTGGAAACCGTCAACGAGACCCCGTCCGTGAAACGGGTGGTGCTGACCAGCAGCTGCGCGGCGATCTACGGGGACAACGCGGACCTGAAGCACACCACCAACTGCGTGTTCACCGAAGCGGACTGGAACACCAGTTCGTCCCTGAGCCATCAGCCCTACGCCTACTCCAAGACCGTGGCGGAAAAAGAAGGCTGGAAAATCGCCGACGCCCAGGACCGCTGGGATCTGGTCACCATCAATCCGTCCCTGGTGGTGGGGCCGGGTATTAACCCGAACGCCACCTCGGAAAGTTTCGATATTCTGCGTCAGTTCGGCGATGGCACCGCGAAGCCCGGCGTGCCCGATGTGGGCATCGGCGTGGTGGACGTGCGTGAGGTGGCCGAAGCGCATCTGCGCGCCGCCTGGCTGCCTGAAGCCAATGGCCGCTATATCCTCTCCGGCCATGACACCGACTTCCCGGAGATGGCCGCCGTGCTGCGCCGCCGCTTCGGCAAGAAATACCCGATCCCCAAGCGCACCCTGCCCAAGGCCGCCGTGTGGCTGGTCGGGCCCGTGGTGAACAAAACCCTCACCCGCAAGTTCGTCAGCCGTAACGTCAATCTCCCGTGGCGAGCCGACAACAGCCGTAGCCGCGAGCAGCTCGGCATCCAGTACCGCCCGTTGGACCAGTCCCTGAACGAATTCTTCCAGCAGCTGGTCGACAGCGGCCAGTTGAAGAAGTAACAGCGCCGGCCCGTCCGGGCGATGGGGGGCTGGCCCACGGGGTGGCGTTGTACGGTGATTACTCTACACTTCTAGCTGTCTTTGACGCCGACGATGAGATAGGCCATGCCCCCCACTGATCCTTATTCCCACGATCAGGCGCACCACGCCGAAACCGCGAACCGCGATGATTTAACGGAGTGGTCGTTGTTCTCGCTGGCGACCCTGTTCGACTCGCTCCCTGAGGCCGTGGTAGTGGCGGACCGTGAGCGCCGGGTGCGGTATGTCAATACGGCGGCGGTGACGCTCTTCGGGTACAGTCTGCAAGACTTGCAGGGCCGGAAGACCGAAATTCTGTATGCGGACCCGACCGACTTCCTGAACCTGGGCAAGGAGCGTTATAACCCACAGGCGGACCCGGTCTTTTCAGCGTACAGGGTATTATATCGCTCTTCCGACGGCGCCACGTTTCTGGGGCAAACGTCCGCCGGGGGGCTGCCCAGCGCCTCGGGTGAAATCCAGGGATACCTGGCGTTGGTTCGGCCCGCGCGTTCCGCGGAGCAATCCGTTGATACCTTGCAACGGTTGCATTCCATCACCGCCGATACCGAACGGGATCATGGCGCCAGGCTAGCCGCTATCCTTGAGCTGGGAGCGCGGCACTTTGGCTTGGAACTGGCGATTCTGTCCAGCATCCAGGATGACGTGTACCGGGTCGAGCATTGCCACGACCCGGCCGGCGGTGTGTCGCCGGGCAACACCTTTGATCTTGGCGGTACCTATTGCGTGCACGCCCTGGAGGCGGGCGGCCCGGTGGGCTTTCATCACGCCGGGGAGAGTGAGATCCGCACCCATCCGTGCTACCGCGATTTCGGCCTGGAGGCCTATATCGGCAGCCCAATCCAGGTGAACGGCAAGCTGTACGGCACGGTGAATTTTTCCTCGGTGCGGGCCTGTGAGCCCTTTTCCCGTGACGATCTGGTGTTCATGCAGCTGCTGGCGGACACGGTGGGCTACGAGATTCACCAAAATGCCATGCGCGATCAGCTCAGCCTGCTGGCGCGTACCGACGAGCTGACCGGGCTGGCCAATCGGCGTGCCACCATGGAGTCGCTACGCTGGCAAATGGCGTATTCGTTACGTTCGGGCGTGCCGTTGGCTGTCTTGTCGCTGGATCTGGATTATTTCAAGAGTATCAATGACACCTGGGGGCATGCCGGTGGGGATCAGGTGCTGTTGGGGTTCGCCAGGCTGCTCCGCGCGGTGACCCGTGAAGTAGATCTGTGCGGCCGCCTCGGCGGCGAGGAATTCATCGTGGTGCTACCGGATACCGACGCTGGCGGGGGCACGGTAGTCGGCGATCGCCTGCGCCGCCGACTGGCCGAGACGCCCATGTCGGTTTTGGGTAGCGAATCGGTCACCGTCACGGTAAGCGCCGGCCTGACCGAGCTGCAGCCGGGGGATACTCTGGAATCGATGCTCAACCGTGTGGATCGCGCTTTATATCAGGCCAAGCAAAGTGGCCGTGATCGTTTGTGTGTCTCGGAGGCGTAACGGGGTAGACCGGCTCTTGGCGCTAGCCAGGAGCCGGCTGTTTGTTGTGATCCAGGCGGATGCCTAATCCAACCCCATGGCCGCGTCGACGCCGGTTTCCACTGAGGCTTCCGTATCCTGTCGGATCTCCAGGTAGGTGTCGTTGGCCTCGGTATAAGCCGGCCATTGTAGGCTCGGTGGGCTGGGGTTGGCGGTCTTCGCGAAGTTGGTCCACATCGTCATCATCAGTTCGCTGACGGTGGCGTCGTCGGCGCCGTACTGCATGGACAGGAAAATATCCTGGGGGTCGCCATCGCTGCCGGTCACGCCGTTGCCGTTCAGGTCGCCGATTACCGGCTGGTTGCCTTCCGGGGTCAGCACCAGGCCGAGCAGGAAGTTCTGCACCAGCCCGGTGGGATGATTGAACAGGTAGGGCAGTTCGCAGCCGTGGCAGCTCTGCAGGCCGAGGGCTTCCCAGCCTTCCGGTACCCGGGTGAACTTATAAACGTACTGGTCGGACTGGTAATCCTGGGAACGCTGTTCCAGCCACACCGGCAGGGCGCCGCGCAGGCTGGTGTAGTCGCCGGCGGTGACGCCGGCCATCAGCGGCACGTCGCTGGGCATGCCATCGAGCACGTTCTGGTAGTAGGTTTTCGGCTGGTAGTAATAGTCCGCGTTGGGCCGGTAGGTCTGGCGCGGAATGTTGTTCTCCGCGTCGGCGTCGGTGAAGGCGGTCCAGGGCAGTTGCCGCGCCTCCTCCAGGGAGTCCACGCCGACCCGGTCGAACAGGGCGCTGCCGATGGCTTCGGATTCCGCCAGGGAGTCCGCCGGCACGCTCTCGGTGTCCATGGGCGCGAAGCCGCTCATCACGATGGCCTTGTGGAACAGGCCGGTGGCCTGCGGCGAGTTCATCAGCGAGTAGGTTTTGCCGCCGCCGCCGGACTGACCGAAGATCGTCACGTTGTCGGCGTTACCGCCGAAGGCGGCGATGTTGTCGCGCACCCATTCCAGGGCCATCACCAGATCCATCTGGCCGTAGTTGCCGGAGCCGCTGTAGCCGCTTTCCTCGCTGAGTTCCGGATGGGCGATGTAGCCGAACGGGCCCAGCCGGTGGTTGACGGTCACCAGCACCACGCCCTTTTGGGTAAGGCTGTCCGGGTTGTTGTATTGCTCCGAGTTGGCGGACAGGATCGCGAACGAACCGCCGTGGAACCAGACCATCACCGGCAGGTTGTCGGCGTCCTTGGGCGCGGTGACGTTGAGGTACAGCGAGTCTTCGCTCATGCCGCCTTCGTTGATGCTCTCCAGCGCCCGGTCCTGGGCGGACTGGTCCGCCCACTCCACCGCTTCGCGCACACCGCTCCAGGGATCCGGGACCACCGGCGGGCGCCAGCGCAGCTCGCCCAGCGGCGGTTTGGCGTAGGGGATGCCCAGGAATTGCCAAGTGCTGTCGTTGGCTTCAAAGCCGCGCAGTTCGCCGCCGGTGGTGGTGACCACCGTGCGTGCGCCGGTGGACCGGCTGAAGTGCGCCAGCGCGTCGGCCGCGTCACGAACCTGGCGCGCTCGCGGATCGGTGTCGGTGAACAGCGCGTCGTCCTCCAGCGCCGTCATTAGCGGCGCCAGACTGGTGCGGAAGCTGTCCGTGGGCTGGTCGAAATCAATGCCCGCCGCGTTCTCCGAGGCCAGGGTGCGAATGGCGTCGGTGATCTGGATACCGTTGTTGAGATCGCCGTCCTGATCCAGCGTTTGCAGCAGCACCAGCTTGTTACTGACGCTGTCGTCCTCGGCGGTGTCGGCGCCCTCGGTGATCGTCAGCGGCGTCAGTTGCTGCGCGCCCTCCGCACTGCCCAGCGGCAGATCGCCGAGGGAGAAGGTGAGGGTTTCGCCGTCTTGGTATTGGAACTGGCCGGCGTCGTTGGTGACGCCGGCGGCGCCGTCGGTGCCGGCGTAGTCGAGACCGGCCACCGGGCTGTCCACGAAGGTGCCGGTGCGGGTGGCCGGGCCGGCAGACCCGCCATTGTCATTGTCGCTGTCGCCGCCGCAGGCGACCAGCGCCAGCAGCAGGGGCGTGACGGCGGCGGTCAGCCAGGCCGGCCGGGCGCCGTGTCGTTTTGGGTGTGTCATGGTGCTCTCCCTTTGTTGTTCTCAATGTTTATTGTTGGTGTTAGTCGTTCAGGACGTTACCCAGACCCGCCTTCACCTCGGCGGTGTCGCTGATTTCGACATAGCTTTCGGTGGCCGCGTTGTAGAGCGGGTAGTCGATCTCGCCATCGATGCTGGGGTCGCCGGTCTTGGCGAAATTGGTCCAGATGGTGAGCATGCGGTCGATCACCTGTTGGTCGGTGGCGTCGAAACCGGCGGAGGCAAAAATGTCCGCCGGATCGCCCTGGGAGCCGGTCACGCCGTTGCCGTTCAGGTCGCCGATCTCCAGCGAATCGCCGGTGGCCGGGTCGATCACCAGGCCGAGCAGGTAATGGGTGATCACGCTTTCCGGCATGTTGAACACATAGGCCAGTTCGGCGGCGTGGTAGGCCTCCACGCCCCGGGCTTTCCAGCCGGCGGGTTGATGGGTGAAGTAGGTGGCGTAGTGGTTGGCCGAGCACAACGGCGCCATCCACGGAAACACATTGATCGCCGTGTTGGTCGGGTCCGGGGTGTCGTTGGCGTTAATGCTGAACATGAACGGCACATCGTTCTGGTTGCCGGATTCGAAGGCGACCCGTTCGGTGTAGGGCAGATAGTGGTTGTCCACGTTGGTGTAGGGCACCAGGGTCGCGGCGGCGGCCACCACGTCCTGCCAGCTTTTCTCGCGCATTTCCGTGAGCGAGGCGGCACCGAGATTGGTTTGCAGCTCGCTGCCGATGGTTTCGGCGGCTACCAGGCTGCGGGTATCCGGAATCAGGGTGCCACTCTGGCTGATGGCCCGGTGGAACAGGCCCGCGGCTTCCGGTGAAGCCATCAGCGACAGCACCTTACGGCCGCCACCGGACTCACCGAAAATGGTCACGTTGTCCGGGTCACCGCCGAACGCGGCGATGTTGTCCTGCACCCACTCCAGCGCGGCGATCAGGTCCATCTGGCCGTAGTTGCCAGAGCCGTTGTAGCCGCTTTCCGCGCTGAGGCCTGGGTGGGCGATGTAGCCGAACGGGCCCAGCCGGTGGTTCACCGACACCTGCACCACGCCCTTGCTGGCCACCGCTTTCGGGTTGTTGAAGGGTTTGGTGTTGCTGGTCAGCGCGGTAAAGCCGCCGCCGTGGAACCACACCATCACCGGCAGGCCGTCGGCGTTCTTGGGGGCGGTCACGTTCAGATACAGCGAGTCCTCGCTCATGCCGCCTTCGCCGAACCGTTCCAGGGCGGCGTTCTGGGCCGCCTGGTCGCTCCAGGCGGTGGCGTCGCGAACGTCGTCCCAGGGTTCTAACGGTTGCGGCGCGCGCCATCTCAGATCGCCGAGCGGCGGCTGCGCGTAGGGAATGCCGAGAAATTGCCAGGTGTTGTCGTCCGCTTCGAAGCCGCTCAGGCGCCCGTCCGCCGTGTCCACGATCCGGCGCGGGCTGCTGGCGCGGTCGAACTGCTCCAGGGCGTCGGCGGCGTCGGTCAGGGTGCGGGCCCTCGGGTCCGTGTCCGAAAACGCGCCGGCGTTGTCCAGGTCGGCGACCAGGTTTTCCAGCGCGGTGGTGAAATCGGCGGTGGGCTGGTCGAAGTCCAGATTGGCGGCGTTAGCGGAGACGGCGTCCCGAATCTGTTCGGTGAGCTGGATGCCGTTGTTCAGGTCGCCGTCCGCGTCCAGCGTTTGTAGTAGTATCAGCCTGTTGAGGACGCCGGGGTCGCTGGCGGACGCGGACTCACCGCTGACCCCCAGTACGTTGACGTTTGCCGCGCCCGGTGCCGAACCGAATGCCAGTTCGCCGATGGAGAACGCGACCTCCTGGTTGCCGGTATAGCGGAAGCCGCCGCGCTCATCGGTAAGGCCTGCCGGCGCGTCGCCGCTTCGGTAGTGCAGCCCGGACACCGCGGTGCTGCCGAAGATGCCGGTGCGAGACACCTGGCCTGGTTCAGGGTCCGACGACGAAGAGCCGCCGCACCCGGCCAGCGATAGGCACAGCAGCGCCACTGAAGCAGTCAACCGGTTGCGCGGGCCGTGAGCGCTGTCACGTTTTTTCATAAGTTGTTCTCCCGAGGTGTTTTTATTCTGAAATTTGTGTTTTCAGGGTGTTATAGAGTCGGGAGTGAAGTATTGAATGTTTTTGCCGCACCAGCGCAAAAACGTACAAGCCCGGCCATCGACGCGCTGGGCTATGATCGGCGTTGGTAAAAAGGGGGAGCTGTGTCTTGGCGCCGTTTATTGAGTGCGCCACCTAGGGCAGGAGAGATCCCATGGGTTTAAAGTACCAAGAACAAGAAACCGCATTGCCGGCCAGCGCGGCGGACCACCCGATAGACAACGTCTACATTGTGGGCTGCTCGGGGTTTATTTACACCGCCGCGTCGATCGTCAGTGAAGAAACCCGGCCGCCTTCCGCGGCCTTGATTGTGTCGGTCGGCGCGGCGCCGTTCCGCATCACTTTTAAAGGCAAGGCGCTGTGGACCCGAGCGGCGGTGATACCGCCGTTCCTGGCGCGCGGCCTGTGCGCCCGTGATGTGCCGGTGGTGTGTTTCCATATCACGCCCGGTTCGCCCCGGTACGCCGGTTTCAGGGCGTTGGCGCGGGGTGGAGTTGCACCGCTCGAGCGCGACTTTTTCAAGGATATCGACGCCCCGCTGGAGGCCCTCTATCAAGGCCGTCTGGCGCCGGCTCTGGCGCCGGAAATCTATGAGCAGGCGCTGTGCGTTCCGTTCCGGCATCTGACGCCTCAGTCCCAGCCGGATTCCAGAGAACCGCTGATACGTGAACTGCTGGAGAGCGGCCGGGACCTGACGCTGACCGATCTGGCCCGGGAGCTGGGCACGTCGTATTTCTGGGCGTCGCGTCTGATGAGCGACGTGTTCGGGATGTCATTGCGTGACTATAAATCCTGGCAAAAACTGCAGCGCGTGTTCCATCTGCTGCACTCTAAACGCAGCATCACCGAGATTGCCCACGCGGCCGGCTTCACCGATTCGGCGCATCTGTCCCGCACCTACCAGCGCTGGTTCGGCCAGCCGCCGTCTTACAGCCGCAACCGCAACAATGTGCGGGTCATGCGTTGCGGGTGACCTTCACCGGGACCGGCGGCCGCGCTTTAACCCGGGCTGACCCACCCGCAATGAAAGCCGTGGGGAATATGATGCGGCAACGGCACCGCGGCCACTTCTTCCAGGTTCTCGCTACGGGCGTCCAACAGCACGATCTCACTGCAATGCGTATTGACGTCGTAGACGGCGGCGCATAAATAGCCGTCACCCTCTTTTTCACCCTCAGGCACGAATACGGCTTCGGAAACGAAGCGCCCCGGCCCCATCCGATGCAGGGCGGTGTGGCCGCTCTCGGTGTCCAGTCTTTGCACGGCGTTGAAAAAGCCGCCCTGGTCGGCGATCGCGGTATTAAAGAGAACACGGCTGGGCTCGCCCTGATAGCGGTTATCGAAAGTGGGAAACTCGCAGCCGGCCTGGTGTGGCAGTGGCAGGTAGGTATGTTTGCCGGTGCGCAGATTCAGCCGTAGCTGTCCGGGTTCCCCGGCATCACTTTGATAGTGATGGGTGAAATCCCGCAGGCCCTGGTTGACGGTGAAATCAGGAAAGCGCACCAGTTCCACGATCAATTCGTCGCCGATCTCGCGGGCGTTGCCGAAGTGGAACACCACGAACGGATCAAGTTCGAAGGTGTGAGTGCGTTCCAGGGAATTCAGGTCGATCACATGGGCGCGCATGCCCCAGGCCGGATTATGGGTCATGCACTGGTCGACGGTACGTAAGCCAAGCATCATCTTGGTGACGCCGGTCATGGCCACCGGCTGCTCCAGGAACAACCAGTGACGTTTCGACATGGCGGAGCCGTGCAGAAACGTCAGGCGCGGCAGCGGGAAACGCCCGCGCCGTTCCATGCGCCCGCCGGGGCCGATCTGGTAGAGATTCACTTGCGGGCCGTGCCGCCCCAGGCTGACGCCATGGTTGTAGTAGCGCCCGCTGTCCGGGTGATGGTGGCCGTGGGCGCTGAAGGGCTCGAACGGTTTCAGACCGCCACCGAAGCTGGCTTCGCCCAGGGTCTTCAGGTCATGCGGGTCCAGGGCCCAGGGGCGGCCGCCTTCCCATTGTGCCAGCAGCCGATCGCCATGCTGGACAATACTGGTGTTGGCGGCGTTGGCCGGTGGCCGGCCGATGTTGGCGAGGATGCCGCCCGGGGCGTTGTGCCCGAAGCTGCGTTTTTTAATCTGGCCGGCGGCGGTTTCGGCCCGGTATTTGGGCGTGCGTACGAAACGGTTGCGGTAGCGGGCGCCCTGTTCGTCGAAGGTAAGCGCGTGCACCATGCCGTCGCCGTCGAACCAGTGGCCGAAGGTCCGTCCGCCCAGTTCACTGCGGCCTGGCCCGATGCGTAAGAAGGTGCCCCGCACGGCGTCCGGTATCTTGCCGCGAATCTCGCGGTTGGCGATGCGCAGGCTGACTTCCCGCTCCAGGTTCTCGAAGCCCCGGCAATGGTCGGGGACCGGATTATTGTCCATAAGACGTGCCCTCCTGACGCCAAGGTATACGCTCTGTTTATCAGAGGGGCAAGAGCGCGACGCCGGTCCCCTACACGCGGCGACCCCGGATTGCCGAGCCGTTCATAGCGCGGACGCCGCTGGCGGTTTATTGTCGGTGTCCTCTCCCTGGCCCCGGATTCCTTGCATGAAATACCACGCCTTTTACGCACCCTGGTTGTTACTCCTCGGTTTGCTGACGGTCGGCTGCCAAAGCGATCACCGCCATTCTCCGCCCGGCAACCCGGGTCTTCAGGTCGAGCAGCTTGAGCCCGGCGTCTGGATGCACACCTCCTACAACACCTTCGACGGCGTGCTGTATCCCTCCAACGGGTTGATCGTGCGCGAAGGCGATCACCTGGTTCTGCTCGATTCCGCCTGGGGCGCCGAGGCCACCGAAGAGCTGCAGGTCTGGATCGACGAAGAGATCGGTTTGCCGGTGGACCGGGCGCTGTCCACGCATTTTCACAGCGACCGCACCGGCGGCGTGGCGGTGCTGGAAGCCGCGGGCATCCCGGTCTGGTCGCACCCGATGACGCAACGCCTGAGCGCGGAAGAGGGCAATCCGGTGCCAGCTAACGCGTTGAAGGGCATTGAAGCCCCGGGCAGCACCACCGGTTCCGGCAGTTTGGAAGTGCTCTACCCCGGCGGTGGCCACGCCCGCGACAACATTATGGTGTGGCTGCCCGAGCAGAAGATCCTCTACGGCGGCTGCGCGGTGCGCGAGCTGGCCACCGATAATCTGGGCAACACCGCCGACGCGGACCTGGGCTATTGGCCGCAAGCGATCCGTCATGCACAGGCAATGTACCCGCAAGCCGAGGTGGTGATCCCCGGCCACGGTAAGCCCGGCGGCCCCGAGTTGCTTGAGCACATGCATACGTTGTTTGAGGACAGCGGCAACTGAACAGGGACGGTTTTATGATCAGCGAGGACGTTCGGCGGTATATCCAGGGCCGCCTGAGGACCGTCGAGGAAGAGCACGGTGTGCGTGTGCTGTTTGCGGTGGAGTCCGGCAGCCGGGCCTGGGGCTTTCCCTCACCGAACAGCGATTACGACGTGCGCTTTATCTACGCGCACCCGCGTGAATGGTACCTGTCGCTGGATCTGGAAGAGCGCCGCGATGTCATCGAATGCGAGATCGTCGACGATATGGATCTCAGCGGCTGGGATATTCGCAAAGCTCTGAAATTATTCTGGCAGTCCAACCCGTCGTTCGTGGAGTGGCTGCACTCCCCTATTGTCTATCGCGACGAGGTCGGTTTTGCCGACCGTGCGAGGGCACTGCTGCCTGACATCTACGATGTGAACAAAGGCGTGCATCATTATTGGAGCATGGCGGACAAGAACTATCGCGGCTATCTGAAGGCGAAGCTGGTGCCGCTGAAGAAATACTTTTACGTCCTGCGTTCCCTATTGGCGATCCGCTGGCTGGAACGTTATCGCTCTCCCGCACCGGTTGAATTCGAGCGCTTGCGACCGTTGGTGGCTGACGATGAAACGGTGGATAAAGAAATTACCCGTCTGCTGGCAAAAAAACAGCGCAGCGAGGAAAAGGAATTTGTCCCGGTGATGGCGGAGCTGAACGATTATATTGAAAAAGAACTGTCCCGGCTTTCGCGTTACTCAGACAAGGCCGCGCCGGTCAGTCGCGACTTGAGCAGTTTGAACACGCTGTTTCGCGATTGTCTGGACAGCGCCGATGCTTGATACAAGTGGCTTCGTGGCCGTCTCAGCGCGTGTCGATCGTGGCCGAGAGCCGCTGGCGCTTGGGCGCCGGCTGCGCCGGCAGCTCCAGTAACTCGGTGAGAAATTCCCGCCAGACTTTATAAATCATAAAACGCCCGAGGCCGGGGAAGCTGCGGAAGCGCGCGTTGGGTAAATCCCCTGCCAGCCCGCGGGCGCTGCCTATGGAGATGATGCGGTCGTCCTCACCGTGCCAGTGCAGGATCGGTACTTTGATTTGCTTCAGGTCCACCAGCCAGGGGTGCTGCATGCGTATGTATTCGTCGATCAGGATGCGCGCGCCCTGGAAGTGGCTGGCGTGCATGCGCTCGATCAGTCGCGCCAGCAGGTCCGGATCGTTGAGCACCGCTTGATCCTCCGGGCACAGCGACTTGGCCAGGCGGGCCAGGTATTTTTCCGGGGAACGCCGCACGCCACGCAACGCTAGACGGCCCACCAGCACGAACAGTCGCGGATCCTTGCGGAAGATGCGCAGAAACATGGCGTGGATGCGGTCGAGCTTGTCCAGTTCGAAGTGCTCAATCGGCACGGTGCTGGCTAGCAGGCCCAGCCGGTCGAACAGATCGGGATGCAGCGCCGCCGCGCACAGCGCATAGGGGCCGCCGCCACAGTACGCCGCCATCGGCGGTCGCTGCAGGCCCAGATGGTGGCACAGGGCGCGGATGTCCGGGCCAAAGTCGCGGAATTCCATGTCCGCTCGGGCAGTGGACAGTCCGTAGCCGGGGCGTACGATCAGAATCATGCGCAGGCCGTTCGCCCGGTACCACTCATCGAAGAGGCGGTGGTCGGGCAGGGCGCTGCCCAGGTTGTCGAGGGTCAGCACCGCTCGTCCCGACGGATCACCGTATTCGAACCAGCTCAACACGCGGCCATCGGGCAGGGTCAGGGTGTGTTCCGGCGTTTGGCTCAGGGCCGGGGGCTGGGCCGCCTGGACCAAGGCATGCCCCATCGCTTGACTGACTAACTGCACCTGACTGTTGGCTTCCAGCTTCGCCATGGTCGACTTAAGCTGACTGCGCGCGGTGTGCACGCTGATCGAGAGCAGCGCCGCGCTTTGACTGAGGTTGCCGATCTTGCAGAGCAGATGCAGCAGGCGGGATTCTGCGTGCGTGATCGGAAATATGGCCTTCAGGGATTCCGGGGATGGCGTCACCACACTGTGGCCGGCCAGCACCCAGACAATGGTTCGGACCCGCGCGATGGTGCCTGGTGCATCGGATTTTTTGACTGGCAGACAGAGCAAGGTCACCGCGTCACGTTGGGAGGTGAGTAGCTGAGTGTGGCGGCCGGCGGCAAGACTGTGAACCCGTTTCAAGCCCTCCTTTAAGGTCCGGTCGGCGAAACGCAGCGTGCCGTCCGGGAGCAACTCGATGGGCGCCTGGGTGAGTGCCTGCCGCGCCGCCGGATTGCATTCCAGGGCGCGCATCCGCTCGTCGAGCATCAGCATGGGCCAGGGCATCTGGTTATACATGCTGTTGAGAATCTGGGTGCGGTCCTCAAGAGCGTGCATATAGGCGCTGCTGCGTACCGCCCGTTCCAGGTGCCCGATCAACTGTTCCACTTCCATGGGTGCGTCGTTGGCGTCGCCGGACGGGCTGTCCTCGGTCCAGCCGGTGATGGTATCGAGCAGGTCCATCCAGTCGCCGGGGGACAAGGCGGTTTCGTAGATCCGACCGATCAGGTCGTTATTCTCATCCTGCAAGGCGTCGGCCCCGGGTTCGGCAAGGTGGTTGTCCGGATCATAGGAAGCGCGCGTCGGGAGCGCAACGAAAAAGACCCCGGGGGCCGGGGTCAAAGGGTGCGGCGAGGCCGAAGCCCGCCGCAGGGGCACGCCTTGCGGCGTTCGGGGGTGAAGCGGTTACTCGGTGACGTCGATCAGTACCACCAGGCCCAGCTCGTTGGGGTCGCCGCCCTGCGGCACCCAGCGGGTGGTGAATACGCCCAGGCTGGCGTCCTGGTTGAAAAAGCCCTCCATGATATTGCTGCCGTCCTGACCGGCGAGGGTCAGGGTGGTGGCGCCGTTGGCGGCGATGCTGGCGGTCAGCGGCTCGTCGACGGTGTCCTGCTCGACGACGAGGTCGCCGCCCAGGCCGGTTTTCTCGACCAGCGTAAAGCTGCCGTTGAGCGTTCCGGCGGTGTTGCTGGTCAGATTGACGTAGCTGTTGAACTGGCTGTTGATCATTTCAATATCGCTGGAGCCATTACCCACGCCATCCAGGGCCACGGACAACAGCATCAGGCGGTACCGCTTGCCACTGACGTCCGGCGCGCTATCGGGCAGTTTGACCATCAGGGTTTTGTTGAACTGGGCCCAGATGTTCTCGTTGTTTTCGGTTTCCGCGAAGGCGATGAAATCGAAGGTGTCGTTGATAAAGCCATCAGTGGGCACGGGCTGGCCGTCTTCGGTGCCGGCGGAAATGATGTCGCCGTCGGCTGAGACGTTGATGGCGTCGCCGGTACTGCCGGTTTCGGAAAGGGTCTGATAGGTGCTGCCGTTGCTTTCCAGCCCTACCCGGTGGCCGGTGGCGTCGCCGTAATCGAAGGTGCCGTCGCCATTGAAGGTGACCACGTTGACCTCGGTCTGCAGTTCGATCACACCGGTTTGCGCGTAGGTTTCCAGGAACACGCGGCCGAAGGCGCCGCTGAGATCCGAATCGCTCATCCCGGACGGTGAGCGGGCGAACACTTCCAGGGCGCGGAATACTTCATCACCCTGGCGATCGTCCGGATTTAGAGCGTCCGGTTCGTCGTCGCCGTTAGTGTCGGTGGTGCCGTAGCGAACCGCCGCTTCCTGAGAAAGAAGGAAGAACAGACCTGTATTCTGAACCTGTTGCAGGTTGTAGATCACTGACGGATAGCGGAACGCGTTGTCGCCGTTGATCTCTTCCTCGAACGCGCCTTCGATGGACAGTATGCCGGAGTCGGTCAGTGTGCCGGAGAGGTTCTCGGATTCGGTGTCGATGTCCGTTTCATAGTAGATCGATCCGGTCGCCACGCTCATGCCGGAGAAATTCGAGTAGGCGCTTTCTTCGCCTTCCAGGGTGATCGCCACGGTATTGCCGCCGCCGTCGGCAAAGTCGAACTGGCCGCGCCACATATCGTTGGCGAAGGTGCCGAAGTTGTCGTTGTCGCTGTCATGCAGGCCGAGGCTGAACGCCGCGCTTCGGTAGTCGCCGGTAACGCTATCCGCGTCGCCGGGTTGCGCCTTGATCACCGCCACCTGTTGTTCCACGAACTCGCCGACTTCCTGGTCCAGTTTGGCGAGCATGTCACTGAGATCGTTGCCGGCGGTGAGGTCAAAGGTGTCCACCTTGCCGCTCAGGGTGACTACGTCCGTGGCCACCAACTGGTCCAGGTCAGTGCCTTCCTCGATGAACTTACGCAGCACGAATTCCGATACCGGGTTGATGTTCACCGCCTGATCGACCACCTGGGCCCGCATTTCAGTGCCGGTGCCGGTAATCCGTACGATTAAATTGCCCGCCAGGTTCACGCCGTCGGGGAGTGTCAGACGGTAGTCGCCGGTGATCGAGGTGACGGTTTCCGCCAGCACCTCGCCCACCGGGTTGCCGGCGTTATCCACCCGCAGTAGCTCGACGGTCGCCCCGCCGACCGGATCCAACCCGGTGATGGCCGCGTGCGCCGGCGGAATCAGCACGTTCAACGCCAATTCGAACAGGCTTGGGGCCTCGTGAAACGCCACGGCGCCGGCCGGTGCCGTGGCGGTGCCGCTGATGGTGCGTGAGGTGGCGCCACCGCCGCCGGCATCGTCGCTGGATGAGGAGGAGCTGCCCCCACACCCCGCCAGAATCGTGACCGACGCCACGCATGCAATGAGGAATAACGCTGCTTTCTTCATGGTTGCCCTTCCGATGTCCAATCAGGTTGGATCGAGCCTAGGGCGTTTGTTAAATGGGCACATACCCCATATGGGGTAAACCGTAATCGATTGTTGGTGGGGCCCTTTAAATCCCACTTTCCATCGCCACGCAGGGGTGATAGGTAAACAACACAAGGAGACAAGCCATGGACGACGATCATCATTCGCAGGCTGTCCCTGGCACCATGTCGGCCATGGTGCTCACCGGCCACGGTGGCGTGGATAAACTGGTGTACCGCCACGATGTGCCGGTGCCGCGGCCGGCGCCGGGCCAAGTGCTGGTACGCGTCACCGCCACCGCCAAGAACAACACCGACCGCAAGGCCCGTGAAGGTCTGTACCCCACCAAGGACAAGGATGAAGTGGTGTCCTTTCAGATGGGCGGTTCGGCCACGCTGACCTTTCCCCGTATTCAGGGCGCCGACGTGGCCGGGCGCGTCGCCGCCGTCGGCGAGGGCGTGGATCCGGCGCGCCTCGGTGAGCGCGGCCTGCTGGATTTCAACCTCTACCCGGACGACCGCCGCGACATCAACCTGACGCCGGACTACTACGGCCACGGCGCCGACGGCGGCTTCGCCGAGTACGTGGCGGTGCCCTCGGACCAGTTCCACACCGTGGACAAGGCGGACCTGGCCGACGCGGAGCTGGCGGCCATGGGCATGTGCTCCTACCAGACCGCCCTGCACATGCTCACCTCCGCCAATGTCGTCGCCGGGGAGCGGGTGCTGGTGACCGGCGCCAGCGGCGGTGTCGGCACGGCGCTGATCCAGCTGTGCCGGGTCCTGGGCGCGATTCCCTACGCGTTGAGCACGCCGGACAAGGCGGGCGCCCTGCGTGAGCTGGGCGCCGAAGCGGTGCTCGACCGTTCCGACATGGACGGCTTCACCGACCGGGTCCGCGAGCTGACCGGCGGCGCGCCCCTGGACGCGGTGATGGATCTGGTCGGCGGCGACATGACCGACCGCTTTATCGACGCCATGATCTTCGACATGAAGGCGCGCAACGGCTACCCGCGTCTGAGCATCGCCGGCGCCAGCGGCGGCAACCTGAGTGAGATCATGTGGACGCGCATCTACCTCTATCAGGTGCAGGTGTTCGGCGTCTCCCACGGCACCCGGGAAGAGGCGGAGCAGCTGATCGGCTGGATCCGTTCCGGCGAGCTCAAACCGGTGCTGCATGCGGCTTTCAAACTCTCCGACCTGCACCGCGCGGAGGACTACTTCGTCAGCCGCGGCAACAACTTCCTCGGCAAGATCGTCATCGTCCCCGACCGCCAGTGGGCGGACTTCGGCGAACCCTTCGCGTTAAAGGAGACAACCTGATGCGCCAGGAGTTAAGCCTGAACCTCATGGACACCCATGCCGGCGGCGATGTCAGTCGCATCGTTCTCGGCGGTATTGATCCGCTGCCCGGTAAAACCGTGCGCCAGCAAATGGAGTACCTGCGCGACGACGCCGACGGCCTGCGCCGGCTTTTACTGGAGGAGCCCTACGGCATTCCGGAAATGTCGGTGGATCTGATCGTGCCGCCGTCCCACCCGGACGCCAGCGTCGGCTACATCATCATGGAAGTGATGGGCTATGCGATTTACTCCGGCTCCAACACCATCTGCACCGCCACGGCGGTGCTGGAAAGCGGGCTGGTGCCCAAGGAAGAGGGCCGGCAAAGCTTTATGATGGAATCGCCGGCGGGGCTGGTGCACATCGAGGCCCAGGTCCACGACGGCGTGGTGGAATCGATCACCTGCGGCGGCCTGCCCAGCTACATCGACACCCACCGCGCCACCATCCATGTGCCGTCGCTGGGCAACGTCACCTACAGCGTGGCTTACAGCGGCGGGTTCTACGCGCTGGTGGACGCCACCGAGCTGGGCTTTCATCTGACCCTGGATGAGGAGGCGGATCTGGCGCGCTGCGCCCGCGCCATCGTCGAGGCGATTCAGGCGGAGCGCGGCTTTTCCCACTACACCCTGGGCGACGTGGGGCCGCTGCCGTTCCTGCACTTCATGGGCCCGGTGGAGCAGGTGGGGGATCACTTCTACCGCTCCCGCTCCGCCACCTATGTGCACCCCGGCGTGATCTGCCGCAGCACCACCGGCACCGGGACCTCCGCGCGGTTGGCGCTGATGCACCATGAAGGCAGGATCAAACCCGGCGACCGGCTGGAGACCGTCTCCCTGCGCGGCTCCGGCTTTATCGGCGAGTTCATCGACACCCGCCGGGAGGAAGACCACGAGGTGGTGGAAAACACCATCACCGGCAAAAGCTACGTGCTGGCGCACTCCAGAACCGTGGTCAATTGCGAGGACCCGATGGTCGACTGCGGTGGACTGCACCACATCCTCAGCGACGGCCACGACTGACGGCTCTCGCTCTAATCGGAATCGTTGAGGCGCTCCTGTCGCTCCTGTTCTTCCTCAAAGGCGGCTTTGATTTCGGCCAGGACGTCCTCGACGTTGGCGGCTTCGCCGGAGTCCTCGAATACGCCCGTGAGTGACACCTCCGGGTGCAGTTCGCCGGCCTCGTAGAGCGCCCAGATCTCCTCGCCGTAGCGGCTGCCGACCAGGGCCGGGGCGTACTGGCCGTAGTAGCGCGTCATGTTGTTGACGTCGCGCAGCAGGAAGGCTTCGGCGTGGTTGTTGGCGGCGGCGTCCACCGCCTGGGGCAGGTCGATCACCACCGGCCCGTAGGCGTCCACCAGCACGTTGAATTCGGACAGGTCGCCGTGGACCAGCCCGGCGCACAGCATCAGCACCACGTAGTGCATCATCAGGGCGTGGTCTTCCAGCGCCTGTTCCTCGGTGAGCACCACGTCGCACAGGCGCGGCGCCACGTCGCCGGCGTCGTCGGTGATCAGCTCCATCAGCAGTACGCCTTCCAGCATGTCGTAGGGCCGGGGCACGCGCACGCCGGCGTCCGCCAGGCGGCGCAGGGCGTCCACTTCGGCGGTCTGCCAGACCTTTTCCTGCTGATCGCGGCCGAACTTGGAGCCCTTTTCCATGGCCCGGGCACGGCGCGTGCTGCGCACCTTGCGGCCCTCCTGGTAGTGCACCGCCTGCTTGAAGCCGCGCTTGGCGGCCTCCTTGTACACCTTGGCGCACTGCACCCGGTCGCCGCAGCGGACCACATAGATGTCCGCCTCTTTGCCGCTCATCAGCCGGCTGATCACTTCGTCCACCAAGCCGTCATCGACCAGGGGTTGTATCCGTTTCGGGGTTTTCATGCCGCCCTTATACGCTATTCGCCCGGCGCTGGCATCCGGACCTTGAGGATCGGACGAGGAATCACCGTGCCGCTTGCAACGGTCGCCCTTCCTGTGACGTTATAGACGGTCGTTGATGGAGAGGGAAAGGCATGTCCAACCGCAGCTGTTTCGGTGTGCTGATGGCGCTGTTCGTGGTGTTGTTCGCGGTGCTGGCGGTGGCGCCCCGCGAGCCGGCGACCTGGGCGATGGAAAACGCCGTGGCGGTGCTGTTCGTCATCGGCCTGTGGGCGACGCGCCGCTGGTTCCGGTTCTCGCGCAGCGCCTACCTGATGATGTTCTCGTTTCTGGCGCTGCATGAGATCGGCGCCCACTACACCTATTCCCATGTGCCCTACGACCAGACCGTGCATGCGCTCCTCGGTTTCAGTCCGGACGCGGTGATGGGGTGGCAGCGTAACCAGTACGACCGCTTTCTACATCTGCTTTACGGCGTGCTGTTGGTGTTGCCGCTGAGTGAGCTGTGCCGGGAATGGGGCGGGCTGCGGCGGCCTGGCGCGGCGCTGTTCGCGTTCAGCCTGATACTGGCGTCGTCGCTGCTCTATGAGCTGATTGAGTGGGGCGCCGCCGTGGCGCTGGGGGACGGCAGCACCGCCTTTCTCGGCACCCAGGGCGACCCCTGGGACGCCCAGAAGGACATGGCACTGGCCACGGTCGGCGCGCTGGCCTCGCTGGTGATCGCGGCACTGGCACGGCGTATCCGGTGAGCTCTAACCGGATTTTGCATTCGCGCCGTATCCGCGCCGCCGGCCGGGTGTCTACACTGGAACTCGTTCATACACGCCCAATGGCAAGGAGAGCACCATGACCTATAGCGCGGAGTACGCTACCGATCACCCCACCCGGGACGAGGTGGAAGCCATCCGCGAGCCCACCGTGGTGGAATTCGGCCAGCCCGGTTGCGGCCACTGCCAGGCCGCCGCGCCGCTGATCAAGGCGGCGTTCGCCGATTTTACCGGGGTGGTGCACCTGAAACTGGAGGACGCCAAGGGCCGGTTGCTCGGGCGCGCGTTCAAGGTAAAACAATGGCCGACACTGATCTTCCTGCAGGAGGGCGAGGAAGTGGCGCGTCTGGTGCGCCCGCAGAGCGAGCAGGCGGTGCGCGAAGCCCTGGAGAAAATCGACACCAAGGCCTACCGGGACGCCGACCAGGCGGGCACGGGCGGCAGCAAGGATCCGTGAAGAACCGGTTTTAATTTGTGGCGCGCAATTACATTAACAATGTGGTTGCGCGTCCTTTGTCATGCTAAGTTTGCCCGAAATAAAAATAAACATAATTAATGGGGTAAACAATGCGCATTGGTATTGTCGTGGATTCCACCTGCGATTTACCGGAATCCTATTTCAAAAAAAATAATATACAGATTCTTCCCATCTCCATTCGCCTGGGCGACGAGCTGCTGGTCGACAAGCGCGACGCGCAGGCCACGCGGCGGTTCTACCAGGAGCAGCTGGATTCGGAAGGCATCCACGCGGAATCCATTCCTTATTCCGTGGATCAGATTCAGGCGGTGTTTCTGGAGCAGCTGGTCATCGATTATGACCTGGTGTTCTGCATTACCGTATCCGGTAAGCGCAGCCTGATTTTTGATAACGCCACCAAGGCCTCGTTCTCGATTCTCAAGCAGTACCAGAAAGTGCGCGCCGACGCCGGCGTGCCCGGGCCGTTCTCGATGCGGGTGATCGACAGTAAAACCCTGTTTTCCGGCACCGCGGTATTGGTGTGCGAAGTGGCTAAAATGATCGAGCAGGGCGCCAACCGTAATGCGATCCGCCTGCGTATCGATGAGATGCTGCCGCACATTTGCGGTTATATGGTGCCGGAGAAACTGGCCTATGTGCGCGACCGGGGTTTCAAGAAGGGCGAACGCAAAAGCTTTTCCGATTCCATGCGCGGCGTGGCACTCACCGTGGGGTCGGCGCTGTCCATGCACCCGGTGATCCGCATCCACGGCGGCGAGGAGAACCCGGCCACGGTGAACCGCAGCTACGAGAAGTCGGTGCGCCGCATGCTTGAGCACGTCGCCAAGCAGATCCGCGCCGGACGGCTGATGTCCGGTCATGTCTGTCTCAGCTACGCCGGCGATGCCGCCCGCGTGCCGACCATGCCCGGTTATGCCGAGCTGGAGGCCGCCGCCCGCGAACACAGTGTGCAGTTGCTGGTCTCCACCATGAGCCCCACCGGCGCCATCAACGTGGGCGCCGGCTGCCTGTTCGTGGCGTTCGCCAGCCAGGACGATGAGTTCGAGTAAAGGGCCGGCCCTAAGGCTGCTCCTCCACGGTTTCCGCCGCGCCGGCCGGGGCGGCGCCGTTCGCCGGCCGGCCCCGCAGTAACAGCGCCGTCATCAGGGCGGTGCCGGCGATGATCACCGCGCCGATGGCGGAATTGGTGTGCAGGGCGGCGCTGAAGCCGGCGCGGGCCGCTTCCAGCACCTGGGCGGCCAGCGCCGGTGGCAGTTGCGCGGCGGCGCCGATGGCCCCCCCCCAGCGTATCGCCGGCGGCCAGGGTCTGGGCGTCGTTGAGCCCCGCCGGCATGGCGTCCAGCATATGCCGCCGGTAGACCGCCGCGCCGACACTGCCGATCACCGCGATGCCCAGGGCCATGCCCAGCTCGGTGGCGGTTTCCGAAGTGGCCGAGGCGGCCCCCGCCTTGGTGGCCGGCGCCGCGCTCACCACCATGTCGGTGCCGAGGATCATCATCGGCATCACGCCCATGCCCATGATCGTCATACCCACCACCAGCAGCGTCAGGTCGTCGATATCGTTGACCCGCATCAGCGCCGCCAGGCCCACGGCGGCCAGCACCAGGCCGCCGCTCACCAGCCGCGAATGCGGCATATAGCGGGTGGCCGCCGGGATCAGTAACGACGCCGCCGTCTGCACCACCGCCGGCGGCAGCATGGCCAGGCCCGCCTGCAGCGGCGACAGCCCGAGCACCTCCTGCAGGTACTGAAACACCATCAGCCAGGCGCCGGAGAGCGCCAGGATGGTCAGCATCATGGCCGCCACCGAGGTGCTGAAGTGGCGGCTGCGGAACAGGCTCAGGTCGAACATCGGCTCGCTGAGACGGCGCTGGCGCCGGGTGAACACCACGGCCAGACCCAGGCCCAGCAGCATCGACAGGAACGGCGCCGCGTGCACGCCGTTGCGGGCCAGATCCTTGAGCCCGTAGATCACCGCCAGCACCATCGCCACCGACAGCAGGGCGCTGGGCAGATCCTGGCGGCCGGCGTTCTCGTCGCGGAACTCCGGCAACAACCAGGGACCGCACAGCAACAACAGCAGCATCACCGGCACCCCGAGCAGGAACACCGAGCCCCACCAGAAGAATTCCAGCAAGGCGCCGCCCACCAGCGGGCCGATGGCGCTGCCGACGATAAAGCCGGTCATCCAGACGGTGATCGCCAGGGTGCGCTCGCGCTCCACCTGGAACATGTTCCGCAGCAGCGACAGGGTGGACGGCATCAGTGTGGCGCCGGCCACGCCCAACAGGGCGCGTGCCGCGATCAGGGTTTCCGCGCTTTCCGAGAACGCCGCCATCACCGACGCCAGCCCAAAGGCACTGGCGCCGGCCAGCAGCAGTTTGCGGCGGCCGATGCGGTCGCCCAGCGTGCCCATGGTCACCAGGAAGCCGGCGATCATGAAGCCGTAGATGTCCAGTATCCAAAGCAGCTGGTCGCTGGTGGGCTGAAGGTCGGCGCTCAGGTGCGGCGCGGCCAGATGCAGCACCGTCATGTCCAGCGCCAGCAGCACCGTGGGCAGCATCAATACCGCCAGGCCCAGCCATTCGCGGCGCGTTGCCGGTGTCGCGTTCGTATCATCGGGTACAGCAGGGGGCATGGTGAGGTCCTTTCAGTAACGTCCTTCTTCGCGCAACTCGGGCTCGATGGGCCGCACTTCGATGCCGCCGATGCGGGCGGACGGCCAGTTAGCGGCGATCTTCAGCGCGTGCTCGTCGTCGCGGGCTTCGATCAGGAAAAAGCCGCCGATCTGTTCCTTGGTTTCCGCGAACGGGCCGTCGGTCACCGCACGTTTGCCATCTCGCACCCGGGCCACCCTGGCGCGGGCCGGGCTTTGCAGGGCCTGGGTGTCGATCAGCTCGCCGCGCTCGCGCAGCGCCGCCACATAATCCAGGGTTTCCTGGCGTAATGCGAGCCACTCTTCCCGGCTCAGGGACTTGAGGTCCTGTTCCGCTTCATAGGCCAGACAAAGATATTTCATGTTCGCTCCTGTTAACGGCGGATGTCGTCTTACAGTCGTCGCGGGGGGTTCTGTTTCGACATTCCGGGTTTCACGTTTTGTGGATACTTTTTCGCCTATCCAGTGTCTAGTGAGGTAGCGTATCGGCAAAGAATACCGCTGGAGAGTGACAAGGAGAGTGCCATGTTTTCTCGTCGTGATTTCTTGAATACCAGCCTCTGGGCCGGCGCCGGCCTGGCCCTGGGCGTCCACCGCGCGGCACTGGCGGCGGACGGCAAAGGGGCGCTGCCCACGGGCGAGAGCCTGCGCACCCGCGCCATCCCGGCCACCGGCGAGCAAATCCCGATGATCGGCGCCGGCACCTCCGGCAGCTTCGTGGCGGAAATCGGCTCGGAAAAATACCAGCGCCTTAAGGACGTGATGGCGATCTTCTTCAACAGCGGTGCCACCGTGTTTGATACCTCGCCCAACTACGGCGGCGCGGACAAGGTGCTGGGCGCGCTGCTGGAAGAGGGCGGCTGGCGGGACCAGTGTTTCCTGGCCACCAAGATCGCCGCCGACAGCCGCGCCGAGGCCGAGCGGCAGTGGGCCGAATCGCTGAAGGCGCTGCGCACCGATAAGGTGGAACTGCTGCAGGTGCACAATTTGCGCGACTGGAAAACCCAGCTGCCTTACGCCCGCGAGCTGAAAGAGCAGGGCAAGACCCAGTATGTGGGCGTCACCCACTACCTGGAGCGCGGCCTGGACGAGATGGAACGGATCCTGCGCAACGAGCCGCTCGATTTTATTCAGATCCATTATTCCATCAACGCCCCGGAAGCGGCGAAAACCGTATTGCCGCTGGCCCGCGACAAGGGCGTGGCGGTGTTGATCAACCGCGCCTTCGACGACGGCGATCTGTTCTCCAAGGTCAAAGACAAGCCGCTGCCCGGCTGGGCGCCGGAAGTGGGCGTGGCGTCCTGGGCGCAGATGTTCCTCAAGTTCGCCATCAGTCACCCGGCGGTGACCTCGGTGATCCCCGCCACCAGCAAACCCAAGCACCAGAGAGACAACCTGCAGGCCGGTTACGGGCCGTTGCTCAGCGAGGCGCAGAGCCAGGAACTGATCGCGCTGGACCTGTAGCCGCGTGAGTACGTTCGCGCGCTTGTTCAATCTGCACGACCGGGAAGCGCCCGCGGTGCTGGCCGGTCTGTTGATGTTCTTCCTGCTGTTCACCGGTTATTTCATGCTGCGCCCGGTACGCGAAACCATGGGCGTGGCCGGCGGCGTGGACAACCTGCAGTGGCTGTTCACCGGCACCTTCGTGGCGACGCTGGCGGTGCTGCCGCTGTTCGGCTGGCTGGCCTCGAGAGTGGCGCGGCGGCGCATCATGCCCTGGGCCTACGGTTTTTTCGTCGCCAACCTGCTGCTGTTCGCCGCGGTTTTCCTGCGCTGGCCGGAAAACCCCTGGGCGGCGCGCAGTTTTTATATCTGGTTGTCGGTGTTCAACCTGGTGGCGATTTCCCTGGCCTGGAGCGTGCTCGCCGACGTGTTCTCCACCACCCAGGCCAAGCGCCTGTTCGGCATGATCGCCGGCGGCGCCAGCCTGGGCGGGCTCACCGGGCCCGGCCTGGGGGCGCTGCTGGTGGCGCCGGTGGGCCATGTGGGCCTGCTGATGCTGGCGGCCCTGTTGCTGGCGGCGAGCGCCGGCGCCGGGGTATGGCTGTACCGTTGGCGCGACCGCAATCCCTTGCCGGCCGGGACGCGGTCGCAGGAGGAGAGCCGCCATGTGCCGCTCGGCGGCAACCCCTTCGAGGGCGCCGCCGAGGTGGCTCGCACCCCGTTTCTGATCGGCATCGCCGTGTTCGTGGTGCTGCTGGCCAGCGTCAGCACCTTTCTCTACTTCGAGCAGGCGCGGCTGGTGGCGGAGCACTTCCCGGACCCCACCCGGCAGACCCAGGTGTTCGGCCTGATCGATACCGTGGTCCAGGGGCTCGCCATTCTTACCCAGATTTTCCTCACCGGGCGCATCGCCCAGCGCCTGGGCATCGGCGTGCTGCTGGTGGCGGTGCCGGTGGTGATCGCCGCCGGCTTCCTGTGGCTGGCGCTGGCGCCCACTTTCGCGGTGTGCGTGGTGATCATGGTGGCGCGCCGGGCCGGCGAGTACGCGCTGGTGCGCCCCGGCCGGGAGATGCTCTACACGGTGGTGCCGCCGCAGCAGAAGTTCAAAGCCAAGAACTTCATCGACACCGTGGTCTATCGCGGCGGCGACGCGGTCAGCGGCTGGGTGAAGCGGGCACTGGATCTGCTCGGCGAGCTGCCGGGGCTGGCCATGTTCATCGGCGCCGGCATTGCCCTCACCTGGGCCGGCACCGGCTTTCTGCTGGGACGGGCCCAGCGGCGCCGGGAAGCGGATCCGGAGGCCCCGGCGCGGCGCTCTTGAAGCGCCGCCCGGGCCGCCGAAAACGGCCAGGGTAAACACGGCGTTTCACGGAAAGCTCACGCCGCCGTGACGACGATGACGGGTTTGGATCACCGGGAGCCCGATAATGATAACAGCGCGCCGCCTGCCCCTTTTTGCCTTGCTCTTCGCGATCCTCTGGTCGCCCTCCGTACTGGCCGCCGGAGGCGATGACGCCGCCGGCGCCGTGCCCGCCCAGGTGTTGAGCGAGCAGGGACGTTACCGGGTGGAAGTGCGCCAGGTGCCCGAGCCGCTGCCCGAGGGCGAGCACTTCAGCCTGGGGTTACGGGTGGTGAGCATGGATAACCCCGACGCGCCCCTGGACGCCTCCGCCGTCACCGTCGAGGCGGGCATGCGCCACGGTCGTGACCAGGGTTTCGCCCACGGCATGCAGTCCGAACCGCAAGTGAGCGCCCGCGACGGCCTGATCCTGGTGGAGGGGCTGTACTTCCATATGGGCGGTGCCTGGACCCTGCAGGTCGCCATCGACGGTGACGACGGCGAAGACCGGGCCTGGCTGACGCTGCCCTGCTGCGGGGGATGAGCCGGCTCTTGAGAGGCGCCGCCCTGATCGCGGCGCTGGCTGTGGCGGTGCCCTGGCTGGCCGCCGCTGGCGCCGGTGACACCGCGTTCACGGACGCCGAGCGGGCCGCGGTGCGGGCGCTGGCGGTGCCGCCGGGCCATACTCCGCCGGAAGTTCCGGACCCGGCGCTGGCGGAGTTCGGCCAGCGCCTGTTCTTCGACCGCCGGCTGTCCGGGGACGGCCGCTTTTCCTGTGCCTCCTGCCACCAGCCGGAACGCGCCTTCACGGACGGCCTGGCCCTGCCGGAAGCGGCCGGGCGCGGCCACCGCAATACTCCGACTCTGATCAACGTGGCGGACAACCCCTGGTTTCAATGGGACGGCGCCGCCGACAGCCTCTGGTCGCAAATGCTTCTGGTGATTGAGAACCCCCGGGAGCTGGATAACGACCGTCTGAACCTGGCGCATACGCTGTATCGAAATAAGGATTTGCGCGCCGCCTACCGGCGCCGCTTCGGCCCCCTGCCGCCGATGTCCGAGGGCGGGCGTTTCCCGGCCCACGGCTCGCCCCAGGCCGCATCGGACTCGCTCGAAGGCCGGGCCTGGCGGCGCATGGCGGCGGCGGACCAGGACGCGGTCAACCGGGTGATGGCCAATCTGGGCGTGGCGCTGGCCGCCTGGCAGCGGCGGCTGGTGCGCTATGATTCGCCGTTCGATCGCTTCGCCGCCGCGCTCGCCGACAACCCGGACCCGCCGCCGGACGACGCCTTCCCCGCCGCCGCCCGGCGCGGGCTCAAGCTGTTCGTCGGCGAGGCGCAATGCACGCTCTGCCACAGCGGCCCGGAGTTCAGCAACCAGGCGTTCCACAACCTGGGCGTGTCGGTCACGGACCACCGGGACACCGGCCGGGAGCAGGGGCTGCGGCGCCTCGCCGCGAGCCCGTTCAACGCCGCCGGGCCCTACGCGGGCGATGACGGCGACGCCGACCGTCTGCGTTTCCTGCCGCCGCCGGCAAGCCCGCGCGGCGCCTTCAAGACCCCCAGCCTGCGCAACGTGGCGCGCACCGCGCCGTATTTCCACGACGGGCGCTTCGCCACGCTGGAACAGGCGGTGCGGTTTTACCTGGAGCCACCGGACGGCGACACCCTGGGCAAGCGCGAAGACACCCTGGACCTGATCCCCGACCTCACCGACCGCCAGGTGGCGGACCTGGTCGCCTTCCTGAAAACCCTGAACAGCGCGCCGCTGCCCGAGGCCGTTACAGCGCCGCCGTCTCCTTAAACGCGGTGACCTCCGCCACCAGCCAGTCGCTGAACGCGCTCAGGCTGGGGTCTTCCGCTTTGCGCTCCGGCAATACCAGGTGGTAGGCCTTGGCGGTGCGGTAGCTGTGCTGAAACGGCACAACCAGCCGCCCGGCCTCCAGCTCCTGGCGGATCAGGAAGGGCGGAATCAGCGCCACGCCCATGTCCTGCATGGCCGCCTCGGCGAGCATTGAGAACAGCTCGTAGCGCGGGCCGGCCATGTCCTGGTCCACCCGCAGGCCCAGCGAATCAAACCATTCCCGCCAGGCGTAGGGGCGCGTAGTCTGTTGAAGCAGGGTCTGTTCGGCGAGCTGCTGCGGAGTGCGCACGCCGTTGGCGTTGAGCAGGCGCGGGCTGCACACCGGCACCGGCTCTTCGTGCATCAGCGCGGTGGTGCGGGTGCCGGGCCACTCGCCGTCGCCGAAGTAGATGGCGGCGTCGAATTCGGTGTCCGCGAACAGGAACGGCCGGGTGCGGTTGGTCAGGTTCACGGTGATGCCCGGGTGGGCGTCGTGGAAGCCGCGCAGTCGGGGCAGCAGCCAGCGGGTGGCGAAGGTGGGCACCACCGCCAGTTCCAGGGTCTGCCCGGGGCCGTGCTGGCCCATCACCGCCAGGGTATCGCGCTCCAGATCGTCCAGGCGGGCGGTGACCCGGCGGCTGTAGGTGCGGCCGGCCTCGGTGAGCTGCACGCCGCGCCGGGTGCGCCGGAACAGCTTCACGCCCAGGAAGTCCTCCAGGTTGGCGATCTGCCGGCAGATGGCGCTCTGGGTCAGGGCCAGCTCTTCCGCCGCCTTGGTGAAACTCTGGTGGCGGGCGGCGGCCTCGAAGCCGACCAGGGCTGTGGTGGCGGGGATTTTTCGGCGCATGATTCACTCGCTTGATATCAACAAGTGACAAAATAGCACAGGTTGGTGCAATTTTATCGTTTGAAAGCGGTGCGCCGTTCTCCCTAGGATGACGCCAAATCCAATAATGACACCGGTTTGCGGCGCCCCGGGGCGTGACAGGCCGACTTTGGTTCGGAATGAAGAGGACGAATTCCATGGCACAGAACGCATCTTTTGATTGGGCCAGCCCGCTGCTGCTGGACCAGCAACTCACCGAAGACGAGCGCATGGTGCGCCAGACCGCCGAGCAATACGCCCAGAACAAGCTGGCGCCGCGTGTTCTGGAAGCCTTCCGCCATGAGAAGACCGACCCGGAAATCTTCCGCGAAATGGGCGAGCTGGGCCTGCTCGGCGCCACCATCCCGGAAGCCTACGGCGGCGCCGGCATGAACTATGTGTGCTACGGCCTGATCGCCCGCGAAGTGGAGCGGGTGGATTCCGGCTACCGCTCGATGATGAGCGTGCAGTCCTCCCTGGTGATGGTGCCGATCAACGAATTCGGCAGCGAAGAGCAGAAGCAGAAGTACCTGCCCAAGCTGGCCAGCGGCGAGTGGATCGGCTGCTTCGGCCTGACCGAGCCGGACCACGGCTCCGACCCGGGCAGCATGGCCACCCGCGCCAAGAAAGTGGACGGCGGCTACAGCCTCACCGGCAACAAGATGTGGATCACCAACAGCCCGATCGCCGACGTGTTCGTGGTGTGGGGCAAGACCGAAGACGGCAAGATCCGCGGCTTTATTCTGGAAAAAGGCTGGGAAGGCCTGTCCGCCCCGGCGATCCACGGCAAGATGGGCCTGCGCTCTTCCATCACCGGCGAAATCGTCATGGACAATGTGTTCGTGCCGGAAGAGAACATGTTCCCCGAAGTGACCGGCCTGAAAGGTCCGTTCACCTGCCTCAACTCCGCCCGCTACGGCATCTCCTGGGGCGCGCTGGGCGCCGCCGAGGACTGCTGGCACAAGGCGCGCCAGTACACCCTGGACCGCAAGCAGTTCGGCCGCCCGCTGGCCGCCAACCAGCTGATCCAGAAAAAACTGGCCGACATGCAGACCGAGATCACCCTGGGCCTGCAGGGCTGCCTGCGCCTGGGCCGCATGAAGGACGAAGGCACCGCGGCGGTGGAAATCACCTCCATCATGAAGCGCAACTCCTGCGGCAAGGCCCTGGACATCGCGCGGATGGCCCGCGACATGCTCGGCGGCAACGGCATCTCCGACGAGTTCGGCGTGATCCGTCACCTGGTGAACCTGGAAGTGGTCAACACCTACGAAGGCACCCACGACGTGCACGCGCTGATTCTGGGCCGTGCCCAGACCGGCCTGCAGGCCTTCACCGGCGAATGACCGGGACGCAAACGGGCGCCGCCAGGGGCGCCCTGGATGGCCTTCGCGTCCTGGATTTGTCGCGGGTTCTGGCCGGCCCCTGGGCCGGTCAGATCCTCGGCGATCTGGGCGCCGAAGTGATTAAAGTCGAGCGCCCCGGCCGGGGCGACGACACCCGCGCCTGGGGCCCGCCCTATCTCAACGACGGCCAGGGCGCGCCCACCTCCGAATCCGCCTACTACCTGAGCGCCAACCGCAACAAGCAGTCGGTCACCATCGACATCACCCGCCCGGAAGGCCAGCGGCTGGTGAAACAGCTGGTGGCGGAAAGCGACGTGCTGTTGGAGAACTTCAAGGTCGGCGGCCTCAAGCGCTACGGCCTGGATTATGCGTCCCTGGCGGCGATCAATCCGCGCCTGATCTACTGCTCAATCACCGGCTTCGGCCAGGACGGGCCCTACGCGGAGCGGCCGGGCTATGACTTTCTGATCCAGGGCCTGGGCGGCCTGATGAGCATCACCGGCCAGCCGGACGGCGAACTCGGCGGCGGTCCGGTGAAAGCCGGCGTCGCCCTCACCGACATCACCACCGGCCTGTACGCGGCCATCGCGGTGCTGGCGGCGGTGAACCATCGCCACCAAACCGGCCAGGGCCAGCACATCGACATGGCCCTGCTGGACGTGCAGGTGGCCACCCTGGCCAACCAGGCGATGAACTTCCTCGCCAGCGGCACCGCCCCCGGGCGCATGGGCAACGCCCACCCCAATATCGTGCCCTACCAGACGTTCCCCGCCGCCGACGGCGACATCATTCTCACCATCGGCAACGACGGCCAGTTCGCCCGCTTCTGCGAGGTCGCCGGCCGCCCGGAGTGGGCCAGCGACGAGCGCTACGCCACCAACGCCGCCCGGGTGGCCAACCGTGATACGCTGATTCCGGCCCTGCGCCAGACCACGGTGATGAAGACCACCGCCGAGTGGCTGCGCCTGCTTGAGGAAGCCGGCGTGCCCGGCGGCCCGGTGAACACCATCGAGCAGGTATTTCAGGACCCGCAGGTGCAACACCGTGGCCTGCGCATTGATCTGTCCCACCCGCTGACCCAAAGCGTGCCCCTGGTGGGCAGCCCCCTGCGCCTGTCCGGCTCGCCGGTGCGTTACGCCAGTGCACCGCCGCTGCTCGGCGAGCACACCGGCGACGTGCTGAGCCAGGTGCTGGGCCTGGACGCGGCCGCCATCGAACAGCTGCGGCGCGACGGCGTTATCTGACCGGAACGGACTGATTGGAGCGGGCACTGTCCATTGGTATGCTAGCCAAATGGACAGTGCCCCGATCGCCAACGTCACTCTGGACGACCCGTTTTACTACCTGCACCACTTCCAGGAAGTGCTGCGCTGGGTAGAGTCGCGCCATGGCGATCTGCTGAACGACGACGAGCTCGCCTTCGTGTCGGCGTTTGGCGCACTGCCCCGGCCGGCCCGGGCGCTGCTGGTGCGCATGGTGATGCGCAAGGGCGAACACTTCCGGGCCGACAAACTGGTTTACCCGGAGATCGGCGACACCCTCAGCGCCGCCGCGCCGTTGATCGATCACGGCTGGCTGGCCCCGGCCCCGGCGCTGGACCTGCCGACCCTGTTCCGGTTGTTCACCAAGGCGGAACTGCGCCCTCTGTTGCGTGAGCCGTTGGCCGCCGCCGGGGTGCCGGCCTCGGCCCGCAAGGCGGACTGGCTGGAAGCGCTGTCCGAACTCGAAGACGTTTACCAGGCGCCTTCGGACACGCCGGTGTACCACCTCACCCTGATGCCCCTGTGCGACCGCTTTCGGTTGATGTTCTTCGGTAATCTCTATCAGGACTGGTCCGAGTTCGTGCTCAGCGACCTGGGCACCTTCCAGTACGAGCCGGTGAGTTTCAGCCAGGGCGTGCGGCCGTTTCAGAGCCGGCGGGACGTGGACGCCTACCTGCACCTGAACGCCTGCCGGGACCGGTTCCAGGTGGGCGACGCCCTGGAGGAGGTGGAAGCGGCGCTGCCGCCGGCGCCGGATAGCCCTTGGGCCCGGGAGCGCTGGGACCGGCTGTGTTTCAAGCTGGCGCGGGAGTGGGAGCGGGCCGGCGAACTGGAACGGGCCGGTGCGCTGTATCACCACTGCCGCCATCCGGGCGCCCGGGGCCGGCAACTGCGGGTGCTGGAGCGCCGGGAACAGTATGACGCCGCTCTGATCCTGGCGCGGGAAGCGGACCAGGCCCCGGAAAGCGAAGCGGAGCGCCAGCAACTGCGGCGCCTGCTGCCCCGGCTGCACCGCAAGCTGGGCCTGCCCCGGCCGACCCCGGCGGCGCCGGCCCGGCCCCAGGTGCTGCACCTGTCCCTGCCGCCGGCGGCCAGCGTGGAGCAGGCGGCGGCCCAGGCCCTGGCCACCCCCGAGGCACCGGTCCATTACGTGGAGAACAGCCTGATCCCGGGGCTGTTCGGGCTGCTGTTCTGGGACGCGATCTTCGCGCCGGTGCCCGGCGCCTTCTTTCACCCGTTCCAGAGCGGCCCGGCGGATTTGCACCACCCGCAGTTTCGCTGCCGCCGCCGGGCCGAATTCGACGCCGGCTTCCAGGCTTTGGCGGACGGCGAGCACCGGGCGCGGATCCTGGCCCGCTACCGGGAAAAGTCCGGCCGCCTGTCGCCGTTCGTGCACTGGGGCCGGCTCTCCGAAGCGCTGCTGGCACAGGCGCTGGATTGCCTGCCCGCCGACCACCTTGCCCTGTGCTTTGAACGGTTGCTGGCGGACATTGCCGCCAACCGCGCCGGCCTGCCGGACCTGATCCAGTTCTGGCCGGCGCAGCGTCGCTACCGGATGGTGGAAGTGAAAGGCCCCGGCGACCGGCTGCAGGACAACCAGCGCCGCTGGCTGGATTTTTTCATCGCCCGCGACCTGCCGGTGGCGGTCTGCCAGGTGACGTGGCAATGACCGACGCCATCGGGACCCCCAACACCTACACCGTGGCGGTGCGCGCCCTGTGCGAGTTCACCGCCAAGGCCGGCGACCTGGACCTGCGGTTCACGCCGTCGCCCACCGCCCAGGAAGGCATCGCCGGCCACGCCGTGGTGGCCGGTCGCCGGGGCGAGGGCTACGAAAACGAGGTCGCGTTGAGTGGCGAGTTCAAACACCTGAAAGTGCGCGGCCGTGCCGACGGCTACGACCCCAAGCACAACCGTCTGGAAGAGGTGAAAACCTTCCGCGGCGACCTGGACCTGATGCCCGCCAACCACCGCGCCCTGCACTGGGCCCAGGCGAAAATCTACGGCTGGCTGCTGTGCGCCGAGCGGGGGCTGGACGAACTGGAACTGGCGCTGGTTTATTTCGACATCGTCAAACAGAAAGAAACCCCGCTGCGCGAAACCCACAGCGCGGAAGACCTGCGCGCCTTTTTCGAAACCCAGTGCGAGATTTTTATTCACTGGGCCGATCAGGAACTGGCCCACCGCCACGCCCGCGACCGGGCCCTGGCTGATTTGGCATTTCCCCACGAACGCTTCCGGCCCGGGCAACGGGAGCTGGCGGAAGCGGTCTACCAAAGCGCCAGCACCGGCCGCTGCTTGCTCACCGAAGCGCCCACCGGCATCGGCAAGACCGTCGGCACCCTGTTCCCGCTGCTCAAAGCCATGCCCGGCCAGAAACTGGATAAAATCTTTTTTCTCAGCGCCAAAACCCCCGGCCGCAAGCTGGCACTGGACGCGCTGGAAACCCTGGACCCGGCGCCCCTGCGCACGCTGGAACTGGTGGCCCGCGACAAAAGCTGCGAGCACCCGGACAAAGCCTGCCACGGCGAATCCTGCCCGCTGGCGCAGGGGTTCTATGACCGGCTGCCCGCCGCCCGCGCCGCCGCCGCCAAAGAAACCCGGCTGACCCAGACCCGCCTGCGCGAGCTGGCCCTCGAACACAGCGTCTGCCCCTACTACCTGAGCCAGGAAATGGCCCGCTGGAGCGACCTGATGGTGGGCGACTACAACTACTACTTCGACCTCAGCGCGCTGCTGCACGGCCTCACCACCACCAACCAATGGCGCGTCGCCGTGCTCGCCGACGAAGCGCACAACCTGGTGGAGCGGGGCCGGGGCATGTACTCCGCCGAGCTGGATCAGGCCGCTTTCCGCGCCGTCAAAAAACAAGCGCCGGTGGCGCTCAAAAAAGCCTTCGAAAAACTGCACCGGCAATGGAACAGCCTGAACCGGGACAGCGAAGTCGAGGACCCGCACGCCGATTACCAGGTACAGCCGGAACTGCCCATCGCCTTCCTGAACACGCTGCAAAGCACCGCCGCCGCCATCACCGACTACCTCGCCGAACAACCCTTCGCCCTGGACAGCGACCTCACCCGCTTCTATTTCGACGCGCTGCACTTTTTACGGGTGGCGGAACTGTTCGACGACGATGCGTTTCTGTTCGACATCACCTGGCAACAAAACCTGAAAGGCCGCCGCGCCAGCCGCCTTTGTCTGCGCAACGTGGTGCCCGCCGCGCTACTGCGCCCGCGCTTTGAAAGCACCCGCAGCACGGTGCTGTTCTCCGCCACCCTGCGCCCGCCGCGTTACTACGCCGACCTGCTCGGCCTGCCGGACAACACCGCCTGGAGCGAAGTGCCGTCGCCGTTCCAGGCCGACCAGCTGCAAGTGCGCGTGGCGCGGCGCATCTCCACCCGCTTCCGCGACCGCCCGGCCTCGCTGATTCCCATCGCCGACCTGATCGCCGACCAGTACCGGCAACGGCCCGGCAACTACCTGGCCTTCTTCAGCAGCTACGACTACCTGGACCAGGCCCTCGCCACCCTGCGCCAACGCCACCCGGACCTCACCGTCTGGGCTCAGGACCGGCGCATGGACGAAGCCGCCCGCGACGCCTTCCTGGAGCGCTTCCAGGCGCACAGCCAGGGCATCGGCTTTGCCGTCCTCGGCGGCGCCTTCGCCGAAGGCATCGATCTGCCCGGCGCGCGCCTGATCGGCGCCTTCGTCGCCACCCTCGGCCTGCCGCAAATGAACCCGGTCAACGAGCAGTTCAAACAACGCATGGCGGCCCTGTTCGGCGACGGCTACGACTACACCTACCTCTACCCCGGCCTGCAGAAAGTGGTGCAGGCCGCCGGCCGCGTGATCCGCACCGAAACCGACCGCGGCGTGGTGCACTTGATCGACGACCGCTTCGCGCGCCGCGAAGTGAAAGCGCTGCTGCCGGTGTGGTGGACGGTGCAGTAACCCGCTGCCAGAGCATTCTGGAACCGAGTTCACACTTCGTTGCCGACTGGCTGATTTCTTACAGCCGGTGTAAGCGATTTCTTATGCATATTGTTGGTTAGCTTTGCTAGTTTTGGCGGCTCTAGGTTTGCCGCTCTCGGTCCGTGGGGGATCAAAAGCGCAAGGAATAGCAATTTGGGGGTAGGGCATGGAGACGCCTTTTGCCGGACCTGGCTTCCGGTTTCGTGTTGTGTTTTTTCTTTTTGCCGTCCTGATGGCGGTAGCAGCGTCATCACCGGCGCACGCTGGTCTGGCGGAAGGCCGCAGCTGGCTGGCCAGTCAGGTCACCGACAATGGCGGCATGGCCGGAGACGCCAGCCTGGCTATCGGTTTTCAGGCCACCTCGGAGGCGGTGGCACTGTGGCGCGCGGCGGAATGGTCCGGCGGTGCGCTAATCGATGGCCTTCCGGCCTATCTGCAAACCGCGGAAGCGGACGCCAGCACGGAAAATCTAGCGCGGCGTTTGTTCATGGGGCTCGCTGCCAACGGTGTCGATGGCGACCTTCGTGATCGACTGCTGCGCCGCAAGGGCGAGCGTTCCGGGTTCGGTGCCTTCCCGGGCTACCAGCCCGATCCGCTTAGCACGGCGTTCGCTCTCGCCGCGCTGCGGCAGTACAACATCACCGGTGAGCCGGCGGCCCAGGCCATCGGTTTTCTGCTTGATAGCCAGAACGAAGACGGTGGCTGGGGCCTGGACGGGGAAAGCTCCCAGGTCCAGACCAGTGCCCTGGTAATGCAATCGCTGTGGGAGTTCCGGCGTGACTTCAATATCGCCGGCGCGCTTGCCGAGGCGCGTGGGTTCTTAAGCAACCGCCTTGCCAACGGCGCCGTGACCGACACGGAGAGCCTGGCCCTAGTACTGATTCCGCTACTGAACGAAGCGGTGGACCGGTCCCCTTACGATGACTGGGTGGCGGAACTGACGAGCCGGCAGAACCCCGCCGGCGACTTTGAGAGTGACACCTACATCACGGCTCTGGCGCTTCGGGCGCTGGCCTTGTCGGCACAACCGCCGGCCGATCTCACGGTGCTGAACGGCACGATTGCCGACGCGGACAGCGGCCAGCCCTTGCCCGATGCGCTGATCGCCTTGCAAGGTCCACAGGACATCGACGCGCGCAGCGACCAGGCGGGCGCCTTTCGTTTTACCGATCTTCAGCGCGGCCATTACCGCGTCGAAATATCCCGTTCCGGCTATCGCACGCTGATTCTTAACACCGTGTTGGAGACCGGTGACAAGCGTGACCTTGGCGAGATCCGACTGGATGTGCGTGCCACCGATCCGGACACCGGCGAGCCGGTGACCACCGGGCTGATACGCGGGCAGGTTACCGACCGCCGCAGTGGCGCGCCGCTGTCCGGGGCAACCATTGCTCTGGCCGGTGGCACGTCGGTGATTACCGGCGCGGATGGACGCTATTTGCTGGACGAGGTCGCCGCCGGAAGCGTTGCGGTGTCCGCCTCGGCGCCGGGTTACGGGCAGGCCCAGGGCCAGGCCGAGGTGGTGGCCGGCCAGACACTGATTTTTTCCCCGGCTCTGGATCCGCAGCCGGACGGTGATGTGACCCTGTCCGGTACGGTGACCGCGCAAGAGGGCGGTGAGCCTGTCGCCGGGGCGATGGTAACGGCTCAGGTCGGTAACGACAGCAAAAGTGCCACCACTGGCGCCGACGGCTTCTACCAGCTGGACGAACTGAACGACGGCGAACTGACAGTGACGGTCAGCGCCGGTGGCTTTGCGCCGGCATCCGGCGTGGCGCAGGCCTCACCGGGCGCCGACATCACTTTTTCTCCGCGCCTCGTCGAGGAAGGCGCCCCCGGCGGCGAACAGCCCGGCGGCTTTACCGGCACGGTGGTGGACGCCATCACCGGGCGCGGCATCGAAGGCGCCCGGGTGCTGGTGGAAGGCGACAGCTATCAGGAAGAAAGCCTGACCGACCAGGACGGTGGCTTCCAGGTTGCAGGGCTGCCGAGCGGTGACGTGAGTTTGGAAGTCAGCATGGATGGCTACCTGCCACTGACCGGATCCGGTGCGGTGGAGGCCGGCTTCATCAATGATCTGGGTGAAGTGGCCATCACGCCTCGGGACGAAGCGGTGAACAGCGTGACCGGCCGTGTGGTGGACGTGCGCACCGGTGATCCGCTTCAAGGCGTGCTGGTGCAGGTCGGGCCGCCGGGGAGTGCCACCGTGAACGGCGAAGGGCTCACCGGCCAGGACGGTGCGTTCGAGGTGCCGGGACTGCTGCTCGCGGATTATGAAATCCGCTTCTCCCTGGATGACTATCAGGACAAGGCATTCCCACTGGTGATGACCACCGGCGGCACGCTTGATCTGGGTGAAATCCGCATGCGTCATCCCGGCGTCGACGCGCTGCTTCCGGATCTTGCCGTACAGGGCCTGGATACCGCCGCGCTGACCTCGAATCAAGCCACCTTCGCCGCCGGCGGTACGCTGGGCGTCACGCTGATTAACCGGGGTAACAGCGATCTTACCCAACCGTTCGAAGTGATCGCGTTCAGTGATCTGGATGGCGACGGCGTCTGGGGTGTCGATAACGAGCCCGTACTGGGCAGTCTTTCCATCGCTGAAGCGGTGGAGGTGGACACCACCCTGGACCTGGAACTGGCCATCGAGGGGGATCTGCCGTTCCGGGACGCGCCGATTTCGGTGATGCTGGATTCAGAGCAATCGATCACCGAACTTTCCGAAAGCAATAACCTGGAAAGCACCGCCGGCGAGTGCGTGAACAATCAGAAGCCCTATCTGGACCTGGGGCTGTGCATGGATTCCTCCGGCAGCGTTAGCCGTTCGGAGTTCCAGCTGCAACTCGAGGGCACCGCGCGGGCCATCGAAGACGCGGATATTGTGCCCCGGGATGGCAGTGTGCGGGTGTCGGTGACGCAGTTCGCCAGCGGCGCCTACGTGGAATTGGATCCGGTCATTGTTGAAGAAGACAACGTCGCCGAAGTGGGCGATGCGATCCGCGCGATCAACAAGCGCGGCGGCGGGACCAGCATCCACAGCTGTATCGATCGTGCTTCGGACCTGATTACCAACGCGAGCCCGGCGGCCCCATTGCGTGTGATTGATGTCTCCACGGACGGGCAATCCAACCAGTCCCGTGCGGTGGCTGCCTCCGAGCGTGCCCGCCAGGCTGGTATTAGTGTGCTAAACGCAATCGGCGTGGGGTCTGGTGCGAACGAAAATCTGCTGAACACTATTGTCTTCCCCCAGCCCGCGGGCGGCGAGCGTGGTTTCGTCCTCACGGTGGATGGCTATGAAGAGTACATGGAAGGCATCGCCGGCAAGATTTCCAGAGAGACGCGCATCGCCGACCTTACGGTGGGCGCGCTGACCCTCCTCGACAACGGTAACGGGCAAACCGTCGGCCTCAGTGCCGTGCTGGGCAACGCCGGCTCGGCGGATATCTCGGAAACGGTCACGTTGACGTTCTACAACGGCGATCCATCGGCAGGGCAGGTGATCGGTGACGTTGAGTACACCGGCGGCCTGGAATCCGGTACCCGTCAGACGGTGGTGTTGGAGGATATCGACGCGACCCTGCTGTCCGATGACGAGGTACAGGTCCGCGCGCAAATCAGCGGGGAGGTCTCCGAGTGCAACACCGGCAACAATACCGCCTCCGAGACCGTGTCCGCGCGCCTCGGCGAGGTCTCGCTTATGTTGTCGAGCCACACCCTGGCGCCGGGCGAGCAGCTGGAACTGGACGCTTTGGTCACCAACAGCGGAGCGCTGCCGGCGGGCTACCAGGTGGCCTTGCATATTGAGGACAGCGACGGCGTCCGCGTGATCGGCTTCCCGGAACAAGGGGTCGCCGAGCTCGCCGCCGGCGAGGCACAACGGGTGGTCGATCAATGGAACACCGGCGTTACCGTGGCCGGCCCTTACCGCGCGGTGGCTGTTCTTTACGCGGCCGATGGCCGCACGCTGGATACCGACAGCGCGGACCTGGTGATCCGGGAGGGCGGTGACTCACCCGTGCCGGTGGCTGATGTGCGCGTGGGTGCCGAGCAGGCGTCCTACCGGCTGGACGAGACCGCCGCTCTGGAGAGTCTGCTCGAAAATACCAGCGCCAGCACCCTGATCCAGAATGCCCGCTATCGGCTAGTGGTCAGTGGCCCCGACGGTACCGTGCTTGTCAACGAGGAGCGACCGGTAAGTAGCCTGGCCGTGGCGCAGGTGCTGCCGTTCAGCGACGCGGTGTCGCTGGATAACACGCAACCCGGCACCCACAGCGTAGCCGGGACTCTGCTTAACGGCGACGGGGAAACGCTGGCGCGGGATCAGGCGACGTTTGATGTGGTCAGGGACCCGTTGGCTGCCGTATCCGGCGAAGTCACCCTGGCGCAAGAGTGGGTGTATCAGGGTGACAGCCAGACCTGCCGATACCGTGTCTCGTTACCCGAAGGCGCCGATCCCCGCACCGTGACGGTGACGCGCACCCGACTTGATGTGGACAACCGTGAAACCCTGGCTACTGAAAGCGCCTCGGTCACCCTGAGTGGCGATGAACCTGTGACCTTCACGGATTCGTTCAGTACCGCGGGACGAACCCTGACCCGGCATGCCTGTGCATTGAGCGTAAGCCTGGACGGCGAGGTCCGGGAACTGGACCAGGCGTTGTTCCAGATTAAGGAGAAGCCGCTGTCGATCGAGACCGGTTTATACGCCTCCGATGCACCACGACTGCTGGTGCTGGCGGATCCGGTTCGTTCCACCTGTGAAGCCGTCACCGGTATCACTCTGAAGGCGGAATTCGAACAGCCGGTCCGGCCGCTGGATACGGTTAACGCCAAGGCGCTGGAAAGTCCGTTCCTGATTCGGGACCTGGAAACCGCCACCCCGCGCTTCTTCGACGGCGAGATGGATAACGATGGCGAGCGCCGCCTCGATCTGACGATCAGCGATCTGAACACCGACGGTGTTGAAATCCGAATCGACGGTGAGGATCTGGTGGAACGCTTCGAGAGCAAGCACAGCCTTGAGGTGATGGTGGATTACCCGCGCTTCCTCTGGTTCCGGAACACTCTGACCACCGAAAAGCAGAAGTTTCATTGCGGCAAACCGCCGGAGCCCGGCGACAGCCTGGGCGATTTCCAGGTGGTGGACGTCTCTCTGGAGGAACGCGCCAGGAACGATCAGCGCGACCATAAGCTGGAGCAACCCGCGATCGCCGAGCAGCGCGCCCGTCTGGACACCTTCCTGGCAAGCCGCGCACATACCCTGGTGGATTCATCAAAGGCGTTCCGGCGGCAGCTCCATGCCGGTCAGCACCACCAGTATCTACTGCTCGCCGATCGTGTGCCGCTGAATCACTGGGACGCCAAGTACCTGCGCGAAGCGGCAAACCGCGGCGAGGGCGTCATCCAGGCTTCCGGCGACCGGCCGCACCCGCTGCTTCTGACCACGGCCCTGGGCCTGAAGCCCGGTCACGGGCCGGGCCATAAGCCGCATCGCCCCCACACCATCACCTTGCTGGACAGCGCTCTGGCCCAGGCCGGTCAGCTGCCACTGCTGTTGCAGCGCCAGGTGCCGGCGACCCGTCTGCACGGGGCGGATCTGGCCGGTTACTTCAAGTCGTCATCGCATCACAAAGGACGTCACGGCGGTCATCACCACGGTTGGCCGCATCCGGATCCCAACACCCCAGCGGTCACGCTCAATGAATACGGGGAAGGGCGCACGGTGTTCCTGGCCTTTGACTGGCTCGCGGAAATGACCGCCTCGGACGCCGGCGGTGAAGAACAAGGGGCGATGGCCGAACTTATGGAGCGGGCCCTGGACCATACCGCGCCATCCAGTCTGAACCCGATCGCCGGAGAACCGGTGCCGCTGCGCCTGATGGTCGAGAACACGGGACCGGCCTTGGCGGTCACCGTCTCTCTGAACTGGGACAACGGCGGGACGTTACTGGACGCGGTGCCCGATACCGCTGACGACGGGCAATGGCGCTTTGACCTGGCGGCCGGGGAGACCCGCGTTCTGCAAGCCTGGATCGCCTCGGACGAAAGCGACCAGAGCCTGCGAGTGGAGGCCGTGTTTGAAGGCGAAGACCAGGCCGGCAACCAGGTGGAGGCTTCAAGGCAGCTTCACCTGGAGCTGGACCAGGATGGACCTGACCTCGATCAGGTCCATGAAAAGATCGGTGCCGCTTACTGGCAAAGGCCCTGGGACCTGGCTTTGAAAAAAGCCCTGCTGGCACTGGGCTCAGCGAAACACGCGTTACACCAAGGCAAACAGGAAAAAGCGTTGCGCTTTGCGCTGAAAGCCACCTCGTCGCTGGCGGCGTCCCATCATGCGGATGCCAGTGCGTTGCGGCTTGAGCTCGATCGGGCGATTCGGGGGATTCGCCCATGAAACCAACATTCGGAAAAGGACCTTCTCTGGGGGAGACCATCATGGAACAGATCCGTCGCGCCGGTGCGTTGTGCCGCACCGTGGCCCTGGCAACCACCCTTTTGCTGCTTAACGCCGTCATCTGGCCCTCCTGGGCGCTGGCCATTGAGGCCGAGCGCCACAAGGAGCAGCAGGAACAGGCCCGCTGGGAAGCCCGGCATCAGACCTTCGAGCAGGTATTGCGCGGCATTCGCGACCAGGCGCGTCAGCAACAACAGACTATCAACGAGCGACTCGGCGAGGACTCCGGAATCATGGCGCGCGCTGCCCGGGCGCTGGGGCTTGGCGACGAAGCGCTGGCTACGGAGCGCCTTGTCTGGTTGCAGGAAAAAGCGAATGCGATGCACCAGCAAGCGTTGGCCGGTTTTAAAGAAACCGAGGCCCGGCTGGAGAAAAACAACGCCAGTACTCGAATTCGGGACCGCCACGAACGCGCAGTAGCGGACTATCTCCAGCGTTATCAGCATTTGAAAAAGCAATTGCAGTCGGTAACCGGCTCAGAGTCACTGACCGCCCAGAGCGACGCCACCGCGGAGCTGGTCGGTTTCCTGGAGCCGTTCCGCATGGAGAAGCCCCGTGACCCCTTCGACCCGAACAAACTCCCCTGGCGAACCCCGGATCCGGACCAGACCCGTGCCCCCGCGAACAGCGCCTCCGAGTTAAGCCGCAGCAGCGGGCTTCCCCTGTTCGATATGGGGGCTCAGGTCGCCAGTTCATCGGCATCCATGGACGGTCTCCTGTTGGAAAGCGCGGTGGCCCCCGACGAGGAGCATCTGGCGAGCACCCTGGACGCGGATATCACGCCGGCCATCGAAGCGCTGGCGGAAGAGCTGAATCACGAGCCCGTGGCGATCTATCAGTGGGTGCGCAATAACATCGAGTTCATTCCCAGCTACGGCTCCATCCAGGGCTCCGAATACACCTTGGAAAACCGTCGCGGTAACGCTTTCGACACCGCCAGCCTTCTGATTGCGCTGCTGCGTGCCTCTGAAATACCGGCGCGCTACGCCATGGGCACCGTGGAAATACCCGCGGACCAGGTAATGAACTGGGTGGGTGGCGTCCGTGCTCCCGGCGCGGCCGGCAACCTGCTCGGCCAGGGCGGCATCCCAAATACAGCCATGACCCGTGGAGGCCGCGTCGACAGCTTCCGATTGGAGCACGTCTGGGTGGAAGCCTGGGTGGACTTCCACCCGAGCCGTGGCGCGGACCATCGCCAGGGCGATAGCTGGATCCCAATGGATGCTAGCTTTAAACAGTACGACTACGGTGACGGCATGGCGCTGGACCAGGAGGTGCCGTTCGATGCGCAAGCGCTGGCCGACACCATCGAACAGCAAAGCACCATCAACGAAGAAGAAGGCTGGGTGCAAGGCGTGCCCGGCGGTGCCATCGAAGACAGCCTGGAGGACTATCGCGCGGAACTGGAAGCCTACATCGACAGCCAGGCCCCGGACGCCACCGTAGGTGAAGTATTGGGGAGCAAAGGCATCAAGGAAGTGATTCACGAACAACTGGCCCCTTCACTGCCCTACCAGCGGATCACTCGCCAACTGACCACGCCGGAACTCTCGGATTCACTGCGCTGGAAGTTCAAGTACCAACTGCACACCGACGCCAACGGCTACAAAGGCACCGAGCTGTTCACTATTGAGGAGCCCACCGTGGGGCTCGCCGGCAGAAAGCTCTCCGTATCGTTCTCCCCGGCCACGCAGGAGGACGAAGACACCCTGGCCGGCTATTTGCCGCAACCGGATGAAAACGGCGACCTGGACCCGGGTGAACTTCCGGAGACCCTGCCCGGCTACCTGATCAACCTGAAAGCCGAGTTCGCCGTCGACGAAGACATCGTCGTCAACCCGGACGTGGAAGTTACCATGGGCTCCGGCCTGATCTCCGAGATGGGCTACTGGCAACCGGGCCGGGGCTGGGACACCTCGGAAAACAACCCGGTCGCCGGTGAATACCGCGCGCTCGCCCTGGACCTGCAAGGCATCAGCGCCCAGGCCGCGGACGATCTCGAAACCAGCCTGGAAGCCACCCGGGCCAAGCTGGATGCCGAGGACTACGCCGGCCTCACCAAGCAACAACTGGTGGGTGACATGCTTTACAGCACCATCCTCGGCTACTTCGCACTCAACGACATGCAGGACCAGATCGGCGAACGGCAAGCCAACAGCGTCGGCTACAGAGCGCCCAGCTACGGCCTTTTCAAAACCAGCCTGCAACCGCAATACTGGTTCGGCATGCCCCGCGACGTAAAAGCCAGCGGCCTGACCATGGATGTGGACCATATGAGCAGCATCCGCGTCGACAAGGACAATAACCGCGACCGCTGGGTCGCCGTGAACCGCGCCAATGGCGCCCGCATGTCCGCCATGGAGCACTTGGTGCCGGAAGAGATGTACAGCACCGACGACAACCCGGCCCACGGCATCAGCGCCGTAAAAGCCCTACAGCTGGCCGCGGCGGAAGGCCAGAAAATATGGACCATCACCCAGAGCAACCTGAGTCAGGCCATGGCCGCCCTCAACCTGAGCAGCTCCGTGGAAGCAGACATCCGCAACGCCGTCCGCACCGGCAAGGAAGTCACCGCCCACGAGGACACCATCAACTTCCACGGCCGTCCCTCCGCCGGCTACATGGTCATCGACCCCAAAACCGGCGCCGGCGGCTACCTCATCGCCGGCGGCGAGAACGGCGGCGTGATTTCGGCAGAGAAACGAGACGATCTTAGAACAGTGAGCTTCTTTTATGAACTGCTTGCCACTGCAACTGGATTGATCGAAAACGCGCGGCTGGCTTCCTTGATCGGCCAGGTGCTAACGTTAATTGATGTGGTGGACCGCTGTGAGCCTGATGATGCTAGAGACATAATTATAGGCGCAACGTTGCTTTCGCTCCTATCGATTTTCTTTTCAGCTTTGCTTGCGACTGTTTTTGGCTTGGTTGGTGCAGTTGTCGTTTTTTTGGCCATCTCTTATATGCAGAATTTGATACTGTCTTCCGCGATTTCAGCGAGGCGTGGGTGTACATGAACCCTTATCCGTTCTCATTATCGTCATTTTGGTCGCAGTTTCTAATTGCGATGATTTCTATATATGTTTTTTTAACGTTGATCATGTATTTGGTCTTATCTATAAGGAGCAAACACTTTGTCGCGGTGCCCGCGCGGCTGGTGGGCAATGGCCGCGGATCAAAGGGCAGGAAGTCAGTCTATAAGTACTTGGTAGGCGGGCAAGAGTACTCTTGCCCCTGCGGGTCGAGCTTACTAAGTCTGAGTGGTGCTTGGATTTTATTTCGTAAAAAATTTAGTGCCAGGATAAAGTGCCCGAAGGAAACAGTGATTTACTGTGATCCTTTAATTCCATCAATTTCCTGTCATAGTAAAGATGTAAGTTTATCTGTTCTCATTATTTTATCGTTGTTATCCGGGTTCTTCTTCGCGCTGTTGATCTATTTATGAAATAGTAAAAAGCGCCTGGCTGATTAAGGACTAAGTTTTTTCTGCCAACCGGTGCCCTGAGAGTTGTCAGGACTTTTCGGTATGTCTCCAGATAGGCAGTGTCCGTCATCAGAGTGACTAGATACTGGTTCGACATTCCGCTGGATGTAAAAGACAGTGGCCTTGCCATGGATGTGGACTATAGGAGTGGCACTCGAGTGGCCGAGGATAACAGCCCGAAGCGCTGTGTGATGCCAGGAGCTGGAAATGGACATTCAAGCTTATGCCCTTGTTGCTGCGATCTCTATAGTCGTGATTGGTGGGTATATCTCTATCCTTATGCGTAGAGGAAAGAGGCGGGACGAGTTTTTCAAAAATGCCGGATTTCATAGTCCAGACCATGCAAGGCAAAAAAATATAATAGAGGTTGTCAATATAAAATCCAGAGGCGCAGTTTCTCTGTGGTTCGGATCAAAGGTTTATGTGTCTTCAGATGCCTGTGGTGACTTTATCGTTTGTGATCTTGTTGCCTCCGTGGGTGTCGCACGATATGCAGGGTTTTCTAAAATAACCGTGCTTGGCTTTTATGGGGATATAGGGGTCGGCTCAAGTTTTCTGTTGAGGAAAGCGCATCCAATGGAAACCCCGATGGAACTTAGGGGGGCTTTGTCCCTAGGTAGGAAGTGGTACGTATGGTGCTCTGGTATGCAGGATGAACAAGTTGATGAGTTGGTTGAGCGAGTCGAAGCCTTTGGGTCGGCGGCCATCGTAAGAAAGAATGGTTCTGTTCTTAGTTTGTATTTTCTAAATCAGTACCTTGGTGAGAAAGAGATTGAAGAGATAATGCCCGAGTGGAGGGCGTTCTGCCAGAGTTATCTTTGAAAGCTCTAATGGCCTTTTCGCGTAAGGGCCCGTCATAGAAATTAAGGCCTTTACCCAAAGAAACCTTAGCCAGGCCATGGCCGTCCTAAACCTGAGCAGCGCCGTGGAAGCCGACATCCGCAACGCCGTCCGCACCGGCAAGGAAGTCACCGCCCACGAAGACACCATCAACTTCCACGGCCGCCCCTCCGCCGGCTACATGGTCATCGATCCCAAAACCGGCGCCGGCGGCTACCTCATCGCCGGCGGCGAGAATGGTGGTGTGCTTCAGTTTACATTCGTCTTCGCCGTATTTGTTATAGCGTTTTTTATATCCGCCGTGCTTCTTTTTTCATCGGGATGGCTAATACTCGCAGGGATAGCATCTATAGTTTGGAACATTTTGAATTTTCGATCATGGATCGATGGAATAAATGAATCAAACTCTCATGAAGAATTCTCGGCCAATAATTTTGCCGCATTGGGAGGTTTGATCCTCGGGCTGTTGGCCTCGTCCGCGTCAGGCGCGTCGGCGGCAGCGTTATGGTTTGGCGACTTCATGGTTTATTCCTTAGGTATGATATGAAGGCTGGAATAATTGCAATCGTTATAATATACGCAACTGTTATAGGTCGGGTGACTTTCATAAATGAGGCTGATTCTATAATGATTCAGAAGGTTGGCTACTTCTTCATGAACTTTCTCCTGGGGTGGTCGGTTGCCTACTTTTCATGGCTTTATTTCGAGATTTGGATGAAGGTCGCAAGATATAAAAAACCAATTTTTATAATAAGAAATATCGCGGTGCCGTTGACGCCGGTGGGGATTGTCAGCTATTGGTGTTTTTCCGGAGCGGATAAGACTGTTATGGTCGCTTGTTTTATTTTGGTTGTAGGGTATTGCTTCTGGGGGGAGTATATTAATGAGATGTTTAGGAAGTTTTTCTTTTCTAGAAGTGGAAATTTAAAGTTCCTCCGGTCTTTCGATAAAAGATATGAGGTTTTCCCGTTTGATTTAACGTATTTGATTGTAAATTTCGCCTCTTTTTATTATGGCATGACAATATCGATAACTTAGTTAGGTGGTTACTACGTTAGTCGTGGGCGAGAGAGTAGTTAAGGCATGCCTTGCCTGTTGGGTAGGCTCAGGGACGTAAAAGCCAGCGGACTGACCATGGACGTGGACCATATGAGCAGCATCCGTGTGGACAAAAACAACAACCGTGAACGCTGGGTGGCCTTCAACCGTGCCACCGGCGCGGGCATGTCCGCCATGGAGCACCTGGTGCCAGAAGAGATGTACAGCACTGACGACAACCCCGCCCACGGCATCAGCGCCGTAAAAGCCCTGCAGCTGGCGGCGGCGGAAGGCCAGAAAATCTGGACCATCACCCAGAGCAACCTTAGCCAGGCCATGGCCGCCCTCAACCTGAGCAGTTCCGTGGAAGCCGACATCCGCAACGCCGTGCGCGCCGGCAAGGAAGTCACCGCCCACGAAGACACCATCAACTTCCACGGCCGCCCCTCCGCCGGCTACATGGTCCTCGACCCCAAAACCGGCGCCGGCGGCTATCCCATCGCCGGCGGCGAGAACGGATCAAATACCTCTACCCCAGATGGAAAAGATGTAATCTCATGGCTGCTTGGTATTCTTGACGAATTCGGGCGAAACCCTCTTCTGAAGTCTTTGGGCGGAATTTTAAATGAAGTTATTACTGCTATATCGTTATTTGTGGATATAAAGAATTGCGGTTATTCATACGGGATTGCTAAATTTTTCGCTGGTATATTTATAACGATCGGTGTTGCGTTTCTGCTTCTGCCATTTATCGCTTTGATTATGACAACATTGTATCTGGCTTTATGGGCCTCATTCTTCGCCGGCGGGGTGGCTGCTTCGTTTTTCTCGGCACAATGGGCATGCAAAGAGGAGGGCTGATGAAGGTATGGGGAGGCTGGATTAGAGTGGCTTTTATAGTCTTTTTATGGCTGGTTTCGTCCGGCAGTCTGATAAAGGGGTATTACTTCATTTCTTTCTTTTCTGCATTCTTAGGTGTTTGGCTTATAGCTATGCCTGATCATTATAAAAGAAACCGGCAAAATATGGCTTGGATAGTGGTGGGGCTGGTTACCGCCGTGCTCCTTGTTTTGTTGTATTGGAGAGGCATGTAAGCCGTTAAAGAGGCGTGGGCTATTTTTTTCAGGCCTTGGTTTTGTTGATAGATATTTAATGCTTAGTGGGCTCCCCCGTTTGGGTGATACGTCTCCAGGCCGTGCCGCGTTAAGGTCGGCTAAGCCGCGAATACTAAAAGGAGAAATACCATGAGGAAGTTGAAGGCTTGTGTCCTGTCCCTGCTGGTCGCCGCGCCGGTGATTGTTTCGGCGGAAACGCCCAACATCAACCCTGGCCAGTGGGAGTATGCAACCACCATGACCATGAGCGCCGGTGGCCAGGCGATGCCGGCCCGCACCGCCAAGAACAAGGATTGCGTGCGCCAGGAAGACGTCACCGATCCGGATCTGTTCGGCGGTGACGAGCTGAACAATTGCGAGGTGTCCGAAATGGAGCAGAGCCGGTCACGCTTGCGTTACAGCCTGACCTGTCCGGGCCCGGACGGTTCGCCCTACACGATGAGCGCGGATCTCAAGCTGCGGGGCGATACCATGGAGGGGACCATGCAAGGTGACATGGCATCCCCCATGGGGCCGATGAAGATGCGCATGTCGCTCAGCGGCAAACGCATTGGTGAGTGTTAGGCGGTTTTCGCGTACTGGTCCCGCAAGGCTTTGCGGTTGATCTTGCCGACCGCGGTCTTGGGGATCGCGTCGGTGAAAATCACCTTGCGGGGTTTCTTGTAGGAGGCGACCTGTTCGGCAACGAAGTCGATCAGGGGCTGCTCATCAATGTTTTGGTCCGGTTTGAGGGCCACGACGGCGGTGACCGCTTCCACCCATTGCGGGTCTTTCAGACCGATGACGGCGCACTCGGCCACGGCGGGGTGCGCGGTGAGCACGTCTTCCACTTCTTTGGGGTACACGTTGTAGCCGCCGGTGATGATCATGTCGGAGGTGCGGTCCTTCATGTGCAGGAAGCCGCGCTCGTCGAACTGGGCGATGTCGCGGGTGCGCAGCCAGCCGCCGTCCATGAACATCTCTTTGTTGAGCTCCGGGGCATTGTGGTAGCCGGCCATCATTGACGGCGCGCGCACGGCGATTTCACCGGGCTCGCCCTGGGGCACGTCATTACCCTGTTCGTCGACCAGACGGATCTCCACATCGATGCTGGGTTTGCCGCAGGCGCCGAGCAGCTCCTCTTCATGGTCCTCGGGGCGCAGCACGGCGATGGTGAGCGGGCATTCGGTCTGGCCGTAGTACTGCCAGAATTTCTCCCGGCCCCAGGTGGCCATGGCTTTCTCGATCACCGGGCGGGGCATCGGCGAGGCGCCGTAGATCACCTGCCGCAGCCGGCTCACGTCGATCTCCGCGAAGCGGGGGTGGCCGAGCAGCATCTGCAGCATGGTGGGCACCATGTTGACGGCGGTGATGCGCTCTTTCTCGATCAACTCCAGGAAGGCGTCCGGGTCGAAGCCGGGCATGATCACGGTGCGCGCGCCGCGCAGCCAGAAGGGCAGTACGAACACACCGCTGGCGTGGATCAGCGAGGCGGCGTGCAGCATGGCATCGTCCTGCTCCACGGCGACCAGGTTGAGCAGGACGTTCTTGCAGACGCCGGCGTAGGACGCCTGGGTGTGTTGGGCGGCTTTAAGCGTGCCGGTGGTGCCGGAGGTGAACAGGGTGAGGATCACGTCGTCCGATTCCACGGCCACGTCCGGGTTAGCGCTACTCTGGCCGGCCGCGTCGGCGAGCAGGTCGTCACCGCCGCCGTCGGTGGCGCCGATGCCGTGGCATTGCAGGGTGGGGAGGGCGTCGCGCAGTTCGGCGGCCCGTTCGCTCAGGTCGGCGCCGTAGAGCAGCAGTTCGCAGCCGGTCTCTTCCAGCATTTTCCGGTGTTCGTTCAGGGACAGCCGCGCGTTGAGCGGCACCCGGTTGATGCCGGCTTTCACGCAGGCGAAATCCACCGGCACGCTGTAAAGGCTGTTGTTGAGCAGCAGTGCCACGCGGTCGCCCCGTTTTACGCCGCGCTGCATCAGGCTGTGGGCGAGCTGATTGCTAAGCGTGTGGGTCTCACTAAAGGTGAGGCTCCGGTCGCCGAAGACGATGGCGGTCCGCTCGGGGTAGTAGCCGGCACCGCGATTAATCAGGTCGAGATAGGTGGTGGTCATTCAAGCTCTCCTCTTGTCTGTTCATTGTCGTTATTCGAATTCGCCGTGGCGGCCGGCGCCTTTGGCGAAACGTTCGGCGCCGGCGATGGCCTCTTCAAAGACGATCGGGTAGCCTCCCGCGCCTTCCCGGGCGAGGGCATCGGCCAGCGGCTGGTCCCATTGCCGGTAGGCGGAAAGGCGGTCGGCGCGCAGGCAGCGTTGCGGGAAACCGGCGATGCTGTGCGCCAGGGCCCGGGCGGTGTCCAGGCCTTCGCCGTCGGCGACCACGCGGTTGGCGAGGCCCATGCGCAGGGCCTCGTCGGCGTGCACCGGGCGGCCGGTGAGGATCATGTCCATGGCGTGGCCCTGGCCGACGATCCGCGGCAGGCGCACCGTGCCCCCGTCGATCAGCGGCACGCCCCAGCGCCGGCAGAAGACGCCGAACACGGCGGACTGCTCCGCCACGCGCAGGTCGCAGAGCAGGCTCAACTCCAGGCCGCCGGCCACCGCATAGCCGGACACCGCGGCGATCACCGGCTTGCTGAGCAGCATGCGTGATGGCCCCATGGGGCCGGGACCGGTGCCTTCCGGTTCCACTTCGTTGCGGCGTTGCGGGTCGCCCAGGGCGGCCAGATCGGCGCCGGCGCAGAAGTTGCCGCCGGCGCCGGTGAGTACGGCCACGCTGACGCTGTCGTCCTCTTCGAAGGCTTGAAAGGCGTCGCGCAGGGCGTCGGCGGTGGGTCGGTCCACGGCGTTGCGCTTATCCGGCCGGTTAATAATGATGGTGCGGACGGGGCCGTCGGTTTCGACAAGGATCGGGGGCGTGGGCACGGGGCTCTCCTGGGCTTGGCCTTCGGGCGTTATTTGTTTCCCTTTGTGGAACAAAGGGGATGGTTTGGATATATTTCACCATATGACTGCAAAAGACAGCAATAGTTATAATTTGGCCGTGACCGACGGCCCGTCCGACGGTCAATATGAGCTCGGCGCCGCGGATCTGGTCCTGGATATTCTGTCCACACACGATGCCCGTCAGGTGTCGGTGGCGGCGCTCTGCCGCGCCGGCGAGGTGTGCGGGCTCCGTGACCAGAACGTGCGAGTGGCGCTGAACCGACTGGTGCGGCAGGGCAAGGTCGCCAATCCGGCGCGCGGTCTGTACGCGCTGAACCCCGGTGGCAGTGGTCTGTTCGGCGAGGTTGAGAGCTGGCTGAGCAAGGAGCAGCGCGCAGTGGCCTGGCAGGGCGGTTGGGTCGGCGTGGTCGATGGTGCGGTGCCGCGGCGCGAGAAAACGCTCTGGCGGCGCCATGAGCGCGCCCTGATGCTGCGAGGGTTCCGCGCCCTGGGCGTTAGCGGTTTACAGCTTCGTCCGGACAATTTGCACGGGGGGGTGCCGGGTTTGCGTGAGGATTTGCGCGCGCTGGGCCTGGCGGATCAGGCTACGGTGATCGCGGTGGGCGAGCTCTCCCGGGAGGACGAACAGCGCGCCCGTGGATTATGGGATCTGGCCGCGTTGGAGGCGGCGTATCGGGACATGTTGTCGCGGCTGGAGCGCAGTCAGGCGGGTCTCCATGCGCTGCCGGCGGAGGTGGCGGCCCGTGAGAGCCTGCTGCTGGGCCGCGCGGCGATTCGCTCGATCATCCACGATCCGCTGCTGCCGGACGCCCTGATGGGGGGCGACCTGCGTCACCGTCTGATCGAGCGGATGCGGGACTACCAGAGCGAGGCGAAGCAGCTCTGGATGCGCGTGCTGCCGGCTTGAAGGGTCAACCCGCCGCCGCGTTTACAGCGCTTCCAATATCGTGGCCACGCCCTGGCCGCCGCCGATGCACTGGGTGGCGAGGGCGTACTTCACCTTTTCCCGTTGCAGCAGCGCCGCCGCCTTGCCGGTGATGCGCGCGCCGGTGGCGCCCAGCGGGTGGCCGATGGCCATGCCACCGCCGTCCAGGTTGACGGTGGCCGGGTCCAGATTCAGGTCGCCGATGCAGGCCAGCGCCTGGGAGGCGAATGCCTCGTTGATCTCCACCACGCCCAGGTCGTCGGCGTTCAGGCCGGCCCTGGCCAGCGCTTTCTGCGTGGCGGGGATCGGGCCCAGGCCCATCACCGCCGGGTCGCAGCCGGCGCTGGCCACGGCGCGGATGCGCGCGCTCGGGGTCAGGTTGTGGCGGGCGGCGAAGTCGTCGCTGGTGACCAGTACGGCGGAGGCGCCGTCGGTGAGCGGCGACGAGGTGCCGGCGGTGACCACGCCGTTCTCATCGAACGCCGGCGGCAGCTTGGCCAAGGCTTCCAGGGAGGTGTTGGGCCGGATGCAGCCGTCCTCGGTGATCCACTCGCCGGTGCCGGTCTGGATGCGCACGATCTCGTCGCGCAGGCGCCCCTGCTCCCGGGCGGCGGCGGCCTTGTGGTGGGATTCCAGCGCCATCCGTTCCTGTTCAGCGCGGGGAATGCTGTAGCGTTGCGCCACGTTCTCGGCGGTGCGGCCCATGGACACATAGGCGTCGGTCTGTTCCTGGAGCGAGGGGTTGGGCGAGAAGTTAAAGCCGCCCTGGGGTACCTGCGTCATCGATTCCACGCCCACGCATAGGAAGGCGTCGCCCAGGCCGGCCTCGATGTTGGCGGCGGCAATATGGATCGCCGACATGGACGAGCCGCAGAAGCGGTTCACGGTCATGCCGCCCACCTCCTGGGGCAGGCCGCTGAGCAGGCCGACGATGCGCGCCAGGTTGTTGCCCTGGGACGCCTCCGGGTAGGCGCAGCCGAGAATCACATCTTCGAGCAGCGCCGGGTCCAGGTCGGTGCGGGCGAGCAGCGCCTTGACCACCTGGCTGGCGAGATCGTCCGGACGTACCCGGGCGAGCAGGCCTTTGTTGGCGAAGTGAAACGGGGATCGGGCGTAGCCCGCGATAACGGCTTTCATGGTGTGTCTCCTGTGTCAGGCCCGCCCGGTGCCTGTCGCAGCCAGGGCAAGCCGTTGAACAACGCCATCGCCACCAGGGCGGCCACCATCACCGCGCACAGCGCGGCCAGGTTGCCCGGCAGCCACCAGGCCACCAGCGCGCAGCCGAGGGCCAGCACCGTCAGCCGCACGACGCTGGCGAACAGCGGCCAGCCCATGCGTCCGGCGCCCTGGGAAGCGAAATACAGCGCCAGGCCGACACCGAGAAAGGCGTAGGCGGGCGCGACGATGCGCAGGTAGAGCGCGCCGGTGGCGATCGCCTCCGGGTCGTCGGTGAACAGGCTCAGCCAGGCGTGTGGGAACAGTGCCGCCGCCAGGCCCACGGTCTCGGTGGCGATGGCCGCCACCGCCGCGCCGGTCCAGGCGATGCGCCGGGCGCGCTGGAACTGGCCGGCGCCCAGGTTCATGCCCACCATCGCCACCAGGGCGGTGCCGAAACCGAACACGATGGGGATCTGCAGATACTCGATGCGGATGCCCAGGCCGAAGCCGGCCAGCGCCTCCATGCTGGTGCGCGCCACGAAGAAGGTGGCCACCACCACGCACAGATTCGACAGCACGGTGTTCAACGACGACCACAGACCGACGCCGAGGATTTCGCCGAACAGGGCGCGCCGCAGAGGGTGGTGCAGACTCAGCCGCACGCCCCCACGACCACGGATCAGTGTGGCCGCCAGGATCACCGTGGCGATCAGGTAATAACCGGCCAGCGCCAGACCGGCGCCGGTGATACCCAGTGCCGGCACCGGGCCGAAGCCGAAAATCAGCACCGGCGAGAGCACCAACAGCAGGGGCACGCCGCCTACCATCACCATGGCCGGCAGGCGCATATTGCCGGCGCCGCGCAACACCGCCGACAGGCCGTTCATCAACCACAAAAACACCACGCCGCAGAACAGCGCGTTGGAATAGGCCACCGCCGCGTCCAGGGCCGCGCCCTGTCCGCCCAGCGCACCGTAAAGGGGGCCGGCGAAGCCGATCACGATCGCCGAGCAGACCAGCCCGAAGACCAGCACGATCACCACCGCATGCAGGGCCAGGGCGTCGGCCTTGTCCTGATCGCCGGCGCCCAGGGAGCGGGCCACCGCCGAGGAGATGCCGCCGCCGATACCGCCGGCGGACATCATCATCATCAGCATTACCAGCGGAAACACCAGGGCGGCGCCGGCCAGGGCGTCCACGCCCAGCAGGCCGACGTAGTAACTTTCCAGGAAATTGGCCAGTGCCTGGGCCAGCATCACCACCAGGTTGGGGGCCGCCAGCGCCAGCAGGGTGGGCAGCACCGGCGCCTCCAGAATCATCCGGGTGCGCGCATTCGGCAGGGCGCGCGGCGGGCTCAGGGTGGCGGCCTGGTTCACGGTGGTCACCGCTGCATGATCAACAGGGTGGAGGTGGCGCTGGCGTAGAGCTTGCCGTTGCGGTCGGTGAGGCGGGCTTCGGCGAAGCCGAGGCGGCGGCCCAGGGTGATCACCGTGCCTTCGGCGCGCACCGGGCCGGTGTCCTTGGTCATGCCCCGGTGGTAGGCCACTTTCAGTTCCGCCGTGGTATAGGCCTGGTCGGCGTCCAGGCTGGCGTGCACCGCGCAGCCGCAGGCGGAATCCAGCAGGGCGGCGGCGTAGCCGCCGTGCACCGAGCCGATCGGGTTATAGACTTTCTCCGAGGGCGTGCCTTCGAACACGGCGCGGCCTTTTTCCACTTCCACCAGGGTGAAATCCAGGGTGTCGCCGATGGCCGGGTTACGCTTCTCCCGCATCAGCATTTGCAGGGTTTCCAGGCCGTTCAGTGCGGCTTCGCTCATGGTTTTACTCCAATGTTCGAGTTAAAAAATCCGGGGTTAGTGCGTGCCGGGCAGCTGGGCGGCCACGGCGTCTAGGAATTCTTCGGAAAGCGCCGGGTCGTCCACCGCCCGGGACAGCACCAGCGCACCCACCATGGCGGCGCAGGCGGCCACCGCCTTCTGCCGGCGGGCGGCTTTGGCGCGGGTGGGAAGGGCATTGCCGAGCAGGTCGATAAAGCGCTTTACGCTGCCGGTGAAGGCGGCGCGCACCGGCGGGCTTTGTCGCGCGGCATCGCCGGCCAGGGCGGCCAGCACGCAGCCATCCCCGGGGGCGTCGCGGTGGCGTTTGGACAGGTAGCGGCGGGCCAGGGTGTCCATGGACGGTCCGTCGCTGTCGCTGACCAGCCGTCGCCAGCGTCGCCCGGTGACGCCGATGGCGTACTCGCAGGCTTCCGCCATCAGCTGTTCCTTGGAGTCGAAATGGCCGTAGAAGCCGCCGTGGGTCAGGCCGGCGTTCTTCATCAGTTCGGCCACGCCGATGCCGTCGAAGCCCCGTTCGCGAAACAAACGGGCGGCCTGGTGGACGATCTGCTCACGGTTGGCGGCGGCCTGTTCCTTGCTGACTCTCATGCTGGACCTCTTGCGCTTGGCGGTCGCTTTTTGATGATGAGCGTCATTTATATAATGATGATGACCATCATGTAAATAGGCCGCGTGAAGAAAAGTGCGCCGACGGACTGAGACCGGACTGTGCATGAATAGCGAAAGTGTGGGCCGGCTGCTTTTCTTTTCTCCGGCAAAACCGTTCAATAGGCGGCAATAACGATGACTTCTAAAAGCGAGGAGGGAATATGCAAAACGCCGATTTGGGCAAATTGATTCTGCGCCTGACCTTGGGGCTGCTGTTGTTGCTGCACGGCATCGCCAAGCTGGAAAGCGGCGTGGGCTGGATTTCCGGTTCGTTGCAGGGTTATGGGCTGCCGGGTTTTCTCGCCTATGGGGTGTTTATCGGTGAAGTGATCGCTCCGGTGATGATCATCATCGGCTATTACACCCGGATCGGCGCGGTATTGATCGTGGGCAACATGCTGGTGGCGCTGCTGATGGCGCACATGAACGAACTGTTCGCGCTCAGCAAAACCGGCGGTTGGGCGATCGAGCTGCAGGCGTTCTACCTGTTCAACGCGGTGGCGCTGTTCTTCCTCGGCGCCGGCAAATACGCCATGAAAAACTGAGAGAAAAATTGTGGGAGCGGGCCTCGCCCGCGCAAAGTTGGCAAGAGCCACCCGGCGGGATTCCAGAGACGCGTGGAATCCCGCCGGCCTGCATACCCCCTTTAAAGCGACCCGTGCATCATGTTCTTGCTGCTGATCTGCCCGTTCAGGGTCCAGTAGTCATAGAGAATCCCCAGCCCGAACAGACCCACCGTCAGCAGGTAGATGATGCCGGTGATCCATTTGCCCATGTAGAACCGGTGCAGGCCGAACACGCCGAGAAACGTCAGCAGAATCCAGGTGATGTTGTAGTCCGTGGGCCCTGAGCGGTAGCGGATGTCCGCGGACTCATCCATGCCGGGAATCAGAAACAGGTCGATGATCCAGCCGATAAAAAACAGGCCCAGGGTGAAGAACCAGATGGTGCCGGTGATCTGCCGTCCGTAGTAGAAACGGTGGGCGCCCATGAAGCCGAAGATCCAGAGCAGATAGCCGATGATCTTGCTGTGCGTATCCCGATACATGAAAAACCTCTCCGTTGAATTGAAAACGCCGGGCCGTTATAGCTCGACCTTGATGGCGGCAATCACTTTGTTCGCTTTGACGCGGGCGCGTTCCACGCTGTCGGCGCGGGCCACGGCGACGCCCAGGCGGCGGCTGCCGCTGACTTCCGGCTTGCCGAACAGGCGCAGGTCGGTGTCCGGCTGCGCCAGGGCCTCGTCCAGATTGCCGTAGCGCATGTCGGTGGACTCGCCTTTCACCATCAGCACCGAGGACGCGGATGGCCCCCGCTGTTCGATCAACGGCACCGGCAGGCCGAGAATGGCGCGGGCATGCAGCGCGAACTCCGACAGGTCCTGGGACATCAGCGTCACCAGGCCGGTGTCGTGGGGGCGCGGTGACACCTCACTGAACCACACCTGGTCGCCTTTGACGAAGAACTCCACGCCGAACAGGCCGCGCCCGCCCAGGGCGTCGGTGACCGCTTTGGCCTGCCGTTCCGCCTCCACCAGGGCGGCGTCGTTCATCGGCTGCGGCTGCCAGGACTCGCGGTAATCGCCGTCCTCCTGGCGGTGGCCGATGGGCGCGCAGAACGAGGTGCCGTCCCGGTGGCGCACGGTCAGCAGGGTAATCTCGTATTCGAAATCCACGAACCCTTCCACGATCACCCGGCCCTGGCCGGCGCGGCCGCCGGCCTGCGCGTAGTCCCAGGCGTCGTCGATGTCCTGCTCCTGTTTCACCAGGCTCTGGCCCTTGCCGGAGGACGACATCACCGGTTTCACCACACAGGGCAGGCCGATCTCACGCACCGCCGCCAGGTACTCCTCCCGGTTGCCGGCGAAACGGTAGGGCGACGTGTTCAGGCCCAGCTCTTCCGCCGCCAGCCGGCGGATGCCTTCGCGGTTCATGGTCAGGCTGGCGGCGCGGGCGGTGGGTACCACCGTGACGCCTTCCTGCTCCAGCTTGAGTAGCTCGTCGGTGGCGATAGCCTCGATCTCCGGCACGATGAAGTGCGGCCGCTCCTGTTCCACCACGCCCCGTATCGCGGCGCCGTCGAGCATGTCGATCACGTGGCTGCGGTGGGCCACCTGCATGGCCGGCGCGTTGGCGTATCGGTCCACGGCGATCACTTCACAGCCCAGCCGCATCAGCTCGATGCTGACCTCTTTGCCCAGTTCGCCGGAGCCCAGCAGCAGCACGCGAGTGGCGCCGGGCGCATTGGGGGTGCCCAGAGTGGTCATGGTGGCGGCTCCTTTCCTTGAAAATCATTGCATCGCCCGCGGGCGCGTCGAGGCATGATTGTAGCCGCTACGGAGTGCCTTGTGGGAGCGGGCCCTGCCCGCGAAAGGCAAGCAACGCTTGCCGGCAGGATCCCAGAGACATTGCTAGAGCGACCAAGCAGGCCTCTGGAATCCCGCCGGGTGGCTAGTGCCACCCTTTCGCGGGCGGGGCCCGCTCCCACAATAGCCTCGCCCGTCATGCTTGCGAGGCTTGCCGCTTCCGGGCGGCGACCAGGAACCGTACCATGTCGGCAAGCTGAAACGGAGAAGCCCGCGATGGCGCAAGACGATGAATTCTGGATGGCCCGGGCGCTGACGCTGGCGGAAAGCGCCGCCGGGGAAGGGGAAGTGCCGGTGGGCGCGGTGGTGGTGCGCGACGGCGAGGTGGTCGGCGAGGGCTGGAACCGGCCGATCATCGCCCATGATCCCACCGGCCACGCGGAAGTGAACGCCCTGCGTGACGCCGCCGCTCGGGCGGGCAATTACCGGCTGTCCGGCGCCACCCTGTACGTCACCATTGAGCCCTGCACCATGTGCTTCGGCGCCTTGATGCACGCCCGCATCGCGCGGCTGGTGTACGGCGCCCGGGAACCCCGGGCCGGGGTCTGTGAAAGTCAGCTGGGTCTGCCCGAGCGCGGTTTCTACAACCACCGCATTGAAGTGACCGGCGGCGTTTGCGCGGAGCAAGCCGCGCAATTGCTGCGCGACTTCTTTCGGCAGCGCCGCTAGTCCGCCAGGGCCACCATGTTCGCGCGGTGGCGGTCGGAGTTGTTGGCCCACACCAGCAGGTCGTAGTAGCGGCGGATATGGCGCACGTATACCGCCGCCTGGCCGCCGGGGGCGGCGCCGTAGCGCAGCTGGTTCACGTAGGCCGGGTCGTCGAGCAGGGTGAGGCGGGTTTTCACGTCCTGCCACAGGTCCGGGTTGTCGCCCTGGCGCTCGGTGAGCACGCGGGCGTCTTCCAGGTGGCCCATACCCATGTTGTAGGCGGCCAGCGCCATCCAGGTGCGGTCCGGTTCCTGGATGCGGTCCGGCACCCGGTCGTGCAGCTTACGCAGGTAGGCGGCGCCGGCACGGATGCTCTGGGCCGGGTCGGTGCGGTCGGAGACGCCCATTTCCCGGGCGGTGCGGTTGGTCAGCATCATCAGGCCCTCGACCCCGGTGGGGGAGATCGCCTGGGCGTCCCACAGGGATTCCTGATAGGCCATCGCCGCCAGCAGGCGCCAGTCGAAGCCGGCGTCCACGGACGCTTCCTGGAACTGGGCGGTGTAGCTGGGCAGGCGGTCGTCCATATGGCGGATAAAGCTGCGCGCCGCGTACAGGTTGAACTGGTCCACATGGCCGTAGAAACGGTTCGCCAGCCGGGTGGTGGTGCCGTCCGCCTTGGCCTGGGTCAAAAAGCGCTGCGCCGCCAGATAGAGGCTGCGGTCGTCGTTGGCGCGGAACGCCCACGCCAGGCCCTGATCCACGCTCAGGGTGAAGCCGGACGCCAGGTCCGGAAACAGTGAGCGGTGGATCGCATAGGCGTTGGAGTTGATCAGGGCGTAGTCGCCGTCGCCTTGCTCGACCAGGGCCAGCAACTGCTCGGCGGTGGCGTTCTCCACCTGCTCGAAGCTCAGTGCCGGGTGGTCCAGCTGCGCCGCCACCAGCATGTCCGCGTGGCGGCTGCCGGCGCGCACCAGCACCTCCTTGCCGATCAGGTCGGTGATCTCGGCGGGGCGCTGGTCACCCAGGCGGTACATCACCAGGGTGTCCACGTTCTGGTAGGGGGTGCTGTAGCGCAGCGCCTGGTCGCCGTCGTGGCCGGCCAGCAGGGCGGATGCGGCCAGATCGGCCTTACCGCGGCGCACCGCGTACTTAAGGTCGGAGGTGCTGTCCACCTCCAGCAGGCGCAGTTCCACGCCCAGGCGCTCGGCAAAGCCGCGCGCCAGCTCGTATTCCATGCCGGTGAGGCCGTTGGGGTCACGGTAGACGGTGGTCAGTGAGGGCCGGGTGGCCACCACCAGCTCGCCCCGCGCCTGGACACGTTCCAGGGCGGTGGGGGTGGGGCGCATCGCCACCATCAGCCCGACCGCGCCAAGCAGCGCGAGCGGGGCGATAAGCTGTCGGCCGGGGCGGAGGAAACCGCGAAGCCGTTGTAGCACTGTCATATCCGTTGATACCTCTGCTGGGTGTACTCCAGACAGGTCGGTACGGCCCGTGCCGTCCATCGCCGGACCCGGAAATCGGGGCGCTCGCCCCCGGGTCGGCTGTGACCTACATCACGTGTGCGCGGCGAATCTACCATCGGAACTGGTCAAAAATCCATCATTTTTGTCCAACAATCATATTTGCTTGCATCTTTTCGGCCCCCGCGGCGCGCGCATAGGAATTCGGGCGGCCATCCCTTATCATTGCGATCCTTATTTCTCCCCCTGCACGTAAAGGAAAAGCCGACCCCATGCTGATCCTCCCCGGTAGCCCGGCCCTATCCGCGTTTAGAAAGGAAAAACTGCTGGAGGCTCTGCCCCAGGCAGAGGCTCTGTCCGCCCGTTTCGTGCACTTCGTGGAGTTGTCTCCAACGGAGGGTGACGCCGGGCTGGATGAGCGCGAGCGCCAGGTGCTCGACAGCCTGCTGGAATACGGCCCCAGCCTGGAAGACGCGGCCGTGGAAGAGAGCGGCAGTGAAACCTTCGTGGTGGTGCCCCGCCCGGGCACGGTGTCCCCGTGGTCGTCCAAGGCCACCGACATCTGCCACAACGCCGGCCTCGCCAAGGTGGCGCGGGTGGAGCGCGGCATCGAGTACCGGCTCAAGCTCAACGGTCCGGCGGACCGGGGCGAGCTGGCGGCGGCGTTGCACGATCGCATGGTGGAAGCGGTGCTCGACCGGCTGGAGGACGCCGAGGTGCTGTTCACTCACCACCGGCCGCGCCCGCTGACCAGCGTGGACGTCATCGGCGGCGGCCGCGAGGCGCTGGCCACCGCCAACGGCGAGCTGGGCCTGGCGCTGGCGGAGGATGAAATCGACTACCTGGCGGAGCGCTTCACCGCCCTGGGGCGCAACCCCTCGGACGCCGAGCTGATGATGTTCGCCCAGGCCAATTCCGAGCACTGCCGCCACAAGATCTTCAACGCGGACTGGACCATCGACGGCCAGGAGCAGGACCTCAGCCTGTTCGCCATGATCCGCAACACCTACAAGCACGCCAGCGAGGGCGTGCTCAGCGCCTACAGCGATAACGCGGCGGTGGTGGCCGGCCCGGTGGCGGACCGCTTCTACCCGGACCCGGGCAACGCCGGCTATCCGTGTGAGTACCGCTACCGCAACGAGCCGGTGCACATGCTGATGAAGGTGGAGACCCACAACCATCCCACCGCCATCGCCCCACGCCCCGGCGCGGCCACCGGCGCCGGCGGCGAGATCCGAGACGAGGGCGCCACCGGCCGCGGCGGCAAGCCCAAGGCCGGCCTCACCGGCTTTTCCGTGTCCAACCTGTGCATCCCCGGTTTCCGCCAGCCCTGGGAAGACGACTACGGCCGCCCCGGGCGCATCGCCTCGCCGCTGGACATCATGATCGACGGGCCGCTGGGCGGCGCCGCCTTTAATAACGAGTTCGGCCGGCCCAACCTTTGCGGTTATTTCCGCACCCTGGAAATCCAGGCGCCGGGCGTGGCCGGCGACGAACGCCGCGGCTACCACAAGCCGATCATGATCGCCGGCGGCCTGGGCAACGTGCGTGACGGCGACGTGCACAAGAAACCGATTCCGCCGGGCGCCAAGATCATCGTGATCGGCGGCCCGGCGATGCTGATCGGCCTGGGCGGCGGCGCCGCCAGTTCCATGGCCAGCGGCGAATCCGACGAAGCGCTGGATTTCGCCTCGGTGCAGCGCGACAACCCGGAAATCGAGCGCCGCGTCCAGGAAGTGATCGACCGCTGCTGGGCGCTGGGCGAGCACAATCCGATTGTGTCGATCCACGACGTGGGCGCCGGCGGCCTGTCCAACGCGCTGCCGGAGCTGGTCCACGACCACGACCGGGGCGCCAAACTGTCGCTGCGCGCCATCCCCAGCGCCGAACCGGGCATGAGCCCGGTGGAAATCTGGTGCAACGAAGCCCAGGAGCGCTATGTGCTGGCGGTGCTGCCGGAGGACCTGGAGCGCTTCGAGGCGCTGTGTGAGCGCGAGCGCGCGCCGTTCGCGGTGCTCGGCGAGGCCACCGAAGCGGAACACCTGGAGGTGGCCGACGACCACTTCGGCGACGCGCCGGTGGACCTGCCCATGGATCTGCTGTTCGGCAAGCCGCCGAAAATGCAGCGCGGCTACGACCGGGAAGATTTCGAGCGCCAGCCGTTCACCACCGAAGGCATTGAGCTTAAGGACGCCATCGAGCGGGTCATGCGCCTGCCCACGGTGGCCTCCAAGAATTTCCTGATCACCATCGGCGACCGGTCGGTGACCGGCCTGGTGCACCGTGATCAGATGGTCGGCCCCTGGCAGGTGCCGGTGGCCGACTGCGCGGTGACCGCCACCGGCTACAACCAGCGCACCGGTGAAGCCATGGCGATGGGCGAGCGCACCCCGGTGGCGCTGGTCAACGCCGCCGCCTCCGGCCGCATGGCGGTGGCGGAAACCCTCACCAACCTGGCCGGCGCCCACATCGGCTCGCTGGGCCAGATCCGCCTGTCCGCCAACTGGATGGCCGCCGCCGGCCACCCGGGCGAGGACCAGGCCCTGTTCGAAACCGTCAAGGCGGTGGGCATGGAGCTGTGCCCGAAGCTGGGCATCGCCATCCCGGTGGGCAAGGATTCCCTGTCCATGCGCACCCTGTGGCAGGAAAAAGGCATCGACAAGAGCGTGGTGGCGCCGCTGTCGCTGATCGTCTCCGGCTTCGCCAACGTCACCGACATCGGCCTGACCGCCACGCCGCAGCTGAAGACCGGTCTGGACAGCGAGCTGCTGCTGATCGACCTGGGCCGGGGCAAGAACCGCCTGGCCGGCTCGGCCTTGGCCCAGGTGTTCGGCAAGGTCGGTGATGTGGCGCCGGATCTGGACGACGCCGACGACCTGATCGCCTTCTTCGAAGTGACCCAACGGCTGCTGGCGGAAGAGCGCCTGCTCGCCTATCACGACCGCTCCGACGGCGGCCTGTTCACCACCCTGGCGGAGATGGCGTTCGCCGGCCGCACCGGCGTGGACATCGTGCTGGACAACATCGCCGGTGACGGCCCTGAGGCCGTGGCGGCGCTGTTCGCCGAGGAGGCCGGCGCGGTGATCCAGGTGCGCGCCGCCGACGTGCAGGCGGTGCGCCAGCGTTACCAGGACGCCGGTCTGGGCGGCTGCGTGCACAGTGTCGGCACCGTCAACGACGAGGACGTGGTGCGCCTGCGCCTGGGCGGCGCGGTGTTGCGCGAACGCCCGCGCTGGGGCCTGCAGCGGCTGTGGTCCGAGACCAGCTACCGCATCCAGGCGCTGCGCGACAACCCGGACTGCGCCCGCCAGGAGTTCGAATCGATCGCCGATTCCAACGACCCGGGCCTGAACGTGCGCCTCACCTTCGACATGAGCGAGGACGTGGCCACTCCGTTCATCAATACCGGCGCCCGCCCCAAGGTGGCGATCCTGCGCGAGCAGGGCGTTAACGGCCACATGGAAATGGCCGCCGCCTTCGACCGCGCCGGGTTCAGCGCCATGGACGTGCACATGAGCGACCTGCTCGCCGGCCGCGTCAGCCTGGATGACATGAAAGGCCTGGTGGCCTGCGGCGGCTTCTCCTACGGCGACGTGCTGGGCGCCGGCGAGGGCTGGGCCAAGAGCATTCTCTACAACCCGGGTCTGCGCGACGCCTTCAACCGCTTCTTCTTCCGTGAGGACACTTTCTCGCTGGGGGTCTGCAACGGCTGCCAGATGCTGTCCAACCTCAAGGATCTGATCCCCGGCGCCGAGCACTGGCCGCACTTCGTGCGCAATCTGAGCGAGCAGTTCGAGGCGCGAACCTCGTTGGTGGAGATCCAGGACTCGCCGTCCGTATTGCTGCGTGACATGGCCGGCACCCGCCTGCCGATCGCCGTGGCCCACGGCGAAGGCCGCGCCGAGATCAGCGACCAGGACCTCAACCGCAACATCGAACAGCGGCTGCTGGCATTGCGCTACGTGGACAGCCTGGGCAACCCGGCGGAGCAGTACCCCGCCAACCCCAACGGTTCCGCCCAGGGCGTCACCGGCTTCACCTCCCGCGATGGCCGGGCCACCATCATGATGCCGCACCCGGAGCGGGTGTTCCGCGTGCTGCAGAACAGCTGGATCCCGGATGATTGGCGCCGGTTTGAGAATGGGCCCTGGTATCGGTTGTTTGCTAACGCGCGGAAGTGGGTCGGGTAGAGGCAATTGATAGTTGATAATTGATAGTTGATAGCGAAAGGCGAAGTCAAAAGACTGGGCGCTTTTGCGGGATTGGAGTGGGGGAGTATGGCGGACGAGATGTATAACTATTTTGATATGTTGATCGCGGAGTCGCCGGAGCCGACGGCGGTGTCCGAGCGGCGTCGGGAGCTGGCCAGCGAGTTGAAGGCGATCAGTGAGCAGTTGATTCGTCTGGACGCGGATGAGGCGGCGCTGGCGGAGTACACTGAGCAGGCGCGGGCGTTGCGTGAACGCCTGGAAGGACATGGCCATCGCAGCATGCGCGATATTCTTGGCCGGCTGATTGTCGGCAAGGGCAGCCGCCAGGACGCGCTGGATATGGCCGACTTTGAAATCCTGACCGGCCAGGCGACGCCGCTGTCGCCGCCGCTGGAGCTGTGGCTGGACGGCGACACCGTGCGCGGCCGCGCCACCTTCGGGCGGCTGTTCATGGGCCCGCCGGGCAAGGTGCACGGTGGCGTGCTGTCCCTGGCCCTGGATATGCTGATGGCCAAGTGTCAGGATTTCGTCACCGGCCTGGGCATGACCGGCACGCTCAACATCCGCTATATGGCGCCCACGCCGCTGAATACGGAGATCCGCTTTGAGTCCCGCGTGACCAAAGTGGAAGGCCGCAAGCTGCTCACCGAAGCCAAGGTGTTCGCCGGCGACACCCAGACCGTGTCCGCCACCGGCGTGTGGATTTCGTCCCAGGGCAACTATCAGTTGCGCGACGCCTACGCGCACCTGGCCGAGCCCGCCGACAACGACCGCGAGACCGCCTGAACCCGGGCGGTCCGCCAGGGAGGCCCGATGACCGTCTACAAGCTTTGTTTCTACGTCCCCGAAGAGCATGCTGAAGCGGTGAAGAACGCCGTCTTCGAGGCCGGCGCCGGCCGCATCGGCAACTACGATTGCTGCAGCTTTCAGGTTGCCGGCCAGGGGCAGTTCCGGCCCCTGGAAGGCAGTGACCCCTACATAGGCGGCCAGGGCGAGATCGAAACGGTGCGCGAATTCCGGGTGGAAACCATTTGCATGGAAGACCACCTCAAAGCCGCCCTCAGCGCTCTGCGTCTCGCCCACCCCTACGAAGAGCCCGCCATCGACCTGTGGCGGCTCGAGGACCTGCCTGGTTAGGTTCGGACCAGCGTGCGGGCTTTGTGCGAGCGGGCCCAGCCCGCGAAAGGCCGGCGAATGCCGGCCGGCAGGATCCCAGAGAGCTCTCTAACGGCAGCACAAACAAGGTCTCTGGAATCCTGCCGGGCGACCTGGGTCGCCCTTTCGCGGGCAGACCCGCTCCCACAAGTTCAGCCGTCCAGCGAAGGTTTGCGCTTCAAAGGCGGGATGTCCTGGGTGCGCACCGGAAACTCATTGCCGTTCGCGCGGTCCTGGATAAAGAACTTCAGCGTCCGGCCGATGGTGGGGAAGGCGAGCTCGTCCCAGGGAATCTCATCCTCGGAGAACAGGCCGGCGTCGGCGCTTTCGTCGCCCACGCCGTAGTCGCCGTTGACCATCTCGCTGAGGAAGAACATGTAGACCTGGTTAATGTGCGGCAGGTTGAACACCGTGTACAGGTCGCCGATCGCCACGGTGGCGCAGGCTTCTTCCCAGGTTTCCCGGGCGGCGCCTTCCTGCAGGGTCTCGCCGTTTTCCATATAGCCGGCGGGCAGGGTCCAGTAGCCGACCCGCGGCTCGATGGAGCGTTTGCAGAGCAGGAAGCGGCCTTCCCAGACCGGGATCGCGCCGACCACGATCTTCGGGTTCTGGTAGTGGATCACGCCGCAGTGGTTGCACCAATAGCGGGGCCGGTTATCCCCTTCGGGGATGGAGAACAGAATCTCTTCGCCGCAATGGCTGCAATATTTCATTGATGCTCTCGCCTGCTTATGGAACCTCATCGGGGCGCCTGGCCGCCGGCCGGCATGATGAGGAAACGACAGCCTAATGGCTTGGCGGTGGATCGGCAATTAGGGCGTTTTCACGGGCTCCGCCGTGAATAGAGGGCATCCGGCCTTGCCCGGTGCGCGAGGCCTGTTCAAACTGGTGTTTGAAATAAAACTGGGAGTACCCCGTGCTAGAAAAACTCCGGCAGCGCATGTCGGCCTACCCTTTCAATGATTTACCGGTGGATTTGCCGGAAGCGGCCGTGCTGATGCCGTTCGTGGACCAGCCCGACCCGGAACTGATTCTCACCGTCCGCGCCCAGGGCATGCCCACCCACGCCGGCGAGGTGGCGTTTCCGGGCGGTAAACGGGACCCCGGCGACCGCGATCTGTTGCACACCGCCCTGCGTGAAAGCCATGAGGAGGTGGGGCTGGCCCAGCGTGAAGTGGAGGTGATCGGCCAGCTGTCGCCGCTGGCGTCCCGGTTCGGCATGAAGGTGACCCCGTTCGTGGGCGTGGTGCGGGCCGGGGTGGATCTGACCCCCGAGCCCGGCGAGATCGAGACCATCTTCCAGGTGCCGTTGAGCTTCTTCCTGGAAGAAGAGCCGGAGCTGTCGCCGCCGATCGACTTTTACGGCCGCCGCCTTTGCATGCCCAGCTACTATTACGAGGACAAGCGGATCTGGGGGCTGACCGCCTTTATGATCCTGGATTTGATCAATCATGTGTACGACGCCGATGTGCGTTTCGACCTGACGGGTGAAAAATGATCTATAAACTGGAAGGCCGCCGCGTGGAAATGCGGGGTGAAGGCCAATGGGTGGCGCCCAACGCCACGGTGATCGGTTCGGTGGTGCTGGGCGCCAACAGCAGCGTCTGGTTCGGCGCGGTGATCCGCGGCGACAACGACCTGATCGAGATCGGTGACAACACCAACGTGCAGGAAAATTCCGTACTGCACGTGGACCCGGGCGTGCCGATGAAAATCGGCAACGGCGTCACCGTCGGTCACAAGGTCATGCTGCACGGCTGCACCATCGGCGATAACAGCCTGATCGGTATCAACGCGGTGGTGCTGAACAAGGCGAAAATCGGCAAGAACTGCATCATCGGCGCCCACGCCCTGGTGCCCGAGGGCATGGAAATCCCCGATAATTCCCTGGTGATGGGCGCGCCGGCCAAGGTGGTCAAGGAGATCTCCGACGGCCACAAGGCGATGCTGACCATGAGCAGCCAGCACTACGCCGCCCACGCCAAACACTTCGATGAGCACCTGGAAGTCGATGAGCGCTTTCAATAACCGGCCGGAATTCCCGGAAGCCCCGGTGTCGCCCTGCGTATCGATCTGCGCCCTGGACGGGGACGATATCTGCGTGGGGTGCTTCCGCACCGGCCGCGAGATCAGCTATTGGGGCCTGCTGCCCGTGGAAGAGCGCCGCGAGGTGCTGGTCCGCTGCCAGCAGCGCATGGCCGGCGAACCGGCGCCGTGCATGGTGACGAAGGAGCAGCCATGAGCGAGGTGAACCAGGCCATGAGCGAGGTGGATCAGCCGTGAGCGAGACGGAGCAGCCGTTATTGCCCGCCCGTCCCCGGGTGGGGTTGGCGCTGGGCAGCGGGTCCGCCCGGGGATGGGCGCACATCGGCATTATTCAGGCGCTGGAAGAGCGCGGCATCGAAATCGACGTGGTGGCGGGCACCTCCATCGGCGCCCTGGTGGGCGGGGCCTACGTCAGCGGCGCGCTGAAGGAGTTCGGTGACTGGGTGCGCACCCTGACCACCAAGGACGTCTTCGGACTGATGGATTTCACTTTCTCCGGCGGGGTGGTGAAGGGGGAAAAGCTGTTCGGCTTTTTCGAGAAGCTGCACAGCAACCCCAATATCGAAGACCTGGAAAAGCGGTTCGTCACCGTCGCCACGGACATGAAAAGCGGCCGCGAAGTGTGGATCAGCAAGGGGCCGGTGCTGGACGCCGCCCGCGCCTCCTGCGCGCTGCCCGGGCTGTTCTCGCCCCTGCAGCACCAGCGGCGCTGGATGCTGGACGGCGGCCTGGTCAACCCGGTGCCGGTGTCGGCGGCGCGGGCGTTCGGCGCCGATGTGGTGATCGCGGTGAACCTGAACGCCCAGCTGGTGGGCGCGCACCTGTCCCGCCAGACACCGCCGGAGGGTGGCGACAGCGACGAGGACCGCAGCCTGTGGCAGAAGATGACCCACTACTTCTCGTCCCAGGACGGCGGCCCGCCGGGCTTCTTCGATGTGGTGGCGTCCAGCGTCAACATCATGCAGGACCGCATCACCCGCTCGCGGATGGCCGGCGATCCGCCGGAAGTCACCCTGATCCCGCTGCTGGAGGATTTCGCCCTGATGGACTTCCACCGCGCCGGGGAAGCCATTGATGAGGGCTACCGGCTGGTGGAGCGTCACGAAGGGGATATTTTTGCCTGGGTGGGGTCGCCGGACGCGGACAGAGTGTAGGTCTCTGGGATCCTGCCGGCCGGCGCAGCCGGCCTTTCGCGGGCGGGGCCCGCTCGCACAGGGGTGCCGGTTTTAGGGGGCCTCGGGCTCGTTTGAGGCGTGGCGTACCTTGGCGGCCTTCACCATGTTGTCCTTCACCTGCAGGATTTCGATCAGGTAGTCGCCGATGCGGATCGAGATGTTGGCGTCGGGGATGTCCTGCAGGTATTCCAGGATCAAGCCGTTGAGCGTGCGCGGCCCGCCGGTGGGCAGGTCCCAGTCCAGTGAGCGGTTGATCTCGCGCAGGTGGGTGGCGCCGTCGATCACATGGCTGCCGTCCTCCTGGGGGTGGATGTCCTGGCTGGTGGCGGCCAGGTCAGTGGTGAATTCGCCGACGATCTCCTCGAGGATGTCCTCCAGCGTCACCAGCCCCAGCACGTCGCCGTATTCGTCCACCACGATGCCGATGCGCCGCCGCGCGTTCTGGAAATTGATCAGCTGACGGTTCAGCGACGTGCCTTCCGGCACGAAGTAGGGCTCCACCGTGTGCTGCATCAGCTCCGCTTTGTTGATGTCTTCCTTGAGCAGCAGCCGGCTCAGTTTGCGCAGGTGCAGCAGGCCCAGCATGTTGTTGGGGTCGCTGCGGTAGACGGGCAGCCGGGTGTGCTGGCTGGCGCGCAGGGTGGACATGATCTCGTCCATGTCGTCGTCGATATCCACGCCCACCATCTCGTTGCGCGGGATCATGATGTCTTCCACCGTGACGCTTTCCAGATCCAGGATATTGAGCAGCATCTTCTGGTGCTTTTCCGGGATCAGGCCGCCGGCCTCGTTGACCACGGTGCGCAGCTCCTCGGGGCTGAGGTGGTCGTCGTCGCTGTTGCGGGTCTGGGCGCCGGCCAGCTTCAGGAACACCATGCTGATGCCGTTCACGAACCACACCAGCGGCGCCAGCAGCACCTGCAGGGGCTTGAGCACCACGCTGGCGGGGAAGGCGATGCGCTCCGGCTTGAGCGCGGCGTAGGTTTTCGGGGTGATCTCCGCGAATACCAGCATCACCAGGGTGATCACCACCGGCGCCACCGCCGCGCCGGTGTCGCCCAGCCAGCGGATCGCCAGAATCGCCGCCACCGTGGCGGCGAAATTGTTGACGAAATTGTTACCGATCAGGATCACCGACAGCAGGCGGTCGGTGCGGCGCAGCAGCCCTTCCACCCGCACGGCGGCGCGGTGCCCCTGGCGGGCCAGATGCCGCAAGCGGTAGCGGTTGATCGCCACCATGCCGGTTTCACTGCTGGAGAAGAAGGCGGAGCCGAGAATCAGGATGATCAGGGCGGTGATCAGCCACCCGTCGGAGAAACTGTCCAAGAGGAAGTCGTTTCGTTGCTTATTGGCAGCACATTGTTTGGGGTCGGCGGTGGGCTGTCAACTGTGTCCCAGCCATAGGGCGGTCAGCTCCGCGCGGCTGCGCACATTGAATTTGCGGAACAGGGTTTTCACGTACTGGTGGGTGGTGTGCGGGCTCTGGCCCATGGCCTCGGCGATGTTTTTCTCGGCGCTGCCGGCCAGCATATGCTTGAGCACGCCGCGCTCGGTGGGAGTGAGCGGGGCGTCGGCCATCAGCTGGCCGTAGCTGAGGTGGATCTGCCGGTTCAGCCAGCCCAGGCTGCGCAGGGCGTAGCTGGCGATTTCCAGGTCCTGCGGGGTGAAATCGGGCTGGCCGCGCAGCCGGTCGAACATAAAGTAGCTTTCCACGTCCTCGTTCACCGGCATCACCACGAACAGGCGGTCGGTGATGCCGCGCCCCAGATAATGGTGGATGTAGTGGTCGCCGGAGTAGAACCCCTCGGAGACGTGGTCCACCAGCAGGGTGGCGCGGAATTCCCCGGCACGGCGCACATGGTTGTAGGTGGATTCGTCCGGGATACCCTTGTCGAGCCGTTTCACCGCGCCGGTGTAGGCCTGCTGGTCCGCCGGCAGCTCACCGTGGAAGAACACCGAACGCGCCCGCCAGCCCAGCAGCGGGTCGTTGTCGGCGTCGTCGGCGAGGCGCAGGGAGGAAAGCCACAGGCCGTGGCGTGAGTCGATCAGCGCGCTGATCTCGGTGAACAGTTTGTTCAGGCAGACTTCCGGGGCGGAGGCGGGCAGTTCGGCCATCTCGTCCCACAGGCGGTGGATGGCGGTCCGTGTCTCCTCATCGATGTGCATCCCGCCCTCCCTAGGTTTTGTCGAGAATCACTTCCAAAACCAGTTGCGAGCCGAAGAAGGCCACCACCAGCACCGCGAAGCCCGCCAGCGTGAAGCGCACCGCCGTGCGGCCGCGCCAGCCGCGCAGATGGCGGCCGCCCAGCAGCACCGCGAAAATCACCCAGGAGACCAGCGTCAGCACGGTCTTGTGTACCAGGTGCTGGGCGAACAGGTCGTCCACGTACATAAAGCCGAACAGAATCGCCAGCGTCAGCAGGCTCTGGCCCAGCCAGATGGTGTCGAACAGCATCGACTCCATCACCTGCATGGGCGGGAACAGGCGCATCACCCCGCGGATATGGCCGTCCTTGAGCTGGCGGTCCTGGACCATCAGCAGCAGGGCCTGGCATGCGGACAGCACCAGCACCGCGTAAGCCAGTATCGACAGCAGCACATGCAGGCCGATGCCGTGTTCCAGCGGGTGAGCGTTGTAACCGGTGTCGATCCACAGGCTGGCGGGGATGATCAGCGCCGCGAACGGAAACACCAGCGCGCCGATCCACTGGAACGGCCGGTACAGGCTGGACACCAGCACCAGCCCGGCGCCCACCGCCGCCATGCAGGAGGCCACCGGGAACAGGCCCAGGCGCAGCCCCTGGTCGGTGACCAGCAGGAAATACAGCCCCACGGCGTGGGTGGCCACCGCCAGACCGCCGGGCAGCATCAGCACCGCCCGTGACGGCGCCGCCTGACCGCGGAACTGGCGGTACAGCAACAGCGACGAGAGCGCGTATAAAAAAGTGGCGATCAGGCCCAGGGCCTCGGCAGCAGTCATAAGGTGCGATTTCTCCGAAAAAGCCGCCGAAGTCTGGCACAGGTACCCGTGCTTTTGAAGCGCCAGCCATGACGGGCAGGGCATCGGTGCCCTATAATCGGCGGCCTGTCGTCTCGGTGCGCGCGGTCAGCGCCGCCGAGCGCTCGAAATCTGGAGGTTGATGATCATGTTCGAGAATCTCACGGACCGCCTTGGCCAGTCGCTGAAAGGCCTGGCCGGTCAGGGGCAGCTCACCGAAGACAATATCCGCGACACCCTGCGCGAGGTGCGCAAGGCGCTGCTGGAGGCCGACGTGGCCCTGCCGGTGGTCAAGGAGTTCGTGGAGCAGGTCAAGGAAAAGGCCCTCGGTCAGGAGGTGTTGAAAAGCCTTAACCCGGGCCAGGCGTTCGTCAAGATCGTCAACGATGAGCTGGTGCACACCATGGGCGACGCCAACGACGCCCTGAATCTGGCCTCCAAGCCGCCGGTGGTGATCATGATGGCGGGCCTGCAGGGCGCCGGTAAGACCACCTCGGTGGCCAAGCTGGCGCGTTTCCTCCAGGAGCGGGAAAAGAAGAAGGTGATGGTGGTGTCCGCCGACGTCTACCGCCCGGCGGCCATCGACCAGCTGCAGACCCTGGCCGGCGAGGTGAAGGCGGAATTCTTCTCCTCCACCGGGGACCAGGACCCGGTTGATATCGCCAATAACGCCCTGGCGGCGGCGCGCAGCAAATATATGGACGTGCTGATCGTCGATACCGCCGGCCGTCTGCACGTGGACGAGCAGATGATGGGCGAGATCAGCCGTCTGCACGGCGCCATCAGCCCGGCGGAAACCCTGTTCGTGGTCGACGCCATGACCGGCCAGGACGCCGCCAACACCGCCCAGGCCTTTAATGAGGCGCTGCCGCTCACCGGTGTGATCCTCACCAAGGCGGACGGCGACTCCCGGGGCGGGGCGGCGCTGTCCGTGCGCCACCTCACCGGCAAGCCGATCAAATTCATCGGCATGGGCGAGAAAACCGACGCCCTGGAGCCCTTCCACCCGGACCGGATCGCCAGCCGCATCCTCGGCATGGGCGACGTGCTGTCCCTGGTGGAGCAGGCCGAGCGCACCCTGGACAAGAAGAAAGCCGACAAGATCGCCAAGAAGTTCAAGAAAGGCCGGGCGATGGACTTCGAGGATCTGAAGGATCAGTTCCAGCAGATGCGCAACATGGGCGGCATGGCCAGCCTGCTCGACAAGCTGCCCGGCATGGGCGGCATGATGGAGGCGGCCCAGAACCCGGCCTCCATGAAACAGATGAAGCACATGGAAGCCCTGATCGACTCCATGACCCCCAAGGAGCGCCGCAACCCGGACGTCATCAAAGGCTCGCGCAAGAAGCGCATCGCCGCCGGCGCCGGCCTGGAAATCCAGGACCTCAACCGCCTCATGAAGCAGCAGAAAATGATGGCGAAGATGATGAAGAAGATGCGCGGCAAGGGCGGCATGAAGAACATGATGCGCGGCATGGAAGGCATGATGGGCGGCGGCTCCGGCGGTCCCGGCGGCGGTATGCCCCCGGGCGGCATGGGCGGCGGTGGCGGCATGCCGCCCATGGGCGGTGGCGGCGGTGGTCTGCCCCCCATGGGAGGCGGCCGCTAGGGCTTTATCTCGGCTGCGGATGGGCGTACAATCCGCACCCTTCGCGACCCGACCGGGCCTTTTTCACGGCGCCGGGCGGGTTTTCAAGCGGATACGATGGCCGGCGGCGGGCGCCGCGGGCCGGGAAACCGGATTGAATTAAGGTAATTGAATTATGGTAGTTATTCGTCTCGCCCGCAGTGGCGCCAAGAAACGTCCCTTCTATCACATCGCCGTGGCCGACAGCCGCACTTCCCGCGATGGCCGTTTCATCGAACGTCTGGGTTTCTACAACCCGATCGCCCGTGGCGGCGAAATCCCGCTGCGCATTGATCTGGCCAAGGTTGACGCCTGGGTCGCCGAGGGGGCTCAGCCCTCCGAGCGCGTTAAGGCGCTGGTTAAGAAAGCTCGGAAAGAAGCCGAGAAAAGCGCGTAAGGCGCGCGTAGCGAGCGCCTGAAGATGGCGGCAGCCGATAACGCCCTGACATCGGAGCAGGTGTTGGTGGTGGGCCGCGTAATGGCGGTCCACGGCGTCCAGGGGTGGGTGAAGGTGTATTCCCACACCGACCCGATGGAAAACATCTTCGAGTATCAGCCCTGGTATATGCGTCGCGGCGAGCACTGGCTGCCGGTGACGCTCACCGGCAAGCGCCGGCAGGGCAAGGGGCTGGTGGCCGGCGTGCAAGGTTGCAACGACCGGGACCAGGCCCAACAAGAGCTGGTCGGGCGGGACATCGCCGTCCCCCGCGACCTGCTGCCCCGCTCCGGCGGGGGCGATTATTACTGGCGCGATCTGATCGGCCTGCGGGTGAAACTCGCTGACGGCCGGGATCTGGGCCGGGTGCACAGTTTAATGGAAACCGGCGCCAACGATGTTCTGGTGGTGCGCGGCGACGGCGACAGTCTCGACCGGGAAGAGCGGTTGCTTCCCTGGTTGCCCGAGCAGGTGATTCTGGATGTGAATCTGGAGCACGGCGAGATGCGGGTGGACTGGGACCCGGAGTTTTAGCGAAGCGGCTCTAACGGGGGCACGGCCATGCGGATAACGCTGATCACCCTGTTCCCGGAGATGGCGCGGGCGGTCACCGACTTCGGGGTCACCCGGCGCGCGGTGGAGAACGGCCAGCTGGTGCTGGACACGGTGAACCCGCGGGATTTCACCGAGGACCGCCACCGCACCGTGGACGACCGGCCCTTCGGCGGCGGCCCCGGCATGGTGATGAAGGTGGCGCCGCTGGAAAAGGCGCTCACCCACGCCCGGCAACGGGCCGGCGGTGGCAGGGTGATCTACCTGTCGCCCCAGGGGCGGCCGCTGACCCAGGCGAAAGCCGAGGCGCTGGCGGCGGAGCCGGAATTGATTCTGCTCGCCGGCCGCTACGAAGGGGTCGACGAGCGCTTGTTGGAAGCGTCGGTGGACGAGCAGATCTCCATCGGCGATTACGTGCTCAGCGGCGGTGAACTGCCGGCGCTGGTGCTGATCGACGCGGTGACGCGTTTGCTGCCCGGGGTGCTCGGGCATCAGGATTCGGCGGCCCAGGATTCATTTTCCGGCGACATGGAAAACCTGCTGGACTGCCCGCACTACACACGGCCCGAGCTGTATCAGGGCCGGTCGGTGCCTGAAGTTCTGCTCAGTGGCGATCACGAACGGATCCGCCGCTGGCGTTTGAAGCAGGCACTGGGACGCACCTGGCGGTGGCGTCCCGAACTGCTGGAGGCCCGCCGGGAGCGGGGCTTGAGCAAGGAAGAGAGCGAGTTGCTCGACGAATACATCCGCGAGTTCGAAGCGCGGGACGACGGGCAGCAATACAGCGATCAATGAACCGAGGAGCCTGCCATGAGCGGCAAAAAACCCCTGATTCAGGAAATCGAACAGGCACAGCTGAAAACCGACGTGCCCGAGTTCGGCGCCGGTGACACCGTCACCGTGCAAGTGAAAGTGAAAGAAGGCACCCGTGAGCGTCTGCAGGCGTTCCAGGGTGTGGTCATCGCCCGCCGTAACCGCGGTCTCAACTCCGCCTTCACGGTGCGCAAGGTGTCCCACGGCGTGGGCGTTGAGCGGGTGTTCCAGCTGCACAGCCCGATCATCGATTCCATCGAAGTGAACCGTCGCGGTGACGTGCGTCGCGCCAAGCTGTACTTCCTGCGTGACCGCTCCGGTAAGTCCGCGCGGATCAAGGAAAAAATCCGCAAGTAATCGAACTTGCGGTTGTGCCGCCGCGAGCCATGTCGTCTCAGCCTTTGCTGTAGGGCAATTCGGAGACGACCTCTGGTCCGGCGGACGCTCCCAAAAAAAGGGCCACCCCAGGGTGGCCCTTTTTCATGCGGCTTGCGGCTGCCTCTATTTAGACACCGCCCGGAACACCGCCAGAATCACCAGAGCGCCGATCACGGCGGTTACCAGGCCGCCCAGGCTGAACGAGCCCACCGGGCCGCCGATGCCGGCCATGGCGCCCAGCCAGCCGCCGACGATCGCGCCGATGATGCCGAGAATAGTGGTCAGAATAAATCCCCCGCCGTCGCGGCCGGGCATGATCCATTTGGCGATAATGCCCGCCAAAAGCCCCAGTACGATCCACGATAAAATGCCCATAAAACGTTCTCCTTGGCCGATTCATTGATCACTTTCAGTATGCCTGCGCAAGCGCGGCGGGGCCGGTAATAAAAGGTAAAACCAGAACGTGAACAGAGCGCGAGGACGCGATTGTGTTTTCCGCCGCGATTGCCAATACTCGCGGCATGAACTCTCCCCGCACGCCCCTCAGCGACACCGACCGGACCCTGGTCGACGCCTGGCTGGACAACCAGTGGCTGGAGCGCGGCCTGAGCCGCCACACCCTGGAAAGCTACGGCCGTGACCTGCGCCAGTTCGGCGAGTGGCTCGCCGGCGGCGGGCGGAGCCTGGGGGGCTGTGACCGGGAACGACTGCTGAGCTTCCTGGCCGACCGGCACCGCCAGGGCGTCGGCGCACGCTCGGTGGCGCGCCAGTTGTCCGCGTTGAAAAGTTTTTTCCGCTGGATGAAACGGGAGGGGCGCATCGCCGAGGACCCGACCCTGAACGTGGCCCGCCCGCGCACCGGCCGGGCCCTGCCGAAGACGCTCTCCGAGGCCGATGTGGAGGCCCTGTTGCGCGCCCCGGACCTGGACGACAGCCTGGGCCTGCGTGATCGCGCCATGCTGGAAGTGTTGTACGCGTCCGGGCTGCGGGTGTCGGAGCTGGTGGGTCTGACGCTCAGCCAGGTGAACCCCCGCCAGGGGCTGGTGCGGGTGATCGGCAAGGGCGACAAGGAACGGCTGGTGCCGCTGGGCGAGGAGGCGCTGCACTGGCTGGAGCGCTACCTGCGCGACGCCCGGCCGGCGTTGCTGGGCGAGCACCGCGAAGTGTTGTTCCCGAGTCGGCGCGGCGGCTTCATGACCCGCCAGACGTTCTGGCACCGGATCAAGCAGCTGGCGGTGCGCGCCGGGGTGCAAAAGCCGTTATCGCCCCATACACTGCGGCATGCCTTCGCCACGCATTTGCTCAACCACGGCGCCGACCTGCGCGTGGTGCAGATGCTGCTGGGGCACAGTGACCTGTCCACCACGCAGATTTACACCCACGTCGCGCAGCAGCGGTTACAAGAGGTGTACCAACAACACCACCCGCGCTCGGGAACCTGAGGGCGGCCCCGGGCTCCAACTGGCCTGGGAACCCGAACAACTGGAGAACAATGATGAAAGCGATTGTAAGTGCCCGTATGGCGACCCTGGCGGCCACGCTGCTGGCCGTATCCGCCGTCGCCCAGGGCGCGGGGGAGATCGACGAGAAAACCTTCAAGAGCAACTTCCAGGACGCCTTTCCGCGCACTGAAATCACCGATATCCAGCCCGCCGCCGAGGGCCTGGTGGAAGTGGAGCTGAACGGCCGCGAGATCATCTACGCCTCCGATGACGGCCGCCTGGTGTTCACCGGCGACGTGATCGAGCTGCGCGACACCGGCCCGGTCAACCTCAAGGAAGCCCGCTACCAGAAAGTGCGCAACGCCGGTCTCGCCGACCTGGACCCGGACGCGTTGATCACCTATCCGGCCAAGGGCAAGGAGAAGGCCGAGATCTACGCCTTCACCGACATCACCTGCGGTTACTGCCGCAAGATGCACCGCCACATCGAGGAATACAACGACGCCGGCATCACCGTGCATTACCTGGCGTTCCCCCGCGGCGGCCCGCAGGCCGGCAGCGCCGAGGACATGCGCCACATCTGGTGTGACGCCAACCCCGACGAGGCGCTCACCGCCGCCAAGCTGAATAACACCATCTCCGACTCCGAGCTGGCCGAGTGCGCCGCCGCCGTGGACGAACAGTATCAGCTGGGGCTGGAATTCGGCGTGCGCGGCACCCCCGCGGTGTACACCGCCGAAGGCGCCCAGCTGGGGGGCTACGTGACCCCGCAGCAGCTTAACCAGCGCCTCGGTCTGTAGCCGGGCCGCCCGCTCCAGGCCCCGCCATACGGCGCTTTGCGGCGCCGTTCACCGGTTCTTTACATTGACGGCGCAGGGTTGCGCCGTTAATGTGTCCGGCTTCCAATGACCCCGCCCAAGGTGACGCCGTGGAAGCTGACTTTCAGCGCATCAAGCGCCTGCCCCCCTATGTCTTCAACATCGTCGGCGAGTTGAAGATGGCGGCCCGTGCGCGCGGCGAGGACATCATTGATTTCGGCATGGGCAATCCGGATCAGCCCACCCCGAAGCACATCGTCGACAAGCTCACCGAGACCGCCCAGCGCGGCGACACGCACCGCTATTCGCAGTCCAAGGGCATTCCCCGTCTGCGCAAGGCGATCACCGACTGGTACCAGCGCCGCTACGACGTCAGCCTGGATCCGGAAACCGAAGCCATCGTCACCATCGGCTCCAAGGAAGGCTTGGCGCATCTGGCGCTGGCCACCATGGGCCCCGGCGACACCGTGCTGGTGCCCAATCCCAGCTATCCGATCCATCCCTACGGCTTCGTGATCGCCAACGCGGACATCCGCCACGTGCCGCTGGTGCCCGGTGTGGATTTCTTCGAGGAGCTGGTGCGCGCCATCAAGGAAGCCTGGCCCAAGCCGAAACTGCTGGTGCTGAATTTTCCGGGCAACCCCACCGCCCAGTGCGTGGAGCTGGAGTTCTTCGAGAAGGTGGTGGCCATCGCCCGCGAGTACGGCATCTGGGTGGTGCACGACATCGCCTATGCGGACATTGTCTTCGACGGTTACCAGGCGCCCTCGATTCTACAGGTGGAAGGCGCCCGCGAGGTGGCGGTGGAGTTCTTCTCCCTGTCCAAGAGCTATAACATGCCCGGTTGGCGGGTGGGGTTCTGCTGCGGCAACCCGCAACTGATCCAGGCCCTGGGCCGGATCAAGTCCTACCTGGATTACGGCACCTTCACGCCCATCCAGGTGGCGGCCATCGCCGCCCTGGAGGGCGACCAGAGCTGCGTGGGCGAGATCCGCGACATGTACCAGCGGCGCCGCGACGTGCTTTGCGACGGCCTGAACGAACTGGGCTGGACGGTGGAGAAGCCCCGCGCCACCATGTTCGTCTGGGCGCGCATCCCCGAGACCTATCGGGCGATGGGCTCGCTGGAATTTTCCAAAAAGCTGCTTCAGGAAGCGGGCGTGGCGGTGTCACCGGGCATCGGCTTCGGTGAATACGGCGACGACCATGTGCGCTTCGCACTGATCGAAAACGAACAACGTACCCGGCAGGCGTTGCGCGGCATCAAGAAGATGTTCCGCGCCGACGGCGTGTCCGGCGAATGAAGAGAGAGGATGCCAAGGTGAATGCGGTAAAGGTCGGCATAGCAGGTCTGGGCACGGTGGGCTCCGGCACGGTCAACGTTCTGCAGCGTAACGCCGGGGAAATCGCCCGGCGCGTGGGCCGCCCGATCGAGATCGCGCATATCGGCGCCCGCCGCGACAATCCGGCGTGCGACATCAACGGTATCCGCGTGTCGCGGGATATCTTCGCGGTGGCCACGGACCCGGAAATCGACATTCTGGTGGAGCTGATCGGCGGCACCGACACCGCCCGCGAGCTGGTGCTCACCGCGATCAAGAACGGCAAGCACATCGTCACCGCCAACAAGGCGCTGATCGCCGAGCACGGCAACGAAATCTTCCAGGCCGCCCATCAGAACGGCGTGGACGTGGCCTTCGAAGCGGCGGTGGCCGGCGGCATCCCGATTCTGAAATCCCTGGGTGAAGGCCTGGCCGCCAACCACATCAACTGGGTGGCGGGCATTATCAACGGCACCGGCAACTACATCCTCACCGAGATGGAGCAGGGCGGGCGCGCCTTCCAGGAAGTGCTGGAAGAAGCGCAAAGCCTGGGCTACGCGGAAGCGGACCCGACCTTCGACGTGGAAGGCGTGGACGCGGCGCACAAGCTCACCATCATCGCCTCCATCGCCTTCGGTATTCCGCTGCAGTTTTCCAAGGTGTACATGGAAGGCATCAGCCGCATCACCATCGAGGATGTGAAGAGCGCCGCCCAGTTCGGTTACCGCATCAAGCACCTGGGCATCGCCAAGGACACCGGCCACGGCATTGAGCTGCGCGTGCATCCCACCCTGATTCCCCGCGAGACCATGCTGTCGGCGGTCAACGGGGTGATGAACGCGATCATGATCGACGGCGACGCCGTCGGCCCGACCATGTTCTACGGCGCCGGCGCCGGCGCCGAACCCACCGCCTCGGCGGTGGTGGCGGACATCATCGAAATGGGCCGCGCCTTGACCGTGGACCACGACGAGCGGGTGCCATACCTGGGCTTCCACGCCGACCAGATGTCCGACGACCCGATTCTGACCATCGACGATGTGTCCTGCAGCTTCTACCTGCGCCTGCACGTTCAGGACAAGCCCGGCGTGCTGGCCAACATCACCCGTATCCTCAGCGACAACCACATCAGCATCGAAGCCATGGTGCAGAAGGAAACCGAGGAAGGCCTGGTGCCGATCGTGATGATGACTCACAAGGTGCTGGAAGGGGATATGAACGCGGCCCTGGCGGCGATCGCCGCCCTGGACACCGTTGATAACAGTATTATGCGCATCCGCGTGGAAACGCTGGACGCCTGACGCTTAAGAGAGATACGACATGCCATTCCGTGACCGCTATACCGGCCTGATCAATCGTTACCGTGACCACCTGCCGGTTAACGACGACACGCCGTTGATCAGCCTGGGCGAGGGCAACACGCCGCTGATCCGCCTCAAAAACATTCCCCGCCTGCTCGGCAAGGACGTGGACATCTACGTCAAATACGAAGGTCTCAACCCCACCGGGTCGTTCAAGGACCGGGGCATGACCATGGCGGTGACCAAGGCGGTGGAAGAGGGCAGCAACGCCATCATCTGCGCGTCCACCGGCAACACCTCCGCGGCGGCGGCGGCCTACGCCGCCCGCGCCGGCATCACCGCCTTCGTGATCATTCCGGAAGGCAAGATCGCCATGGGCAAACTGGCCCAGGCGATGATGTACGGCGCCGTAATCATGCAGATTCGCGGCAACTTCGACCAGGGCATGGAACTGGTCAAGCAGGTGGCCGAGAAGGCGCCGGTGACCATCGTGAACTCGGTCAACCCCTTCCGCCTGCAGGGTCAGAAAACCGCGGCCTTCGAAATCATCGAAGAGCTCGGCCGTGCCCCGGACTACCACTGCCTGCCGGTGGGCAACGCGGGCAACATCACCGCCCATTGGATCGGTTACTGCGAATACTCGTCCAGCAAAACCGACATTGTTACCGAGGCGTGCGCGTTCTGCGAAGGCCACTGTCGCTACGCCGGCGGCCCGATGATCGGCGACCGGCCGAAGATGGTGGGTTACCAGGCGGCGGGATCCGCCCCGTTCCTGCGCGGCGAGCGGGTGTCCGACCCGGAAACCGTGGCCACCGCCATCCGTATCGGCAACCCGCAGTCCTGGGACAAAGCCTGGAAAGTGAAGGAAGAGTCCGGCGGCTGGTTCGACGAACTCAGCGACGAGGAAATTCTCGCCGCCCAGAAGCTGCTCGCCGAGAAAGAGGGTATTTTCTGCGAGCCCGCTTCCGCCGCTTCCATCGGCGGTGCCATGCGAGACATCAAATCCGGCAAGATCGCCGAAGGGTCCACCGTGGTGTGCACGCTCACCGGTAACGGCCTCAAGGATCCGGACACCGCCATCGAGCAGTGCAAGGATTCCCGTATGGTGACCATCGATGCGGAGCTGGACGCGGTTCGTGACGCCATCGTCAAGAATATGTGAAGCGCGGTTAAAACCATCCGGCGTCCGTTGAAGGGACGCTTTTAAAAGGAGGCGCGGCACCGAAAGGGCCGCGCCTTTTCTGTTTTTTGCACAAGTGAATATCGTCTCGGCCTTGAAACCTGACGCCGAATGGAGGATATATAAAGCATCCTTGAACGCCGTGCGGTAATTAGTTCATTGGATTTTTCAATTTTTTTATATTGCTGGAAAGCCAGAGACAATAAGGGTTTTTTGGCGAAAGTCTGAGCAAGAAAAAGGTCATCGATTTGACATCAGTTCAATGATCTTTAGGCTGCGTGATGACTTCTGCTGGGGAGACCATAATGAGAAAGTCTATTTTTGCGAAGTCCGCACTGGGCTTGTTCGCGGCATCCGCCGTATGTACACCGATCACGGCCACCGCTGGGGCGGAATTGAGTGCCGGCGTTTGGTGGGTTTATCAGAACGTAACCAATTCTGATTTCAATTCGGCCTCGTTCAGCGAGGATCTCGATAACGAAACCGGCGGCAACTTCGCCGATCCGGCGCTGATTCTGTATGCCGATGACGACGGCAGTCACGGTCCTTGGCATTTCAGCGCGGAAACCCGCATCGGTACCGGTTCCTTTACCAGCGCCGCTAACAACAACAGTGGCGACAATTTTACCGTGCACAAGGCCTGGATCGGTTACGACCTGACCGAAGAGACCAGCCTCAAGATCGGTAAAAGCCAGGTGCCGTTCGGTTGGAAAACCGCCAACTTCTGGCCCGGTGACGGCCTGCAAGGCGGTTACGGCGACCAGATGGACGTGGGCCTCAAGCTGAGCGGTGACGCCGGCGCCATCCATTACGACGCCGCCTATTATCACCAGGACGACTGGGGCGAAGACAGCACCGACACCGTTGACGACAACGGTCACTGGGGCAGCAGCGCCACCTACCGCAAGATCAAGACCGGCGTGCTGAACGTCGACTGGAACTTCCTCGAGCATCACACCGTCGGCGCCTCCGCCCAATACGGTCGCATGCAGGACCTGGTGCCGGTGGCCGCCGGTAATCCGTCCGCCAGTAACGACGAAGGCGTTCACCAGGCCTACGATCTGCACTACATGTTCGAGATGGACAACTGGTCCGCGAAGTACCGCTTCATCAGTGTCGAGCGTGATTTCGACGGCATGGACGCGCTGCTTGCCTCCGCCGACGCACCGGTGGACGACAAGATCGAAAACCAGCGTCACGTGGTGGAAGTGGGCTACAACCACAACAACTGGTTCTACTATGTGGACGCTGGTGTGGCCAGCACCGACACCACCGGCAACGACGCCGATGACGTCCAGTTCATCGCCCCCGGTGTTCGTTACCAGTACGGTCCCGGCTGGATCTACTTCGAATACCTGCAGTCCGACGGCGACATCAATGCCTATGGCGATGTCTACGAATCGGATTTCGATGCGGTCTACGTCGCCTTCGATTTCTACTTCTGAATCCAATGCCGTCAAGCCGGCCGCGGGCCGGCTTCAGGGTTCGGCCCCGCCGAACCGACCGCGCGGCGCCGCCTGTCTGGTTCTGAGCCGGCGCCGCGTGACACGGAAAATGGAGCTATGCCATGAGCGTGGAATACGAAACAGACTATGAAGTGGGTCAGGATAATGTGCAGGTCCTCGGCATGGACATGCACAATCCGGTCTTCTTCATCAGTGCGGTACTGATCCTGGTATTCGTGATCGGTACCATTATTTTTCCCGCCGAGGCCAAGACGGCCCTCGACGGTGCCAAGGGCTGGACCATCGACAACTTTGACTGGTTGTTCATGGTCGGCGCCAATATTTTCGTTTTGTTCTGTATCGCCCTGATTTTTCTTCCCGTCGGTAAGATCCGCCTGGGTGGCAAGGGCGCCCGCCCGGATTTCTCCACCCTGTCCTGGTTCGCGATGCTGTTCGCCGCCGGCATGGGCATCGGCCTGATGTTCTGGAGCGTGGCGGAGCCGGTGGGTTACTACACCGACTGGTTCGGCACCCCTCTGAACGTGGAGCCCAACACCCCGCAAGCGAAAGACATGGCGCTGGGCGCGGTGATGTACCACTGGGGTCTGCACCCCTGGGCGATCTACGGCGTGGTGGCGCTGTCCCTGGCGTTCTTCGCCTACAACAAAGGCATGCCGCTCACCATCCGTTCCGCCTTCTACCCGATTCTGGGCGAACGCTGCTGGGGCTGGGCCGGCCACGTCATTGATGTGCTGGCGGTGCTGGCGACCATCTTCGGTCTGGCCACCTCGCTGGGCCTGGGCGCCAAACAGGCGGCCGGTGGCATGCATTTCCTGTTCGACACGCCCAACGCCATCAACGTGCAGATCGCGATCATCGTCGGTGTTACCGCCGCGGCGGTGATTTCCGTAATGCGCGGCCTGGACGGTGGTGTGAAACTGCTGAGTAACATCAACATGGGCCTGGCGGCGCTGTTGCTGCTGTTCGTGATGATCGCCGGTCCCACCCTGCTGATCTTCACCAGCATGGGGCAGACCGCCGTGGACTATGTGGTCAACATCATTCCGCTGAGCAACTGGGTCGGCCGTGAAGACCAGGGCTTCCTGCATGACTGGACCGTGTTCTACTGGGCCTGGTGGATTTCCTGGTCGCCGTTCGTGGGCATGTTCATCGCCCGCGTTTCCTATGGCCGTAGCGTCCGTGAGTTCCTGACCGCGGTACTGCTGGTGCCCACCCTGGTGACCGTGGTGTGGATGGCCACCTTCGGCGGCTCCGGTCTGCATCAGACCATCAACGGCATCGGTGAGCTCGCCAACGGCGTCGGCGATTCCTCCCTGGCACTGTTCCAGATGCTGGCGGAACTGCCGCTCACCGCGATCACCTCCTTCCTGGCGATCGTGCTGGTGCTGGTGTTCTTCATCACCTCCTCGGACTCCGGGTCGCTGGTGATCGACTCCATCACCGCCGGCGGCAAGCTCGACGCGCCGGTACCCCAGCGTGTGTTCTGGGCAATCATGGAAGGCCTGATCGCCGGTGCCCTGCTGTACGGCGGTGGCGAGCAGGCGCTGAACGCGCTGCAGGCCGGCGCCATTACCACCGGCCTGCCGTTCACGGTGGTGCTGCTGGTGATGTGCTTCAGCCTCTACAAGGGCCTGTCGGCGGAGCGCAAGCTGATGACCGCCAACCCCTGAAGGCTTCCCGCAAGCCGCAAGAAAAAAGCCCGGCCTCAGCGCCGGGCTTTTTTTGTCCGCTGATTATGATGACTGCCAACCACTGTGGGAGCGGGCCCTGCCCGCGAAAGGGTGGCTTTAGCCACCCGGCAAAGGTTGCCCCGCAGTATCTCAGAGACGCTGGTTCTTCAGGTGTTCGGTGCTCCGTATCGGAGACGCGGGGCAATGGTGGTGCCTTCCGGGACCGCTCAAGCCATCCCTGGCCGCTGTTAGTTTGGCCCTCCCTGGCCAAACAGCTCCCTCCAGGCACCACCATTGCCCCGCTCACTTTGCAGCGGAACCGCCACGGGACATAACACCCCCAGGACCTTTTCAGAAAGGTTCGGCGCCAGCGATAACCCGGAGCCTCAAAATCTCCCCCGGAGCGGGTCTGTGTTAGGCCCTTCCGGGACCCTGGAGAACAGGACGTTCGACAGGGAGTCTACAGGGACGTATTCACGACGTTCCCGGAAGGGCCTAACACAGACCCGCGACCCAGGCTGGAGAGAACCGAGCGCCGCGACTTATCGGGTGTGGCGGTTGATGGTGTACTGCAGGTTAAGCAGGGCAGGGAGATGCGGCCCGATCAACCCCTTGCCGGTGGTCAACAAGGCGCCGGCCAGATCCCGGTCCGGGTCCGCCCAGCAGTAAATGCTGATGAACCCCAGGTGCCCGAAGGCGCGCGGCGCCGCCGGCCCGAACAAACCGATACCGCGATTGCCCAGCATAAAGCCCGGCGAGAACGTCAGCGGCAGCATCAGCGTGCGGTCCACCCGGGGCCGCCGCGAAGCGGGCGCCAGAGCCGCCGCCACCGTCTCCGGCTTGAAGATTTGCCGGTCGCCCCAGCGGCCGCCATTGAGCAGCATCTGGAAAAAGCGGCTGGCCTCCTCGGCGGTGGCGTACAGGTTGCCGGCGGGCACCACCGCCTGCTGGAAGCGCTCGTCGTTGGTGACTTCCACCACCTCATCGAAAGTGCCGCCCACCGCGTAGTTCAGAAACAGGTCCACCAGTTTCATCGGCACCCCGGTGGCCACGTCGCGGGCGCGCTCGGGGCCGGTGGCGCCGAAGGTGAAGTAGCGCATGCCCATGGGCTGGCGCACCACCCGGTCCAGGGTCTGGTTGAGCCCCTCGCCGGTAACCTTCTCCACCACCGCGCCCAGGATGAAACCGGCGGTGATGGCGTGGTAGGACTGGTTGCCCAGGGTGCTGGGCCGGGCTTCGCAGAGCAGCTTCACGATCTCGTCGGGCCGGTACAGGATGTCCGGCTCCACCGCCTGCTCCGGGCGCGGAATGCCGGCCCGGTGGGTGAGCATATGGCGCAGGGTGGTGTTCTGCTTGCCGTGGCAGCCGTACGCCGGCAGGTAGCGGCTGACCGGGTCGTCGAGATGCAGCTGGCCCTGTTCCGCCAGATGATGCACCAGCATGGCGGTGATCGATTTCGAGGCGGAAAACAGGCACACCGGGGTCTCGGTGGTGAGCAGGCGCTCGCTCACCGGGTCGGCGTAGCCGATTGCCCGGTCCAGGAACACGCTGCCCCGGCGGCGCAGGCTCAGCGCGATGCCCGGGCTCATGCCGCCCCGGTAGAGCCGCCGCGTGGCCCGCCAGATCGCCTCGACCCGGTCGTCGTCGAGCCCGGCCTCGGCGGCGGGCGCTTCGCTGCCCCGGGCGGTGATCGACGCCAGATCGCGGGGGATCGGGGTGCGTTGCGGGGAAAGAAGGCGGCTGAGGCGGGGGCGTAGGGCCATGGGCAATCCGGTATCCGTGGTTGATCCGGCCATTGTCCATGGCCGCCAATCGTGGACAATGGCTGAAACAACCACTCCGGCGGCGGCTCTGCCAGTTGTCGGAACAGCGTATAATAAAGACGTAGCGGCAAGAGGTGAGCACCATGAACGAGATCAAGCAATCCGGATTCGAGAGCTTTCAGGAGTTCTACCCCTACTACCTGCAGGAGCACACCGACCCCACCTGCCGGCGGCTGCACTTCTTCGGCACCCTGGGGCTGTTCGCGGTCCTCGCCGGCGTCATCATCACCGGCAATCCGTGGGGCCTGCTGCTGCTGCCCGTGGTGGGCTACGGCTTCGCCTGGGTGGGCCACTTCTTCTTCGAGCACAACCGCCCGGCCACCTTCAAACACCCCTGGTACAGCCTGGCCGGTGACTTCGTGATGTTTAAGGACATCCTCACCGGGCGTATCCGCTGGTGACCGTGGCGCAGCGGTTCGTCCCCGGTGAAGCGCCGGCCCGGCGCGACGACAAGCCGGACCTGGACAGCCCGGCGCGCATCGAGGAAATGGTGGATGCGTTCTACCAGCGGGTGCTGGACGACCCGCTGCTGGCGCCGGTGTTTCTGGAGGTGGCGCGCATTGACCTCGACCAGCATCTGCCGCTGATCGCCGCCTACTGGAAGAAGATGCTGCTCGGCGACACCGCCTACGACCGGCACATGATCGCCAAGCACCGCGCGGTGCACGACAAACAGCCGCTCACCGGCGCCCACCACGAGCGCTGGCTGGCCCTGTTCACCGCCAACCTGCAGGAACACTTCAGCGGCCCCAACACCGACCGCGCCCGCCTGCTCGCCGCCCGCGTCATGGACAACCTCTACCGACAGCTCTCCCAGCGGTAGCTGGAGAGTTCAGGCGCCGAAAACGCCCTGCGCTTTCAGGCGCTGGAATTCTTCCTCGGACAGACCCAGCTCGCCGCGCGCCACTGATTCAGTGTCGCCGCCGGCGTCGCCGCCGGGCCAGCGGGTTCCGCCGGGGGTGCCGCCCAGGCGCGGCATGATGGCCGGAATTTTCAGCGGCGCGCCGTTGATCTCCACCTGCTGGAACAGGCCCCGCGCTTGGAAGTGCGGGTCCGCCATCATGTCGGCGGCGCTGTAGATCGGGCCGCAGGGCACCCGGTTCGCTTCCAGCTTTGCCAGCACCTCGGGGCTGGGCAGGGTGGCGCACCAGGCCTCGATGGCGCCGTCGATTTCCGCTTCGTTTTCCACCCGCCCGGGGTTCTTCGCCAGCCGCGGGTCCTCGGCCAGGTCCGGACGCTCGGCGGTGGTCATCAGGCGCTTGAAGATTGAGTCACCGTTGCCGCCGATGATCACGTATTTGCCGTCGGCGCAGCGGTAGGTGTTGGTGGGCACGATGCCGGTGACGGTGGAGCCGGCGGGTTGGCGTATCTCGCCGGCGCCGTCGAATTCCGGGATCACCGCTTCCAGCAGATTGAACACCGATTCGAACAGCGCCACATCCACCACCTGGCCCTGTTGGCTGCTGTGCCGCTCCAGCAGCGCCAGGGCGATGCCCAGGGCCGCGTGCAGACCGGCCACGGTGTCGCCCAGGGACAGGTTGGGGCGCACCGGGCGCTCGCCGGGGAAGCCGTTCACGTAGCGCAGGCCGCCAATGCCCTCGCACACCGACGCATAGCCCGGTTTGTCCGCGTAGGGGCCGTCCTGGCCGTAGCCGGAAATGCGCGTGTAGATCAGGCCCGGATTACTCTCCTTGAAGCGTTCCGGGCCCAGACCCCAGTTTTCCAGGGTGCCGGGGCGGAAGTTTTCGATCAGCACGTCGCTGTCGTCGATCAGGCGCGCCGCCAGCTCGCGGCCGGCGTCGCTCTTCAGGTCCAGCGTCACCGAGCGCTTGTTGCGGCCCAGGCTGCGCCACCAGAACGAGGTGCCGGTGTCGTCCAGGGTGCGCCAGCCGCGAATCGGGTCGCCGCCGGGCGGCTCCACCTTGATCACCTCGGCGCCGAAATAGGCCAGCAGGGTGCCGGCGAAGGGGCCCGCCAATAATTGCCCCAGTTCCACCACTTTAACGCCGGCCAGCGGCAATGCCCGTTGGTTCATGGACGGTCCTCGTTGCGTGTTTGCTGTCTTTCAAAGGAGGTTAGTGTGCCTCAAGGCCGGCGGCGTTGTCCGCCCGAGGCGCGTGGCGATGCTACAATCGCCGCCGTTGTGCCCGCTACCCATGGAGACCCGATGACCCCGGAACGACACCGGCGCCTGTGCGCCGCCCTGGACCGACGCCAGCCGGACTTGTCCGTGATTCTGGAAGGGGTGCACAAGCCGCACAATATCAACGCCATCGTGCGCACCTGCGACGCGGTGGGCGTGCTCGACGTGCACGCGGTGTTGCCGGAAAACCGCGCCCGGGCCTCGGCCAGCAGCGCCATGGGCTCGCAGCGCTGGGTCTATGTGCATGAGCACGACAGCGGCCCGGACGCGGTGGCCGCCGCCCGGGCCCAGGGGCAGCAGGTGCTGGCGGCGCATTTTTCCGATACCGCCGTGCCCTACCGGGAAGTGGATTTCACCCGCCCCACGGCGGTGCTGTTCGGCACCGAGAAGTTCGGTATCACCGAACGCACGGTGGCCGCCGTGGACCAGCATGTGATCATTCCGATGATGGGCATGGTGTCCTCGTTCAACGTCAGCGTGGCGGCGGCGATCATTCTCTCCGAGGCCTGCGAGCAGCGCCGCGCGGCCGGGCTGTACCAACAGCGGCGGCTCAGCGAGGCCCGTTACAAGCACGCCTTCTTCCGCTGGGCGCACCCGCGCCTGGCGGCCTATTGTGAACGTTACGGCGTGCCGTACCCGGCCCTGGATGACGAAGGCCGCATCGCCGAGCCGCGACGTTTCGACTTTCTACTCAGCGAGGCTGTCCGCCGTGGCGAAGACGCTTGATCCCAAACCGCCCCTCGACCTTCAAGCACGCCTGAACCGCCTGCTTCCCAACATCCGCCTGCTGGCCACGCCGTTGCCCCTGGTGCCGCAACTGCGGCTGTGGCTGCTCGACGAGCTGGTCGACGAACGGCTTGACCAGGAGGTGGCCAACGCCCTGATGGAGGCGCCGCCATACTGGTCGCTGTGCTGGGCCTCCGGCCAGGTGCTGGCGCGGCATCTGCTGGCGCACCCGGAGTGGGTGCGCGGCAAAACCCTGGTCGATGTGGGGCCGGGCTCCGGGGTGGTGGCCATCGCCGCCGCGCTGGCCGGCGCGCGCCGGGTGATCGCCTGCGACCTGGACCCGGACGCGCTTGCCGCCACCGCCGCCAACGCCGCGCTCAACGGCGTCCGGGTGGCGCTCAGTGACGACCTGGAGGCCTGTCTGTCCGAGGCCGACTGCGTCAGCGCCGCGGACATTCTCTACGACCGGGACAACCTGCCGCTGCTGGCACGCTTCCACCGCAGCGGCCTGCCGATCCTGCTGGCGGACTCGCGGATTCCCGATCTTGATCCGCCGGGGCTGACGCTGCTCGGCACCTGGCAGGCGTCCACCTGGCCGGATCTCGGCGAAGCCGGTGAGTACAACCGGGTGAGAATCTTCGCTTCGGAACCCTGATCCCGGGCACCGGTCGAAACACCCGTTACGTATCGTTCACAGGAGGGTTTGACCTTGCGCACCGTTCTGAAAAGACCTCTCGATCTGATTAGCGCCGTGGTTCTGATGAGTCTGCTGTCGGCGTCCGCCGGCGCCGCGCTGCCCACGCGTATCGCCAGCGGCGAGGAGTTGCCGTCGCTGGCGCCGATGGTGGAAAAGACCGCCCCGGCGGTGGTCAATATCGCCATCGAAACCCGGGTGCGGGCGGCCCAGAACCCGCTGATGCAGGACCCGTTCTTCCGCCGCTTTTTCGACATGCCGGATCAGGCGCCCAGCCGCCGCGCGGTGTCCGCCGGCTCCGGCGTGATCGTCGACGCCGACCAGGGCTATGTGCTCACCAACGCCCATGTGGCGCGCAACGCCGACAACATCGAAGTGACCCTGATCGACGGCCGTGAGCTGTCCGCGGAACTGGTGGGCCTGGACGAGGAAGTGGACCTGGCGGTGCTGAAACTGGAAAGCGCCGAAGACCTGACGCAAATCCGCATCGCCGATTCCGCCGGCCTCAAGGTGGGTGATTTCGTGGTCGCCATCGGCAACCCCTTCGGCCTCGGCCAGACGGTGACCTCCGGCATCGTGTCGGCGCTGGGCCGCACCGGCCTGGGTATCGAGGGCTACGAGAACTTCATTCAGACCGACGCCTCCATTAACCCGGGCAACTCCGGCGGTGCGCTGGTCAATCTCAATGGCGAGCTGGTCGGCATCAACACCGCCATTCTCGCCCCCGCCGGCGGCAATGTGGGCATCGGCTTCGCCATCCCCACCAACATGGCGGTGAACGTGATGGACCAGTTGATTGAGCACGGCGAAGTGCGCCGCGGCGTGCTCGGCGTCACTATCCAGGATCTCACCGAGGAACTGGCCAACGCCTTCAAGGTGGAGCGCCGCAAAGGCGTGGTGATCACCAATGTGCTGCCGGAAAGCGCCGCCGATGAAGCCGGCCTCAAGGCCGGCGACGTGGTGCTGGAAGTGGACGGTCAGCCGGTGGATCGGGTCTCGGACCTGCGCAATAAAGTCGGCTTGTCGCCGGTGGGCGAGAAGATCGAGATGACCATTCAGCGTGACGGCCGCCGCAAGACGGTCACCGCGGAGATCAGCGAATCCGGCCTGGGCGCCGATGCCGGCGACGGCGTCTCGTCGCACCTGCAAGGCGCCAGCCTGCGTGACCTGCGCGAAGGCGAGCTCGACCACGTCCAGCGCGGTGTACTGGTCGAGAACGTGGCGCGCAGTTCCGCCGCCTGGCGCGCCGGTCTGCGGCGCGGCGACGTGATCGTCAACGTCAACCGCCAGGACGTGAACAACCTGGAGCAGTTGCGCGCCGCCGTCCCCGACAAGGACGCCGCCCTGCTGCTGCGCATCAACCGTGAAGGCGGGGTGTTCTTCGCGGTGGTCCGCTAAGGCTCGTTGAAACGCGCCTTGTGGGAGCGGGCCCGGCCCGCGAAAGGGAGCGAAGCTCCCGGCAGGATGCCAGAGACGTCTGAAAGCGGGCACTAACCAGGTCTCTGGGATCCCGCCGGGTGGCTAGCGCCACCCTTTCGCGGGCAGGGCCCGCTCCCACAAAGAGCGGCCGGGGCTAGTTCAGCGGAAAATCGGTCCAGCCATCCGTCCAGTCGCGGGCGGCGCCGGGCCGAATGGCGCCGATATAGAGCGCGGACTCGTCCCAGAACTCCCCCTGGGGCGGCGCCACGGCGCCGTCCCGCAGGCCCGAGGTGCCGCCGGGGGCGAAGTCCGGGTTCACGGTGCTGCTCACGTCGCGGCTGAACTGCGGGTCCACGCCAAAACGCGCGCCCACGGTGTCGCGGAAGTAGGCGGCCTCATCGAGGCCGCCGTCATCGTCCGCGTCGCCGCTTTCGTCCTCGAAAAAGCGGATGCCGCGCCCGCCGATGTCGTTGATCGCCAGGGCCTCGAACGACAGACGGCCGTTGTCCAGGTTGCCCACCGTCACCGCGTCCTTGATGTCCACCGCTTCCCCGGAAAAGCCGTGCATGAACAGATTGTGGAAGTGCCCGCCGGTGCCTTCGCGCAACGTCATGGCGCGGTGGTGGCGGGTGTGGCTGCGCGGGCTCACCAGGGTGACGTTGTACATCACCGGTTCCGACATCGGCTCGGCGTCGTGCTGATTGCCGTTGTTGTCCGCTTCGAAGGCGTTGTCGCCGCTGTTGGGGTGCTGCTGAGCGATCAGGAACTGGACCCGGCCGCGCCAGCCCCAGTCCCAATCCAGGGAATCGTCGCCGGCGCCGGTGATCAGAACATGGCGCAGGTCCGCGGTGCCGCCGAACATCTCCACGCCGTCGTCCAGGGAGCGGTGCACCTGCACGTGGCGGACGATGGTGCCGCTGCCGCAGCCGCCCAGGGTCAGGCCGTTGAGTTCGTTATTGGCGTAGACCTCGAAGCCGGCGAATTCAATGCGTGCGTACTCAATCACGCCGCAACTGCCGTCGGCGTCGTCGCCGCCGAAGGCGCCACGGGTATCATTGGCCGGCACCCCTTCGATCTGCGCGTCGGCCTGATTCACCGGCGCCGAGCCGAGCATCACCAGGCCGCCCCAGTCGCCGGGGGCGCGGGTGCCTAGCGGCTGGCCGCTGGTGAACACGATCGGCATATCGGCGTTGCCGGCGGCGTGCAGGCTGGCGCCGCGGGTGATCACCAGCGCCGAGCCCGGCTGGCCTTCAACGCGGGTGCCCGGCTCGATGGCGAGACGCGCGCCGTCCTCCACATAAACGATGCCCTCCAGCACCCAGGTGCGGTCCGCGGACCAGCGGTGCTCGCCGGTGAGCGGGCCGGCCACCACCTGGCGGCCGGACAGCAAGCCGCTGAGGTGCGGCTGCAGGAACACCCCGGCGGCGATCACCGCCACCAGCGCCAGCGTACCGAGGCCCAGCCACCAAAAGTTCGATGAGCGTTGTGGCGTGGCGTCGTTCCGGGGCGCGGGCCGGGCAGGGGTGGGGGCGGTGTCGCCGCCGGCCGTGGCAGGGGCGCTGGTTTTATGCAGCAGGCCGCCCTGGCGGTTGGCCGCTTTCAGTTTGCGGCCCAGTTCGCGGATGCGCGGGTGCTCGCTGGAGAGCGCCTTCTCGATCACCTCGGCGCGGTACTGTGAATCGTTGAGCAGGGTATTGAAGTGGATGAAGCGCAGCGAACCGTCGCCGCTTTGATCGTAGTTCTGTTTCAGTTGCCACAGCAGTTCCACGAGCTGTGCCCGTGGTGACGATTCGCCACTCATGATGCCCCCTCCCCGGACGGATTTCCCCATTGCAGGGAACGCAGTCTGGGAGGAGGGCGTTACAGTGCGATGAAATCAGACGCCGAGAATCTTGTCGGCGGCTTTTTCCGCGATCATCACCGTGGGCGCATTGGTGTTGCCGCCGATCAGCGTCGGCATGATCGACGCGTCCACCACGCGCAGCCCTTCCAGGCCGTGCACTTTCAGGTCCGGGTCCACCACCGCCTGGTCGTCGACACCCATTTTGCAGGTGCCCACCGGGTGGTAAATGTTGTCGCACTTGCGGCGCAGGAAGGCGCGGATCTGTTCGTCGCTCTGCACGTCGGCGCCGGGGGCCAGTTCCTCGCCACGCCAGGGCGCCAGCGCGTCCTGGGCCATGATCTCGCGCATTGCCTTGACGCCGCGCACCATGCCTTCCATATCGTCCGGGTGCTCCAGGAAGCGCGGGTCGATCAGCGCCGGGCTGCGCGGGTCCGCATCACGCAGACGGATGGTGCCGCGGCTCTTCGGGCGCAGAATGCAGACATGGCCGGAGTAACCGTGGCCCATGCTGAACATCCAGTTGAGGCCGTGGTTGTCCAGTTTGGCGGCGGTCAGATGCAACTGCAGGTCCGGGCGCTCTTCCTCCGGCCGCGATTTAATGAAGCCGCCGGCCTCCGCCACGTTGGAGGTCAACTGGCCGCTGCGTTTGGTGAAGAAATCCCACACCGCCTTGGCGCCGGTGAACGGCAGCTCCCAGGAGCCCATGGTGAAGGTGTCGCGGCGCCGGTTGCGGTGGATCACCAACACGTCCGGGTGGTCCTGCAGGTTGCCGCCGACGCCGGGCAGCTCGTGCACCGGGTCGATACCGTGGCGTTTCAGTTCCTGCGGATCGCCGACCCCGGACAGCTGCAGCAACTGCGGCGAGTTGATGGCGCCGCCGGACAGGATCACCTCGCCGGCCTCGATGGTGTGCATGCCGCCCTTGTGCTCCACCTCCACGCCGGTGGCGCGTTTGCCGTCGAAGCGCACCCGGTGCACCAGGGCGCCGGTCATCACCGTCAGGTTGTCCCGTTCCATGGCCGGGTGCAGATAGCCGCGGGCCACGCCCCAGCGTTCGCCGTCCTTCTGGTTCACCTTGTACATCGACATCCCTTCCTGGGTGTCGTTGTTGAAATCATCGGTGGCCGGGTGGCCGGCCTGGACCCCGGCGGTCACGAACGCCTCGCTGACCGGGTGACGGAATTTCAGTTCGGCGATGTTCAGGTTGCCGTTGACGCCGTGGAACGGGCCTTCGCCGCCGGGCTCGTAGTTTTCACAACGCTTGAACAGCGGCAGCACGTCCTTATAGCCCCAGCCGGGGTTGCCGAGCGATTCCCAGTGGTCGTAATCCCAGGGGTGGCCGCGCGTGTAGCACATGGCGTTCACCGCCGAGGAGCCGCCCAGGGTCTTGCCGCGGGGAATATAAATTTCACGGTTATTGAGCGCTTTCTGCGGTACCGTGTAATAGCGCCAGTTGCGGGCGTTGGAGCGCATCAGCCAGATGATCCCGGCGGGGATGCGAATAAACAGGCTGTTGTCCGCGGGGCCCGCTTCCAGCAGACAAACACGGGTGTTGGGGTTCTCGGACAGCCGGTTGGCCAGGACGCAACCGGCGGAGCCGGCGCCCACGATTACATAATCAAACTGCATGCCGCTCGCCTATGTTCAATGCCTATTTCAGCCACTATACAGCCTGTAGCGCGCTCCTGTTATTGACCCTGTGTATCCGCGCCACGGCCAATGCGGAGCCGCCGCCGGACTGGCGGCACGTGGCCTTCGAGGGCGAGACCCGCTACCGGCTCACCGACGCCGGTTGCTGGCGGGCCAGGGCGGAAGCCAGCGCCTCGGGTCTGGTGCGCCAACAGGCGGTGAATCTGGCCCGCACGCCCTGGTTGAACTGGCGCTGGCGGGCCGCTGAAACGCCGGCCTGGCCGGCGGCGGACGAGCAGAGCAAGCAGGGCGATGATTTTCTGGCGCGGGTCTATGTGATCAAGGAGGGCTGGGTGCCCTGGCGCACCCGGGCGATCAATTACGTCTGGTCGCGCTCGCACCCGCCGGGCAGCCACTGGCCCAACCCCTATGCCGGGCAAGCGGAAATGGTGGTGGTCCAGGGGCCGGGCGGCCAAGCCGGGCCGTGGCGCGGGTTCAGCCGTGACGTGGCCGCTGATTTCAAGCGCTTCCACGATATGGAAGTGGACAGCGTGGACGCGGTGGCGATCATGACCGACACCGACAACACCGGCGTGGTCGCCGAAGCCTGCTATGAACTGCCTTCTTTTTCCGCTCAGCCGCAACACGCCCGGCCCCCTGAACGGTAATCACGGTTGCGGATCCGGATTAAGGCTGTTTATTATTCAGGCAGCCGTTTTTCTTTACCTGCTTTCTGATTAGCCGGCCGGGGTCGATTAATCAGAGATCAGGACAGTACCCGCGCCACCCGCCGGCGCGTGCTTTCGAGGCCTGGCGCCGGTGCCTTTTCTCACCGCCGCCCGCCCCCTGTCGCAGAATCGTCACGCTTAAAGACTTTCATGACTCCGCGGAACGCGGAAGAAAAAACGTCGGAACAGGCGAAGGTGCCTATGAGTGAGCGAATTTTGCGGTTGGACAAGGCGGGCACGCCGGTGGAGTGGCTGGACTGGCAGGCCGCCGCGGTGCTCTACGCCCGGGGTCTGGTGACCTGGACCCTGGGCGACGTGATATACAACCTGCGCGGCGGCATGTGCCGTCTGACCGGCGACCGGTCACGGCTGTCTCTGCACTCCATCATCGCCTGCGACGGCATCGCCAGCCCGCGCCGCCGCACCCGCCCGCCGCTCACCAACCGCGCGCTGTTCCGTCGTGACCAGCATCTTTGTCTGTATTGCGGCAAACCCTACCCGGAAGCCCTGCTCACCCGCGACCATATCCGGCCCACCTCGCGGGGCGGCAAGGACAACTGGCTCAACGTGGTCGCCGCCTGCCGGCGCTGCAATCAGCACAAAGGCGACCGCCTGCCGGAAGAGATCAACATGGAGCTGCTGGCGCTGCCCTACGTGCCGAATATGGCGGAATACCTGGCGCTGATTAACAGCCACCGTATCCGCGGCGACCAGATGGCCTTCCTGCGCAGCCAGTTCGGCAAGAACAGCCGGCTATTACTCTAATGAGGGTGAAGTGCGTGAATTTTCTGTAAAGGTCTTTGCTTTGTAAAATAATGCCTCCATAGGCGCCGGTTTTGGTCCCTGAGTGAAGAACATTGCTTGTTTGTTCACGCAGCGACTGGCAACTTACACGTTATAATTATTTTAACGTTCGGGAAGCCACCTTGGCGCGTTTTTCTCTTTTTATCGTTTGCTTGCTTCTGCCTTTGACGGTGTCCGCCGGACTCCGCTCCGCCGCCTTCTACTATGGCCCGGATATCCCCTGGAATGAGCTGGCTGTATTCGACCTGCCGGTGGTGGAGGCGGCACAGAGTGACGCGCCGCCCGCGCATTTGGTGGGGGAATTCTATGCTTATGTCAGCCTGGGCGAAGTGCTGCCCTCGAGAGATTACGCGTCCGGTATCAAGCCGGCGTGGGTTCTGGGCGAAAATCGTGACTGGCAAAGCCGGGTTCTGGATCTGACCAACGAGAATCTCCGCGGTTATTTGGTGGAGGAGGTGATCGCCCCGTTGTGGGCGCAAGGCTACCGGAAGTTCTTTTTCGACACCCTCGACAGCTATCGTCTGATAGAGGGCACTTCCGGTGATCTGGAAGCACAGCGTGAAGGTCTGCGGACGCTGATCACTGCTATTGCCGAGGCCTTCCCGGGTGCCCGGTTTATTTTGAACCGTGGTTTTGAGCTTCTGCCTGCCGTCCATGAACACGTGGACGCGGTCGCGGCGGAGTCGTTGTATCAGCGCTGGGTGCCCGCGGACAAGCGCTACCAGCCGGTCCCGGAAGAAGATCGAAAGTGGCTGCTCGACCGGTTCGAGGAAGTTCGTGAGCGCTACAGTCTGCCTACCATAGCGATTGATTATGCACCGCCGGGCGACCGCGCCGGCGCCCGCGCTTTGGCCGAGCGTATTAAAGCCCGGGGCGTGATTCCCTGGGTCAGCAACCCGGCTCTGGACATGCTCGGGGTGGGGCAAATCGAGGTGATGCCACGCCGGGTTCTGGCGGTTCATGGCGAACCGAAAGGCAGCCGCTGGGAGCAGAGTGAGCTGGTGCGCTTTGCCCTGATGCCTATGCAATTCCTGGGGCTGGTCCCGGATATGCGGGATGTCGGCGATCCGATGCCCGAAGGTACGCTGACTGGCCGGTATGCCGGCATCGTCACCTGGATCAATGAGCCTGATCGGGTGAACGGCCGGTTTCGAAAATGGCTGGCCGCTCAAGTGGCCAATGGCGTGCCGGTGGTGATCCTCGGACAGATGCCCTTTGACCCCCAGGATCCGATCAGCAAGCCGTTTGGTTTGCAAGCGCAACCGACGCCCCGGACTCTCCCCCGGGTGGTGGAACAACACCCGGCGATGGGGTTCGAAGCGCCGTTGCCGGCGTTACTGGAAATCGCCGCGCCGCTGACCCTCGACGTCGGTGAATCCTGGTTGCGGCTTGCCGCCGGCGACCACGAGTATACGCCGGTGGCGGTCACCGATTGGGGGGGCTATGCCCTGGATCCGTTCGTGGTGCGCTCCACGTTGCCGACCATTACCAGTGAGGAAACCACCGACCGCTGGATGCTCCAGCCGCTGACCTTTCTGCGCGAGGCGCTCAAGCTGCCGGCGATGCCGGTGCCCGATGTGACCACGGAAAATGGGCGGCGGTTGTTCTTTGCGCATATGGACGGCGACGGTTTTCCCAATCTCGCGGAAGTGGAAGGCTATCGCGGCCAGGCTGCCGGCGAAGTGCTGCTGCAGGAGATACTCAAGCGCTACCGGGTACCCACCACCCTTTCGGTGGTCGAAGGCGAGGTGGCGAAGACCGGGCTCTACCCGAAACGTGCCGACGAGCTGGAAGATATCGCCCAACGCATGTTCGAGTTGCCGCACGTGGAGGCGGCCACGCACACTTATTCGCATCCGTTTTACTGGTATGAGGCCAGCCAGAAACCGGACGCGATACTCGGCAGTGAGGGCCCCCTGCGACTGAACATCCTCGGTTATAAACTGGATATTCAGCGCGAACTGGTCGGGTCCGCCGACTACATGGAAGAGCGGCTTTTGCCGCCCGGCAAGGACGTGGAGATGGTGCTGTGGAGCGGTGATACCAAGCCCACCGAAGAGGCCCTGGAAATCGCCCGAAAAAACGGCCTGCTGAACATGAATGGCAGCGATACCTTGATTACAGAGAGCGCGCCGAGCTGGACCTTGATCAAGGGCATCGGCCTGCCCAAGGGCGATGAATACCAGGTTTACGCACCGAATCAGAACGAGAACGTGTACACCGGCAATTGGCGCGGCCCCTTTTATGGTTTCCAAAGAGTGATCGAAACGTTCCAGCTTACCGGTGAGCCGATTCGCTTTAAGCCGATCAATGTGTACTACCACACCTATATCGCCAGCAAGAACGCCTCCCTGACCTCGTTGCGCCGGGTCTTTGATTGGGTGCTCTCTCAGCCGGTGCATGCCGTGTTTGCCTCGGAGTATGTCCGCAAGGTATTGGATTTCAACCGGATGGTGGTGGCCCGTGACGGCGACGGCTGGCTGATACGGGGCGGGGGTGAGCTGCGCACCTTGCGTGTGCCAGCCGGTGTGGCGCTGCCCGATCTGGCGCGCAGCGCGGGTATTGCGGGCTACCAAGAAGGCGGCCCCGGGCCTTATGTGCACATGAGCGGCGAAACGGCCCATTGGCGTAGCGGCGATGCTGGTAAAGACATCGGGCTTTGGTCGGCCAATGCCCGGCTCACGGCGTTTGAGCGAAACGGAAGCACCCTGCGCTTTTCCCTGCGCGGCTATTTGCCGCTGTCGTTTACCCTGATGCAACCTGCGGACTGTGTGTTGCGCCAGGGCGAGCAGGTGATCGAACCGGCGCGGCGCGATGGACGTCTTTACCAATACAGGAGCGACCAGCGTGAGCTCAACGAGCTACGGCTACAGTGTCGACAGTGAACGCCGCCGGGTCATCGGGCTGACCGAACTGGCCGCGCTTGTCGTTCTGGTGGCGGTGGTGTGCTGGCTGGTGTTCCCCCGCGATCTCTCCGACACCCTGCGGAATGCGGACCTGGACGCGGTCACTTTGTCCTATTCCACGGCCTGGCTGAAAGCGAAACCTGATGATCATGAGCTGCGCCTGGTTCTGGCTCGCGACTTGATCGAGTTGGGGCGCTTTGCGGAAGCCGACAAGCAATTGGATTATGTTGCCGCGAAGACGGCCCGGCCCTCGCTGCTGGATGAGGTGCAATGGCTGCAAGCGCGTTTGCCGTTCGTGGCGTTGATGGCTATGGCACCGGCTGAGCGCGGTGGTAGCGCGTTGAGTGCCCGCGCCAGAGTGGCGTTAGCGAAGGTGCGGCCGGAACGGCTGGAGACGGCACAGTTGCAGCGGTACGCCGAGATGGCTCTGATTATGGGCAATCTGGACCTGGCGGTGAGTGCCTATCATTTGCTCGCGGTTCAGGCACCGCCGGCATGGCAATGGCATCGCAAGGCCGGCGACGCGCTGTTGGCCCGGGGCCGGTACGCTCGAGCCTCCGAGGAATACATCCTGGCGATGCGAGCGCAGCAAGACGGAGCCGGGCGCGCTGACTTTTTGAAAGCGGTAAGTACCCTTCAGGCGGGCGGATTATCCGGCCAGGCTTTGGGTGTGGCCGCTCGTTGGGAAGGTACGTTTTTGAACGACTCGGAGGTACTTTATCGCCTTATGAGCCTGGCGCGTGCCGCTGGAGATGGTGTGCGGGCACAACACTATGCGGTGCTGTTGTTGCGCCTCCGGAAAGACGAGGTGCGCCAGTGAAACGGAAGTGGTTGTGGCTGGCACCGCTGGCGGTGGGCGTTTCGATCAGTGCCGTGGCTCAGGTGCCAGTACCGTACGAGCACCGTTACTACGATGACGGTTATCAGGTCTTCGTCGGTAACGGCAATCTGCCACGTGCCCGGGAAGTGGTGGAGAACGCACTCTATTGGCGTCCCGCCGATCCGATGTGGTTGCAGAGGTTGGCGCAGGTCGCTGGGTGGCAAGGCGATGTGGAGCTGTCTCTGGCGGCCTGGTTGAAACTGGCGGAATCTGATAACAGCGATTTGGCGTGGCAGCGGGTACTGGAATTGGCTCCGGCGACGTTCAACAACGAGTTGGCGCTGCGCGCCCGCCGCCGATTGCTGCGCAACGACCCTCGAAACGAAACACTGGTCGCCTTGGTGGCCGCTGAGTACGAACGCCTGGGGCGGCCTGAAGAGGGCATAGCGTTCCTGGATGACTGGAGTGAGCGGCACCCCAGCCCCACGGTGTTTGAAGTGCTGCAGCGCCTCGCCGAGCAGAGCGGCCACGATGCTGAAGCGATCCGTTATTACCGTGCGTTCATGGACCGTTACGGCCCGCGCCCGCGAATGGCCTGGCACGCGGCGGATCTGCTGTGGCTGCGTGGCGAACGTGAACGCGCTTACCGGGCGTTGCGACGGGACGCGGACGGGCTCTCTTATGACCCCAACCTGACCCGACGCCTGGCGGTGATGGCCACGGAGCTCGGCGACTGGCCCGCCGCACTGAACGATTACCAGCGGCTTTTCGCCAAGGGGCATGCCAGCGTCGGGGACGGCTACCGCTACTTGACCCTGGCGCGCTATCAGGCGCCCGAGCGGGTGGCTTCGATTTTGCGCCACCTGTGGGAGCAAAGCGACGATCCACGCCTGGCGGTCAGCTATCTTTATGCGTTGCGCGAAGATGGCGACAAGCGTGCCATGGCACTGTTCTTCGAGGGTTTGTCCGAACAGGAGCGCCGCGCCTTCTATCAGGATCGGGGTTTCCTGCTGGTTTACGCCGACTATCTGCAGTGGACCGGCCAGCCGGAGCGGGCCCGGTCGGTGTTGCGGCAGGCCCTGGCGCTGGCGCCGGACGACGTTGAAGTGCGGATGTCCTGGCTGTGGTTGCTGATCGGTCTGGGCGATGACAGCACGCTCACCGGCAGCCTGGTGCGTTGGCACGACCAGATCGCTTACGACCCACGCTATCTTGAGGTGTTGGCGGCTGCGTTCATGGCGCTTGATCAGCCGGAGCAAGCCTTGCGATATGAAATGGCGTTGCTGAAAGGCGACCCGGACAATTGGCGCCGCCGCTGGGCTTACGCCCAGGCGTTACTGGCCGCCGGCCGGGAAGATCAGGCCTGGCCGATGTTGCGTCAATTGTGGCGCGACCCACCACCGGCGGACACCATCAGCGTGCTGGATCGCCCGCTCTACAACGAGATGCGCAGCGCCTTGGTGGCACGGTTTGAAAACGGTGACACCCAGCTGCGCTTCCAGCAGCGCCAATGGGCCGCCACCAAGCCGTCCGAACGCGCCCAACGTGCCGAATGGCTGGCGCAGTGGTCGCTCGGGGTGAACGCGCGGGAATTGGCCCGGCTGTGGTACCTGCGCCAGCAGCAGTGGCGCCCGGAGGGCCTGCCGCCCGGCTCGGCGCTGGCTTTGGCGACTCTGGAAGACGACCGTCTGGCGATTCGCGAACTGCGGGACCAGCACGGCGAACAACTGACGGCGGGTGAGCGCCTGGAGGCCGACAACACCCTGGGCCGCAAGCGTCTCGCCGCCGCGCAGTTGGCGGAGCAACAGCGGTACGCACCGCAAGTGGCGGACCAGCACCCGCAGCAGGAAAGCCTGCTGTTGCCCGCCGAAGAGAATGTCGCCGTTAACCTGGAACACCGTCGCCAGGGCGCCTTGGATGTGAACAGCGTCGAAGTGTCTCAGACTCAGCCTCTGGGCGACCGCTGGGGGCTTCGCTTCACGGCGCAACAACACCGGTTCAGCAGCAACGATGACGCGATTCTGGCGGTCAATGAGCGCGAGCAGCGATTCAGTGTCACGGCGCGGCGCGAAGGGCGGCGTTTGGATACCAGCCTGAGCGCCGGGCATCGCGATATTTTCGATTACCAGGGTCCCGATTTAACCCTGGCCTTTGCCGGCGAGCTCGGCCGCGCGTGGCGCTGGGAAGGTTCCTATGAATGGCAGGCGCCCGCCGATGAGACCTCGGAATTGTTGTTGGCCGGGGACCGGACGGGCGCGGCGCTCTCGCTGAGCTGGTCGCCGGTGTCCAACTGGCAGAATGGTGTCTCGGTCGCGCAGTATGACTATCAGGACCTGGAAGATCGCGATCTAGGCCAAGGCACACGAGTCAGTGCGCAGAGTACCTGGCGCCCTTGGTTGTCGCGCTTTTCGCCCGGCCTGCGCGTGCGCCATACCCGGGCGTCATTCAGTGGCCAGCGGGCGTTAAGTGGCGAAATCGGTGTGATGCAGCCTGGCGCGGAGGCGCTGCCTGCGGTGCCGCAAAGCTATCGCGAGACGGAGCTGGCGCTGCTGCTAGGGTCGCCGGATGTTCATTTGCGCCCACACCGCATTCAAGCCTGGGGTGAACTGGGCGTCACCGACAACAGTATTTCCGGCACTGGTTTTAATGCCCGGGTGGGCGCCGAAGGCCCGTTGCTGGGGCGCGACGCCTGGCGCTTCTATCTGGAGCGCGGGCTGAATACCGGCGGGGCCGATGAAGACAGCTATCGCGCCGGGTTCGATTACCGGTTCTACTATTAACAGGGGTTTATCAGGAGAAACGCATGAAATTGTCATTAATCGTACTCTGCACCGCCGTACTGGCGCTGACCGGGTGCTCGACGCATATGCGCAGTACCCAGGATGTGTCGTTCGAGCGGCAGGCGCGCTGGCTGGTGCTGCCGTTGACCAATCGAACCACCACGCCCCAGGCCGGCCTACGCGCCCAGGCTATCGTCGAAGCGGTGCTCGCCCAACACGGAGCTCGTCCGGTGGTGGCCTTCGAGCAGGAAAACGGCGAAGGCGTGTTGTTCGAGGCGGGCTCGGAGGAAAGCCGGCAGGCCGTGCGCGCCTGGGTGGCCGAGCAGAACGGGCGCTATGTGGTGTCCGGCGTGGTCCATGAGTGGCGTTATAAAACCGGCGTCGACGGCGAGCCCGCCGTGGGCGTGATGATTGAGATCCGTGACCCCGCCGGTGAGCTGCTTTACAGCGGCACCGGTTCGCGTGCCGGTTGGGCCCGTCAGTCACTGGGCGAGACCGGGCAGCGTGTTATTGACGATCTGATCGCGCCGGTGATCGACTGATGCTCAGCAACCTCGGCGACAATCGCCTGGCGCGGTTTCTCGCGCCCCCCAAGCTGGGGGCCATGGCCTGGTTGGAAGCGCCCCTGTTGGTGGTAATGGCGGTGCTGGTCGGTTTTTTAGTACGCCCGGACGATCCGCTTATTTTTCAGGGTGGTATCCGCTGGAGCATCGTGGTGGTGCTTTTGGTGGCGTTGCGGTACGGCTCCTTGCTGGGCTCCTTGGGCATGCTGACCTTGTTGCTCGCCTGGTTTGCCTGCAAGGCGTTGGGCCTTTATCCGGGGCTGGCCTTCCCCGAGCTCACGTTCCTGGGCGGCTATATTATTGTCCTGATCACTGGTGAATTCGCCGATATGTGGCGGGTACGGCTGGACCGTGCGGAAAGCCGCGCCGGTTATACCCTGGATCGGCTGCAGAACCTTACCCAGCGCCATGTACTGCTGCGGTTATCCCATGATCGACTGGAAGAGAACCTGCTGGTTCGCCCCTATACGGTACGCGATGCCTTGCTCAGCCTGCGCGACGTGATGATGGACGAGAGTCACTCGGAAGCGCTGCCCGCGGGCGATGAGCTGCTGAATTTGCTGGCGGATTATTGTCAGTTGCAACGTGGCGGCCTGTACGCGGTAACCGGCGGCGGCATCAATCCAGAACCGGTGGCGTTGTTGGGGCAGAACGCACCTTTGGATCTCGAAGACCGTTTGCTCAAGCATGCGTTTGAAAGCCGGCAAATGGCCCACGTACAGATGGCCGGCGAAGGGTATGGCGGCATTTACTGGGTCGCGGCCCCGGTGATGAACAGTGGTGGACAGCTGATCGGCATGGTGGTGGTGGAACGGATGCCGTTTCTTTCCATTCACCAGGAGACCCTGCAACTTTTCGGACTATTGCTTAAGGAAGGTCTGAATAATTCACTGTTTTCACCGTGGTGCTAGTCAGAAAGCGTTTGCGGCGGAATTCAGCCCAGAAATCAATCTTGATCGTGTGTTTTTTCGCCTGATTGCCGCGTTTTCGCGGCA